>Ga0208243_1000004_pt1 | contig 670024 bp, 607 predicted proteins | sample Subbio2Aug_QV12A_FD_184826 | JGI IMG/M metagenome (GOLD analysis project Ga0208243, IMG submission 184826) | Serpentinite rock and fluid subsurface biosphere microbial communities from McLaughlin Reserve, California, USA - CR12Aug_QV12A (SPAdes) | ecosystem: Environmental > Terrestrial > Deep... | reverse complement strand
CTACCACATTTCCTCCTGTTGCAGCATCATACCATACCACGCTGAAGCCGCTTGGTACTGTTGCTGTCGCTGTCAATGTCTGGATTGGACCTTCCTGACATTCTACTTTATCTCCACCGCTCACAGGAGCAACCGGTGCTGCCTGAATCGTAAGCGTTACCGCTGTTCTGGTCAAACTCTTACACTGAGTCTGGTTGTTTACCGCCTCAGCATAGTAAGTCACTGTCCCTACTGTATTCAAAGTCGGGTTGGCTACCACATTTCCTCCTGTTGCAGCATCATACCATACCACGCTGAAGCCGCTTGGTACTGTTGCTGTCGCTGTCAATGTCTGGATTGGACCTTCCTGACATTCTACTTTATCTCCACCGCTCACAGGCGCTAGAGGAGCATCTTCAATCGTTACAACTACAGGTTTTATTACTTGGCAATTAGTAATTGGATCAATGGCCTTAATGTAATAAGTACCCGAGACTAAAATAGAAGATGGATTTGTTAAAGGCTGGGTGGCAAGTTCGTTGGTCCAATAACTCAAAGTTAAACCTGACGATGACCCAGAAGTAATCGAAGATAACGTCAAATCAACAGAACCAGGAGAACATACAGTCGAAGGATTATTGACTTGTAATGAAATCGGATTATTTACCTGCACCTGCTCAGAATAAGTCTTTACTACACCTGACTTAGTAGAAGTTAAAGTAACATTGTAGATACCTGCTGATGCATAAGTATGAGTAGGATTAGTTAGTGTTGAAGAATTTCCATCACCAAAATTCCATGAATAGGTAGCATTTATTAAGGGATCTCCTCCTGTGGTCAAATTGGTGAAAGCAACATTTCTATTCTCACAAAAAGTTTGAAAATCAAAATTCGCAACAAGCGGCGTATTAACGACAAAACCTGTTCCGTTGAAAAAGCATTGAGAATTACCAAGAGAGGCTGAACATGTGGTATCTGTAGCACGAGCATTACCGGTAGTCCATGTCATATAAAAATTCTTAACCTCTACCTTATCTCCATAATTCCAAGTGAAATTGTCAATTCTCAAAACTTGGCCGTTGGTAATATTTACAGTTTGGCCTGACCCATTTTGAGAAATAATACACAAGGCTCTTGTGGATGACAACTGATTATTGATTACCAAATCATACTGGATATAAGGATTATACCCATTTCCGCTTACTGCAAATGTTGCGAAAATAGTACCTACAACAGGTGTTCCTATTGGCAAATCCAAACTATTAGGATCAAAAACATTTCCATTTTGATCTCTAAACTCAAGTCCAGTAACTCTAAGGTTATTTTGAGGACAGGCAGGGGGGGAATTTGGATTGATTACTAGAGGGGTAGTCCCTACGATAGTACCGGGAATAGTGGTTTGACCAAGAAGGTCAAAAGAACCTAGTCCCCCAACAAGAAAAATCAACATGAGAATCAGCCAACGGAACCGCCCAGATGTTGACCACCTACTGACCTCATTTAATCCTTCTGATCTCGAAGGTTGAGGCAACTTCTCTAATTTGGATAAGTAGTCCATACAACAGTTATTTAAAATTTTAGAGTTCAAGCATTTAAAACCCCTCTTATTGGGAAATTTTTAAGTTTTTGAAGATTGACTAGACGGTTGATTCTATTTTTCAAGGCTTAAAAGGTGGTATCCTTTATGGTCCCGAACCTTTAATTTCATAATCCTGTCAAGCTTCAGCAGCTTATTATCACTTTATTGCTGTAAAAATACATTTTATTGTTTTTCATATCCAAGCAGAATTGAAAAAATTTTTGCACATAATGCATTTTTTTTTATTTGAAATGTAATTAAAAAGAATTGAGATCCATTTTATTGCCTTATAAAAGCGATTCACTCTATTTTTTCAGGCTTTAGAAACTGCAGCTTCTTTTTAATTTTTGACATTTCATTACGCCCTTGGGGATGGGGTTAAAAGCTTCCAAAAAATCACTAAGTTGGTTTTCTGTTATTTGCCACAAACTTGAAATACAGAGATCAATGGTCCAAAAAGAAGCTGAGGGGGAACTCTCTCAATTATTTGAAAATCAACTTTATAAAAGTATTTCTTTGAGGAGATCCAGTCATGAAGAGCGGATTCTCAAATTGAAAAAGATAAGAGAATGGATCAAAACCCATCAGGAAGATATAAGGAAAGCTCTTTGGCAGGATTTCAACAAACCTGCTCCTGAGGTAGATCTAAATGAGATTTTTCCTGTAACCTCAGAAATAAACCATGCGATCAAAAATCTGAAATCATGGATGGCTCCAAAGAAAGTGTCTACACCATTACCTATGATTGGCACTTCTGCATGGATCCAAGTAGAGCCTAAGGGAAGATCTCTCATCATATCTCCATGGAACTTTCCTTTTAATTTGACGATCGGCCCATTGGTATCTGCAATTGCCGCAGGTTGCACAGCAATTATTAAACCCTCCGAATTTTCTCCAAAAACATCTGAACTCATTGCCAGATTGATTAGGGATCTATTTGAAGAAGACGAAATCGCTGTTTGCTTAGGAGAAGTAGAGGTTTCTACTGAATTACTTAAGCTTCCTTTCGATCACATTTTTTTTACAGGTAGCCCTACGGTAGGAAAAATCGTAATGAAAGCCGCGGCCCAACATTTAAGTTCAGTCACCTTGGAATTGGGAGGAAAATCACCGGTAATCATTGATAGCTCAGCTGATCTTAAAGATGCAGCTCAAAAGACTATCTGGGGGAAATTTGTCAATTGTGGGCAAACTTGTATTGCCCCAGACTACATTTTGGTCCATGATAGTATTAAAGATCAATTTATCATGCAGGCAAAAATCCAGATTCAAGGCTATTATGATCCCTCATTTAATGGCATTGAGAAAAGCACCGATTATGCAAGGATCATCAACTTAAAACACTTTCAGAGACTTCAAAATATGCTGAATGATGCTTTGGAAAAAGGTGGGCAAATCGTTTTTGGGGGTAAAACAGAAATTTCATCTAAATATTTTGAGCCTACTTTAATCACAGCAATTAGTTCTGAAATGTCTGTATTCAAAGAAGAAATATTTGGTCCAATCCTGCCTATCCTTACATATAATAACCTTCAAGAAGCTATTGATTTGATCAATTCTCAGCCAAAACCTCTTGCCCTTTATTTTTTTGGAACCAACTCATCTCATTCTAAAAAAGTGATGGATGAGACTAGTTCCGGCAATATGGTCATCAATGATTGTGTACTTCACTTCCTTCATAACGAATTACCATTTGGAGGCGTAAACAACAGCGGAATCGGAAAAGCTCATGGCTACCATGGCTTTTTGGCATTCAGTAATGAAAAAGGGGTATTAAAGCAGCGTGTTGGCTACAATAATGTCTCTCTTCTGCGACCTCCTTATGGTATAAAAGCGAAACAAATTATCTCTTCTCTTATTAAATGGTTCTGATTATGAAGCAAAGCATACTTTTTATCCGTTCATTTTTAATTCTATTTATTTCTTCAGTTTTCCTTTTCTCTTGTGCAATTGATCAGGAAAAAAATCCTGATGTTCTTCCGGCTCTAGAGATTTCAAATGTCCCTTATGGCTCGGACACAAGGCAAAAGATGGATGTTTTCCTACCAGAGGGAAGATCTTCGGAAAAAACGCCCTTACTTATTTACATCCATGGGGGTGCCTGGATAGATGGGGATAAGAGCGAATTTTTACAAGTCAAGCCTTTGGTTGAACAATCTTTCCCTGGATTTGCCATGATTTCATTCAATTACAGATTGTTTGATTTCGTCAGTAAACAAAATAGATTCCCGGCTCAAGAGGAGGATGTTAAAGCTGCACTCCAATTTATAAGGAGTAAGCTGAAAGAGTGGAATATATCAGAAAAGATCATTTTGAGCGGTGCAAGTGCAGGAGGACACCTAGCTTTGCTTCACGGGCTTAAAAACAAAGAGTCTGACATCAAGGGATTAATCGCATTTTTCCCGCCGACTGATCTAACCAGTCTCTTTGGGTTCAATAACCTTACCACCTTGGGGCTTACAGAGATCATGGGAGGCACACCCCTGACTGTCCCCGCAAATTATCAAAACGCCAGCCCGGTGAATTTTGCGAGTTCGGAAGACCCCCCTATCATCTTTTTTCACGGAGAAACTGACCAAGTCGTGCCCATCTCTCAAAGTGAAAAGTTGGAAACCGCACTAAAAAATGTTCAGATCCGTCATCAATTCATTCGTGTTCCCAACCAGGGCCATGGGTTTGCTGCAGATACCAATGCTGCCCTATTGAGACAGGCTAAATCTTTTTTGGGGGAATTATAGAAACGAAAATCCCGCTCAAATGAGCGGGATTACCAAATTTCGTCAGACTTTTTGAAGTCCCGTAGAATGAGCCATTTTCTTTATGGCATTCACTACTTTTTCGGAAGGCTGCAGGTTGACCTGCTCCAAAAACTCCAGCGTGCTCAGCATTTCTACATATTCTTGCATCAAATCGTCATCGTTGTGCAAGGCTTGCATCAAGAGTTCTTGTTCTACCTCCGGCATTTCCTGATAGATATATCTCACCAGGTCATTTGGGGTAAAAGATTTTATCATAGGCAACAGTTAATTGTTTCATCTTTTTCCTGAGGTGAATCAGCGCATAGCGCATTCTGCCTAGGGCAGTGTTTATACTCACACCAGTCTGATCGGCGATTTCCTGAAAACTCATATCCAGATAATGCCTCATAATCAAAACTTCTTTTTGAGCTTCAGGCAGTTCTTCAATCAGCTTTTTGACCATGTCAAGAGTTTCCTCCTTCACACGGATTTCCTCGATGGAATCTTCAGCAAACTTCATGGAATTGAGCAGATTGGTGCCATCCTCCAAGATAATTGTTGGATACCTCTTTGCTTTCCGGAAGTGGTCAATCGCCAGATTATGCGCAATCCTCATTAGCCAAGGCTGAAATTTGCCCTCTTCATTATACTTGTCCGAATTCAAAGTTTGAATCACTTTGACAAACACATCCTGAAGTAAATCCTCAGCGATTTCCTGATCCTTCACGATCAGAAAAATTGTGGTGTATACTTTACTTTGATACCGATCTACTAAAAGATCAAAAGCAGCCTCACTGCCATTTCTATATTGAGCTATTAACTCACCGTCCTCAGGACCCAATCGCTTACTCATCTTAAGTTGGTTTAAGTACAACGTAAAAGTCTAAGCCATAGTATCTATTTAGGTGAGAAGAAAATTTAAACTCGATCGGTAATTTCTTTTGGAAACACTAAATCTAACCTGATTTTATTAGCAAAATCAAGTGTTAAGGAAAATTCAAAATGAAATTTTGAAAAATTACACCTAACATCAAATTGTTTTTGAAACGCATGAAAATAAATTGCCAAATCGTTTTTCACATCAACTTAGACCAAAAAAAGGGCCAAAAACCTCTTTTTTGGCACTCCTAAAATCAGCCAAAATAAATCTCATTGATTACCTTCGTGATTATACATTGAAATAATCAGCATAATGGATTTAAGCGGAAAAGTAATCAATCAGCTTCCTGAAGTAAGTGGAAGTTCAAAAAGCGGCAACTCTTGGAGAAAGCAAGAATACATCCTTGAAACTGGCGGACAATATCCTAAAAAAGTATGCGTATCTATTTGGGGAGACAAAATCGATCAATTCGGATTGAAAGTTGGCGAACAGGTCACACTTGGAATTGATGTGGAGAGTAGGGAATACAATGGACGCTGGTACACTGAAGTGAAAGCATATAAAGTAGACCGATCTCAAGTAGGGGGAAGTACAGTTGGGCCTCCTGAAGATGTGTTTTATTCCGAAAGTGAAGAGGACAAGCTTCCATTCTGAGCTATTTAAACAATCTCTTTTTTTAACTGAGTTTTTGTATGTGGGACGATTTTAACCAAGAACCTGACTGGGATGATGAGAATGAATTTGACCCCAAATCCATGCGGGATCAAATTTACTCTCATCCTCTGATGAAAAAATCTATGGAGATCGTTTCTCTCACTCATGCTTTGGTGGGGAGTCTTGACGAAGCCAGAAAAGAACTATACGGGGGCATGATGATGGAAGATGCCTCTGCTATGAGTGCCAAATTTGCCGGAGCAGAGAGTGTTGACAGCTACATCTTGAAAATGGAAAATGCTACCATTATGAAGGTACATGCAAAACACCTACGCTCCATGACGTATCAACTTGCCATGGAAGAGACTCATGCAGAGGAACATTTGCAGCTGCTTCGCGAAGCAATTGATGAATTTCGAGTTCTATTTGTGGATTGGGTAAAAGACTTCGGTTCTGCTGAAAAGTACGATGATGGATGGGGGCTTTTTACCTCCTAATCCACACTTTCAAAAGATACAGGAATAAAAAAAGCGAGACTTACTCAGTCTCGCTTTTTACTTGTAGTTCGATTTCTTCTCCAGATTCATCTTGGAATCTGTATTCCGTCACGGGTAGGGAAGAATCTTTGATCAGTCTTATCCATTTGAAGTACTTGAAAAACCATTTTACTCTCCGGCTAATCAGGCCTGTAGTAAAATACGCATGCAGATAGGGGTGCAGCCCGATGTGGATTTTGTCCACGTTTTGGATCGTAGCGATATGCTCCAGGTCATGCTCCAACTTATCAGCCACCAAAATGGAAGCTTGAATTTTGCCGGTACCGTTACAAGCGGGGCAGGTTTCCTTGGTCACAATGTTGACTTCAGGGCGAACACGCTGCCGGGTGATTTGCATGAGCCCAAATTTGCTCAGAGGCAAGACGGTATGCTTGGACCTATCAGATTTCATCTCCAGCATCATTGCATCATAGATAGCCTTCTTATTTTCGGCCTTTTTCATGTCGATAAAATCGACCACAATGATGCCTCCCATGTCTCGGAGACGGAGCTGTCTGGCAATTTCTTTAGCAGCGACCAGGTTAGTTTTCAATGCTGTAGATTCCTGGTCACTTTCTTGGTTGGACTTGTTGCCACTGTTGACGTCGATGACATGCAGGGCTTCTGTGTGCTCAATGATAACGTAGCCTCCCTGAGGAAGACTGACGGTCTGTCCAAACAAGCTTTTGATTTGCTTTTCGATTCCAAAACTTTCAAATAGCTTGACTTTACCGTTGTAAAGCTTGACAATTTTTTCTTTTTCAGGTGCTATAGACCTGATGTAGGAACGGATCTGATCGTAAGTTGACTCTTCTTCTACGGTGATTGCGTCGAATGATTCATTGAGCAGGTCTCTCACTAGTGAGGAAGCCATGCTCATCTCTCCGATGATTTTGTCCCGGCTTTTGGCTTTCAGCAATTTCTTCATTCCTTCTTCCCAATTGGTGAGAAGATTTCGAAGGTCTTTATCAAGTTCCGTCACGGACTGTCCTTCGGCCACCGTTCGGATGATTACTCCGAAGTTGGCAGGTTTGATCGAATTGATGAGTCTGAGTAGCCTTTTGCGCTCTTCGCTGCTTCGAATTTTTTTGGATACATTGACAGTATCCGAGAAAGGTACGAGCACCAAGTAGCGTCCGGGTAGAGAGAGCTCACAGGATAATCGAGGGCCTTTGGTGGAAATAGGTTCTTTGACTACCTGAACCAACACCTGAGTGGTCTTGGCTAGAGTTTTGTCGATTTTACCGACTTTATCTATTTCAGGTTCATTCTCGAAACCCTTCAGCATGTAGTTAGTATAGTTGTTGTTGCGTACCATTTTGGTAAACTTCAACAGACTATTGACATTCGGGCCAAGGTCCTGGTAATGAAGAAAGGCATCTTTCTCATACCCAACGTCAATGAACGCAGCATTGAGTCCATTGACGATCTTTCGGACCGTGCCCAAGTAAATGTCTCCTACTTTAAACTGATTGTCCATTCCTTCGGAATGCAGTTCAACCAGCTGCTTTTCCTGCAGTAAGGCAATTCGACTCCCGTTTTGAGCAGAATCGATTAACAATTCCGTACTCAAATTTTCGTCTTATAATATGTAAATGAACGTGTTGTGTAAAAACAGGAAAAGAAGAAGTGTATTACTTCTTCTTATGTCTGTTTTTTCTAAGTCTCTTTTTACGCTTGTGAGTCGCGATCTTATGTCTTTTTCTTTTCTTACCGCAAGGCATAGTCTTTTGAATTTAAAGTGTTTAGAATAATTTATAGCTTGTCGAGATAGCTTTGAACACTACTGATGATCATTGGATCTTGAGTAATTTTCTTTACCGACTCAAACTGTGCTTTCGCTTTGTTTTTTTCATTGGACTTAAAATAGCTAACTGCCAGATAAAATTGACCCTGAACATTCTGTGGATGATATTTAATCAATTCCTCAAATCGCTCAGCAGCTTTTTTATATTGACCGGATTGCATTGAAAGGATTCCCATGTTAAACAGCCCATCCTCATTTTGGGGATCCTTTTCGAGAACTTCCCGAAGCATGGTAATCCCTTGCATTGGATTAGCTGAAGACACATAGGTCATCGCAATTTTTGTTTTCAAGTCCAATCGGTTTGGATCTTTTTCCAAAACCTTACTGAGATATTTTCTGGTTTTGTCGGCCAGTGCTTCAACCTTCTTTTTATCCAATGCAAAAGAAAACGCTTCATAGCTTGCTTTCCCAGCTTCTTCTGCGAAGGATAAATTATCAGGCGAAGTTAGTGCTACCTGATCCCAATAATATGCGGCACTGTCAAATAAACCCTCTTCTTTATATATTCCTGCTAAGGTCTGAGCAGCAGCCACTTTCTCTTCATTAGTAGGAGCACTGAGAAAGTTTTGAATCAATCGATCAGCCTGATTTCTATTTTCAGAAGAAAGCTCATTCTCGTGAGATTCGGAAATGACATCCGAGGAAGGGCCAGATTGATCACCTGATTCCTCAACCTTTGCTGCCGTCGCATCATTATCTACCACCACTTTAGGGAGTGAGAATAATACTATGATTGAGACTATTCCTACTGCAACAAGAATGAGCTGAGATTTTTTCATACTAAAGTCTGCTCAGAATTAATCCTGAGGAGCCAATTGTTTGATTTTTTTGCTGTTTTTGATTTTCTCTACAAACACCTTGGAAGGCTTGAAAGCCGGAATATAGTGCTCGTCGATCACGATAGCCGTATTCTTAGAGATATTACGGGCGATTTTCTTAGCTCTTTTCTTATTGATAAAGCTGCCAAAACCTCTTACGTAGATGTTTTCTCCTTCTGCCATGGAGTCCTTTACGACTTTGAAGAACGCCTCGATGGCTTGTGTCACATCATCCTTCTGGATTCCGGTTTTGTCGGAAATCTTGGTGATTACTTCTGCTTTTGTCACAGTGATTTTAATTTAGAAATTACGAAATAAGCTTAACAACCTATTAACCAAGTGTTTTTGGGACTGCAAATGTACGAGAACCGACGCAATTAAAAAACATATTCAAAAAAATTCCCTTGGTTTGTATGCAGAAATATTCACCCTTATGAACAGTAAAAAGTCTGAAAATCAAGCTTTTTCAAATCAAATTATTTCTTGGTATAGAGAAAATCCTCGAGAATTACCTTGGAGAGAAACCTCTGATCCATACAAAATCTGGCTTTCCGAAATCATTTTGCAGCAAACCAGAGTGGCGCAGGGTTTACCTTATTATTATGCTTTTACCCAAACCTTTCCGACAGTAAAAGACTTGGCATTGGCATCAGAATCTGAAGTCCTCCGACTTTGGCAAGGACTTGGTTATTATAGCCGCGCCAGAAATCTGCACTCTTGCGCAAAGTCCATTTGGAATGACTTGGGAGGAAGATTTCCATCCAGTTATGAATCACTTATCAAGCTAAAAGGGGTAGGCAGCTACACAGCAGCTGCAATATCGAGTTTCGCATTTGGTGAAGTAAAGGCCGTTGTTGATGGGAACGTATTCCGTGTATTAGCCCGATACTTCGGTATCGACACAGATATAGCTAGTGGGAGAGCAAAAAAAGAGTTTGAAAAACTAGCCAACCAACTTATTCCGGAAAAAGCCCCTGCGGAGTTTAATCAGGCCATGATGGACTTTGGAGCAAGACAGTGCATTCCTAAAAATCCAGCATGCGAAAACTGTCCTCTCCAAGTCACTTGTTTTGCCTTTAAAAATGACTTAGTGGGTCAATTACCGGTAAAAATCAACAAAACAAAGGTTAAAGAAAGAAAGCTAGACTACCTAGTCATCCAATGCGGAGATCATTGGGTATGGAAAAAAAGGGGCGCAGGAGATATATGGACCGGACTTTATGATTTCCCTCTTTTGGAATCCGTGCTTTTGCCATTTGAAGGAAAAGAAAAACCGAAGCCATTATCTAAAAAATATCGACACATTTTGTCACATCAACGACTGGATGCAAGTTTTTCAAAAATGGAAATCCCGGCAGAAAAGTATTCTGAGCTTTCAGAATGGTGCAAAAAAGAAGGCTACTTGCTGGTGAATGAAAATGAAATAGAGCATTTAGCCAAACCTAAATTGATTGTGAATTTTTTGAACGATCAGGGTATTTGAGTAATTTCAATTTCACAATTTTTTTTCACACAAAACTTACAGCTATGGCAGGAGTAAACAAAGTAATTTTATTGGGAAATCTGGGAGCCGACCCAGAGGTGAAGTATCTTGAGGGAGACAAAGTAGTCGCCAATCTAAGCCTTGCAACCACGGAGGCATACAATGACCGAAATGGAAACAGAGTGGAACAAACCGAATGGCATGATTTGGAACTTTGGGATCAGCAAGCAAAAATCGCTGAGAAATACCTGAAGAAAGGATCACAAATCTATGTTGAAGGTAAAATCAAATCTGACAAGTGGACAGATGAGCAAGGCCAGAATCGAAAAAAAACCAAAATTAGAGTCTTAAGCTTCACCATGGTAGGAGGAAGGCCCGATGGAATGGGCAATGCAAATCCCTCCCCGCCACAATCGGATACATCTTCTCCTAGTTCAAAACCGACTACTTCCATGAGTTCGGGTGGAGGCCCTGATATCTCTTTGGATGACGCAGACGACGATTTGCCATTTTAACAATCACTTCAAATCCCTTTTCCCTTTGGTAAAAGGGATTTGTTAAATTTGTCCCACCAATATCAACACTAATGGACGACCCCTACCCGAGTTATTTTCTTATTGCTCAAGTCCCTGAGATAACATTTAGCTATATTCTATTAAATGGATTAGCGCTTATTTTTTTATTGATAGGTTCAGCTTTGGTTTCCGGCTCAGAGGTTGCTTTTTTTTCTCTTACCAAAGAAGATCTCGGAGAAATCAGCGAAACCAACCCGGAAAAAGGAAGATTAATCAACAAATTGGTCTCATCCCCCAAAAGGCTCCTCAGTACTATTTTAATTCTGAATAACCTCATCAATATCGCAATAGTCACCCTGACAACCTTTGTTTCCTGGAGTATTTTTGGAATGAACGCTACCGGAATAGTGGTGGTGCTCATTCAAACGGTGGGCGTGACCTTTGCCATCGTTTTCTTTGGAGAAATCGTACCCAAGGTCTATGCAAACCAAGCCAAAATTGGTTTTGCACTCAATCTTGCCCCATATATCAGTTTTTTTAATTCTGCATTAAAACCTGTGTCAGCATTTTTGATGGCTTTCAGCAATATCATTGAAAAAAGAATCCAACAAAAGGGTTACTCCCTTTCTGTGGATGAACTCAATCAAGCATTGGAACTTACTACGGAGGATACACCTGAAGAGGAAAAGGAAATTCTGAAAGGCATCGTAAATTTTGGTACTCTCAGCGTAAGGCAAGTGATGAAAAGCCGTATGGAAATCACCGCGGTCGATGCCGAAATTGATTTCCATGAACTCATGGATAAAATAAATAAGAGTGGTTATTCTAGAATCCCTGTATTTGAAGAGACCATTGACAATATTCTGGGTATTCTTTACATCAAAGACCTTTTACCACACATTGATAAAGACGAAACATTTGACTGGAAATCACTTATTAGAAAAAGCTTTTTCGTCCCAGAAAATAAAAAGGTGGACTCCTTATTAAAGGACTTCCAAAAGATGCGGGTCCACATGGCCATCGTGGTGGATGAGTATGGAGGCACGTCAGGGTTGGTCACTTTAGAAGATTTAATAGAAGAGATCATTGGGGAAATCAATGACGAGTTTGATGATACAGATACCATCTTTTTTCAGGAGATTGATTCCGACACCTTTATTTTTGAAGGAAAAGTTTCATTGAATGACTTCTGTAAAAAGCTGGAATTAGATCCGCAGATTTTTGAAGAGGTAAAAGGAGAAAGCGAATCCCTTGGTGGTCTGCTACTGGAACTCAACTCCAAATTACCTAAAAATGGAACCAAGATACCGTTTGAAAACTTCGAATTCACAGTTTTGGCAGTTGATTCCAGAAAAATCAAAAAGGTGAAAGTACACTTGAAATCTGGGGAAAAAGACAGCTCAACACCCTTTACCGACTAAATTGTTGAATTTTTTTATTCTGTGAAATAGAAAATTTACAGAATTTTATTTCTTTTTTTCATTTAAAACATCCGTTCAGAAGTCGTGAGTAGATTTTCTGAAAAATAAAAAATTCGAAATTTTTTTTTCAATTTTTCAAAAAAACCATTTTTATTAATTTGAACATATTTTTTGACCAAATAAGCTAGAATAACAACCAACATTCGATCAAAAAAATATATTTTTCAGATTTTAACTTCAAAAAAAATCAGATTTATAATTTCCAAAAAAATCAAGTAAGTTGTTTTTTATAAATAATACGGCATTAAAATAGCCACTTCATTGCCGTAATTTTAACAAAAGATTTTTTTTTTGTAATTTTTGGAAATTTTAAACCTATTAAATACTAACTAGAATGCAACAAGGTTTATATCGATCGGAGTTTGAGCATGACTCCTGCGGTATTGGCGCGGTGGTTGACTTGAGTAATACACCCACTCACGAAACTATCAGCGATGCCTTATACATGCTGAGCAACATGGAGCACCGTGGTGGCCGCGGTTCGGATCCCAAGACAGGAGACGGAGCAGGCATATCCATTCAGGTGCCACACCAGTTTCTAAAGGATGTAACCGCCCGTACTGAAATCAACTTACCCGAACCCGGTTTTTATGGGGTAGGGATGACTTTCTTTCCCAAAAACAAACAGCTTTACAAGAGATCAAAAGCCCTCCTAAACCAATTGATCGAGGAGCTGGATTTTGAACTTATTGGATATCGAGAAGTCCCCGTGGATGAAACAGTCCCTGGATCAGGCGCGCTGGACGTAATGCCAAATATTGAGCAACTATTCGTAAGTCATAAAAAAAGACTTACCGGAATTGATTTGGAGAGAAAGCTATATGTGCTCAGAAACTACGCCACCTCTAAGATAAACTCGGAGATTCCAGGAGTAAATCATTCTTTTTATTTCGCCAGCCTCAGCTCACTCACTCTTATATATAAGGGGCAATTGAGAACTGATCAGGTTTTGGCTTTTTATAAAGACCTTCAAAATCCACGGATTGAGTCAGCCTTCGCGATCGTTCACTCCAGATTTTCAACCAATACCTTTCCAAACTGGAGATTGGCTCAGCCTTTCCGATTCCTCTCTCATAACGGGGAAATCAACACCATACGAGGTAACCTCAACAAAATGAAGTCCAAGGAGGCCTTGATGAAGTCCAAGTTTTTCACGGATGAGGAGTTGGCCAAACTGATGCCCATCACCAATAAGATGAACTCAGACTCAGCGAACCTCGATGCCATGGTGGAACTGTTGACCCTAAGCGGTCGTTCACTTCCCCATGCCATGATGATGCTTGTTCCTGAAGCTTGGCAGGATAATGAAGTAATGGATCGCGACAGGAAGGCTTTCTACAAGTTTCACGCATCATTAGTAGAACCTTGGGATGGTCCTGCCGCCCTTTTATTCACAGACGGTAAATCAGTAGGTGCGACTCTTGATCGAAATGGACTCCGACCACTCAGATATTTTATCACAAAAGACAACCGACTAATCCTTTCTTCTGAAGCAGGTGCACTGCCGATCAGGGAGGCTACCATCACTGAAAAAGGTCGTATCAGCCCAGGTAGAATGCTATGGGCAGATTTGGAAAAAGGACGTGTACTCTTTGACGAAGAAGTAAAAGGAGAAATCTGCCGACGACAACCTTATGAAAAATGGGTCAATGAGCAACGGACCAAGCTCCGATTTGTACCCGATCCGGAAGAACTTTCTCATCCTTATTCTACCGAGCAAATTCAAAAGAGTCAGACGGTCTTTGGATATACTTCCGAAGAACTGAAAGTCATTCTTGCACCAATGGGAGATACCGGCTATGAGGCAGTGGGCTCCATGGGTGCAGATACGCCATTGGCCGTATTGTCCAAGCAAAGCCAGCACATTTCCAATTACTTCAAGCAGCTCTTTGCTCAGGTAAGTAACCCTCCTATTGATCCAATCCGAGAACGCTTGGTGATGTCACTTTTCACCCGAATCGGTGAAGGACACAATATCTTGGAAGAAAGCCCTCAGCATACCAAGCAAATCCATATTTCCCAGCCTGTTCTTCTCAATGAGGATCTAGAAAAAATCACTAGAATGGGACATCTCGGCTACAGGTCCAAAAGACTGTTTGGCCACTTTGTAGCAGATCACAAGCCAGGCAGATTGTTGGAAGCTTTGGACAAGCTTTGTTTGGAAGCGGAGGAAGCCATCCTGAATGAAGGAAAAAATGTATTGATCATTTCAGATCGCAACAGTTCTGAAAACCATGCTCCCATTCCTTCCTTACTTGCCATAGGAGCTGTTCACCAACATTTGGTAAAGAAAAAAATCAGGACGAGAGCCGGATTGGTATTGGAATCCGCTGACATCAGAGAAGTTCACCATTTTGCCACAGCGATTGGATATGGTGTATCGGCTATCAATCCTTATTTGGCTTTAGAATCCTTATTGGATCTCTTCAAAAAAGGCCAACTGAGCAAAGTAAAAGACGAAAAAACCCTATTTGCCAATTATCAAGACGCCATCGGAAAAGGCCTTCTAAAGGTTCTTTCCAAAATGGGGATTTCAACGCTTCAATCTTACCAAGGAGCTCAGATTTTCGAGGCAATTGGATTGGGTCCTGAAGTGATGGACCGTTGTTTCAAAGGCACCGTATCCCGAATTAGCGGGATCTCTTTTGATGAATTGGCAGAAGAAGTATTGATCCGACATAGAGCAGCTTATGAGACGCATTCACCTGTACTCGAAACAGGAGGAGTCTATCAGTGGAAGCGAAGAGGGGAAAAACACATGTTTAACCCTGAGACCATCCATTTACTTCAGAAATCAACCCGACTGGGTGATTACGAGATGTATAAAAAGTTTGCTGCCAAAATCAATGAGCAAACTAAGGATGCGTTGACACTGAGGGGACTTTTTGAATTCAAAAAACAAATCAGTGTACCTCTCGATGAGGTGGAGCCTGCCGAAAAAATCATGAGACGATTTGCCACTGGTGCAATGTCCTTTGGATCGATCTCTCATGAAGCACACACCACTTTGGCCATTGCCATGAACCGAATCGGTGCAAAAAGCAACTCTGGCGAGGGTGGAGAAGACGAGATCAGATATGAGAAAAAGCCAAACGGAGACTGGGAACGCTCAGCCATCAAGCAAGTTGCTTCTGGCCGTTTTGGGGTGACTTCCCACTACCTGACCAACGCTGCCGAGCTTCAGATCAAAATGGCTCAGGGTGCAAAACCCGGTGAAGGTGGTCAGCTACCTGGACATAAAGTAGATGAGTGGATCGGACGAGTAAGACATTCTACTCCAGGAGTAGGATTGATTTCACCGCCTCCACATCACGACATTTATTCGATCGAAGACTTGGCGCAGCTGATCTTCGATTTGAAAAATGCCAATCGTAAAGCCAGAATCAATGTGAAACTGGTGTCTCAAGCGGGAGTCGGAACTGTAGCTGCGGGTGTTGCCAAAGCTGCTGCCGACGTGATCTTGATCGCGGGTGCAGACGGTGGAACCGGAGCTTCACCACTCAGCTCAATCCGACATGCAGGGCTTCCTTGGGAGCTTGGTCTTTCGGAAGCTCATCAGACCTTGGTAAAAAACAACCTCAGAAGCCGTGTGGTCCTTCAGACAGACGGACAACTCCGAACAGGTCGTGACCTGGCTATTGCTACCCTATTGGGCGCAGAGGAATGGGGTATCGCTACGGGTGCATTGGTAGTGGAAGGTTGCATCATGATGCGTAAGTGTCACCTGAATACCTGCCCTGTCGGCATCGCTACACAAGATCCAGACTTGAGAAAATTATTCACAGGCGACCCTGAGCACGTGGTGAATTACTTCAAATTCCTTGTTCAGGATCTTCGTGAAATTATGGCTTCTCTCGGCTTCCGAACTATTGATGAGATGGTCGGCCAAAGCCAAGTACTTCAGTCTACTGGACATCTCAATCATTGGAAATGGGATAAAATCGACCTTTCTCCAATTTTCCATAAAGTGGAAGTGCCTGATCATGTGGGTATCCACAAGCAAATCGATCAGGAATTTGAGTTACAAAATGTACTCGACAGACAACTGATCAAAGCAGCCACACCAGCACTGGAGCAGGCTATCCAAGTACAAGGCAACTTCCAGATCAAAAATACCGACCGATCCGTGGGGGCTATGCTCTCCAATGAGATTTCAAAAATCTACGGAGGAGTGGGATTACCAGAAGACACCATTCACTTTAAATTCAACGGTTCGGCTGGTCAGACTTTTGGCGGTTTCTTGGCCAAAGGAGTCAACTTTGAACTGGAAGGTGAAGCCAATGACTACTTCGGAAAGGGTCTTTCCGGAGGTCGTCTCATCATCTATCCAAGCCGCAATGCGCGATTTGTGCCTGAGGAAAACATCATCATCGGCAATGTGGCCTTCTATGGAGCTACATCGGGTGAAGCTTATATCAACGGAAAAGGCGGAGAACGATTCTGCGTACGAAACTCAGGCGTCAAAACCGTCATCGAAGGAATCGGAGATCATGGCTGTGAATACATGACCGGTGGACTTGTGATCAACCTCGGTGAAATAGGTAGAAACTTTGCCGCAGGTATGAGCGGGGGAATCGCCTACATTCTCAAGGACTACATCACGGAGATCAATACCGAAATGGTGGACATTGATCTACTCGAAGAGGAAGATTTTGCCACGATCAAAGCCTATCTCAAGCGTCATGTCAAGCTGACCAACAGTGGTTTGGGACAAAAATTCCTAGACGAATGGGAAACTGCCAAACAGAAATTCATCAAAGTAATCCCAAGAGATTACAAGGCAGTTTTGGAAAAAAGAGCAAAAGAACAAGCTAAATCATTGGTGTAAGATGGGAGCGAAAGACGGATTTATCCAATTTAAAAGAGAAACACCTGTAAGCCGCGATCCAAAAGAGCGAATCGGCGATTACAGAGAAATATACGAGCCATTTTCTGGGGAAAAACTCAATCACCAGGCTGCTCGGTGCATGGATTGCGGAGTTCCATTTTGCCACAACGGCTGCCCTTTGGGTAATGTGATTCCGGAATTCAATGATGCAGTGTACAACAAAGAGTGGGCTCAAGCCATCAACATTCTTCGCAGCACCAACAATTTCCCGGAATTTACCGGTCGAATTTGCCCAGCTCCTTGCGAAGCTAGCTGCGTACTCGGCATCAATAAAGATCCTGTAGCAATCGAGCTGATCGAAAAGAGCATTGCAGAGAAAGCTTATGAATTAGGCCTAATCACTGCCAATCCACCTGCTTCCCGTACAGGGAAAAAAGTAGCGGTCATCGGCTCGGGTCCTGCCGGTCTAGCTGCTGCAGACCAACTGAATCAAGCAGGTCACGAAGTAACCCTTTTTGAAAAGGATGCGAAAGTCGGAGGCTTGCTTCGATATGGTATTCCAGATTTCAAATTGGAAAAATGGGTGATTGATCGTCGGATTGAATTGATGCGGCAAGAAGGGGTGATCTTCTCCACCAAAACTGAAATTGGAACGAGCATCAAAGCGGACTCCATCCTTCAAAATTACGATGCGGTCGTACTTTCTACCGGAGCTCAGCAACCCAGAGCGTTGAATATCAAAGGCGATAAACTCAAAGGAGTTCATTTTGCCATGGAATTCTTGGGAAGACAGAATCAGGTCATCGGAGGTGAACTGGGTGAAAATCCGATTTCAGCCAAAGGAAAACACGTCATCGTCATCGGAGGTGGAGATACCGGAAGTGATTGTATCGGTACATCCAATCGCCATGGCGCTGCATCTATCACGCAATTGGAATTGCTACCAAAGCCTCCGAAACAGCGAAATACGCTAAACCCTTGGCCGGAGTGGCCGATGACGCTCAGAACATCCAGTTCGCATGAAGAAGGTGCCGAGCGGATGTTTTCCATCCTCACCAAAGAATTTGTGGGAAATGAGGCAGGAGAAGTTACTGGCTTGACCCTAGTGGATATTGAGTGGAAGGAGAAAGGCGGACGGATGACTTTCGAAGAAATCCCAGGCACTGAACGTACAGTACCTTGTGACTTGGCATTTATTGCCATTGGCTATATGGGACCTGCTCAAAATGGACTCTTACAGGCTTTTGGAGTAGATACATTAGAAAACAGCCTCCCAAAATCAAAAAATTTCCAGAGTACAAACCCGAAGGTTTTCCTGGCAGGAGACATGCGCAGAGGCCAATCTTTGGTCGTATGGGCAATTTCCGAAGGCCGGGAAGCTGCTGTCAAAGTAGATGAATTCCTGATGGGATCATCGACACTACCGATGAAGGATGCTTCATTCTTTGAGGTAGAAGAGCAAATCGCGGGTTAAAGTCAGCGTAAACCCATTGGGCTTACACTGACCATCAATAGTACCCTGTTTAGTTGACCCACCTGCGATATAGAAAGCCCCGTGATGCGGGGCTTTCTTAGTTTATCTACCTCCGCCTCGATGGGGTCGATGCCGTGATTCAAAATCTCTTCTGTTTTCCACCATCCCTCCGGGTCTTCTTCCTGACTGACGGTCCACCTTGATTTCTTCCCATTGCTTCCTCTGCTCCTCGGTAAGGACTTCTTTGATTTTCTCCTCTTGAGCTTTCATTTCAGCTTTTCTTGCTTCCATCTCAGCTCGTTGCTTTTCCATTTCTGCAGCGCGATTTTTTGCGTGCTCCAGGTTAATTGCGAGGACTTTCTGCTTTTGCTCCTCAGATAATTTTAATTCCGAAGCCATCTTTTCGGTCATTCGCTGAGCACGGTCTTCAGGGCTTGGCATTTTTCTTTGATCTTGGGCAGCTACTCCCAGACTCATCATGGTCAGTACTGCTGCCCCAATCATCCATTGTTTCATAGTTGTTTTGGTTTGTTTGCAGATTAGACCAAGAGCATAGGTTCAGGTTTAAATCAATCCTCAAACCAATCTGTTAAGGAATCTTAAACCGAAGTTTTTGCCTCAATCAATTCCTTTCGTTCAGACACCCTCACATATTTTGGTCTGATCAAAAGCCTGAGGCTAGGGTCAAAACTCAGGTAATTCCACGACCAATCCAGAAATATGAAAAGTTTGTTTTTGACTCCCAAAATGGCCATCAAATGCACAAACAGCCAAGTCATCCAAGCCAAAGTTCCCTGAAACTTCAAAAATGGAAGATCGACTACTGCCAATTTTCTTCCAATAGTCGCCATTGAGCCAAGATCTTTGTATGAAAAAGGAATCATAGACGTACCCTTCGACAAATTTTTCAGGTTTTCAGCGAGATTGCGCGCCTGCTGAAGTGCCACCTGCGCCACTTGAGGATGACCTTTTGGATACATTCCTCCCGGCATCAGAGATTGGTCCCCAAGCACAAAAATTCCTTCAGTGTCCTTGAGCTTATTGTACTCATCTACCAAAAGTCTCCCATTTCCAGAATAAAACTCATCACCCAAACCATCAATTCGATTGGGTTTGATTCCCGCAGCCCAAAGCAGTGTTTGAGTCTGAATGGATTCTTTTCCTTCCAAGGTTACGGCCTGACCGTCGTAATCCAATACTCTGGTACTGACATGAATCTCCACTCCCAACTTGATCAAATAATCCATCGCCTTTTTCTGAGCTTCTGGTGACATGGCTCCAAGGAGATTTGGGCCTGCCTCGATTAGCACGACCTTCATGTTTTTAAAGCTTAGCTCAGGGTAGTCTTTGGGAAATACATTGTTCCGCAACTCAGCCATAGCTCCTGCCAATTCTACCCCAGTCGGGCCACCTCCCACGATAACGACATTCATGAGAGACTTCCGGTTTTCCATCTTTTCGATATTGATGGCGCGCTCGTAGTTGGAGATAATTTTGTTGCGGATATACAGGGCTTCCGAAACGGTCTTCATGGGAGAAGAGAAATTTTCAATATTCTTTGACCCAAAATAATTGGTATCGGCACCCATAGCCAATACCAGGTAATCGTATTCGATAAATCCTATATCCGTGAAAAGTACTTTGCTTTCTTTATCGACTCGAAGTACCTCAGCCATGCGGAAACTCACATTTTTGGTATTGTGGAATATCTTCCTCAATGGAAAGGAAATAGCACTGGGCTCCAATCCGGCAGTAGCCACCTGGTAGAAAAGAGGCTGGAATTGATGGAAATTGTTTTTGTCCAAGAGGATTACCTGAAACGGCTTATTTCTCAGACTTCTGGCTAGTTTTAATCCGGCAAAACCGGCACCAACGATCACTACTTTTGGAAGACCCAACTTGGGCAGATTTGGGATGGCTTGAGATGGGGAAGTCGACATGGGAAAAGTTTTCTCCTTTACACGGAATATTCATTGGTATGACCAAGTTTTCAGAAAGAATCCCAGCAAATCACTTAAAGAAATGCGATTCGGCTAAGTGAAAGAAATTGCTATTTTTGCCCACCACAAACGAGCAAATCCATGGGAAGAGCATTTGAATTCCGAAAAGAGAGAAAATTCAAGCGTTGGGACAAAATGTCCAAAGTATTTACCCGATTGGGTAAAGAAATCGTGATGGCGGTCAAGTCCGGTGGTCCTGACCCAATCAGCAATGCCAAGCTTAGGACCGTTATCCAAAACGCCAAAGGTGCCCAAATGCCCAAAGACCGTATCGAAGCGGCTATCAAACGGGCTTCCAATAAGGATGAAAAAGATTACGAAGAAGTAGTATATGAAGGCTATGGACCATTTGGAATTGCCATCATCGTGGAGACATCCACAGACAATACCAATCGTACCGTGGCTAATGTGCGCTCATATTTTACCAAAGCAGGTGGATCTCTAGGCACTTCCGGATCAGTAAGCTTTATGTTTGACCGAAAGGCTGTGTTCCGTTTTGCAAAAGCTAACTATGATTTGGATGAGCTTGAACTTGAGCTCATCGATTTCGGACTGACTGAAATTGCGGAAAACGAAGGTGAAATTTTTGCCTACACTGAATTTGAAGACTTCGGTACCATGCAAAAAGCCCTGGAAGATCGTGGAATTGAAGTGATTTCTGCAGATTTTCAGCGATTCCCGAGTACACTGACGGAGCTCACCGAAGAGCAAGAAGAAATCATCAACAAACTCATCGATCGTCTGGAAGAAGACGACGATGTCAACCAGGTATTTACCAATATGGCCTAAGGCATAAGCCTGGCTTAGTTATGAGTTTTAAAAGAAGAGAAAATTTCCGCCCAACCGACAAGAAACTGATCTTGGTCGGAAGTAAAAATCCGGTAAAAATCTCCTGTACGGAAGATGCCTTTACCAGAGCATTCAACAGCTCATTCTTGGTAGAAGGTATCAATGCCTCCTCAGGAGTACCCGAGCAGCCTTTTGGAGAAAGAGAAACCCTTTTGGGTGCAAAAAATCGAGCCCACAATTCCAGAGAGATTTTCCCTGAAGCTAACTTTTGGGTGGGAATTGAAGGTGGTGTCGATGAAGACGAAAAAGGAATGTATGCTTTTGCATGGATCTACATTCTACATGATTCGGGGAAAACGAGTCAGGCTAAAACAGGAACATTTTACCTGCCTATCGCTGTGGAAAAACTAATCAAGGAAGGTATGGAACTGGGAAAAGCTGACGACTTAGTCTTCAATACCGAAAATTCCAAGCAACAAGGTGGCTCGGTAGGGATCCTTACTCAAGGAGTCATCAACAGAGAGGAATATTACAGGCAAGCCATCATCCTAGCTTTGATTCCATTTCTAAATAAAGAGTTGTATTGATACTAAGTGCCTACTCGATCAACGATATCAAGCCTCCAAATTGGAGGCTTATTTTTTGAGGTTTTCTAAAAACCTGGTTAAAGCAACCTTCCAATCCGTATCCGCATCCCATTCCGGACCTATGTAAAGCTCATCTCTGACGAGAAATCGGATGTAATATTTGACCACAGTTTTTGCCCCCTCTTCTCCCTCCAGTGGATTCAGCCCCATACTTTTCATCAAATCCGCCTGTCTACCCTCTACTTTAACCAATTGAAACTGGACTCGATCTGCAATCAACTGTTGAGTAGTTTTTGTTTCAGTAAGCCATGCGATCTGATACGGATAAATTGCCTCGAAAATAGCCTGAATCTGAGTTTTTTGAGTCGCTTGCTCGGCAAGGATCGCTGCTTCTGATTTACCAAACAGATCATATCTGAAAAAGCTCATGGCTCCTGTTTCAGCCGATGATCCTTCGAGTGGAATACCCAATTTGAAAACTTCGAGATTCAGAGGATTTCTTGGCAAAAATCGCTGGACTGACTGAGCTGTCTCCTGAGAGCTGATCTGGGGAAATTCAGCCACATCAATGACTAAGAGATTACTTGATTTTTTGTTTTTACCCGCTTGAATCAGTAAACTTCCTGCATCCTTCCAATCTTTTCCAGTGACCCCATACAGTGCCGGCGAAGCAATAATTTTTCCATCTCCGGAAAAGGGGCCTATGTGAACACTCAGCTTCTCTTTTTGCCTAGTCACCAAAATGATGTTTTGAACCTTACGCTGAAGAAAAGCCTTGGCATAGTCTGCCTGCCTTGCCTCAGAAAGTGCAACTTGCTCCAATTCAAAGTAGGCCACAGGATCTGCTCCAGCCTCCACCAAATAAGGATGGATGCTATCTGCCAAAACTTGCCAAGTCATAGCAGGCCTCGCACCTGGATCTGTGGAAACTACAACAACGGATTTCCCTTCGAAAAAAGTGTTAGGCAAATTACCCTGACTCCAAGTGAAACCCGAAAACCCAAGAAAAAAGAGAATGGTGGAGATATATTTCATGAAATCCCTGAGGTGATGACCAATAGGTCAGTAATTTTACGAATATACATAACGTCCAATAGCTATGCAGATGAATAAGAATCCACACAAATTAATCATATTAATTCTGCTTGTTGGCATTCACTTGAGTGCTTTTAGTCAAGAAATAGATGCAAAGAAATTAATCAAACATATCGAGTACTTATCGTCTGACAAGCTGGCTGGAAGAAAGCCACAAAGCGAGGGAAGTATCCATGCACAAAATTACATCCTCAAGGAGCTTACTGGCTTAGAATTAGTCGAGCCTTTGTATCCTGATTTTATCCAGCGATTTTCTTTTTCCAACCCACGGGAGCAAAAGACCTATGACAATGCGGCCAATTTGGTAGCCTTTATCCCGGGGAGTAAGTCAAAAAAAGTCATTGTCGTCACCGCTCATTATGATCACGTGGGCATCGGAAGACCAGATGCCAAGGGAGATTCAATTTACAATGGTGCTGATGACAATGCTTCGGGAACAGCCGCATTATTGGTTTTGGCAGAATACTTTTCAAAAAACCGTCCTCACCATGGTATCCTTTTCGTGGCACTGGATGCAGAAGAGATGGGGCTTCGTGGAGCCCGCGCACTGGTAAATGATTTTCCCTATCCCTTAGAGCAAATCCAACTCAACCTGAACATGGATATGCTTTCCCGAAGCGATAAAAACGAGTTGTATGTCTCAGGCACCCATTATTATCCAAGATTCAAAAGCATACTGGAAAATGTAGCAGCAGGTTCAAATCCAAAAATGCTTTTTGGTCATGATGTGCCAGGGACAGGTCCTGATGACTGGACAAGATCATCCGACCATGGTGCATTCTTTGAGAAGAAAGTGCCTCATCTCTATTTCGGAGTAGAAGACCATGCAGATTACCACAAGCCAAGCGATGAATTTCAAAACATCCAACCGGAGTTTTACATCGATGCTGTAAACCTGGTGCTGAAATCACTCCTTGCTCTTGATAGAGAATTGCTGGAATAAATCCTCAGCTTGTGTATATTCTCATGTAAATCCAACACCCCTCTTTTTTATACTTTGGGAAAGACAGATCTAATCACCCGATTGCTTATCTGGAGGCTCAGACACATGAGCAATCAGACATTCATTCTTATATTGAGTGGGTTGATTGGTATATTCTCAGGAATTGCCGCAGTGCTTTTAAAAACAGCTGTGCATGGAATTCAGGATTTTTTGACAGAAGATTTTTACACGGAGTATGCCAACTTCATGTATATCATTTATCCACTCATTGGCATTTCGACTGCTTTTTTGATCGGTAAATTTGTACTTAAGGACATCGGAGGACACGGCATACCTGATGTTCTCTTTATCATCTCCAAAAACTCTAGCCTAATCCCAAGAGTAAAAATGTACAGTCGAGTCATCACTTCAGCATTGACCGTGGGATTTGGCGGTTCGGTGGGTTTGGAAGCCCCCATGGTCATGACTGGCTCTGCTATCGGATCAAATGTAGGATTACTGATGCACCTAAATGCAAAAAAGAGAACTTTGCTAATAGGATGTGGGGCTGCAGGCGCTATTTCAGCCATCTTTGGAGCTCCTATAGGTGCAGTGATTTTTGCGATAGAAGTTATCCTTATGGAAATCAGCACAGCGAGCTTTATTCCCCTGCTGATCGCCTCTGTGACAGGATCAATTACCTCAATGATTTTTATTGGAGAAGAAGCCCTCTTTAATTTTAATCTAAAAGAAAGCTTTGAAGCGGCTCATATGCCCTATTACTTATTGCTTGGGATTATCTGCGGTTTGGTCTCATTATACTTTAGCAAAATGGTGCGGTCTACCGAAAAAATCATGGATGACATCGGAGATCAATGGATGCGGATCACTTATGGAGGTGCATTTTTAGGATTTATCATATTCTTTTTCCCACCTATCTACGGGGAAGGGTATCAAACCTTAAATACATTGATTGACGGAAATTCTGCAGCGGTCTTGGATAAGAGTCCGTTTTTCTCTTCGATAGAAAATCCGGTGATCATTTTGGCTTTTTTGGTGTTGATCATCTTGCTAAAGCCCATCGCATCTGCCATTACCATCGGAGCAGGAGGTAGTGGAGGGATTTTTGCCCCATCGCTCTATGTGGGGGGACTTACAGGTTTTGTTTTTGCATTTTCCAAAAACATGCTAGGGTTTCATATCCCGCTCCCTTTGGCTCATTTTACCCTTGTAGCGATGTGTGGAGTAATGGCGGGTGTACAGCATGCCCCGCTTTCGGCGATATTTCTCATTGCAGAACTTACAGGTGGCTACGAACTTTTTGTTCCATTAATGTTTGTTTCAGCCATCTCTTTCATTGCCAAGACTTCTCTTCAAAAAGACAGTATTTATACCCTGCAATTAAAAGCTCAGGGAAAACATCTCCCTGAAAGTAAGGATCAAGAACTGCTAGATACCATCAGTATCACCCAAGTCATCGAACGAGACCTTCTTCCCATACATCCTGAGGCACATTTGGGGGATTTGATTGATTTGGTGAAAATCTCGAAACGGAATATTTTCCCAGTAGTGGACGATGATAAAAGCCTAGTGGGAATTGTGACCTTAGATGATATCAGAGATATCATGTTTGATCAGGAAAAGCAAAAAACTGTCCTAATCCGTCAACTGATGCATAGTCCTCCGGAAATCCTATTCTCAACTGAAAATATGCAATCTGCAATGGAGAAATTTGAAAAATCCGGAGCTTGGAATCTGCCTGTAATCGAGGATAATAGGTATTTGGGATTTGTATCAAAAGCAAGAATATTCAGTACTTACCGTAAAAGATTGATCCGTCAAAAACAAGATTAATCTACCAAAAAGAAGAATATTCGGATTTTTAAATTATCCACTTTTGTACTTTCATTTAGATTATTTTTTTTGCACTTAACTTCAATTATCCACAAAATCAGAAGAAATTTTAATTCATAAATCACTGATTTTCATTGATATAATTGATCAATGTGGAAAAGTGTGGATAAATAATTGAAATTGTGGATAAATTTTTCTTGCGTTTTTTAACCCTCATTTCCGCGGAAATTAAAGGCATTTTTAAAAATCTTACCTATCGCTCAACTGCATCAAAACCTATCCAAGAAGAACCTAAGCCATCATGATTTTTAGAATAATCTTTGGTGAGGTTTAGTATATCAGTCATCTAAAAAATACGGAGGCCATTTACAAATCATTAATTTATTTCAACATCGGAATAGTTATATTTTAACAGGAATAATCCATTTTTATTTGCCAAATCCCAACGATTCAAGGTTGTTCATTTGCCTTACAATCCACGCTTGACGGCCTCTGATATAGCCCGTTGGTTTGGCTGGACTCCAACGTCTTGGGTTGGGAAGTACTGCCGCTATCAGTGCTGCCTGGCTTTGAGAAAGTTTGGAAGCACTCTTATTGAAAAAAGTCTGTGATGCTGCTTCGATCCCATAGATGCCATTTCCCATTTCGATTACATTGAGGTAGACTTCCATGATCCGCTCTTTGGACCAGATTAATTCAACCAAGACCGTGAAATAGGCTTCCAATCCCTTTCTCACATAGCTCCTCGATGGCCACAGAAACACATTCTTCACGGTCTGTTGAGTAATGGTACTTGCACCTTTAATTCGCTTTCCCTTCTTATTGTTTTCCCAAGCTTTTTCCATTGCCTCAATGTCGAATCCATTATGATCCATGAATTTTTGATCCTCAGCAGCATAGACCGCCTGTGGGGCATGCCTAGACATTTCATCTATGGACACCCAGTCTTTGTACAGCCTTACATCCTTTTTTGGATCAAAGGCCTGCTCGACCAATCGGATGACCATCAAAGGAGTGACAGGTACAGGAACAAAACGATACAAAATCACCAGACCGATCGATAGGCCAAAAAACCAAAGGGAAATCTTCCAGATCAACTTTCCAATCCAGCGGATGACTTTCATAAGGATGAATTAAGGGGTGGTTTTAATTTGTACAATTTGCTAGAAAAAAATGGGAATTTTGACATTGACGTAGCTGATCTTTGCTTTTGGTTAATCCTCGAAAAAAGTTAGATAAAACGAAATACCCATAAGATTTTGCGATTTCATTTAGATTTGCAATCCAATATTAACCCATTCCCTATGAACCCCATCACCATCGGAAGCTTCGAAGATTTTGAAAAATACAATGGTCTGGAGCTTGGCGCTTCGGATTACTTTCGGATTACTCAGAATCAAATCAATCTATTTGCCGATGCTACTCTCGACCATCAGTGGATCCATTGTGACCCGGAACGAGCCAAAGCAGAAGGTTCTTTTGGCAACACAATCGCTCATGGCTACCTTACGCTAAGCATCGTGCCCTACCTATGGGAGCAAATTGTGCAGGTCAAAAACCTGAAAATGATGATCAACTATGGCATTGAGAACCTTCGGTTTGCTCAGGCTGTGACCGTTGACAGTGAAGTGCGACTGGTTGCTTCTTTAAAAAATGTAGCAAATCTCAGAGGAACGGTGAAAGCAGAAGTTGATGTAAAACTTGAAATCAAGGATCAAAAAAAACCGGCTTTCGCCGGCGTATTGATTTTCCTATATCACTTTCAATGATCAGGAAGCCAAGAGATCATTGATCACCGTAGCTGCACAGGCACAGCCAAAAGCCGCTGGGAGGAAAGACATGGTTCCGTAAGCCGACTTTTTGAAATTGCGACCATCTGTGAGCATCAAGCTTTCCTTAATCACCTCTTCGGTACTGAATACAGCCTTGAATCCTCCGTAGATAGCTCTTCTCTTGAGTCGTTTGCGGAGCATTTTGGCCAATTTGCATTGGTAGGTATCCTCAAAATTGACAACCTTAATTTGTGTGGGATCTACCTTTCCACCAGCACCCATGGAACTCACCAGCTTGAACCCACGATTTTTTGCCCCTTCGATCAGGTGCATTTTTGGAGTAAAACTATCAATGCAATCCACCACATAATCAAATTCATTGTGCTCAAGCAATGCGGTCATTTCATGTGGATTGAGAAACTGACGGATGGCAGTAATCTTGAGACTTGGATTAATGGCCAGGAGGCGCTGTTCCATCCATTCAGCTTTGGATTGACCGACATTAAGCTGGGTAGCGGGAAGCTGTCGGTTGACATTGGAAATATCGACGGTATCTCCATCAATGATGGTCATCGTACCTATCCCTGATCTCGCAATAAATTCGGCGGCAAAAGAGCCGACCCCACCAAGACCGACTACCAAGACATGTTTGGAAGCCAACTTTTCCAATCCTTCGCGACCGACTATCAATTCGGTACGGCTCAACCAAGCAAATTCACTCATCTGATTTTTCTTTTGGAGATGGTATTCCAGTTGAAAACGGCCTGTCTGGCCAGCTTTTCCACAGGAAGGCGCAAAATTAGGGAAGCTGCCCGATAAATCGAATCGATTTCCAAACCTGAATCATCTGTTTCGAAAAAGAGCCGGTCAATTGGACACCCTTTCAGCCATTCTGTTGCATTGCTGTGTTCTTGGAGCAAATGCTTTCCAAATGAAAAATAAACCGGAAAGGACAACAACTGCTTGGCCAATTCAGGCTTTTGGTTCCAGCCATGCCAAATGATAGCAGGAGGATTTTTTTCTGATTTGAGATATTCCAAAAGAAGGTCATGTCCCTTGACACAATGCAAAATGAGCGGAATATCCAATGCGCTTGCCCATCTCGCTTGGGCATAAAAAGCTCCTTTTTGCAGAGAAATTTCCGGCCCTTTGATCCGATCAAATCCAGCTTCTCCAATGGCAACTACCTGGTCTGATGTTTGGGAAGCCGCTTGAATCTGAATGAGTTTTTGCTCCCAATGAAGATCTAAATACCAAGGATGTATTCCCATCGAGCAAGGTGAGGAAGTCCATGAAAAAGGCGCTAGATGGTTGAATATAGCGCATTCTTTACCAGATTGATGGGTATGAAAATCCCAAAGTTGCATGGGATAAACTTCAGGATTTTTGAGGGAAAAGAAAAAGCCATTCCCATGAATTTGATCTGCCCCAAAAACCCTGTCGCTTTTTGGGGCAGATCAACTATGGAAAAGCTCAGGGATTAATCCAATCGGTTGCGTTCTTCAGTACTTCCGGAGCTGGATCGTACTCTGAAGCTTTCTCCTTTGGCAAAATTATATCTCAAAGTAACTCTCACCCCTTGATTGCTCCTATACTGTCTAAAGCTGGTATCGATATCGGCAAAATCGACTTTGGCTCGGATCACCTGACTGCGGAATAAGTCAGTACCATTGACAGAAAGGGACATTTTATCCTTCATGATGGACTTGGTCACCCCCGCGTCCACCCAGGCAAATCCTTTGATCATACCTTGTCCCCAAATCTGTGGACTGAGATACATCCCGACTACTTCCATTTTGAAGCCTTTTGGCAAGTTGAAGTTTTGCTGAGATCGGATCATATACGAAATCTGCTCTACATCCAGAAAATCTTGCCCCAATTGGGATTTAAACTGGTTGTAATTTGCCTGGACCATGTTGGAGGTATTCCACCATTTTTGGATTTCCACCGGAATGATAGCCCGGAAGTTGGCATTTTTGGTTTTGTCAAAATTATCCGTGAAAGTAGTGGTACTCCTTTCTTCCTGATTTTGCTCAAAGACCTGCATAAAGGCATCCGCTGTCACACTGTATCCTAGGGTAAACTGATAGGCTCCTTTGACCACATGGTTCATTTCAAAATTGGTCGAATACTGAGGCCTCAGATTGGGATTGCCTTGCTCTGAGGTAAGCGGATCGATGTAATAAATGAACGGATTGAGCAAGCGATAATTTGGCCGTGTGATTCTTCGGTTGGCATTGTAGACAATTTGGTACTTGTCACTCACTTTATGCTGTAGAAATACACTCGGGAAGAGGTTGAAGTATTCCTGCTTGTTGACTTGGTTTAAGGTGATCGAATTGCCCAAAATGTCTGAATATTCCCCTCTCAATCCCGCCTGATAGCTCAATTTAGGGTTGAAATCTCCTTTCAACGACAGGTATGCCGCCAAGACATTTTCCTTATAAATGAATCGATTGGAATTGGGATCACGGTTAAATGGCCCTTCCTCTATCGCTCTGCTCAAATCCAAATCATTGTCTGATTCGACCCAACTCCCTTTGACCCCGGCTTCCAAGATTTTTCCTCCTTTGAGAGGCTTGGTCAAATCCACCTTGGAAGTCAGGATCGTATAATACATGTCGTTTAGGGTACGCACCTTATCCCGATTGCCAAGACTTGGGTCTACCCCAGTCCAGTAATTGTTGCTCAGGATGGCCTCGCTTTCCGAGTCCATGATGGTAAAATCCACATCTGCGGATATTTTGGAACCCAGTGTATCCAATTTTGCGTCATAATGGAGATTGGTAAAGAGCCGCTGTCTTTTACCCCCAGAATCATTTACAGAACCAATAAAGCTTTTTTCAACTATGCCCGGATTTGATACTACCGTCTCGGATTGATTAGTCGTCACGTCCGAGGTAGAAGAAGCCTGGATATTCAGACCGAGGTTTTGATTTTTATTGATTTCATAATTGGCCGATCCATTGAATGATGGAGTCTTATACCTGGAAGTAATCCGAGAGTCTTGAAAGAAATTGGAGAGTCCTTGAGTAGTGGTAAAATTTCGGTTAATCTCCAGATCATTGTAATTGGCAAACTCATTGTAATTGAGTGTCCCGTTGGCAGACAGTTTACTTTTTTTCACATTGAGAGTCGCTCCTACAGTAGGTGCCCAAAGACCATTGTATTGACCCCCCAATTGGATATTGCCAAAAACCCCATCGACATTATTCTTTTTGAGCTGAATGTTGATCACCCCTGCTGCACCTTCTGCATCAAATCGGGCAGATGGATTATTGATGACTTCGATACTCTTGATATTATCGGCCGGCATGGATCGGAGGAAGTTAGCCAAATCAACCGCACTCATGTAGGTAGGTCGGTCATTGATCATGACAGTAGCTCCTGAGCGTCCATTGAGGTTGATGTTTCCCTCTGAATCCACAAATATTCCCGGAGATCTCCCAATGACGTCTAAGGCATTAGCCCCCTCCGCCATGACAGTTCCCTCTACATTCACGATGGTTTTGTCCGGCTCAATGATGATTTCCGGACGGGAAGCTTTCACAGTGACCTCATCCAATCCGGTCATTTCATCCTCTACAGTCAGACCACCGAAATTCTTTTCAAGGCCCGGTGCGAGATCAAATTCCTCCGAAGAGAACGTCTTATAACCAATGGAAGAGATGACTAGTCTCACCTTGGCCGTCTTGACGGATTCGATCAAGAAGTTTCCCTCTTCATCGGAGACAGCTCCATCTATCAGGCCTCCATCGAGGGAGATCAAAGCCACATTGGCAAAGGGAACTGGCTGCCCTTTCTGGTCGGCGATTTTCCCGGAGATTTTGGCTAACTCTTTTGGAGATGCAGCCAGATTGCTTATTCCCAGCAGGTAAAAAAAGATGGCTAGGAAAAATAAGTTGGTCGTTTTCATTTTAATGTTGAATCATGTGCTATCCATCCCTTAGGAAAATGAAGTGCCAAGGCACAAAAAGTGGCTAAAAATGCTAAAAATTGAGGTTTTCAAATTTGTCAGGTAAAAAGCTGTACCAATATCGTACAGTTTTATTTTCGGTTTGGGACACAAAAAAGCCTAGGCTTTTGACCTAGGCTTACGATAAATTCTATTTGGAAGGATTATTTCGCAGCTGCGTATCGCTTGCTCACTTCATCCCAGTTGATCACATTCCAGAAGGCTGCGATATAATCAGGTCTTCTGTTTTGATAATGTAGGTAATAGGCATGTTCCCATACGTCAAGACCCATGATAGGAGTACCTGGGCACTCTGCCACATCCATCAAAGGATTGTCCTGATTTGGTGAAGAGCATACGCAAAGTTCTTTTTTGGCATCCACGCACAACCAAGCCCATCCTGAACCAAAACGGGTAGCAGCTGCTTTGTTGAATGTTTCTTTGAAAGCATCAAATGAGCCAAACTTGGCATCAATTGCAGCTGCCAATTCGCCTGTAGGGACTCCACCGCCAGTTGGAGAAAGAATCTGCCAAAACATACTATGATTCCAATGACCTCCACCGTTGTTTCTTACGGCTGTGTTAGAACCTGCCACTTTCATCAATTCTTCAAGAGATTTGCCTTCCAAGTCGGTACCGGCTATCGCATTGTTGAGATTGGTCACATAGGCATTGTGATGCTTGCCGTGATGGATTTCCATGGTTCTGGCATCAAAATGTGGCTCTAATGCATCAAAAGCATAAGGGAGGGAAGGGAGTTCAAAAGCCATTAGTATGAGGTTTAAGTTGAAGATTAGTTAAGGTTATTTTTACAAACTACGCCAACTCAACCAGACTTTGCCAAAAAAGGTTCTGATTTTGTAAAAAAGACTTATTCCCGGAGTTTTTTGAAAAAATCCAGCATCAATTGCTCGGATTCTTTGGCCATCAACCCGGAAAAGACCTTGGTTTTAGGATGAAGCATTTCCGGATTGCATTGATGGAAACCTCTCTTTGGGTCAGATGCTGCAAAATAAATCTCCCCGATTTGCGACCAATAGAGCGCCCCTGCGCACATGGGGCAGGGCTCTAGGGTGACATAGAGTCTGCAATCGGTAAGGTACTTAGCCCCTAAAAAATTGGCCGCTGCAGTAATCGCCAAAATTTCCGCATGGGCCGTAACGTCCGTGAGCTTTTCGGTTTGGTTGAAAGCCCTCGCGATCACTTTGTTTTTGGATACAATGACAGCACCCACGGGTATTTCTCCTTCTTCGAAGGCGAATTTGGCCTGCTTTAAGGCCTCATTCATGAAATACTCGTGGGTGAAAATTTCCAAAATGGTAAATCTCTTATTGGAACATGGCAAAGATTTCTTCCCTTACTCCCTTGTTGATGATGACTGCCAGGATCAATGACACAATCAAACCGATCAATGCCTTGAAAATATCTTTCCTTGCAAGTCGAAACGCCCGAACAAGCCATGCATTTTTTCGCTTAGCTTTTCCATGCTTTCCAATAGCTATGGCCAATTCTCTACCCGCCAACAATCCAATAAATACCCATGTGGTACTCATCGGCACTTTATTGTACATTTTGAAATAGAAAAGAATGACTGCATAGACCAAGTCCACAATAGTGGCTGCTCTGACATCTGTCACATTGGATTTCTCCGTGACAATTTCCTGAATTTTATCTCCTTTCAGATAAAAGAGAAAACCGAGTCCCAAGAATACAAATCCCGCGTATACTGAAAATTCAAAAGTGTCTAATTGTCTAGGAAGAAATACGGCAATGTTAGCCGCATCCTGCATGATCCAGACTGACCATAGTACACCTGAGGTGATCCACTGCAAAACCATCCAGTAAGGTTTGGCTTGGCCCTTTAGATAGTTTTTTACAAAGCGTTCCAAAATAAACCAAACGACAATCGCCATTACAAATGCCAAAAGGTAGCCGACAAAACTTTTGAACATGACGTCCAGGATGGTACCGGCTTTGTACGTGAAGACATTCAAAAGCAAAAAAGTGGTTGAAACCGGCATTCGCATTCTGGTAAGAATCAACAGGACAATCGGGGCCGCCAGTTGAAGAAATACAAAACTCTCAGGAGCTTTTTCCAAGCCCGGCACACTGAGTCGCTCGTAGCTTACATCGCCGGAAAAAGTTACCCAGCTATAGGTAACCGTACCTACCCAAATCACTCCCATAAATAACCAGAGGATCCACCAAGGGCGGTTGTTGTTGGATGCGATAAACGTGCCTATGGTCTGAATACTGTCGTTGGCTATGGCTGAATAGGCTGCCAAAGCAAAACCAAACCACATCGCAGCATAGGTGTAGGGAGTAACCAATCCAGCAATTGCTGTCAGAATTATGATTGTAATCAAAAAAGGCTTTTCATTTCTCGTAAAATCGAAAATGGAGTAGGTCTTTTTCGATAACTTTTCTTGATTGATATTTTGATCAATGGGCTTCTTTTTAGCCATAGTGTTGGAAGGTGATGAGATATCTTGGGCAAAATTAAAGAAGATAATCGGCAAGCTATGTTAACAAATTGTTAACTAAGGACAAAACCTTCTTTGTAACCCTCATTTTGGATTGCTTTTCGCAAAAAAATTTCAACTTTTGCCTAAAATTCTGTTTAAAATTTGGAAGTATCTCTCACTTTCAATCCTAAAAATTCTGACAGCATAACCTAAATGGAACTCTTGGAGGAGCAAAAACCATCCGGAAATAAACACCTCCTGAGGTATGCCCAGGTTTTTTTGGCACTGTTGCTTTTCATTTTTGCAATAGATTTATTGACTGTGGCGATGGGCCGGATCAATAGCGGTGTTGCATTGGAAATCCTTCAGGCCACTAAAAATCCCTTCATCAGCCTTTTTATCGGATTACTAGTCACGGCTCTTATTCAAAGTAGCTCGACAGTTACAGCCAGCGTGGTGGCTATTGTCGCCTCCGGCAATCTTACCTTGCAACAGGCCGTTCCCATCGTGTTGGGTGCCAATATTGGGACAACACTCACTTCGACATTGGTATCTTTTTCCTATATCATGGACAAGAAGGCATTTCGGAGGGCTCTTTCAGCAGGAATTTCCCATGACATTTTCAATATCCTGTCTGTGGTTATTCTTTTCCCTATGGAAATTTACTTCGGGTTCCTTTCCGGTATTGCAGGCAAAATTGCTGGTTTATTTGCTTCTGATAATTCCTTTGAAGGTCCAATTATCTACAATCGGATGTTTACCAGGACACTAACTGACTGGATCGTGGATCAGATCAATATCCCATTTGTGACCATGTTACTTTCTGTCTTTTTGGTGTTTTTTGCCATCAAGGTTCTTTCTACAGCGATGTACCGGTCTTTTGTCAAGGACTCTTTTGAAGATATCAATAAGGTGATTTTTCAGAAAACGGGCCTCTCTTTCTTCTATGGCATTTTCTTCACTGCTGCAGTCCAATCCAGTACAGTGACCACCTCACTGGTCGTCCCTCTGGTCGCAAATAAAAAAGTGACTCTTACCAAAGCTTTCCCCTTTATCATCGGAGCCAATATAGGAACCACTATCACAGCCGTCATCGCATCCATTTACAAAACGGAGGCGGCCATCGCTTTGGCTATCGTACACATCCTATTCAATAGTTTGGGAGCTTTGATTTTTTTGCCTTTCCCTGAGGTGAGAAGAATCCCGGTCTGGATTGCCAATTACATGGGAAAGACTTCTGTCCAAAATAGGATAGTGGGATTTGCTTATATCTTACTGACCTTTTTCATTATTCCATTCCTGCTGATTTACTTCAGCAGAGACTAAAGATTGGCATTTCGCCAAGCCTCCATGAGTGCTTTTGCACTGCTGGTACCTATTCGGTCAGCACCTGCTTTGATCAAATCCAAGGCAAAATCAAGGGTTTTGATCCCTCCACTGGCTTTGATTCCAACTGCCGACGGAAGCACTTCCCGCATCCAGGCAATATCTTCCACTTTAGCGCCTGTAGGAGCATAACCCGTGGAAGTTTTCACATAATCAGCTCCTGCATCCTGACAAATCAGACAAGCCTCACGGATTTGGTCTGAGTTGAGATAGGCTGTTTCAATGATGACTTTGAGAATTCGTTCTTCTTCGTGGCAAATTTTGGCGATTTGCGCGATCTCTATCTTTGGCCAGCTCATCCCCGAATGAAAAGCCGTCTGGGACCAAACCAAATCCAATTCATCTGCTCCGTTTTTGATGGCCTCTTTGGTCTCTGCAACTTTGGTGGCTGTATCTTCAAAGCCAAAGGGAAACCCGATCACCGTGACCACTTGAATATCCTGGCCTTCAAGGTCTCTTTTTACTTTTTTTACCCAAAAAGGTGGTACACATATCCCAACAAACTGCTCCTCGATCGCATCTCTAACCAGCACATCCACTTCCCTGTCAGTCATGGTAGGTTTCAATAGGGTGGATTCCAAAAATCGATTGAAATTATTCATGGTTTTTTTGTTGGTCTTCTTCTGTAACGAAATCACTTAAATACATGTATTCCAAGGTTAAATCTCCATCCCGAGCAATAGTCGCACGCTCAAGAATAGGTGAATTTTCTTCGAAAAGTGCAGGAATGACCCATTTCATCAATTGCTTTCCAAATTCCGCGCTGGACTCTCTGGGAAGTTCGCAAGGCAAATTATCGATGGCCATCACCGAGATACTGGTCTGCTTACCAAAAGCCGGCAACTCTGTCCCTGTCTCCCGATCTACATCGTAAATAGGTTCAAGAATGGTAGATGCCCGAAAGGTAGTAGGAATAGAACCACCCACATCACAGGTAATGTCAGCAATCACGGAAATGGAAAAGTCGGGGGAATTAATATCCTCCAACTCAAAAAGCCTGGGAGCACCGGGATTCCAATAGGCTGCGGCAATGAGAATTTCACCGGCCTCCGCAAATTTTAAAAAATGGCTTTCATACAATTCCGGGTTTGCATAAAACTCCTCTCTGTCAAATCCACCATCCGACTTTCGGCGATTAAAATCTCCCGAAGACAAGACCACAAATACAGGTTCCTCAAAATAGCTATGCAAAAACTCGTGCGCATCTACTCTGGCAATTCCGAGAATTTGAAGGATTTCCAGGGCTCCTTTGCCTACTCGTCCCTGTCCCGTCACCACGATCTTAACTGGTGGAAGTGTTACTTTTTTTAGCTCATCTTTCAAATCATCCAAATCTCTACACGCTGAGGCACGTCGTAAATCATAGAGCCCAGTCTTTTTTCCATAGGTCAAAAAAGCATTGTAAGCTCCTACGATTCCAGCCCATCGACCAAAGGCTACCACACGCTCACCCTGTTCATCCTTCAACACTTCGTAATCAATTAAGCGGATGTCTTTGCTGAGGACACTTTTGAGCAAAGCCCTGTTTTTGATCTGCTTTTTGATGGTATGGGAAAAGAAAAAATAGGTCTTGCCTGCTTTCAGTTGGTCTATCGGGACTTCCTTTACCCCAAAGAGGTAATCTGCCTGAGAAATATCATCCACAACAGCTATCCCCTGAGCTCGGAATTCCTCATCTGAATAGCATCGGAAAGGGCTGGATTCCACCAAAAAAGTCAGTGCGGCACCATACTTTTCAGAAATCTCTTTGAGCTGCAAAGGTGTAAATGGTACCCGTGCATCAGGGGGTACTTTTCCCTCGCGGATTATTCCAATTTTCATAAAAATCTAAAGTCTTGGGTTTAGTTTTGGGTTATGGCTAATCTCTTAATGATTCTCAGTTGGGTCTTATTCTATTCCCTACATACCGCGCTCGCCTCTGGCAAGTTAAAAAGATTTTTGGAGGCAAAATGGCCCCAAGAGATGAAATGGTATAGATTATTCTACACCTTATTTTCTGTCGTATTTTTCCTAGGAATCCTGATTCAAGCTCTTTTTTTACCTAATCAACCATTCATTGAAGGCAGTCCCTATTTGAGCTATGCAGGTTATATGCTGGCGACTTTGGGGGTTGTGTTGGCCTCTCGCTCCTTTAAAGAAATCTCGTTTTCTTCCTTTTTTGGACTTTCCGGCAAAGGCCCTGATGCCTCCGAGAAATTGATCATCCGTGGTATTTATTCCTTGGTGAGGCATCCACTTTACCTGGGCATGGTTCTCATTTTTGTAGGATATTGCTTAGTGTCAGGTTCAGTAGGTTCATTGATTCATTTGAGTTGTCTGGCAGTTTATCTCCCTTTTGGGATTTATTTTGAGGAAAAGAATCTTTTGAGAAAATACGGTTCCGCCTACTTAGATTATCAAAAAAGTGTACCCCCATTTTTTCCTATAAAACTAAAAAAAGGGCACTAGGCCCTTTGATTAGTCGATTCCCAAGAAATCCACTTGGAATACCAAAACGGAATTTGGCGGAATTTTATCATTGTTATTTTGGCTTCTATAGCCCTCAGGAGAAGGAATAATCAATACTGCCTTAGATGCAGGTCTTAACCTTCTAAATCCAAGATCCCAACCATTGATCACTCCTCCAGCTCCCAAAAGGAAACTGAAAGGTTTATAAACCCTTCCTTCCACCCAGATATTATTCGCTCTTGCTACACTTTCTATGGAGGTATCGAAGACCGTTCCTAGCTCCATTAGTTTACCAGTATAGTCAGTATATACTACCGTGTTGGAAGTTGGGCGAGATCCTACCCCTTCTTTTTGAACAATGACCACCACTCCGCTCGGGTCATGTATTCGATAGAGACTGTCTATTTTAGCAGTATCCAAATAGCCTGCAATTTTTTTACGATCAATCTCCAGGTTTCCAGCGGCATCATAGACTGGGCCACGATCAAAAGGATTTGTCGTCTCACAGGACATTAGCGTCATGAAAAAGAGAACTGCGAGAGGAAGTAAATTGCGCATCATGGATTGGAGTTTGGTCCCTTTTTGACATCAATAAGGTCAAGTTCAAAGATCAAAGGAGAATTGGCCGGGATGGTACCATTTGCCTGAGACCCATATCCCAGTCTGGAAGGGAAAATAACTGTTGCTTTTTCACCGGGATGCATCATCGAGATGGCAAATTCAAACCCAGTGATGGTGAATCCAAGGCCTACCGGAAATTTGAGCGGCTGGTAATTTCTTGTGGAAACGAAAATCCCGTTGTCTTTAGCCACTTGCTCAATGGAAGAATCGAAAACCCTTTTATCGAGTGTCCTTCCGGTATAATTGACCCGTACGGTATCTCCTCTTAGGAGCGCATTGCGCTCGGGCTTGGCAGATACTTGCCAGAACATATAAAATCCTTCTATCGGCTCGGAATATTGCTTCACACTGGTGATCGGATTTGCCTGAAGATACTTTTCAATGGCTTCTTTATCTCTTTCCAAGATGACTTCCTGTGTCTGATCAGGGTCTATGCAAGAAACAACTGAGATTGCTCCGACCAGAAGTAGGAAAAAAGCGAATAATCTGGAGTTCATATGTTCTGGTTTAGTTTATTGAATGTATTTCAGATTTATTTCTGAACGTCAGTAACCTCTACGTCAAACACCAAAATGGAGTTGGCAGGAATCAAGGCTCCGGCACCATTTTCTCCATAAGCAAGTGGTGAAGGAATGATGAATTTAGCCTTAGACCCTTTTTTAAGAAGCAAAAGCCCTTCGTCCCATCCTGGGATTACTTGACCCATTCCGACATTCACGGGAAGTGGCTCATAAGGGCGCTCTTCACTGAACATGTTATTTGCCTTGGCAATCTCAGGGAAAGACGTGTCAAACAGCGTTCCGTCCAAGAGGTATCCCGCATAATTGACATACATAGTCGTACCCGGTGTAGTAGCCTCACCTGTTCCTTCTTTTTCGATCACGTAGTAAAGGCCATTGGAAGTTTTTTGAGCAGTAAGACCCTTCTCAGCCACATAAGCATCGATGGTCTTGGCTTCTTCCACTAACAGAGCCTTGGCTCTTTCAGCGCTTTTTTCTTGCTCTTTTTTCATCACCTCCTCGTAAAAGGCCTGCATCTCTGCTTCTGTTTTGACTGCATAAGCACCCAATTTCACTTTGATGACATCATCTTCTTTGATAGGAGCCGGCTGATTTCCGCTGAATACAATTTTTGCCGGAGCTTCAAAAGTGATTGAATCACCAATTCTTAGACTAAGGAAAATTTCATCCATCCCGTTTTGAGCGGTGATGGAATCATTGGCCATCAGGTAGCCTGGGAATGGCTGGGTAAGTGTGCTGTAGATTACAGAATCTGAAGCAGTGGAAATTTCCAAGTTGTAAAGCAGAAAGTCGCCGTTGGTCGCCTTTTCAGAACCTTCTTTTACATAAGTGTATTCGATTGCGTCTTTTTCTGTCACTTTGGTTTTCTGACAAGAAGACATGGTACTTGCACCGGTAAGAAGTGCAAAGAGCGCCACTAGGCTTTTGTAATTTTTCATAAAGGAGTAAGTGTATTTCAATTTTGGTTTCTCAAGGGATTTAATCTGCCACGACAGGGTCTGAGTGAAATAGCTCCACTTGGCACTGTTCGACCAATGATTCAAAACGCTCGACTGTTTCTTTTAGCGTTTGAGCAGATTTTCCTCCGGCAGCATTTTTATGTCCTCCTCCGTTGAAGTGAGACGCAGCAAATTTATTGACTGCTACATCGCTGCTGGATCGGAAGGAGATTTTAATTCCATCTTCTCGCTCTGAAAACAAGGCCGCAAGCTTGATCCCATCCAAAGATAGGGCATAATTCACCAAACCTTCGGTGTCGCCGGTTTGGCTTTGATATTTTTTAAGATCTTTTTTACTGATGACAAAGTACGCTGTGTGAAGATCTTCCCTGACCACTAGCCGTCTGGTGATAGCAAATCCTATAAACTTCAGCCTGTTTACTGAATTGGAATCATAGATGAGGTTGGCGATTTGGGATGAATCGGCTCCTTTGTCCAGTAATTCGGCAACCACCAAATGGACATTTTTTGTGGTGTTTGGATGCCTAAAGCCACCTGTATCGGTCATAATCCCTGCGTAAAGACACTCTGCGATGTCTTTATCAATGAGCGATTCATCGCCTAATTCGACAATGAGTTCATATACTAACTCGCAGGTCGCGGCGGCTTTGGTACTCCAGTATCTGAAATGTGCAAAGTCTTCAGGGTCTTGATGATGATCGATATTGACCACAAAGGCTTTTGACTTCCGGATCAATTCCCCCAATTCGTTTACCCGATTTAATACCGAAAAGTCAAGGCAAAAGATCATATCCGCTTCCTCCAGTCTGGATTGTGCTTGAGCCTTTTCCGAAGGTTTGGAAAAATCCAAGACCTCATCGTTGCCTTTCATCCAAGTCAAAAAATAGGGATAATCTGTAGGGGTAACTACTGTCACCTTATGGCCTTTCTTAATCAGGTAATTGGCAAGCCCCAGAGAAGAACCCAACGCGTCCGCATCCGGCTTCACGTGGGTGGTAATGAAAATATTCTTGGGGGAGGAAAGTTCTTTTTTAAACGTAGCTAAAGCTTCCATTAGATCAAATCAGCGGCACATCTGGCTCCAGTAGGGTGCAAATGTCAGGAAATTTTCCAGAATTCCCAAAGTATCAAGATTCCTGATAATGAAGCATCTAGCGGATATTTCTGGAGGGCATAGGAGATACTAAAACGAAAACTCCTATTTTTGCGCCCGAAATAAACCAATGCAAATCCCAAACCCATGGCAGGAAACAGAACATTCACCATGATCAAGCCGGATGCTTTTGAAGCCGGAAACTCAGGCGCAATCCTGAAAATGATCGAAGAAGCAGGCTTTAAAATCGTGGCCATGAAAGCTACCCGATTGACTCAAGAACTGGCAGGAAAGTTTTACGCGGTGCACAGCGAAAGACCATTTTACGCTGACCTATGCAAGTACATGTCCTCTGGACCTATTGTAGCTGCTATCTTGGAAAAGGATAATGCCGTAGAAGATTTCCGTACGCTTATCGGTGCTACCAATCCGGCAAATGCTGCGGAAGGAACCATCAGAAAAATCTTCGCAAAATCCATCGAAGCCAACGCGGTACACGGATCCGACTCTGACGAAAATGCCGCTATCGAAGGCAGCTTCTTCTTCAACCAATACGAGCGCGTGATCTGATCTAGGTACTAAAACAAAAAAAAGCCATCCAGAAGCAGTTTTGGATGGCTTTTTTAGTCTAGAGATCAGTGTTCAATGATCAGTAAACAGTCTCTGATCACTGAGACTGACCACTTCACTACTTTTCAACAAACTCCGTCATAATCTTTGCCGATAACAAAGACAGCGGAATGCCTCCCCCGGGGTGCACACTGCCTCCGCAGAAGTACAGGTTTTTGATATCGGAGGAATAGTTGGCGTGGCGGAGAAATGCTGCAAAACGATTGTTGCTACTATTACCGTAGAGTGCCCCTTGAGCTGAGGAGGTTTTGGATTCAATGGAACGCGGCTCAAGGATTTCCTCCACTTCGATCAAAGGTTCCAGATCGGTCTTAAGGATTCGGTTGACCTTGGCAATGATGTTTTTTCTTGCTTCCTCGATAAGCTGATCCCAATCCTGACCCTGATTGTTGGGCACATTGATCATGGTAAACCAATTCATACATCCCGCTGGTGCATCATCCTCCTTGTACACCGAGGTGATATTGATATAGACTGTAGGGTCCTGGTAGATACTTCCCTTTTTGAAAATATGCTCAAACTCGGTTTTGTAATCGTCCGAAAAGAGAATGTTATGAAGATCCAACTCAGGAAACACTTTTTTGATCCCCCAATAGAAAATCAGAGCCGAACTGGACTTGGGCTGCTCGAGCAGCTTTTTGGGCTGCTTTTGTTTTTTCAGGATGGTCTTGTAGGCGTTAACCATGTCCATGTTATTGATCACCACATCTCCGGTAACACGCTCCCCTTTCACCCGGAGGCCAATAGCTTTCCCATTTTCCACCAAGATTTCCTCCACGGGAGCATTGAAGTGGTAGTTCACACCCAGTGAAAGCGCCAAGCGATAGAGGCTGAGAGTGATGTCGTGCATGCCCTTTTTGGGAAAAAAGGCACCGATATTAAACTCCAGGTGAGGAATGATATTCAGCGTGGCGGGAGTCTGGAAGGGGTCCGAGCCGTTGTAAGTTGCATACCTGTTAAAAAGTTGCACCAGTTTAGGCTGCGCAAAAAGCTCCTCATTTGCCTTGTTCATGGTAGAGAAGATGCCTAGCTTTCCCATCTTCAGATAGGACTTCAGGGCCTGTGGACCTATCCAAGTTCCCAACTGATGCAGGGAGCGATGCATAAACAGGGGCGCCAGATGATCATAGATAAATGCCGAACGCTTCAATGCCTGTCGGATATTCACTGCCGGTTCGCCCAATTGGGTCTCCACCTCTTCGGCAAAGCGATTCGGATCAGCCCACGCCTTGATGGTACTTCCATCTTCCCAGAAATAATGGCAGGCCACGTCCAGCTTCTGGTACTCAAAGTGCTCCTTAGGGTCTTTTCCTGCCAGTCTAAACAGCTCCTCCACCTGATCAGGCAGCGTAAAAAGGGAGGGTCCGGCATCAAATCGGTAGCCTTGAATCTCGATCTCCGAGAGCTTTCCTCCCGGGTAGGCATTGGCCTCGAAGACCTCGACCCGATAACCCTTCAGGGCCATTCTGATAGATGCGGCTATTCCGGCTATTCCGGAACCCACAATCAAAGCTGTTTTCATTTCCTTAAGGTGGTGATGAGACAAGGTAAGATCCGGTTTTTGAAGGAAAATGTTTAGGGAAAAGGAAGAAATATTGGTGATGAAGGAGAAACAGCATAGGCAAATCCCTTCAAATCAACCAAGTACAGGATAGGCTTTAAAAAAGGGTGGCAAATGCCAATCATTCAGGTTTTCTTATTCTTCAAATGACCTTTTGTTTGTACAAAAGGTCATTTTATTACATTTTTTGATAAAAATATTTTATGAAATGCTTTTTTATGAAAATGAAATGCATTTATATTGTTTTAAAATACACCAAACGCACTATGAAAACTTTTAAATCAAATCTTTTGGGATTGGCCCTGGCGGGGTTGATTCTTGGCGCCTGCAGCCAGACAGGCATGTATGAAACGGCTGACTTGATGAATGAGCAAGCTTCAGCTAAGGCGGGATTCAACCTGAGTCCTTTTGGAATGAATGGGGAAAATGCAAGAACCTATACTGACGATGCCCACAGTACATCTTGTATTACCACTGATCAATCTACTTGGTTTGTTAGATCTTATGAGCACGTATTTGATATAACGGCACCCGCGAAAAAAGTTAAAGTGGATGTATACAATACCCCTACTCACTTGATTTATAAATTTAACACTGAAAACACTACCGTTCAATTCATACAAATTGATGGTGTGTTTGTTGTCAATGATCAAGCTGTCTCAACTTATACCCATTCTGTTCCCTTAAATTCTTCATGGGCAGCTGGTAATACAATTACAGCCGCAATAAATGTTTTTAGAAACAACACTTCTGGAGGGGGGGGCGGTAACAGAGCTCAATTTGCTACTTCTTATAACCTTGTAGGAATTTGTACTACCACTACCCTTTCTGCTGGAACTACCGAACCAATTTGCGTAGGAGCTGATGCATTTACCCTCACCGCGACTGTTACTACTTCAGCTGAAACCCTTACAGGAGGATTTATTCAAATCTTGAATTCAAGCAATGAAGTAGTTGCATCTGAAGCTGTAACCTCTACTGTTCGTTCAGTTACATATAATGTCCCTACCGAAAATGCTGGTAATTATACTTACTCCGCTCAATATGTAAGATCTACACCATCCTTTAGATATCAGGGAAGTGTTTCTTCAACAACCTCGACTGTACAGGTTATTGAATGCGGTGGCTGCGATATCAAAGGCAATGAATTCTCAGGTGAAGCAGTTTCTTGCGGAACAGCTCGTGAGGCTAATTTTGTCTTTGGATCTGAAGATGGCGTTAGCTACTTTAAAATTCAAGGTGGTTTGACCAACTTTACTGGTGCTGATGCAGTAGTAACCGTGACAGGAGGTACAACTACAACTGAACAAAGAACTCCGGGTGGCAGCTCTAACAGAGTAATTACAGTAGAAGGATCTGTTGGTGCTTGCGAAACTGTCATTGTAAACGTGAAATGGAACTCTGCCAACTCTGGTGGAATCATCACTGGAGAATGGTCTGTAAAAGATGCCAATGGTGTCGAGCTAGCTCCAGAAGTTGCCGGACTTTCTTGTCCTAATTAATTTGAATTATAATCGCAAATCCCCCGACCATCCTCGGGGGATTTTTTTTGCCCATTCTTTTGGGTTATGTTTTTCCTTTTCGGGCTATGGAATATCTTTAGGTGTTCACTTTTTACTAGTAGGGCATTCTTTTTCACCCTCTATTCCCAATCCAAACCTCCTACTCACCCCTCCTTCTCATACTCCAGCTTATAATTCCCCACATGGATTTTGGACTCTTCGATTTTTCGCTTGTGACGCAAGTAATTGACTGTTCCAAAGATCAAAATCCCCGCAGAAATGGTATAAAAAAGGACTTGGTAATAGATACTTCCCTCCACCTGCAGGAGGTTTTTGATGCTTAATCCAGCGACCAAAAAGTACATGGACGTCCTGAGAAAGGATAAAAACGTGGTCTGATTGGCGAGAATGGTCCGCTGAAGGGCGAGGTTTTCTCTCAATAAAAGATCTCTGTTGATGGTGTTTTCGAGCTTGGACATGACGATGGAGGCTACATTGATTAAAGGTAAGGGATTGAAGGGTTTAGCTTTCTGACCTATCCTTGAAAATCTCCACCCCGACAGGGTAAGAAGAGTTCTCTTCCAGTAAAATCCGGACCACATTGACCCCTACCATCACCCAAGTAAACAATCCCATCCCGGCTAAAATCAACACAGGAAAAAACAGAAAAGCCAAAAATCCACAGGGAATCATCACCGCGAGTACATTGATCTGAAAGTTAACTACCTGCAGGACCTCCTTTTTGAGACCGGGAAATTGGCGTTTCACCCAAATCCAAAGCAAATACGTGGGAAGAATCAAAAGCAGAAGGGCAGAGAGATGGAGGAGTATCCTGGGAACAATGGGAAATTTTTCTTCCTGAAGATCTACTTGCTCCTTTGGAGTCAATCGGTCGAGAGGGATGTCCAGCACCTGCGCCAGTGAAAGCAAGGTGTAGGATCTGGGTTTGACTTTTCCGGATTCGATCCGCTGGATCGTTTTGGAAGTGGTATGGATCCTTACCGCAAGGTCTTCTTGGGTCCACCCTTTTTTAATTCGTTCCGATCTGACGATTTCACCCAGGCTCATAGGCTTTTACTTTTCACAAAAGTCCCCTAAAAAATGGATTCTCACTGCTCCCAGAACAGGACATTTAACAGACATTTCCCAAAAACTAAAAAAGTCCGACTCATGGGAGCCGGACTTTTCACTTTATAACTTTTTATGAGAATTAATATCCTGGATTCTGCGCAATAGGGGCAGAGGTGTTGGTCAAGATCTCTTCCAATGGAATCGGCCAGATAAACAAATGGCTGGAGTACGGCAAGGAGTGATCGGTCGGGATATTCACATTGGTCGTGTAGAAGTTTAGACCGGTGATGGATCTGGAAGTAGCTTTGGCCGGGATACCCGGCATTCTACCTTCCCCTGCCAAGCGGTGAATGTTCGGGAATCTTCTGCCTTCTGCAAGGAATTCAATTCTCGTCTCACGGATGATGGCATCGATCAAGGCATCTGCATTTGCAAAATCAGCAGTGGTGTAAGCCGGAACTGAAGCAGGAAGCGCACGGCTTCTTACCGAGTTGAGCAAAGTCACCGCTGCCTGGGTATTGCCCAATCTTGCATTGGCTTCAGCCGCTGCAAGTACGATCTCGGCAAAACGGATCACGATGGAAGGATCAGAAAACGTCACTGCATCGGTGTACTTGTTGGTAAAGATTCCCAAAGGCCCTTGACTTACAAAGCCATCTGTAGCACCTCTTACACTTCTTCGGGTATCTTCCGGATGCCACCAAGTTGCTCTCCAGATCAATGGGCTGATTTTTACCAGACCACGAGCACCCAAGTTAGGGTTGCCATACATGTTGGCAAGCGCACCGTTTACACCCGGGTTAGAAGCCTGCGTATTTTGGAAAGAAAACACGTTGTCTGTGCTGGTACCACCACTTCTGAATGGAGCCAATGGATTGGCAGTCACCGCATAGCGGCTGGAGATTTTGTTGAACTCCGTCAGTACATCAGCCCATCTTTCCATGTGCAAAAGCACTCTGGCTTTCAAGGCGATCGCTGAACCCTTGTTGGCACGGAAAGGGCTGGATCCATTGCCCATAAGGCTCTCTGCCTGATTCAAATCCGCCAAAAGCTGATCATACACACTTTGCACAGTACCTCTTCCTACTGCTTCACCTGGACCTACCTTAGATACGTCATTGATGGCAAAGGTTCTGTAAGGGATGCCCGGTGCATTAGGATCATCAGAATAAGGTCTGGAGAAATAAACTACCAACTCATGATGAGCCAAAGCTCTCAAGAAAAGGGCCTCCCCCAAAAACTGATCTCTTACAGCCTGTGTGATTGCACCTTTTGACAGCGCACCGTCTAGGTTTTCGATCACGATATTGGCACGGTTGATCATTCTGTAGAGAGAGATCCACTGACCATTGTTGTTAGCAGTCTGTGGGTTGAATCCGTTAATGTAAGTGATTTCATAAAACAACTGGTCGTTGTACATGTCTTCACCTCTCATATCACCCTGCTGCACAGAAGCCGCACCAAACGGATAGCCTCGCTGTACTGACCCTAGATAAAACCCTCGCTGAGCAGCTTCATAGATACCCAACACGGCTGCATTAACCCTGTTCCCATCGGCAAAAGCTTCCGCATCCGGAATAATATTCGCTGGCTGCAGATCAGTCACTTCGCAGGAAGACGTCACGCCTACCATTGCCAAAGCCACCAAAACTGACTTTACTTTAGTTGAAAATATTGTTTTCATGTTTGATCGATTTTAGGATTGAAAATTAGAATCCAACATTAAGGCCCACAGACCAAGTTCTGATGATCGGAGCCACGTTCCAGTCGATTCCGAAGTTCAATTGACCACCGAATTGGTTGGATTCAGGATCGATTCCGGAGTACTTGGTGAAGATCAAAGGATTCTGTACCTGAGCAAAGAATCTTGCTGATCTGATTGCACCGTTGAATGCATTGTTCAGCGTAGCAGCTGGCACTCTGTAGCCGACTACCATGTTTTGAACTCTCACAAAGTCACCTTTTTCTACAAATCTGCTGTTGGAAGCAGCGGTCTGCCAGGTGTTGGCATCACGGCCGGCATAGAGTCTAGGCACATCGGTCACCTGACCGCTTTCCGTCCATCTGTTTAGGATTTCTCTGTGGTTGTTGGAGAATCCCAGGCCAAGCAACCCTCTTAGGGATTCGTTCATGATGTAGTTGCCACCAGAATATCTGATGAAGATTTCCGCATCAAAATTTCCATAAGTGAAGCTGTTTGACCAGCCACCCTGATACTTAGGAAGTGTATTACCTAAGAAGAATTGAGTAGGTGCTGTACCTGCTGTGGCTACATTGGATGGATTAGCAGGATCAAATGCTCTCCAAGTGGCTGCTCCTACAAGCTGCACGATGTTGTCCCCGCTGTAGTACATCGCGTTACCGTTGGCAGGGTTGACACCCGCCCACTTAAATCCGTAAAGCTGTGCAATAGGTCCGCCTACTTCCGTTCTGTTGTACGTACCGGTCAGAGGCTGTACCAAGTTGGTCACCTCATTGCGGATCCAGGTAAAGTTGAAATCAGTGTTCCAGGAGAATTTACCATTGTTGATGACGTTTGACAAGGCACGGAATTCCACACCCTCGTTAAACATGGCGCCCACGTTTTGGCTGATGGTGTTGTTTGGAATACCCAAAGAAGGAGCAGTCGGTGCATTCAATACGATACCGTCTACGTTGTTTTTGAAGTAATCCGCAGATACAGTCACCTTACCGATAGTCATGTCAAGACCTACGTTGAACTTTTTGGAAGTCTCCCACTGCAAAGCCACGTTGGCCACGTTGGTATATCCAATACCTGCACCGGCAGCAGCCTGCACAGGACCAAATCCACCTGCATAAGGGAAAGAACCGCCTGGTAAGCTCACGTTTCCTACTTCTGCGTAAGATGCTCTTACTTTCAAGTCTTTGATCAAGGTAGAAGTGAAGAACGATTCGTCAGAAACTCTCCATCCGATCGATCCACCTGGGAATGTACCTCTTCTATTTTCGGTAGCCAGCTGAGAGATACCGTCATTTCTTACTGCGAAAGACAATAAGTATTTGCCTTTGTAGCCATAGTTGAATCTCGCGAAGTAGGAGTCAAAACCCTGCTCCTGGAATCCACCACCAGAAAACTGGTTGTTGTAAGAGTTGGAGATCAAGTTTCTCAATCTGAAAAACTCATCCGAGAAGTCCGTACCGGAAGCACTGAAGTTGTAGAAATTGGTGTACTGATATTCAACCCCTGCAGTGACATTGATGCTGTGATTTTCCGCCAAAATGGTCTGATAGTTCAACGTGTTCTGCCAGTTCCATCGGGTAGCCGGATTAAATGCCATCGTCACCGAACCGTTGGAGCTTCTACCGTCACCATGCTTAGGGCTTAGGGTGGTAAAGTCATCCGCCAAGGTCACGTCGATACCGATTTGTGTTCTTGCGGTCAAGCCTCTTGCAAGGTCAACCTCAGCATAAGCATTGCCTAAAATTCGGTGATTTCTGTTTCTGTAGAAGTTATTTGCCAGGACATAGGCAATGTTCGGAATGTTGTTGTCCGGACCGGCAAGGTTTGCACCGAAACCGGTGGTAGCACCATTAGCCGTAATGTTGAATCCACCGAAGGCAATATTTGCCGGATCGTAGATAGGGACATTTGGCAATGCTCTGGTCGCGTTGTAAATCGCTCCTGAAAGTGAGTTTGCACCATTGTTCAGACCCGTAATCTCTGTGTACGCATAAGAAAGGCTTTTTCCGATTCTTACTTTCTTAGAGATGGAATGATCGATATTTGATCTGAAAGCATATCGCTTCAGGTCATTGGTTTTTACCACAGACTCCTGGTCGGTGAAACCGAGAGAGAAGAAATACTTGGTGGACTCAGAACCGCCGGAGATCGAAAGGTTGTGCTGCTGCGTATTGCCCGATCTCAAGACAGCATCTTGCCAATCCGTGTTCACACCAGGATTTGCCAATGGAGATGCGTTTACATTTGCTCTTTTTTCGTTGGCAATTGTTACCCATTCATCCCCGTTCAGCAGGTCAAACTGCGCTACGGCTTCATTGATACCAAAGCTGCTGTTATAGTTAACTTGCGCTTTTCCGGATTTTCCTCTTTTGGTCGTAATCAAAATCACCCCATTTGCGGCTCTTGAACCGTAAATCGCAGTAGCAGAACCATCCTTCAAAACCTCATAAGATTCTATATCCGCAGGGTTGATGTTAGCCAATGGGTTGGAGGCAACTGCACCGGATCGATCAGAATCCACTACCGGTACGCCATCGATCACGATCAATGGATCCGCACCCCCTGAAAGTGAGTTGACTCCACGGATACGAATGATGGGTCTCGAGCCCAAAATACCACTCGGAACGGTAACGGAAACACCAGCCGCTCTACCTGCCAATTGGGAATCGAAGGATGGAGCAACGAGATTTTCGATCGAGCCGTTGTTGATTGAAGCTACCGAACCTGTGATTTCTCTTCTTTCCTGAGTACCATATCCGGTCACTACGATTTCACTTAGCAATTTCACATCCGGGTCCAACTGCACATTGATGGTGGTAGCAGATCCGATGCTGACCTCTTTGGTCAAATAACCCACAAAACTGAATACCAATGCACTGGCATCAGAGGGAACTGAGATGGAATAAGTTCCATCCAAATTGGTCACTGTACCTTGGGTGGTACCTTTCACAACCACACTGGCACCAGGGACGCCCTCCGGCTCTTCGGAAGAAGTAACCCTACCAGTGATCGTTTTAGTTTGCGCGAGCACTGACACAATGGTCAGAAAACTCAAAGCAAAACCTAATAAAACTTTCTTCATAGGTCGATTATTTAGACTTTTTAACTTTTAATCAAGCCAATATCAACCTAAAAGCGCAAGAGAAACAAACCCTAACTTGATGAGAGAGCAGGCTCAAAACCAAATTTTATTTCTTATTTATCGATTTAAATTTTATAAAAAATGGAAGACCTGCCGACATGGCCCACCTTCAGGACATCTTTGATACCAAGTCCTAATATTCAAAATATAATTTTAAGTTTTTAATTTTCTAACGTGATTTATTCTAGATAGGAGAAACTCAAATTTTTATCCCTCCAAAAAAAATCAGCTGTTTATTCACTTTCCTTAACAATTTGTTAATTGATGGAAAAAAAACAGTTTTTTCTTCTGAATACTAACACAGCAATTTTTAGCCTAAAAGAATGAATTTGAAGTGTGAATCAGAATCACCAAATTTTCTAAAGGAGATTTTTTTTTGATAAAAAATGGAATATTTAGCTTGAGTGGTAGGTTATCACCAATAATTTACCCGTTTATACCAAAAAACAGCTCTTTTTGTATTTGCCATTTACCCTCATTCTTTTTCAAAATAGCCATCCTATCTACTTTAAATTCGGCATCAAATTGTAAGTCTTTGACCAGCTCCAACACCCCATCAAACTTGCTTGGCTTAAGATCTTTAAAAGCCAAAGTCAAATGTGGATGGTAGTTGCGGTCACTTAATTCATCTACCAAGAGGAGCTCTCTTTTACAAAAGGATTTGAGATTTTTCTGAAGTTCAAGTAATTCAGGATTGGTCCTAATCCCCTGAAAAATCACCCGCTGACCAAAAGTCCCTATTCCGGAAATGCCGACGGAAAAGGACTTCTGATTGACCAAAAACTCACTGAGTCGATCTGTCAATTGATCTTCCTTTGCCTCATTATATGAAAAAGGCATTTTCAGAGTGATGTGAGGAGGAGATTTCAATGCATACTTCAACCCAAACTTTTTCCGTATTTCCTCCTTGATTTCATGAGATTTTGAAATGATGGGATCGGGCGGAATCAGAGCCAAGAAATACTTCTGAATTATTTTCATCACTATAAAATTACCCAAAATCATCCTCGAGCGCTCAAATCGCAAAAAACAATTCGCTTTACCCAATCTATCTTTTAACTTATAGCAGATTTAAAACCCACCTTATGAAGTACTTTTCCAAGGCAATGGTAGGCTTAGACCTAACCGAAATGGACGATATCCTGATCAAAAAAGTAGCGGTATTTGCAAAATTCCTCGGAATTGAAAAGTGCTACTTTGTCCATGTCTCCAAAAATCTGGAAATCCCACAAGAGATCCTCTCCCAATATCCTGATCTCATCGCGCCTACTGATGAATCGATCGAGGCCATCATCAACAATAAGCTCAAAGAACATTCTTTCCCTGCAGAGGTAGAAACGGAGGTATTCGTAGAAGAAGGAAGTCATCCACTGGATACCTTCTTACGCTGGGCAAAGCTGAAAGATGCCGACGTGATCATCATGGGAAGAAAAGAAGATCTCCCAGGTCATGGCGTACTCGCAGATGGTGTGGCTAAAAAAGCCCCCTGCTCGATTCTCCTACTCCAGGAAAAGAGAATGGTGAAACTCCCTAAGAAAATCCTGATGCTGACCGATTTTTCTTCCCACAACCATATGTTTTATGAATTTGGAGAGCAGATCGCTACGAACGTAAATGCAGAACTTGTCCCAATGCACGTCTTTGATGTACCTCATGGCTATTCCAAAACCGGAAAATCCTTTGAAGAATTTTCAGAGATCATGAAAGAAAATGCGAAGAAGGATTTCAAAAGATTCGTCAGCAAGCATGAAAAGACAGACTTGGAATGTGAAATGGTCCTAAATGACGGAAGAAACATCGCCGTTCAGATTACCGAATTTGCGAAAAAGATCGACGCCGATCTCATTCTTCTGGGATCAAGAGGAAGGACGAAATCAGCGGCTATTCTTTTAGGAAGCACCGCCGAAAAGCTCATCAGCTATAACAAGCTGTTACCGATGCTGATATTCAAGAAAAAAGGAGAAACAATGGGCTTTTTCGATGCCCTTTTCAAAATTTAATCTTGTTTGATCAAATAAAAACAAGCTTGATCACCTTTGCCCTCCCTATTGTAGCGGAGGGCTTTTTCTTGCAAAGCATTTCGCTCTTCTGCACTCAGATAGGCATTGATTTTTGAATGATCCAGTCGCTCTCCATTTTCATAGAGCACAGTGCCCCAAAACTGAAAATCACCGGAGTCGAACTCAATTTCAGTTATGCTAAATCCTACACGCTCAGAAACGAGTCGCATTCCTGCCACAGTAGGAATGATCAGATGTCTTGGGGCATCCAATTGCACCCAAAGCGCTCTTTTTTCTTTCCAAATCTGAGCATCCGCCACAGGACAGCGAATCAAAAGTCTCCCTCCGGGATTAAGATGCTCATAGCAAGACCTCAAAATGGCTTGTGGATCCTCCATGTGCTCAAAAGAATGATGCATCATGATCACATCAAACAGGAGATCTGAATCTTCGATGCGTTTTTTCCAGAGTTTCAAGGACTCAGATATCTCTTCCGAACGATCAATAAATGGATCAAACCCATGCAAGTCCCTAAAACCGGAAACACTGAGTTCATAGAGTAACTGACCGTTTCCGCATCCTACATCAGCTATTCTGTCCTTGAATCGGGGCTTGAGTTTTTTCAGCCAATACCCATAGAGCGGAGCGATTTTTTGAAGACCTGTACTCAGAAAAACCTTCATTCGAAGTGTTTTCAGAAACTGAACGGAGGAGGAGGATTTTCTAAGGGTAGAAAAGGAGTAGTAATCTTTAGGATAATAAGGGGAAAAATCTTCTATGAAGTCTTTCAATTGAAGAGAACCACAATCCAAACACTCGGAATAGTAAAAATTGCCTCCCAGTCTAAGCATTCGTTCTGTAGCCACAAACTCTGTCAACCGATCAGATTTGCAGAATTTACAGCACGGTTCTAAATCAATAGGCATTTTCTCTATTGAATAACAACTCGTATACGGTCTTTACCATAATCTCCATATCCATCAAAAAAGTCCAATTGTTGATATAGAAATAATCTAGTCTTACCCTTGACCGGATCTGGTAAGGATTCTCAATCTCTCCTCGATAACCTCTTACTTGGGCAAGCCCGGTGATTCCAGGCTTGATTTTATGTCTTGAATTATAGCGGTCGATCTGAGTCTTGAATGTTTCATTCATCGGAATCGTATGTGGACGTGGTCCTACGATAGACATATCTCCCATTAGTACATTGATAAACTGTGGCATTTCATCCAGAGAAGAATTTCTCAAAAATGCTCCAATGCGAGTTACCCGAGGATCATTTTTCTTAGCCTGATGGGTATCCGAATAGTCATTTGGAGTCATGGACCGGAATTTCAGACAGTTGAAAACCTGATTGTTTATCCCATTTCTTTTCTGAATGAAAAACACGGGACCTTTAGATTCAAGCTTGATCAATAGGCCCACTAAAGGAATCAGCCAAGACAAGATGAAAATCGTCACCAACCCTGCAAAAACTACATCAAATACCCGCTTAGCCAGGCTGTTGAGCGGATTGTCGAGGGGAATCTCATTGACATTGATGACAAAAAGATCTCCATACTTCGAGAAGGAAAGGTTTTTTTCCAATTGAAGACTTCCGCCCGGGATCATTTTTACCTTGATGTAATTTTCGTCAGCAAAGTTGATCACCTTCTTGACCAGACTTGGCTCCAGCTTTTCGTGGATATAAATGAGATCCAAGTCCAAATTTGGTGCTTCTTCAAAAAACTCACGAATACCGCCACGGGTCTGACTGCAATCTGCCTTGTCATCAAAATATCCCAGGAAATTGATCCCGAAGTCCTTTCTGATTCTAAACACATCAGCCAACTTTGGACTCGTACCCCCTTTGCCTACAATCACCGCATTTTGATAGTTGTTGCCTTTGGCTCGATACTTTTTCAATACGATGTGGACGGAGACCCGATATATGCCCATCAGGGTACCCATGGTCAACCCTAGCGAACCTATTTGTATCCAGCGGTAATTGCCCGACTGAAGCGGTGTCCACAAAATCGCTGTAGCACCTAAAAACCAAAGTAAGGTGATTGAAAAACTGGAAAGGGTTTGATCATATTCATCGGTTCGACCGATTTTATAATCTTTTCGAAGCACTGAAATTAAAACCCAAAGTAGCGCTAATGGAAGAAAGGCAGTAAAACCAGCTCCCTCAAAAACCCCCAATTTCTGCAAAACCACATTCGCAACCGAAAGGGAAAATAGTGAGATTAAAAAGTCGCTGATTGTGAACAACCAGGGAAAATACACGTCAAACTTTCTCTTCATAAAAATTTAAAACTTCGATGGCTATTTTCTTTACTTCAAAAACCGAGCTATTTAAATGGTTTTCGACAGGATAGCGTGCTAAAATTAAGAAAGAAATTCTCAAGCCTTATTACTTTTGGATGAATTTCTAACCTCCAGGTCTATCCTTTGTCTATGCAGTACCTATACGAACTTTTTTCATCTTCAGACAATCCAAATTCGCTCGGAGCAAAATTTAGAGCAAAAAGATTGGCAACTTTTGAAAAACTGTTTTTTGAAACCCTTGGAAATCAGACGCAAATTCGCATCCTAGACGTAGGAGGCACGGATTATTTTTGGAAAAACAGCCTAGTCCCAAATCATCCGGGAGTGACAATCACCCTACTCAACCTCCATCTTGAGGAAAGTTCCCATCCGAACATTTTGGCTCAACAAGGTGATGCCACAGACTTGAGAAATTTTGAAAAAGACAGCTTCGACCTGGTTTTTTCAAATTCAGTGATCGAGCATCTGTATACCCTGGAAAACCAGCAAAAAATGGCTGCTGAGATTCAACGTGTCGGGAAAAACTACTTTATCCAGACACCTTATAAGTACTTTCCAATAGAGGCTCATTATGCGCTTCCTTTTGCACAGTTTCTACCTAAAAGTCTTGTCTACTCCATTTTGACCAAGACAAGGCTAAGTCGATTGAAGCGCTGGGAGCCCAAAGCCGCCCAGCAATATCTGGATGAAATTCGGCTCTTGGATAAAATTGAAATGGGCGAATTATTTCCAGCAGCAAAGATTCTTGAAGAAAAAGCATGGGGGCTGACCAAGTCATTGACTGCCCACACCTTGGGCTAATCAGCAAACTGAAGTCTGACCAAGTTGGCATAAAAACCACTTGTATCCTTGAGCAGCTCTGTATGACTGCCCTGCTCCACTATTTTTCCTTCACTCAGGACATAGATCCGGTCTACTTTTCTGATGGTCGCCAAACGATGGGCAATGATTAATGTAGTCCTTCCCTTCATTAATTCATCCAAAGCTTCTTGCACCAAGGATTCTGACTCAGCATCCAAGGAGGAAGTCGCCTCATCCAAAATCAAAATCGCAGGATCTTTCAAGATGGCCCGAGCAATGGCCACTCGCTGACGCTGACCTCCGGAAAGCTTTACTCCCCGCTCCCCAACCAACGTGTCCAATCCCTCCGGAAACTGGGAGATAAACTGCCAAGCATTGGCCTTTTTGGCAGCAAGCACAATCTCTTCCTCGCTGGCATCCGGCTTGGCATAGGCGATGTTTTCTCGGATCGACCCTCCAAATAGCAATACTTCTTGGGGCACGATTCCTATTTTTCCTCTAAGGGATTTCAGATCCCAATCTTTGACATCGCGATCATCCACCCGAATAGACCCATTCTCGACTTCGTAAAACCGTGAAAGCAGCTGGATAATGGTGGATTTTCCAGCCCCTGAATGACCCGCTAGTGCGACTTTTTCTCCGGGCTTGACATGAAAAGACACCTCTTTCAGTACTTCTACCTCAGGTCGGGTTGGGTATCGGAACCGAACTTGATCAAATTCAATTTCTCCTCTGAAAATCGGGGAGTTATCTCCCGCTTCAGATTCTGCTTCCTCTTCCAAAATCTCCAACACACGCTCTGAGCTGCCTATTGCTTTTTGCAGCTGACTGTAAATATCTCCTAAGCCGGCAATAGAGCCGCCAATAAACGTGGTGTATAGGACGAATGACACCAGTTCGCCCACACTCATCTCGCCTGAAGCCACAAGGCTGGCCCCATACCACATGACGCCGACTATTCCCCCAAAAAGTGCGAAAATGATAAACGAGATAAATGCTCCCCGGTATTTGGCAGTCGTCAACGCTACCCCTACCACTTTACCCAAACCATTGCCATATCGGGCAGATTCATACGCTTCTCCTACAAAAGACTTGACCGTAACGATCGACTGAAGTGTCTCCTCCACGATCACATTAGCAGCAGCTAGTTCATCTTGAGTCTTTTTGGAAAGTTTTCGGATAAATCGGCCAAAGACCATCGCGAATAGCACCAAAACAGGAAAAGTGCCCAACATAAATAGGGTCAGCTTAGGCGTATTGAATAGCAAAAAAGCAACCCCCGCCACCAAGGTAATCACCTGACGAAACAGCTCTGCAAGGGTGGTAGAAAAGGTGTCTTGGAGCTGGCTGACATCCGAAGTGATTCGGCTGATGAGCTCGCCTGTTCTCCTTTTGTCAAAAAAACTCATCGGGAGTCTTACCAATCTGGAATACAGGGACATTCGAATATCCTTCATCGAGCGTTCTGAAACCAAGGCAAATAACCAAACTCTAAAAAAGGAAAACACACTTTGGACTGCCAGAATACCTATCAAAATGAGTGCAATGGAATTGACATCATTAACGATCCATACTGATCCCTGGGCTGTATCGATCAGCTTGCCTGCTACAAAAGGAAAGGTCAGTAAAGTCAAAGATGAAAAAAGCAGGAACAAGAGTCCTGAGAAAAACGCCCACCTGTAAGGCATCAGAAAACGAAAAATGCCTCCCAGCTTGTTCAGATTCTGCTTGTTCAACTTCCGCTTTTCTTCAGGCTCTAGGGCAGTTCCTCGTTTTTTTGCCATTTGATCACTTGGGTATTTGAGTCGCCAAAAGTAGGGTTTTCAACGCTTAAAAGATAAAATAAGCCCAAATCTATTGGGCAATTAGGATCTAAGATTTCAAGATTCTGTTCGCCAAAACTTCCCCCAAGGCAGCTGAATGCTTGAAGCCATGTCCGGAGCAGGCTGAAACCCAAAGAAAATCCTCCCTGCCATTGCTGGGCTCAATCACGAATTTGGCATCTTCTGTCACGGTGTAAAAGCACACGGTAGATTTGAGAAAATTATTCTTTAAACCCTTGATTTTACCCTGAACTTTAGTCTTCCAAAACTCCTGCTGCTCTTCTTCACTGACTTCACGGTCAATTAAATCGGGATGGCCAATATCCAAAAATGACTCAGAAGCCATTTTCACGGAAACCCCGTCCAGGGATGGAAATCCGTAAATAAAGTCCTCAGGCGCTCCTCCAAAGCCCCACATCCACACTGGATAAGCCTTCCAATCCGTAAAACCAGGCTCGATTTCCAACCAATGCAATACCTGCCTGCAAATTTTAAATTTCTTTTTCTCTTCACTGGAGACGAAATCCTTGATCCAGCCACCGGCAGTCAAGACTACTTTTTTCACCCACAAAGTTTCATTTTGAAGTATAATCTCATAGCCATCGTTTTTTTCACGGATAGCTTGCACCGGAGAATCATTCCGCTGCTCAGCTCCGTTTTTTCGGGCCAAATCCAATTGGATTTCAATGGCTAGTTCAGGTTTAAGAAATCCCGCTTCTTTTTCTTGGTAAATTTTGCCGGAGGCAGGTATCTGAAAGACAGGAAAGGAAGTAGCAATCTCCTCCAAATCGGGTATTCTGTGTTCGATTTGTTGATTAGTGGCAAACCGAACTGTCCGCTCCCAAAACCCCTCTGATCCATGCTTGGCCCACGGATTTTCTCCCGAATCAATCAACAAGCCACCAGTCCGTGTACGGATGATTTCTCCAGTAATGGATTCTAGCTCAGCCCATATTTCATGAGATCGTTTTGCCAATGCCACATATTCTTCTCCTTCTCCGACTGCCAATCGGGTAATCCTGGTCTCTCCATGACTGGAACCCAGGGTATGGGGTGGAGCAAATCGATCCAGACCAATGACTTTCGCGCCAGTTTTGCTGAGTTGATAGAGAGTGGCACTTCCTACAGCGCCCAGTCCGATCACAGCTACATCATACGATTGATTTTCCATGATCGAATATTAAAAAACAATGCCGGATTTGTCTTCCTGCCCGTACTTTAATTTTTACCCATTTGGGCATCTATGAGCTCCCTTTTCAGTTTTCGCTCACGTTCCAAAGCATTTTTTCTATGTTGGTCAAATTCAGCCTGCACGTCTTCCAGATCTTTTTGAGCCTTTCTCACTCTACCAAAACTCCGGAAATACTGAACTGAGAAAAAGGCCATGGCACCGGCCAAAGCTACCACGAGCAACCACATGAGGGTGGAGTAAAGATTTTTCTCAATCGCGAAGCCCAAAAATGAAAAGCTGTCCTTCTCCAAAATTGCAGCCTCTTTTTCCTGATTGGCTTGTTCCAAAATCTGTGAAAAGTTGGCTAAAGAATCTGCCACCGAAGACTGCTTTAGCTTAAGATCTGCTATTTCCTTTTTCAGGACTCGGACCGAATCTAGGACATTGGTTTTGAGCTTTTCCAGGTTGGCTTTCTTGACCACTTCATACTCCTGAAATCCATTGGAAACTCGGTAGAGGTAATCAAACTGACTGGTAATTGTCCCTGAATTCAGCGAATTCTGGACTGACGTCGTATCCTGTGCATAAGTAGGAAGGTGAAAAATGAAAAAGACAACCAGTGCGGTGAATACAGAAAATCTCATTTGATTACAGGGTGGGGTTCTTGCAATGGTGTTTCAAGAAACGTGCCTTTTTGAAACCAATTGGGATTTTTTCTCAGCAATCTTGTTAAAATATTTTTTGTAATTCCATTGAATATCAGAGGATCCCGAATACAATAGGCTATAGCCTTTAGGTTGTCTTCTGGACTCATCAATGAAAAATAGATTGGCACTATTGAATATGTAAGGCTGAATACACAACTTGAACCATGCGTTATTTCCTTTTTTTACTTCTGATGAGCCCAAGCCTTTTGACCATGGCACAGGCTGTTACTAAATCAGCCGACAGAAGGCAGATTGGTCTCGAAGCTTTCGATCAAAATGATCTTCCAAAGGCATTTGGAATGTTGGATTCATGGCTTTCCGACCATCCTGATGATGGAGAAATCTACCTCTATCGCGCAAGGATATGGAATCAATTCAAAAATCCCCAAAAAGCCGACATCGATTACACCGCTTATCTTCAGTTTTTCCCAGACCATGGCGAGGTATACCTTGAGCGGGGCAGAGCAAGGTTTCAAAGCAGCCTGTATGAACTGGCAAAGCAGGATTTTGAAGCGTTCCTGCAATTACCACGGGGAGAAACCAGCCAAGTGATTTACAGAAAGTCGGCAGCTGCGGCTGGCTTTTCTCAGGTCTTTACCGCACAGACCCCAAATCCAGCCCAAGCCTATTTCCACCTTGGGCTTTGCAGTATCGAGCTAAAGGAATTTGAGCAAGCCGTGGTTTACCTGGATTCAGCGATTCGATACCAAGCAGATGAGCCAGATTTCTACGCTGAAAAAGGTAAGGCCCTAGCCTTGCAAGGTGAAAAAGAAGAGGCAAAACTGAATTACGAAAAGGCCCTAGACCTCAATCCGGATCACTACCTGTCTCGGCAACGGATGGCTTTTCTCACCCAGTCCAGCGATGAGGAGGCATTGGAAGCTCTTACCCAATCCATTGCCAGTGCTCCCGAAAATCCCGAACCTTTCAAACAAAGAGGGTATTACCGATTGAGTCACAGAGACCCTTCTGGCGCTAAAGATGATTTTCTTCAAGCGCTTTCCATGGAGCCCGACGATGCACAGTTGTGGTTTTACCTAGGAAGCAGTTGGGTCGGATTAAAGAATTTCAAAGAGGCAGAAAAAGCGTTCAGCAAAGCTTTAGAACACGATCCTCAAAACGTGGAATACCTACTGCACCGAGGACAATCCAGATACCGAATGAGTGAATTTGACCATGCTTTGGCGGACTTTACCCTGGTCACTTTTTACGATCCCGATTATGACAGTGGGTTTTATCACAAGGGGATTACCCTTCAGCGAATTTCGGGGGGGAAAACTGGATGTCCTGATTTGAGAAAGGCAATGGACTTGGGAATGGAAGAAGCGAAGACCGCTTGGCAAAAAGCCTGCGGGCAAAACTGATTACAATTCCTTGACCGTATCTACTTGGGAAGCAATCCAGGCAGGTCTCCAGGAAGCAAGCAACGTAATGGTGACGACCGCGACGCTAATCCAAAGAAAGTCTTGCAAGTCGATCCTTACCGGGTAGGCGTCTACCACTCCAGAGGAAATACCCAAAGAAATCAATCCAAATTTTTCCTGAGCTCCTACCAAGGCAAACCCTAAAATCAATCCTAACAGTGCTCCGGAAAAGGCGATCATTGCCCCTTGTTTGAGGAAAATAGACCGAATTAGGCTGTTTTTGGCTCCCATTGCTTTTAGAATTGCAATGTCTTTTTTCTTCTCAATGGCCAGCATGCTCAAGGAGAAAAAGATATTAAACGAGGCGATGGCCAGGATAAAGGTCAGGGTAAGGAAAACGAAGAGTTTTTCCAACTTGACTGTACGGATCAAGCCTGCATGCTGCTCATCTGCATTTTTCACTGAAAAATCAGGACCCAACTTCTGAATAAGCTTCGCTTGAACTTCAAGAATGGAGGCACCCTCTTTGACTTTGACCTCGAGTGAAGTACGCTTGTCATCATAATTGAGCAGATTTTGGGAAAACTCCAATGGAACAATCACATACTCGTTGTCAAAGCTTTGTTCAATACTAAAAAATGCCCTCGGCTCAATTTGAGCACTGGAATAAAGCTGATTGGGGTCAATACTGCCCGCCGTGCGGGGAGCCTTAGGATAATAGACTTTTAGGGCTGAATTAATTTCTCCCAAATTGACTGACAGAAAAAACCCCACTCCTCGGCCGAGAATTGCACCGGGTCGCAGGGAGGTACCCAGCGTGGTATCGCCCCAAAAAAACCCTTTTGCAAACCTATCCTGATCCAGAAAATTATCAGAAACACCTTTGAGCCTTACTACCTGCTGATTGCCCCGATACTCCAAAAGCGCATTGTCTTCAATGACTTCGGTAAGGATACCTACGCCATCGATTTGCCTAATGGAATTGAGCCACTCTTCGGTCACCACGAAGCTTTTGCCCTTGACAGGTTCAATTTTCAGTTCGGCATCAAAGCTGGCAAACAAACTTCTGATCAGATCCTCCAGTCCGTTGAACACAGACATGACCGCTACCAGTGCCATGGTACTGATGGCCACTCCCACCATGGAGATGATGGATAGGACAGTAATAAAATTGCGCTTTTTCTTACTGCGAAAGTACCTGCCGGCTATGAAGGAACTGGTATCCACGGGTAGATTAGGATTGAATTAATCTTCCTCCTCTTCGTCGTCCTCCTCGGGTGCCGGAGGAATATTGAGATCAGAAATAACCTTGTCCATATGCTGAGCATAGGTGGCTGAATCATCCGGAAAAAATGCCAGTTCAGGAATAATTCTTACAGACTTTCCGATCCGCTTAGCCAAGGCATGGCGAATGTCTTTTTTATGGTCATTGATGTGCTCAAAAAGCTCCTTGGAATCTGCCAAGAGAAAACTGAGGTAGGCCTTCGCAAATCCCAGGTCGGGGCTGACCATTACCCTAGTGATGGTTACCAAAGATCTGCCGATAAGGTGCTTTGCCTCTTTTTGAAAAATATCCCCAAGTTCTTTTTGGATCAGTTTTGCGTATTTTTGTTGTCTTTTGCTTTCCATGTGAAGTATTTGTGTGACAAATTTAGCGAAATACTTGGGCATGCTTTAATTTCGACCCAAACCAAGTCAATCCCCCGACCACCTTGCTAAGTTTTTTCAAAGTCAACGATCCTTTTCGCCTTATCGGAATTGTAATTTATATGATACTGATCGCTGTGGTCATGTTGCTATTTTTTCCATTCCCTATCACAGAGCCTAACCTAATTTGGATGGTATTAGGGGAGCGACTCAGTGAGGGGTTCTACTTGTATCAAGATGTATTGGATGATACAGGGCCCCTTTCTGCAGGAGTATTTTCAGCTATTCACCTTTTGTTTGGCCGCAATGAACTGATATTCGATATTTTGGGCCGATTGCTGATCTTTTTCCAGATTATTTACTGGAACAATACCTTGATCAGGTATCGGGTTTTTGACGAAAACACCTACCTACCGGCAATTATCATGGCGGCACTTTTTCATTTTTCTTTCGATATGACTACGCTTTCGCCGACCCTTCTGGGCAGTACATTTCTAATGCTTGCACTCGGTCAGCTTTTTTCTCAGACCGTGTTGCAAAAAGAAACCAGTGAGTCCACCCTTTTAATTGGTATTTATGGAGGATTGGCGACTGGATTTCATCTGAATTTCGTTCTCTTTTTACCCTATATCATTTTCACCGGATTAGCGATTTCTGGATTTTCGATCAGACAGCTTTTCCTTTCACTGGTTGGGTTCTTCCTGCCTGTTTTACTCATTTTGGTATTCTACTATTGGAATGATGGTCTGCAGGAGACATTGCAGGCATGGCCAATGATCTTCACTTACCAGGCATACGAATACCAACCGATGCTGAGTTGGCTGATTCCGGGAGTAGTCCCGATCATTCTCGCTTTTGCAGGATATTTCTTCGGGTCCTTTTTCCGAGGAGCTACAATCAACCAACAAAAGCAGCGTCAATTGATTATCATTTGGCTGATTTTTTCCGGCTTGTTTTTCTTTTTGGTCAAAAGGCAAGCTGCCTACCAGCTACTCATTTTCATTCCAGGACTTACCTATTTGATCACCCAGTTTTTCCTTCATTTCAAAACAGGAATCATCGCCAGATTAGGTTTTGTCTTATTGGTTTTTGGGTTACCATTTGGAGGATTAGCTTATTGGGACAATCGGATAGACGTGGACAAAACCTATTTTGTCCAACCTTCCCCTTCAGATCAATCACCCAAAAGGGGTAGTGTAATGGTTCTTGGAAAGGATTGCAGCAGCTACTTAAATCATCCACTGGGAGGTCCATTTTTAAACTACCACCTGACTAAAACTTTTTTGAACAACGAAAAAACGCTGGAACAGAAATCTGAACTCTTCAGAAAGCTGTCCCAGCAAAAAGCAGATTACATCCTTGATCAAGAGGGAAGTTTCAAGGCCTTACTGGAAGAACTTCCCGCTCTTAAAGAACACTACGAAGAGGCTAGCCCAGGAGTATTTGTGAAAATCCACAACTAATCTGACGCTACTCATTTACAGAATTGTAGCGATTACATCCCTTTCACCAGATTTAACAACCCAAGAAGGCCAAACTCACTCTTAAGGTCTTACATTTAACTATGATTAAAGCCCTCCTAAAACCCTCTCTAGGACTTACCATCGGCCTATTGGCGATGGGCTGCAGCAGTACAGGACTACTGACAGCACCCACACTCACCTATCAAAATACTTCCCCTAGAACTCGTGAACTGAGCGATAGTGAATCAAAACAATGGGGCCATTTAGATCTGCTGCGGGATACTGTGCCCGGAATGAGTGTCAACCGAGCCTATGAGGAACTAATCAAGAAAAAGAAAGGCCAATCCGTCATCGTTGCCGTAATTGACTCCGGAATAGACTTGGCCCATGATGATATTAAAGATGTGCTATGGGTCAACCCCGGTGAAAAAGCCGACGGCTTGGACAATGACGGAAATGGATTTGTCGATGACATTCATGGATACAATTTTCTTGGAGAATCCTTCCATGAGCAACTGGAATTTACCCGAATTCTCAGATTGAAAATCGGAGACGAAGCACTCCAAAACAAGGCCAAAGAAGAGCTTGATTCGAAGCTACCTGAAGCCAAAGCGGCCCTACCGCAGCTACAGCAGATCGAGCAGATTGTGAGTATGGCACATCAAAACATCCAAAAGAAGCTCGGAAAAGAATATTACTCCTTGGCCGATTTGGAAAACTATGATCCTCAAACTCCCCAAGAGGAGCAACTCGTTGGTATTTTGATGCAGGTATTAGGCATGGGAGAGGACATTCCTTCGGCTATTGCAGATTTGAAAGAAGGAATAAACTACTACCAATCTCAGCTTTCTTACAACCTCAATGTGGATTTTGACGGGCGAAAGCCAGTCGGAGACAATCCTTACGACTTTTCGGATAGTAAGTACGGAAATGGCGATCCCAACATCCGTGATCCTGAAGAAAGCCACGGAACACACGTGGCGGGGATAATCGCTGCTAACAGGACCAATAAAAAAGGTGTAAAGGGCGTGGCCCAAGCTGTAAAAATCATGAGCATCCGTGCTGTGCCCGATGGAGATGAATACGATAAGGACATCGCCAGCGCAATCCGCTACGCAGTAGACCATGGAGCGAAGGTGATCAATGCCAGTTTTGGAAAGAAATTTTCTCCAAATGCAGAGTGGGTGTATGAATCCTTGAAATATGCAGCCAGCAAAGATGTCCTTTTTGTCCATGCGGCAGGCAATGATGGATTGGATTTGGATGATCTTCAAAATTCCAATTTTCCCAATGATCATTTGGGTAAAAATGCACCCGAACTTGTCGATAATTACCTTACCGTCGGTGCCCTTTCTCCAGTATATGGATCTGAAATGATCGCATCATTTTCCAACTACGGAAAGTCAAACGTAGATGTATTTGCCCCGGGAGATGAAATCTATTCCACCATGCCCGGAAATAATTACGATTTCCAAGGGGGCACTTCCATGGCTGCACCGGCAGTGGCAGGTATCGCCGGAATGATCCGATCATACTATCCACAACTCACCGCTCCTCAGGTGAAAAGAATCATCATGGAGTCCGGGCTTTCCTTACCGATTCAAGTGACCGTAGGCGGCAAAGAGAAATCACTGGCTGACCTCTGCAAATCCGGCAAAATTGTCAATCTATACAATGCTCTGATATTGGCTGGAAAAGTATCAGCAGGACAAGTTTCTCTCTGAGCTTACTTTACCTGAGCTGAAAAAGCCCTTGAATGTGAAATTCAAGGGCTTCTTCTTTACTGATCAAAAGGGACCTTGCAGAAGCAGTCGGATAGCTGTCTGTTTTACACGCCACTTTATCTATCCAGCCAATCCTTTAGGTCAGTCACCTTTTCGCGACTTACCAATATATCCTGATCGGTACAGTTGCTGAGCTTAATTTTCAATCGACTGTTAGAATAGGTCAAGACTTCCTCAATGGCTTCTACATGGCTGAGGTATTTTCTGTTGAGTCGAAAGAAAGCCGCAGGATCGACTTGGGCCTCAAGCTGCTCAAGCGTAGAATCGAGCACATACTTTTTCCCCAAATGTGTTTGGAGAAAAGTCACTCGCTCCTCACTGAAGAAAAAGGCGATTTCCTCGACCGGGACACTTTGGATTTTTTCTCCAAAGCGGACCAAAAACCTGCTTTTGAAGGATTTGGCCTGAGATTGAATCAGGGATTTGAGCAGGTTCAAATCCAAGTTGGATTGAATGGCTCGAGACCTGAATTTTTCCGCCGCCCGCTCCAGATCTTTTGGATCGATGGGTTTGAGTAAGTAGTCGATGGCATTTACTTGGAAAGCTCGAATGGCATATTGATCAAAAGCAGTGGTAAAAATTATCGGACTCGAAACGTTTACTTTTTCAAAAATCTCAAAGCTGATCCCATCAGCTAACTGGATATCGCAGAAAATCAAGTCCGGAGAAGGGTTTTCACCAAACCAACGGACTGCACGACTGACCGTATCCAGATTTCCGATCAACTCGGCCTCAGGAAAATACGCCAAGAGCAATTTACTCAAGCGAGCGGCAGCAGGTTTTTCGTCTTCGATAAGTAAAATCCTCATGAGTTGACTTTCAACAGTGGAAGTTTGACCAAAAACTCATCCTCCGTCTGGAAGATCTCCGGATTTCGATCGCTCAAAATCCGATAGCGGGATCGGATATTCTCCAACCCAACTCCAGTGGATGGCTCAATTTGACTGATTTTGGGCTGAAAGGAATTACTTACCCAAAGCTCGTTTCCTTTTTGGAGAATGGAAATGAATAGGGGATTTTCCTGAGAAGCGATGTTGTGCTTGATGGCATTTTCCAGCAGGAGCTGTAGTGAGAGCGGAGGTAAATAACAGCCTTTGCAATCGGACAAATCGATATTGAAATTAAGATTTTCTTCAAACCGGATCTTTTGCAGCTCGAGGTAGTTTTGAGCAAATTCCAGCTCCCGGTCGAGTTCGACCAGTTCTTCCTGCTGCACCTCGAGGACGTAGCGGTAGATTTTGCTCAGTTTCTGTATGAAAGCTACTGATCGGTCTGCATCCTCATAGACCAGATTGGAAAGCGCATTGAGCGAATTGAAGAGAAAGTGTGGATTGAGCTGATCTTTGAGACTTTGGTATTGACTGGCCAATTTTTCGGATCTGAGTTGTTCGGCTTCGATCGCTGACTTGCGCCATTCCATCAGCCAGGAACGGGATGTGAAAATGGCCATGAAAACAAATGCTATGGTCATAGGAGTAAAGGTAAACCTGAGGATTCCTCGCCATGGGATTTGATCTTCAGGAAATTTCCATTCGATCCAGGCATAAACAAAAACGATCATAAAGCTCACCACAAAAGCATAAATCATGTAGGTAGAAACCGTCACTACAAGTCTTTTTACTGGTTCGTGAACCCAAGAAACTCGAGGATCCCAATATTCCTGAACACGACTGCCCCCATAACTCAAGGCCATAGAAACACAAAAGGAAAACATAAAATCCGGGAAGAGGCTGATCAAATCCTCCCAACTCAAAAAGCAAATCGGGCAGAAAAAGACTTGTAAAAAGAACGCAATTACGAAATTGACCAAAAGGAAATTTCTAAGGTCATTCCAAAGTGTTTTTTCGCCCTTACAGTTTGTTTGAGTTGATTTTTGGGTCATGGGGAAATTTAGGAAAAAGCTGAGGATTTAGGATACTTCGATATACTTCGACCGGCTCAGTACTAGTGCTCAGGTTTCAAAATAAGGACCTCCACCTAGGTCAGTCCTTGGTGGAGGTTGTTGGTTTAGTTATTCAAATCGGGCTTTATTTACAGGCGCCGGCCACTTGCTCGGCTTCTCTTTTTCCCCAAGTCGGAAGAAGATAGTTTTCATTGATTTTGGCTTCTTCTTTAGCAAAAAGCTCCAATCCGACTCTTGCTAATCCGCAGGCTTTCTCGGGTCCCTGCCCAAAGAATTGAGCCATTCCCTGCTCCATTTGGGCCATCATAGTAGTAGCTCGCGGATTTTCCTTATCCAGGGCAATCGCTTTTCCAAACGTCTGCATTGCCAAAGGGCTCAATTCTTGACCTCTGCTCATGGGATCCACAGCTAATTTGCCCATGATGATGAAGCCCTTCAAGACTGTGATTTCTGAATTGTTTGGCGCGATCTTGTCTGCTTTACTCATCAGCTCCATGGCTTGGTCAAAGTATTGGTCCTTATTCACCTCAAAGCGAAACGCAGCGATGGTCTGCAAGTATGCGGCGTAATAATACGGCAGCCACTCGGTGGTTTTCGCCTCGGCGATTCTCACGAATCCGTTGATCACGGATTGGGATTGTTCCAGGTTTTGAATGGTTTTCATGGCTTGGATCTGCTTTTTCATCGCAGATTCGTAGGCAGGATCATTGGCTGAGGCATTCCAGACGAATGCAAACACAAGTGAAAGGGTAGCTAGGATAATTTTCATAGTAGTGAGTATTAGAGGTTGTTTAGATTATTTGCGTTTTTGTCCTTAGAAATCGTGAAGAAAATTCCCAGAAAAAGGAAGCGCGGAGCACCTTGGCCAAGTGGCATGGACTCAAATCTTCCTTGCTCATTTGGAGCTTGTGCAAACTGGTAACCGAAGATGTTTCGGTGGCCGGTTACGTTGGTGATGGCTCCGTGAATAATCAGATTGGGTCGTGGTAAATAGCTCCAACTCAGGCTGAGATTTTGAAAGGAGCCGGTTTTGGAATTCATTTCGCCTGGGCGATTTGGGTCAGTGTAGGTCAAGCCGTCATTGAAGGACCAAGAGAGTCCAAGTTGAGATTTCAGATGGGGTACAAAGTGCTTGACCACCACACTCAGGTTATGCTTAGGTGCAAAGTCAGGCTGAACCTGTCCGGTGTACTGGAAATAGCTTCGCTTACTGTCCACAAAGCTGTAGGTGATCCAGTAGTCGGTATTTCTCAGGCTTTCACGGTCGCGAAAGAACACATCAAACCCTCGGGCAAAGCCTTCCCCTTCATTTCGAACGCTTTGTGGGTTTTGTGGATTTCCCTCAAATCGGACCAAGTGATCGTAAGACTTGTGAAAAGCTTCAGCACGAAAGGTTTTGCCTTCTTTTTGGTAGAGGTAGTTTAGGATCAAATGCCCGGATTCGGTGTTTTTCAAGTTGGCGTTCAACACCCTGAATCTCTCCTCCGGCAATTGGTGGAATCGTCCTGCGGCAAGTGAAAGTGTCCCGTTTTCGGAGATTTTATAGGCAAGGGAAGCTCGGGGATCTAGCCACTTTTGATCAGCCAAGGCAGAAAAACCCGCCCTTAGCCCAGATCGAAGGACAAACTTCTGGCTGATGTACCAATCCCACTCGGTGAAAAGGTAGCCTTGATTATCTCCAAAATTGCGTTCCAGATTTTCTTTGGTCAGGGCTTCTGAGTAGTCATTTCGAAAGAATTCTGCTCCATTTTTCACAGCTAAATGATCCGAAAAATCATAGCTCGCAGTCCATTTGGCATGAGTAAGCTGACTTATCCTTTCTATTTCAGTTCCTCCAAAGTTGAGACGATCTTTATTGGAAGAATACGAAACGCCTCCGAAAAGAGACCAACCGCTTTCATAGGCTTTTCTCCAATTGGTTTGTGAATAGGAGTAGGTGTTTTTCACCTGGATCAGCATACCCCGATCAGCGACTCCCGGCTGTGCTTGCCAAAGTTTCATGCCACCGGACTCGGTTCGTGCGAGGACTTTCCACAGGCCACCTTTGGCTGTTTTCTGTTGTGCAGCTAGCTCTAAGTCGCTCCCGTATGGAGCTCTTTCCCAATCAAAGTCTTGTTTGATGATTCCTTGATAGGGTTTTAGGTCAAAGAGATTTCCGGTGACAGTCAGGCTTCTTTTTTCATTGGCTAGGGTGTGTGCATAGCCCCCACCTACTGACATAATGGAGAGGTCGCCTTGGTTTCGCTTAGCCAGATCTTTAGTGTTCAAAGCCAAGGCAGATGAAAGTGCCTGACCAAATTCTGCGGAATAGCCGCCGGTGGAGAAGAAGGTTCCCTTGAACAGGTTGGGATTAAATCGGGTGCGGGTGGGCACATTTCCGGCAGTGGTGCCATAAGCATTGCCCACGCGAAGGCCATCGATAAAAATCCCAACTTCACTTGCATCTCCCCCACGAACGAAGAGCCTGCCATCATTCCCTACTGTGGAAGTTCCGGGAAGTGTTTGGAAAGCACCAACAATATCTCCCATGGCAGATGGCGTGGTGACGATGTCGAGGGGGCGAAGAATGACCGATTTTTTTTCATCCGAGGCTTCCATAGCCCCCGCAGAAATAGTGACCGTATTCAACTCATTGAATTCTTCCTTGAGAATCAGAGTAGGGATTTCCAGGGTTTTTCCAGAAAGTTCAACTATCACCTCTTGTGATTTGAACCCCATCATGCTGAATACCAGAATTTGGGCACCGGTTTCGGCTGTTTCGAATTGAAAGGAACCACCTTGGTCGGTGCTGGCTCCGTCAAAAGTTCCCTTGAGGAAGACATTGACCCCGGGAAGGGGTTGATTTTTCCCGTCTAGGACTTTTCCTAAAAGATTGGTTTGGGCAAATCCAAGGTTTTGGATCCAAAGGAAGAGAATCAAAAAAGAGAAGATCGGCTTCATAGTTGGCTAATAGTTGAACCAAAATTGAAGCACTGGTAGCGATCAAAAAATCAAACCAGACTGAAGTGTCAAAATCCGTGACTGAAGTGTGGGTTTTTAACCATTTAGAAATTAAGGGCATTTAGAATAGGAGGAGTTTAGGTGTTGAAAACTGCACCAACTTTTTTCCCTTGTAGAAAAAGATTCTTAATTCTCTCATTTTCCTAAATAGTTAAAAAATTGATCTCTGATAAAAGGCTCAAAACCATTTAGAAATTAAGGGTATAAAGAAGAGAAGAAAAAGAATAGTGAATCGGAAGGAAAGGTGACCTATTCCACATGGAAAAAGAAACCCTTAATTCTCTAAATTTCCTAAATGGTTCAAAAATAGTCTTCCATAAAAAGTTTTTAACCATTTAGAAATTAAGGGTATTAAGAAGAGAGGAAAATGAATAGTGAATCGGAAGGAATGGTGACCTATTCCACATGGAAAAAGAAACCCTTAATTCTCTCAATTTCCTTAATGGTTGAAAAATTTTAAATTGAACTATACTTTTTAAGCATATGAAATACAATACCAAATCATCCGTGACCAAACTGTCCTATCTGGTAACGGGCTGTGCGATAACGGTTCATTAAGCCCTTGGTCCGGGTCTTTTGGAAAGCGTCTATGAAAAATGTCTTCTTTTTGAATTAGAAAAGAACGGTTTTAAAGCACTACAACAAGTTCCCATTACAATCAACTATGAGGGAAATTTGATCGACTCTGAATTGAAGTTAGACTTACTTGTAGAAGATACGATCATAGTTGAGCTCAAAGCTGTTCAGGAACTTCTCCCAGTTCATTCAGCTCAATTGATTAGCTATATGAAACTGCTTAAAAAACCACAGGGCCTCCTATTCAATTTTTATTCGGATAACCTTACCAAATCAATGAAGCCTTTAATTAATGAGTTTTTCGACAGGTTACCTGTAGAATAGTTTGTCCTTTAATTGTGTTCAAAATGTACTTGGTTAGAGTAAATTAGCCATTCTCTAATCCTATTTCTCATGTATTTAAGATTCTCAATTCTCCTTTTCATCATAGCCATCTCTTGTACTTCACCACAATCCGAAAACAAAGAGGAATCCAAACTTTCCGGTAATCCCATTTTCGAAGGCTGGTATGCCGATCCGGAAGGGATTGTATTTGGAGATGAATACTGGATCTATCCGACATTTTCTGCTGCTTTTGAGGATCAGTTGCACTTTGATGCCTTTTCTTCCAAAGACTTGGTAACCTGGGAAAAGCACGAACGCATCTTAGATAATTCGGCCATTACTTGGGCCCGTCAGGCGATGTGGGCACCTGCTGCGATCGAAAAAGATGGAAAATATTACCTCTTTTTCGCAGCGAATGACCCGCTTACTCCGGAGCGACCAGGCTATGATCCCAATAATGACATCAATCATTTTGGCGGAATCGGCGTCGCGGTGGCAGATTCACCTGCCGGACCATTCAAAGATTTACTTGGAAAGCCGTTACTATCGGATTTTCACAATGGAGCTCAACCCATCGATCAGTTTGTGTTTAAGGATACCGATGGCACGCACTATTTTTTCTATGGAGGTTGGGGGCATTGCAATATCGGAAAGCTGAATTCTGATTTCACAGGATTTGAACCTTGGGAGAATGGGCAGCTTTTTCACGAAATCACACCGGAAGGCTATGTGGAGGGGCCATTTATGTTTTTGAGAAATGGTGTGTATTACCTCATGTGGTCGGAAGGCGGCTGGACGAATGACAGCTACAAAGTCGCCTATGCCATGGCCGAAAAAGCTACCGGGCCCTACCGCCGAATCGGTACTATTCTCGAGGCAGACACTACGATTGCCACCGGTGCAGGACACAATTCCGTCATCCAAAAACCCGGAACTGACGAGTGGTACATGGTTTACCACCGCCGTCCAATTCCCAATGAAGGCAGAGACCATCGGGTAACCTGTATTGATGTGATGGAGTTTAACGAAGACGGAACGATCAAGCCGATCAAGATGACTTTTGATGGAGTGAAGGCGAATCCTTTCAAATAAGAATCAGGGGAAATCAGACGCCTAATTATCCTACTCAGAAGAAAGTAAAATAAGATTTTCTTTATTTTACTTTTGTTAATAAAAGTAAAATAAGGATCTTTGGTTTATGATTCGGATCGAAGATTTTGTTTCTGGCCGTTATATTCCCGGATACCAGTATCGGTATTTTGTCCCCGAAAAGGTCAATCAGGAGTGGATATGGGCCAGCCCCAAGATCAATCGGCTTTTGGAGCGAGCTTCCATCAGGTTGGGTGAGTTGAACTCATTTGCACGAATGGTGCCCAATATCGATCTATTCATTCAGCTCCATGTAGCCAAAGAGGCCGTTATTTCCAGTAAAATCGAAGGCACACAGACACGGATTGACGAAGCTTTGCTACCGATAGAAAGCATTGATCCTGAGCGGCGGGACGATTGGCAGGAGGTGAATAACTATATCCAAGCGCTTAATTCAGCGATTTCTGAGTTGAATACGCTGCCACTTTCCTCCCGACTCCTTCGCAATACGCATCAGCAGCTTATGCAGGGTGTGCGGGGAGAAAACAAGCAACCGGGTTCATTTCGTCAGAGTCAAAACTGGATAGGTGGAAATTCTCTTTCCACAGCGGTATTTGTCCCGCCCAGCCACGAGTTGGTCCCTGACCTGATGAGTGACTTGGAGCAGTTTCTCCACAACCAAGAAATCTTTGTTCCCAGTCTGATTCGGATTGCCTTAGCGCACTATCAATTTGAGACGATCCACCCTTTCCTTGACGGAAATGGTCGGGTAGGACGATTATTGATCACGCTGTATTTGGTCAGTGAGGGAATTTTGGACAAACCGCTGCTTTATCTTTCCATGTTTTTTGAAAAAAACCGCAGCCTATACTATGATCAGCTTTCCGCTGTCCGAAGTAAAAATGCTCTCGAGCAATGGATTTGCTATTTCCTGGAAGGGATCGAAGAAACGGCAAGTATCGGTGCTTCGACCTTGTCTTCGGTTCTAGATCTGAAGAAAACCCTTGAAGATCAAATTGAGGAAGAATTTGGGAGGCGAAGTGTTGTTGGCAAAAAACTCCTACATGGTCTTTTCCAAGAACCAACAATTTCTGTGGAGAAAGCAGCTCAAATGACCGGTTTGAGCTTTAAAGCTGCCAATGACTTGATGCTTCTTTTCGTAGAAAAAGGAATCCTAAAAGAACAGACAGGACATTCCCGAAATCGTGTTTTTGTCTTTGCAGACTATTTGAAAGCCTTTGAGCACTGATTGAAAAAAGTAAAATAAGATTTCTGTTATTTTACTTTTGAAGGCGAAGATAAAATAGGGGCGGGGTAAAATTTCCATTAAAGATAAAAACGCCTCTGAGACTTCCCAGAGGCGCATTCTATTGTAGGAGAATAGGAGTTTCTTGACTCTCAAATCAAAACCTTACTACCGCTTCCACTTTCTGACCGCCTCTTTCGATTACCACTTTGGTAGAGTCTCCTTTTTGGAAAGCACTCAAGGCGCGCATGTAGCTCATCATATCATAGACCGTTGAGTCGCCGAGCTGAACGACCACGTCACCTTTTTGAAGTCCTGCAGCTTTGGCAGGTTTGCCTTCGGATACCCCGTCCACCCGCATGCCTTTTCCATCGAACATATAGTCAGGCACAACACCCATCGACACAGTGAAACGAGGAGAATCGCTGGAGTCTTTGGTTTTGGTAAAGGCAAGTTTGGGTTCTGCATCCAATGAAGTGACTACTCTAGAAATGTATCGGACGACTTTCACTAACCCTTCATAGTTGATTTTGTCCGAGTCGTCGCTTGGCTTGTGATAGTCTTCATGCTGACCGGTGAAAAAGTGTAATACCGGCAAATCTTGCAGGTAAAATGAGGTGTGATCAGAAGGTCCCACACCCGATTCAGAAGTCACAAGTTTTAGGCTATCAGCGTTTATTTGGTCAAATACAGGGACAAAGCTCGGGCTGGTTCCTACCCCATTGATCGCCAAAGATTTTTCCTCATTCAGCCTTCCTACCATGTCCATATTGATCATGTAATTGACTGTTTTGAGATCGATGGTTGGGTTTTTGACAAAATAATTAGAGCCCCAAAGGCCATTTTCTTCCCCCGAAAAAGCAATGAAGAGGACGTTATTTTTCAACTCTTCGTGTTTCAGAATTTCTGCCAAAGCTAACAGCGCAGCAGTTCCGGAAGCATTGTCATCGGCGCCGTTGTGGATGGCCGAATCTCCACGATGAAGAGAGCCAGAGCCGCCCATTCCCAAGTGATCAAAGTGTGCTCCGATCACGATGGTTTTATCCGCTTTTTTATCCAAAAAGGCGACCACATTCCGCCCTGTAATTCCTTCTCCATCTGTGCCGATTACAGCCTCTTCATGGGGATTGGATGGTTTGGATACAGTAAAGGATTGGAAAAACCCTTCTGTTCCTTTAGGCTGTAGACCGAGTTTTTCAAATTCTTTGGCCAGGTACTCAGCGGCTTTTTGCTCTCCTTCTGTGCCAATAGCCCTTCCTCCCAAATCATCTGCGGCAAGGAAAACGACATCTTCCTGTAAGGTGGTCAAGAGCTTTTCGTCTGTTGGCGGTCCATCACAAGAGGTTATAAACAGTAAGGAAGCTATGATGTAACTGGATTTGAAAAGAAAATGCTTCATGAGTTTTGTCGATTTAGTCCAAAGATAATAATTGGTATCTTGGGCCTGCAATTCTTTTATTATCAAGCCTAAAAATGAAGAAACTCCTTTATTCGCTAGCTCTCCTGACTGTAGCCTGTGCCCCAAAAACAGAAACAGCTACGGAACCTGATGTCAGATCTGCCACAGATTCGCTTCTCCTTCATCCTGAAGAGATGAAATACCTCAAAAACATCAAGCAGCTCACGTTTGGGGGAAATAACGCCGAAGCCTATTGGTCCTTCAACGACTCTTTGCTGGTCTTTCAATCAGACTTTGCCGGATGGGACAATTCCTGTGATCAGATGTTTTATCTGAATTGGAGAGAAGATGACCTTTCAACTAATAAGCCAAAGCGACTCAGCACAGGATTGGGAAGGACTACCTGTTCCTATTTTCTACCTGGAGATCAAACCATCGTCTACGCTTCCACGCACTTGGTAGACCCAGCTTGTCCTCCTGTTCCCGAGCGAAGGTCGGATGGCAAATACGTGTGGCCAATCTATGACAGCTTTGACATTTTCACAGCCGACTTAAATGGAACTATACTTTCTCAGTTGACCAAGGAACCTGGTTACGATGCCGAGGCAACTGTTTCACCAAAGGGTGACCGGATCGTTTTCACTTCGATGAGAACAGGAGATTTGGAGCTTTTCACCATGAATATCGATGGTACAGATGTGAAGCAAATCACTTCAGATTTGGGCTATGACGGAGGGGCATTTTTCTCCCCTGACGGAAGCAAGCTTGTCTGGAGGGCATCACGTCCTCAGACTGAGGAAGAGATCAAAGAATACAAAGACTTACTTAAAGAGGGTTTGGTCAAGCCGACAGAGATGGAGCTATACGTGGCCAATGCGGACGGCACAGACATTCGAAAAATCACCAGCCTTGGCAAAGCCAACTGGGCACCCTTTTTCCATCCTTCTGGCAACAAGCTGATTTTCGCATCCAATCACCAGACTGAGCGAGGATTTCCTTTCAACCTGTTTATGATTAATCTGGACGGCACCGGCCTCACTCGAATCACCCACGATGGGACATTCGATGCATTTCCTGTTTTCTCCAATGATGGCAAATACTTGGTTTTCGCCTCCAACAGAAACAATGGCGGTACCCGGGACACTAACTTGTTTGTGGCCGAGTGGATTGGAGATTAACCTTTAATGAGCCAAAGCAAAAACCACCTTTCGGGGTGGTTTTTTGCATTTAGAGGGCTTCTAGATTTTTCAGGTAATTTTCCGCCTGATCCATCACTTCTTGTGGATTGCTCATTTTGTCCCAAGTACGGTACATCATACCGATGCGAGGATTTTTCTCCAGCTTTTCGCGGTTTCGGGCATAAAAATGCCAATATAGGCTATTGAATGGACAGGATCCCTGACCGGTTTTCTTAGCCGAGTCATAGGCGCAATGATCGCAATAGTTGCCTTGTTTTTTAATGTAGTTGGCTGAGGAGACGTAAGGTTTGGTACCCACAATCCCGCCATCGGCAAATTGGCTCATGCCGCGGGTATTGGTGATTTCTACCCATTCAATGGCATCGATGTAGATACCGAGGTACCATTTATCCACTTCATCGGGATGTATTCCAGCTAACAGTGCAAAATTTCCCGTCACCATCAAGCGCTGAATGTGATGGGCATAGGCTAGGTCCAAGGATTGTCCGATGGATTCTTTCAGGCAGTTCATCTTGGTATTTCCTGTCCAAAACCAATCCGGCAGCTTCCGCTCGTGACCAAAGAAATTGAGCTCAGCAAACTCAGGCATCTTGGCCCAATAAATCCCGCGCATGTATTCCCTCCAGCCGATAATCTGTCGGATAAAACCCTCCACTTGAGCAATCGAAACCTGGTCCTGATGAACATACCAATGTTTTTCAACTGATTGGACCACCTCTAGTGGAGAAATCATTTTTGTATTGAGGGAGAAGCTCAATCGGGAATGGAAAAGGTAAGGATCCCAAGTAGTGAGTGCATCTTGGTAGGCCCCGAAATTGGGAAGTAATTGCTCGCAGAAATGCTCCAAAATCTCCAAACTTTCCTCTCTCGACACGGGCCACGAGAATTGCTCCGGATCGATAGTTCCGATGGTTTTTACTCCAGTCTTTTCGATCGTCTCAGCAATTTCTCGAACGTTTTTGGGATGAAGCAAGGGCTTTCTCAGTAGTTTCTTGTCTCTAAGCGCCTGTCTGTTATCGTGGTCATAGTTCCACTGTCCGGTTAGTGGCTCTTTTCCATCCATCAGGATGTCGTACTTCCTGCGCATTTCCCGATAAAATGTCTCCATGAGGTAGGTTTTTTTTCCTTTGAAAAAATCCTTCAAAAATTCTCTGGAAGTCAAAAAATGCTCGGTGTCAACAGCTGATGATGGAATAGGTAGACCTCCACAGACTTCTTTCAGAATCTGATCCAATCGATATTCGTCAGGCAATTGATATTCAAATCGAGTGAATCCTTCCTTTTGGATCAGGTGTCCAAGTTGATCTTTGAGGTTTTGTCGATTTTCAGGATGATCTAGGGAAAAATAAAGAATTTGATGGCCCTTTTCCCGCAAGGTCTGGGCGAAATTGCGCATGGCCAAGAAAAAGCCGACTACTTTTTGGATATGATGCGGGACATAGTCTGTTTCCTGACGCATCTCCATCATCAAATAAGTCGCGGAATCGTCAGTTTTTTCAAACCATGAATGAGATAGATTCAGCTGATCTCCAAGAATCAAACGTAAAGTTTTGGGCATAAAAAAAGGACTTTACCGAAGTAAAGCCCTATTTGGGGGTGATTGTTTAGCGTCTTAGTATTTGAAGCAAGGCATGGAAGACTTTCTGCCTGCACCTTGCTGAGAACCTGCAAGGAAGGAATATCTGATGGAGATCTCGTGGGCACCGGCGCTGTTGGCATTACCGAGGTTGGAGACGTTGTAGTCGTAGCTATATCCAACATCCAGACCGTTTCCTAAGGAGATTCCAACCAAACCGATCAAAGATTCATGTTGGACGTTTTCGCTGCCTACTACTGGAATACCTCTGTACCAGAGACCGATCACTAGGGGTTGGATGATTAGCTGAGCTCCAAGGTCAAGTTGTTGGAATGGCTCCTGATTCTTGTAGTTGAAGGCAAGTACCAGTTCTTTGGATCCCACTTTGTTGTTCATGAAGTTTCTGGAGTAACCGTTTGAAAGGTCGAATTTCACACCACCGTGAGCAGAGACTTTCAAAGGAAGCTGGCTCATCTGACCGTCCAAGAAAGAGATGTTGGGTTGGCTCAAGTGGTGAGCAGAAAGTCCGAACCAAACTGATTCGTTGTTGAAAAGAAGACCAGCAGAGTAGTCTACAAATTGATGTCTGAAATCAGCCCCAAGTTTTTCACCTGAGAAATCAGAGATGCTACCGCTCATGTCGTCGATTTGGCTACCGAAAACCAAGTTGCCAAAGTAAGCGTCACGGTCGATGTAGGAAACTTGTCCACCCACTCTAAGGAAAGATCTGAAACCAAGACGAGCTCGGTATGAGTAAGCTGCTCCGATTTCGGAGATACTAAGGTTAGCTTGGCTTTGCTGAGATCTGTTAACGATCAAGCCTACACCAGAATTGATATTGAAAAGGTAAGAATCGAAACTAGCAGAGTAAGAGTTGATGGATTGGTCTAGACCAGGCCACTGGTTTCTGTAGTTGACACCCATTCTGCTCATTTCAGAACTTCCTGCAAAAGCAGGGTTCAAGTAGATTGGATTAGCGTAGAACTGTGAGTACTGAATATCCTGAGCTAAGGCGGCGTTGAAAGATGAAAGAACAACCCCTGCCAAAGCAAGAGCCTTGCTCACTCTTGCGAGGGCTTTGAGGCTTTTTCCGATGGCGTTAAGTGAGTTCATTTTAGGTCGGGGTTTTGGTTGGTGTTTCGTGTTTATTTATTTGCTTTTGATTTTCTTTTTTTTGTTGGTTAGGTTTTCAGAATCTTTTTTTTGCTTTTTGTTATTGCTTATTTGATGTTGCTTTATCTTTTATGTTATAATGAAATATAGAAGTTTATAGATAATATATCCTAATTGTATATAGTGTTTTTGAATGCACTTTATATACACATCAAAGCAATTTTAAATTAATGTATGTTATATACATATATTGGTTTACATGGGTATTTTTCTTGTATGTGAAATTCAAGGTCAAAATTTAAAAAGCTGTTAAAAAATGAAAAGAAAGGCCTTTTTGAGATTGAATTTCTCCTTTATTGCTCGAAAATCAATTAAAAATCAACAGTCACCCCCTTGATCTGCGAGAATCAAAATCATTCACATTACAGGTATTTGGTGAAGTTATATATGTGACTTGTGTCACATATATGTTCTGTATTTTAAGGCAGATACATTTGTGAATATGAATCTTATAAATAAAATATGTATGTAAAAAATAGATTATATATTTTCAAAAGCAGAATATTGGATATAAAAAATGCCAGTCTGAGGACTGGCATTATAATGAGTTATCAAGTAATAGGCTATTGATTATCTGATCAAAGAGATTGAGCCGGATGCAGATTTTTTGATTCCTTCCCAATTCACATAATCTATTCGATAGATGTAATTGCCTGCAGGGACCATCTGACCTTTGTAGGTACCATCCCAACCGGTGATTTCCAGCCCCGAACCTGCGTAAAGTTTTTCTCCCCAGATGTTAAACACTTGTAAAGTGAATTCCTTGACTCCTTTCATTTTCGGAATAAAGCAGTCATTAAGGTTGTCCCCATTTGGAGAAAAGGCATTTGGAATAACCATCATTTCCTCGGGTTGAGTCACAACCACTTTACTCAGTTCCTTAAGCGAACAACCATAAATATCCATTCCGGTTAGCTTGACTTCGAAAGTACCTGCGGTTTTGTAAACATGCACTGGATTTCTCTCCTGAGATTTATTTCCATCACCAAAATCCCATTCCCAAGAAATAAATTCAGGAGATATTTCGCTTTCAAAAATGATTTGCTCTTCAATGGTCACTTCGGGCTCACTGCTGAAGTTGAGTTTACGGAATTCAAAATTTAACCTGGCTCCACCTTGGTAATTGTAGTCAGGGAAAGTGACTTTAGCTTCTACTTCAGTTTGGCATCCTAAAGCATCTTTTACAGTTACTTTGAGTATCCCACTTTGGTTAAACTGGATTTCATTGCTGGTTTGATTGCCATTTTCCCATTTGATGACATATGGAGCTTTCCCTCCTGAGATTGCCACCCAAGCTCTTCCTTTGAGCTGACCTAAGTCACAATCCATTTCTATGGCATTTTCTATTCTTGCCTGAAGCGGATTGGCTTCTTCAACTTTTACTTCTTTCGAAATTCCACAATTGCTTTCATCAGATACTTGCACTTTATAAGTGCCTGATTTGAGATTAGTTCTTTCCAAACCAGTAAAACCATCCTCCCATTTGACCTTTACCAATCCTTTTCCTCCTGCCACAGCGAGTACGATCCTACCGTCATTTCCTCCACCACAACTTACCGGATCTACCCTCAAAATTGACACAGTCAATTGGGATTGATTTTTTACGGAATATTCCTTTTCTACAGAACATCCAGTGGCATCGGTAATTTTGACTTTATAAGTACCTGCTGCAATATTTTGCAAAGAAGATTGTGTGGATCCATTGCTCCATAGGTAGGAATATGGGGTATTGCCGCCTGAAATTTTTAGAGAAATAGCTCCATCAGGAGTTCCTGCGCAAGATGGGTCTTTTAAGGTCTCTTCGATGGTGATCGGTAAAGGAGATACAAGGTCAACCGAGGTACGGAATGAACAGCCATTTTTATCGGTAATGTCCACTGTAAATTTACCTTGACCAAGACCATTCAAGTCTTTAGATACTGAGCCATTACTCCACTTATAGGTATAAGGTGCAGTTCCTCCTTTAGGGGTTAAGGTGATTTTGCCATCATTTCCAGAGCAGGATGGGTTGACAGGGATGGCAACTGCACTTAACGCTTCTTGAGGACCAGAGATCTGGAAATTGGAGTTGATTTCGCAGTGCTGGTCTTTAATACTTACAGAATATGTGCCTGGAGCCAGATTACTTCTAGTAACAGCGGTGGACCCATCTGACCATTTGACTTGGATAGGCCCAACTGCCCCTGATAAGGTAAGATCAATCTTTCCTGAGTTGACTCCAAAACAGGTGACATCCTGTTTTTGGAAAGAAGCTAAAGCAAGAGTGGAAAGATTTTTAACAGCGAACTCTTTTTCTATGGAGCATCCGGTTGAATCGGTAATTTTTACTTTATAAGTGCCTGCTGCCAAATTTTGAAGGGAAGGCTGAGTAGACCCGTTACTCCATAGATAAGAGTAGGGTGTATTGCCTCCTGAGATTTTTAGCGAAATGGTCCCGTCAGAATTTCCTGCACATGATGGGTCCTTCAAAGTCTCTTCGATAGTGATAGGCATCGGAGAAACCAGGTCAAATGAGGTTTGGAAATTACATCCGTTTTTATCGGTGATATCCACAGTGTACTTACCTTGTCCCAATCCACTGAGGTCTTTAGTCACAGCTCCATTGCTCCACTTGAATGTATAAGGCGCGGTTCCTCCTTTTGGATTCAGGGTGATTTTGCCATCATTTCCTGAGCAAGAAGGATTTTGAGGAGATCCTGTCGCACTTAAAGCCTCTGAAGGGCCAAGGATCTGGAAACTACTGCTGATCTCGCAGTACTGGTCTTTTAAGATGACAGTATAAGAGCCTGGGGAAAGGTTGGTCCTGTTGATAGAAGTAGATCCATCCGACCAAGCAGCCTGTATGGCTCCACTTGCGCCAGTAATATTGAGGTCAATCCTGCCCCTGTTGTCACCAAAGCAGGTGACGTCTTGCTTCTGAAAAGAAGCCAAAGTGAGCGTAGATAGATTGCTGAGGACATATTGTTTTTCTACGCTACACCCAGAAGCATCCGTTACTTTCACCGAGTATGTGCCTGGCGACAAGTTTTGAAGTTGATTCTGAGTGCTACCGTTGCTCCATAGATAAGAATAAGGAGCGGTTCCTCCGGTAATATTCAATTTGATCTGTCCGTTGGCAATGGAACCGCAGGAAGGCATGGTCAAGGTTTCTCCAATTTGGATGGTGCTTGGAGATGATATAGTATAAGACCCTTGGAAAGAACAGCCTTTGGAATCTTTAACCAATACTTGGTAAATCCCTGCAGAAACTCCAATAAGATCTTTTGAAGTAGATCCATTACTCCATAGGTAAGTATATGGTGCATCTCCACCTTGAACGGACAGGTTGATTCTTCCACTAGTTGGCGATGCACAAGTCACATTTTGAATAGACTCTGCCACACTCATACCCGCAGTACCGGCCTTTATCTCAAATGAAATACTGGTCTCACAGTTAAATTTATCAGCAACTTTTACCACGTAGGTTCCTGGAGCCAGGTTGTTGGCCTCCCAAACATCCTTTAGTCCATTACTCCAAGAGATTTGGTAAGGAGGTTTTGCAGGATCATAATCGTTTCTTCCGATTTTGACACTGATTTTTGCGTATCCATCATTTCCCGAACCACAAGTAGCATCTTTCTTCACTACAGGATTAAGTACTAGAGGAAATGGCGGCTGAATGACAATTCGCTCTTGATGTACCCGTCCTTCAGAATCTGTAATCCAAACTGTGTAAGTTCCGGCATTAAGATTGGTTCGGTTTTGTACTGACTCGTTTGTATTCCACTTAAAGGTATAAGGAGGCTTTCCTCCACCTACTGTCAAATTGATGCTTCCTCGTTCGCTATGGGAACATAAGGCAAGCTTACCGCTGACCTGAACCCATATTTCATCCATGGATTGAATCCTCTCATTTTTAAATGAAGGAAACTTGAAAGCAGATTGGGCAAATGCAGCTTGCTGCAAGAAGGAGACTATTGTCGCCATCAAAAAAACTACCTGCCAATATTTGAATCTTACTTTCATAATTTGAAACCCTTCCTAAAGGTCTGCATTTTGAATGTTTATTTGCGCATTACAAATAGTTTTTTTTGCTTTTGAAATTTTTACATCTCAATTTTTGTAAGCGAAATACAACAAAGAGTCTTTCCTAGTTTTACCCTCTTTGAAGAAAATAGAGGTTAAAAATTTAATAATGCAAGTATTTGACAGGGAGTTGTAAACGAACTGACTTCTTGGAAAAATTAAATTATTCTGAAAAATATCATATAATCAAAAAACCTGTCTAGCTTTTACCTTTTTCGAGATACGAAATGAAAAAAGGCTGATTTTCAGTGAGAATAAAATTTTTTTGGCACCCTATCCTCTAAATTCAGAAATCAATATCTAAAGCATGGTATTACTCTAGAGCGCTGGTTTCTTGATCTAGGATCTCCCCATAGAAAAGTATAGCGAATAGATATCTCATGCGCTCCACCGCTGTTTCTTTGGTTGAGTTTTGAAACTGTAAAGTCATAGGAATAGCCGATGTCTAATCCGGATTCCAATGAGACACCCACTAGGCCAATTACCGCTTCATTGTTTGGTAGGTTATTTTTGGTAGGCAAACCTCTATACCACATACCCAATACCAAAGGGTGTAGATAAAGCTGAGCTCCTAAGTCCAATTGATTAAAAGGATCTTGCTGCTTGTAGTTAAACGCGAATGAAAGGGATCTTTCTTGATAGGAATGAGTAAAATAATCCCTGCCTCCGGGGCTTAGATTAACTTTATATCCACCTTGAAGCGAAACTTTCATCGGAAGTACACTCGTCCTGTCGTTTATAAAGGAAACATTAGGCTCATTTAGATGATGAGCTGAGCCTCCCAACCAAAACTTATCATTGTAAATCATTCCCCCAACCGCATAAGTCACAAAACTGTGGCGACTATCAAGAGGTATTCCGTTAAGTTCATCCGTAATCCCTCCCACAGTTCCGTTTACGATATCGATCATGGATCCAAACACGAGGTCAGAGAAAAAGGCGTCACGTTGCATGTAGCTAGCTTGAGCACCAAGACGGAAGTAAAACTTCTCGGAAAGTTTCAGTCGGTAAGAATAGCTTAATCCGACTTCGTTCGTCGACAGGTTGGCAAGTGTCTCTTGATTTCCATTAAAAATTAAACCAACTCCACTATTGTAATCAAAAATATAATGGTCAATGTATGCGGAATACGAATTAAAGCTATGATCCAGCCCTGGCCATTGATTTCTATAATTAATTCCCACTCTGGTGAGTTCACTTGCTCCAGTTAGTGCAGGATTTAAATACAAAGGAGCAGCATAAAACTGAGAGTATTGGACATCCTGAGCTGATAGGATGTTAGATCCCAAAAGCCACAAGGTAAGTAGTAGTGTCCAATAAAATTTCCTCAGCATAACCTAACCAACAGTAGATACAAAGTTACCAATCAGGTCTTTATACCATTATTGACTTTTACTAATAAATGGATTTGATACTACCAGGGCTTGTGATTGGGGCGAGCAATCCACATATTTTTTCCAAAAGTTTTTCTAAAAACCATCAGAACGTTGACCCAAACTCAATAATTATACCAAAGGCACCCTTTTGAGGTGCCTTCGATTAAAATTCATGTATTTCTTGATGCCTGATCAAATCTTCAAATTCTTCGCGTCTTCGAATAAGTCGTGCTTTACCTTCCCAAATTAGGACTTCAGCCGGTCTAAGTCTTGAATTATAATTGGAGGCCATGCTGTATCCATAGGCTCCGGCATTTTTTATGACTAAGAGATCCCCCTCCTTCACTTCGTTCAATTCACGATGGGAGGCAATCGTATCCGTTTCACAGATATAGCCGACTACATTGTACTTTTCTTTTTTCCCTTCGGGATTACTCAGGTTAAAGACGCTATGATACGCATCATACATCATCGGACGGATGAGGTGATTGAGGCCGGAGTCCACCCCTACAAAAGTGACCGATGGGGTTGATTTGACAACTGTGGATTTTACTAATAGAAACCCTGCCTCACTCACCAAGAATTTACCAGGCTCCAGCCAAAGCTCTAATTGACGCCCGTATTTTTTGCAAAACTCCTGGAAGGCTGCACCGACAGCTTTCCCAACCTCCATCACATCCGTGGCTACATCCTGTGTTTTATACGCTACCTTAAATCCCCCTCCAAAATCTAGAAATTTCAGGTTGGGAAATTGCATCGCTGCTTCGAATAGCACATTTCCACCACGTAGAAATACCTCTGCATCCAAGATGTCTGAACCCGTATGAATATGGAGCCCAACGATATTCAACCGGTATTTTTCAACCAGCTGCAAAATCTCAGGAAGCTGCTCGATAGATATACCAAACTTACTTTCCTTGTGGCCTACAGATATTTTTAGATTTCCACCGGCCATGATGTGCGGATTGATGCGGATGCACGCCTCCAAAGTCCCTCCATAGGTTTGCCCAAACCGCTCCATCAAAGGCAGACTATCCAGATTGATCATGATGCCTAAGTCCACGGCTTCCTGGATTTCTGAAAAATCTACCCCACTTGGCGTGTACATGATTTCACTTGCTTCAAATCCTGCTAGCATCCCCAATCTGGCCTCTTCGATGGACACGGCATCTATTCCTGCACCTGATTTTCGGATTAGCTTGAGTACATTGATATTCGAAAGTGCCTTGGTCGCATACTTGATTTTGAGCGGTACTGCAGCAAAAGCCTCTTGTAGAGTCTTGACCTGAGAGACTATTTTGGAGCCGTCGTAAATGTAAAGCGGAGTTCCAAATTCTTCCGCTAAGCTGGAAAAAGCAACTCCTTGAATGTGCGTGGGATTAGGCACGGGATAGTAGGTTTAAGATTAGAGGGCCAAAAATACCCAATAATAAAAAAGGAAGGCTATCGCCTCCCTTTTTTTTGGATGTAGCAATTAAGAAACCGTTCAAATTCAATATGCGAGGATACAACCAGAAATCTTTTTCTGAAAGAACTAATTTCAATAAGCCGTTAAAACATGTTAACTCCAAAGAGTAGCCTAGTTAGAAAGTTAAATTTGTGCCATGTCTAAAGGCAATATTACCTTAATCATCGTTTTAATGTCCCTCGCAAGCTTTGGCTTGATGGGGTTCCAATACTATTGGGTAAGAAATGCCATCCGGATCAATCAGGAACGATTTGACCAAAATGTACTCCAGGCGCTATCTAGAACTGTAAGTGATCTCGAAAAGGGAGAAACTTCGGATGCGCTTTTGAATAAACTTATCGAAGACCCTATTCTAAAAGAGGCCGTCTTTAAAAAAATCGATCCCATCGATGTAATTCAGATCAAAACCAGACCCACGTATACGAGGCCTTCTCTAGTAGATACCATGCTGATTGCTCCTATGCCTCAAGTGAGTAATACTTTCCGAAGGATCCTACAATCGAGAGGTTTGGATGTATCCGTTTTTTCGGAGCTGGAAAATTTCTTTGCCTACATGACCCCGGAAATGGCGTCGAGCATGTTTACTCCGGATGAAATGCAGATTCTCCTGCAGGAGAAAGAACGGCAGTTGGAATACCTCAATAAGAATCCGGCTGCAAACTCTCGGGCATACACCGGGTTTGTTCCCCAAATCAGTGCAGAAATCAATCTTTCGTCAGATGCTATTGATAAAATCCGAAAGACCAATATCAAAATCGATCTGGTCAACCAAGCGATCAATGAGCTTGCAGAAGGGCAAAAAGAAATCCTGAATAGGCTGGACACCGCCGAAGTGAGAAGAATGCTCAAAAACCAGCTCAAGGAGAAAGGAATTATCGAAGCCTTTGAGCTCGCTATACAAAATGACGAAGGTCAGTTGGTTGGAGTGGGAACGATAACAGATCCTTTGCTCATCAAAAATCAAGGTGTACAATCCAAACTCTTTCCAAATGACATTCTCGGGAAGGAAAATTTTCTTTATGTCTATTTTCCTGAAAAAGGGAGCCATGTATTTAGACAGGTTTGGCTTCCGATTTCCAGTTCGATTGTTTTCATCCTAGTCATTATCTTTTGCTTTGTCTATGCGATTAAGGTCATTATCCGTCAGAAGGCCCTTTCTGACATTAAAAATGACTTTATCAATAACATGACTCATGAGTTCAAGACACCTTTGGCCACGGTAAGTCTCGCCGTAGAGGCTCTACAAGATCCGGAGCTCAGCAATCAGGACAAGTTTCGAGCAAGGTATTTGGGCATCATTAAGGACGAAAACAAGCGGTTGGTATCCCAAGTCGAGAAAGTACTACAGGCAGCAGCATTGGATAAGAATGATTTCAAACTCAAACTTGAAACCATTCATTTGGCAGAGCTTCTGGAATCTACCGTAGAGCACATCAGCCTCCAAGTTGAAAGTAAGGGTGGTAAAATCGAATTCCAAAACCTTCTGAAAAATCCGGAAATAGAAGGAGATGCTTTTCATTTAACCCACATTTTCAACAATCTACTGGATAACGCAAATAAGTATTCCAAAGAAAGCCCAAAGATCAAAGTGGTTGCCAAAGATGATCAGGATCAGGTAATCGTCACGATTCAAGATCAAGGAATCGGGATGAGCAAGGAGGCCGTAAAGAAGATTTTTGATAAATTTTATCGAGTACCTACCGGAAATGTGCACGATGTCAAAGGCTTTGGCTTGGGACTATCCTACGTCAAAACCATGCTGGAAGCCCACAAGGGCGGAATCTACGTGCAGTCAGAGCCCGGTAAAGGAAGTACCTTCACCATTAACCTACCCAAAAAGCAATGAGCAAAGCCAAACTATTAGTCGTAGAAGATGATCCAAACTTGGGCGACATTCTCAAAGAATATCTTGAAATGAAAGGCTATGAGCCTACCCTTTGCAGAGATGGAGAAGAGGGCTGGAACAAGTTTAAGAAAGATAAATATGACCTTTGCCTCTTGGACATCATGATGCCAAAGAAGGATGGCTTTACACTGGCTAAAGAGATCAAAAAGGTACAGGAAGACCTACCTATCCTTTTCCTCACGGCCAAAAACCAAAAGGACGACATCATCGAAGGACTCAAAATCGGTGCTGATGATTACCTCACCAAACCCTTCAGCATGGAGGAATTGCTACTTAGAATTACCGCAATTCTCCGCAGAACTCAGAAGTCCACCGAAGTAGTGGCTCTTAAAACTTACTCCTTTGGAGACTTTGTCCTACACTACGATGAGCAGTTTATCGAAGGGCCGGGAGGCAAACATAAGTTGACTTCTAAGGAAAATGAGCTGATTCGACTGCTAGCTGCTGAAATCAACAAGCTGGTCAACCGAAGCCATGCACTCAAGCAGATTTGGGGCGATGACAGCTATTTCAATGCGCGCTCCATGGATGTGTACCTGAGCAAAATCCGAAAAATCCTCAAGGATGATCCCAAAGTGCAGATCATCACGGTGCACGGGGAAGGATTTAAGCTGATCGTGGGAGAAGGATAATTAAGACGCTAGACATTAGACGCAAGAAGCAAGACTTGTCTCTTTGACTTCAAGACAGCCCTGAATTGATTCAATTCGGGGCTTTTGGTTTTTTAGGCAGAGATAATTCCTGACGAAATCCGATATCCCAAATCCGAAATAGAATCAAAGCAACTCCGCTCCAATCCCCGGCCCATCCGGGAAAGTCACTTTAGCCGGAGTGATTGTCACCCCTCTTGCAGGATCTTTGGCCAGGAGCATCGCCCCATCCATATCCACATAGTCCAGGAGCGGAGCTATATGTGCAATTGCGGTGATTCCGACGGAGGACTCAGTCATGCAGCCCACCATGGTTTTCATCCCGAGGGATTTGGCTTCCTGAATCATACGCAGTCCAGGTGTAATTCCGCCCGCTTTCACCAGTTTGACATTGATCGCATGGAAAAGCCCGTGGCATTTTTTCACATCGCTTTCCACGATGCAGCTTTCATCTGCCATCACAGGGAGTTTTGAATGCTTGAAGACCTCTTTCATTCCCTCCAGGTCATCTTTTCCCAAAGGCTGCTCCATAAATTCCACGCCGAGATCGGCTAGTTCTTCCGAATTGCGGATAGCTTGCTCGGCTGTCCAAGCACAGTTGGCATCAATTCGAAATACTGAAGTGGTATGCTTTCGGAGTTCGCGTACGATTTCCAGATCGTGTTCAGTTCCGAGTTTGATTTTGTAAATCGGCCAATCCACCTCTTTCATCTTGGCGACCATTTTCTCTACGGTATCAATGCCGATGGTAAAGTTGGTAGTGGGTATTTTTTTAGGATCTAAGTTCAGGTATTGGTAGAGTTTTTTCCCTTGTTTCTTACTGAAAATATCCCAAGCTGCCATATCCAGTGCACACTGCGCAAAGGGATTATTTCGAAAAATTACCTTACCCATTTCCCAAAATTGCTCAGGAGTTTCCCATTTTCCGGATTCCACTATAGGGCGAAATTGCTCCAGGCAAGCACTCATGTTTTCGATAGTTATTCCGTAAAACGGATTGGTAGTCGATTCTCCTAATCCGTAAATTCCATCTTCCTCCAGCTTGACGATGAGGGTGTCTTGCACATCACGGCTTTGGTGCGCGATAGTAAAAGTGTGCTTGAGCGGAAGGTCAAAAACCTGATAGCTGAGCTTCATGGCATGATTTTTTGGGTATTGGCAAAAATAAGCCATTTTATTTCACCCGAATGGCTAGTTTTAAAATCGATAGACTTCAATACCACTTTCTATGAAAACCGCTTTCCTGACATCCTTCCTACTCTTTTTATTAGCATCCTGTTTTCACTCTTCAGCACAGGTACCCTATCAAAAAATGCAGGTGGAAAAGCTGGAAGCAGCCTATGAAAAATACAAGGAGTCTGCCATCACTCACCGAAGATTCAAACACGCAGACCTTCATCCCTTGATCCAAAAACATGGGTCTGAGTTTAAGTTGGAGGAATTGGGAAAATCAGTAGAGGGGCGAAGTATCACCTCGATGAAATGGGGTCAAGGCGTCACCAAAGTCATGCTTTGGTCCCAGATGCATGGCAATGAAAGTACGGCTACGATGGCACTTTTTGACCTGTTCAACTTTCTGGAAGGGAAAAATGATGGATACGATGAGTTAAGAAACCTGCTGAAAAATAAACTCAGCCTGAAATTTATCCCCATGATCAATCCCGACGGAGCAGATGCCTTCAAGCGCAGAAATGCATTGGATATCGATCTGAACCGGGATGCAATTTCCCAGATTTCTCCTGAGGCGGTGATTTTGAAAAAGGCCCGGGACGACTTTGAGCCTGAGTTTGGGTTTAACCTCCACGATCAGCAGATCTACTATAATGTGGTGAACACCCCGAAGCAGGCCACCATTTCACTTTTGGCTCCTGCATATAACTATGAGACAGAAATCAATGAAGTTCGAGGTCGTGCCATGCAGACCATCGCTGGGATGAATGAACTTTTGCAGGAATTGATCCCAGGACAAGTCGGTAAGTATGATGATGCTTTTGAGCCAAGAGCGTTTGGGGATAACATTCAGAAATGGGGTACAAGTACGATTTTGATCGAATCAGGTGGCTACCCTGGAGATCCTGAAAAGCAGTACATCCGAAAGATCAACTTCATGATCATCCTCAATGCCTTGCATCAGATCGCTACCCGAGGCTATGAACAATACACCACCGAGCAGTATTTCGCGATCCCAGACAATGGCTTCCAACTGATGGACTTGATCATTAACGAAATGCAGGTGAAGGTAAAGGGGTCATGGTATCCCTTAGATATTGCCATTCGCAGACGTGAAACTGAAAATGCAGCCGGTTATTTCATGAGCGCATCGGTAGAAGACCTCGGAGACATGCAGATTTTCTTCGGTTTTGAGACCTTGGACGCGACAGGACTTCAATACCTAGAAGGTAAAGTGTTCCCAACCGCTTTTGAATCCGTCAAGGATATTTCGGAGGAAAAAGCCCTTGAGTTACTTCGGCAGGGCTTTATGGCGGTAAAGGTAAAATCAGGTGAAGCCAGACAAGTTCACAGCCTGCCTATTTTGGTTTTGAAATCGACCGAAAAGTACTCCAGTGGATGGATGACGGGTTCGGCCACCAATTTCTTTTTGGCTAAAGAAGGAAAACCAAGATATGCAATTGTGAATGGTTACCTGATCGATTTGGAAAACCCTAAAAAGCAGGAAATCAGGAATCGGGTATTTTGATTCAGAAATAGTAAGGACCATTGTGAAAACCGAAAACAAACTTCACCCTCGCAATCTCCACCAGAACCGATATGATTTGAAATCACTTTCGGAAACTTTGCCTGAACTCAAACCCTTTCTTTTTACCAACGAATATGGAAACCTGACTCTGGATTTTGCCAATCCAAAAGCTGTCAAAGCCTTGAATCAGGCGCTTTTAAAGCATTTTTATCAAGTCCATTATTGGGATATTCCGGAAGGATTTCTCTGTCCGCCCATTCCCGGTCGTGCCGATTACATTCATCACTTGGCAGATTTACTGGCTCAAAGCAATGCTGGCAAAATCCCTAAGGGGTCAAAGATCAACGTACTTGATATTGGTACGGGGGCCAATTTGATCTATCCGATTTTGGGAAATTCAATCTACCAATGGAGGTTTGTAGGATCGGAACTGAATCCGAAAGCAATTGAATCCGCCCAACAAATTCTTAGGCAAAATCCTGGATTTCAAGGTAAAATCGAGGTACGGCCTCAGTCTGATTCTTCGATGATTTTTTCCCATATCATTCAATCCGAAGAGTTCTTCGATCTTACCTTGTGCAATCCTCCTTTTCACGAATCAGCTCAAGCCGCCCAAGAAGGAAGCATTCGAAAAGTGAGAAACCTAACAGGAAAGACAATCCAAAAAGCTGATTTAAACTTTGGCGGACAAGCCACCGAGCTTTGGACTGAGGGAGGAGAGGTGGCTTTTATCCGAAAAATGATTGTTGAGAGCTTGAACTTTAAGAATCAGGTCTATTGGTTTACCAGTTTAGTCTCAAAATCTGAAAACCTGAAACCTCTACAAATTCAGTTGGAAAAGGTAGGAGTCGTTGATCAAAAAATCATCGAGATGGCCCAAGGGAATAAAATCAGTCGGTTTGTTGCCTGGACTTTTTTGCAGTCCAAGCAGAAGGAAGCTTGGAAGAACTATCGCTGGATTTGAAGAAGTCTTTCCCCGATTTTTATCCCAAAAGCCGGCAACTCATCAAGAATGTTGTAAGCTAAATACAACGTCCAGATAGGTTCATCTCGATCTGCTTCAAAGCTGACCCGAGCCAAATTTGAAGCCTAACCACGCTCCGCCCAACATCAGCAAGGCTGTTAAAAAAATGAGCAACAGGAGGGTCGAAAGAGGCATCTCCCAATCTTCGCCACCAAATTTGAATTTGACAGGTTTGTTCCAGTTCATCATGCAGAAATTCTCTTTTTGAAAGAGTTTTTGGTCTCAATTCAGGGAATTAGGAGTGAAGGTAAGTTACTTCTTGTGAAGAATGTACCGATCTGCCAATTCTCCTTTTATCTGTTTTCCATCTTGATCCAAGTGCCAAATTCGGTTCTCTCCGACTTTGTATTTTCCGGGCGCATCTCCAATCAAGCCTTTGAACTGAACAAAAGATCCTGATGAATCCCATTCGAATTTGCCTGTGAAAATTTCCTCCCGCGCATCATTCAGCCCCAGGTAATTGGTTTTGAGCTGGAATGAGTTATCTGGATTTAGGGTCACCCAAGTTTCGATTCCTTCGCAGCTTGCACAGGGCAGTACATTGAAATAGGTCCCAGCCCAATCCACGGAAGTTTGAGAATTGTCACTGCCAGGCAGAACTTTTCCAGTATCTAAATTGTCCGAATTGATTTCTGGGCCTGCCATTTTGGTATCAGTTGGTTTAGTACAGCCCAATTGAAAAGCAACTATTATGAAAATCAGATATAAGGCATTTTTCATTACTTGAGAAAATTGTTGAATTCAAATCTAGAAAGGTTCATTAGCGATCTTTTTCTTGTAAAGAATTAAAGGAAGATTGGTCTCAAAAATCGGTGCCTCGTATTGTGCCCGGAATACCTTTATCAACGCGCATTCTCCCGAATGCCTTGACTTCTGCTTCTGCCAGTACTTTCCGCTTTACTTGTTTTGCAGCCATGAAGTCACGCTGTCCGGATTCAGCATTTCCTGCAAGCCGATGTGCCTCTGCACGTTTTTCATACCACAGGTATTGATAGGGATTTCCAGTAATTTTTTCGGTGCAAAATTCGATTGCCTTTTCAAATTTTTCCTTTTTGAGGAGGTTATCCACTATTCGAAATTCATCAAGAATCATGTTTTCATCCATTGAAGCCTTAAATGAAATTACCCACAAGTATTCATTTCCATTAGGTCTATTATCTAAAAATTCAGGTTTCCAGCTTGCCGTAGCCAAATCAATTACTCGTAAAACTTCCAGATTAAAAGGCTCTGCTGCTCCTTCAATCAGGAATATGCTATCCGGTCTTCCTAATTCATCAATTTTCATAGAAATAATGACTCTGGCTGACTTTTGATCTCTTAATTCAGCACTTGGAAATTTCAGATTCATTGACAACAGTTCATTCAAGGTCGTCCAATTTGGAGGATCTGATGCGTTGCCCTGAGCAAATAGACTGGTTGACCAAAAGAGTAGTAGGCTTAGGGCAAAACCTATAATCACAGGATGAGTATTTCTGTAGGGCAACATTGAGTTAACTTTTAAAGTGAAGAAGAGAATCCATAGTTTATTCTATACCCCAAACTGTTTCAAGTGATGATCCAGATGCTTATAAAACAAATTGTTCCATTCCAGAGCAGTCATTGGACCAAAAGAGAGGGATTCTTTTCCTTCAAAATGGTCCTTGCCTAAGGCTAGGGTATGCTCTAGATGATGGATTATCTTTGCTTTTTCTTCCTCAAAATTTTTGCGGTCTGCAATCACAAAAGCCGGGGCCGTCGGGATGTTTTTCTTATAAGGCACTTCATTGACCACTCCCTTTTTGACAAATGCCTTTAGCAAAAACCGCATGACTGGATTTGGCTTTGGATACTTATCCGTGTAGGCCATGTCATAGGCCACGCAGCAATGGGCAATCATCTGATCCACCGACATTTTACCCCAGCGTGGCTTAGTGTCTGCTTGGAGTTGGTTGATTCTTGAGATTAGTTCTGCAGTTACTTCGGGGTCGAATATGTTTTTCATGAGCGTGGTGTTATAGCCAAGTTAGTAAACCTAAAAAAAACCAGGAAACTTTTTCTTTTAAAATGGTTTATAATATAAACCTATTTATATTTGAATCGTTCTATCAATCAAAAAGAACGCTATGGAAAAAGAACTGAGTAGCAAAGAGTCCTTGGCACTGATCACGGAGATGATCAGTCAGGCGAAAAAAGAAGCTGCAGGCGATGGAAGCTTCCATTTACTGCTTTGGGGGTGGGTGATCGCGGTGTGCGATTTGGGCCACTATGGTCTGGCGAAAGCTGGTTTTGATGCACCGTATTTGGTTTGGCTTTTGGTCATACCTGCTACGCTGATCAGTGTCTATTTCAGCAGAAAATTTGCAAGACAGGCCAGGGTTAAGTCTCACCTTGATTCAGTTTTGGGCGAGCTTTGGTTAGTCATCTACTTGGTGATTATCACTTTGGTGGTATTCATGTCGGTCCTGGATTTTAATCATAATCCCGTGATTCTGTTGGTTTCTGCGATTGGTGTTTTTATAACGGGCTCCTTAATTAAAGCCAAAGCACTCAAACTAGGTGCGGGTATGTTAGCGGCAGGAGCACTGGTTGGTTTTATGCTTCCTGTAGATGAACAATACTTGGTGTCAGGAATTGCCATGATTTTGGGATATCTTGTGCCTGGTTATTACCTGAAAAAATCTTACCGTGATCAGTTTTAAGCCTCTCGATCCTTTACTCCATTCTCAACTGCGATTGGCGGTCATGTCCTTACTCATTGGCTTAGAAGAAGCGGAATTCACCTTTTTAAAGGAGAAAACGGAATCTACGGCAGGCAATTTAAGCGTACAGCTGGACAAGCTAGAAAAAGCTGGATACATCAAGATCGAAAAATCCTTTCGTGACAAACGCCCTCTAACTACCTGCAGCATCACACCTGCCGGGGTGAAGGCCTTTGAATCCTATGTGGAAAACCTTAAAAATTACATCTCCTAAAAAAATTTCTTCATTTAGTTTACAACATAAACCAATTTATAATATGAAAACGAACTCTAGAATTTTCACCTTACTTGTGATGATCACGTTGATTGCCATGGACTTTCCACAAGATCTCAAGCGACTTGGCTACTTGGCCTATCTCGATCAGAACAAAAACAGCTGGAAATCAAACGTAGTCCTAGCCACCAAGGCCTACCAAACCAAGCCGGACACTGAAAACAAATACCAGCTCGCGCTCATGGAGTACGGACTGCTCAATGCTACGATGAAAGATCAGGACGAAAAATTATTCGATGCCTATGTGGATGGTCTAGAAAACAGACTCGAAGAACTGGCAAATGACAAAACCTATGGGGCTGAAGCCAAGGCACTCCTCTCCTCGGTCTATGGATTCAAAATCGCCTACAGCCCTTGGAAAGGGATGATGCTCGGCGGCAAAAGCAGCGACTTGCTGGAGGAAGCAATGAAAAATGCGCCAAACTCTCCCATCGTCCAAAAGATGTATGCCAGTAATCAATACTTCACCCCGGAAATGTGGGGTGGAGACAAAGACAAAGCCTTGGCTGCCTACCTGAAGTCGAATCAGCTCTTTGAGCAGCGCAATGACACACAAAATTGGATGTATCTCGACAATTTGGCTTGGATAGGAATCCTCTATCAGGAAATGGGGCATAAAGCCAAAGCAAAGGAGACTTGGCAAAAGGCATTGACTATTGAACCTAATTTTACTTGGGTCAGTAAGGGATTGCTTCCTGCTTACCAATAATGGCTGGGAACAAAAAAGCAGCGGTTTTAGCTGCTGCTTTTTTTGATTTGGTTCCGTATTGCTTCAACCCGACAGCGATGAACCGAAAAATAACTAGGTCATCGAAGTTGGATTCGTATTTTTGAGAGCTAATCTGATTTCATTATGTCTCTTTTTCAAAGTATCATCATCGCTATCATCGAAGGGCTTACGGAGTTTTTGCCAATTTCCTCCACAGGACACATGATTTTGGCCTCTGCCGCGATGGGTATCCACGAGGATGAATTTGTGAAAACCTTCGAAGTTTTTATTCAGCTTGGGGCGATTTTGGCTATTGCCCTGATGTACATCAAGCGGTTTTTCCGCAGCTTGGACATTTATTTCAAACTGCTTGCGGCATTTTTGCCCACTGCGATTGTGGGTCTGCTCGCCTATGATTTCATCAAGGGCTACCTGTTCAACCCCATTGTCGTATCCGTTTCCTTGATTTTAGGTGGGGTGATTTTGATTTTCATCGACAAAAAAGTCGTCAATCAGCAAACCACCCTAAAGGAAGTAGAAGATATCTCCTACAAAAACGCCTTTTTCATTGGCCTCTGTCAGTGTCTTTCCATGGTGCCGGGCACTTCCCGTGCCGCAGCCACGATCATTGGAGGGGTATTCAATGGCCTGGACAAAAAGCAGGCGACAGAATTTTCATTCCTTCTCGCCGTGCCAACCATGATGGCTGCTGGAGGCTATGACCTGATCAAGTCCGATTTAGCCTTCACCACCGAACAGCTAACGATCTTGGCTATTGGCTTTGGAGTTGCTTTTGTTTCGGCTTGGTTTGCTGTGAAGCTATTTTTGAAATACGTGTCGAACCACGGATTTACCGCGTTTGGCTGGTATCGGATTGCCTTGGGGATCTTGTTTTTGATCTTTATGTGGGGGACAGATCTGGGATAAATCAGCTTCCTAGGAACTTTCTCTGAGATCAGAAGGTCTTTGCCAAAATCCCCATCAACTCTTCCAAGTACTTTTGATCGGTCTCATCAAAATCCGCGAGCTTATCGCTGTCCACATCGAGCACCATGGCGACATCTTCCCCATTGAACACAGGTACTACGATCTCTGATTTGGAAGCAGAACTGCAGGCAATATGCCCCGGAAAAGCTTCCACATCAGGGACGAGCTGGGTTTTCTTTTCTTTCCAAGAAGTGCCACAAACGCCTTTCCCAAAATTAATCCGGGTACAGGCGATCGGTCCCTGAAATGGCCCGAGGACCAACTGCTCCTCTTTCACCAAGTAAAAGCCTACCCAAAAGAATCCAAAAGCTTCCCGCAGTGCGGCGGCTACATTGGCTAGGTTGGCATAAAGGTCGTTTTCACCAGTAATCAAAGCCTCGATCTGAGGGATCAGCGCTTCATAAGTTTCCGCTTTGGTGGCGTTTTGAGGAAGAAATAAAGTTTCAGCCATGGTAATAGATATCAAGTCGGTCTGTGTCGATGGAAAGTGTTTCTGAAGGATTTTGGTTCAGTGTTGGGGCGGCGATTCCCCGATCAAATCGAGTCGGAGCCGTAAACACGCGGGCTTCATCCCAAAGTCCCGATTCGATAAACTGACTGAGAACCTGGCTCCCGCCTTCCACGATTAGACTTTGGATTTTTCGGGAATGAAGTTCTTTTAAAATTACCTTAGGATTGATTTCCGACAATCGGATCCACTCTAGATTTTCAATGGTTTCACTTTTTACAGTATTGAAAATCAGTGTTGGAATGGACTGATCAAACAAGTTCAAATTCTTTGGAAGTCCTAAATGTGAATCGAGCACCACACGAATCGGGTTTTTCCCAACCCAATCCCTGACATCCAATCTTGGATTGTCGTAAGCTGCAGTATTTTTTCCTACCAAAATGGCATCTTCCTCAGCCCGCCACTTATGCACCAGCTGTCGGCTTTGAGCATTGCTGATCCACTTGGAATCGAAATTTTCCCTTGCCACCAATCCATCCTCAGTCTGTGCCCATTTGAGGATCACATACGGTCTTTGCTTTTCGATTTGGGTGAAAAAGCGACGATTTTGCCAGCGGGCTTTCTCTTCGAGGACTCCGGTCTCTACGGCTATTCCTGCATTTTTGAGGATTTCGATTCCTTTTCCTCCTACCAGAGGATTGGAATCTACTGCTGCGATGATTACTTTTTTTACCTTCTTCTCCTCCAACAGATTGGCACAGGGAGGTGTTTTTCCCCAATGCGCACAGGGCTCGAGCGTGACGTAAACGGTGGATTCTGGAAGCAGGGATTGATTTTCCACCGAATTGATCGCATGGACTTCAGCATGAGGTCCGCCATAAGCCCTATGCCAACCCTCTCCGATGATTCGATCTTGATGCACAATCACACAGCCAACTTTGGGATTAGGACTGACATATCCTCTACCCCATTCGGCTAGTTCCAAGGCACGTCGCATGTATAGCGTATGATTCATCGTCTGCTCAGCGTAATTCGGTCCAGGGTGGTTCGCTGATCGGATTTTACCTCCACATTGATAAGGGTGTCCGCGACAAAACGATTGTCTTTGGGATCAATATAGAGCGTGTAGCGACCCGGGGAAAGTTTAAAAAGGAATGCTCCACCGGAATAGGTATGTGTACTTAAGGAGTCATTTTCTGAAATTGCGTAAATCGCCGGCTTAAGTTCAGTTGGAAAGACTATCCCATTCAGCTCACTACGCCCAATGCTGGTGTAGGCCTGTATCGTTGGGTTATAAGCCAACTTAAGCGGAGAAGCTTGAGTCACCCGGATGGATTTTTCCAAATCAAAATCCAAAACCAAATCATAAGAAATGCCAGCCTCCAAATCGACTTTAAGGTCTTGTGAATAATCGGTGATATCCGAAGGTAAGGTGAGTGGATATCGAGTATCTCCCTGATAGAGCGCATGGGAAGTACCGAGCTTGAGTGTGACAGCCGTGATTTGACCCAATTGGAATTCCTTTCTGGAGACTGTCAAGGCATTACCATTAACGAGTCGAGTTAGATTGATGCTTTTTTTGGCGGGTTCGTAAGGCATCCAGATTTTTTGGATTTCGCCTTGTCTTCCACTTTGGACAAAATCAATTTCAACTCCCTGAATTTCTACCACAACGGAATCCCATTTGGCAGGGGCATCCACCAGCAGGACATTGACCAATGCTTTGGGACTATTGTCAGGCCCTTCGCAGCCCATGCCAAAAAGCCCAATTCCAAGTAGAAAAAGGAAGATTTTCAATCGATTCACGGAGTAAATTTAGGCCAAATCTATTCATTACTAATACGAGGCGAAAATCCAGAGGAAAGAATATCAAGAACTCTTATCAGGAAACTTTTTCGAAGGGGACCAAGAAGTCTCCGGACCTTCTTAATTTTGGGCATGATGAAATGGGAAAGACTGTTGGCTTCAGGTCGCTTTGGTGAAGGCATGAAACCGGCAACTTCGGATACCGTACGCAGTGAATTTGAAGTAGATTATGACCGAATTATTTTTTCGGCACCCTTTCGCAATCTTCAGGACAAGACACAGGTTTTTCCACTTCCAGAGCAGGCCTTTGTTCATACTCGACTTACCCATAGCCTTGAAGTCTCGAGCGTGGGAAGATCCTTGGGCAAGTCTGCAGGAGAGTTTTTGTTGGAAAAGTATCCCAATCTGCAAGCCTTGGGAATTACTTCCTCTGCGATTGGCTCGATCGTGGCAGCTGCTGCACTGACACATGACATCGGAAATCCTCCCTTTGGCCATGCCGGTGAGGAAGCCATTTCTGATTTTTTCAGATTACATTCCATGGGTAGAGTATGGGAAAAACACGTCCGAGTAGATCAATGGGCCGATTTGGTCAATTTTGAAGGAAATGCCCAGGGTTATCGCATGTTGGTTTCCAAGCAGTTTGGACTCAAATTGACCTATGCCACGCTTGCCGCTTTCACGAAATATCCTCGCCCAAGCCTCATTTCCCAGCGGGATATCGCCCGCAAAAGCCAGAAGAAATTCGGATTTTTTATCAATCAATTGACCGATTTTGAGCAAATGGCTGATGCACTTGGTATGGAGAAAATCAGCCAAGACTCTTGGGCCAGGCATCCTTTGGCTTTCTTGGTAGAAGCTGCCGACGACATCTGCTACAGCATCATCGATCTGGAAGACGGTTGCACCTTGGGATTGGTCACCTTTGAAGAAACCCTGAAGCTGCTCAAACCCATCTTAGGAGATAAGTTTGATAAAGAAAAGCTGAAAGACCGGACTCAAGCTCAAAACCTAGGCGCTTTGAGGGCTTTGACTATTGGACAGCTTATCCGAGAAACAGTGGAAGTATTTGCCCACTATGAGGAAAACATGCGCAAAGGAAACTTTGACAAAGCCCTCACGGATATGATTCCTTCCGCCAAGGCTTTGGCAGAGATCTCCAAAGTCTCGGTTCAAAAAATCTATCGTTCCAAAGTAGTCTTGGAAAAAGAAGCGGCGGGCTTTCAAGTTTTGGATGGCTTGCTTACTGTATTTTCTCAGGCTTTGTATCATCAGTTTTATGCGCCTGAATATTTCTCCGGTCAGGACAAAAGCATTTTGAGACTGCTTCCCGAGGACTTTCCGCTTAAAGGCTGGGGAGCGGCGGTTAATCCGTATCCTATGCTTCGGGCACTGGTGGACTTTATCTCCGGCATGACTGACAAATATGCGCTGAATCTATACCGCAGAGTGAAGGGGATTTCTTTCCCAGGGGGGTGAGAGTAATCAACTCTAGGTAAAGGAGATTTTACCTCATTCTAAAATCCCCAAGTCACCAAAGGTTAAAAAGAAGCTTAATTCCAGCCTAATTGAAAAAAGACCAACTTCAGGAGAAGCAATGCAACTTCTCCTTTTAAAAAAGTCTTAGACAGGAAGATCAAATTTAATTTTTACTCACTCTCCTCCCATTTTCCACCCCAATCCACTACCTCATTCTCCAAGTAATGGGGATAGATTTTTCGGTGTTGCTTTTTGACCTCTGCCACCAGCGCCTCCCGAAACCCTTCCACATTATCGCCCAATCCAGCGGCCATAAATACCGGTTTGATCCCATTTTTCTTCTCATAAGCATCGGAGAGCGCCTTGAAATCCACATAACGCGTCTCCTGAAGCTCATGCTCGCTGATATGTTGAGATTCTTCCTCAGAAGGCATTTGCTGTACCTGGTCAATTTTGTTGAAGACCAGTAAAATGGGCTTATCTCCCGCCTTGATCTCCTGAAGGGTTTGAGTCACCACTGCGATGTGATCTTCAAAAGCATGGTGGGAGATGTCCACCACATGCACGAGCAGGTCTGCTTCACGAATTTCGTCCAGAGTGGATTTGAAGGATTCGATCAGGTGGGTTGGAAGCTTTCTAATAAATCCAACCGTGTCGGAAAGAAGGAAGGGAATATTCTCCAGGACTACTTTCCTTACTGTTGAATCCACCGTTGCAAAAAGTTTGTTTTCAGCGAGAATATCTGTCTTGGTAATGAGGTTCATCAAGGTGGACTTACCCACGTTGGTGTAGCCGACCAAGGCCACACGCACGATGCCTTTTCTACCTTTTCGTTGGGTAATTCCCTGCTTTTCGATCTCGCGGAGTTTTTCTTTGAGTAGGGTGATTTTGTTTCTAATATCTCGTTTATCCGTTTCGATTTCTTTTTCACCCGCTCCGCCTCGAGTACCTGTACCTCCTCGCTGTCGCTCTAAGTGAGTCCACATATTGGTTAAGCGTGGCAGGAGGTATTGAAATCTAGCGAGCTCCACTTGGGTTTTCGCTTGTGCTGTTTGGGCTCTTTGGAGAAATATATCCAGGATAAGAAGTGAGCGGTCATAAATTTTGACCTTGATCTCATTCTCCAAATTCCGCATTTGGGATGGGCTAAGGTCATCGTCAAAAATGACCATGTCCACGGCAAAGTGCTCGACGTAGGCTTGGATATCTTCGAGCTTTCCTTTGCCCACAAAAGTCCGGATGTCCGGTTTATCCATTTTTTGAGTAAAGCGGTAGACTGTTTTCGCCCCCAGTGTTTCTGCCAAAAAGGCCAATTCATCCAAGTGCTCCTCGACTTCCTGATCACTTTGATGCTGCCGGATTAGTGTTACCAAAACGGCTGTTTCTACTTTGGGGGCCGTTTCATGCAATTTTTGGAGTTTTCGGGAAATTTTACTCATGGCTTTTGTATCAGATAGGAAAGGGCATTCTTAGGGGAAAAGGTTCAACGCCTTTTATCAAATCCCTGCTAGGGAGTATTTGATTTTCAGTCCTCTTGCCCCAAATTTGGGCATAATTCCTCAGAATAGATTAGGATACTCTCTTGCTGAGTGGTTATTTTACCGATTATAGCTAACTAAATTCGCCAAAATGGCTGAAATTAAAATTACCCCCATCTCTGGAGTTGTAGAGATTTTCCCAAGAATTTTTCCTGACAATCGTGGCTATTTTTTCGAATCCTTTCGTCAGGATTGGCTCGAAAAAGTAGGAATTACTGAAAATTGGGTTCAGGACAATCAGTCTTTTTCCCAAAAGGGAACAGTAAGAGGCCTTCATTTTCAACATGCCCCCAATGCGCAGGCCAAATTGGTACGGGTCATTTCGGGTAAAGTGCTGGATGTTGCACTAGATCTCAGAAAAGACTCACCTACTTTTGGTCAGTTCTATTCCACAGTTTTGGATTCCGAAAAAAACAACTTGCTGTATATCCCTGCCGGATTTGGACATGGATTTTCGGTATTAGAGGATGCCGTTTTTGTCTATAAATGCTCTAACTACTATCACAAAGCTTCCGAAGGTGGAATCTTATGGTCAGATCCTTCTTTGGGAATCGATTGGATGGTAGACCAGCCGATCATTTCTGAAAAAGATCAGGTGTGGCCTACCTTAGAGCAGTTCAGAACTCAAACTGGAGGTGGATTGTAATGGGCTGGCTGGATTTTCTGAAGAAAAAACCTGCGGAAGTTGAACGCTTGGACCTTTCATGGTTGCAAGTGGATATGCACTCCCATCTGATTCCGGGTATAGACGATGGCTCTAAGTCTATGGAGGAATCACTAGGGCTGATTCAACGACTGGCGGAGTATGGCTTGAGGAAAATCATCACCACGCCGCACATCATGTCGGAATATTACCGCAACACGCCTGAAATCATCCGAATGGGTCTTGAAGATTTGAAAAAAGCGGTTTCAGCTTCAAAAATCCAGATTGAAATAGAAGCTGCTGCAGAATATTACATGGATGAGATTTTTTTGGAAAAGGTAAAAGGAGGTGAAGAAATTCTCAGTTTTGGAGGGGGCTACATACTGGTAGAGACTGGCTTTATCAACAAACCCCAAATGCTGCTGGACATTATTTTTCATTTAGAAATGGCAGGTTTTAAACCGATTTTGGCTCACCCTGAGCGCTATCAGTACCTCATAGCAGACAAAAAACTTCAGGAAGAATTGATTGAAAGAAATCTGCTCTTTCAGGTTAACCTTCTTTCACTTACCGGGTTTTATTCCAAGCAAGTGAAGGATTTTGGCGAGATGCTCTTAGAGCGAAATGCTGTTGCCCTTCTTGGCACGGATTGTCATAATGCCCGATACTTGGACATGCTGGAGACGCTTCCCAAGCATCAAAAAACTTACGAAAAGATTAAAAAGCTGGAGCTTATCAATCATCAGCTCTGAATCAGCTAATGAATATTCTCATTACAGGTATTACCGGATATTTTGGAAGTCAACTGGCTAAGGAGTTCAGTCAGCTTGGAAAAATCCATGGAATTAAACGGGGAAATTCCAACCTAGATCTCCTAAAGGACGCTGATTTTTTTGTACAATGGCACGAAGGAGACATCACAGATACAGACTCCCTTCTGGACGCAATGAAGGACATCGACCTAGTCATTCATGCAGCTGGAATGGTCTCTTTCGCTTCCAAAGATGAAGATCTACTCTATAAAATCAACAGCGAGGGTACCGCCAATGTGGTCAATGCCATGCTCTCTGCGGGAGTGCCGAAATTAGTTTATGTTAGCTCCATAGCGGCCATTGGCCGAACCTCCGAGGTAAAAGAGTACGATGAAAACTTCAAATGGGTGGATTCTCCGCTCAATTCAGGATATGCGCTATCCAAATATTGGGGGGAACTGGAAGTCTGGAGAGCAGAGCAAGAAGGTCTGGAGACACTTGTCATCAATCCGTCGGTAATACTTGGCAAAGCCAACTACGAAAAAAGCAGCGGATCGATCTATCAATATGTACTGAAAGGTAATTTGTTTTACCCCAAGGGAAATATCAACTACATCGATGTCCGAGACGCAGCTGCCATCACCAGATTATTGGTGGAGAAAAATGCATGGGGTGAACGCTTTATCCTCAATAAAGAGGGGAAATCATACCGAGAGTTTTTCGTTTTACTTGCAAAAATCTTTGAGACCAAGGCTCCAAGTATCCGGATTTCCAATACGCTACTTAAAATAGTTTTACCTGTCATCAGTCTATTGAGGGGATTGAGACTTTCAAATAGCCCTCTCAATAGGCAATTAGCCGTAAATGCTCAAAGGAATTGCTATTATTCAAATGCAAAGGTGCAGGCACTATTGCACTACCAATACCACTCTTTAGAAGATACCTTGAAGTGGGCAAAACAACCCTGATCAAACTTATTTTTACATCTAGGCGTTTAGCCAACAGAGATTTCACCCAAATTCGCCTCCACTTTAGCTCAAAATTCTAACCTGAGCTTCAAAAAAATTAACAAAACCAACTAGTGGGATACCCGAAATATTGGTATCTTAAAAAAACCATAAGACTATCGAATGACCGGAGATCACGATCACGACTGGGAAGAAGACAAAAAGCTTGTAGAGCGATTTGAAAATTCCCTGAAGTCCAACTTGGACCTGTATTTCGAAGAAGAAGAGCTGGAAGACATCATCCGGTTTTACTTTGATCAGCAAAAATTCCTTAAAGCACTCAGAGCCTCCGAATATGCCCTCGAAAAGTTCCCCTTTTCGGTGGAGATCCGATTGCAAAAGGCACAGTGTCTGATTTTCAACGACGAGTTGGAAGAAGGCCTGGATATCCTTGAGCATCTCAACAATCTGTCCCCAAATAATGAAGACATTGTTTTAGCCCTAGCCAATGCCCATATTTTGGCAGGTACGTTTCAGGAAGGCATTGATCTTCTTGAAAACTATTTGCCCATGGCAGAGGATAAGGCAGAGGTGTTCTATTCTTTGGGAAATCTGTACCGGGCCAAAGGAGACAATACTAAAGCAAGCGAGTATTTCAAAGACGCTGTAAAAAATCGGATCAACCACGAAGACGCGCTTTTTCAATTGGCCATGATCACAGAAGAGGAAGGTTCCTTTGACGAGATTCTGGAGTTTTACCAAGAGTTTATCGATCAGGACCCTTACTCTGCGGGAGCCTGGTATAACCTGGGAGTTGTATATAATCGCCTCGGTCGATTTGAAGATGCCATTCAGGCATATGAGTATGCCTTGTTGATTGATGACGCATTTGCCTCGGCTTATTTCAATCTGGGCAATTCACTGATGAATACCCAACAGTATGAAGCTGCCTTGGAAGCGTATCAAAATACCATCAATTGTGAGGGCGCCAATGCTGAAAACTGCTGCTACATGGGTGCTGCTTATGAAAAGATGGGTAAAATCGATGAAGCATTTAAGTATTTCAAAAAATCAGCAAAGCTGGACGAAGAGTATGACGATGCGTGGTTTGGATTAGGAATGTGTATGCTCAAAAAAGAGAAGTTTTTTGAAGCTATTCATTATTTCAAAAAAGCGCTCAATCTCAACAAGGACAACCCAAACTATTGGGTAGGTCTAGCTGATGCAGAGTTTAACTTGGGTAATCTTCAGGCAAGTTCGGAAGCTTACGAGGAAGCAATCAACCTCGAGCCGGGAATCATGGAAACTTATGTCAACCTCTCGGTGATTTATTTTGAGCAGAATCGTTTTGAAGAAGCGGTAGATGTGATCCGAGAAGGAATAGAAGAATCTCCGGAGGAGGCAGAACTTTACTACCGAATTGTGGTATATCTGATCAAAATGGGGAAATACAAAGAGGCCTTCACTTATTTGGAAAATGCGTTAACTTTGGACTTCGATAGGCATACGATTTTGTATGAGCTGATGCCTGAATTACAAAAGCAAAAGGCCATTTATAAAATCATTGACCAATATCGGGATAGCACTACCCAGCTCTAAACATTAAAACCTAGCAAATGAAATCGAGCATTACTTTAAAGTCACATTTTGAGTTGACTACCCAGCATGCGAGATTCCATGTGGCCTTAAAATAAAATAATTAACACATGAATTACGTGCTGAAGAATCTCCCTGTGAGGACTGAAAAGCCTCGCAACACGGGATTTACTATGGCGATGGACAAAGGTCTCAGCCTGAGAGAAACTGAAGATTTTGTAGAAAGCTGCTCCGACTATGTGGACATTGTGAAGTTGGGATGGGCCACTTCTTTCGTAACCAAAAAACTGAAGGAGAAAATTGCCGTTTATCGTGAGGCTGGCATACCTGTCTATTTTGGAGGTACACTTTTCGAAGCATTTATCGTACGTGGACAGTTTGACGATTACCGAAAAGTACTGGATACCTATGGGTTAGAATATGCTGAAGTTTCGGATGGCTCCATCTCGCTCAATCATGAAAAAAAGTGTGAGTTCATTAGCACACTTGCACAGCAAGTCACTGTATTATCAGAAGTTGGTTCAAAAGATGCAGCCAAAATCATCCCTCCTTACAAGTGGATCGAGCAAATGCAAACCGAACTAAATGCTGGCGCTTGGAAAGTAATTGGCGAGGCTCGTGAAGGTGGTAATGTTGGCCTTTTCCGTGATTCAGGTGAAGTAAGACAGGGTCTGGTTGAGGAAATCCTAACTCAGGTTCCTGAGGAACGCATCATTTGGGAAGCCCCACAAAAATCTCAGCAGGTATGGTTTATCAAACTTCTGGGAGCCAATGTAAATCTTGGAAATATCAGCCCATCCGAAGTGATCCCTTTGGAAACTATCCGATTGGGACTTCGTGGTGATACTTTCGATCATTTTCTGGGTGAAATCAAACTTTAATAAGATCAACAATCCTATAAAGGCTGGTCGGTAATCGGTCAGCCTTTCTTTTTCCCATGAATTCAATCAAAAAATACGGCCTCACCTATCTTAAGGGCATGGCTATGGGCGCAGCAGATATCGTCCCTGGTGTCTCAGGTGGGTCTATTGCCTTAATCGCAGGAATTTATCAGCAATTATTAGACAGCATCAACTCCTTTAATCTGGAAAACCTTCTGCTATTAAAATCATTTGACTTCAAATCATTCTACGAAAAAGTAAACGGCTCTTTTCTGCTAAGCCTTTTGTTGGGAATTCTGACAAGCATTTTTGCACTATCTAAAGTGATTACTTTTTTAATGAATGAGCATCCAATCCCACTTTGGTCGTTTTTCTGTGGATTGATTTTGGTTAGTGCCTTTCTCATATTAAAGGATATCAAAAAATGGCATCTTGGAGTAGTAATCTCTGTGCTGATAGGGACGATCATTGCTTGGTGGGTTACCAATCTTCCCCCCACTACATCGCCCGATGCCCAATGGTTCACCTTTGTGGCTGGAGCTATTGCCATTTGTGCAATGATTTTGCCCGGAATTAGCGGGAGTTTTATACTGTTGATTTTAGGTAAATATGAACCCATCTTGAAAGCCGTATCAGATAAAGACATTTTCACTTTGGCACTTTTTGCGTCAGGTTGTATAGTTGGTATTCTTTCATTTAGTAGGGTGGTCTCTTACCTCCTGCGCAAATTTCATTCTGCTACCATTGGCCTGTTGTCCGGATTTATGCTTGGATCGGTCAATGAGCTCTGGCCCTGGAAAATCATCACGGCATGGAGAACTTCATCCAGCGGTGAGCAAAAGCCTTTTCTGACTGAAAACATCCTTCCTTCTGAATACCTAATTCAGGTAGGGGAAGCGCCACAATTAGGTTCTGCAATTAGTGCATTCATCGGAGGAATCGGATTAGTCTTGTTTATTGAGTGGTTGGCTAGCAAACTTCAGCATTCATGAGAAAATTTGGGTTGATCGGGTTTCCTTTAGGACATTCCTTTTCTAAGAAGTATTTCACCGCAAAGTTTGAAAGAGAAGGTATTAACGGCTGTCAATTTGATTTGTATGAAATTCCTCAAATTGAAGACTTTCCAGAAGTACTTTTAAAACATCCTGAGCTGGAAGGAATGGCAGTAACAATTCCCTACAAAGAGCAAGTAATTTCCTTTTTGGATGAGCTCGATCCTGCTTGTAAGACGATTGGTGCAGTGAATTGCATTCAAATCAGGGGAGGGAAAAAAACCGGATTCAATACCGATTACATTGGATTTAAGCAATCCCTTCAGGCATGGTTAGGCGATGAGATACCCAATGCTTTGGTCTTGGGAACAGGAGGAGCCTCCAAAGCAGTCAAACAAGCTTTAAAAGATCTTAATGTTGCTTTTTTATCCGTATCCAGATGCAAGGATGAGCATCAACTCAGCTATGAGGAGTTAAGTGAAAATGTTGAATTTCTAAAAAATTACCCCTTAATCATCAATACCACACCACTGGGTACCTTTCCTAAAGTGGACGGAATTCCAGACATTCCACTGGACCAACTTACTTCGGCTCATCTGGTTTATGATTTGGTCTATAATCCACCCGTGACAAGATTGATGCAGGAGTGTATTTCTAGAGGTGGAAAAGCCAAAAATGGTCAGGATATGTTGGAACTTCAGGCTGAAGAGGCATGGAAAATCTGGAATAGCTGATTATCTCGACCCTTTTTTTGAGTCCTATAAATCAAGAAAGAGCTTGCTTGTGATCTTTGATTTTTTCACTTTTCAGGATGGAGACAAATCAATCCTTAATCAACCGATGCCCTTGGTGCTTAGGCTTTCCCGATTACATCACTTATCATGATACAGAGTGGGGCGTACCCGTTCATGATGATCAAATCCATTTTGAATTTTTAGTTTTAGAAAGTGCCCAAGCGGGTCTCAGTTGGGCAACAATACTGAAAAAGAGAGAGGGTTATCGAAAAGCCTTTGCCGATTTTGATTACCGCATTGTTGCAGAATTTCCCGAGACTTATGTTCAGGAATTGCTTCAGGATACCAGCATCATCCGAAATGCTCAAAAGATCAGAGCTGCAATCAACAATGCCCGGCGATTTATGGAAGTACAGCAAGAGTTTGGCTCTTTTTCAACCTACATCTGGGGATTTGTAGGAGGAAAACCAAAAATCAACTCGTTGAAAAGAGGAGAACCCTACCCCGCTACATCTCCAGAATCAGATCAACTGGCGAAAGATCTAAAAAAAAGAGGGTTTAAGTTTTTAGGAAGTACTATCGTCTATGCCCACATGCAAGCCACCGGACTGATCAATGACCATCTGATGGATTGCTTTCGATATGAGCAAGTAAAGTTTTAAACGAAGGCGATAAATACCAGCCAAACCAAGAAAAGGATCGGGAGAAGGATCGGAAGAGTAAACCGGATAATGTAACCGAAGAAAGACGGCATCTTAACTCCACTTTGCTCTGCGATGGATTTAACCATGAAGTTTGGCCCGTTACCTATGTACGTCATAGCTCCAAAGAACACCGAAGCGATGGAAATTGCCAACAATTGGAAAGTAGTATCTGAATCGTTCATGGTATTAGCCGCGAATTCTTTCACTTGGGCAATATTGCCAATATCAGACCCTTCGGAGGCCATGGCAGCTGCCAAGAAATTGAGGTAGGTAGGAGCGTTATCAAGTACTGCTGAAAGAGAGCCTGTACCCCAATAGAGGGTATTCACCGTGATCAATTCAGCTCCTTCTGGAGACTTTGCAAAATTGCCAACCAACTCCAAAGCAGGCATCATCGTCCCGAAAATACCAATGAAGATAAAGGCTACTTCACGAATCGGTTCAAAATTGAATTCGTTGCCTTTGATGGCGCGCTGATCCGCAAACTTGTAAGAAAGAAATGCCACCGAAAGCATGATGATTTCTCTCAGGAAAGAAAACTTTTGGCCATCATAGTGAATGGCAGGTACGCCCTCAATGACATTGGGGTCCAAGAATACTGCACAAATTACCACGAAAAGCCAGCCGAAATTTTTGGCTCCGATCATGGTAAATTTATTGGAATAGCTGATTTCCTCGGAGTAGTCATCTTCTTCCGAAGCTTTTCCAAACTTGCGGTCGATAAAATAAAATACAGTTCCTAAAAGTGCCAAAGCCATGGCCCAAGCAGGCCAATTATGCTCAATAGTCCAAAAGAATGGAACCCCTTTAAGAAACCCCAAGAAAAGCGGTGGGTCGCCGATAGGAGTCAGTGAACCGCCCACATTGCTCACCATCAGGATAAAAAACACTACATGATAGGGCTGAATGTTAGCTTTATTCAATCGAATAAATGGCCGAATCAAAAGCATAGAAGCACCTGTAGTTCCGATCAAATTAGATACTACTGCGCCTATCAGGAGCAAAGATACATTGGCAAGTGGGGTCGCTTTTTTGTCAATCTCTATCAAAATCCCGCCCGATGCTACATAGAGAGAAGCTAGTAAAGCGATGAATTGCACATATTCAGCGAGTGCATGTACAGGAGCATGCACATTGTCCAATACAAACAAGTAATAGAGAACGACCAATACGGCAAATCCTACGGCAATTTTTGGATAATTGTGATGCCAAAAGTGCTCGTAAAATAAAGGACCTGTCGCGATCATCAACAAAAGCGTAACAAATGGGATAACCAACCAAAGAGGAGCTATGTGATGCTCTTCGGCATGGGCTTCTTCGGCATGGTCAGACCCCAATTGATCCGCAGAGGCGGAGTGGTCTTCGGTTTGTGCCAGTTGTTCAGTATTTTGATCAAAGGAGAGTGCATAGCAATCTGACGCTTCAATCATTCCAAAAAATAATATTCCGAAAAGTATGAAAAGACTTATAAGATATTTCTTCATTGGATTGACTTAATGGGCTGGGTTTTACTTTCCGGCAATTTATCGAATTTTTATGTGGGATTTGATAAGATTGGGTGGTCGCTAAACTACTGAATTTGATGCAAACTCTATAATCGCAAATCGAACCCCTGCCGAATTTCACGATAAATTAATTCAGCAGGGGGGATTGTTGAGGTAGCTTTTACACGAGTTGTGTCAATGCTATTTTAAAGGAAGTTTGGGCAATGTTTTTCCGAGCAGGATTCTCTTCATGTGTTCTTTTCAATGCTTTTTCGATCGTGGAGGAAACATCTGAAAAGATCGCTTCGTCAGTCACTGCGGCATGGTCGCTCATCAGATAAGCAAATACTCTGGCCATTCCACAATTAGCGATGAAATCAGGAATGACCGAAATCCGCTCGTCAGTCCAAACACCTGTAGGTCCAAAGAAAATCTCGGGATCCGCGAAAGGTACATTCGCACCACAGGATATGACTTCTAATCCCGCTGCAACCATTCGCTCTGCTTGGTCTTTGGTGATCAATCTGGAAGCTGCAGCCGGAATAAAAATCTCACTTTTCACGTCCCAGATTTTGGAATTGACTTCGTGAAAGGGAAGTAGATTTTCTGAAATGAGTTGATTTCCTTCCCTCTTTAAAAATAATTCCCGGATTTCGTCCAAAGAAAATCCATCCTCTCTGATCAGACCTCCGGCCCGATCGATAATTCCTACAATTTTCACTCCTTCCACCGCAAGAAAACAGGCGGCGGCTGCACCCACATTACCCCAACCCTGGATGATGGCTCGTTTTTCCCTGATGTTTCCTCCCCAGATAGAATAATAATGTCGGACGGCTTCTGACACACCATAGCCTGTAATCATATCTGCCACAGTATACTTTTTTGGGCCGTTTGGGGTAAACTTTGGATCTTCCAGAATTTTGGACACACCCTGCCGGAGCTGTCCGATCTTCCTGATTTTTTGGGGCTCGTTGGCATGGAAATGGCCGTTGACAATTCCCTCCTGGGGATGCCACAGGCCATAAGACTCAGTAATTGGAATTACTTCGTGAATTTCGTCCACATTGAGATCGCCTCCTGTGCCATAGTAATTTTTCAATAGCGGCATTACGGCTTTGTACCAACGCTGAAGTACTCCCTCTTTTCTGGGGTCGCTAGGGTCAAAGTTGATTCCGGACTTAGCTCCTCCTATGGCGGGACCAGAGACGGTAAATTTTACCTCCATGGTCTTTGCCAGCGACTCCACTTCCCTTTTGTCGAGACCTTTTCTCATTCGGGTACCTCCACCCGCGGCACCGCCTCTGAGGGAATTGATGACTACCCATCCTTCCGCTTCCGTTTCACTGTCGCTCCACTCAAATACGATCTCCGGAGTCTTGTTTTCAAATTTCTTTAGCAGTTCCTGCATCTTATTTGGGTTTATATTTGGGCCCAAAAATAGAAAAATAAAACTGCTGTGGCTTAGGCGTATTTTCCGGGCTTATCCATAGATCACCCCCCCTGAGGAATCTCTGCTCGCGCCGGTCACTGAGGAGAGACAATTAATATCTCCTCTCAGCCTCAACGCTCCCAGAAATGCAAAAATCAAGGCTTCCTTGAATTCAATAAGTTCTGAAGGAGCCTCTATTTGATTCCAGTTATGATTCAAATGACGATCCAAGCATTCCTTGAAATAGAAATTGTATGCCCCACCACCAGTCAAAAGTACACTTGGCTTTGCAGAAGTAGCATAATGGGTAATTACTTTGGCAATCTGAATGGCAAAATGCTCAATCAGTGTGCTGAGCAAATCTTTAGGCTCTAGTCTGCTGACTTCCAAAAGGGGGAAAAAGTCATTTTCCATATCCTCTCGGCCCAATGACTTGGCTGAAAAGGAGTGGTAAAACGACAAGGAGTTTAATTTTTCCAAAAGTGATTCATCCGTTTTTCCTTCCTTTGCCCAAGTCCCTCCTTCGTCAAAGGGTTTTCCCAATTTTTTGGCCAATGGGTTAAGCAAGAGATTGAAAGGACTAGTGTCAAAGGCAATTCTCCTGCCTTCATGCTCCATGGACAAGTTGGAAATACCTCCCAGGTTGATGCAAAAATCCACCTGAGGAAAAAGTAAGCGATCCCCAATAGGAACTAAAGGTGCCCCCTGTCCTCCCAGTTGGACATCGAGCATGCGGAAGTCAGTGATGACTTTTTCACCCGAAGCCTGATGCAGCGCCCAACCATTACCGATCTGGAGACTGACTTTTTTGGATGGTTGGTGGAATACGGTGTGACCATGGGAGGCTATTGCCATGGGCTTGATTTGATTTTCTGCACAAAACTCCTTCACTTTTTCCCCCATCCACCTTCCAAAATCTATGTCCAAAAGCGTAAGCTCAAATCCAGATAACTGATGGCTGGCTTGAAGCCTTTCACCGAGAGCATCAGGAAAAGGTTCTGTTTTGGCCTGAAGGATTTCAAAAGACCATCCATCTTGGTATTCAAAATGGCAGTGAGCAATGTCCAAACCGTCCCCGGAAGTGCCGGACATGAGACCTATCAAGGTATAACGTTGTGGATGCATGGGTTAAAGATTGTTAAGCGGGGGAAAGAATCAAAGATAAATTAGAGGCAGGAAAAAGTCTCTTTTTTATTAATACCTAATTTGCAATGCCATGAAAAGTCTAGTCATCGATATCGGAAACACACGAATCAAATCAGCGCAGTTTGATAAAGACCAGCTTTTGGAGGAGAAATCTTTTGATTCTTTGGAAGAATCGATTGAGTACTTTAGCCGAGTAGATTTTGATCACTGCCTGGTAAGTTCAGTAAGGTTTTCAAAATCTGAATTACTGGCCAATCTCCCTTTTCACTTTCTTTTTCTTGACCATCAGACTTCCACTCCATTGATCAACGGGTATGCTACACCCCATACTTTGGGCTTGGACCGATTGGCGGCGGCTGTTGGAGCTTGGAATCTTGCAGGCAAAAACCCAGTCTTGGCGATCGATATGGGGAGCTGCATCACCTACGAACTTGTAGATAATCGTGGGGTATACCTGGGAGGAGCCATAAGCCCCGGTATAAAAATGAGAGCACAAGCCATGAATCTCTTGACCGCAAAGCTTCCGGAAATTCCACTTTTCCCAAGGACTGAATCGGATTGGGGAGATTCGACCACCTCTTGCATGAGTTCAGGAATTTGGTCTGGCGTAAAATTCGAAATCGAAGGATTTATAGGCTCCGCAAGTCTTAAATTTCCTGAAATATCCATTTATATCTGTGGAGGTGATTCTCAATCTTTTGAATCATTAGTAAAAGACCACATATTTGTAGTCCCAAATTTGGTTCTACATGGGCTAAATTGTATTCTAAATCACAATGTTGAGTAAAATAGGGTTGAAAACAGTGGGTGTCCTTTGCACCCTTTTATTATTTACGCAGGGATATGCCCAGACCAGTTCTTCTGTCTACAGCGCCCTTGGCATCGGAGATTTTAATTCAGGAGGCCTTACCCACAATCAGGGTATGGGAGGTATGGGCATCAGCTTTGCTACCGGATGGCACGCCAATGTGGTTAATCCAGCACTTACTACCCGAAATACCATTTTCAACTTCCAAGCCGCTCTAAATTATAAGAGAATCAATGTCAACAATGGAACAGAAAATTCATTGGTTGACGGAGGAGGGCTATCTTACCTTGCTATCTCTCTTCCTATCAAATCCGGTAAGTTCACCTCAGGGATGGGTCTTGGGCAGATTTCCAGTATCAATTACCGCCTCCAGGTAGAAACTCCAGTCACAAACTCTGAATTAAAAGCCTCCAATTTTCTGGAAGGAGACGGCGGTATTTCTGAAGCCTACATCAATTTTGGTTACCTCCTCGCAAAAAATTTAAGCATCGGGGTACACGGATCTTACCTTTTTGGATCATCTATCCGATCCAACCAATTGCTGATTTATGACTCAAAAGATGTGGAAGTAGGTCAGGCATCTGAATATTATGAAAGATTAACAGTATCCGATGTCGGGTTCAAAGCGGGTTTGCATTACATGTTCAAATCATCAGCCAAGAGTAACATTCACCTCGGAGCCATCTATCAGAAATTGGGTGATGTTAATGGAACTGCGTTTGCAAAATTGGCCGCAATTGGCCAAGCTAGTAGGCCAAATACAGACGGTGACCTGATTGCTGATAATCAAAGAGGAAGTATTTACATACCAAATCGTTACGGAGTTGGTATTACCTATGAGAAAAACAATAAATTCGCGGTCGGTTTGGAAGGACAGTACCAGGATTTTGCCGATTACAGAAACTTCTTCGGAGATCCGCTGACCCTCCAGTCTAATAAAAAAGTGGGCCTCGGGGTTCAGTTTGTTCCGGACTTTCAAAGTTTCGATAACCTCCTGAAACGCGCTACTTATAGGATTGGATTGGAGTGGAATCAGACTCCTTATCTCCTAAACCAAAGTACCATCAATGATATTGGCATCAACTTTGGAACTTCAATTCCTGTGAACCAATTGTCCTTGGTGAACTTCGCAATCAAGGCCGGCCAAAGAGGAACACTGGACAATGGGTTGATCAGAGAGTCTTATGTCAATTTCACCTTTGGCCTATCTCTTAATGACAACAGCTGGTTCTACAAACGAACATTTGAGTAAAAAAAAGATTACAGATTAACCAATAACCAAACAAAGGGATAGCTCCCAAATTCAAAAACTGAATAAAACCTAGACGAACATGAAAATTAAATCAACCCTTCTTGTCCTAGGAGCACTACTCGTGGCCGGGTTTGCTCAAGCCCAGGAATGGAACTGGCCAACAGATCCTGCCCAAGAGGCAAAAGCTAGAGAACTGAATGCAGCCTACACAGACTATATGAAGTCTGAACAGTTTGTCGAGGCTACCAAGCCACTAAACTGGCTGCTCGTAAATGTGCCAAACCTGAATGAGTCGCTTTACATCAATGGTGTAAACGTATACAAGGGAGCTGCTGATAAAACTGCTGATGCTGCTCAAAAATTGGTTTACCAAGACAGCGTAATGGCCATCTACAACAAGCGCGGGGAGTTGTATAACAACGCTCCAAAGTGGATTGAAAACAAAGCCTACTTTGGGTATCAGTTTTTCAAGGGAGACAAAACAAGAATCCCTGGTGTGATTGCGGACTTTGAAAAAGCAGTTGAACTAAACGGTAATATCAATCACCAGCTGGTAGCAGCTTATTTCGACTTGATCTACAGAAACTATGCTTTGAATAAGGCATACACTGGAGAGCAAATCCTTGCTATCTATGATAAGGCAAATAAGCTTTTGGATGCATCAGCTGCAGCAGGAAAAGATGTGACCCAGCCAAGATCTACTTTGGAAACCTTGTTGGTCAACATGGAGCTGATCGATTGTAACTTTATTGAGAATACAATGGGTCCAAAGTTGACTGCTGATCCTACCAACGAAGACATCGCCAACCAGATCTTCAAATATTCGGTACAGTATAAGTGTTACTCTTCCAACTCCTTCCTGGCAGCTTTGGAATTGATCGACTCAAAGAAGCCTACCTTTGCGACTTCTCAGGTAAGAGCAATGAGATACATGGCATCAGGAGACTTTGACAAAGCACAACCTGTATTGGAGAAAGCATTGACACTTGCTGAAAACAACAAGCAAAAAGGTGAAATCCAAATGGAACTTGCCAAAGTTCATACCCAAGCGGGAAGAAAATCTGCTGCAAGAGCTGCTGCCAAAGAAGCTGCTTCTTTTGATCCGGAGCTAACCTCTGCTGCTTATTCCTTAATCGGTGACCTATACATGTCCGCTTTCAATGATTGTAGAGGTGGTGAAAGCCGTGCGAAAGACTACAGTATCTTTATCGCTGCTTATGGTGCTTACCAAAAAGCTGGCGACTCCAAAGGTATGGGTAATGCCCGTGCGAGATTCCCATCCAAAGAAGAGCTTTTCACTGAAGGCCTATCAGTGGGTACATCTATCAGCACCGGATGTTGGGTTGGTGAGACCGTTAGCTTGTCTACCAGAGACTAATTTTAGTTTACAGCATAAAGAAAGGCAGCCAAATTGGCTGCCTTTCTTCGTTTATTTGGTTCAAACAATCCTAGTATCTTTGCGACCGATGAATAAAGCCTCTTTTTCATTCTTAATCCTAGTGGTCGGCTGCTTGATATTTTCCTGTCGAGAGACTATCGATCCGGAATCAATGCCAGTATACGATGGTCCGATCAATTCGGCAGTCAATATTCACATTCTCCACAGTGACTCCGCGGTGCATCGGTCAGAAGTGACTGCCGCCAGGCAGCTGGATTTTGCCAATGGCAACATGGAGTTTCCTGAAGGGATAGCGATCAAGATATTTACTCCCGAAGGCCTTTTGGAAACGACCATGACCGCAGATCGGGGGTATTTTCTCCGAGACCAAAATCTATATAGAGGTGAGGGAAACGTCCAAATCCATAACCTGATCAAAGACCAACGTCTACAGACGGAAGAGATTTTTTGGAATCAGGCCCAAAAGAAAATTTACACGGAAAAGTTTGTCACCATCCAAGAGCGACAGACCATATTCAATGGAACCGGCATGGAAGCAGACGATACCTTTTCAAATTACCAACTTAAAAAAGTCAGGGATAGTCGTACCCTATTACCTGGAGAAGGCCTATGAAACTACTTGACGCATTGATCCTTTCGCTCTCTTTGGCACTCATCATAGTTGGCATTCACCAGACTTTGGTCAATGGAATTGGGTCTGCCTATGCTATATTTATGTTTGCGGTGGCACTTTTGTTTTGGTTTCAATTGAGAAGAAATCAAAAACAAAATCCTCCAGCTGAAATCCCAAAAAAATCCATCAATCCCAAGAAGAAAAACTGATCATGGACAGCACTTACATCCTTTATGTCTTGATCACGCTGATCTTTTCAGCATTTTTCTCAGGGATAGAGATTGCCTATATCTCTGCCAACAAGCTCCAAATCGAACTTCAGAAGAAACAGGGAGTCTTCAGTGGTAAAGTCCTCAGCAAGTTTATCCAAGAGCCAGGTCAGTTTATTGGAACCACTCTTATAGGAAACACCATCATGCTGGTACTTTATGGCACCTTCATGGCATTTTTGCTGGATGATGCATTGAGGAGTATACTCCCGGATTCATTGAATAATGAAGCAGTCATCCTCATTACCCAGACTTTTCTTTCCACACTTTTGGTCCTAATAACCGGTGAGTTTTTGCCAAAAAGTCTGTTTATGCTAAATCCCAATAGCATGCTCAATTTCTTTGCATTGCCTTTTTTGGGAATTTATTATTTAATGTATCCCATCGTTTGGCTGATCGTAGGACTTTCCCGGTTATTTATCACCCAGGTGCTGAGGTTAGATTACAATGAGGAAAAGCCCGTCTTTACCATCACTGATCTCAATTCCTTCATCAAGGATCAAATGCGACAAAACCGAACACCAGGGAAAGTCGAAATTGATTCCAAAATTTTTGACAATGCCGTCGAATTCAAGACAGTGCGCGTGAGAGAATGTATGATTCCCCGTACCGATATCGTCGCAGTGGAAGTAGATGATTCCATCGAGGAGTTAAAAAAAGTATTTGAAGAAAGTGGCCATTCCAAAGTGATCATTTACAGAGAATCGATAGATGAGGTCATTGGGTATTGCCATCAATTGGAGCTTTTCAAAAAACCCAAATCCATCGAAGACATCCTAAACCCGATCATCATTGCGCCCGAATCTGCCTTAGCCAATGAACTTTTGATCCAGTTTATCCAAGAGCGGAAAAGCCTGGCACTAGTAGTTGACGAATTCGGTGGCACGAGCGGAATCGTTTCGATGGAAGATATTATTGAGGAGATTTTTGGGGAAATTGATGATGAGTACGACAACGATGCGCTTACCGAGCAGCTCATTGGAGATCAGGAATACCTGCTCAGTGCACGACTGGAAATAGATTATCTCAATGATAAGTACGGGTGGAATTTACCCTATGGAGATTTTGAAACCTTATCGGGATTCATCCTTTCACTTACCGAAAACCTTCCAAATAAAGGTGAAACAATCACGTATGGAGGTTTTACCTTTACCATCGTGACCAAACAAGCCCACCGCATCGAGACTGTTCGGCTGAAAATCAGCGGCTCCGATATTTTTTAAGCTCAGACAATGTTCAGGGTTAAATTTTGAATTTCGCCCCTAATGCTATTATTTTGCGACACTTCAAAAAAAGCGTAGTAACTACAATGGCGTTAATTAAGCAAATAAGACAGCGGACAGGTCTCGCAATCGGTGTAATCGCCGGCGGGTTGATATTATTTCTTTTGGGCGGTGATCTCTTAAGCCCTAATTCATCCCTGCTAAATACGAACCAAAACATCGTCGGAGAAATTGCCGGTGAGGAAATCACTTTAGAAGAATTTGCCCTTAGGGTAGAGGAATTCAAAGCATCCTTCCAGCAACGTACTGGCAGAATCCCTTCAGAGCCCGAAATGGTATCTGTAAGAGAACAAGCTTGGCAAGCCATGATTGTGGAGCGAGTATTCGACGAAGAATATGAAAAACTTGGCTTACAGGTCTCCAGCCAAGAGCTGATCGACATGGTACAGGGCAAAAACATTGTACCGGAACTTCGCGCCCAGTTGACAAACCCTCAGACTGGTCAATTTGACAAGACTCAATTGATCTCTTTCCTTCAGTCTTTGGAAACTGCGGATCCAGCCCAACAAGCAGCATGGGCTCAGCAGGAGAAGCTTTTTGTGCAAGCAAGAAACCGTGTCAAGTACGATAACCTTCTTGCCACCTCAGAATACGCTACCACGGCAGAAGCGAAATTGGAGCATAAATCTGCCAATTCTATCGCCGATGCTACCGTGCTGTTTATCCCTTATGCTTCTGCTATTGCAGATTCAGAAGTAACCATCTCTGACAGCGAGCTTTCTGCTTACCTTTCCAAGAATCAAGAGAAATTCAAAGTCGGCAATTCTGCCAATTTGGAATATGTTTCTTTTAGTATTCTGCCTAGTGGGGAAGATTCAGCTGCGGTGATTTCCAGAATCAAGGAATTGACAGAAGGTCTGAAAACCGCTGAAAATGATTCTGCTTTTGTAAGTCAAAATTCTGAGACCCAATCTCCTTTTGTTACCGTTGCACCGGGTGATCAATTGCCTGCTTCATTTACTACCAATGTGGCTCAAGTGGTGAAAGGTGAGACTTACGGTCCGTTTATCACTGCAAATTCCTCCTATGTGACCTACAAAGTGACTGATCAATATGAAGGAACTCCCAAGATGAGAGCTTCCCATATATTGTTTGGTACCGATGGAATGGATGATGCCGGAAAAGCAGCTGTAAAGCAGCAAGCTGAAACTGTGTTGGCAGACATCAAAGCCAATGGCAACTTTGCAGAAGCTGCAAGACAATACGGTCAGGATGGAACGGCTCAAAATGGCGGTGACTTAGGATGGTTTGCAAAGGCTGATTTTGTAGAGCCATTTGCCAATGCCGCTTACGCTGCCAAATCAACTGGACTTTTATCCAATCTGGTAGAAACTGAATATGGCTACCACATCATTGAAGTAACTGAGCTACCAAACTCTACCTATACCAAACTATCTGTACTCGAGCTTGAATTGGTAGCTTCTGATGCCACCAGAAACGAAGCTTTCAGAAACGCAGATTCTTTTGCGGCAGAAAGCGGAAATAGAAATCAGTTTACAGAAAATGCTACGGATAAAGGTTTCAGAATCTTACAGGCTAACAATGTTGATGCTTCTTCCAGAAACTTGAATAACATCGCCAATGCTAGAGAGGTAATTATCTGGGCTTTTGGAGAGGCTTCGGTCGGTGAAGTTTCTTCAGTTTTTGAATTGGACAATTCTTATGTAGTGGCCACTTTGGTAAGCAGAAAAGAAGAAGGTGAAGCTAAATTGGAAGATGTAAGAGATCAAGTGAAGCAACTAGTCATGAATGACAAGAAAGCAGCCATGATCCAGGAAAAACTTGCTGGAAAGACTACACTTGAGGAAATGAAGGCGGTATTCCCTGATGCATCTCTTAACGACGTGCCAGGTTTGAGACTTAGCACTTCCGTACTCCCGGGAATCGGTTTTGCACCAAAAGCTATCGGAACACTCTTCGGATTGAAATCTAGCGGACAGATCACCAAGCCTGTGCAAGAAGATATCGGAGTCATCGTAAGCAAGCTAAACAGCTTGACTCCTGCCACTGAGATCGGTGACTACACTTCTTACCAAGCTCAATTATCTCAAGCAGCTTCTCAGCGAATGACCTATCAGATTATGATGGCCCTTCAAGAACTCGCTAAGGTAAAAGACTACCGATACAAGTATTTCTAATCATTGATTCAATGAAACCCATGTCGAAAGGCATGGGTTTTTTGTTTTTCAGGAATCTTGAAAGAAAGGGTTATTTTTGGCCATGGAAAAGAAGTTTGATAAAATCGCCTTCAAGGAAAAGCTGGAGGCAGTGGGTCCGTTTCCTATGCTTTACATGTTTAAGTTTATTGTTCCTTCGGGAAAAGAACAGGAAATAGGTGCCCTTTTTCCAAAACATGAAATGAGTCTCAAACCAAGCAGCGGGGGAAAATATGTCAGTACCACTATTCACCTGATGGCTGAGAGTGCAGATTTTGTGATCGATGTCTATGAAAAGGCATCTCAAATAGAAGGAGTGATTTCATTGTAACTAACCGTAGTACAGGATGTGGATTGAAGAAAATAACCGGCTGAAGAAGAAGTTTACATTTAGAGACTTTCAGGAGGCCTTTGCCTTCATGACTAGGGTGGCTTTTTTGGCAGAGAAACTTGACCACCATCCCAACTGGAGCAATGTATACAATACCGTGGAAATTGAACTGACCACCCACGACGCTGGCAATGTAGTCACCGAAAAGGATCACTACCTGGCCAAAGAAATAGACCGAATCCTCCAATGAGTGAGTTATCTGTAAGTCTTTTTTTGGTGCCTACTCCCATTGGCAATCTGAAGGATATTACCCTTCGCGCTATCGACACCCTCAAATCAGTGGATGTGATCTTGGCAGAAGATACGCGCACCAGCGGAATACTTTTGAAACACCTTCAAGTCACAAAAACCCTCCAGAGTTACCACATTTTCAATGAGCACAAAGCCGTTGAGAAATTGGTGGAGCGGATGAAAAAGGGTGAGGTGTTTGCCCTCATCAGTGATGCGGGCACTCCTGCCATTTCGGATCCCGGTTTCCTACTTGTGCGAGAGGTAATTGCCGCCGGACTGGAAGTGCAGTGTCTTCCTGGTCCCACAGCTTTTGTACCAGCCTTGGTTAGTAGCGGGTTGCCTAATGATCGGTTTGTTTTTGAAGGCTTTTTGCCTCATAAAAAAGGAAGGAAAACCAGAATCGATGCCCTGCAAGAAGAGACCCGTACGATGATTTTTTACGAATCCCCTCATCGCTTGCTGAAGACACTTGAACAATTGGCAGAGGCATTTGGCAACGATAGACAAGGATCCGTCTCGCGGGAAATATCCAAACTACATGAAGAAAATGTCCGAGGAAGTCTGTCTGAACTGATCAAATACTATGAATCCAATCCCCTCAAAGGGGAAATCGTACTTGTGGTAGCAGGGAAGCCCGAACTCAAAGAGACTAGAGAAGAAAAGCAGGAGAAAAAACAAGCTGCCTGGAAAAAGGATAAATAAGCGAGACACTAGAATAAGACAGAGATTCACGTTGAGATAACCACTACATCCCTATGATTACCACAGAAAACCTCAGCAAACTGCTCGAACAAACGCAGGAAATAGCCAAAGAAGTAGGCGCATTCATCCGAAAGGAAAGGCAGCATTTTGATGTGGAAAAAGTAGAACACAAGGGATTCAATGACTTGGTGTCCTATGTCGATAAGGAAGCTGAAAGACAAATCGTAGAAAAGCTAAGTGCAATTTTTCCGGAGGCTGGATTTATTACCGAGGAAGGTACCAATACCACCAAGGGAGAAAAATACAATTGGGTGATCGATCCACTGGATGGAACTACCAATTTTATCCATGGTATTCCTGTATTTTCGGTGAGCATTGCCCTGATGGAGGAGGAAAAAGTCATCATGGGGGTGGTCTATGAAGTCAATCGTCACGAATGCTTTTACGCGATGATAGACGGCGGAGCTTTTTGCAATGACACACCGATCAAAGTAAGCAAAGCCCCTGATTTGTCCGCTTCCCTGATTTCTACGGGTTTTCCCTATTACAATTTTGAATTGATCGACCGATACCTCAATTCCATGAAATCGCTCATGCAAAAGACTCACGGGCTGCGAAGGTTTGGCTCGGCAGCAGTAGATCTTTGCTACGTGGCTTCAGGGCGTACAGAAGGTTTTTTTGAATATAATCTCAACTCCTACGATGTAGCCGCTGGAGCAATTATCGTCCAAGAGGCTGGAGGAAAAGTGACCGATTTCGCAGGGGGGGAAGATTACATTTTCGGAAGAAAAATCGTAGCCAGCAATGCTGCTATTCATTCAGATTTCTTGGAGGTGTTGAATGAATTTTGGGGATAAATCAGCCTAAGAAAAAATACCAAATCGCCAGTGTGATGGCAGATATTGGCATACCAAGTCCTGATAGTAACGTAGCCAGGCGTGGCTGAAGTCCAAACTGCATGGCAATGATTGATCCTGTAATCATGGGGGCCATCCCACTTTCCAATACGGTGACTTTAAACTCCAGAGAATCTTTGTCCATCACCTGAGAATAAACCAGCCATACTATTGCCGGTGCTAAAAGCAATCGGTAGCCTAATCCATACCAGAAAAATCTTGAAGTGATAGACTGTAGGTCCACAGAAAACCGCAAGCCAATCACCAAAAGCGCCATGGAAGGCATGGTCTTACCAATCAACTGTAACATGGAAATCAGCACCTCCGGTGTGCTGATCTGAAAGACACTCATCAACAAGGTGCCAACTAAAAACCCAAAGGGAGGAAACTTTAAAATCTTTATCGGGACTTTTTTTAAGCTTTCACTGTGATCTCCATAAATAGAACCAACCAAAATCGATAAAGAGGAAACTAGCAAAAACGAGCCTCCCTGATCAATCAACAAGGCAATTGGCAATCCTTCTTTGCCATAGAGACCCTCGATCACTGGAAATCCCAAAAAAGAGGTATTGGCCAGTCCCGCCACAATAATCAAGCAACCGGTGATATTTTTTCCCCAATTGTTCTTTTTACCCAAATATCCAAAAACAGCCCAAGAAAGTAAGAAAGTAAACCAAGCTACCGATACCGGAAGCAATAGTCCCCAAGAAGGCTGGATCGCTGGAATATAGAGTAAGGCTAATGCAGGAAGAACAATATGAATGAGGTAAGACTGCACCCAAGCAGCTGCTTTTTTGGCCGGAAAAAGCTCAACTTTTTGGAGTGTCAACCCCAAAAACAGGCAAGCGATGGCAATGATGGCTCCGGTCATGTCAGAATAAACTTAGCCTTAATTTTGAATAACTTAAAAATAATTGAGGAATTGAGGGCTAAATGCTAAAGCAGTCCACCTTAATCAAACCCTTAGACTGGTGGCCAAGCTAATTCTTTAAGATATGATTATTACTCCAGGCCAAAGCTCTTTCGCTTTTCCTCAAAATACCTCTTAACCTCTGGATAAAAGTTGCTTTCCACTTCGGGGATTCCATCAAGCACCAACTCCATCGAGCCCTCACAAGTGTCTTTGTTTAGCTGCATTCCTTCGATGAGGTAAATGATTTCATCCAGGTTGAGCGGTTCCCAACAGCTTCCCGGATAGAGGATGTAGTCGTTTCCATAGAAATCGACTGCTTCAAACTGGATTTTTCCTTCCAAAAAATGGGCATAAAGGCTGATTTGCTCTCCCCAAGTACTTTCTGGATAATGCAGCCTTGCCAGCAAAACGGAAGTAGTTTCTTCTGAAAAGTAGGTTTCCGGTCTGTATTTGAAATCAATCATCGCGCTCTATTCTGAAAACCAATTTCGGCTTTATCCAACAAAATCTGTTCATTCGCTCAAATTTTTCATTCCTCAACACTTGGGAAAACCATCAGAAAGCGGCTTTTCAACACGATTGAGGGAGTTTTTTTTAAATCTGAAAGACCGTATCTGCATTTTCAGCATTAAGCTTTTTTCATCTTGGTTTCTACATTGGATAATAGGGACTTTAGGGCTATTTTTGGACTCCTATTCTTGAGACTGGACGAATATTCCGGTTGAATTACCTTGCTTTCAAACCCCTGATTATGAAAAGAGATTCGCTTGTTTTTGATCTGATTGACAGAGAAGAAGACAGACAAAAGAGAGGCATCGAACTGATTGCTTCAGAAAACTTCACCTCCAAACAAGTAATGGAGGCCGCAGGCAGCGTTTTGACGAATAAGTATGCAGAAGGCCTTCCTGGCAAGCGCTATTATGGTGGTTGCGAAGTAGTGGATGAAATCGAGCAGATTGCCATTGACAGAGCCAAGAGGCTTTTTGGAGCTACCTGGGCCAACGTCCAGCCACATTCCGGTGCACAGGCAAATGCCGCTGTGATGCTGGCATGTTTGAAGCCCGGCGATGCAATCTTAGGTTTTGACCTTTCTCATGGCGGTCACTTGACCCATGGATCTCCGGTAAACTTTTCCGGAAAGCTTTATCAGGCGAATTTTTACGGCGTGGAAGAAGCTACAGGAGTAATTGACTATGACAAAGTAGAAGAGAAGGCGTTGGCCGTTCAGCCAAAAATGATCATTTGCGGAGCTTCTGCCTACTCTAGAGATTGGGATTACGAGCGCTTGAGAGCCATCGCAGACGAGGTTGGCGCGATCCTACTTGCTGATATTTCACATCCATCAGGATTGATTGCCAGAGGATTGCTCAATGATCCCTTGGAGCATTGCCATATTGTGACCACTACCACACATAAGACCCTCAGAGGTCCAAGAGGTGGTTTGATCTTGATGAGAGAGGACTTTGACAATCCTTGGGGACTGACTACGCCAAAAGGCGAAATCAGAAAAATGTCTTCGCTTCTCGATATGGGCGTATTTCCGGGCACTCAAGGTGGGCCATTGGAGCACATCATTGCTGCAAAAGCAGTGGCGTTCGAAGAAGCCCTTTCAGACGAATACATGCATTATGTAATACAGGTGAAAAAAAATGCATCCGTAATGGCAGAAGAGTTCGTATCTCGTGGATACCAGATTATTTCCGGTGGCACAGACAATCACCTTATGCTGATCGACCTACGCAATAAAGATTTGACAGGAAAACTTGCCGAAGAGACTCTTGGCAAAGTGGACATCACCATCAATAAAAACATGGTGCCTTTTGACACCAAGTCCCCATTTGTGACTTCGGGAATGCGTGTGGGCACTGCTGCGGTCACTACCCGTGGGTTGAAAGAGGACGATATGAGAAAAATCGTAGGCCTCATTGACCGAGCCTTACAAAACCACTCCAACGAGGCAGAACTTGCTTCGATCAGGTCAGAAGTCAATGCTTGGATGGTTCAATTTCCTTTGTACTAATTATTAGATTCCCAAAGTGGCCTTAGATCAATATCAAGAGGAAGAAGAAGGAATGTCCTTTTTGGATCATTTGGAAGCACTCCGCTTTCATATCCTCCGGTCAGTATCAGCAATTCTCATCTTCACCATCATTGCCTTCTTGGCAAAAGACATTGTATTCGGAGTCATCATCCTAGGTCCATCCAAGGTTGATTTCCTGACCTACAGATTGCTATGTGATCTGGGAAATTACTTTGGAATATCGGCACTTTGTATAGACGAATTACCGTTTACGCTTCAAAGCAGGCAAATGACTGGGCAGTTTACCATGCACATGACTTCAAGTCTTGTAGTCGGTTTTGTGGTTGCCTTTCCTTATGTGTTTTGGGAAATATGGAGATTTATCAGCCCTGGCCTTTATGATAAGGAAAAAAATGCAGCACGAGGTGCCGTGTTTTTTGTGAGTTTCCTCTTCTTGTCAGGAGCCGCTTTCGGGTATTATGTACTTTCTCCATTATCAATCAATTTCCTTGCAAATTACCAACTTGATCCAACCATCCTCAATGAGTTTGACATCACTTCCTATGTCACCACATTGACGATGTTGGTTTTGGCTTCTGCGATTATGTTTCAATTGCCTGTGGTGGTCTATTTTCTATCCATGTCAGGATTGGTTACCTCCAAGATGCTGAAAGAATACAGAAGGCATTCGATCGTGGTGATTTTGGTGGTTTCTGCAATCATTACTCCTCCGGATGTAATCAGTCAGTTGCTTATCGCCATGCCGATTCTGGTTCTCTATGAAATCGGAATCATGATTGCCAAACGATTGGAAAAGAAAAAAGCAATTAAACTAGCTCAAGAAAGGGCTTCCGAAAATCAGAATTAAACCAATTCACCCATGTCCAAAAAAATAGCCATCGGTGGTGACCACGCAGGTTTTGAATACAAAGTAAAGTTGATTCAAAAATTAACAGATTTGGGTTATGAGGTGAAAGACTTCGGACCTTTCTCCACTGATTCAGTTGATTATCCCGACTATGTACACCCGCTTTCTACTGCAATTGAAAGTGGAGAATTTGAGCAGGGGATTGTCATCTGCGGAAGTGGCAATGGGGTAGCCATCACAGCAAACAAACATCAAGGGATCCGAGCAGCGCTTTGCTGGAATGAGGACCTCGCAGCACTTTCCCGTCAGCACAATAACGCCAATGTATTGGCTATTCCGGCAAGATTTATTTCTTATGAATTGGCCGAAAAGTTGGCAGAGATTTTCCTTACTACCGACTTTGAAGGAGGAAGGCACCAAAATCGGGTCAGCAAAATCTCCTGTATGTGATTAAAAAATAAACCTAAGCGAAAGTTCAGCTTAGGTTTATTTTTTCTTTTCTGGTTATCCGCTTTTCTACCATTAACAAAATAAAACAAGGCTTGAAGTACGAATAGAGGTGCAGTGGACTGTCGTCTGCGGTCAGTCGACGAATATCCGCGGTCTTTAAAGCCGATGACCTACTTGCTGGTAAGATTGCGGATATTCATATTTTCTTTTTCCCATTTCATAAATCCCGCTCAGGTTCTTGCCGGATCTACCACTCTCGTGCGTGCCGGGTCTACTACCCGGGTGCGAGCTGGATCTACTAAACTTTCCGAGTCAGAATCATCCAAAGAATCATCCGATTCTTGTGAATCTGAACTTTCCTCTGATAAAGTCTCCTCTTCATCTCCTCCAGCTGATTTGAGCTCTGTGATCAATTTTGCTGTCAAAAGCAGCGTCCAAGTGTTAAAAACTTCAGCATAAAATCTTTTCATGGTCGTAAGTTTAAAGTGCAAATAGTATATTCCTAAATATAAGTTGTTTAGGAATCCTTCCAAACTTTATTACTTTCGAATCCATTGACCGCCCTTTCCATTACTCTTGACACCCATGAGGTATCATTTTGATAAAGATTATAAGATTAAAATTGGAAGGCTTAGTCTGATCCTAGGTTTGGTTCTTTGCTTTTTGTGTGTAAATGGTCTCCTGCAAGCCCACGCCCAAAGCTTGCAAGAACTTCAAAAAGAGCTAGAATTGCTGGCTAAGAAATCAAACCATAAAGAGGACACTATTTACCTAAACAAGGCCAATGAACTTGGGTTTTTGCTTGCCGAAACCAATCCGGACAGTGCATTTCAGTTTTTGGAAAAGCAGGTTACACTTTGCCGTAAAGCCGGTTTCAAAAAAGGCGAATCAGAGGCATTGAAAATTTATGGAAATGCGCTTCAAAACAAAGGAGATTTTGCCAGCTCTCTGAAATATTACCAAGACGCCCTATTGATTGCCGAAAGTCTTGAGGATAAAAAACTAGTGCCCGGAATTCTGAATAACATCGGCCTGGTTCATTACAATCTGGGAAACTATGCAGAAGCGCTGAGCAAATTCTATGAAGCTATCAAAGGAGCAGAAACCTCCGGGAATCTGTATGTAAAAGCTGCCGCTCTGAATAACATCGCCTCGATCTATTTTGAGCAGGAAAAACTGGATGAGGCCAAATCCAAGTACCAAGAAATGCTAAAGATCTACCAAAAACTGGGAAATCAAGGCAGGGTAATTTTGGCTTATAATAATATCGGAGATGTAGAACTAAAGCAAAACAAGCCTTTTCAGGCCTTGGAAAATCTGAAAATAGGGCATCGCTCGGCGTTGGAACTTAATAGTCCTGAGTACATTGAAATGACAGCGAGAACACTGGCAGGAATCTATGCAGCTCTGGACAGTGCTGAAAAAGCAGAAGCCTACTTTCGCCAATCCATCGAAATTGCCAAAGACAAGGGGTACGGAGTACCTTATTCACAGTCTTCGATTGGTATTGCCGACTTATTTTTCAAGCAGGAAAAATATCAGGAAGCATTTTACTACGTCAATGAAGGCCTAAATCAGGCACAGCGAATGGGGCAACCCATGCAGCTCAGAAATGCAAATGAACTGTTGGCCAAAATCCTGGAAAAGCAGGGCGACTTTGAAGGGGCTCTGGAAAAGTACAAGCTTTTCAAGCAGTTCAGTGACAGTATAAACAATACCCAAGGTAAACGGCTCGCCACAGCACTGGAGTCTGAATATGAGTTTTCTAAAAGAACTCTGGAATTTGAAAAAGCTACCATACGTCAACAATGGCTTTTTTATCTCAGTATTCTTGGACTTGTTACTTTCTTGGTGATTCTCTTTTTGGTCTACAGAAACCGCAATAACCTCAATAAAGCCTTTCAAAGTCTGAAAGAAAAAAATTCAGAAATCGAGACCAAAAACACGGTCCTTGAGAATACCCTTACCCAACTTAAATCCACCCAACAGCTCCTGATCCAATCCGAAAAGATGGCCTCATTAGGAGAGTTGACCGCGGGGATTGCCCATGAGATTCAAAACCCGCTCAACTTTGTCAACAATTTCTCTGAGCTCAGCATGGAGCTGGTGGATGAGATGAACCAAGAAATAGAAAAAGGTGATCTTGAGGAGGCAAAATTTCTTGCTTCAGAACTTAAAGGTAACCTCAATCGAATCAATACCCACGGAAAAAGAGCCGGTTCCATCGTGAAAGGGATGCTGGAACATAGCCGAAAAAGTGAAGGCAAAAAAGAACCTACTGACCTCAATCAGCTGGCAGATGAATGTCTGAGATTAAGCTTTCATGGTCTGAGAGCAAAGGACAAAAGCTTTAATGCAGACTTTAAAACAGCCTTGGATACTGCTTTGCCCCTGGTAGATGTAGTGTCACAAGATATTGGAAGGGTATTGCTCAATCTGATCAATAATGCATTTTATGCCTGCGCAGAACAGCCTCGTGAGCCAGGAAGTACCGATACTGACTATGGGGAAAATAGCCAAAAGGCAAAACCTCAAGTAACCATAAGTACTCAAAAAACCTCTAAAGAGGTTATCATCACGGTGAGTGATAATGGCCCTGGAATACCTGAAGCTATCCGAGAAAAAATTTTCCAACCTTTCTTCACTACCAAACCCTCCGGAAAAGGAACAGGTCTAGGACTGAGTCTGAGTTATGACATCATCAAAGCCCATGGGGGAGAATTGAAAGTTGAATCAAAAGTAGGCGAAGGCACCAGCTTTTTCATCCACCTCCCATTGAATTCCTAAAATCCTGTTTCTGGAAAATAAGTTTAGACACTTCGGAAGTTGAATTATGCCGGGTATTGCCAAAAAGAAAAGTTTTTCGCCTACCTTTTATTAGCTATGAAAATCTCCTCCCTACTTTCCACATCTTATCCATGATAAAAAAGATCTTTTTCTCGCTGGTTTTACTCTTCCTTACTTGGCAGACTTGGGCACAAAGTGCCGAAAAAGTCAAATCTGCCACCATCAGCTTTATTCAGACGCTCGAAAAGCCGCAGCAGGACTCTGTTTTTATTGACTTTGCTGACAGTGCTAGAACCCAATGGACCAATCTGCCTCTCGGGCTACAAGCCAGGTCTGGGCTGAGGTACGGCGACCTTTCGGAGAAAAGCAAAATCGCGTTTCATAAAGTACTGAGCTCACTATTTAGCTCACAAGGATACCTGAAGACTTTTGCGATCATGCAAGTTGATGACATTCTACATGAGTTGTTCGAAATCCAGTTTCAGCAAGGTAAGGTCAATGAGCGGAGCATGCAGTTTATCCGAAAGCTCAACTGGGATTATGGTAATTATTATGTGGCTATCGCAGGAAATCCACAAACCGAGGATATTTGGGGCTTAAAGTTTGAAGGACACCATCTGTCCATCAATATCACTGCAGCAGGTGATTTGATCACCATGACCCCGCTGTTTATGGGTTCGGATCCGGCTATCGTCGAGGATACTCAATATGCGGGATTGCGACCGCTCAGCAAGGAAGAGGATTACGGGTTTTGGCTGATCAATGCCTTGGATGACACACAAAAAGTCAAAGCAACCCTAAGCGAAAAAGTACCCGGAGACATCATCACCAGTCCAGATCGACCACAGTGGCTGGAGGAATTCCGAGGCATTAAAGGCTCCGAACTCAATGAAGGACAGCAAAAAATCCTCCACTACCTGATCGAAGAATACATTGGCAATCTAGACCATCAGAAAGCTGAGGAATACCTTGCCAAACTACATGCTCGGGGAATGGATTCGGTGTATTTTGCCTGGATAGGCAGCTATGAACCGATGAAGGCTCATTATTACATCATCCACAGTCCGGATTTCCTGATTGAATACGACAATGTCGGTTTTCTCAACAATGCCAATCACATTCATAGCATCTGGAGAGAAAAGGGCAACGACTTTGGTGTGGATATTTTGAAAAAGCACCGAATGGATCACAAACATTAAATCAAAAAGACCCGGCAGGTTTTGAAAACCTACCGGGTCTTTTCATTTTTTATAGGCCAGAAATCAATTCACCCCTGAACCGAATAAATCCCCCTCATTCCAAATCGGCTTAGCAGGAGTATTAGCAATCGAATAGCTGATCAGGAAATTGAGCTGAACATAGGTTTTAGCTGCAGTGAAATTGAAGATTCCATCCATTCCGTCTGCAGCACGGTGGTAGTACTTGGCTCTCCACTCTTTCACAAACTTGTCCAGATCAAATCCCGGAACGTTGGATTTGTTACCATACTTGATGTGCAAGGCCGGAATCCCACTGACCACAAAGCTGTATTGATCACTACGAACAAATCGGTTTTGCTCGGGTTCGGGATCCTTTTCCACATCCAATCCCAAGTAATCTGCAGCAAATTTCACATTGCTCATCAAGCTGGAGTGCTCAGCACCCAATGGAACCACAGAAAGCAATGGAGCAATCACCGTAGGCATATCGGTGTTGACATTGGCTACGATGGATGATTTGGGCACAGAAGGATTGGCAGCGAAATAAGCAGAACCTACCAAACCCATTTCTTCGGCGGTAACCATCACAATGAGAACAGAGCGCTTTGGCTTTGCTTTTCCATTGACATACACTCGAGCAATTTCTAGAAGAGAAGCCACCCCAGAGGCATTGTCATGTGCACCATTGAAAATCGAGTCGCCATTTTCCGGTCTACCTATTCCCACATGGTCTAGGTGTGCCGAATGCACCACATATTCATTTTTCAACTTAGGATCAGTGCCCGGAATGAGACCGATGACATTGTAGCTTTCAAACTCACTGTGAGTATTGGAGTAGCTGGCTGAGAAGGTGTAAGGAAACTCAAAAGAGGAATTCTTTCGAGCTTTAATAGCTGCCAACACCTGATCGAGGTTTTTTCCCGAATTCAAAAACAACCCTGTCAGAAACGACCTGCTTCCGTTGAGTGCAAAGCCCAGATTTCCGACAAATCCCCGACCATAGGCAGTGGTTTTCTCAGGATTCAACGCCACATTGGACTGAAGCATGGGATTGGAATTGGAGAAGTTAGCTCCCAACGTAACCATAATGGTTCCCACAGCACCTTTGGCAAAGGCCGTGTTCATTTTATTTCCCGGACTAGAAAAGTGAGAAACCAGGGTCGAAGCGGGAATGCCATCGGGAACTCCGGCTACAAAAACCACCACTTTCCCTTTTACCTCCACACCTTCGTAATCAGAGTAAAGACCAGGAATATCCACTCCATAGCCCACAAAGACGAGTTTGCCTTCTCCTGAAGCCTTTGAAGATAAAGGATGAGGAACAGGCATAAAGTCCTTTCCAAAGATCAAAGAATCCACGTTTCCAATGGGGTCTTTCAGCACCGCTTTGGCGGAGGAATTTTGAACGACTGTTTTTCGGAGGAAAAGCTTTTGGGTGTATTGACCGGGATCACCACCGGGTTGCACACCTATTTTTTTGTATTGATCGATCACATAGTCTACCGCCATCTGGTAGCCTTCGGTACCCGGAAGTCTTCCTTTCAGTTTATCATCCGCCAAGTAGGCAATATGATTTCTGATCGTCACCGTGTCGATCTGGTTCATGGCCTTTTTGACCGAACTGGAAATGGGGACTTTTTGGGAGAATGCCTGGAAAGATAGCAGCGCAAGAAAAAGGATACTGAGTTTTTTCATCATTACGAATGGGTTACATCTGAATAGGTGGCCCAAAGTATCATTTTTAAGGCAAACCACCATTTAGGAAAATTAGAGATTCAACGACTTCATTTTGATTGGTAGGAAAGATCAGGGTTTACCAAAACTTATTTAGAAAGACCCACTTCAATTTTACTTGACTGAACACTTCGCTTGCTTCTAGGTTTGAAATCTAGTGGACAATTCACGTGGCGAAAATTGGAAATTCACTTAATCTGGATTTCTCTTCACTTGAATAATTGAAAGGGCATCATCATCTTGATTCCAAAGCCCAGTTCCCAATTCAACAAAACTCAAAAAGAATGACCAAACTGCTGATCAACGGAATAGAGTATGAAGTAAATGCCGAAAATGGCATGCCTTTACTCTGGGCTATCAGAGAACAATGTGGATTGACTGGAACTAAGTTTGGGTGCGGAATCGCCCAATGCGGGGCCTGCACGGTTCATCTGGACGGGCAGCCCATCCGCTCCTGCATCACTCCCGCGATCAGTGCCGAGGGGAAATCGATCACCACCATTGAAGGACTTGCAAAAAATCCAAACACCCTCCACATCGTGCAAGAAGCCTGGATTGCCGAGCAAACCCCTCAATGCGGGTATTGCCAGTCCGGTCAGATCATGTCCGCCGTAGCACTTCTGAACGAGCATCCTGATCCTACCGATGAGCAGATTGATGCTGCCATGTCTGGAAATATCTGTCGCTGCGGAATGTATGGCCGGATCCGATCTGCCATCAAGCGTGCTTCGGCCTCACTTCAATCTTCTACCCTTTAATCCAGCTGAACATGAAAAAATGGACTAGACGCGCATTTATTGGAGCTGGAGTATTGGCTGGTGGCACCTTGGTACTGGGAATAGCTATCCGTCCCGGTAACCGAGCTTCTAAAGTTGCCGGTTTGATCGCTTCCGAAGGAGAGACCGTCATGAATATCTGGCTGAAAATCGCCCCGGACAACATTATCACTGCCATCATCCCTCATGCCGAAATGGGTCAGGGAGTGCATACCGCCCTAGCAATGATGCTAGCGGATGAAATGGATGCAGATTGGTCAAAAGTGAAATTTGAAGAGGCTCCTGCGGAAAAAGAATACGCCAATTACTCGATTGCAAAGGGTTTTATCGCAGGTAATGCCCATTTCCCCAAATTCCTTGATGAAACCATCAATGGCATTTTCCTCACAGCAGTAAAGTCGCTCAACTTCCAAATCACAGGAGGAAGCGCCTCGGTACGGTTCACCGGACAAGATGCCATGCGCATCGCAGGAGCAGCAGCAAAGGCGATGCTCCTACAAGCTGCGGCAGACACTTGGAAAGTGCCGGCTGAAGAACTGGTAGCCGAAAAGAGTTTCGTCAAGCATGCAAACAGTGGCCGAAGTGCCTCCTTTGGTGAATTGGCACCCGCAGCTGCCAAGGTCAAAACCCCAAGCCATCCCAAGCTGAAGTCACAAAAGGAATTTACCCTTATGGGCACATCACAGCCAAGATTGGACATTCCGGCCAAGGTGACTGGAGAAGCCAAGTTTGGAATGGATGTACAGGTACCCGGAATGAAATACGCCACGGTCAAAGCAGCTCCGGTCTTTGGAAGTAAAGTGAAATCTGTGGATACCACTGTCGGCTCAGGTCAATCTGGAGTCCTCAAGATTGTAAACTTAGGCGATGCTGTCGCTGTAGTTGCTGAAGGATATTGGCAGGCGAAAACAGCTCTGGATACACTTCCGATTTCGTTTGAATCCACAGAAAATGATGGCCTAAATCAAGCCGAAATCTTATCGAGATACCGAAAGGCCATGGATACCGACCTCGCTGAAGGAAATCTTGAAACCCACTTCAAAAATGGTGACGCATCTAAAGCCCTTCAGGAAGCAAAGGTCCTGATCGAAGCCGAGTATCAGCTACCTTTCTTGGCACATGCCACCATGGAACCGATGAACTGTACCGCATGGGTACAGCCTGGAAAATGCGAAATCTGGTGTGGTAGCCAAAATCCCCTCGGAGTCAAAGCCGCCGCTGCCGAAGTCTTAGAGTTGGAATTGGATCAGGTAACCGTACATAATCAGCTTTTGGGAGGAGGTTTTGGAAGACGCTCGGAGACTGATGTGATCAAGCAGGCCATCCTGATCGCCAAGGAAGTGGACTTCCCGGTCAAATTGATTTGGTCGCGTGAAGAGGACACCCAACACGACTTCTATCGGGAAGCGACCCTCAGCCGACTAAAGGCGGGATTGGACGAATCTGGTATTCCTACAGCGTATTCCCATCAATTTATTTTCAAGCATCATCCGCCTGAGGCTGCGGACATTCCTTATGCCGTACCCAACCAATTGATCCAGTATTCCAGTCCTCCTTCACATGTTCCTTGGGGCAATTGGCGAAGTGTGGATCACTCCACACACGGTTTTTTGAGCGAATCATTCATTGATGAGATGGCTCATGCTGCCAAAAAAGACCCAGTTGCCTATCGAAAATCCCTGATCAAAGATCATCCGAGACTTCTGGCTGTCTTAGAATTAGCTTATGAAAAGTCAAACTGGGGGAGTCCCCTTCCTGCCAATTGGGGCAGAGGAGTAGCTATAGGACAGTCCTTTGGGTCAGTCGTGGCCGAAGTGGCCGAGGTGGAAGTCAACTTGGAAGGAAAAGTCAAAGTACATCGGGTCGTTTGCGTAGCAGATCCGGGATTTGCCATTCACCCGGATGGATTCACGGCGCAGATGGAAAGCGGGATCATTTACGGATTGGCAGCGGCCATGACCGGAGAGATCACCATCGAAAATGGTGCCGTGGCACAGGGTAATTTTCACAACTATCCTGTGACACGAATGAGTGAGGCCCCTAAAATAGAAACCCACATCCTGAACTCAGGAAATGCCCCTGGAGGTGCAGGCGAACCTAGTACCCCATTTATCGCTCCTGCTGTGACCAATGCCATCTTTGCAGCTACAGGAATCCGAATCCGTCAGCTTCCAATCTCCAAAACTGATTTGCGGGTATCTATTCGCCAAACAACCTGATCCTTATTCTTCCATTCAAACTTCACTAAATCACTATGGGACTATTCTGGAATCTTCTCCAACAAAGCCAAATCTCTGAACAAAGCACCCGGGCCTCCACCCTAGAAGCCCGGGTGGCCTATTTGGAACATGAGCTTCGCAAAACTCAGGAAGTACTGATCAAAACGCTCAAAATCCTCGAAGAGCAAAGTGGAAAAGACATCAACGGGGACGGTAAAATCGGGTAAAGATCTTTATTCAAAAATCTCTAAGTCTCTTTTTTTCAAGTCATCAATTCTGCCATAGGTCATTTTGAATTAGGAAGGAATCAATCATTTTCTCATATTGAGACAATAGAAATTGACTCTTAAACCCTTTCTAAATCATGAAAAATAACCGTCGTGACTTTTTGCAAAAAATCGGACTGGGAACAGCCGGGATTGCAGCAGCTCCATTTACAGTAGGTGCACAACCAATCACTCCATCTACACCAGCGTGGGATGATGAGCAATACCTGAAAATCGGAGATGATATTGCCATCGCTGATACCAGCTTCGGTAAAATCCGTGGCTACCAGTTGAATGGTGTTTACACTTTCCTAGGTGTACCCTATGGTGCAAATACTGCAGGGAAAAATCGATTTATGCCTCCTCAAAAACCCGAAAAATGGGAAGGAATCAAGGATACCATCTGGTGGGGAAATACTGCGCCTCAGATCATGGACAATCGTTATGCGGCTGTTCATTATTCATTCGCAGATCATTGGAACTATGACGATGTCTCCGAAGACTGTCTCAAACTGAATGTCTGGACCAATGGATTGGCTGATGGGAAAAAAAGACCTGTATTAGTTTGGCTTCACGGAGGAGGATTCACCAACGGTAACGGAATCGAACAGGATGGCTACCACGGAGAGAATTTCGCCAAAAGCAAAGATGTGGTCTTTGTCTCCATCAATCACCGATTAGGGCCTATTGGATTTACGGACCTCTCCGGAGTAGGAGGAGAGAAATATGCTTCCTCCGGTAATGTCAGCCAACTCGACATCATCGCTTCGCTTCACTGGGTGCGGGACAACATCGCCAATTTTGGAGGTGATCCGGGAAATGTCACCATCATGGGACAATCCGGCGGAGGCGCCAAAGTCACTTGTACGATGTCGATGCCGGCAGCCAAAGGTTTGGTTCATAAGGGTGTTGCACTTAGCGGATCGATGCTTAAAGCGAATGATCAGGATTACGCCAGAAAATTGGGCCGATACGTCTTGGAAGCTGCTGGTTTGACGCCGGATAATGTGGATAAGCTTCAGGAAATTCCCTGGAGAGAATACATCGATATTGCCAATAAAGCACTGGATCGTATGCGAAAGGAAAACCCACAACCCGGATTCAGAGGGGGATTTGGGCCTGTGGCGGATGGAGTCAATGTGCCGAAAGGGGAGTTTTTTTCCAATCCCAACGACCATACGGCTGACATGCCGCTAATGATCTGCACGACCTTTCACGAGTGGGGGGCTACCCGCACCAATCCACAATTGGAAGCTGCGGGTGAAACCGAGATCATTGAAGCCATGAAACAGCGATTTGGTGACAAATCCGCTGAAGTATATCGGGCCTATGCAGCCAATTTTCCTGGGAAAAAACCTGCAGAAATTATGACCCTTGCCGCATCCAACCGCGCCAATGCAGTGGCCTGTGGTAATGCAAAAGCCAAACAAAAAGCCCCAGTATATATGGCTTGGTTTGGTTGGGAGCCCAATCTTTACAATGGCAGAATGCGCGCTTTTCACTGCATAGACATTTGCTTCTGGTATGACAATACCGACCGGATGTATACTCATACCGGTGGAGGTAAACGCCCCAGATTGCTTTCCGAGAAAATGTCAACCTCTTTGCTAGCCTTTATGAAAACCGGAAATCCAAACGCAGGTGTACTACCCAATTGGCCCAAATTCACGACCGAAAAAGGGGAAACGATGATCCTGAATGACACCTGTGAAGTCAAAAATGATCCGGATCGTGAAGCCAGAAAAGCTCTTCCCATAGCTTAATCCTTGGACTCAAAGCTCTAAAAGACTTGGATTTATCAGAAAGATTCCCCTTTTTGAAGTCCAAGTCTTTTTATTTATGAGAAAAAAATCAAACCTTTTACCCATACTACTAGGTGCATTTATTGGTGCCTTCGGCTATTGGACAACAGATTTTTCAGAAGGAAATGCGCTGTATCATTCGCTGTTCTACATCAAGGCTCCCGGAGCATTTTCAGCAACACTTCTTATCGGCATCTTTAGAAAAAACCAACCCGCATGGAATGCCTTGATGGTTTCTTTAGGAGTAATGCTGGGAATGCTTTCTCGGATTTTTGCAGATATGATTGTAGATCCGAGTTCACATAATTTGTTCCCTTTTGAGTTAATGATAGGCTTAGCGATCGTTTTACCGGTTTCATTCGTAGGGGCCTATCTCATTCACGGTGTCTTTTTCATCGCCGGTAAAAATTAATTTCTGGCCTCCCAATGGCCAATCCTTCGTAACTTTCACGCAGTTATTTGTCATCCTAATTTCTCGTTACCTATGACCGACTTTAGAAACTACAAGGTTCCTTATGAACCTGCGTCTGAATATTCCAAGTCCGTGGCCTACTTCTCCATGGAGTTTGCGATCCATCAGCCTTTGAAAATTTACAGTGGAGGATTAGGCTTCCTATCCGGGTCACATTTGCGCAGTGCATACGAACTGAAGCAAAACCTAATCGGAATCGGAATCTTATGGAAATATGGCTACTATGACCAAAGCCGCAATCAAGATCAGACACTTAAGCCAGAGTGGTATGAAAAAAACTACAGTTTTCTCGAGGATACCGGTATCAAGTTTACGGTACCTGTGCATGATCAACCGGTTTGGGTAAAAGCCTGGTACTTGGCGCCAGATACCTTCCGAAGTGCTCCATTATTTTTGCTAAGCACAGATCTGCCAGAAAATGACTACCTCAGTCAGACCATCACTCACAAACTTTACGATGCTGATACTGCTGCAAAAATTGCCCAAATGATCATTTTGGGAATCGGCGGTGCCAAGCTGGTAGACGAACTCAACTTTAATCCTGATGTCTATCACCTCAATGAAGCGCACGGATTAAGCAGCGTCTTTTACCTGATGAAAAAATTCGGCAATAAAGAGGAGGTGAAAAAGCGACTTGTCTTCACTACGCACACCCCCGAAGAAGCAGGTAACGAAAAGCACGAGTTTTACCTCTGCAATAAAATGAGCTACTTCTACGGTCACAGCATCGACGAAGTCAAGGCTCTCACAGGAATAGAAGGCTCGATGTTTAATCACAGCTTGGCCGCTTTGAGATTTGCACATGCTGCCAACGGTGTGAGTAAGCTTCACGGTGAAGTAAGCCGCAGGATGTGGGGAGAATACTCCGACATCCCGGAGATACAATCCATTACCAATGCCCAAAACTGGAAATATTGGGCAGATAAGCAGCTTTACCGTTTTATGGAGGAGGCCGACAACGAGGGCTTCGATGATCGTAAGCGATATCTAAAAAAGCGTGCCTTCGATATTGTAGCCGACCAAACCGGTAAAATCATGGACCCTGACGTGCTCACAATCGTATGGGCCAGACGTTTTGCCGCATACAAAAGACCGGAGTTGATCACTCGGGATATGGAGAAGTTTGAAGAACTGGTCAGTAATACCCAACATCCCATACAAATCATCTGGGCAGGCAAGCCTTATCCGATGGACTATGGCGCAATCTCTGTGTTCAACTCTCTGGTCCATTTGAGCAAGCGCTACAAAAACGTGGCCGTCTGCGTAGGATACGAACTCGCCCTGAGCAAGCGGCTAAAGCAAGCCTCTGACATCTGGCTCAACAATCCCCGCGTACCTCGTGAAGCATCTGGCACCTCAGGAATGACCGCCTCTATGAACGGATCGGTTAATTTCAGCACCTATGACGGTTGGATTTGTGAGTTTGCCAGACATGGGGAAAACTGCTTCATCGTGCCTCAGGCGGACTACCATAATCTCAACATCCAAGATCAGGACGAGCATGATTTACATCACTTGTATGAAATCTTGAAAGGGGAAATTTTACCGCTCTATTACAGCAATAAGAGAAAATGGAGAGACATTGTGCAGGCAGGTATGCATGATGTGCGCTATGAATTTGAAAGTAATCGGATGGCGAAAGAGTACTATGAATTGATGTATAAATAGAAATCTGTACAGACTAGAAAAAGAAATAGCCTCGAATGAAAATTCGGGGCTATTTCTTTTTGAAGCACATTATGCCAAAGATTCCAACCTCCTGGCCAATTCTTCCTTATTGGATTTAAGTAGCTGACTGAGCTTTTCCTGATCCTCGATGCTTTCTTTCATCCAAGCAACACAAGGGCTCGACTCATCAAAGACTTTTATCTCCAAATTGAAAGAAGAAGCAAACTTTAAAAAAACATTGATTAGAAACTTCTGGTTAGGCGTTTTTACTATGACGCCGATTCTTTTATGAACCGAACCGGTGTTCCTGAATTCTCCAAGTCGCTTCACAAAGGCCATGACATCAATTTGATATCCGATAGCTGAACTTCCGGAAAAATCATATACAGTTGGAAAATCGATTCTATAGTCTTGATGATTGAATAATTCGCCAAGAAGATCCACCATATCCTTAGGAAAGATCTTTCCCTGAAAGCTGATGACAATCACTCCAAGCTCTTGGTTGATGGCAATTTGAAAACAGTTGCTTGGCATTTTCTCCGGATTTTTGACCTAAATCGGACCTAAAGATTGTCCAATTAGTTCCATAGATTCCTTATCAAGTACTTGATTAAGAATACAATCTAAACCGTAAACTCCTTTTTTCCAGTCTGTCAATGTTCTTCCTGGTCTGATTTGATAGTAAATGTGCCTTTTTGTACATAAAGAGTAACTGATTGATCTTTCATGTGTATAAAAAATAAATATGAAAAGATTAGTGGAGTTGATTTGATAGCTTGGGAATTCTGATGTTAAAAAAATCTGCAACGTCTGCTTTGCTGGTAATGTTAAGGAAAACTAATTCTAAATGTTGTTCCTTTGTTTACCTCACTTTCCACTTCGATTTTGCCTCCAAGTGAAGTGACATGATGGTATACTAAGTACAATCCTACTCCCTTGCTGTCGGAGTTACCATGAAAGGATTGATTCAGCTTAAAAATACGACTACCCACTTTTTCCAGATCCATTCCCTGACCATTATCCTCCACGCTTAGTTGGAGTGCTTCATCTATTGATTTGGTAGAAAAGTGAATTGTCGGATAGACTTCCGGGCGGGCATACTTGATTGAATTGGTGATGAGATTGAGGAATATGCTTTCAAGGTATTCTCGATTAAAATCTACCGTGTCACCTTCCGCAAAATCATAAGTAATCGTCGCCTTTGCGGAATCGATCAGAGATTTGATTGAAATTGAAACTGAACTCAGCACTTCAGTCAGGATGATGGATTCGATAGAGGCTTCTTTTTCGTGCCGTTCCTTTAGCACATCAATGTACTTATTGAGCGTAAAAGAAAGTTTTTTACCTGAATTTCTGACCAATTGAATGAGTTCGAGTGTCTCCCGATCTTTAATTTTTTCAGCATCCAGCAGATCAAATGCTGAAAGTAGATTATTCACAGGTGCCCGAAGGTCATGTGAGGTAGAGAAGGTAAGCTGCTTCAATTCCTGATTCAGTTGACTCAGTTGGGTCAAAAGGGAGTTACGCTGAGCTTCGATTTCCTTTTGATGAGTAATGTTTTTGGCAATCGCAAAAACGACTTGTTGGCTATTGACAGGCATGGAGGTCCACGAAAGCCATACCGTCTCTCCTGTTTTTGTCAAATATCTGTTTTCAAAATTCAAAAGCGGCTTTGATTGGAGTAGCTGCTCCCTCACTCTAGTCGTGGTAGTTTTATCTTCGGGATGGATAAAGTCACTGATTGGGCGACTGTATAGTTCTTCCATACTATAGCCCAATACTTTAGAGACAGAAGTATTGATTTTTTTGAAATAGCCGTCAAAACCGGCGATACAAAAAAGGTCCGCCGTCAACTCAAAAAACAATTCATAATCAAATTTTGTCGGGCTCATAGGTTTTTTAGGGGCCTTCAAGATACACGAGGTGATGAATTGTTGAGTTGAACTTACATTAAATGTAAATGAACTGTAGAGCTCCTTATTTTACCCTATAGATCTTGCCTTCCGTTTTGCTCATGATATAGAGCTTTTTAGTGGCATCAAGACCAAATTTGAGATCGACCCGATCGTGGTTGACAAGAGTCTTCATGGAGACTTCCTTTCCTCCGAATGTCACACCCCAAGATTGGGTAACCGGATTGGGCAATTCGCTTAGGTCTGCAAAAAACAATCTGCCCGAAGGCACATCTCCAAACACAAATTTTCCTTTCAACGGGCCTTCTGAAACCATGTACCCGCCAATGACTGCCACAGTTTCGTCATGTTCCAGTTGGATCAGAGGATAAGTCACTCCAAACTTAGCATCATCCTCAGGCAATGGATAAAGCGCGCGAAAGCTTCCGAAAGGATTAATCACAAAAGTACCTTCACGAACTGGCCAACCGTAGAATTTACCCGGCTCGATTCGGTTGATCTCCTCGATGCTATGCTGTCCGATATCAGTGGCATGAAGATTTCCTTTATCATCCCAAAAGATTCGATTTGGATTTCTGAAGCCATAAGCTAGCACTTCTCCCGCCATTCCTGGCTTTCCGGCAAACGGGTTGATTTTTGGTATTCCATATTTTCCGTTTTTGCCGTCTTTTCCGGCAGGGTCGATTCTCAAAATACTGCTGTAGATTCCTTTTCCCTGATGATTGGAGATGGCCGCAAAGCGCTTTTCGGCAGTACCCCCATCACCATAACCGATGTAGAGTAGGCCATATTCCGGATCTCCTTTTTTGGCAAAAGGATTAAAAGTCAACTCCTGCATACCGTGGGCTTGGGATGCATTGTCGATCCTTAGAATTTCACGGTCTGTTCCTTTGAAAGCTTTGGCCTTGGGATTTTCTGCTTTCCACTCGGTGAGCACCCACTGCATAAAGACATTAAGGCTATCTGTGTAGCCAAAATCTGAAGGAGCCGTACCCCCGGGTTCGGTATGAGAAGTATAGAAAAGGCCGTTCGTTTCAAAATCAGGATGAAACGCAAAGCTACCCACTCCGGTCGCCCAGCCTGGCTTGCTGACCATGGCAGGTCGTTTTTCTTTTAGATTGAGGAAAAGAGCAGGTTGTTGGTTTTCTATTTCATATAGACCGATCCGCTGGTCATTGATGAAAAGGCGGTCAGTTCCAGGAATAGGTTCCATTTTGGTCATTTTGGCCAAAGGAGGTACGGTGTCTGAAGCTGGTAATTGGGCGAAAAGTTCAAGTTCGAGTCTGATCCCGGAGTCTTGGATTTTCTCAGGAATCAGATTGGAGGTAGTATCTCCGCTGATTGGGATCGGCAAAGTCTCAAACGTATGCATGTAGCTGAGCAATGCGTCAATATCCTGATCTGTCAAAGCAGGAAATCCAGGCATCTGTGTTTTGTATTTTGCTAAAAGCTCGACGGCACGAGGATCTTTAGCTTCGATGGAAGCCGCTGGATTTTTGATGAAATTACGAATCCATTGCGTTTCTACTTGCCTCGTGAGTCCGCTTAAGTTTGGACCAATTGCGTCCTCATTGAAATTATGGCAAGTTGAACACTGCTGTTCAAATATTGTCTTGCCTTTGAGTATCTGACTGGCATCCGTGGAGATTTCCAACCCAAATTCCTTTTTGGAAGGGGAACAGGAGTAAAGAAACACCAAGCTTGTGGCAGTAAAAATCAAATAGTTCTTCATCACTTAAAATTGGGATTTTCTGAAGCAATGATAAAGTATGATTCAGAGTGAAAGCTTCTTTTTTACGGAATCCATTTCAGGATTCATTTTGAAAACGAGCCACCTGCAAAATTTTAATTGGGTCAATCATCTACTTGTATTTAAAAGGGGTAAATCACAACCTGCAATTTTATTCATTTAGGTACATTCGCAAGGTCGATCTAATCTTGTTTAAGTCAAACGGTTTCATAAAGTAACTAAGTATCAGTCCGGTGTTTATGGCATTGGCAATTTGTTCATCAAAGTCATACCCAGACATCAGAAAACATTTCATTTCAGGAAAGCTTTCCTTGACTTTGGCAACAAAATCAAAACCATTGATCTCCGGCATTTTCAAATCTGAAATCACCGCCTTCAAATCACCATTTTCCTGTAAAATTTCAAAAGCTTCATATCCGTTAGTAGAAATGATAACCTCGTAAAGTGAGCTGAAATTTGCCTCAAACAATTCCAAATTCATGGGTTCATCGTCTACGTAGAGTATTTTAGGTTTGGTTTTCATTTCTAGCTTTTTAGAGGCAATAAGATACTAACTTTCGTTCCCTCCCCAATTTCGGATTCAAAGGAAATCATGCCCTGATGTTTTTGAATAATGGAATAGGTAATTGACAATCCCAAGCCGGTACCTTCTCCTGGAGGTTTGGTGGTGAAAAAAGGGTCCGTGATCTTTTTCAACACTTCTTTACTCATACCACTTCCTGTGTCCTTAATTGTGATTTCGGCTTGATTATGATTTATGGCAGTCTCTATAGAAATCAAGCCTTTACCTCCTCCGATCGCATAGATTGAATTGTTGATAAGGTTTGTAAATACCTGATGAAGCATCCCTACGTTTCCGTTGATCAAGAGAGGTTCTTTAGTATAATTTTTTTCAAGATTAATTCTGTCTTCAAATTTTGAATGAAGTACTAAAAACGAGTTATCCAATATGGCATGAAGATCACATGTTTCTCCCATGGATTCATTGTTTCTGCTGAAGAGATTCAATCCTTTTACAATAGCCGTGACTCTTTCGAGTCCTGTCTGAATACTTTTTAGGAATAAATCTGTACGTTTTGGATTTTCACTTCCGAATTCATTGAAATATTCAGTGAGTCCAGTAGATGCACCCATGATGAAGTTCAGCGGGTTATTGATTTCATGAGCGACCCCTGCCAGTAAGGTTCCCAAGGAAGCCATTTTCTCTTGTTGAATCAACTGTGTCTGGGTTTCCTGAAGTCGTAGAAGGGTATGTTCAAGTTGAAGATTCTTTTCGGAAATTTCTTTGTTTATATTCTGAATTCTGGCATTACTTTCTTCGAGTTGTTGGGTTCTTTTTTGGACTAATGATTCTAAATTTTGTCTGTAGAGTTCCAGCTGATCTTCGTATTTTCTGCGGTCCGTGATATCCTGGAAGACCGTCAGAAGGACTATTCCTTTTTCTTTATCCTCAAAAGGAATAGCTGAAATGGAGACTATCTTTTTATTTCCTTTAAGGCTCAGAATCTCCACTTCAAAGTCTTTTACAAAACCTTTTTGCTGAAAATGTGCAAGAAATACCTTTCGGTCTTCCGGATTTCTATATTGATTTTGAGCAAGGAACCCTTTTAGATTTTGGCCTTCTACTTCAAATAATTTTTCAGCATCCTCATTGTAATCTATCAGTTCACCTTCATTGGAAGAAATGACTATGGGTACAGGGGTTTTCTTGATTTGATACTTCAAACGAGACTCAGACTCCAGCAATTCTGAATTTGCATTGGCATAATATTCAAAAAGTTTACCTGCAGAAACATAAATCAAATAAACTATAAACATGATGGAGGTAATGGAAGAGATCATCCCTGTTGGCTCAAGCAAGAGATGATTCAAGTCTCTTACAGGAATTATAAAACCCTGCACACTCCCAATCCCAATAAAATAAAGGTAGATACCGAAGGCTAGGAAGTAGGTGATAGAGGATTTTTTAAATCCAACCAAGGAATAAATCATCAATGGCATCAACCCCCAAAATGCCCCAATCAGGCTGATGTGATAAACTTGAAATATCGTCAGTGCTGAAAAAACGAGCGCAAGTGAATGGACTTTTATTGAAATTTTGATTTTAGACTTAAAAAATGAGAGAACAATAAGGAATAAAAAAAGAATGGAATAAAAGATAGCCTGATAGTATAAACCCGTATCAAACACTCGAATTAAGCCGATTAGGTAAGGTATTGATGCAAAAACACAGGTCACCAAAAGTGCCTTATCAATTATTTTTTGTTTTAATTCTTCCATCTGAAATTCATTTCCAACACCGGATTTCTTGCATTTAGGTATTGTTCCAACTCTACTAAACCACCGTAAAATCAAATTTCTCCAAAGTATCCAAATCCGCGTTTTTTAAAACCTACCGATTCAAATCCAAATTTGATCCACTCAATTTAATCCAAAACAAGATACTAAGATCAAGGAATGATGTCTGGTTAGTTCGAAGTTTTTAATTCAGCTAAGTGAAACATAATCAACAGGAATCAATGAAAAAGTGGGACAATCAAATGGAATCACCTAAGTAAGCGAGTTGAATTTGTCTTAATCGATTATGTCCATTCAAGAACCCCAAAGCCGGGTTTTGGACGCCTCTCAGTTTTACCAAAAACAATGAGACTTAGGAAAAATAAAAAAACCTCCGGTCGCTTTCATAACCGGAGGCTTCGTACTCAACCAATCTATCTCTATTGTTTAAAAAGGGTATTTTCCTTGGGCAATCATGTAATCCGCTATCTGCCTCCTGAGCTCCTTCACATTGATAAAGTCAGGTTTGGTAAATCTCTTCAGACCCATCAGCAGAACTTTTTGCTCATCTCCTTTGGCAAAGGAAACTATTGCCTCTTTCGCTGATGCCTCAATCTTGTCCACAGCTTCATAGAGGTAAATCTTAGCCATGGCGATTTGATTTTTTGCTCCATCCTCTCCATTTTTTGAGGCGATTTTCTCAGCTCGGAGAATTGCGGATTCTGCAGCATAAATCTCGATCATCACATCTGCCAGGTTCATCATGATCTCCTGCTCGTCTTCGATTCGATCTTGTAGCGACATCGCAGCTTTTCCTCCCACCATCAAGAAGACTTTCTTGAGTTTTTTCAGGATATCTTTTTCTACTGCGAAAAGCTCAGAAGCATCGATGCTTTCAAAAGAAGGCACGGAGGTAAGTTCTGCAGCAACAGCCATGGCTGGTTCGAAAAGGTTGATTTCACCTTTCATAGCTCGCTTGAGCACCATTCCAACCATCAGCATACGATTGATCTCGTTCGTTCCCTCGTAAATCCTGGAAATACGGGCATCTCGGTAGGCTCTTTCCATGGGAGCATCCGCCGAATAGCCCATGCCACCATAGATCTGTACCCCTTGATCGACTACATAATCCAATACTTCGGATCCGTGGACTTTGGCAATGGCTGCCTCAATAGCAAACTGCTCCAAAGCTTTTAGCTTAGCTTCGGCATCAGGAAGACCATCTGCGGTCAATGCTACCATTCGATCTTCTATGTCCTGTCCGGCTCGGTAACAAAGCGATTCGGTAGCAAATATTTTGGTAGCCATTTCTGCAAGTTTGGACTTGATCGCTCCAAACGTGTTAATGCTGACCCCAAACTGCTTACGATCTGTGGAGTACTTGATGCTAAGACTGGTCACACCTCGTACACCGCCGAGGACACCTGCACCAAGTTTCACACGACCGATGTTGAGAATGTTCACGGCTATTTTGAACCCGTTTCCACGATCAGAAAGCATGTTCTCAACAGGAACAGGGCAATCATTGAAGAATACTTGACGGGTGGAAGACCCTTTTATTCCCAGCTTTTTCTCTTCTTCGTTCATCGTAATGCCACCAAAGGTCTTCTCTACTATGAAGGCTGTGAGATTTTTGTCATCTTCAATTTTGGCAAATACAATGAAGAGATCGGCAAAACCGGCATTGGAAATCCACATTTTCTGTCCATTGATCAGGTAGTGTTTTCCATCTGGGGTAAGTGTCGCTTTGGTTTTGCCACTATTGGCATCCGAACCTGCGTCAGGTTCTGTCAAGCAATAGCAAGCAGCCCATTCACCTGTGGCGAGTTTGGGAAGGTACTTTTGCTTCTGGTCTTCTGTGCCATAATACAAAATCGGAAGTGTACCGATTCCTGTGTGTGCACCATAAGTAGTAGAAAAGGATCCTGCTCCGCCAATGATATCTGCGATCAGCATGGAGGTATTGAAACTCATGCCCAAACCTCCATACTCTTCTGGAACAGAAATACCCAATAAACCAAGTTCCCCTGCCTTTTTGAATAATGAAGGAACAAGCTGAGGATTTTTCATGCTGTCAATCTCCTCGATATTGGGATTGATCTCTGTATCGATGAAATCCTGACAGGCCTGTGCCATCATTCGTTGCTCTTCGGTAAACTCCTCAGGAATAAAAATCGCCTGGGCTTCTGTATCGCGGATCAGAAACTCTCCGCCTTGGATGGATTTTGATATGGTAGTCATTATTGCTATGTTTTTTAGATTTCTTCATTATTCTACGTTCGATGTTCATCATTCGAAATTTTTAATCATGAACACCGAATGATGAATTTCGAACACCGAAGTTTGTTCACTTCAGTAACTCGTAAATACCCGCAACTCCCTGTCCGCCACCTACGCAGGCAGTGACAAGACCATATTTTTTATTTTGCCTTCTCAGTTCATTGAAAATCTGAATGGAAAGCTTGGCACCTGTGCATCCGAGTGGGTGACCTAGGGCCACTGCTCCTCCGTTGACATTGACGATGTCAGGATTCATGTCGAGGGATTTCATTACAGCTAGACCTTGTGCGGCAAATGCTTCATTGAGTTCGATTAAGTCTATGTCACTCAATGTAAGTCCCGCTTGCTTCAATGCTTTTGGCACTGCTTCTTTTGGACCAATTCCCATAATTCGTGGATCCACTCCAGCTACAGAATAAGACATCATTCTTGCCACAGGCTCTAATCCCAAGGATTTCATAAGTCTTTCAGACATCACTACCACAAAAGCAGCCCCATCGGATGTCTGTGAGGAGTTTCCTGCGGTAACTTGACCTCCATTTTTGAAAGCAGGTTTCAGGGCTGCCAAGGCCTCCATGGTCGTACCGGCCCGAGGTCCTTCATCCGTATCGACGGTAAACTTTCGGGTTTTCTTTTTTCCTTTTTCGTCGAGGTAGGTTTCCTCGACTTCAACGGGCACGATTTCGCTTTTGAATTTACCTGCCGCAATTGCAGCTAGGGCTTTTTCATGAGATCTTACCGAAAACGCATCGGCTTGCTCTCGAGTGATGTCATATTCTTTTGCAAGCTCTTCTGCGGTCAAACCCATACTCAAGTAGTAGGCTGGTGTCTGAGAAGCTATTTTCCAGTTAAGAGCTGTTTTGTAACCCATCATCGGAACAAGAGACATGGATTCTGTACCTCCTGCGATGATGCAATCCGCCATACCGGCTTTGATCTTTCCTACTGCCAGGGCGATCGCTTCTAATCCAGATCCGCAATAGCGGTTCATCACAAATCCCGGAGTATCGATTCCCAGGGCTAAAAGAGATATCATTCGTCCCATCTGCATGCCTTGTTCAGCTTCGGGAACGGCATTTCCCACGATCAGGTCATCGACCATTTTAGGTTCAAGACCGGGGGTATTTGCCACTAAGTGCTTGATCACATCTGCAGCCAAGTCATCCGGTCGGTAAAATCTGAAACCTCCCTTTTTGGACTTTCCAACTGCTGACCTATATCCATAAATTATGTATGCTTCCATTTGTGTTTCGTTAGTTGTTTTGAGTTATTGATTTACTTGGTACGTGGTACATTGTACTTTGTACATCAATTCCTTAGAGGTTTTCCTTTAAACAAGATGCTATGGATTCGTTCTAGCGTCTTTTGCTCGCCAGTCAAACTCAAAAAAGCTTCGCGCTCCAAATCCAGCAAATATTGCTCTGACACCTCTGTCGTGGAAGAAAGGTCTCCTCCGGACATCACCCAAGCCAGTTTTCTGGCGATCTTCGCATCGTGTGCAGAGATGTAATTTCCATAAATCATACCTGTGATACCTGCTTCAAAATAGGCCAAGGAGGTTTTTCCCAATACCTTAATGTTCGTCTGCTGTGCAGGCTGTGTATAACCCAGATCGGAGAGAGATAGCACTTTGGCCTTGGCATCTGCCAATTGTCTTTTTCGGTTGAGGGAAATCCCGTCTTGAGTCCTTAGATATCCCAATGCTCTTGCTTCTTCCGCTGAGGTAGAAACTTTCGCAGTAGCGATATTCATGAAATACTCCTGAAGCTGATTGAGCTCCACATCTCCGGCAATGACTCCATTGGCAAATCGACGAGTCATTTCCTTGGTTCCACCACCGGCAGGAATCAATCCTACGCCAACTTCGACCAAGCCCATGTACAGTTCGGCGTGCGCCTGAATGTGGTCTGCATGAAGAGAAAGTTCACATCCACCACCTAAAGCCATATTGTGAGGAGCAACTACGACCGGCACGGAAGAGTATCGCGCCCGCATCATGGTGTTCTGGAATTGGGCGATCATCAGGTTGATTTCATCAAACTCCTGGTCTCCGGCAAACATGAACAGCATGGCCAAGTTGGCACCCGCGGAGAAGTTTCCTCCTTCGTTGCCGATAACCAATCCTTTGTAGGACTTTTCCGCCATTCCGATTGCGGTATTGATGCCTTCGATCACTTCGGCGCCCATGGAGTTCATTTTGGTATGGAATTCTAATCCGATCACTTCATCACCCATGTCGTAAATCGTGGATCCGGCATTTCCCCAAACTTTTTTGCCGGCAGATTTGAGTGTGTCTAAGATGATGAAATCTTCGATTCCCGGAATTTCTACATAAGACTTGGAAGGGATGTCGTAATACTTTCTATTTCCGTTTTCCACTTTGTAGAAGGATTCATGGCCTGCGGCAAGCATTTCATGAACCCACGGCGCAGCCTTTTCACCGGCGGCTTCCATTTTTCCAACTGTTTCCTTTACTCCCAAGACATCCCATGTTTCAAAAGGTCCGAGTTCCCATCCAAAACCTGCACAAACTGCCTGATCAATGCGATACAATTCGTCAGAAATTTCTGGGATACGGCGTGAGCAATATTTAAACAAATCATAAAAAGATGCTCTGTAAAATTCACCGGCCCGGTCATCAAAATTCACCAAGAACTTGATGCGCTTTTTGAGATCATCGATTTCCTTGGAAGCTTCCAAGGCTTTGAATTTGGGTTTTTCTACCTCCTTATACTCAAAGGTTTTCAGATCCAGTTCTTTCAGTTCTTTGCTACCGTCCTTGTGGCGGATCATTTTGAAATAACCCTGTCCCGATTTATCTCCAAACCACTTGTTGTTATATAGGACTTCGACGATTTTGGGAAGCCTGAATTTGTCTCGGGATTCGTCATGTGGGAGGGCTTTGTATAAGTTGTTGGCGACATTAACGGTGGTATCCAAACCGACCACATCCATAGTTCGGAAAGTAGCTGACTTAGCTCTTCCGATGATCGGACCTGTCAATTTATCGACTTCAGATACACCAAAACCTGCCTTTTCGATCGCGTGCATGCCCGAAATGATCGCGTAAACCCCGATTCGGTTGGCGATAAATGCTGGAGTATCCTTACAAAGCACCGTTTCTTTACCCAAGTACCGATCGCCATAATCCATCAAAAAGTCGATGATCTCTGATTTTGTCTTTGGTCCTGGAATAATTTCAAGAAGTCTCAAATAGCGCGGAGGGTTGAAAAAGTGTGTTCCGGCAAAATGAGTCTGAAAATCTTCCGATCTACCTTCACACATCAGGTGCATGGGAATACCTGAAGTGTTGGAGGTAATCAATGTTCCCGGTTTACGGTACTTTTCGACTTTTTCATAAAGCTGCTGCTTGATGTCCAGGCGCTCTACGACCACTTCGATTACCCAATCGTAGTCTTTGATTTTGGGAAGATCATCATCGAAGTTTCCTGTGATAATTCGTGACGCATTAGCCTTGTCATAAATAGCAGAAGGATTAGCCTTAAGTGTATTTTGTAAGGCAGAAGTTACAATCCTGTTTCTAACAGCAGGATGCTCCTTGGTGAGTCCTTTCTTTTGTTCCTCCTCGGTGAGTTCGAAAGGAACAATGTCCAACAAAAGCACTTGAACGCCGATGTTTGCGAAATGACAGGCAATTCGTGAGCCCATCACTCCGGAACCTAAAACGGCTACTTTTTTAATGGTTCTGTTCATTTTTTTGGGTTTTTGGTAGTTAAAATCCTTTAGTTGAGTTGGGTTTATATTTCAAATATGGGCTTGTCAATTTCAGTGATTTGCACTTGGTCAATGACGGATTGGATTTTGGAAAAAATTCCAAAAAACACTTCCAACTCTTCTTCACTAACCACTTCCCTGACCATCAGATTAAATTTCATGATCGTCTGGATTGATATTTCTTTTTTGCGTTTTCCTTCTTCTGTGAGAAAGATTCTAACGGAGCGTTTATCCACGGGGTCGGCCTTTTTATAAATCAGGCCCTTTTCTTCCATGGTCTTAAGCATTCTAGTAAGGCTACGCGTCTCCAAACCAATCAACGGAGCAATTTTGGTAGCAGGGGTTCCTTCTTTTGAATTGATATTGATTAGGACAAATCCAATAGCCGTTGTGAAACCTTCCTCAGCAGCTTGCTGATTGTACATGCGGGAGATCGCATGCCAAGCACTTTTAATATGGTAATCGACTGTTTCTTCTCTTTTCATACTTCACCATTCTAAAAATGAGTTGCTCCAAATTAGAGAAATTTTGTATGCATGCATACTATTTTGAAAAAAAGTTATGCATGCATCACAAATTAAAAAGTGTGAAAATGGGAAGTAATAAAATTATCTATTGAATCCGGATTGAAAAATAACGCTATTTGGAATAAATGAACCTTATCATCCAAAATTCGAAAATTAATTTTGAGATTTTTATTAGGTGATTTTTTTGTAAACCAAAAAAAACCAGGCGGTTAAGCCTGGTAAATTTCTTCGATTTGCTGCTGATATTTCTGAGTAATGACTTTTCTCTTCAATTTCATGGTAGGTGTAAGTTCACCGGTATCTATTCCCCAAGGTTTGTCAAGCAATTTGAATCGTTTGATTTGTTCCCACTTTCCAAAATACTTGTTGTAGGAATCAACCTCTATTTGGTACTTCTCTTTAATCTCTGGCTTTTGTACCATTTCTGCATCGGAAGTGTAAGGAATATCCTTTCGCTTGCAATATTCCCGCAATCCATCAAAGCTGGGTACAATCAATGCAGCCGGATAATTACAACCATCACCCACCACTATGAGTTGCTCGATGAGCGGTGATTCTTTGAATTTATTCTCCATCACCTGTGGAGCAATGTATTTTCCGCCAGAGGTTTTAAACATCTCCTTCTTACGGTCCGTGATCTTGAGGTAATCTCCATCCAACTCACCTATATCTCCTGTATGAAACCAGCCGTTTTTAAGTACCTCTGCGGTCATTTCAGGTTCCTTGTAATACCCTTGCATGACATTGGGTCCTTTGACCAGAATTTCGCCATCTTCTGCGATTTTTACCTGAACGTCCTTTACGATTTTACCGACATATCCAATTCTGATTTCTTCTTTAGTCCCGATAGAGGCCGTGACTACAGGGGAGGTCTCTGTTAATCCATAACCTTCACAGACACGTATCCCTGCTGCCCAAAAGACTCTGGCTAAGCGAGGCTGAAGTGCAGAAGCACCGGAATTTATTTGCATGATATTACCTCCAAGTGCTTCTCTCCACTTGGAGAAAATGAGCTTATTGGCAAGCTTCAATTGGAAATCATACCATCCACCCATTTCAGTAGAAGGCTCGTATTTCAGACCAAGATCTAATGCCCAAAAGAAAAGCTTTTTCTTAACTCCAGTGAGTTCATAGCCTTTAGCCACTATTTTGTCATACACTTTTTCCAATAGTCTTGGAACCGTGTTGAAAACATGTGGCTGAACTTCTTTTAAATTTTCTCCGATTTTATCCATGTTTTCAGCATAGTAAACCGAATAACCTAAATAAATAAAGCAGAAAGATGCTGTCCTTTCAAAAATGTGACAAAGTGGAAGAAAACTCAGCACTTTGGATACTCCTGGAGGAGGAGACATAATGTGAGACACGGAAATCAAGTTAGAAAGGACATTGGCATGAGTAAGCATGACGCCCTTTGGCTTGCCTGTAGTACCGGAAGTATAAATGATCGTAAATAAATCTTCAGGTTTTACCTTGGACTTGGATTCTTCCAAAGCAGCTAAATCTCCAGATTCCCCTTTTTCTTCTAGAGAAGACCAATGTTCTACACCCTCAAGGTGATCAAAAGAGTAGATCTTTCTGTCCTCGGCTACCTGTGCAGCCTTATCGAAAATGATTTGATCACCAACAAAAATCATTTTTACTTCAGCATGATTGAAGATATAGGCATAATCTTCAGAAGTAATTGTGGGATACATTGGGACTGATATGGCACCGATTTGCTGCAAAGACAAATCAATGAAATTCCATTCAGGTCTGTTTTCAGAAATGATCGCGACTTTATTGCCTTCGCTTATTCCTTGAGCAAGAAAAGCCAAACTGAGGTTATCGATGATTTTTTTTACTTCCGTAGAAGAATAGGTTCTCCAAACGCCATTATCTTTTCTGGCGAAGGATACTTCTTTGTTGTATTTACTGATTTGATATGGAATCAAATCAAAAAGACGGGTGAGTTGCATGATTTGAATATTTTGGGTTTAGCTGGATAATATTACCAAATCAATAATACAAACACAATGTTTTGATATCCACACAAAACACAGCTCTATATTTTTATTATTTTATTTAATTAAAAAAATTTATTAAGGTTATTAAGGATGTGGATTTGTGGAAAAGTTGGTTCTTTTATTTTACCAACATTATTAAATCCTTTTCATATTCTATTTAAACAGGTTATTAACCTATTTTCCACATTTAAATCATTGAATTAGTGTGATTTAGAAAAATTTACTTTGTATTGTGGATAGATTGACAAGTTCTTATGTGGTTAAAATAGATGTTGAAAAGATGCTTTCTAGAAGTGGATAAATTAGGAGTTATCCTCAATTTAAAGGGTTGTTACATTCCCATATTGGATAACCCGTGATTTGTGTGAATTAAGCCTAAGTTTCTTGCAAGTTTTGCACACACTTTGGACCTGTTTTCCACATATGTTTTTCTAATTTTTTCCTGTTTTTCTGCTTGCGTTGATGTCTTGATCTTCCAATGTCCATCCTCCTCTGATGATTATTTCGCTTTTTTCTTCTTCCCCTTTGAAATAAAACACCCGTTCAGCATGTCTTTTTTGGATGAAATTGGAAGGATCCCATCTTTTGTTACCATTCAGATCTTCTATTACTCTGATTTTAAAGGTTCCTGGTTCTACCAGTTTGAATGAATAGTGGTTGCCTTTATCAATATAAATCTCTCTTAGCACTTCATCTTTGTTATCAATCAATTGGACAATAAATGGAGGTCTGGCGTTTAGGATTTGACCTTTAATTTCATCCGCTAGGTTTTCCCTTTTTAGTTTCCTATAGTTGGCTTCTATCTTCTTTTCATTATACTGGCCCTCTATATCGATGAAAGTTGAATCAGCGGCTCTCAGAGTTAATATTTCCTTGGTGATGGAATCCGGCATAATTAGATTTATTTTTAGTAAGTCCATTCTTGAGGAGTCGGAAAAGTTTACCATCTTTTCGTTGATCTTTATAATTGAGGCCGTGTCATATTGAATGTATAAGGAATCGAAGTTTACAGCTTGAATGGGTTTGTTGAATTTTAGCTCTATTTCCAGGTTTTGATAGAAGTTTTTTCCTGAGTTGATGCTTGTTTCCAGTTTTTCCGGCTTTCTTTCTGACTCTGGAAATTTTCCCCAAATAAGCGTGTCCTTTTTAAATCCTACAGAATCTAATACACTGATATTGAATGCTATACTATCTTTTACCGCTGTTTTGGAATAAATTCTTATTCTTTTGTCTGATGTAGAAAAGAAATAATTCTTTCCAACATCTTGATTCTTAACACTGCTTTCAATTGGATTCCTGTTCAGTACGATATCAAAGTTTTTTCCTGTTGCAGCTGATCGTATGATTCGGATGGGTGTAAGATCTGCTTTGGATAAATTGAATTGAATACCACTTATGTCTGATTCCAAAAAGATAGTGTCCAACATGAAGTCGTAATCTTCAGATTTTGATTCTCCTTTTAGATTACCGTTTAAATCTCTCCAGGCATAGGCTTTATATGAACCGTTCTTTACATTGGATATATTGAAATTTCCTAAGGTATCGACTTGGCCTAGGTAATACGGTTGCGCTGTAAATACGTCTGTGGTATCAGTCAAAGGATAAACTCCAACGAGTACATTTTTGTAATCTTCTTTGTTTTCTGGGTAGTAAAAGTTGATGTTTCCTGATATGTTTAAACTATCAATAGAAGTTCCTGTAGAAAATACGATTTTTAAATTTTCAGCGGGATTTTTTTCTGATAGATCTACTACAGCTTTTTGAAAATCAAATACATAAGTAGTGCTATCTTCAAGATCTTGGTTCAAATTGACAAGGACAGTATTTTTCAATGCTGTAAATTCAATCTTATCCTTATCAATTCTTGGTGTAATTACTACACCTTTGTTGGCGTTTTCCAAAGCTACAAATTCATCAAAGGTAAGTTTGATCTGTTCTGGCTTTGTATTTAAAGATTGATCCTTTGGATTGGACTCAATTAACTTTGGGGGATCCTCGTCCCTGGGTCCTCCAGTTGGTGAGCTTTGCTTGGCACAAGAGACCAAAACTGCCTGAATAATGATGAGAAACAGTAAGGCTTTAATAGACTTCACTTCTTTTGGAAAATAAATATGTTACTGGAATAATCTCCCGGGTTCTTCGCTTGCTGGTTTGATTTCAATCCATTTTTTATTGCTCTGCTGTATTGTCTGATTTGACTTTGATTCGGATTTTGATACTTTTCTGACAGTAAAGACACATAAAAAGAGTCAAAAATCATTGGTTTTATTTCTACCAATGACAATTCGAATTCCTCTTTGAATCGGGTGATTGCTTTGGTGTTGAAGTGGTACAAGTGTCTGGGGACATCCCAACCTGCCCAGAATTTCCCGTAGATTTTCCCATCAAAAGATTCATGATTTGGTACTGCAATAATTAAGTAACCATCTGATTTTAAATGAGATAATAACTTTTTTAGGGTTTTCCTTAAATCATGGATGTGTTCTAGTACATGGAAAAGAGTGATTACGTCAAAAACATTTTCTTTTTTTAGCTCATCTATTGAAGGATAGACTCTATTTCCAAGTTTTTTAATTGCTTGATTTCTAGCTTTATCATTAGGTTCTATTCCAGTTACTTTCCATAGGTTAATTCTTGCTTCGTTTAATAGCTCTCCTGTTCCACACCCATAATCAAGTAGTTTACCTTCTTCCTCATATTGCTCGATCAATTCGATTTTTTTTGAGGTACTGTAATTTCTCACTCTTTGATAAATCCAGTGAGTAAGGTTTCTGGAATTATCCTGATGAGAGTAATACTCTAGGAAGTCATAATAAGGGGCAATCTCTTCAGATGTTGGTCTTGGATTTGTAAACAAAAGGTCACACTCCGTGCACTTGGAGAGCAGGAATGATTCCTTTGTCACAGCGTAATCTGTTATCTCTATTTGGTTAAGAAAATGCCCACTTTTGCAGAGTGGGCATTTGGTCAATCTTTCAGGCATTTTATCTTCCTAGGTATACTGTCAATATTGATAAATCAGCTGGTGATACGCCACTGATTCTAGAAGCTTGTCCCATTGTTTCTGGACGGATTTTGTTGAGTTTTTGTCTTGCTTCATTTGATAAAGCGGTAATCGCCAAATAGTCAAATTTTGGAGGAATTCTGAAATTTTCCATGTTGGAAAGTTTCTCTACCATTTGTTTTTCCTTATCCAGATAGCTATCGTACTTGATTTGTACTTCAGCCTGTTCAAGCACCTCTTTGGAATATTTTTCAAGATATGCCTTTAAGTCTGCATGAATTGTTTTCAATTCTTCCATGCCTACTTGAGGACGCTTGAGAAGTTTCTCTGCACTTATCTTTTCAGTGATTGTAGCTGTTTCAATTTCTGTCAACCCTTGATTGATTTCCTCTGGTGCAAATCGTTTTTGCTTTAGGTCATTGATCAGTTTAGCTGTTTCAGATTTTTTATTCAACATCTTTTGATGCCTTTCTTCATCTGCTAAGCCAATTTTGAATCCTAAATCTGTTAGTCTTAGGTCTGCATTGTCTTGTCTCAGTAATAATCTAAACTCGGCTCTAGAGGTAAACATTCGATACGGTTCTTCAGTCCCTTTATTAATAAGGTCATCGATCAGTACTCCTATGTATGCTTCCGATCTTTGAAGAACAAAAGGATCTTTTTCTTGGACTTTAAGGCTGGCATTGATACCTGCCATTAGCCCTTGACATGCGGCCTCCTCGTAACCGGTAGTACCGTTGATTTGTCCAGCAAAGTATAAGTTTTCGATTAAATGTGTCTCGAGAGTTAGTTTCAGTTGAGTTGGTGGAAAAAAATCATATTCAATCGCATATCCTGGACGGAACATTTTGGCGTTTTCAAATCCCGGAATTTGTCTGAGAGCTTTGTATTGTACGTCTTCTGGAAGTGAGGTAGAAAATCCATTCACATAAATTTCTACTGTATTCCAACCTTCTGGTTCGACGAAAATCTGATGTCTTTCTCTTTCAGCAAACCGGTTGATTTTATCTTCAATACTAGGACAATACCGTGGTCCTAATCCCTGAATTCTTCCATTGAACATTGGTGACCTATCAAATCCTGTTTCCAAGGTTTGATGAACTTCCTTATTTGTATAAGTAATCCAACAGCTTCTTTGGGTTTGCAGTGGTCTTGTAATATCTAGATAGGAGAATTTTTCTGGTTTATCGTCGCCAAGTTGTTCTTCCATCTTGGAATAATCCAGACTTCGGCCATCTACTCTTGGGGGTGTCCCTGTTTTCATTCGTCCTGCTTCAAAGCCTAGCTGAACCAGTTGTTCAGTAATACCTTTAGCAGCGGATTCGCCTGTTCTTCCTCCTCCAAATTGTTTTTCTCCGATATGAATCACTCCATTTAAGAAAGTCCCATTGGTGAGTACTACAGCTTCAGATTCGATGTCTATTCCAATTCCAGTTTTAACTCCACTTACCCTGCCATCTCTTACCAACAAACCGCTGATCATTTCCTGCCAAAAATCCACATTGGGTGTTTGTTCTAGGGCGAGTCTCCATTCCTCAGCAAAGCGCATTCGATCATTCTGTGTTCTTGGAGACCACATGGCTGGGCCTTTTGATCGATTAAGCATGCGGAATTGGATCATCGATTTGTCAGATATAATACCCGACATGCCACCTAGGGCATCTATTTCTCGGACGATCTGTCCTTTGGCTACGCCTCCCATTGCAGGATTACAGGACATTTGCGCAATGGTGTTCATGTTCATGGTGCATAGAAGCACTTTTGAACCCATTTTTGCAGCGGCATGAGCGGCCTCACATCCAGCATGTCCTGCACCTACTACTATGACATCATATTTTGGGAACATGATTTTCTATTGATGGTGTTTCACGTGAAACAGGTAATTACTCAAAGAAGAAACAACTGTTTCACGTGGAACTATTATAATGTTTGAAATAATTCTATTGCAAAAGCTTCTTTATTTCTCATTACTTCTGCGTCAGTTTTGGTTTTGTCTTTATATCCCATTAGGTGAAAGAGTCCATGAGAAATAACTCTGCTAAGTTCTGAACTTTCTTCCTGATTAAGTTTTTGAGCATTTTCCTTTATTCTGTCTATACTGACAAAAATATCCCCTTCGATTAATTGCTCTTCTTCTGAGTTGTCAAACGTGATGATATCTGTATAGGTGTGATGATTGAGATAGTCCACATTGATTTGATAGAGGTATTCATCCGAACAAAAGATGTAATTCAGCTCTCCGATCTTGAAATTTTCTGATTGAGCGATTTGCTTCAACCAGTTCTTTCTTTTTTGTTTTTGGGTTAAATCAAATGTGATGTCCTCGGTAAAGAAATTGATTGCCATACCTTAATCCATGTAAAAAGAAAGAACGGTTTTCTTTCCCCCTTCTTCAAACTTCACCTCGTCACTTAGATGCTTGATTAGGAAAATGCCTCTTCCTCCAGTTTTTTCTATGTTTTCTGGTTCTGTAGGATCCGGTAAAAGAGCTAGATCAAAACCGTCTCCTTCATCTTGTATGATAAATTTGAGCTGATCATCTTCCATTCGGAGTTCCAAATGAACCAGTTTGTTTTTATCATTTTGATTTCCGTGAATAATGGCATTACTAATGCACTCTGTTACTGAAATCATAATGTTCCCATAGATATCATCATTGATTTCGAAGTTTTCCTTGGCGTTGTCAATGAAACTTTCGATAATCTTAATGTTCTCTATCAGAGATGGAATTGAAATTTTTATAGACTTCATCAGAGAAATAATCTATGAGATATAATTTATTGTCTTTTTTTACTCGATTTCCAGTACAATCGGACAATGATCCGAATGCTTTACATCCGACAAAATTACGGCACTTTTCAGTTTGTTTTGCAATTCTCTGGTAGCCATGTGGTAATCTATTCGCCATCCGAGATTTTTAGCACGGGAATTAGCCCTAAAACTCCACCAGGTATATTGATGAGGTGCGTGATTGAAGTGCCTGAAAGTATCTATAAATCCTGAGTCAGTAAACCTGTCCATCCATGCCCGCTCTTCAGGAAGGAAGCCAGATGAGTTTTTGTTGGAAATAGGATTGTGGATGTCAATAGGCTTGTGGCAGATATTATAGTCACCACTCAAAATCAGGTTTGGATTTTCTCTTTTCAAATCTTGCATGTAACCATAAACATCATCCAGAAATTCGTACTTGAAATCCTGCCTGACATCGCCTGTGGTACCGGATGGAAAATATGAGGAAATAAATGAGAAGCCATCAAAATCGGCTTTGATCATCCTACCTTCATCATCATATTTATTCAATCCCATCCCATATTTCACCGTTTTTGGTTTGACTTTAGTGAAAATGGCAACACCACTATAGCCCTTCTTCACCGCTGGAAACCAATACAATTCGTAGCCCAAGTCCTGAAAAATGGTTGGGTCTACATCCTTTTCCTGTGCTTTAATTTCTTGTAAACCAATGATATCCGGATTTTCTGCCTTTAGCCAATCCACAAGACCTTTGTTCATGGCAGAACGGATACCGTTCACATTGTATGAGATTAACTTCATGTGGTTATAATCGATTTTTATTGGTCACATGGAATCTCGCATTGATCATATTCCTGTGGTACTTCAGCGTATGTAGAATGCTCGATTTCATTCAAATTTCTATATGATATTCTTTTTCAAAGTATTCCAATACTTGGAGCTTGAGCAATTTCTCCTGTTCCAGCAAGTCGAAATGTGGCAGTTCATTTACCAGTTTCCAATGCGGCCAACCCTCTTGGTCTACATAGTCTAGTTCATAGAATCCGGCATAACTCAAAACTTTACAAACGGCAATGTGCATCAAGTCCTGCTTTTGCTCTTTGGAAAAGGTACGAGTTCCCTGACCCAATTCTTGTACTCCTATCAAGAAGAGTACGCCATTTAGATCATTGGGTTTTTTACCTATGGTATCCTTAAGCCCGTCCAAAAGCTTTGACCAACGTTTCTCAAGATCCAAATCTCGTTTAAACATACTCTTTATCCTTGATTTTCAAGTTCTTCCCAGTATTCTACGGCTCGGCGCAAATGTGGGATAACTATGGATCCGCCGATAATCATGGCTATAGAAAATACTTCGAAAACTTCTTTTCGCCCCACTCCAGCTTCAAATGATTTACCTAAATGGTACTTGATGCAGTCATCACATCTAAGCACCATGGAACATGCAAGGCCAATCATTTCTTTGGTTTTTACGTCCAATTCTCCTTCTGCATAGGTATTGGTATCCAAATTGAAAAAGCGCTTGATTACCTTGTTGTCTTCAGATAGGATACGCTCGTTCATTTTGGCGCGGTAATCGTTGAATTCCTCTATTAGATTCATTAACTTAAGGATTAAATTCGGTCCAAGGGGTAAATATAAAGCTTATTCTACCCTATGGAGGAACAACAACACTTTTTACCCATGCGTTTATTTTTCTGGAAAGATTTTTTGGATCTGATCTTCCCTCGCAATTGTCCAATTTGTGGGAAAAGTCTCTTTGACTTTGAGCCCTGTCTTTGTACCATTTGTCAAGGAACTCTTCCAAGGGCCAATTTTCACCTACGTGCGTTTGACAACGAGTTGACATCCAAGCTTAGAGGTTTGATGCCTGTTCATCGCGTGATGGCTTTTATCCGATTTACCAAAAAAGGGAAAAGTCAAAAACTTCTGCACCTTCTTAAGTATCGAAACAAGCCTGAAATCGGAGAGGAAATGGGAAGATTGTACGGAATTACCCTCACCCAAAATGGCTATTTAGGAGAATGGGACATCATTATTCCAGTACCGCTTCATCCTTTGAAACAAAAGCGAAGAGGGTATAATCAAAGTGAAAAGTTTGCCTATGGCCTTTCTCAAACGCTGAAGATACCTGCCAAAGAAATGCTGGAGCGAAAAAAATTTACAGAAACCCAAACCAAAAAATCCAGACTTCAGCGATTGGAAAATGTGGATGAAGTTTTTGATCTGAAAGAAACAGAAAATGTCAGCGGGCTTCGGATCTTATTGGTTGATGATGTCATAACTACCGGCGCAACGCTTTGTGCCTGTGCCAATGTGCTTTTGGCCTATGGGGCAAAACATGTAGATTTGGCGACCATCGCAGCAGGTGGCCAATGATCAAAAACCATGAGCATAGACATCGAATTTCTAAAATATCCTGTCGGAAAATTTCAGCTTCCAGAAAGTATCGATTCTGAATCCATTACGGAGGCCATTCAAACCTTAAAAAGTTTTCCAGGTCTGATATTTACAGCAGTTAGTCCACTTTCGCCAGAACAACTAGACACCCCCTATCGCCCCGGAGGATGGACTGTGCGTCAGCTTATCCACCATTGTGCAGATAGCCACATGAATGCATTTATCCGCTTCAAACTTGCCTTGACGGAACAAAACCCCACGATTAAACCCTACGAGGAGGCCGAATGGGCTAAGCTTCCGGATTCCAATTTGCCGATCGAACCTTCATTGGCACTGATTAAAGCGATCCATCTTAAATGGGTTACGCTGTTGGATTCTATGAAAGCCGAAGATTTCAAGAAAACTTTTTTTCACCCCGAAAAGCAGAAATCTCAATCCTTAGATGGGGTCACGTTGATGTATGCTTGGCACTCCACCCATCACTTGGCACATGTCCAGCAGTTGGTCTTGAGAAATTTTGACCGGTAAATCCTAAACGCCCATGAATATTTCTCTTAAACATCAGCGAATCCTCGTAACTGGCGCTTCACGTGGAATCGGCAGGGCTATAGCAAGACAGCTCTCTGAATCTGGCGCTGAGGTAATTATCCATTACAACTCAAATCGTGCTGAGGCGGAAAGTCTGCTAAGCCGACTCAAAAACCCAGCCCATATTGAGGCGTGCGATCTTTCCCAATCTACTGAAGTAGTCGGATTTATTCCCCGATTAGTGGAAAAATATGGGCCTTTGACTGCTTTGGTGAATAATGCAGGCATCTCCCCCATGGCCCCCGACACCTTGCCTACAGGAGAATGGCTCCAAATCTGGGAAAAAGTCATGGCGGTCAATTCAACTGCTGTCGGGATTCTAACCAAAGAATTTATAGATCAGGCTAAGCCACAGGAAAATGGACGTATCGTGATGATTTCCTCACGGGCAGCCTTCCGCGGAGATACGCCCGATTACTTAGCTTATGCTGCATCAAAAGGAGCATTGGTGAGTTTAACCCGCTCGATAGCAAGACATTATGGTAAAATAGGAATCAAAGCATTCCTGATTGCACCAGGATTTACACGTACAGATATGGCCAATGATATTTTGGCTGAGTATGGTGAAGACTTTGCACTCAAAGATATTGCACTAAAGGAACTGACTTTGCCTGAAGATATTGCGCCGATGGTCACGTTACTATGTTCAGGATTGGCAGATCATGCAACTGGCACTTCCATCGATATGAACGCAGGATCTTATGTAAGGTAAGTTTATCTAAACCTCTGCCTGAGCTTTAGGTTATTTGGAAAAAGTACTTGCATGCCAACTAGAGATCCAGTCCTTACACCCGAGCTGATCAAAATTCTGAAAATCTTCATTTTTTCATCTTTTGGGTTGGTTTTGGTCTTTTCTTTCTTCAATACCTACCGGGCAGACAATACGGGTCAAGACAGAACCTTTAAAGTATCTGATGCAGAAAAATTGTATTTTTTAAATGTCAGATCCATTCATTATGATCGAGAGCTGAGACGTGATGCAGGAATGACGCTTTTTCGACATGGGAAAAGAATGCGGTCTGATTCCCTGCCCACTTTTGAACCGATGATCCTTGTCAGTCCGATCAAAGATGAGGCTTACATATTTTTTGAACTTCTCAATGCGGAATATCCAATTTCTCTTTATACACTGTCTGATAAGGATTCCACTTCAGTAGAATTTTCCAATGGAAATAATCAGGATCATTTGAAGTTGATGAACCAGTTAAAACCTTGGATAGAAGCTAATTATCAAATTGTATTGAAAAAGGGGAATCAAAGTTTTCCTCTTTGGTCTACTGAGGAGGAAAAAGAAGTTTTCAAAACCATAGCAGAAGACTATTTTCGGCTGATCAATCAAGCTCACAACTAGTGGAAAACGCAACTACACCCCAACTCGAATTTTTCAAGTCATTTATTGGAAAAACGCTTGACCAAACACCATCAGCTGCAGGCAATTGGCTGGCTGGCGTACTCCTTGATGTAGATAACCATCACATTAAAGTCCAATACGTGGTAAGACCGGAGATGTGCAATCCCGGAAAGATTCTCCATGGAGGTATTGCTTCCTTGATGCTGGATGATGTGATCGGGATGGGAAATTTTGTGGCAGGATCGGAATACCTGATGACGAGTATTAATTTGAATGTGGACTTCCTAGCAGCAGCTCAGATCGGCGAAAAGCTCGAAGTTACCGCCAAGTTGGTTCGCTCGGGATCCAATCTGAATCATTGGGAAGCCATCATCCGAAAGGATACAGGAAAAATCGTAGCAAAAGCAAGTTCCAACCTGATTAAAACTCATGTGAAGCTTTCCGACTTGGGGTACTGATTTTCCATTAGTACCACAAATTTTTTAAGTAGATATAGTTATCTTTCTTTTTTATTAAGCCACAGATTCACAGATTTTTATGGAAAATTTTCCCTTTAAAATAGAGACATACAAAATATTGGGACTATGTATGGAAGTCCATAATAATTTAGGGCATGGGTTTTTGGAGATAGTTTATAAGGATGCACTTGAAATTGAATTTAAGAGAAATCAGATTCCATTTGAAAGGGAAAAAGAGTATCCAGTGAATTATAAAGGGATCCAACTACCCCATCGTTTTTTTGCTGACTTCATCGTTTATGAAAAAATCATTTTGGAGGTAAAAGGTGTAAATGGAATACATGATGAACATGTTGCTCAAGCCATCAATTATTTGAAGGTTTCCAAAAATCAGGTGGCTCTTATTGTGAATTTTGGAGAGCCAAAGCTGACGTTTAAAAGAATAAAACTGTAAATTTTTAAAAATTATCTGTGCATCTGTGGCAATTCAAGACTTCTCGAGGAGCCAATTGAATTCACGATGAACATTTTACTCAGGAAATAAATTATCTGATGGTTTCCAAAAATCATACTACGCTTTTTGTGGAGCTTGAATAGCAAAAGCAGACTATTGGTATTTTTAAAAATATCTGTGCCTCTGTGGCTAATCAAATCCCCTCAGCTTCACCATCAAATCCCAAACAGCAATCCCTAAGCTTACCGAGATGTTAAGCGAGTGCTTCGTGCCTAGCTGAGGGATTTCTAGGACGGCATCACAGTTTTTCAGCACGTCTTCTTCTACTCCAAAAACTTCATTTCCGAAGACTAACGCATATTTTTTTCCTTTTTCTGGAGCAAAATCATGGAGCATCACGGATCGGTCTACCTGTTCTAATGCACAAATCTGGTATCCTTGAGCTTTCAGTTTTTCAATTGCTTCCACGGTATTCAGGCAATATTCCCACTCCACGGATTCGGTAGCGCCAAGTGCTGTTTTTTGGATATCGCGGTGAGGAGGAGTGCCGGTGATGCCGCAGAGGTAGATTTTATTGATTCGAAATGCATCCGCCGTTCGAAAAGCTGATCCGACATTGTTTAGGCTACGGATATTGTCTAGCACAATGGCAATTGGTGATTTTTCGGTGTTTCTAAATTCCTCGACAGATAATCGGTCGAGATCTTCCATGCTTAATTTCTTCATCTTTTTTGATCTCCTGCCCTAATCGGCTATTTTCAGGCCATATTCCCGATTCCAAAAGTACGACAATTCCATTTTACCCATGAGCAAATCAAAAGACGGACAGGAAACTCCCCTGATGAAGCAATACAACGCCATCAAGGCCAAGCATCCGGGTGCTTTATTGCTTTTTCGGGTGGGAGATTTTTATGAGACTTTTGGTGAAGATGCCGTCGTAGCAAGCAGAGTGTTGGACATTGTCTTGACCAAGAGAGCGAATGGGGCAGCCTCCCACATCGAGCTGGCAGGCTTTCCTCATCATTCTTTGGACAATTACCTCCCCAAATTGGTCCGAGCAGGTAATCGCGTGGCCATCTGTGATCAGCTTGAAGATCCAAAAATGGTCAAAGGGATTGTCAAACGAGGGGTCACAGAACTGGTTACTCCTGGTCTTTCTTATAATGATCAGGTGCTCGATACCCGCAAAAACAATTACCTCGCTTCGATTCATTTCGGAAAAGAAAAGCATGGAATCGCTTTCTTGGACGTTTCCACAGGGGAATTCATGTGTGCTGAAGGAAACGCTGCCTACGTCGAAAAGCTCTTGCAAAGCTTCGCTCCTTCTGAACTCATTTTCTCAAAAGCAGCAAAAAAAACCGCTGCCGACCTGATCAAAAATGACTTTATTACTTTCCATTGCGAAGACTGGGTCTATCAGTTTGACTTTACATACGAAAAGCTAAAGAATCACTTTGGTACTGCTAACCTGAAAGGATTTGGTATTGAGGAATTGGAGTCTGGAATAGTGGCTGCGGGAGCGATTCTCTTTTATTTGGAAGAAACCGAGCATCGTGAGGTTCAGCATATTTCATCCATTTCCAGGATTGCGGAGGAAAAATACGTGTGGTTGGACAAGTTTACCATTCGTAATCTTGAGCTGGTATATCCTCAGCACGAAGGAGGAGTGCCATTGATCCATATCCTTGATCAGACCGTGACGCCGATGGGATCTCGGATGATGAAAAAGTGGATGGTTCTTCCCTTGAAGGAAAAACAGCCCATCGAAGAAAGGCTTAATGTGGTAGATTTTTTCTACCAAAACTCTACTCTGATCGAAGAGATCCTAGGTCCACTTCGACATATCGGGGATTTGGAGCGATTGATCTCCAAAGTGGTCGTCGGTAGAGCCAATCCAAGGGAAATGAATCAGATCAAGCGGGCATTGAAGTCCACGCTTCCGATCAAGGAATTACTGAAAAATCAGTCAAATCCGACATTGAAGCGACTTTCCGACCAAATTCACCCCTGTGAATTTTTGCTGGAAAAAATTGAGCGTGAACTCCAAGAAGATGCACCGATGCTGGTTCATCAGGGAGGGGTGATCAAAGACGGGGTCGATTCTGAATTGGATGAATACAGAGGCTTGGCGAATAAAGGCAAAGATTTCTTGGTGCAAATCCAACATCGCGAGGTCCAGAATACAGGAATTTCTTCTCTCAAAATATCATACAATAAAGTCTTTGGGTACTACCTCGAAGTGACTCATGCCCACAAGGATAAAGTTCCTGCGGAGTGGATCCGAAAGCAGACTTTGGTCAATGCAGAGCGGTACATTACGCCAGAGTTGAAGGACTATGAAGAGAAAATCCTCAATGCGGAAGAGCGAATGATTGCTTTGGAGCAGAAGTATTTCCAAGAATTGGTACAAGAAGCAGCACAATATGTGACTCAAATCCAGCAAAATGCTAGAGTTCTGGGCACCTTGGATGCCTTGCTTTCCTTTGCAAAAGTTGCACTTAGCAATGGGTATAACCGACCAAAAATCTCAGATACAGAAACCCTTGAAATCAAGGATGGTCGACACCCTGTGATCGAGAAGCAGCTGCCTGTAGGCGAGCATTATGTGCCGAATGACATTTACTTAGATCATGACAGTCAGCAGATCATGATCATAACCGGTCCCAATATGGCAGGTAAGTCAGCTCTTTTGAGACAGACAGCCTTGATCGTGCTTATGGCTCAAATGGGAAGCTTTGTACCGGCGTCTTTTGCCAGAGTGGGAATCATTGACAAGGTTTTCACCCGAGTGGGGGCTTCTGATAACCTTTCCAAGGGAGAATCCACCTTCATGGTAGAAATGACCGAGACTGCTAGTATTTTGAATAATCTTTCAGATCGAAGCTTGGTACTGATGGATGAGATTGGTAGGGGCACATCTACTTATGATGGGATATCCATAGCATGGTCTATTGTGGAGTTTCTTCACAATCATCCAACTTTCAAAGCCAAGACGCTTTTTGCCACCCATTACCATGAGTTGAATCAATTGGCCAGTGATTTTCCAAGAATCAAAAACTTCAATGTGGCGGTAAAAGAGGTAGGGAATAAAGTGATTTTCATGCGGAAACTGAAGGAAGGTGGTAGTGAACACAGTTTTGGTATCCATGTCGCTCAGATGGCCGGTATGCCCAATCCTGTTGTCTTGAGAGCCGCCGAAATCATGGGGCATTTGGAAAAGGATAAGGCGCTAAAGGAAAAAAAGGAAACCTTTAAAACCGTTCCTAAAAATAATTTCCAGTTGAGTCTTTTTGAGATGGACCCCAAACTGACTGAAGCAAAGAAACTTATTGATGAATTGGATATCAATACTATTTCTCCCATTGAAGCATTATTGAAATTGCATGAAATCAAAAAGAAAATGGAATAGTGAATATTATATTATTATTAAATTGACCTAGTCAAAACTCAACACTAGAAGTATTTTTCTATGGATAAGGTATTACTCAAAGACCTTAAAAAGCAGGATAAGTATACCAAGTTTTTTAAAAATTGGAAGGAACAGCAGTTTCAGGGTGAAATTGATGAGCAAAAGCTAAAAGACGAATTATTAGTCCTGAGCAATACGATAGGAATGCGCGAAGAACTCCTTATCGCTTGTTTTGATTATCGCAATTTGAATTTGGCCTTCTTTGCCGGAAATGTTGAAAGCATTACAGGGTTTCCTTCTTCAATGTTTCGTAACAAAGGAATGGAAACATCTTTTGCTATGATTCATCCTGATGATAGACCTGAACTATTTAATTTTCAGAAAATAGTTTTCGAGGTTTACCATTCATTGAGTATTCCAGAAAGGCATACCTTTCAATTTTCTTATACCACAAGATGGGTACATCGCAAAACACAGGAAATCACCTGGGTGACAGCTAAGGTCAGGCCTTATGTGATCGATGAGGCAGGTAATTTTATTATGGATTTGCATATCATCATTCAGTTGTTTACCCCACCCAAGGTGAAAAGCTATGATTGGAACTATTCTTTTACCAAGGATGATGGAAGTAAAATCTTTGTAAGTAAAAATTCACCTGTTGATAAAGAGATAGCCCTAACAGGTAAAGAGCGAGAGATTGTAAATCTTATTTTGGAAGGTAAAGAATCCAAAGAAATTTCCAGCATTCTAAACATCTCACCAAATACGGTAGCTACTCACCGGAAAAACATATTAAAGAAGCTAGGTGCAAGAAACATCGGCGAAATGGTGAAAATTTTGGTCTCTTATGAGTTCTGAGAATCAGCACTAAACATAAAAATTAATCGATTTTTCAAAAAAATTATTGACTCATGCCTTGCAAAAATATTTTCAGGGTATACCTTTGCATCCACAATTCGCTCAGACGACGGTAAGAGCGCTATTTATTGCGAGAGTAGCTCAGTTGGTAGAGCACGACCTTGCCAAGGTCGGGGTCGCGAGTTCGAATCTCGTCTCTCGCTCAAAAAAGCCCTTGCAAAAGGGCTTTTTCATTTCAGGACATTGTACATTCGATTCTTGAAATCTCTACGGAACGGTAGAGCAAGCCGGGATGGTGGAATAGGTAGACACGCAAGACTTAAAATCTTGTGGCCATATCGGCCGTGCGGGTTCGATTCCCGCTCCTGGTACAGAAGCCCTTCAGAAATGAGGGGCTTTTTGTTTTTCTAACCAAAAAATAAAGCCGGCCTGATCACTCAAACCGGCTTTTGATTGTTGCTTTTGGGCTTATTTCTCCAAGATTCCCTTCAAATCCGCTGGAGAATAATTCACAGACTTAAGCGTCTTGTGATCACCCTCTCGGAATACCAAATATAAATCTCCTTCTTTTTCATAGAAGCAAGGCGTTCCTTTGTCTTCGTAGTGTTTTACGGTTGCTCTGGCCTCTTCTTCTGTTTTGCATGCCTTGCTCATATTGGAGCGCTGCACTTCGTCAAAAAGTGCTTTGAATTTTTCTCCTAAGCCAAATTCCAGAATTGCTCCTGACAATACATACTGTAAATCACATAACGCGTCGGCTATTTCTACAATGTCTTTGTTTTCGATTGCCTCTTCCAGCTCCTTTAATTCCTCAGACAAAAGTGAAACCCGTAGGTTGCATCTCGTCTCGGATGGAATGGTGGGCTCAGGAAGTACAGGATGTTTGAATGTCTGATGAAAAAGGGCGACAGAGGTGAGTGATTTAGGATCTTGCATGATGTTGGAATTCTTAATTCAGGATTGAAATAAAAGAAAAAGACCGGATTTTCCGGCCTTTAGTAGTTTCAATTCTTCAGATCGCTGCTTGGTATCGCTCGGCGACTGCTTTCCAGCTGACTATATTCCAAAAAGCACTCACATAATCTGGTCTCCGGTTCTGATAATTTAGATAATAAGCATGTTCCCATACGTCTAAGCCAAGGATCGGAGTTCCTTTCACTTCTGCAACATCCATCAGCGGATTATCTTGGTTTGGTGTGGAGGAAACGACCAGCTTTTTGTCTGCTGTGACACTAAGCCAAGCCCAACCTGATCCAAATCTGCTTTTTGCAGCGTTTTCAAATTGGGTTACAAATGCTTCATAGGTTCCAAATGATGCAGTGATAGCCTCCATCAGTTTTCCTTCTGGTTTTCCTCCGGCATTGGGAGCCATGATGCTCCAAAAGAGTTCGTGATTGTAATGCCCCCCTCCGTTGTTTCGCATTTTTGGAGTGTATTTGGAGATAATTCCAAGGACGTTTTCCAAGGGCTTTGATGTATCCACACCTTCCTCTTTTGCCGCATCTTTTAGGTTGTTGGCATAGGCAGCGGCATGTTTGGTATAATGAATTTCCATCGTCCGTGCATCGATGTGAGGCTCAAGCGCTGTGTAGCTGTAGGGAAGTGGATTCTGAGAAAACCCAGTTGAGAAGGGAACGCTTTTGGGTACCTCTATTCCTTTTGCCAACAAATCAGTAATGGATGACCCAATGAAGCCCACTGTCAATCCGACTTTTGCTGAGTTAGTTACAAATGATCTTCGGGTTATGTCTGTGTTTTTATTTTTCATTGTCTGTGTATTAAATGCCTTTTAAAAACCAACTCAAGAGAGAGATAGTTGCGAAAACTAGAGATATTCTGACGAAAATGGAATGGACAGTCAGACATTAAGTCTGATTTTCTGACAAGTTGGTTAAGTTTGTGATCGTTTGGGGATATGGATAAGTTTTTGTCTTTTCCCCGATATCAAAAACCAAATGGAACTTTCATTTTATAAATACCAAGGAACAGGCAATGACTTTGTCATGATCGACGATCGAGACCAGCGATTTGACGAAAAGAATTTATCCTTGGTACAAAAGCTCTGTGATCGCAAGTTCGGGATAGGGGCGGATGGGTTGATTCTGATCCGAAATCATGATGAGTTTGATTTTGAAATGGTCTATTTCAATGCAGATGGATCTCAAAGCATGTGCGGAAATGGAGCTCGATGCGCAGTTGCCTTTTCTGCTTTTTTGGGAATTATCAAAGAAAAAACCCATTTCCTAGCAATAGATGGCCCTCATGAAGCGATTTTGGCAGGTGATCAGGTAGAGTTGATGATGGGAAATGTTTCAGGTATTACCGAAAGTTTGGGAGATTTCTTTGTCAATACCGGTTCACCTCATCACATCCGTTTTGTAGAGAAGGTAAAAGATTATCCGGTTTTTGATCAAGGAAGAGCAATCCGATATGATGCCTGCTATGCCCCTGCTGGTACCAATGTCAATTTTGTAGAGAAAATCAGTGATCATGAAGTGTTTGTTCGGACCTATGAGCGTGGGGTAGAAAATGAAACGCTTTCCTGCGGTACAGGTGTGACTGCTGCTGCAATTGCATTTGGAGCTCTTCAAAACCAAAATCAAGTAAAAATTAATACCCTAGGTGGAAAATTGTCCGTGAAGTTTCAGCAAGATCAATTAGGCGGATATCGAGATATCTGGCTGATTGGACCAGCTGAACAGGTTTTCAGGGGAAAGATCATCTTATAAACCATTAAAAAACCAGGCCTTCCGTCTAGTGGGCCTTATTATCAATTCTAACAAAAAGGGCTTATTTTTAAGCCCCTAAAAAGGGATTCAACACCATACCATGCTAGATTTTATTGCAAAAGGATTGGCCAAAATTTTCGGCACCAAATCCGACCGAGATATCAAAGAACTTCTCCCGAAAGTCACAGAGATCAATCAGATTTTTTCGGGATTAAAATCACTCAGTGATGATGGGCTGAGGGAAAAAACCCAAGAGCTCCGATTGAAAATCAACGAGCGGCTCAAGTCCATCGATGATAAAATCGTGGATCTTAAAAACCAAATTGAATCACTTCCTTCAGAAGCAATCCATCAAAAGGATCAGCTTTTCAATGAAATCGACAAGCTCGAGAAAGAGCGAGACTCCGAATTAGAAAAAGTCCTTGATGAGGTGATGACCCATGCTTTTGCAATTGTAAAAGAGACAGCCCGCCGATTCAAAGAACATGGAAAGCTCGAAGTATCAGCCAATATCTACGACAGAGAACTTGCAGCCCGAAAGCCAAATGTGGAAATCCAAGGCGAAAAAGCCATCTGGCATAACAAGTGGATCGCTGCCGGCAACGAAGTGGTGTGGGACATGGTCCATTATGACGTTCAGCTCATTGGTGGAATGGTCCTTCACAAAGGTAAAATCGCCGAAATGGCGACAGGTGAAGGAAAAACCTTGGTTTCAACCTTGCCAGCTTTCCTCAATGCGCTTTCTGGTAGGGGCGTGCATTTGGTAACAGTCAACGATTACCTCGCCAAGCGTGACTCCGAATGGAATGCTCCGATTTTTGAATTTCATGGATTGACAGTAGACTGCATCGATAAGTACCAGCCTAATTCTCCGGGGAGAAAGAGAGCCTATGCTTCTGACATCGTTTACGGTACCAATAATGAATTTGGCTTTGACTATCTCCGCGACAATATGGCCCGCGAAGCAGGTGATTTGGTGCAGGGTAAGCATCATTTTGCTATGGTTGATGAGGTTGACTCCGTATTGATTGACGATGCGCGTACACCATTGATTATTTCGGGCCCGGTTCCTCGAGGGGATGTACATGAATTTGATCAGATGAAGCCTAGGGTATCTACCTTGGTAGATGAGCAGCGAAAGCTGGTTCAGGGTTTTCTCGCTTCAGCCAAAAAGCATATTGCCGATGGAAATGAAAAAGAAGGAGGGTTGGCGCTTTTCAGAGCTTATCGAGGCATCCCGAAATATAAGCCATTGATCAAATACCTTTCTGAACCAGGCGTACGCGTAATCCTTCAGAAAACAGAAAATTACTACCTACAGGACAACAAGCGTAACATGCCTGAGGCAGACGAACCGCTTTTGTTTACCATCGATGAAAAAACCAACGTAGTAGATCTGACAGATCGTGGTATCGAAGCCATGACTGCCAAAAACGAAGATCCAACCTTCTTTATTCTTCCGGATATCGGGGTTGTAATTGCAGATTTGGAGAAAGATTCCACTCTTGATGACAAAGAAAAGCTCATCCGAAAAGAAGAAGTAATCAAAGATTACAGCGTAAAAGCTCAACGCATCCATACTGTCAATCAGCTTTTGAAAGCTTATTGCATGTTTGAGCGTGATACGGAATACATCATCGTCGACGGCAAGGTAAAGATTGTCGATGAGCAGACTGGCCGTGTGATGGAAGGTCGTCGTTATTCTGATGGCTTGCATCAAGCCATCGAAGCCAAAGAAAATGTAAAAGTCGAAGACGCTACACAGACTTACGCAACGATTACGCTTCAGAATTACTTCAGAATGTACCACAAGCTAGCCGGTATGACGGGTACTGCGGAGACTGAAGCTGGAGAATTCTGGGAGATTTATAAGCTTGATGTAGTCGTAATTCCTACCAATAAGCCAATTATCCGTCAAGACAGAGAGGATAAAGTTTATAAGACAGTAAGAGAAAAATTCAATGCGGTCACGGATGAAATCAATGAGTTGGTAGCTCAAGGAAGACCTGTATTGGTGGGTACTACTTCCGTAGAAATTTCTGAAGTACTCAGCCGAATGCTGACGCTTAAGAAAATTCCTCATCAAGTATTGAATGCTAAGCAACATGCCCGAGAGGCCGATATTGTGGCAGAAGCTGGTAAGCCGGGCACTGTGACCATTGCGACCAACATGGCAGGACGTGGTACGGATATCAAGTTGACTCCTGAATCCCGAAAGGCCGGGGGTCTGGCGATCATCGGTACTGAGCGCCATGAGTCTCGACGAGTAGACAGACAGCTTCGCGGTCGATCCGGTCGTCAGGGTGATGTGGGTTCCTCTCAGTTTTTCGTTTCTCTAGAAGACAGCTTGATGCGACTTTTCGGTTCTGACCGCATCGCCAAGCTTATGGACCGAATGGGTCTTGAAGAAGGAGAAGTAATTCAGCATAGCATGATCACCAAGTCGATCGAGCGAGCACAGCGCAAGGTCGAAGAGAATAACTTTGGTACTCGTAAGCGCCTTCTGGAATACGATGATGTGATGAACTCACAGCGCGAAGTGGTATACAAGAGAAGAAGAAATGCACTTAAGGGGGATCGATTGGAGCTGGATATTCTCAACATCGTCTATGATGTCTGCGAGAGCCTCATTACAATGGGCAAATCGACCGAAGATGCCGAAAATCTCAGAATGAACATCTTCACCACTCTTGGGGTAGACTATCACATTTCTGAAGGTGATCTCAAAACCAAAGATGCTGGCAAGTTGACTCAAGAGCTTTATGCCACAGCGTTTGAGACTTACCAAAAGAAAAATGGTCTCATTGCTCAGACAGCATTGCCTGTGTTCACCAGAGTTCAGGAAGAAAGAGGAGGCACAGTCAAAGATATTATGGTGCCAATCACGGATGGTATTAAGCAGATCGGTGTGGTGTGTAATTTGGAAAGGACAATTCAGACTGAAGGCCACGAATTGATCCGGGCTATTGAGAAAAACGTCTCCCTAGCTATCATAGACCAAAACTGGAAAGAACATCTACGAGACATGGATGATCTGAAGCAGTCGGTACAAAATGCCGTTTACGAGCAGAAAGACCCGCTTTTGATCTATAAGTTTGAGGCATTTGAGATGTTTAAGCGATTTATCGGCAAGCTAAATGAGGATATGATTTCCTTCCTGACCAGAGCTGATTTGCCAAAGCAGGATCCTGCTCAGGTCCAACAAGCTCATGTACAGCGTGCTCCTGAGCCCAAAGTTCAAGCGTCGAAAGCAGAAGTAGGAAGTTCGTTGAATCCTGGAGCAAACCGTGCAGTAGCAGCTTCTGCAGGAAGACCTGCTCCACAGCCGGTGGCTCCTCGCAAAACAGAAAAAGTATATGGCAGAAATGATAAAGTCTCCGTTCAATACAAGGATGGAAGTACTAAGCTGGATGTGAAATATAAAAGTGTGGAGCAAGATATTTTGGACGGTGTTTGTGTGGTTATTGAAAATTAAAATTCAATGAAAAAACTCTGGGTAATTGGAATCTCTTTATTGGTCTTGGGATGCAAGTCCACAGGGGTGGTGTCTTCGGATGGACCTACCTCATTTTCCGGTTATCAAGAAAATTTGGTTGCTTCCTTGCCTGAATATCCCGAATTCAAGTCGCCCGTTGATAAACCCAAGCCAGAGACCCTTTCTTCTTCACAGGCAGTAGACGGCCAATTGAGAGAATTGCAAAAGAGGATCTATGATAAGAATAAGTCCGAACCGTATTTTAGTGGTTTCACGGTGTTGGTCTATTCGGGAATTGATCGCAATGCTGCATTTAAATCCAGAGACGATCTTACCCTCTATTTTCCGGAAATAACTCCTGAGATGCAATATCAGCAGCCCCGGTATTTGGTAAAAATCGGTCAATACACCTATAAAGTGGAGGCTCAAAAGGCATTTTCCAGAATCAAAGCTCAATTTCCCACTGCACGAATTATTCAAGATAGATTCTTGAGAAAAGAATACGTGCCACCCGTTACTAACGATCAAAATGCTCAAGGACAGAATTAAATCCCTGGCAAAGGAATACAAAGAAGAGGTGATTGCCACACGCAGACGTCTTCATGCAAATCCTGAGCTCTCTTTCAAAGAATTTAAGACCGCAGTATTTGTAGAAGAAAAACTACGCCAAATAGGTATTACCGAAATTGAATCTAAAGCTACTACAGGCTGGTCTGCCCTCATCAAAGGAAAAAACCCTGAGAAAAAAGTCCTAGCTCTGCGTGCAGACATGGATGCTCTCCCAATCGTGGAGGCTAATGATGTTCCCTACAAATCACAGAATCCTGGAGTCATGCATGCCTGTGGGCATGATGCGCATACTGCCTCTCTTTTGGGCGCTGCCAAAATTCTCCATGAAGTCAAAGACCAATTTGAAGGCACAATCAAGCTCATTTTCCAACCCGGTGAAGAATTGGTTCCTGGCGGCGCTTCCTTGATGATTAAAGATAACGTGTTGGAGAATCCCCGTCCCAGTTCGATTATAGGTCAGCATGTGATGCCTATGATTCCCGCAGGGAAAGTGGGTTTTCGTCCTGGTCTTTACATGGCTAGTACAGACGAGATATACATCACCGTAAAAGGAAAAGGAGGACATGGGGCGATGCCGGAGACATTTATCGATCCGGTATTGATTTCTTCTCACATGATTGTGGCCCTTCAGCAGATTGTCAGCCGAGTAGCAAATCCCAAAATTCCATCTGTGCTTTCTTTTGGACGTGTTGAGGCATTGGGTGCTACAAACGTGATTCCCAACGAAGTGAAAATTCAGGGCACATTCAGAACCCTTGACGAAGCATGGAGAGCCAAAGCACATGAAAAAATGCTTCAAATCGCTCACGGTATTGTAGAAGGAATGGGTGGTCAGTTGGATTTCGAAATCAGAAAGGGTTATCCATTTCTTAAAAACGAACCTGAGTTGACGGCTAGATCCATGGAGGCTGCCAGGGATTACCTCGGCGAAGAAAATGTTCTGGATTTGGATATCTGGATGGCTGCTGAGGATTTTGCGTTTTATTCGCAAGAAATCGATGGTTGCTTTTACCGATTGGGTACCCGAAATGAAGCCCGTGGAATTACCTCTGGAGTCCATACGCCGACCTTTGACATTGAAGAAGATGCGCTGGAAATTGGCGCAGGGCTGATGGCTTGGTTGGCTGTGTCCGAGCTCTCCAAAGGATAATTTTCCCTTAACTCAAAAATTCAGCGAAGGCATATCTTCGCATTTTTATTACAATTATGAAGAGAATACAAACCTTAACGCTTACACTTTTCTTCAGCCTTTTGGTTTCCCAAGCATTTGCATGGGGACAATTGGGTCATTACCTGATCGGGTATATGGCGGAGAAGCAAATGAAAAAATCCACGAAAAAGAAGATTGAAAAAATCCTATTTCCCATGTCTTTGGGGAAAAGTGGTACCTGGATGGATGATATCCGCTCTGATCGAAGCTATGATTATGCGACCACCTGGCATTACCTCAATAGTAAAAACGGAGAATATGATCCCAGTACTCAGGAGAAAACAGGCGACGCATATGAAGCTATTCAACGGATTAAAGCAGAGCTAAAGGCTGGTGGTTTGGATCCAAAGACAGAATCTGAAAAGCTGAAAATGCTCATTCATATGGTAGAGGATATTCACCAACCGCTGCATGTGGGCACTGGTGATGACCGTGGTGGGAATGACGTGAAAATTGAGTTTTTCAATCAGCCAACCAATCTTCATGCGCTTTGGGACAGTGGAATGATCGATCGTCAGGGAATGAGCTATACCGAAATAGGTGATGAACTCTTCCGTAGATTGACTCCTGAAATGCAGGCTAAATACCGTTCAGCTACGATGCTGGATTGGCTGAAAGAAGCCGTGAGCTACCGACCTATGGTTTACAAATTGCCAGAAAACAAGAAAATCAGTTATCAGTATATGTACGAAAATTACCACATTGCTGAGGAACGAATGATCGCAGCGAGTGTAAGGCTAGCTCAGATTTTGGAAGAAATCTACCCGTAACAGATCTAAAAAAATTTTCGAACGGCTTTTGTCTCCTAGGATGGCAGAAGCCGTTTTTTTATTTTCAATCAAACTTTTCAATTATGTCCATCAAACTTGCCATTGCTGAAGACAACAGCTTTTTGCTGAAAGCAATTCTTGAAAAAACAGCAATTTTTTCAGACATCGAAATCAAGATTCTTGCTACCAACGGAATAGAATTATTGGATAAGCTTGAAAAGAATTCCAATATCCACCTCATCTTGATGGATATCGAAATGCCCAAGATGAATGGGTTAGAGGCCGTAGAAAAAGTTGCTCAAAAGTATCCACAAATCAAGGTCATTATGCTAACTGTCTTTGACAATGACGAGCATATTTTCAAAGCAATTCAAGCAGGAGCTCATGGTTATTTCCTGAAAGAAGTTGACCCTCCTACGCTGCATCAAGGAATTTTGGATACTCTCGAAGGTGGTGCTGCTATGACTCCATCTATTGCGATGAAAGCACTCAAGCTCTTGCGAAATCCCCCAAACTTTGAACAACCCAAAGAGGATATCTCTCTCACATCGCGCGAAATTGAAATTCTAGAACAAACCTCAAAGGGTCTCAATTACAACCAGATTGGAGAAAATCTATTCATTTCTCCCAAAACTGTCCGAAAGCACATCGAGAATATCTACGCCAAACTCCAAGTGCATAATAAGTTGGAGGCCGTACAAAAGGCGGTGAAAAATCGAATCATAGAGGGGTAATTTTTAAGATTCGATAAAAAATTAGTAGAAGGAAATCATTTTTGGAAAAATGTCGTAAATTAAAAGACAAATTTCTTAGCCATGAGTGATTCAGACTATATCCAAATGAATTCCGTAGCCGAGGAGATGGCTACCTACGTGACGAGTCTTCCTCGCTATTCAAAATATCCAACGCTACATGGGGTTCCTTTGAGACGATTTTTCACAGATAGGATGATGGTTGTAGATGTGATCCGTCAGGGCATTCCGAATCCGCTTTTTATGTCGATCAAGGAATTGGCCCCATTTTCTGATCAGGAGTGGTCTGATTTTTTGGATATCTCACTTAAGTCTTTGCAGCGTTACAAAAAAGAATCGGATTACGTCTTTCGCTCGATTCATTCTGAAAAGATCATTGAGCTAATGGAGGTGACGGTTTTAGGCTTGGAGGTATTTGATTCTGCGGAGGATTTCGGGGCTTGGCTCAATGCCAGCAGCCATGCACTCGGTAATCGACGTCCCATCGAGTTGCTTCGGGACTCTTACGGCAAAGAGTTAGTGCTGAGTGAGCTTCAGCGGATCGATCAGGGCGTGTTTGCCTGATGCGGGTTTTTCGATTGATCCGGAAAAAGTATGGAATAGAACTGTCCGGAAAGGGTGCGGCCCTCTGTGGCAACCGATGGAATTCCAAAGGAACAGAGTTGATTTATTGTGCAGACAGTCGGGCCTTGGCCATGGCCGAGGTGGCAGTTCACCTTTCCTTATCCATTTTGCCAAAAGACTATGTGATGGTGGAGATTGATATTCCGAGTTACCTTTCTATCTCAATCCTTTCAAAGGAAGATTTACCTGTCAATTGGAGTAGTTTTCCGCACGTATTGGATTCCCAACAAATTGGAGATGCTTTTGTAGCTGAACGAAAAAACTGTGTTTTGAAAGTACCTTCAGCCGTGGTTCCTGGTGATTTTAACTTTTTGATCAATCCGCAACACCCGGATTTCTCAGCGATCCAAATTGTCGGTCAGGAAGATTTTCCTTTTGATTCAAGACTTTTTCAATGATCAATTCTCAATGACCAATTCTCAATTTTCAAAGTTTCCTTGAAAATTGATCATTGAGTTTGCTCATTGAAAATTCGCTTTGCTCCATCCAAAAACTCCACAAACGCCGCGATATCCGTATTGTATCCCCTTGGCTTAGCCAAAAGCTGCTCATTATGGTCAAGAATGACATAATACGGCTGGGCGTTGTTGTTGAATCGGGTGATCTCGAAATCGGCGTTTTGCTTGCCAAGGGTTTTTTTCAATTTGCCGTCGTAGCTCGAGGTGTACCATTCGCTTTCAGGAAGTTCCAATCGCTCGTCAATGTAGAGGGCTACCATGACAAAGTCCTCTTTCAACCGCTTCAAAACTTGAGGATCGACCCAGACATTTTCCTCCATTTTTCGGCAATTCACACAGCCATGTCCGGTGAAGTCGATCAAGAGAGGTTTACCTTCACGCTTTGCTGCCTCCAAAGCTTGTTCGTAATCGAAATAGCCCGGAATTCCGTGGGGAATTTTCAGGAGATCAGCGTATTTGATCACTTCGGTGGAAGTAGAGGGAGTTTCCCCTGAAGCGATCCCTCCTTCAATTTTGAATTGTTGCGTAGTGATCGGAGGCAGATAACCGCTGAGTATTTTGAGCGGAGCTCCCCAAAGTCCCGGAATCATGTGAACCACAAAAGCAAAGGTAAGTAAGGCCAACAGCAGTCTTGGTACGCTGATGTGGTCCAGCTTGGAATCGTGTGGAAGTCTGATTTTTCCCAACAGGTAAAGTCCCAAAGCGGAAAAGATCACAATCCAGATCGCCAGGAAAATATCCCTGTCCAAGATGCCCCAATGGTAAACCAAGTCGGCGATGGAAAGGAATTTGAAGGCCAAGGCCAATTCCAAAAAGCCCAAGACTACTTTGACAGAATTCAGCCAACCGCCAGACTTCGGCAAGCGCTGCATCCACTCAGGGAAAATCGCAAACAAGGTAAACGGAATCGCAAAGGCAAATCCAAAGGAAAACATGCCTAACACAGGCTTGACCAGTTCTCCGCCTGCAGAGGAAATCAGGATAGAACCCACAATAGGCCCGGTGCAGGAGAAGGAAACTAAGACCAAGGTAAAGGCCATAAAGAATACGCCTCCCAAACCGCCTTTTTCCGCTTTCGCATCGATCTTATTCACAAAGCGGGAAGGCAATGTCAATTCAAACATCCCCAAAAATGCCAAGGCAAATACAATGAAGATCAAAAAGAAGAACACGTTTGGAATCCAATGTGTCGCAAGCCAGTTAGCAAACTCAGGACCCTGAATTGCAGCAACGGCCGTTCCGGCAATCGTGTATATTGAAATGATGGAAATCCCATAAATAAATGCCTGACGGATACCTTCGGATCGTTTTTTGGAGCGTCCGGTAAAGAAGCTTACCGTCATCGGAATCATCGGAAACACGCAAGGAGTAACCAATGCAGCAAGCCCAGCCAGGAAAGCAAGTACCATAAATCCCCAAAGCGATTCAGTTTCGCCTTCCGCGGTGAAGTCTTGGGGAATTTCAGTTTGCTGTTCTGCTTCTCCTGTTTGCTGTCCTGCTTCTCCAGAAGCAGGACTTAAAGCAAATGGTGATTCAATTGAAGTCGAATCACTCGCTGATTGTTTATTTTCTCCTTCAATTCCGACTGTTTGGTTTGCTGCTGCTACAGGAGAACTTGCAGATTGTGTTTTCGGCGTGCTTTCCTTTGCAGTAAACTTGATTTCAATATCCTGCTCGTAATTGATGCATTGCCCGGTTAGATCGGAGCACATTTGGTATTCGAGAGAGCCTTTGATAGTTCCGGAAGTGACTTTGATGGTCACAGGCTGCTCAAAACGCCCTTTTCCCATAAAATAGGTCACATCTCCTTCCCAGACCTCGTCAAATTTCTTCTTCGGATTGATGGCTTTAAGTTTAGAGGCTATCACAAAATCTCCGGATGAGGCCGGTACAAACTCGGTCAAAAGCGGGCCCAAATCCTTGTCAAAATCATTGGAATACACGTACCAACCCATCGGGATCTCCGCCTCCATGATCACTGTAGCTTTTTCTCCCACTTGCAATTCCTTTGGTTCAAGAGTAAAGGTCCACTTGGGTGGCTTTACCAATTGAGCTTGGGCAAGAAAGGAGATCAAAAGAAAAACCGGAAGCAGAAGCTTACCGATCTTTTGAGGAGTTGGGTTCATGCAAGGTTGGGATTTACTCAGGTAAACAGGGATTTTGGAATTAGGGTTCTGCTTAAGAGGTTGTCAAATTGAGCGAAGTCGAAATGTTTTACTTAATTAACTGCCTTCGACTCCGCTCAGGCGGACGGCCATTCCTAAATGACAGCCGATTTAGGCGACTTTGATCACTTTCCGCTCAGACTTTTGAAGTGCCTGAAGAAAGCTGCAATGGTCTCGATTCCGATGAAGTAGTTTTTCACGCCATAATGCTCATTCGGAGAGTGAAGAGCATCGGTATCCAGGCCAAAGCCGAACAGGATCGGATCGCTACCCAATTCTTTTTGGAACAATGCCACAATCGGAATCGAGCCGCCTTCACGGGTTGGAATCGGTCTTTTTCCGAAGGTTTCTTCCATCGCTGCCTCAGCTGCCTGATAGCCGATTGATGAATCAGACACTACTGCAGGAGCTCCGCCATGATGGGCTTTGACCTTTACTTTGACGGATTTTGGCGCAATGGCTTTGAAATGAGACTCGAAAAGCTGCGCAATCTCATGCCAATCCTGATCCGGAACCAATCGCATGGAGATTTTTGCATAGGCCTTGGAAGGCAATACTGTCTTCGCCCCTTCTCCGGTATAGCCACCCCAAATACCGTTCACATCCAAGGTTGGACGGATACCCACGCGCTCGATGGTGGTGTAGCCTTTTTCGCCGTGAACATCTTCGATATCGAGTTTGCCTTTGTATTCTTCAAGGTCAAAAGGTGCTTCATTCAGTCGCTGACGTTGCTGAGCGGTCAGTTCCTGGACTTTTTCATAAAATCCCGGAATGGTGATGTGCTCGTTTTCGTCTTTCATAGAAGCGATCATTTTGCACAGTACATTGATTGGGTTGGCGACAGCACCGCCGTAAGTTCCTGAATGAAGGTCGCGATTGGATCCTGTCACTTCTACTTCCATGTAAGCCATGCCGCGAAGTCCGACTGTGATGGACGGATCCTGCATGCTGATCATGTGGGTATCGGAAATCAAAATCACATCAGCTTTCAGTCGCTCTTTGTTTGCTAAAACGAACTTGTCCAAGTTGTCCGAGCCAACTTCTTCTTCCCCTTCGATCATGAATTTGACATTGCAAGGCAAATCTCCGGAACCCATCATGGCCTCGAATGCCTTGATGTGCATGTAGAATTGTCCTTTGTCGTCCGCAGATCCACGGGCAAAAATGGCTCCTTCGGGATGGGCAGCTGTGTTTTTGATCACCGGCTCAAAGGGAGGAGAATCCCAAAGCTCATATGGGTCAGCCGGCTGTACGTCGTAGTGCCCGTAAACAAGGACTGTTGGTAAAGCCGGATCTATGATTTTTTCACCGTAAACGATCGGGTAACCGGCTGTTTCGCAGATTTCGGCTACATCCGCACCGGCTTTTTCCAGTGATTCTTTGACAAACTGGGCCGCTGCAAAGACATCGTTTTTGAATTTGGGATCGGCGCTGACGGAAGGAATCCGGAGGAGATCCAAGAGTTCGTTGAGGAATCGGTCTTTGTTGGAGGCGATAAAAGCAGCTACGGACATAGTTAGGGTGATTTAGTTTTCTAAAGGCCTCAAAATTATTCCTTTCGGGAGGATTTGCCTAGGAATTTTTGATTTTACCGCAAAGGCGCCGAGGTCGCAAAGAATAATGCTTAAGGAGAAAAAGTTTAAGCTGAATATCAGGTTAATTCAAGGCTTAATATTGAACAGATCAATCAAGCATTGGTCCACATCATATAACTCTTTTTGGGATAATTCCCCCAACTAGCCCAAAATTAGGTCTTTACTTATCGTTGCCATTTTACTAAGTCTAACAAGCGATTTCACTTTTATGCCGTTTAGTAAAGACGGGAATAAAACGATGTCATGGTTTGAGGACCATTTGATTTGAGAGGTGATAAAAGAAACGGTTACATCTAATTCGTTGGAAAATAATACTAGAGCAGGTCGATTTTTAGTTCCTGTCAAATCAGAAAAGGGAAATGGAATTAGTATCAAATCGCCTTTCTTCACTTGTACTTTTCTTTAAGGTCTTCCTCAGAATAAATCTCCTCGTCATCTTCCAAAAAATCGAAAGATTTGGACTCAGAAACCATTTTTTGAATTCCTTCGGTTAGGATCTGATTGTCAATTTTGAATAGTAAAAACTCAGCAAAGTCAGAGACTTCTTTCACTTTCTGATCTGGTAATTGTTCCAAATGCTGAAGAGTCTTTTGGATTAGGCTTTCCCGAGTCATTTCTTGAATTTTTGATAATAACCGAAATTAAAAAGAAATTGGTTTACTATAAGTTATAAGTAGCACATTCTTGCCTTCGTGGCAAATCTCAAACTATGAAAGCACTACTCTGTACCCAATTTGGCCTTCCTGATACCTTAACGGTAAAGGAAATTCCAGACCCCAGTCCTGCCTCAAATCAAATCCTGATCGCTGTCGAAGCCTGCGGGGTTAATTTTCCCGATGTGCTGATTATCCAGAATAAGTACCAGTTTAAGCCGGAATTGCCTTTTGCGCCGGGAGGAGAAGTAACGGGAAAAATCATCGGTTTGGGTGAGCAAGTTCAGGGATTTCAGATTGGGCAGCCGGTTTTGGCGCTTTGTGGTTGGGGAGGATTTGCAGAAAAAGTGGCTGTGGATATCGATCGGGTGTTTCCTTTGCCTCCCGGTCTATCAGCAGAAGTTGCAGCTACCACGCTTTACACCTATGGCACTTCGTACTATGCGCTAAAAGACCGAGCAAATCTCCAACCCGGAGAAACGTTGCTGGTGCTGGGTGCGGCAGGAGGAGTAGGTTTAGCCGCAGTAGAGTTGGGAAAAGTAATGGGTGCCAAAGTCATTGCGGCGGCTTCGTCGGAAGAGAAGCTTGCTCTCTGTCGGGAAAAAGGCGCCGATCTCACGATCAACTACGAAACGGAAGATCTCAAAACCCGCATCAAGGAACTCACCGACGGCAAAGGGGTAGACGTGGTCTATGATCCTGTTGGAGGAAAATTCACTGAATCGGCACTCCGAGGTATGGCTTGGAAAGGTCGCTACCTGATTGTGGGCTTTTCCAATGGAGAAATCCCCCAAATTCCGATGAATTTACCCTTGCTCAAAGGCTGTTCGATTGTAGGAGTGTTTTGGGGTCAGTTTTCCAAAGTGGAAGCAAAGGCGAGTTTCCAGAATATCCGCCAACTCGTGGCCTGGATTCAGGAAGGAAAGATCAAGCAGCATATCGGGAGGACCTATTCTTTGGAAGAAGCTCCCGAAGCCTTACAGGCAATTTTGGATCGTAAGATGCTGGGAAAAGGGGTGGTGGTGATTTAATGGTTTTATTTCACGCAGATAGGTGCAGATTTCTTTCGCTGATGTCCGCTGATTTTATCAGCGAAAATCTGTGGCTTTTTCTGTGAGAATCTGCGGGAAACACAACTATTCAAAAATATTTATCATGAAAATCGTAAATCAAACTTTCGATTTTCATGGTAAAATGAAATTAAAAAAGGCACAAAACCTTGTCGACTTTGTGCCTCAATGGCTGAACCAAGTGGAATCTAAGGGATTCGAACCCATGACCTCTGCTCTGTCAAAGCAGCGCTCTAAACCAGCTGAGCTAAGATTCCAAATTTGACCGATCTAAACCTCCCGATAGCTATCGTGGATGAACTAAGATTCCTGATTGTGCTTGCGAAGATAGAAAAACCTGTCAGGTTTCCGAAACCTGACAGGTTTGAAAATCAAACAAAACTCTCCCTCACATACTTCGCCGTGTAATTCCCCTCTTCCCTTGCCAAATCCTCCGGCGTGCCGGCAAAAGTCAGATGACCTCCTTTATGTCCTCCTTCTGGACCCAAGTCGATGACCCAATCGGCAGATTTGATCACCTCGGTATTGTGCTCGATGATGATCACGGAATGGCCTTGATCGATCAGCGCGTTGATGCTGTGAAGGAGCTTGCTGATGTCGTGGAAATGAAGTCCGGTAGTAGGTTCGTCGAAGATAAAGAGAATGTGATCGCCTGTTTTGGTGCCTCCTTTTCCCAGAAAAGAAGCCAATTTCACCCGCTGAGCTTCACCGCCGGATAGCGTATTCGAACTTTGGCCCATACCGATATAGCCCAATCCAACTTCCTGAAGGGGTTGGAGGCGGTTGACGATTTGGGTTTTTCCTTTGAAAAACTCCAAAGCCTCGTCGATGGTCATGTCCAATACTTCGGAAATGTCCTTGTCCTTGTATTTGACCTCAAGGATTTCATTTTTGAAGCGCTTTCCCTTACAAGACTCGCAAGTCAGATGGATGTCTGCCATGAATTGCATTTCCACGGTGATGGTGCCTTCACCTTGACAGGCTTCGCATCTGCCTCCGTCCACATTGAAGGAGAAAAAGGCGGGTTTGTACCCACGCTGCTTGGATAGCGGCTGCTCGGAAAAGAGATTCCGGATCGCATCATAAGCCTTCACGTAGGTTACCGGATTGGATCGGGAGGATTTGCCTATGGGATCTTGATCCACAAATTCCACTTGCGTGATTCGCTTATAGTCGCCTTCGATCTTATCGTATTTTCCGCCCTCGTCTATCACAGTGCCCAGCATTTTTCCCAAAGCGGGATAAAGTACCTTTTTGATCAAGGTGGATTTACCTGAACCGGAAACGCCCGTGACGCAGGTGAGCGTATTCAGCGGAAACTGTACCGTCAGATTTTTTAGGTTGTTTTCCCGGGCACCTTTGACGGTGATGGAGTCTTTCCACTTCCGGTTGCCCGTTTTGGTGAAAATCTTCTCTTCACCGCGGAGATATTTGGCGGTGTAAGTGGTGCCGCTAGTAATCAAATCTTCGATTTTCCCCTGGAAAAGCAATTCTCCACCTTTTACCCCTGCATCCGGGCCGATATCAATGATCTGATCAGAGGCCTTCATCACTTTTTCCTCGTGCTCCACCACGATGACCGTGTTGCCTAGATTTTTGAGTTCTTTCAGCACTCCAACTAGGCGATCGGTATCTCTCGGATGCAGTCCGATGCTGGGTTCGTCAAGAATGTACATGGATCCGACCAGCGCCGAACCCAAGGAAGTAGCCAATTTAATTCGCTGATATTCCCCACCGGAAAGTGTGGAGGTCAGTCTATTGAGCGTGAGGTATCCCAAACCCACTTGATCCATAAATTCCAGTCGGCTCGTGATTTCCTTCAGCAGTCGGTTGGCTACTTTGGCTTCGTGCTCGGTGAGTTGGAGGTTTCTAAAAAAAGCCAAGGCATCCTCGATGGGCATGAGCACTAAGTCGGTGATGGATTTCCCTTCAATTTTGACATAGCCTGCATCTTTTCGAAGGCGGGTTCCCCGGCAATCCGGACAGGATGTTCGTCCACGGAACCGGGAAAGCATCACTCGAAACTGGATTTTGTAGGTTTTGCTTTCTAGATCTTCGAAAAATGCATTCAGTCCTTGGAAGTATTTGTTTCCTGTCCAAAGCAATTCCTGCTCTTTTTCAGTAAGCTCATTGTAGGATCTATGAATCGGAAAGTCGAATTCAATTCCTTTTTTCAAAAGCGGTTCCAGCCACTGCTTGCTGGACTCTCCTCTCCATGGTGCGATTGCACCTTCATAGACTGATAGCTCCTTGTCAGGAATAACCAAATCCCGATCAATCCCCAAAACATTTCCGAATCCTTCGCATCGCTTGCACGCTCCATAGGGATTGTTGAAAGAGAAAAAGTTGACCGAAGGAAGCTCAAAGCTCATTCCGTCAAGCTCGAATCGGTCTGAAAATGATCTGGTTTCTACATCTGGAACGGTGATTTTGCAATCGCCATGCCCTTCAAAAAGGGCAGTCTGCACCGAGTCTGCGATTCGGAATTGATTGTCTTCATCGTCCTTTCGCACCGTGGCCCGATCGATCAGGATTTCGTAGTTGCCTTTGGGAACTTTCTTTTCTCCCAACAGATCCTCGACGAAATAGACCTCTCCATCGATCAGGATTCGGGTATAGCCTTTTTGAAGCAAAAGCTCGAGTTCCTGTTCGATTTTTCTTCCTCTGCCTAACTGAAGCGGACAGGAAATCATGACTTTGGCTCCCTCTTCAAAGGAAAGCACATAATCAACGATATCGGTGACGGTGTGATGTTTGACTTCTTTACCAGAGACCGGTGAAAACGTTTTTCCCACTCGGGCGAAAAGCAATTTGAGGTAATCGTAAATCTCCGTGGTCGTGCCGACGGTGGAGCGTGGATTTTTGGTGCTGACTTTTTGCTGGATGGCAATCGCAGGGGCTACGCCTTTGATGTATTCCACGTCGGGTTTTTCCATCCGACCGAGGAATTGGCGGGCATAGGAGCTCAAGCTTTCCACATACATGCGCTGGCCTTCGGCAAAAAGTGTATCAAACGCCAAGGAAGATTTGCCCGAACCGGAGAGTCCGGTGACGACCACAAACTGGTTTCTGGGTATGGCGACGCTCAGGCTTTTGAGGTTGTTGACCCTGGCATTTTTGATGATGATGTATTCTTTGGGATCGAGGGAATCGATGTCGATTTTAGCGGGTAAAGTGCTTAAAGTCATAGCGGGCAAAGTTAGCAATCAAACCCGGCAAGTGGGAGAAAAGTTGGGAATGTTGAATGAAATGGTTGTCAATGTTGTCTGCTTCGCGTTATCAGGTTGTCATGTAAGCCCTGAAGATTTTACCCAACCATTGAATTGAGGTGCCAAAAATTTCACTCTTCCTATCCGAAAATCTGATAAACAACTCTACAACTTGAGAACTCGACAACAAAGACAACATTTTTCTTTTTCTTCGCATCATGGATTTTCAATTTCTCCTCGACGGATTTGCTCAAGGCATTCAAAATATGACTTGGCTGGAAGCGGTGGCGGTATTTTTTGGGATTGCTTCGGTGTTTTATTCCATGCGGGAGCATATATGGGTGTATCCCACGGGAATTGTTTCTACGCTGATTTACGTTTGGATTTGCTTTGAATACAAGCTCTATGCAGACATGGGAATCAATGCCTATTATTTTGCCATGTCTATTTACGGCTGGTATGTATGGACCCATCCCAAAGAAAATCAAGATGTCCTGCCCGTGACTTGGCTGGATGGAAAAGGCTGGCTGATTTCGGCTGCCCTATTTGCGGTTTCCTACCCTACTTTGGTCTTTGTCCTAAGTAAGTTTACAGACAGCGATGTGCCCTATTGGGATTCGTTTACCACGGCTTCTGCCTTTGTAGGTATGTGGCTGATGGCCAAAAAGAAGGTGGAAAACTGGATTTTTTGGATCATTACAGATCTGGTTTCAGTGCCTTTGTACTTCTACAAAGGCTTGGTGTTAACCTCATTTCAGTTTTTATTTTTTACCGTGCTAGCTACCATGGGCCTGTTTGCCTGGATCAAATCAGCCAAAACCTATGCAAAAGCCTAAGCGGATATTGATTCTGGGTCCGGAGTCTACAGGGAAAAGTACCTTGGCGGAAGATCTGGCCCATCATTTTGGAGAACCCTGGGTCCCCGAATTTGCTCGGGAATATCTGGAAAAAATAGACCGGCCTTATCGATTTGAAGACTTGGCTGAAATTGGAAAAGGGCAACTTGCTTTAGAGGATCAACAGGCCGAAAAGGCCCAAAAATTCCTTTTTTGCGACACCGATCTACGAGTTATCCACATTTGGTCTGAGCATCGGTTTGGGAAGACGGACCCTTGGGTGTTGGAAGAAATCCAGCAGAGAGAATACGAGTTGATTTTGCTCACAGATACCGATTTGCCTTGGGAACCCGATCCGCTGCGGGAATATCCGGAATTGGAGATGCGGCAGTATTTTTTTGAGAAGTATCGAAAGCTGGCCGAGCAAAGTGGCTTTCCCTATTTGATCGTTTCCGGGGATCGGGAAAAGCGATTAAAAGATGCAGTTACTGCTGTGGATAACTCGGCCATTCAATCCTGACAGGTTTTTAAAACCTGTCAGGATTTTCCTTAATTTTTTCCTCTAGTTTCTGTGTATAACCCTCCTATTTCGCCAAAGAATGTTTTGTTATGAATTGGTAAGTGGCATCAAAAGCCTTCACCCAATTTTGGTGTAAAAGGAAAGCATGAACCTCATCTGGAAAGACCAATTGCTCCACTTCAACACCTTGTTTACGAAGTACTTCAGCGAGTTCCACACTTTCTGAAAAAAGTACATTTCGATCGTCATCCCCATGGATCAATAGCACTGGATCCACCCACTTATCCACATAGGCCATAGGGGATGATTTGAAGGCCAATTCAGCCATTTTTGGAAACTTCTCTGGAGCATACCAAGGGGCAAAAACGGGAATGTCATTGTTCCAATTGTGTACGCCATGGATATCCACACCAACATGGAATTTCTCAGGGGCCTGAGAAAGGGCATGGGCTGTCAGATAGCCTCCATAGCTTCCACCCCAGGGGGCGATTCTTGAAGCATCCACATCGGATCGGGCGGCCAGAAAATCCGCTGCTGCCAAGACGTCCTGCACTTCGCTGGCACCTCCGGCCCCATAATTTTCTTCCTCACGGAAATCCATCCCATAGCCGATTCCGCTTCGATAGTTAATCGTTAATGCGATGTAGCCCTGAGAAGCGAAAAACTGCTGTGCGCCGTAGGTATGCGAATAATAAAGCCCATAATTGTAGCCCAAAAGCATCTGTCTTCTACTGCCTCCATGGATAAAGATGACTGCCGGATATTTCTTTTTGGGATCGTAATTGGCTGGAAGGAAAAGTTGGGCAGACGTTTCAAACCCGTCTTTGGCTTTGATTTTTATCGCTTCGGGTTTGCTGAGCGTTTTGGGAAAATTGGAAGGGAAATAAGATTCAGCCAGCATTTTCTTTTTCCCATATGATTGGATCATGGGCCAACCGGGTTGGTTCCAACTGGATTGAAACCAAGCCAATCCATTTTCTACCCGCACCGGAGCCCAATTGATGGTTTGCGGATCGGTTAAGAGTTCCAGGTCAAATGTGGATAAGTCCAGTCGGGACACTTGTCTTCGATCAATGTTTCCGATATTATGAGTGACCAACAATTCGTTTTTGGTAAAAGAGTTTTGCACCCATTCTACTTGTCCTTCGCCGGGAGTCAAGTGTCTAACTTCTTTGGTTTTAGGGTTGACAGCATAGAGTTGCATCCAATTGTTCTTTTCCCAAGGGAAAACCAAGGAACCGTTTGGAGTCCACCAAAGGCGTTCGCTGATGGCCGGTAGATCATCTACCATGACTGAACCCCGACCCGGATCTGCTTTCCAAACTTCCTCGGCTTTCATGGTCGCAATATCCAAAACCCGAATACTCCAAGGATTGGCTTCTTTGATGGAGGTGAAAGGCAAAAGATTTAAGATGTTTGGAATTCTGAGGTAGGCCAGTTTTTTCCCGTCAGGGCTCCAGGTCGGATACGAATCAAAATCCAGACTGGCTTCGGGATATTTCAATTCCTTTTTCTCCAAATCCCAAATCCCCACAAAGGAATGGTCACCTCGTCCCGAAACGAAGGCTAAGTATTTTCCATCCGGAGAAAATGAAAGCATGGAGGCACTTCCTCTTGCGGTAAAAAGTTGCTTGACGGAATCCGTCGTATCTGAGCTTGCTTTGAGATAAACCGAACCTCCGATCAAATATGCAACTTGTTCCCCATTTGGGCTGAAAACAGGTGAGGTTCCTGGAGCGAACCAGCTGGACTTTCCACTTTCCAAATCCAATTTGAAAATCTTCTTATCTGTGTTTTCCTGCAATTGAGCAGGATTGGCCGGTTGGCCGTTTGAATTTCTACCATTGCCACGGACGAAAAGCAGGGTTTTTCCATCCGGAGAAAAAACAACAGGTCCAAGATCCACCCCGATGTCTCCTTTGTAATCAGTCAATTTTTTGGCTTCGTAGTCAGGTGCTTTGGCATAGAAAACATTTCGTTCGCCTTTGTCATTGAACACCCAAGCCACTGCTTTTCCATCGGGAGCCGCAGTCATGTAAGTGGGAAAAGGGGCGGAAATGTAATCGGCGACAGATTGTGCCTTGACCTGTATTGCCAACAGAATCAAGATGGAGGCAAAAAGGATCTTTCTCATAAGGTTGGGGTTTGGTAAAAGGTACAAATTCCGCTTTATTTCCAAAAAGTAATTCTAATGGACAGGTTTATTTGGTATCGGCTTTTGCTGTTTTTGTCAATCAATCTATGGGTTCAGCCGAGCTTTTCTCAGGAGAAAAAGGTGGTGTTTATTATTCTCGACGGGATTCCTGCCGGAGAATTGGAAGCTACTTCTACTCCCAATTTGGATCAGATTGCTGCTTTAGGCGGCTATGCTCGAGCGTATACCGGAGGAGAAAAAGGAGGGGCTTCTGAAACTCCTACCATTTCCGCCGTGGGTTATAATTCCCTCCTCACAGGCACATGGGCCAATAAGCACAATGTATGGGATAATGACATTGCAGCGCCCAATCATTCGTACTGGACGATCTTTAGGTTGATGCGAGAGGCAAAGCCAAATTCCAAACTGGCGATTTTTTCAACTTGGGAAGATAACCGAACCAAGCTATTGGGAGAGGGGCTTAATGAAACTGGAAACTTGAAATTGGACTTTGTTTTTGATGGATTTGAAAAAGACACCCTTACTTATCCACATGATAAGGATAAGGATTACATCCGTAAGATTGATAACCTGGTTTCTTTTGAAGCAGCCCACATTCTGAAAACTCAGGCTCCGGATTTGTCTTGGGTATATCTGGAATTTACCGATGATATGGGACATCGATTTGGTAAAAGCCCGCAATTGACCTCGGCTTTAGAACTGGCTGATGAGCAAGTGGGAAGAATCTGGGAAGCCATTCAGATTAGGGAAAAGAATTTTGGAGAGGAATGGTTGATTTGGATTACTACCGATCATGGGAGAAAAGCCCCTGACTTTAAAGACCATGGAGGTCAAAGTGACTCCGAGCGGGAAATCTGGATGGTGACTAATGCTAAGAATTTATCGAATCGGTTTCATTCTGGAAAAGCGGCCATGGTGGATATTTTGCCAAGTTTGGTTGACTTTTTGGGAATACCCGTGCCTGAAACACAACAGAAAAATTGGGATGGCAGCTCGCTTTTGAAGAAAAAGTAGGTCTGATTTTGAATCAATTTAAGGGTTTTTAAATGTCAGCCTGAGCGAAGTCGAAGGCCTTTTCCAGTATTTTGGAAAACTTTCGACTCCGCTCAATTTGACAAACTTTAAATTTTATACCGACTTAATGACTCAGGTAGGAGGCATAATTCGACAGGCCTGTTTTATCTCGCGATACGTTGAAATAAAATTCCGCCTTTTCGGGTCGGAGATCTCTTGCTCGGCCATTCGGTAGGTTCGCCGGTGCGGAAATCAACAGGAATTCTCATTTTTTTGGATACCATGTTTTCTTCTTCGCAAGCCATGTAAACCAGGATGGCGGTTAGGATGGCGTTATTTTTTATGTCCTCGAAAACCAATTTGTCGTAGGTGTCCAGGTTGGTATGCCAAGTGATCGTGCCATAATCCCAAGCCAAAGAGCTTAGGTTAAAGGCAGGAACTCCAGCCGCCACAAAGGAAACGTGGTCTGTTCCACCCGAGCCCGGATTGCCTGGGAAGGAAGTCTCGATGTCTCTGGTGATCTCTCTTGGGACTTTGCTTAGCCAACGACCGAGGTATTCGTAGCTGTCCACGAAACCTTGGCCTGAAATATTGGCAATTCGGCCGGTTCCGTTGTCTTGGTTAAAAAGCACTTGGATTTTTTCCAGCATCTCGGGATGATCTTCAACGAAGGCTCGGGAACCGTTAAGGCCTTGCTCCTCAGATCCCCAATGGCCAACCAAGATGGTTCGCTTGGGATTTGGATATACTTTTTTCAGGATGCGCATTACTTCCATCATCAGGATAGTACCACTCCCGTTATCTGTAGCTCCGGTGCCGCCCTGCCAAGAATCCAAGTGTGCCGAAAGCATCACATATTCCTCTGGTTTTTCGGTTCCTTTGATCTCTGCAATCGTGTTAAAAGTGGGCTGTAATCCAGTTTCTTTCGACTGGGCATTGACGTGGATTTTTGGTTTTTTGCCGCTTTCTACCAATCGAAAGAGCATTCCATAGTCTTCGATCGAAAGATCAACTGTAGGGACTTGTCTGGTAGAGGCAGAGAAGATTTTATTTGCTCCCAAAGCTTTAGACCAGTAGGAAGTGATCACACCTACAGCGCCTGCATTTTCCAGCGCGATAGGAAGAGAAGTGCGGTTTTTCCCGGTTTTTTGGGTGCGCTCCAACCAAGCTTTCTCCAAAGCATCTCGTTCCTTTTTTAGGGCTTCAAAAGAAGGATCTGTTGCCCATTTTTCCCAGTTATCATCCGGACGTCCGGTGAGCTGGGGAGCTGAAATCATGACGTATTTGCCTTTGACGGATGGGAGCCATTTTTGGAAAGCCACTGAGTCTGCCAAATCCGGCAAAACGATCACCTCGGCAGTTAGACCTCCGGCAGGAGATGCAGGACTCCAGGAAAGCTGGGTTCCAGCCAAGGTTCTCACCCAAGGCTCAACCATATCGATATGCGTAGTTCCTCGATCCCAGCCTCTCCATTCTCCCCATTTTTCATTCTTGGCTTGGATGCCCCATGCTTCGTATTGCTTCACGGTCCAATCATGCGCTTGCTGCATTTGGGGAGTGCCGACGAGTCTTGGGCCAATGCCGTCGAGGAGTTCATGTGCGAGTACTTCCAGTTTGGAATTTTCGTTGGCTTCTTTGATAATAGCATCAATGACCTGGTTTTGAGCTTGTACTTTGACAGAGACCAAAAGCAACAGCCCGAGGCCAAAGCGGTAGAGTTTGTTCATTGGATTTTAGGTTAAAGGTTAAAAATAGAATAGCCGATTAGAATATGGCTAACCACTGGTGGATATTTCATTTACAGCTTCTTCACTACCTGACAGGGATTCCCAAAAGCTAATACATCATCCGGTAGGTCTTTGGTCACCACCGAACCCGCCCCGATGGTCACATTATCTCCGATTGTGACACCGGGAAAAATGACTGAATTTCCACCAATCCAAACATTATCGCCTATCGTCACGGGTTTGGTGGAAGTATGATATCGTGTGCTTTCGCCCTCCTGATAGATTCGGTCGGAAGCTTTTAGCGGATGGGTAGCAGTATAAATCTGCACATAGGGAGCGATCAGTCCATTTTTTCCAATGGTGATTTTGTTGTCATCGAGAAACATGCAATTGGTGTTGACAAAGGTGTTTTCCCCAATTTCGATGTTGATTCCGTAGTCGCAGAAAAAGGGAGTTTCGATCCAAACGCCTTTTGTCACCTTTCCCAAAAGTTGACTGATTAGCTCATTTCTCCTGTCCAAATCCCGGCTATCACACGTATTGTAAGCTAAAATTAAGGCTCTTGCCCGATGGTACAGCTCGAGGAGTTCCGGATCTCGGGAGTCATAAGCCTCTCCGTCTAGCATTTTTTGGAGGTTGGTTTTCATAAAAATTCAAACGATTTGTTCCCTAAAATAGAAATAATTGCACGACCTCGATTTTGAAAAGTAGATTCCCTTAGACCCAATGTCAAATACACATGATTTTTATCAGAAACCGTCGTTTTTCTTTCCTTTTACCACATTTCCTTTGGCTTTTCTAAGGCTTTTGGATTTACTTTAACTCCGCTTCAAACCCGGAGGAAAACATGCAAACCCAAACTGACTTACTGGCTTTTTTTGAAAGCGTCTTGGCGTCACGAGCGGAGACCAAAGCGCTTGATTGGCTAAGCTCCCAAACCGAAAAAATCAATGCTGACGCATCGCCCACCAAGTTTTTCTTGGCGTTTTCCCAAGCTTCCCGGTTTTTCAAAAAGGATAATCTCAATTTATCAGAGACCGAGAAAGAAACAACAGGTAGCTTGGTCTCAGGTTTTGATCCCAGTCATTGGGATGTATTGCAAACTGTAAGAACGTATTTACTATTAAAATTTGCCCCTGGAAAAGAGGCTTGGCTGAAAGTAATTAACCAACTCTTCGAAACCGGCGACATGCACGAGCAGCAGGCGTTATATGCAGCCTTGCCTGTGATGCCTTATTCGGAAGACTTGCTTACTCGGGCGATTGACGGCTGCCGAACCAATATGACCCTGATCTTCGATGCGATTGCACTGAACAATCCGTATCCACCAGCTCATTTTCCCGAAGCCAATTGGAATCAATTGGTGCTGAAGTCCATCTTTATGCAGCGACCGATTTATCGGATTCAGCAATTGGACGAAAGGAGAAATCAGGCTTTGGCGGAAATTGCTTCGGATTTTGCCCACGAACGTTGGGCTGCTGGTCGATCGGTCATGCCTGAACTTTGGCGTTTGGTGGTTCCTTTTCTCAATGAGCATTTGCTGGAAGACTTGAAAAAAGTCGTCTTTTCAGAAGACCAATTGGAGGTTGAAGCCGGATTGCTAGCGGCCTACCAATCTGACTTTGCGCCAGCAAAAGATCTGCTTAAATCCTTCCCTGAGACGGTCTCTGCTATTGAATACGGAGAAATTTCTTGGGAGAAAATCGGTAAGGATTTTCAGGACAAAAAAGCCTAAACAGGCCAAATTCGATTAATTTTAAAAAACTAATTCCCCAAAGCTATGAGCAAGGAAATGTATATCGATCCACATATTCACCTCGTCTCCCGTACCACAGATGACTACGAAGCCATGCGAAAAGCTGGTATCGTTGCCACTATTGAACCTGCCTTTTGGCTGGGTCAGCCGCGTACGGAAGTAGGATCCTTCAAAGACTACTTTTCCACTTTGGTCGGCTGGGAGCGGTTCCGCGCCAGTCAGTTTGGAATAGTGCACTATTGTACGATGGGTCTGAACTCCAAGGAAGCTAACAATGTGCCTTTGGCCGAGCAGGTGATGGAATTACTTCCGCTTTATGCAGGAAAAGAAGGCGTGGTGGCTATCGGGGAGATCGGCTATGATGATCAAACCGAAGCTGAAGATCGTTTTTACCGCCTTCAACTGGAACTGGCTAAAGATGTCAATCTTCCCGTACTTATCCACACTCCTCATCGGGATAAAAAGAAAGGAACAACCCGCTCTATGGACGTGGCCGAAGAGCATGGCATGGACCCAGGATGGGTGGTCGTCGATCACAACAATGAGGAGACGGTTAAAGAAGTGTTGGATCGAGGATTTTGGGCAGCTTTTACTATTTATCCACATACCAAAATGGGTTCCGAGCGAATGGTCGAGATCGTCAAGCAATATGGACCTGAACGGATCATCGTGAACTCAGCTGCGGATTGGGGGATTTCTGACCCGATTGCTGTTCCAAAAACGGCGGCTCTGATGCGCAAAATGGGAATTCCTGAAGAGCATGTGCGTCTGACTACTTATCAAAATGCCCTAACCGTATTCGGTCTCAGTGGACAAATGCATGAAGACGATTGGCTCAAAGCTCCACCGATCGATCAGACCAAAAAATTGGGAGGAAATTCCGTACTTCGCGGAGGTCAGGTGCCTCGCGTCGAGGGTCCTGCCGATCGGGTAGAAAATTAATCCATGAAAAATACCAAGCTTTTCGCTTATCTACAGCTAACCCGCCCAGCCAATGTGATCACCGCGATCGCAGACATCTGGGCGGGTTTTGCCATTGCAGGTGCCTGGGATTATATGGCCACCAACTGGATCTATGGTGACCAGCAATTTTGGTGGAATTTGCTCTGGCTTTCATTGAGTACAATTGGTTTGTATGCAGGTGGAGTAGCCTTCAATGATGTCGCAGATGCAGACTTGGATGCCATCGAGCGGCCTGAGCGCCCTATTCCGAGTGGAAGAGCTTCTAAAAAAACTGCTTTTTGGATGTCTTCCTTGCTTTTGGTTTTTGGAATTTTCTGTGCCTTTCAAGTCAATCAAGTGGCCGGAATCCTAGCCCTTGCCATTGCAGCCTGTGCTGTGCTTTATGATTATTGGGGCAAGCATCAGCGGATCCTCGGCCCGATCAATATGGGGCTTTGTCGCTCTGGTAATTTATTGCTGGGCGTCAGTGTGGCTCCGGAAGTGCTGGAAAAAATCTGGCCTATCGGTCTTTTACCTTTGATCTATGTAGCTGCCATCACCATGATCAGCCGGGGAGAGGTGCATGGAAAAAACCGAAAAGCGCTTTTCGCAGGTGGGGCTATGTATGCGTCCATTTTCGTGGCCATTTTTGGCTTGGCTTATCTGGAGAGTCCGGGATACCTGCAAGTGATTCCTTTTTTAGCTTTACTTGGCTATATGATCTTTCCTCCTTTGGCCAAAGCGATCCGAACTCAAGAACCCAAATTCATCGGCAAATCGGTGAAAGCAGCAGTAATCTCCTTGATCATCGTCAATGCTGCTTTAGCTTCTGCATTCTCCGGTTGGCCCATTGGAATCGTCGTTTTGCTGCTTCTTCCGATTTCCCTTTGGTTAGCTAAAAAATTTGCTGTAACCTGAGTAAAAAATAAACCGAATTCTTTCACAACTTGTCTTGAAAGAAATCCCGAATAACCTATTGCTTGCAAACCATGAATACGATTCTCGAACAGTCCTTTTCGGTTCCCTTTCGCTACCCGGTAGCTTTTACCGAGAATCTATTTGATCCACAAAATCAAATCCTAGCTAATGTCCTTCGTGGCGATCGCGTGCCTAAGGTACTTTTTGTCATCGACAGCGGTGTGGCCGATACGCATCCCCATTTGATTGCAGAGGTGAAAAACTATGCTTCTGCCCATGCAGAGGTTTTCACTTTGGCAGCTGAACCCCTCATTGCGATTGGCGGAGAAGCCTGCAAAAACGAGGAAGCCGAATACCACAAGATTGTGGAGGCGACCCATCTCTATGGCATCGACCGTCATTCCTACATTGCAGCTATCGGTGGCGGTGCAGTACTGGATATGGTGGGCTTTGCAGCGGCAATTTCCCATCGGGGTATTCGACTGATTCGGATTCCGACCACGGTTTTGTCCCAAAATGACTCTGCGGTTGGTGTGAAAAACAGTGTCAACGCCTTTGGTAAAAAGAATTACCTCGGCACGTTTGTCCCTCCCGTGGCGGTATTGAATGATTTCAATTTCCTCAAGACACTGGATGATCGTGACTGGAGAGCGGGAATTTCGGAGGCCATCAAAGTAGCTTTAATCAAGGATTTGAGCTTTTTCGAGTGGTTGGAAAATGCGGGAGAAGCACTTGCCCGCCGAGAGATGGAACCCATGAAAGTCCATATCATTCGCTCTGCGAAAATGCACATGGACCATATCGCCGGCAAGGATCCATTTGAGTTTGGAAGCTCCCGACCCCTGGATTTCGGACATTGGGCCGCACATAAATTGGAAAAATTGAGCGATTTCCGCATCCGTCACGGGGAGGCTGTGGCCATCGGGATTGCCTTGGATTCTGCCTATTCCTTTTTACAAGGCCGAATCACCGAGTCGGATTTCAACCGGATCATTCAACTGATGCATACCCTGGGTTTTGAACTTTTCGCTCCGGAACTACAAGGTGAAAATCTGATCCAAGGGCTAAAAGAATTCCAAGAGCACTTAGGCGGTCAGTTGACCATCATGCTCTTGGAAAAGTTGGGCAAAGGCGTGGAAGTCCATGAAATGGATCACGACTTGATCTTTAAATCTGTGGAAATTCTCCGTAGGTTAGAGAAAAAGTCTGCCGTTCACGCTTCCTGATTTTTTCCCAGCCTATGAAAATCCATGACTTTCACCTCAGCTATTGCAGCAATATCCATCCCGGAGAAACCTGGGATGCGACCTTCGAAAACCTCAAGATCTATATTCCTGAGGTCAAAAATCGCCTCAAACACAAAGGCCCTTTTGGCATCGGGCTTCGGCTTTCCCACGAGGCTTCCTTGATTTTGCAACGTCCGGAGCGGATGCGGGAGTTTCAGGACTGGCTGAAAAAAGCCAATGCCTATGTGTTTACCCTAAATTGCTTTCCGTATGGAGGCTTTCACCGCACCAAAGTGAAAGAAAATGTCCATACGCCGGATTGGACTACCGCGGAACGAAAGGATTATACGATTCGGAGTTTTCGGATTTTAACCCAACTGCTTCCTGAGGGAATGGAGGGAGGTATTTCCACATCACCGCTTTCTTACCGGCATTGGTTTTCCTCCGAAAAGAAAAAAAATGAAGCGATCCAAAAATCTACGGATCACCTGATCGAGGTAGTGCTGGAGTTGGTGAATATCCATCAGGAAACCGGCAAGCTCCTGCATTTAGACATTGAGCCCGAACCGGATGGGATTTTGGAAAATTCCGACGAGTTGGTCAGCTACTTCCAAAATTGGCTGTTGCCAAAAGGGAAAATGGCCTTAGCCGAAAAGCTAGGAGTTTCAACTGATGAGGCGGAAAAGCTGATCAAAACCCACATTCAGGCTTGCTACGATGTGTGTCACTTTGCGATCGTGTATGAAAATCCTGCTGAGACATTCCAGAAGTTGTCAGCAGCTGGAATTCAAATTGGAAAGATTCAGATTTCGGCTGCGCTGAAGGTGATGATTCCGGAGTCCGCCGTGGAGCGGTTTACACTCAGCAAACGATTGGAAGAATTTGCCGAATCGACCTACCTGCATCAAGTCGTCGCTCGAAAAAAAGACGGGCAGTTTGCCTCTTATCCCGACTTGCCTCAGGCCATCGAACACTTGGGAAAAACCAAAGATTTGGAATGGCGAATCCACTTTCATGTTCCGGTCTTTTTGGAAAATTATGGCTCATTCCAGTCTACTCAGCGCGATATTTCCCTTGTACTCAATCAAATTTTAACCAACCCAACCCTCACTAAACACCTCGAAGTTGAGACCTATACTTGGGAAGTTTTGCCAGAAGACACACACCTGACCTTAGGCGAATCGATTGCCAGGGAACTCAGCTGGGTGATCGAAGAATTGGGTAAGGAATAAAGGATCGTGTAATTACGATTTTTGATTTACGATTTACGAGGAGCAGAGTATTTTTGGGCTTTTTCTTAGGATTTAACCTTTTTGAGAACAAGGTTTGAAGTTCAATTTGATGTCGTAAATCGTAAATCTGAATTCGTAAATAAAATTTGGTTTTGCCAAATGATTTAAAACTATGAAGAAGACTGTCGTCCTAGATATCGTTGCTTTGTCTCCCCGAGTGATCGGAGAGCATACGCCTTTTTTGAAAAACTGGATCGCGTCCAAGAAGCAAGCCGTCATCGAACCTGTACTTCCTGCGGTGACTTGCTCGGCCCAATCCGTGTATCTGACCGGAAAGTGGCCCACCGAAAACGGCATCGTGGGCAATGGGTGGTATTTTCAGGATGAGTGCGAAATCAAGTTTTGGCGGCAGTCCAACAAACTCGTACAGGCTGAAAAAGTATGGGAAGTTCTGCGGAAGGAGAATCCTGAGTTCACGGTGGCGAACATGTTTTGGTGGTACAATATGTACTCCTCCGCCGACTATGCGGTGACTCCCCGGCCGCTATATCCTGCAGATGGACGCAAATTGCCCGATTGCCATAGCCAACCCATGGAGCTGCGAGACCGGCTTCAGGCCGAGTTGGGCCAGTTTCCGCTCTTCACCTTTTGGGGACCGAATACGACCATTGAATCCAGCAAGTGGATCGCCGAGGCAGCCAAAAAGGTGGAAGAATGGTACAATCCCACGCTCAATCTGATCTACATTCCGCATTTGGATTATAACCTGCAGAAGTATGGAATAGACTTCTCCAAAATCTCCAAGGACCTTCGCGAAGTTGACGACTTGGCTAAAGACTTGATCACCTTCTTTGAAAATCGGGGTGCCGAGGTTCTGCTACTTTCTGAATATGGGATCACGAGTGTGAGTAAGCCGATTCACCTCAACCGGATTTTCCGGGAAAAAGGATGGATTCAGGTGAAAAATGAGTTGGGTCGAGAGACGCTTGATGCCGGCACATCGTCAGTATTTGCGGTAGCGGATCATCAAGTCGCCCATGTCCATGTCAACGATCACTCCAACCTTGCCGAGGTCAAAGCCCTGCTGGAAAAGACTCCCGGTGTGGAAAAAGTGCTGGATGCCCAAGGCAAAAAAGATTTCCACATCGATCACGCCCGTTCGGGGGATTTGGTGGTGATCGCCGATGCGGACTCTTGGTTTACCTACTATTTCTGGCTGGATGATGCCAAAGCTCCTGATTATGCTAGATGTGTGGATATCCACCGCAAGCCTGGTTACGATCCGGTCGAGCTCGTTCTCGATCCGGCGATCAAGATCCCGATTCTGAAAATCGGCTCCAAGGTGCTGAAGAAAAAACTGGGCTTTCGCTACCTGATGGATGTGATTCCCTTGGATGCTACGTTGGTGAAGGGGGCACATGGAAGAATTCCAGAGTCCGACTTGGACAAGCCGCTTGTGGTGGGGGATTCTAGGTTAATCACTTTAGGTAAAATTCAGCCAACTGAGATTTTTGAGTTAATCATAAAATCTGTTCGTGGTTAAACTACCCCCAACCGCTTTTTCACCTTCAATAGGTTTTCCTGCTTTTTAGGCTCTCGGTACTTTTGGCAGTAGTCAGTGTGGTAATTGTGCTTTTGCATAAAGACCAGCTGCAGTTCATCCCATGCCTGCGCGGTAAAGTTGGGATTGAAGTGCTTGAGTTCTTCGAATAGACTTTCTCCGATTTGTTCAAAAAGGTCAGTTCCGAGGTATTCCAAATCGGCGTCTGCTAGAATTTTTTCCAGATGATTGGTTGGGCTTTGAGGGATTTTCGTAGCCATGATCATCCCGTAGATTTTGGTGAGATCTGATTTAGAATACTCCATTGAGAGGTATCCTTCGGCGATTTTACAGCCTTTTTCTTCATGATCTTTGGGATTGTCGATGAAGCCTGTGTCGTGAAAAAGCGCAGCCAACTTGAGCAATTCTAAATCTGATGAACTTACCCCGGATTGTTCTGCGAGAAAAATTGCCTTATCTAGGACATAGGCAGTATGATCTAGGTTATGATAACTGAGATGAGAAGGCAATTTTTCCAAAATGTCTTCGTAAATCCTGTTTTTTATTTCTTCGAAAACCATCAGCTGTGTTTGCTTCCTATTTGTTTGACTACTCCTCCTTTGACTTCTTTGATTGTCTGTACATAAAAGAACGCCTTAGGATCTATTTCTTGTATGGCCAGTTTGATGCGATGTACTTCCAGTCGGGTGACTACCGTCATAATGATATCACAGGGATGATGGATGTGGAAGGTATCAGGGAGATAACCTCTCTCTCCTTTATAGACCGAAATCGCTTTTCCAAACTCCTTCACGATGAGCTCTTTTACCTTATCATCCTCTTTTGAAATAATGGTAAGTGCTGTGTACTCCTCAAAACCTTCGACCACATAATCGGTCATTTTAATTGCTGTGAAATAAGTCAAAATGGAGTACATCGCTGCTTCAATTCCGAAAAACAATGCCGCAAAAAGCATGATCAGGGAATTGAGGAACATGGTGATTTCGCTTGCAGAGAGCGCGGAATTTTTCTGAAAATAGGTGGTAATCACTTCAAAGCCATCAATCAATCCTCCCCCTCTGATGATGAGACCAATTCCAAGCCCCATCATCACTCCACCAAAAACAGCGATGAGTACCTTGTCCTCTGTGACAGTTGGGATTTCGAGAAATTCCAAAACCAGTACGAGTAAAAAGACTGAAAAAATGGATTGAACGGTAAAGGTTTTCCCTATTTTTTTCCATGCCATTACAAAAAAAGGAGCGTTGATCAGAACCAACAGTAAGTTGAGATCCACATCATAATGCAAATTGACAATGATGGCCATACCAGTGACACCACCATCTAAAAACTTGTTTGGAAGCATAAACGCTTCCAATGCAATCGCAGAACAAAAAACTCCCAAAATGATCAAAACCAATGATCTCGGATCAAAAACAGCTTTCCAGTTTACTTTTTCTGTTTTGGTACTCATTAAGCGCTATGTTGAAAAATGAAAGGATTTAGAGGGAACAGGGTTATATGGCTTAAAACGAATTAAATGCTTTTTGGAAATTAACTTTTAAAATTTTCAAAAATAAGCATAGGATAAAAAATTTTCTTTTACCCAAGCTCTCAATCAAGAGTTGGTAAGCTCAATTTGTACTTCATGGCGATTAATCTTATGGAAATGATTACACTCATTGAAATCAGGAGATTGTAATTACGATCTGTCTCCAAGTAATCTAATACTAAATAAATCACTGCGCCAGCAAGACATGCTGAGGCGTAGATTTCTTTTCTAAAGAGGATTGGTATTTCATTGGTTAGCGTGTCACGAATCACCCCACCCATCACTGCGGTAAACATGCCCATAATTGCCGCGATCTCCGGCCTGACTCCCAGGCTTAGGGCTTTTTCCACACCTAAAACCGTAAAAAAGCCAATTCCCAGCGTATCAAATAGAAAAAAGGTTTTCCTTAACCGGCTGAGAAGGTTTGGAAAAATAAAAGCGGCCAAGATTCCTGTCAATATCGCATACAAAAAGTGGATGTCTCCAATCCATACCAGCGGATAGCTGTCCAGCAAAATATCCCGAAGCGTACCACCTCCGATAGCGGTAATAAATCCGGTAAATCCGGCTCCAAACATATCGTGTTCTTTTTCCCTCACTGCCAATGCCCCTGAAATGGCAAATACAAAGGTTCCTATGAGTTCGAGGGCATATTGGAGAGTCATATTTTGCAAAAGTTCTGAAACTTCAAGTTAACGATTAGATTTTCTCCATTACCAAAATACCCATTTCTCTTTGCCCTGGGATCAGTACGGTTTTCATGGGTTCCAGAAATCTAAAGCCGATATTCTCTAACTTATCCGCATAGGCTGGCAGGAACAAAAACCGCTCAGATTCATCCGGAAGGATATATTTCCCCTCTCCAAGGGCTGAACTGTGCGCTAAGATTCCTCCAAACGCTGTAGTCATCCGAAACCAAAAGACACCTCCCGGCTTCAAGACACGATGGATTTCATGGATCATTTGCCAGAAGTTATCCACACTCTCTGCAAAGTGAAGGACTGCCGAGCAAATCACTGCATCAAAAGCTCCGGTATGGAACGGAATGTCTTCCAACTTTCCCACCTGAAACCGATGGGTGTCGAATGCTGGATTCAAACTCGTAGATAAATATCGACAATATTGAATCGCTAAGTCGTTGGGGTCAATGCCGAAAATCTGATAATTCTTTTGAATGAAATAGATTGCATTTCGCCCTTCTCCACAGCCTGCATCGAGGATCTTCATTTCCTTGGTGAACCTCCCTTTTAGGATTTGATCCAAGAGGTAGATATCCACATTGCCCAATAGACGGTTCAGCTCATTGATTTCCATACTCGAGTTGGTCTAAGGCTTCTTTGGCCTTCAATCGGCCAATTTCGATCATTTCGGCAGATCGGTGAAACTCCAAGGTTCCAGCTTGTTTTCTTGAAATTTTGATTTTCACATCCACTGGATATTTTTCCAGAAGTAGTTCACAAAACCGATCCTGAAGCAGGTCAAATGACCGAGTCACCAATTCCAAAGATGAATAGGCTGTTTTAGATTCGGCCTTTTTCTCATCGGGAAAAAACTGTCGCATTTTAGACTGATATTCCTTCAGCCAACCTGGTAAGGTGATCAACTGCTTACCGGACTCGTCTTTTTTGGGAGGTGAAATAAATTCATTTTCCAATCCGTTGACATCCACAACTACAACCAAGCTTTTTGCAGGGTCTGAAATAAGTGAAATGGGCACAGGATTGAGAACTCCACCGTCAATAAAATGATTCTTTTCGATTTTGGCGGGTAAGAAGACTGAAGGAATACTTCCGGACGCGCGGATGGCTTTGTACAGGCTTCCCTTTCTGAATACATATTCTTTGCCGGAATGAACTTCTACTGCATTGCAAGAAAACTGGATTGGTAAGTCTTCAATTTGACAATCGGGTACCACTTTTTTCAAAGCACTGTATACTTTTTCTCCCTTTATGAATCCCCGACTTGAGAATGTGAAATCCATCAGAGAAAATACATCTACCCGATCCAAATTGCAGATCCATTCTTTGAATTCAGGCATCTTGCCGGTAGCATACATGCCTCCTACCAATGCACCTGCGGAGCAACCGGCGATTTCGATGATCTCATATCCTCGCTTTTCCAACTCTTCGATCACTCCTACGTGCGCCAATCCCCTCGCTCCGCCACTGCTCAAAACCAATGAAACTGTTTTCTTTTTTGACATATATTTAGGCTTCAAAAGTTGTCTGAACACTTAAAAATCACCTACAATACTAACTAATATGAGTGAATTTAAACCCTTTCACCTCGCTTTCCCCATCCGTGACATCGAAGAAACTCGCCAATTCTACGGAGACTTGTTGGGTTGCGAAATCGGCCGAAGCACTGACAAATGGATCGATTTCAACTTTTTTGGACATCAACTCTCTGCCCATATCAAGCCTGAAGAATTGGCCAATGCCAAAACAAATGAGGTGGACGGAAAAAATGTTCCAGTTCGTCATTTCGGAGCAATTTTAGGTTGGGACGAGTGGCATCAGCTTGCAGATAAACTCAAGGCGCACGGAATGGAGTTTGTCATTGAACCTTACATCAGATTCAAAGGTGAAGTGGGTGAGCAGGCTACCATGTTTTTCCTCGATCCTTGCGGAAACGCACTGGAGTTTAAATCCTTCCAAGATCCTACACAGATTTTTGCCAAATAGTCCAGATTGTGAATAATCTGAACCTCGATCGGCGTATTGGCCCGACTATTCAGGTCGGGAAGATGAGTTACCTCTATTTCAGTGGAACGTCCTATCTGGGTATAGATCATGATCAACATTACCAAGCAGTATTAATAGACTGTATCCGACAATATGGATTCAGCCAAGGGCTGAGCCGGGTCAATAATGTTCGATTGAAGGTTTATGAGGCGTTTGAGCAGTATTTCGCAAAAAAAGCTCAAGCTGAAGATGCCGTAGTGATGAGTTCAGGATACCTGTCCGGAATCACGGCTGTTCAATATGTGTATCCCAAATCGGAGCTCTGTTGGGCAGCGCCGGACACGCATCCTGCTATTCTGCCTACAGGCTTTAAATCTGATATTCAATTGAATTTTATACAATGGAAAAATCAGTGTTTGGAGCAATCAGAGGAGCTTTCACCTAGGAAAATTCTGATTTTGGGTAATGCGGTTGATCCGCTTCAGGCCGAGATTCATGACTATTCATGGGTTCAGGAAGTAGCCAAAAAGCATGAGGTCACACTCCTGATTGATGACAGCCATGCCTTTGGGGTGTTGGGAAAAAGTGTATTCGGAACCTATGCTGAAAATTCGTTTCCAAATGTAAACTTGGTCATTTCCGGTTCCTTGGGAAAAGGCTTGGCCATGCCGGCAGGGATAATTTTGGGAAAAAAGGAGGTGATTCAGGGAATCAAAAGTCAGGTGATTTTTGCAGGAGCTTCACCCTGTTCGCCTGCTAATCTCCAGGCTTTTCTGGAAACTCAGGATATCTACAAAGCCCAAAGGCAAAAAATCAGAGACTTTACCGGTGTTTTCTATCAAGAAACAGCCGACTTATCCACAGTTTCAGGTTCAGCAAAATTCCCTGTTTTTATCCTAAAAGATCCCACTTGGTCTGATAAGTTGGAGAAAATGGGATTTATCACGTCGTCTTTTTCCTATCCTACTTCGGAAAGTCCTCGTATCAGTCGTATTGTCATTTCGGGTTTTCATTCACTTAGGGACTTGATGGCCTTAAATGAAGCTCTTCATCAACTTTCCGAAAAATCATGAAAAAGCTACTCTATCTCCTCGCCTTTTCTTTTGGGATGATTTCTTGCGAGAGCAAAGATCCTGTGCTTTTTGAGGAAGGATTGGAAAACTACCCGACTTTGAAAAAAGTACTTTCGGATACGTCCAAATTCCAGGTTCAGATTATCTATACGCAGATTGACCGCAATGAACACGGGAATCCGCTTTTTACAGACCATTCCTTTAATCTGAACGATAATCACTATTTCTATCCCGCTTCCACGGTGAAGTTACCGATTGCTTTGGTGGCCTTGGAGTGGCTTGAGGAGCAAGATATTGATGGATTGACTATGGAAACCGCCATGCTCACAGATTCGGTGAGGCCTTCCCAGCTACCTGCCTACAACGATTCAACAGCTCAAAATGGATTGCCTAGCATCGGGCATTACATCAAGAAGATTTTGCTGGTTTCTGATAACGATGCTTCTAACCGACTCTATGAGTTGATGGGGATGGACTATATCAATCAAAAGCTAAGGGAAAAGGGTTTACTGAATTCAGTAATCACCCAGCGTTTGAGTTTTCCTATTTCTCCCGAAGAAAACAGACATTTCAACCCGATTCGATTTGTGGACAACTTCGGAAAAACCCTTTTAGAACTGCCTGCCAGGCACTCGGACAGTGCGTATGTGGTGCCGGGGAATCCAAAAATCGGTCAGGCTTTTTATCGAAATGATTCCCTTATACAGGGAGGAATGGATTTTTCCTATAAAAACAAGTTTGCCCTTTCAGACCTTCATGGAGTAGTCAAGCGAATCGTCTTTCCAGAAGCTTTTGTAGGGATCGAGCGATTTAATCTGAATGAGGAGCATCGCAACTTTATATTGAAGTACATGAGTATGCTTCCCCGAGAAAGTAATTTTCCCAAGTACGACACCACGGAATACTACGACAGCTACTCCAAGTTTTTCAAGTTTGGGTCAGACAAAACCCCGATTCCTTCCAGATTTCGGATTTTCAACAAGACAGGTTGGTCTTATGGATTCCTGATTGACGGGTCCTATTTTGTGGACTATGAAGCAGGCGTGGAGTTTTTTGTTTCCGCTGTCGTCTATGTCAACGAGGATCAGATCCTCAACGATGACAAGTACGAGACCGAGGAGATTGGCTTACCTTTTTTCGCAGAGTTGGGCGACTATTTGTACCAAAGAGAATTGAAAAGGAAAAAGCAGATACCGGCGAAACTGCCGAATATCAGTTGGATTGACTAAATAGAAGCTAACAAAACTTTTCATTTGATCCTTTTTCAAAGCTGCGGCTGCCGAGATTATAAGAGTTAAATACCATTTTCCTGACGTCAGGAAAATGATCTAATTGCCTCAAAAAACTGAAAAATACATAGGCCACCCTTTCGGATTATTTTAGTACAAAGCAAAACCGAATGAAAAACTTTAAAATCTATCTAAAAGCCAAAACCACTTTGGTTTTCCACTTGGTATTCTCCTTGGGATACTTTTTACTCGTTCAGGCCTACGTTTACCCGACCTTATGTTTCGATTTCTCGGCGGCTTTTGAGACAAAGACTTGGTTTGAGCTTCTGTTTATGAACTCATTTCTGTTGGTGACTCAGTATTTCTGGTTTTGGAAGCCAAATCAAAAGCGAGATTAATTTTCCATTAGATGGAGCTATTATTGGTGTTTTGAGTTTTTATAAATCCGCGCTTTTTCCTCAAAAACTTGCCTGATTTTATTCAAGCTTTTCCCGCTGATTTACGCAGATGTATAAGCACAGCATCTCGCTGATCTAAATCATTCTGCGTAGATCTGCGACGTTTTCTGCGCATAGCTGCGGGATACTTGTTTAAGGTTTCTCACAAAAAAACCTCAGGAAAATTCCTGAGGCGTGGGGTCATTAATATGCTTTTTCGAGTTTGGGAATTTTTACTTGGGGCTGTGGATAAGTATTGCCGAGTTGAATTTTTAAGGCTCTCAATTGGGCTGTGGATAACTCCCAAGGCTGATGGATATCAAATCCCTTAATCGACTGTAATTCAGGAATCCAAAGCCTTACAAAATCGCCTTTTTTATCGTAATTGTTGGCCTGTCTGAGGATGTTGAAATACCGATTTTCTCGAGGATCATTTCCTACGCCTCCCACATACATCCAGTTGCCCCAGTTGGAGCAGACATCGTAATCGATCAGCTGACTTTCGAAGTAGCTTGCTCCCCAAGTCCAGTCAATTCCCAGGTCATTGACCAAGAAGCTCGCCACATTTTGACGGCCACGATTGGACATAAAACCCGTTGCTTTCAATTCACGCATATTAGCATCCACAAAAGGAACTCCTGTCAACCCCTCAACCCAGCGCTGAAATTGCTCCTGATCTCTCCTCCAGGAGTCCTTTTGATGACGGATGCCTTGAATATCAAATATTTTGTCCCCGTGTTTCTTGGCTATAAACCGAAAATAATCTCTCCAAATCAATTCGAAAATCAGCCAATACGTGCTATCGTTTTTCTTTCGCTCGCGCTCATACTTTTTCACCTCTTCATAGATAGTCCTAGGAGAGATGCAGCCCAAGGCCAACCAAGAGGAAAACTTCGAGCTATAATCCATCCCGATCAACCCATTGCGGGTTTCCTTGTAGACTTTCAGTAAATCCTTTTCCCAGAAATAGGACCGGAGTCGCCCCAGCGCGGATGTCTCTCCACCTTTTATCTCCAACCACGATTTGACATCCTGCTTGGGTTCCTCCAGTCCATAGGCTTTTAGGTTTGGCAATTCTGATCCACTGGAGTTCAGTGCCTCTTTTGGGTAATTTATCTTCTTCAGTTCAGGATAAGTCAATCTGATTTTCGATTGCTTTTCCACCTCTTTCCGGAATTGAGTAAACACTTCCGGAGTTTGCTTAGCTGGAAATGGCAGATCATCCAAATGGTAAAGTGTGCTTTGCCAGAAGCTTTCACAGGCAATTCCATTGGCGAAAGCGAACTTTTCTAAAGACTTATCCACATTTCGTTCTTCGGAAGTGACTTCTTTCGAGAAGAAAATGGCCTTTGCTTCAACTTTTTTAGCTAATTCAATTACTGCTTCTTCTGGCTTCCCCTGAAGAATCACCAGATCTCCGCCCAGCCTTCGAAAAGAATGCCTCAAATCGGCAACAGATTCCAACAGGAATTTGGCTCGAAAGGAACCTGTTTTAGGAAATCCCAATTCGGTTTTTTCAAACATTCTAGGATCAAGGCAATAAACAGGTATCACTTCTTTCCCTTGCAAAATAGCACGGGTCAGCACCTCATTGTCTCTTACTCTAAGATCGTTTCTAAACCAAACCAGGACTCTGTTGTACTTCATGTTTGGCGAACAGGTTGTTTAAGAAAAGTGTTTGAAAACTTCCACAAAAAATCTTTTTGGGTAATGTATCAAAGTTTTTTAGAGGAAAAAGCGAGTTACTTTTTACAAGCCCATGCGTTTTGATTTCCTTATTTCAAGCGATTTGGCTTATCTTTTGGCTTAAATCTATTCTCAATGACCCTTAAATTTTTGCCTGTTAGCATTTTGTTAGCCCTGGTTTCCTGTCAGACCTCTCTTACTCCTGATCAAAGTTTATTTGAAGATTTAAGCACGCAGGAAGGAATAAAAGGAAAATCCGAATACCTCGCTTCCCCTTTTGTGACAGCTGGTGATCGGGTGTATTTGATCGGTCACCAAAATGGGTCTTTCCCGGATTTGGGTTGGCATGTGGAGGGAGAGATGGGGGGCATTTGGCTTCATCCGATCAAGTTGATGGATGGGTTTACCGCCTCCGTAAAAGTGGATGGTCATTCTTTTTGTTTGGATCAGGCGAGATCTTTTACCAATTATCCTTTTTCCAATGTGCTTCAATTTTCTTTGGAAAACTCAGGTATTGAAGTCGAACGTTTGCACTTCGTACCTGATGGAAAAGAAGGGATGACCGTTTTATTCCGGGTTAAAAATGTGGATAAGTCTGAAAAGACAACCCAATTTCAGTTCAACGCCTTTGTGGATTTGATGCCGGTTTGGCTAGGCGATCGTACCGGAATGATCGATCAAGCTGATGTGATTTCTTTTGACGAAATGACGAATACCTTTTCTGCAAAAGATGAAGGCAATCCTTGGTTTACAGTTTGGGGAACAGCGGAAGGAATTTCGATTTCTCCTCAGGAAGAATTGACCTGTGCCTATTCACCCAAAGGAAAAGGGGCGGCCGCTGGATTTTCTCTGCAAGTGACCTTGCCGGCGGGTTCTGAGCAAATTATCCCAATATTTATCGCCGGTTCTACCGAAAGCGAATTAAAAGCCATGGAAACTTTAGTTGATCTCAGGCAAAACTTGGATTCGGATTGGTTTGCCAAAAAGAAGCGATATGAAGTTTTTGCCCACCAAGCAGAAATACAGATTCCCGATCCTGAATTGCAGCGAACGTTCCAATGGATCAAATACAATACGGATTGGCTGGTGCGGGATGTGCCGGGAATTGGGAGGGGTTTTGGAGCAGGCCTGCAGGATTATCCTTGGTTTTTTGGAGTCGATAGTGAATACACGATCCAGGGTTTGATTGCAACGGGAAGAAAGGACCTCGTTTACTCTACCCTCGAACTTATCCACAGTCTATCTGAAAAAGAGAACGGAAATGGCAGAATCATCCATGAGGTAAGTACCAATGGAGCGGTATTTAATCCCGGAAATATCAATGAGACCCCACAATGGGCATCCACGATTTGGGAAGTGTATCGTTGGACTGGAGATCGGGAATTGTTGGAAAAGTATTTTCCTTCCATAGAAAAAGGATTGGATTGGTTGCTCCGGGAAAATGACAAAGATGGCAATCTACTTGCTGACGGTTATGGAATGATGGAAATCCACGGGCTCAAATCCGAAATGATTGATGTAGCTGCTTATTCCCAAAAGGCATTTGCAGATGCCGCGAAAATGGCTGAAATCCTTGGAAAAACCGATCTTTCGAAAAGTTATCAACATACTTCCGATGCCCTGGCAGCTAAGATCAATTCTGATTTTTGGGTAGAGGAATTTGGAAGTTATGCGGATTTTATCGGGACCGTAGACGAGGCTTTGCACTTGGTGGATGATGCAATCATCCGTGCGGATACGCTGAAAAAACCTTGGGCAGTGGAAGAGCTGAATGCTACTAAAGCCAAGTTATCCACATTGCCCAAGAATCAGAAACAGGGTTTTGTACTCTTCCACAACTGGGTAGTCAATACCCCGATGGAAACCGGAATTGCGGATCCTGAAAAGGCTAAAATCGCTTTGGTTACCGCTAAAAAATACACCAATCCTTTCGGAACCTTTGTGACGGGTATCGATCGGGACGAACAGGCCGAAAATGAAGATGGATCTTTTGCAGGAAGCAAGAGCTTTTCCTACACGGGTGCGGTGATGACTTTGCCCACGGGAGTAACTGCCATCGGAGAAAACAACTATGGCAATCCGGATGCAGCGCTCGACTACCTGAAGCGGATGACCCGAAGTTTTGGATTTGCCTTGCCGGGATCGATGTATGAGGTTTCGCCTGATTACGGGATGTTTACCCAAGCTTGGAATCTCTACAGTTTTAGTGTACCGATTGTGATGCAGTTTTTCGGGATTCAGCCTGATGCCGGAAATAAAGTGATCCACATCCGCCCTCAGATGCCAACAGCCTGGGAGGAAGCTTCTATCCAAAAAGTCATGGTGGGTGATAATGAAATCAAAATCAGCTATGTGGATAAGTCAGGAATTCGAGCCATAGAGGTCGAGCAAACCCAATCGAAATGGGGTATTTCCATTGAGATTCCTGAGGAATTTTCCAAAGTAAAAGTTCTCGGGAAAGAAGTCAGTTCGGATACAAAAGGTGGGTATCGTAGAATATTGATGACAGGTAAAAAAGTAAGAGTGGAGGGGAGTAAATGAGGGTTAAACCTATCAGGTTTTCCAATACCTGACAGGTTTAAACATACTACAAATTCAACCAATAATTCAGCTTAAACACAAGCGAACGCTGTTTGGGCATAAAGTCTCCCGGGAAATAGTTATCGGTGTACACCAGGAAGAAATCCGAAACCGGTGCATAGCGCCACTGTAGTCGGGTGTTAATATTGATATTGTCGATCTGATTGTTGTACTGGATAAAGGTCGTCCAGAACAGATTTTTGGTAAAAGTCAGGTCGATTCTAGGTCCTACCAACACCAAATCCGCATCGTTTTGAGGCTTTGGCATTCGGATTCGGGCATAGTTGAAATTCATCGATATATTGGCTAAATACCCTAATCGGATGCCTGTTTGGGTGGTAATCCGCTGAATATTTCCTGTGAAATACTGCCCAAATTCACCGAGCAATTGAAGGTTGAACATGTTTCTGGGATTGCTTCGGTAATCCACCAGTACATTTCGGAACCGATACTCTGTGCCCGCAGCCAAAGGTTCACCTCCCGTTCGGGTGGGGTCAAAATCACTGAAAAGGTATACAAAACGGTTTCTTTGGCTGATTTCAAGTTCGGCCAATGAGTTAAACCGAACAATGTATCCAAGATTGATATCCCGATCGGTGGTTCCGAGAGTTTCATTCCAATAGCCTTCAAACTCCAGCTTTGGACCATGTCGGTTGATCAACTTGGATTTGGGATAAAACAAGTAAGTCACGTCAGGATTTAATCGCTTGAAGTCCACGCGAGGCACAAAGCCTACTTCGGGATTAAAGGATTTTCCTACATCCTGAAAGCTAAAGGTCCAGTTCCAATGGATGTCCGTAAAGAGCATGTAGGCATTAAAGGAATAGGGTTTTTCCACATCCGCTGACTCAAATGTCCGATGGTAAAAGACCTTTCCTGTCCATTTTCCATTAGATGAATTAAGGTTATAATCAGCACCAATGAGTCTGTTATAGGCAGTGGGATCAAATAGCTGTTTGAATTCATCGAGTGCCAGCGACTCCTTATTCACGTAGATCAGCCCTAGATTAGATCGGGTAAATACCTTCTTCTGAAGGGCCAGCACGGTGAAATTTTTTCCAACGATTCCGGCATCTTCATCCGTAGCCGTTTGCATATTCATGGCACCGATGCGCCAGTTTTCATTCAGCTTTCCGCTGAGTCGGGCACCGTAAATGATTTTGCTTTGCACGTTTTGACCGGTTGCAGAGTCAATGTCTACTCCGATTCTTCTGGAGAAAAAGGGTCTGGATCGGGGTTGCCCAAAGCTTTCAAACAAGTCGGCATTTTCAAGGAAAAACTGTCTTCTTTCTGGAAAGAAGATCTCAAAACGATCCAAATTGGTCACTTGCTGATCGACTTCTACCTGAGAAAAATCCGGGTTGAAGGTAAGGTCGAGGTTCAACGCAGGTCCTATCCCGATTTTGGCATCCCCACCCACTGCCGGTGTTAGGTTTTCTTGAGATCCTTCCAAGAAATTACGGGAAGTTCTCCCAGCCACATAAGGGATGAGGGAGACGTTGGCCGAACCTTTTTTCTTGAGAGGCTCTTCGAAAATGAGCTTTTGGAGAAAAGCTGTGGAAATGATCGGGATATTTCTCGGGATGGGAGACCATGTACTTCGCTCGCCGTAGTGACTGTCTATTCGATAAAAATTGACATTCCAGTTTTGCGCACCTTCATTAAACCGAAGCGTTGAAAGCGGAATAATTACTTCGACCTGCCAATGTTGTTCAAAGATTTTTGCCTCTGAAAACCATTTGTTATCCCATGCTAAGCTTAGGTCTTCTGACCTTGTACCTCCGTTCGACACAAGTCCTTCCCTTTGTACCCCGTATGGGTTTACTCCAAACTGAAATGCGTTGGTTTTATCATTGAAGGTGTCCAAAACAAAAACAATCGCATCGTTTTGCTCTCCCCGAAAGTCCCTTCTAAGTGAAGTAGATACATAGTTTCGTGGGCCGTTATTTTCCATCACGGCAGCCAGGTACAGATTTTCAGCATCGAATGCGACCTTGACACGGGTATTTATCGGGGATTTGGAAGTGTCTGAGGGAAAATATTGTCTGAAGTTCCCGTTCCAACCTTCCGGATCTGTCCATATTGCCTCATCAAGAATGCCATCCAATTGGATAGGTTCTTTGAGTTTAAATGCAAATGCGTTCCGAGCAGGTAAACTTTGAGATCGAGCATGACTGACTAAAAGAAATCCTGTCAGTATAATCAGTACAAATTTAATTTTCATGTAAGGTCGTAATCGTGCAAAAATAAGTTTGCTTCAACAGCCAATCCAAGGAATTTTATTAATGGTGATCAAGGATTTTCAATGGATTAGGAAGTGCCAAAAGCAGTAAGGACTAAGTTTCGAAGGCCTCCATGGTGCCTAAATTCACAAAGATAAATCCCCTGCCAGATTCCTAAGGCAAGTTGTCCACCGCTGATGGGAATCTGAACGCTTGTACCGAAAAAAGCACTTTTGATATGCGCCGGCATGTCGTCAGCACCCTCATCTTTGTGGACAAATCGTGGATAAGTCTCTGGTATTAATTCATTTATGAAAGTCTTAAAATCCTTTCTTACCGTCGGATCAGCGTTTTCATTGATGCACAGCCCCGCAGAAGTGTGCTGAATAAACACCTGCAAAAATCCGATTCGGATTTCCTTTATTTCAGGAATAGACCGTACCACCAGATCAGTAATCAGGTGATAGCCTTGAGGATAATTAGGAAGTTTGAGTTGTTTTTGAAAGTAAAGTGACATCGTTTAGATCAATCCTACCTTATTTTCCAATGTTCCGATGCCTTCAATGGTGATCCTCACCACGTCACCAGCCTGTAAGGTAAAATTGTCCGGCACAATGCCTGTTCCTGTCATCATCAGGCAACCGATCGGGAAGGTATTGGCTCGGAACAACCAATCGGCAAGTTCCTGTGGCTTTCGTTTCATTTGAGCCAAAGTGGTTTCACCTGATGCTTCGGTTTTTCCGCCTCTTAGAATTTCCAAACTGATCTTGGTGGAATCATCCAACATTTCTTCTTGGATCAAGATGCATGGACCAACCGATGCGCAGCCCTGATACACCTTTGCTTGAGGCAAATAGAGCGGATTTTCGCCCTCGATACTTCGGCTGCTCATGTCATTGCCTACCGTGAATCCTTGTACTTTTCCCGACGGAGATATCAACAAAGTCAACTCAGGCTCGGGCACATCCCAAGTGGAATCTTTTCGAATATTAACCGTCTCACCCGGATTGGTAACTCGGCTGGCCGTGGCTTTGAAAAATAGCTCGGGTCTATCGGCTACATACACTTTATCGTAAAAATCCGCTCCTCCAGCATCTTTGGATTCCTCCATGCGAGCTGTTCGGCTTCGGTAGTAGGTCACTCCAGCAGCCCAGATTTCCTGATTTCCCATGGGTGCCAAAAGGCCTTCAGATTTGAGTTGCTCGGCTTCTCTTTCAGAAATTCTTTCCCAATGGGTAGCCTCAGATTTAAGCAATTGGGGCAAATGTTCCCGTCCTAGGAGTTGATCCCAATCCAATTCGGGACCCAGAAAAATTTCAGAATCAGTTTCTAAAAGTGTACCGGCCATCAGTTTATAAAGACGCATGAGGTTATGGGTTTGAGGTTAGGCCATGAATTTATAAAAAAGGGATTGAAGCCAAGGCCTTGGAAAAAAACTTTTCCCAATTACCTTTGTCCTCAGATCATAAGGGGTGCCTTAATACAACGGGCTGAGATCATACCCATACGACCTGATCCGGGTAATGCCGGCGAAGGGAAATGAGAAAGCGTAGCGTACATGTGAATTGATTCTGCCGAAGTGCTAGCCTTCGTTGGATTTGCTTGCTGTACCGCTTCGCAAAACGGGTAAACAATCACGGAAAACCTCCCCTGGGTTTTCTTATGTTTCACTCAAACACCCGAAAGGGAAAAAGTAATCATGAAAAAAGTAATACTAGGCTTGATCCTGTATCTAGCCGGGTTGACCGCGTGGGCACAAAACAGCCTAAGCGGAAAAGTAGTAGATGCCCAAAGCAATGCGACTTTGGCAGGAGCATCGGTGTGGACCGAAACAGCCAATCGCGGCACCGTTACCGATGAAAATGGACAATTTACCCTCAATAAACTACCACAGGGAAATCTTGAAATCCGGGTTTCTTACCTTGGCTATGAGACCGAGCGACTGACCATTGCCATTCCTTTCACCGGTGACTTGGTTGTCAAACTTGAATCTAAAGACTTCCTGACAGAGGAGTTTATCGTATCGGCAACAAGAGCTTCTGGCAGTACCCCAACTACGTTTTCCAATGTGGATAAGTCTGAAATTGCCAAGCGAAATTTGGGACAGGATATTCCCATTTTGCTCAATTTTACACCATCCGTAGTGAGCTATTCCGATGCCGGGGCGGGCGTTGGCTATACGGGACTTCGAATCCGTGGTTCTGACCAAACTCGAATTAATGCGACCATTAATGGTATTCCACTCAATGATGCAGAATCACATGGAGTCTTTTGGGTAAATATGCCGGACTTTGCTTCCTCGGTCGAAAATGTCCAAATCCAGCGTGGAGTGGGAACTTCCACCAATGGGGCAGCCACTTTTGGCGCTAGTCTCAACTTTCAGACAGACACCCGAAGGGATGAAGCCTATGCAGAGCTGGACAAAGGTTTCGGATCTTTCAATACTTGGAGACATACCGTCAAAGCTGGAACCGGCCTACTTAATAACCGTTTTGCAGTCGATGCCCGGCTTTCCAAAATCACATCTGATGGCTATGTGGATCGAGCCTTTTCTGATCTAAATAGCTGGTTTGTATCTGGTGGATATTATGGAGAAAAAAGCGTCATTAAGCTCGTTGCCTTCTCAGGAAGGGAGCAAACTTACCAAAGCTGGTATGGTCTTCCCGAATCCAAGCTGAAAACAGACAGAAGAGATAATTTTTACACCTACGACAACGAAACCGACAATTACCAGCAGGATCATTACCAGTTGATTTACACCGGAAAAGTCGGATCCAATTGGAAAACGAATCTCGCTCTTCATTACACCTACGGCCGAGGCTATTATGAGCAGTTCAGGGAGAATGATCGTCTATCTCGGTACAATTTACCCAATGTGGTGGTTGGCAATGAGGTCATTTCCCGGTCCGATATCATCCGCCGCCGTTGGCTGGACAATGATTTCTACGGATTCGTCGGTTCGGCAAATTATGTATCTACGGATGGTAAGCTGGACTTTATCATCGGTGGCGGTGCCAATCGCTACGATGGAGGTCATTTTGGAGAAATTATCTGGGCTCGATTTGCGGGCAATACCAATATCCGCGATCGGTACTACGACAACAATGCCATCAAGGATGATCGGAATATCTACACCAAAGCAACCTATGAGATCAAGCCGGGCTTGAATCTCTTTGGAGACTTACAGTTGAGAGGGATCAATTACTCCTTTATCGGTGTCAATGATGATCTGAGAATTGTGGACGGACAGGCCAATTATACCTTTTTCAATCCCAAGTTTGGGTTCTCTTATGAAAAAGGAAATCAAACCTGGTACGCAAGCTATGCCGTGGCCAACCGAGAACCCACCCGTTCGGATTTTACAGACAATCCCATCACCGAAATACCCAGACCTGAACGCTTGAACAATGTGGAGGCTGGTGTCCGTGCCAAGGCAGGAGGCTTCAGCTACAACGCCAACTTCTACTACATGGGCTACAAAGATCAGCTGATTCTAACTGGTCAGATCAACGATGTAGGTGCCTACATCCGCGAAAATGTAGCTTCTTCCTACCGTGCGGGTATCGAATTGGATGCCGCTTATCAGCTTTCCAGTGTGTGGACCTTGGGCGGAAATCTTACACTTAGCCAAAACAAAATCCGGGAGTTTACCGAGTACATCGATGACTACAGCGTGGATGATTTCAGACAAGAAACCTTTGCTTATACGAATACAGACATTGCTTTTTCACCGAATGTGGTGGGCTCGGCGATCATCGAGTACAAGCCTAGCAAAAACTTGTCTCTCAACTGGCTGAGCAAATACGTAGGCCGACAGTTTTTGGACAATACAGCCAATGAAGCCAGATCACTGGACGCATTCTTTACCAACGATTTGCGAATCAGCTATTCGGCTACACCGAGATTCTTCAAAGGATTGGAAGTCAACTTGCTGATCAACAATCTCTTCAATGAACTCTATGAACCAAATGGCTACACCTTTAGCTATTTTGTTCCAGGAGGAAATGGCCGTGAATTGGTGACGGAAAACTTCTACTATCCACAGGCAGGGACGAACTTCCTATTGGGATTGAGGATGAAGTTTTAAAGGAAAGGTGCCACAGATTCCCAGATTATTTATCTGTGCATCTGTGGCTACACTTTCAGGCTGTCCTGCTTTTCCTCCGATTGCTATCGGAGCAGGACTTTTTTTGAAAGGCAATGGACATTTCCCGCAGATCTGCGCAGAAAAAGTCGCGGATCTTCGCAGATTTTCTAGATCAGCGAAAATCAGAGGAGAGGTAATTTATTTCAACATCTAAGAAAAAGCCACGGATGCACAGATAAATAATGGTCTGTGCATCCGTGGCTTTTCTACTGAAAGCAATGGTCTGCGATTACTCAGGAAACAAGGTCTTATCCAATCCCGGGACGATGCGGAGTGCATTTTTGTAATAGACTTTTTTCAGCACATCGTCTGGCAGGCCCAATCCATACATGCTCCAGAAGGCGTGGTACTTTTTGTAGTAGGGAAAATACTCATCCTCGGTCTCCAGCACGCGGAAGTAGGTGTAAAACTCCTCTTTATTGTAGGCATCTTTTCCAAAAAGAATGCGATCCTGATACTTGATGAAAAACTCCTTGGCCCGACGGGGTTGACGGCCTAGCTCGGCAATGATTGCGCCAATCTCATAGTTCACATTCGGGTATTTGTCCAAATGGGCACCGGCGGCATCGAGGTCATTGGCCATCCAACCCATGTGTGCATTGATGAACGTTGTCTTAGGATGCTTGGCAAACACACGATGCTGCTCAGCAATGATCTGCTCAAACGGAGCAGGATCAGTATCAGATCGGCGACGATTGGGGTGAAGTTTTAGTTCTAGCCAACGCTCATTGTTGGCATCCATCGGCTGCCAAAACTGAGCAGGGTCTGCTGCGTGAATCAGTACAGGGATTCCGAGTTCTCCAGCTTTTGCCCAGACCGGGTCCAGATCAGGATGATCCACCGGGATACGATTACCCTTATTGTCTTTGGAGGTGAGGCCCAGACTTTTGTAAATCTTGAGACCAACAGCACCTGCCTTTACATCTTCCTCAAGTTCTTTTACTGCCAACGCAGTCCAGTTTGGATCACCAAACCCGTTAAAATTTAGGTTAGTAAATACCATAAATCTGCCAGGAGCATGCGTTTTGAACTCACCCATCATGCCTCGGATGTATTCCTGCTGGGCATTGCTGTTTCCTTGACCAAAACCCCGCCCGCTTAGGTTGATCATGATACCCATGTTGAGCTCGTCCATTTCGGAGCGAAGCTGATCGATTCGGGATTTGTTGATTCCTCCCTGATGGCTGTGGATGTCAATAAAGGGGAATTTTGCACGTGTCACCGGGTTTTGGGGGACTTTCAGCGTGGAGGGCGGATTATATTCCTCAAAGCCCATTTCTTGGGCGGTGAGTATTCCTGCAGAAAGGAACAAGGCAGCGAAAATGGGTAGTGCTTTCTTCATGAGCGGTTAAACTTAGATCAGGTCAATTTAGATTTAAATTTCCTTGCGTGGAAAAAAAGAAATCCCGGAGGCAAATCCGGGATTTTTGATGTCTCATCGAGTAGTGCCTCCGTCGATCACTTGACCGAAGAAGATGGAATTCATAAAGAGTTTGTTCGTGCCAAACCAAAAGGCGCGGAAGTTGGGATTGTCCGCAAAGCCGATAATTCGGCCACGGCCTTGACCCGCAACTCGGATTACAGCGCTTTCTTTCACCCCGGGTAGATTACTTGGGTGAAGGTATCCCGATGCCAGCGGGTTGGCAGTGTAGACTAGTGGATTGGCATATGGATTTGCTGATGGCTCAAGGAAGAAATTGTCATTTCGGAAAGTATAGATTTCCTTTTCTGTGTAGCCATAGCCTATTGGATGGGTCGTGTCCAAGTTTGCTTTGAAAATCGCCCCAAACGTCTGCTTGGATCCCGTGGCATTTTCGAAGTCAGCATAACTCTTTTGAAGTCCTTTTTCTTCGTTGTCCACCGTGCGGAAAGTGAAATTGCCGATTTCATTCTGAGCCAACCAGCGCAAAGCCCCACCTTTGGCCACGAGTGTATTTCCTTGACTTACCCAATTTTTGATGGCTGCAGCTCCCGCCTGACCAAGTCTGCTGTAGCTTCCGTCCGCCATGAGGATGACATTGTATCTTGCCAGATTGGAGCTAGCGACTGCATCTAAAGGAAGTAGTGTTACCGGCATTTTCATTCGCTGATCCAGCAAGTGCCAGATTTCGCCCGCTTCGCCACTGTCTACTCCACCATCTACCAACAGCGCGATGGTAGGAGTTTTCAAAGGAGCCATGAAGGTGGATCCCAAATTGGCCCCACCGGTATATCCGGTCATCAGCGCATGAATGTCTACGTGGGATCCTTGGGCGATTTCCTGAAGCTTCGCAAAGAAGGCTTGATTATCCATTCCACTTTCTCCTTTATCGATCAGAAGGGATCCTCTTCCAAAGGCTTTTCCTTCAGCAGTAGAGAATTCAGCATTGGATACCCTCACCAAAAATCCTGCTTTCAGTAATTGATAAGCCGCTTTAGGAGCGTAATAATCGGTCCATTCCATCGCATACTGATAGGCGCCGGGCTGTCCGATCACTTTTCCAGGTGCTTGCGCAAAGTTGTTTTTGTCCACCTGACTGACACTGGCAAGGTTCAGAATCTTGCTATTCAGAGCCATGAAGTCCAAGTGGAAAGCCATGGGATAGGTCCAAGCCGAAATGTCGTAAAACAAGCTGTCCTGGAACGTGGTCCGTGTCTCAAACATGGCCTTGATCAATCGATACTGCGGCTGATCGGCAGGTACGATGTAGGAGGTCTCTTTTTTAAACTGTTTGCCATTGACGGTGATATCCTCCTTCAGTGCAAATACTTTGATGTCATGCTGCAAGATCAAGTCTGCCAGGTGAAAGCTCCGGGCATCGTCTTGTTTTGCTCCAAAAATGTAGGCTTTGTTGACATCCGCCGTGGTTTCGTTTTTGATCTCGGTGTAGAAGTCTTTCATCCACTGATTGAGCTCTACCCGCATTTCCTTGGCGGCCTGATACGAAGAAAGGTTGGCGGTAAACTGATTTCTAATCGTAAAAGGGAAGCTCAGCATGCCATTGGCGCTTTCCTGTAGGTGGCCTCTGGAGCTCGCCTGCTCAAACAAAATCCCGATCGAACCCTGTACATCCGGATAGGTGGAGCCTTTTCCGTAATAGAAATCATCGTAATTCTCCTGATTGTAGTAGAGTGACCCGATTTGATCGAGGGCTTTGGCGTGATAGGTGCCGATTTTCTCAGTGAGTTCAAAGTTTTTCTTCGGAGTCAAAGGATGGACACGCGAGGGTACTCCCGGCTGGAAAAAGAACGTGCTGTTCGTCCCCATCTCATGAAAGTCCAGATGGATATTGGGCAGCCAAGTTTGGAATACTTTCACACGGTTTCTGGACTCCGGATGCTGTACCGGTAGCCAGTCCCTGTTTAGGTCAAACCAATAATGGTTGGTACGTCCTCTCGGCCAGGCTTCATTGAGTTCACGCTGAGCGGGATCACCGTTCATGATGTACGCTTTGTGGGAATTAACCCAAGAAGCAAAACGATTAAGTCCGTCAGGATTAATTGCGGGATCTAGGAGCAAGACGATATTTTCCAGATCGGCGGCGATTTCATTGGCTGCTGCAAAATGATAGGCAGCGACGAGAGCCGCATTGGCCCCACTGGGTTCATTGCCATGGACTGAATAGCCCATAAACATGACTACCGGCATATTCTGAATATTTACAGAAGCGCCAGGGTCACGCAGTTTTGCCCGCTCCGCTTTGATTTGGTCGAGCTTGCCCAAGTTGGCAGGGGAAGTGATGGTCAAAAGCGTCTGAGGACGCTTTTCGTAAGATCTTCCGGTTTCTTCAAATTTTACCCGATCTGATGCAGCCGCTACAGCCTTCATGTACGTCACCAACTGGTCATGCGTCACATGCCATTCTCCTACCTCATAGCCTAATACCTGCTTTGGAGTAGGTACTTTAGGATTGTAAGTGTAGCCTTTGGGCAAGTAATAGCTCAGGTCTTGAGCCCAGCTGAAATTGGCAACAAGTGCCAAAAGAAAGACAAAAGAAAATCGTCTCATATTTGGGATAGGTAAACTTTCGACTAAATTCTTGTTTAAAACTTTAGAAAAAAGCTATTTTAGATCGGTGGTAAAAATAATAGAAGAAGGAATATGGATTTGATAATTCCTGGACACGGATTGATACTTTGGCAACTTTCGGGCCTGTTACTGATTGGACTTTGGGTGTATACTCTTTTCGACTGTTTGAGAAGTGAGTTTGTGGATCCCAATCAAAAGTTGATTTGGGTCATCGTGATCATTTTTGTACCATTTCTTGGACCACTGATGTATTTGGGAATGAGTAAAAAAGGGAAAGCAAAACGTAGCTTCCAACCTGATTTCAACCGATTTTCATCTGATAAATTCAACAAAAAATGACACTTACTTTTATCCAAAACATCGGCGGGGGATTTCTGATCATCATGCTGCTTTTTTCCCTGATCTACTTTCTTCTTTGGGTGTATTGTGTGGTGGACGTGATTCGATCCAACTTCAAAGATCAGAACATGAAGCTGATTTGGGTTGTGATTCTTCTGTTTGCCCACTTGATCGGTCCTTTGGTTTATCTGGTTTTGGGTAAAAACACCAAGCTAGGAAACTGATGTGGAAGCTCCTCGGAATATTGGTTTATGCCTTCACCATTTATGATGTGGTCAGAAGCCGATTTGCCAATCAAACCGACAAGTTGATCTGGATCTTGATCGTCTTGCTGGTGCCTTTTCTGGGTACTGTTTTATGGTTTGCAATAGGTAGAAATAGACGCCTTTAAGATTTTCTTAAAAAAATATCCTTCAGCGCAGTTTTCAACTCTGGAAACTCAAACTCAAATCCTGCCTTCTGAATTTTTTGACTGGAAACCCGATTTCCACCTAATACCATCGCGGCCATTTCACCTAGGACCAGTTTCAGGGCAAATCCTGGCACGCCAATTCCCAAATAGGGTTTTCCTTTTGCGGCTGCGGCTTCTTTGGTGAGTTGTTGATTGGTGGCTGGATTTGGGCCGACGGCATTAAATATTCCTTGCAGGGTGGTTTTTTCCAAAGCAAATACAAACATCCTCGCCAAATCCTCGATGTGAATCCAGCTCATCCACTGGTCACCCGAACCCAAAGGAGCTGCCACCGGAGGCTTCAGCATTTCTCCCAAGGCACCTCCCTCAGCGTCGAGCACGATTCCGATTCGTAGCAGAACGGTACGCAACTGGAGGGATTCCATTTTTTTCACTTCGTTTTCCCAAGCGATGACCACCTCTGCCAGAAAATCGCTTCCGGGCCTGCTGCTTTCATCGACTAGGGTAGTGCCGGTATTAAATCCGTAATATCCCACTGCAGAAGCAGAGATAAAGGTACTTGGCTTTTTCGCTGATTTTTCAATGGCTGAAAAAAGCAATTGAGTGCTTTGAGTTCTGGATTCCAAAATGAGTTTTTTCCGCTCAGGAGTCCAGCGCTTTTCCGCTACTCCCGCACCTGCTAGATGGATGATTGCGTCAGCCCATTCAATGGCATTGGGATCGATCTCACCTTTTTCAACATTCCATAGGAACGACTTTTTTCCTTGAGCGCTCCGGCTTAGCCAAGCCACTTCATAGCCTTTCTTTTCCAGTAGCTGGGTGATTTGCTGACCTACCAGACCTGAGCCTCCTGTGATGAGAATGTGTTGCATACTTCGTTTTTTTACTTAACCCATAATCACGGCTTTGGTTGACCTGTTCGCTTTTGCGACAGGCGTCCGTTCAGTGGAGTTGGGCCAATATTCAGATTTTTATTTCAAATTATTGGACACGCTCCGTTCTTTGTGCCATCTTAAGATCCTTCAACTAGCATCCCTTGATAAGATACCTTTTGAATTGGCTCGGATTAGGCACTTTGGTGGGCATTTTGTCCGGTACTGCTTCAGCTATTTTTTTGGCTTTGCTTTCTGTAGCTACAGATTTTCGAGACAGTCACCAATGGCTTTTGGCTCTTTTGCCTGCCGTAGGATTCGGTATCGGCTATATCTATCACCATTATGGGGCCAATTCTGTGAAGGGTAATAATTTGCTTCTGGAAGAACTGTACCAAAGTAAAAATCCCATTCCGCTTCGAATGACTCCCTTGGTGCTTTTTGGGACTATATTCACCCACCTCTTTGGTGGATCAGCCGGACGAGAAGGTACGGCAGTTCAGATGGGAGGTTCACTTGCCGATCAACTGACCAAGTGCTTTTCGCTGGATGTGGAAAGCAGGAGAATAATCCTCATTTGCGGCGTAGCGGGAGGCTTCGCATCCGTTTTTGGGACTCCATTGGCAGGAGCTGTCTTTTCACTGGAATGGATGTTCAACCGAAAGTTTCGTCCGAGATCTATTTTTCCAGCGTTCTGGACAGCCTTTGTAGCCCATTGGGTGTGCGAGTTGGGCTGGGGAATTGGGCATACGCATTATGCCATTCCTGAAATTGCTCCTCATACTTTAATCAACTTACTGTGGATAATTCCTGCGGGGATAGCATTTGGACTGGCGGCGAGGCTTTTTGCTGAGACGGGACATTTGGTCCGTAATGTTTTCAAAAGAACTATTTCCTACCCTCCGCTTCGTCCTGTCATAGGTGGAGCAATAGTGGCCATGATTGTTTTTTCAACAGGAGCCTACACCTACATTGGGCTGGGAATCCCTAGAATCATGGAGGCATTTGAGACCCCGTTGCCTTGGTATGATTTTCTGGCCAAAACAGGATTGACTGGGCTTACACTAGGTTCAGGATTTAAGGGTGGGGAAGTGACCCCATTATTTTTCACTGGAGCGACTCTGGGAAATGCACTTTCCGCTTGGATACCTCTGCCTTTGGCCTTGTTGGCAGGATGTGGTTTTGTGGGAGTTTTTTCCGGAGCGACCAATACCCCTATAGCCTGTACTGTGATGGGAATGGAGCTGTTTGGATACCAAGCGGGGATTTATCTGGGAATAGCTTGTTTGGTTGCGTTTATCTTTAGTGGAAATGGAAGTATTTATACTGCCCAACTGGTGGGATGGAAAAGATTTTTACCCTAATAGCCCGACATGGATCATCAAGAATTTGACATTAAGCCTTACCGGCAGGCTCATCGAAACCAACTAATCAAAGTGTGGGAGGATTCTGTTTTGGCTACCCATTATTTTTTAAAAAAGGAAGATTTTGAGAAAATCAAATCAGTGGTAGAGCATATAGATTTCAATCTCTTGCAGGTGTATTGCCTTCTAAAGAACAATCAAGTTTTTGGGTTTTTGGGTGTTTCTGACCAAAAGCTGGAGATGTTGTTTTTGAACCCATTGCATTTCGGCAAAGGTCTAGGCCGCTTGATGGCAGATTTTGCAATTCAAAATTTAGAATGCCGGCAAGTGGATGTCAATGAACAAAATGAATCGGCAAGAAAGTTTTACGAGAAAATCGGTTTTAAAGTAGTTGGTCGATCTGAAAAAGACGGTTTGGGAATGCCCTATCCCCTAGTTCATATGGAACTTTAACTAAGTCTTACCCAATCTCACTACCACATTTTCTGCAAAATTTATCTCCTTCTTCCACCCGCTCAAATCCGCAGAAGGTGCAGGATTTGAGTGATTCAAAATGCTCTGGCTTTCTCCTGCGTACCATTTCCGAGCTCACAATCCCTGTGGGAACAGCGATGATCGCATAGCCAAGTAGCATGATGAGCGAGGCCATCAATTGGCCCAGCGGCGTGGACGGGGTAATATCTCCAAAGCCCACTGTGGTCAGGGTGACAATAGCCCAATACATGCTCACGGGTATGCTTGTAAATCCATGCTCGGGTCCCTCAATCACAAACATCAGGGTACCCATGACCAAGACAATGGTCAATACGGTGAATAGGAAAATCTGAATCTTTGCAGCGCTGGCTTTCAGCGATTCTCTTAAGAAATCCGCCTCAGCAAGATATCTTCCCAGTTTTAGAATTCGGATTACTCTGAGTAATCTCAGCGCACGGATGACAGATAGAAGTTGGGTATTGGCAATGAAGAAACTGAGGTAAACAGGCAAAATGGCCAATAAGTCAACGATACCATAAAAGCTGATGACATACTTCAGGGTTTTGCTGGTTAGCCAAACCCGAAGAGCATATTCTACGGTGAATAAAAAAGTAAAGGAAAGCTCCAGCACATAAAACAGTCGCCCATATTCCCGATGAAGATCTTGCACCGAGTCAAGGACAGCTACCATGATAGATCCAATAATGATCCCCAAAAGGGCAATATCAAACGTTTTTGATGCGGGATCATTTGACTCAAAGACGATGTGGGCGAGGTATTTTTTACTCAGCTTCATTCAGGAAGTTAAGAAAATTCATCCTCAATCGAGGTAATAAACCCGCTTGACTCGGGTGCTGATATTGGTCAAAAGTTCATAAGGGATCGTCCCTATCTGGTCTGCAAGCTCCTTGAGTGAAATTTGCTCGCCATAAATGATGGCTTCATCACCTGCTTTTACCTCAGAAAAATCAGAGACATCTACCATGACCATATCCATGCAGACATTCCCGATCACCGGGGCTTTTTTTCCTCGAATAAGCACATAGCCATTTCCTCCGGAGAATCTACGATCATATCCGTCTGCATAGCCGATAGCCAGAGTGGCGATTTTCCCTCCAAAAGGCAAGATTCCCTTTCTGGAATATCCTACGGTGGCACCGGCCGGCAATTCTTTAACCTGTGAGATCGTAGTTTTTAGCGTGCTTACCGGCTTAAGTGAAGCGTCGTGTTTTCCTGTTACTTCCACGCCATAAAGCCCAATACCCAAACGCACCATGTCCATTTGGTAATCAGGATAGCGGATAATTCCTGCGGAGTTTAGGGCATGAATCAGTGGTTTGTAATCTAATATAGACTCCACTTCAGACCTCATGGACATAAACTGATCCAACTGCTGAATTGAAAAATCGTGGTGAACTTCTTCATCCGCTCCCACCAGATGTGTGTAAAGGCTAGCGATATTCAACTCTGGAAATTCAGAAATCAGTTTTTTCAGCTCTTGCAAGTGTTTTTGCTCAAAGCCTAAACGGTGCATTCCTGTGTCCAAATCGAGGTGAATCGAAAGTTGGATCTGATGATGTCGGGCATAGAGTCCAAGTTTTTTGAAAAACTCAGGGCTGAATACCACGGGTTCAAGATCATACTCCCTAAGCAAATCGAAAGATTCCTCAACAGTATTAAGCACCATGATGGGAAGGCGAATTCCCTGCTTTCTTAAAGCAACCCCTTCATCTGAAAAAGCCACTGCTAGGTAGTCTGCCCCCATGGTTTGGATGTGGTTGGCGATCTCGGCCGCACCTCCGCCGTAGGCAAAAGCCTTGACCATGACCATTAGCTTAGTTCCGGGTTTGATTTGCTTTTTGTAAAAGTTGAAGTTATGGGTGAGTGCATTTAAATTGATCTCCAGGGTGGTGCCATGAATTCGCTGTTGCAGTCGATTCACGATTTTTTCGAAAGCAAAAGAACGCGCTCCTGTGATCAGCAGCAGGTCATTTTGGAAGCTTTCGGGATCCACATTTTGCAAAAATTGCTCCGTGGAGGCATAGGTTTTTGATTTTTCGGGGAAAAGGTTTTCCAAGCGTTTCACCTCTAAACCTACTCCAATGATCTGGTCCAGGCCATAAGATTGAATTAATTCACCTACTTCTGAGTAAATCTTTTCGGGCAACCCCTGCTGTAGCAAGTCTGAGATGATCAAGATCTTGGACCGCTTGGGCCGCTGCTGACTCATGAATTCCAAGGCTACTTTTAGCCCCGCCAAGTCATTGTTGTAGGTGTCGTCAATGAGAAGCGAATCATTTAGCCCCGGCTTTAGGGTCAGGCGCATATCCACCGGCTTCAAGTGGTCCAGACCTTCCTGAATTGCCGGGATATCTTCACCCAAAGTCAATGCTGCGATGATCACATGGGTGACATTTTCCAAGGATGCCTGATCCATAAATGGAACCTGAAAGGTCATGGTGTTCAGGTCCCTTTTCATTAAGGCGATCCGGGTTTTTGCTTCCAGCGTTTTCCAGGAGACACTGAAGTCCGCCCCTGATTTTTTTGACCAAGAGATCAGTCTTTCAGAAGAGATTTGAGATTCAATTTCTTGGGCCAGGGGGTGATGATCTTTGCAATAGATCAGAAGTTTTGATGCGCTGAATAGCTTCAGTTTTTCTTGGATTTTTTGTTGTAATCCAGAAAAACCTTCCTCATGCGCTGACCCGATGTTGGTGAAAATTCCCAAATCAGGTAAAATCATTTGGGACAGGGTCTCCATGTCTCCGGATTTGGAGACGCCTGCCTCCAAAATCGCCACTTGATGGTAAGGTTGGATACCAAAAATAGAGAGCGGTACCCCTACCTGCGAATTGTAGCTTTTCGGGCTTTTGGCCACCGCAAATCGTTGACTGAGCACTTGGCCCAGCCATTCTTTGATGATGGTTTTGCCATTGCTGCCGGTGATTCCTACGATGGGTTTGGAGAAATTGGATCTTTGAAAAGCAGCAATCTGCTGTAAAGCTTGCCGGGTATCCTTGGTGTAGATGAAGGTGGCACAATCCACCCAATTTTCATTAACCTTCCAATCTTCATGTACCAGAAATACCCGAATACCTTCTTCGATCAGCTCAGGGATAAAATCGGCACCGTCAGCTTTTGCTCCTCTCAGCGCCACAAAGAGGGTTTGCTCGGCATGCAGAATCTGTCTCGAATCAATGCTGATTTGAGAAATCAGCTGATCTCTTCGGGTTCCTTGGGCTTTTCCCCCGGTGATTTCTTCGAGTTGAGCGATGGAAAGTGAAGTGAGCATTTAGTCTTCTGCGTGTTTCTTTTTGAAAAAAACCTGCCGGATCCATCTAGGAAGGAAAATCGCTCCTAGAATCAGGTATGGATAATAGGAAAGTAATCTCCACACGATACTCGTCACGAAAGTGTATTTCCCCAAAAACTCGGCGAAAAACTGACCATAGAAAAATTCAGCTGTGCCACTACTTCCCGGTGTCGGTGAGATCATCATCACGATCCACATGATCACCTGTCTGGCAAATACGATGACGTGGTCAAATACATCCATCGGCACAAAAGCCCAAATCAATGCATTAAGCATCAGGTATCGAGATGACCAAATAAAAATGGTTGCCCCAATAATCGGCAGCCAATACGTATAGCTTTTCCCGGAAAGTTGCTTTGAGGCTTCGATAATTTGATTGCCGTATTCCTGTGCATCATGCTTCCATTTTCTAAGAAATTTGATGGAAAAGATTTTGATTAAAATCCACTTGAATACCCGAGGACGGTAAAATAAAGCAGCCGCCATGACCAAGCTGTACGAAGCATAGAGCGAATAGCTGATCCAGAAAATGGCTTGTAGACTATTGCCCAACTGAGATTCCAATAGTTTACTATCCGGGAAAATATTGCCTTGAGCAAAATAGAGAATAATCGGAGCTCCAATGACAAAGAAAAGGTTGTCCAAAATAGCCGTAACCATCACATAGGCAATTGCTCGGCCCATTTTGATGCCTTCCTTATTTAAAATGAACATGGCCACTGCAGTACCACCCACCACAGAAGGAGTCACTGCCGATGCAAATTCCCAAAGGATAATTACGTAAATCGCTCTGGTCCAAGTCAGCTTACGATCTGTGATTTCTCTGATTCGATAGACATAACCAAAGTCTCTGAAAAAAATGACCAATATGGCAAGCGAGATGAAAATAGGAGATGCATCTACTACGACCTTCAGATTGGCTGAGGTCAGGTTTGGATCCATGTAAAACATGGCGAAAACGATAGCCAATCCGATAAAGACCGGAACCCAGATTTTGTTTGGGTTGAGAGTTTGAAGGATCTTTTTATTGTCCAATTTCATACTTAGACTGCTACAGGCTCGATTTTTTCCACCCAAAAATTATTATATCCTTCTCCGATAATGATGGTCACTTGAGAAAGTTGGAGGAGTTCGAGGATAGCCAAGAAAGTATAAATCACAAAGATTTTATCTGGTTTGTACGAGATAAACTCAGTAAATGGGACTTGTTGTTTGAAACTTATCTTTTCCAGAACAAAGTCTTTTTGCTGTTCGATCGTGTAGGGATACTGAATGACAGTATGTTTGGTTTCCTCTGATCTGGAGGCCATTCTCGCCATGCATTTCTGGAATACTTTCAAGAGCTTGTACAAATCCACATGCTGCAACTCAGCCTCCACATCTTCCAGCTTGCTCAATTCCTGAAGTTCTTTTGCCAGATTACCTCTTTTTTCTTTAGACATCCGATCGGACTCCAGCTGAGCGAGATCTTCTACCACAGATTTGTATTTCTTGTATTCCAGAAGATTTCTGACCAGTTCTTCCCTGGGATCAACTTCTTCTCCATGCTCGTTGATTTCAGGCCGAGGTAAAAGCATCCGTGATTTGATCTTCATCAGGGTAGCTGCAAAAAGTATAAACTCACTTGCAACTTCGATTTCCATTTTTTCCAATTGATGGATATAATCCAGGAAGTCATTGGTAATCTTGGAGATCGGAATGTCATAAATATCCAGTTCATCCCGCTCGATGAAGAAGAGCATCAGGTCGAATGGTCCTTCGAACAAGGGTAATTTGATCTCGAAACTCAACGGATATTTAATTTAATGGGTTAATTTTGCCACCTCGTAGCCAAAGATATTCAATTAAGGTAAATTAATTGGAGGGAAACGAAATATTGGATCTTGACGACATTTCAGGCATTTAGCTTGCATGGCAAACAAACTTTCCAACTTGAAGTTATCCTTCTTTGACACCAACCACATCGAAAATGCAGATCACACCTGGTCCATTACTAGCCCAAATACAGACTCCAGAAGATTTAAAGAAGTTTCCTAAAGAGAAGTTGGTCCAAATCTGTGAAGAGTTGCGCCATTTTATCGTGGATAATGTGTCTGTGTATGGTGGCCATTTTGGGGCAAGTTTGGGAGTGGTGGAGCTTACTGTGGCTCTTCATTACGTTCTCAATACCCCTCAAGATCAGTTGGTTTGGGATGTGGGTCATCAGGCTTATGGTCACAAAATCCTGACCGGGAGAAGAGAAAGATTCCATACCAATCGAGTGTATGGTGGGTTGTCAGGATTTCCAAAGCGAAAAGAAAGTGAATACGACACTTTTGGTGTAGGTCACTCGAGCACTTCGATTTCAGCAGCTTTGGGCATGGCTATGGCTTCCAAATACAAGGGTACCGATATCCAACATGTAGCCGTAATCGGAGATGGATCGATGACCGGTGGGATGGCTTTTGAAGCGATGAACCATGCCGGCGTCAGCGGAACTAACTTGCTGATCATCTTAAATGACAATTGCATGTCTATCGACCCCAATGTAGGGGCTCTGAAAGACTATTTGACAGATATCACGACTTCCCACACTTACAATAAGGTAAAAGATGAGGTGTGGAACATTTTGGGCAAGCTGAGCAAGTTTGGCAGCAGTGCACAGGAGATCATTTCCAAAGTAGAAGGTGCCGTTAAGTCAGCCGTGCTTAAGCAAAGCAATCTTTTTGAGTCGCTCAATCTTAGGTATTTCGGTCCTGTGGATGGCCACGATGTAGATCATTTGGTCGAGATTTTAAAGGACATGAGAGATATTCCGGGTCCAAAAATCCTTCATTGTGTCACGGTAAAAGGAAAAGGCTATGGCCCGGCAGAAAGCGGAAATAAAACCACTTGGCATGCTCCGGGTACCTTTGACAAGGTTACCGGTGAGATTTTCAAGAAAGTACCAACTACTCCTCAAGCGCCTAAGTATCAGGATGTCTTTGGTCACACCTTAGTCGAATTAGCTGAAAAAGATCCCCGCATCATGGGAGTCACTCCTGCGATGCCTTCCGGGTCATCCATGAATATCATGATGAAAGCGATGCCGGATCGGGCTTTTGATGTGGGTATCGCTGAGCAACATGCGGTGACTTTCTCTGCCGGCATGGCAACTCAGGGACTGGTTCCATTCTGTAACATTTATTCCTCGTTCATGCAGCGGGCCTATGATCAGGTGATTCATGACGTCTGTCTTCAAAACTTACCGGTGGTATTTTGTCTTGACCGTGCTGGTTTTGCCGGTGCAGATGGGCCTACTCACCATGGAGCATATGACATTGCCTATTTCCGCTGTGTTCCAAACTTGGTGGTGGCTGCACCCATGAATGAGGAAGAGCTTCGAAATATGATGTTTACTGGTTCTACCTACGGTGGACCGTTTTCGATACGCTACCCAAGAGGAAATGGTGTCATGCCTGAGTGGAAGACCCCTCTGAGAGAAATTCCAGTAGGACAAGGTCGCATCATTCGCGAAGGCGAAGATATCGCAATCCTAACCCTTGGACACATGGGCAACTACGCCATGGAAGCTTGTGCATCTCTTGTCAAGGAAGGCTTGAATCCTGCACACTATGACATGCGTTTTGTGAAGCCGTTGGATAGCGACTTGCTGCATGAGGTATTTTCTAAATTCAAGAAAATAGTCACTGTAGAGGACGGATGTCTGATGGGAGGATTTGGGTCTGCGGTCCTGGAATGGATGATGGATCATGGCTATCAAGCTCAGGTTAAGCGTTTGGGGATTCCTGACGACATCATCGAACATGGTGAGCAGATCGAGTTGCACCGAGAGTGCGGTTTTGATCCTGATGGAATTGCTGCCACAGTCAGAAGCCTCGCTGAGCACGTTCACGTTTCTTAAATTCAATCTTCGTATGATTCATTTTTTTGAAAAAGGCAGTGGTCAGCCTTTAGTGCTTCTTCATGGGTTCTGCGAAAGCGGAAATATGTGGAATTACTTTGCCGAAGAGCTATCAAATAATTTTCGTGTGATTTGTCCTGATCTTCCCGGTTTTGGAAATTCGCCGATTTCTGGAGATCAGATCACTTTGGAAGAAGTTGCGGTACAGTTAGAAGAATGGATGGAGGAAAATCACATCGCTGACCCGATTATCATTGGTCATTCCTTGGGTGGATATGTGGCTTTAGCCCTGCTAGAGCTAATGGGCAGTCGAATCAAAGCTGTAGGATTGTTTCACTCTACTGCGTTTCCCGATGATGAAGACAAAAAAGAAATGCGAAATCGAACCATTACTTTTTTGAAGAAAAATGGGGTTGAAAAATTCGTTACTTCCTTTGTACCTCCGCTTTTTCCCGAAAAAAGAAGAGAAGAACTAGCTGCGGAAATAGGATCAGCAATCGAAGATGCCAAGCGCTCCTCTTTGGACGGTCTGATTGCCTATGCAGGAGCGATGCGAGACAGAAAAGATCGACTGGAAATTCTGAAAAATTTTGCTGGACCCAAACTCCTGATCGCAGGAACTGAAGACGGGGCAGTGAAAATAGAAGCGAGTCGAGCGCAACAAGATGCCTTTTCACACTACATCGAACTCCAAGGTGTAGGCCACATGGGAATGATAGAAGAAAGGGAAAAGACCTTGGAGGTAGTCAGGGAATTCGGTGTCTTCTCCAGTTAATCAAAACCAATAGAGACTATAAAAAAAGCCCTGCCAGTTGTTGAAAATCTGGCAGGGCCGATCAGTTATGGGGTTTTTAATACCTCCATTACTTCCTATTCTTCACATATTTTTCCAACCAAGTATCCATTTCCCACAGGGTGTGCAGGACAGATTCTTTAGCAGCGTAGCCATGGCTTTCGTGAGGGAGGAAAACCAATCGGGTAGTTGCCCCGTGACCTTTCAATGCATTGTAATAACGCTCGGATTGGATCGGGAAAGTACCTGAGTTATTGTCGGCCTCACCGTGGATCAGAAGGATTGGTGTCTTTACTTTGTCTGCAAAAGAGAACGGAGACATGTTGAAATAAACCTCCGGAGCCTCCCAATACGTACGTTGCTCGTACTGGAATCCAAATGGAGTCAAGGTACGGTTGTAAGCACCGCTTCGAGCAATTCCTGCTGCGAAGATGTTGGTATGTGAAAGCAAATTGGCAGTCATAAATGCTCCATAGGAATGGCCTCCCACGGCGATTCTATTTCTGTCTCCAATTCCCAATTCCACAATATGATCGATGGCTGCCTCGGCATTGGCCACCAGCTGCTCAATGAAGAAGTCGTTTGGTTCCTGATCGCCTTCCCCTACTATTGGCATTTCAGTTTGATCCATGATGGCATAGCCTCGCGTCACCCAATAGATCGGTGAGCCCCAACTCAGTCTGGTAAAGGTATATTTTGACCCGCGAACCTGTGCGGCATCAGCAGCTGATTTGTATTCTCGAGGATAGGCCCACATCAGGACAGGTAGCCTTCCGTCCTTGGCAGGATCGTATCCCTCAGGAGTGTAGACCACAGCCGAGAGATTGAGTCCGTCTTTTCGCGTATAGGTTACCAATTGCTTTTTGATTCCCTTGATTGACTCATACGGATGGGCAAAAGAGGTCAATTGGATTGGGGCAATTCGCTTTTTGGTATTAATCAACCAATAGTTAGGCTGAAGGTCGGTGCCTTCTTTGATGGTAATGAACTCGGTGGCATCAGCAGCCAATACTTTTGACACTCTTTCGTAATAAGGTGCCTGAGATCTCCAAAGGATTTTCTGTTCCTTGGTTGATGTATTAAAGGTTGAAAGAAAAGGCATACTTCCCTCCGGTCCGGCACCTTCGGAAGTCATAAAGACCAACTCACCCTTTCTCATCAAAACATTCCTTCCAAAAGCGTTTCTTGTGAAAAGAGGGTTTCCTGGGTCATTGTATAAGTCATCGGAAGATCGTTCGATGATGACTTTCGGAGCTTGTGCAGGATTGGATGGATTGATTACCGATCGCTTTTCCACTCTGCTTGCAAACCAACGTTCATTCAGGATCGCAAAGGAATCATCTGACCAGTTAATTCCTCCAAATCGAAGGGTTGTTCCAACGAGTTTCTTCTTGTCTCCGGTAAAGGGTGCCGAAAGCGTGTACACGATATCCCGCTCAACTACTTTTACTTTGGGATCACCTTTGTCCTGAGCTTCTGCCCAGTACAAGGTGGCCGCCTGATCTGCTCTCCAACTTATTCCTCTTGGTCCGGTCACAGTGGCATCAAAACCTGTCGGACGAACTTCATCCAAGGGAATCTGTGCCAGTGTTTTTACAATCTCTCCTGAAGTGGTCCAAATTTCTACGGAGTACGGAAATCGGTCAGCGGGCACCAAGTAAGAGAATGGCTTCTGAATGGATTCAATCAATAAATAATTTCCGTCCGGACTGATGTCCAAAGATTTGATCATGGCTGGTTTGCCAATGGGTGATTTACTCCCGTCTAAGCTCACTTTCATCAATTGGGAATCCATGAAGTAAGCAAAAAGTGTCTCATCATACGGGTTGGCCAGGAGATCTTGGTAGGTTCGGCTTGGGGCTGCATTGCCTGAAGTCTCTTGAATGACTGGTCCCGCTGGGGCCAAAGGAGCTTTCGGCATAGCTCCACGCGATGGATTGACTGCCTTGATGATGATGCTATTATCAGGAAGCCAGGCGACTGAATTTCCGAAAACCTGATTGAGGATAGGTTCAGTCAGTTTTTTCGCCTCATAGGTAGTCATATCTACTACCCAAAGGCTAATGCCATTGCTTTCTGTTTGGGTAAATGCCAAGTACTTTTCATCCAGTGAAAGTGAAAAGCCATTCATTTTGGGATTCGATGGAAGTCCCTTGATTTGGATTTCTTCTCCGGATCGGGTCTTTTTGATTTTGATGTTGGTAAATCCTCCTGCCCGGCTTGGACCGGAAATGGCAGGATTGATACGAATACCACCGATTCTTAGCTCAGGTTGGGCTAAGTCCTCTATCGATGGGGCCTCTGTTCTATCCAGAATCATCATCATTGAACCATCTTTATTGAAGGTCACCGATGGAGTAGCTGGCGCAGTGAATAAATCAGCAATTGATTTGGGAGGTGTCTGGTAGGTGGTTTGTGCAAAAATTGGCTGCGCAAAAGCCAAGGCCACCAAAACCAATCCTTTGAAGAAGGTCTTGTAGATCATAAATGATTTGGGTTAATTCTATTGGAAGGTAGGAGAATTGATACAAATCCTAAAGCCAAAAATCCTTCAGTGGTCAAACCAAAACGCTAAAACAAAAAAAAACCCAGCTCTTCAGCTGGGTTTGAGTAGATTTAATAAAACCTTATTTGCCTTTATCTCCGATAGAGATCATCGCACATCTGAAGCCGATATTGTTGGTGGCCGAATCTTGGTGCATAAATCTTCTTGTACCTGGGGCTAACCAGTAGGCCACATCTTTCCAAGAACCGCCTTTGTACACTCTCATTTCATCTGTGAACAAAGAAGTCTCATAATTTTCCTCCTCGTCATAGACACCGTCTTTTCTCAGCGGATTGAGATCATCTGCATCTTGGAAGGTCAGCGGGCGATACACGTCATACACCCACTCATTCATGTTACCTGCCATGTGGTAAAGTCCAAAATCATTTGGAGCCATATCGTACACGTTGGTAGGAAGGATTTCACCGTCATTTCTTTGGTTACCTGAGATACCGGCGTAGTCACCACGGCCTCTTTTAAAATTGGCTAGGAAGTCACCTTGCTTACCTTTTCTTTTCACGTTGTAAGGATTTCTGATGCCTCTTCCGTCCCAAGGATAGATCCGGCCATATTCCTGATTTTCGTCCAAGTATTGGGTTCCAATCATTGCTTTTGCAGCATATTCCCACTCTGCCTCATTTGGTAGACGGAAATCAGCCATTACCACCCCACGCTCGATCAATTGAGTTTTGGTCATGGTTGAATCCAATCCTCTGTCTTTTCGGATAAGTTCTTGGACAAATTCAGTTCTCCATTTGGCATAAGCAGAAGCTTGCTTCCAAGAGACACCTGCTACAGGATAGAAATTGAAACCTGGGAATCTGAAATAATAGGACTGATAGAGGTCATTAAAAGACATTGCTCCAGACCAAACATTTTCAGAAGGTTCTAATTTTTTCAGAGAGTCTGCGCTGACTCTTTTTTTCATGTCAAAAAGAAATTCCCGATAGTCATTATTGGTCATTTCTGTTTCGTCCATGTAGAAGGAGGCGATGGAGACTGTTCTTTCTAAGTTATCTCGAAATGCCATCACATCCTCTTCTTGAGATCCTAATACGGTACGACCACCTTGGATAAATTTCAAGTTTGGCCCGGGGATTTGCTCTGCATTTTTTGACACAAAAAATTGGGTTGTGTCTTGTTCGTCAAAGGAAAAGTCTGCACCTGTTGTCGCACTGCGCTTTCCGGGATCGTTGGCCGTTCTACGACCATATCCAGGAGATTTTTGACAGGAAGACAGAAAGGAGGCAGAAGCCAGCATCATTGCCGTGGCAAATATTCCCCAAGATTTGTTGTTTAGACGCATAGGTTCAAATGTTTTGGTCTATTTCAGTTGCTAATATAGGGTCGTTGGACTCTTCATCCAACGTAATAATTTTAACCTTTTTCGATAAATCCACTTCACGCCAATCAAATGGCTTGGTTTTACAAAATCGGTTGGCTGAAGTACAATATTTATGCCAGTTAAATTTTATTAAAACCCTCAAGATTTCATCTCCTCAAGTACTTTTAGAGATTTTTGAATCGTTGAAACTCCCTCGATGGTCAGTATCAAACGGTTTTTGTATTCTTTTATTTTACAGACCTTAGCATGTACTTGTGCAAACTTCATGATCTTGCCAAAAACAGGCGAAGAATAGAAGTCATCCCGATTGGCAGGCAAAAGGTAACACTTCATTTGCTTTCCTTTAAGTACAAGCTTCTCTATTCCAAGACTTTCTGCTTGCCAACGTAAATGAACCGTTTCCATCAGGTCTTTTACCGGATTGGGGAGTGGTCCAAACCGGTCGGATAGCATCTGTCCAAATTTTTCGAGTTCTTCTTCAGTTTTCAGCCCATCCAGCTTGGAATATAGGCCCAATCGTTCACTGATATTGCTGACATATTCCTCGGGAATAAGTAGCTCCAAGTCTGTCTCAATGGTACAGTCCTGAACCAAAACTTTGACTTTTTCTTTCAGATCTGTTTCAAACAAAGCGGCAAATTCATTCTCTTTAAGTTCCTGAACAGCCTCATCCAGGATTTTGTGATACATCTCAAAACCCAGGTCGGTGATAAATCCGCTTTGCTCCGCGCCAAGGAGATTACCTGCTCCCCGAATGTCCAAGTCCTTCATTGCCACTTTGAACCCATCTCCCAAATCAGAGAATTCCTCCAAGGTTTGAAGCCTTTTTCGCGCTTCAGGCGTGAGTCCTGACATCGGACTGGTAAGTAGGTAACAAAAGGCCTTTTTATTGCTTCGTCCTACTCGACCTCTCATTTGGTGCAGGTCCGAAAGACCAAACATGTGCGCACGATTGATGATGATGGTATTGGCATTAGGAATATCCAGTCCTGATTCGATGATATTGGTCGATACGAGGACGTCGTATTCATGATTGATAAAGCCGACCATGATTTTTTCCAGCTTTTCTCCATCCATCTGGCCATGTGCTCCGATCACTCGGGCATCAGGTACCAGTTTCATGATGAGATTGGCGATGCTGTCTATTTCTCCGACACGGTTATGTACAAAGAAAACCTGCCCTCCCCGTCTCAATTCATAGGCCACGGCATCCCGGATGACCGCTTCTTGGAAAGTTTGCACCTCTGTAGTGACCGGCTGTCTGTTGGGTGGAGGAGTGGCGATAACTGAGAGGTCTCTTGCGCCCATCAGAGAAAAATGTAGAGTTCTTGGAATTGGCGTTGCGGTAAGTGTCAACACATCCACATTGACTCGGAGATTTTTGAGTTGGTCTTTGACTTTCACCCCAAACTTTTGCTCCTCATCAATGATCAAAAGTCCCAAATCTTTGAACTCGATGTCTTTGTTGACAATCTTGTGTGTGCCCACCAAAATGTCTATTTCACCGGATTTGACCTGTTCTTTGATCGATTTGATATCCTTTGCTGAGCGGAATCGGTTGATGTAATCCACCTTGACGGGGAAGTTTTCCAATCGCTCCTTAAACGTCTGAAAATGCTGCATGGCCAGGATGGTCGTTGGCACAAGCACGGCAACCTGCTTGCGATCATTTACTGCTTTGAAGGCAGCCCGGATGGCTACTTCTGTTTTTCCAAAACCCACATCCCCACACACCAGACGATCCATAGGATAGGTTTTTTCCATATCCGACTTGACATCCGCGGTTGCAGAAGCCTGATCTGGGGTGTCTTCATAGATAAATGAAGATTCCAATTCCACCTGTAAAACTGAATCCCTAGAAAATGCAAATCCGTGTGCAGATCTTCGTTTGGCGTACAGTTGGATTAGGTCTTTGGCGATGTCTTTGACCTGCTTTTTTACTCGTGATTTTTTATTCTCCCATTCCGGTGAGCCAAGTTTGGACATGGAAGGAACTTGACCTTCCTGTCCCGAATACTTGGAGATTTTGTGCAGGGAATGGATATTGACGTACAGTAGGTCGTCATCCCGGAAAATCAGTCGCACAGCTTCTTGCATCTTGCCGCCGACATCGACTTTTTCCAAGCCTGCGAAACGCCCCACGCCATAATCCACATGGACGATGTAGTCACCGGGATGCAGGGCTTTGAGTTCTTTGAGGGTTAGGGCTTTGGATTTGCTTGCCTTAGCGCGAGTTTTATAGCGATGAAATCGCTCAAACAACTGGTGGTCGGTGTAACAAACGAGTTTGGACTGTCTGTCAACAAATCCTTCTCTCAGCCCCAAGAGCATACTTTGTACCTGAAGCGTCGGATCAAGTTCCCGGAATATTCCCAATAGACGGTCGATTTGCTTCTCGTTTTCCGCCGTGATCAGATTGACAAATCCCTGCTTCTCATTCTCTGCAAGGTTATTGACTAAGAGGTCAAAATTCTTATTGAACGATGGCTGAGGCTGGCTTTCCCACACGAATTTCTCTTCGGATTTCAAGTAAAACTGCCGGCCAAACTCCACAATTGAAAAGGGTTTGATGGCATTGGAAAAATCCTTTCCTTGATCAAAAAGATGCTCCGGCTTGAGAACGAGCTTATCGGTTTTAGTCTGGGCGACGATTTGTGCAAAGGCTTGCTCCGCCTTGTGAAAACACTCATCCATCACGTCCAGAGTCAGCTGATAATCTTTGATCCAAAGGGTGGCATTTTCAGGAAGAAAGCTCAAAAAGGATTGCCTTACTTCCTGAAGCAGCTTGGTCTGTACATTGGGAATGAGGGAAATAACTTCCACGCTGGCAATGGATAGCTGCGTCTCAGGATCAAAGGTTCGGATGCTTTCGATCTCTTTTCCAAAAAGCTCCAGTCGGTACGGATGCTCATTAGAAAAAGAAAATACATCCAAAATCCCCCCACGAATGGCAAATTGACCCGGTTCGTAGACAAAATCTGTCCGCTCAAAATCATAGGAAGCAAGCACCTCTGCTACAAATTCCATGTCTACTGATTCGCCCACTCTGGCAGAAAACGTGTTTTCGACCAGCGACCGTTTGTTGATTACTTTTTCATAAAGTGCTTCCGGGTAGGTGATGACGATTCTGGGTTTCCCTTTTGTTTCCAGGATTTGATTGAGCATTTCTGCCCGAAGGAGGACATTGGCATTGTCTACTTCATCGTATTGATAAGGTCTCTTGAAGCTGCCCGGAAAAATCAGGTGATCTTCCTTTGCCAGCAGGTTTTGGAGATCCGAATTGAGGTAGGCTGCTTCTTCTTTGTCTTGTGCTATGATCACATGAAATCCACCTTTTTGCTCAAAAAATGCGGAAAACAGCACCATGTCCAAACTGCCCGAAAGACCTTTGATCTGAAGTTGGAAGTTTTTGTCCGAACTCAGCCGATGGGATAGCGTCTGAAAAATCGGATCAGATTGGTAGATGGAAAGAAAAGACTGCCTGTCCAAGAGGATTGGGGTTTGGGGAAATTAGGCTGCAAATCTAGGTTTTTTTGCGCTTTTTGAGGGCTAGCCTTCTTGATTTGGCATTTTTTGAACCAAGCAGCTTACAAAATGTTTTGGAGACGATGAATCGTCAGAATACCCAACAGACCTGGTTTCAAAAGCTGGAAAACTTCCATCCTTACGAAACGCTGCTCTACCTAGCTATGGTAAGTAGTGGATTGATTTTCCTTTTTTTAGTTGTCGCATTTCTTTATTCGGGCTTGAATCAGCTCGAAGGTCTCAATCACCGAATGCCCATCGCGTTTTTGATTTCTACATTCATGTTGGTCCTTTCAGGATACACCGCTACCAAAATGAGGCTCCACTATCAGGAGGAAAACATTCCCAAGCTGGAATCCTCCCTTCGCAACACTTTTGTTTTGGGTGTGGCATTTACCATTCTCCAGTTTGCAGGTTGGAAGGAACTCACAGACATGGGAATCAATTTCACAGGAATTCCGAGTGGTTCGTTTCTTTATTTATTATCCGGAATTCACATTTTCCACCTCTTGGGAGCTATGGTTTTCGCCTTGATCTTGTTGGTTCAGTTGCGTAGAACCCAAGAAGATGGAATCCGAAAATTGATATTGGTTACTAATCCTTATGAAAAGATGAGAATTCGTCTTTTCACCGTGTATTGGCACTTCATGGATGCGATTTGGTTGATTTTATTTCTTCTCTTTGTCCTCAGCTTTTGATGAATATCACGATTGAAACTCCTGTCGAACAGGGCTATTTGGAGGTGAAAGCAGGTTTTACCGAGACCTTGTTTAAAAAACTCGCACCACCGTTTCCACCGGTCAATGTGATCCGATTTGATGGTTGCAATACCGGAGATGAAGTCGTTTTGGAACTGAATTTTATTCTTTTCAAACAAAAATGGGTGAGTCTCATCACTGCGGATCAGACATCAGAAAAAGAGTTTTTCTTCGTTGATGAAGGCACGTGTCTTCCTTTTTTTCTGGGAAAATGGAAGCACAAACACCGGATCATTTCCAGAGGAAAAGGCGCGGTAATCCGAGATGAAATAGATTTTGAAGGGCCTTTTGCTTGGATGACGCCACTGCTTTATCCGGTGCTGTGGCTACAGTTTTGGTACCGAAAGCCCATCTATAGGAAGATTTTCAAAAAGCAGGGACAGCGTTGAGATTTTCGCAGTTTTCGATTTTACAATCTCCATAGAGTACCAAAGAGTGGCTTGTAATGCCTGATTGAAATTCCCTGCCCATGGCTTCTTTGATCTCATTGATCTTCGGATCGGAAAATTCCCGAATTTTTCGGCACTGATTGCATACATGGTGGTCATGATGCTTGTAAGTAAGTGCCTGCTCGTAGAGTGCGACCTTATCTTTGAACTGGTGCTTGACCGCCAAGCCACTTTCTACCAAGAGATCCAAGGTATTGTAAATCGTAGCCCTGCTGATGGTGTAGCCTTTGTTTCTCATTTTGAGAAAAAGGCCTTCTACGTCGATATGCTCATCTTCTGGCAGGAGATAAAGCTCATCAATGACCGAAAAACGCTCCGGGGTTTTGCGGTTTCCTTGCTTGATCAGGAAGTTCTCAAAGATTTTTTTTGCTTTTTCTATCAGGGCCGTATCCGCCATTTTTTTAATGGATTGAAAAATAAAGATGATTTATTCTGGATTTTTTGACAACCCGGTATCCTTCACCTTGCTTAATTTGATATCAATCTAATTAAAGAGAAAGCAAATTGTCTGCAACAATTTTAAGGGTCTTTGGTGTTTAAGGCTAAGTAGCTCAACAAAACTGCTTAACTTAAAAAGAGAAAACACCCCGCCCAATGATCCTTAGGAGGACCCTGACTTTTTGGTTTTTTGTGTTGGCTTTTATGGCAAAAGCCCAAGTACCCGGGTTTTTTATAGAGGGGGATCATAGGAAAGTCAAGATTCCTTTTTACTCATCCAATAGTCTCATCATCCTTCCCGTATCCATCAACGGAAATAATAAACTTAATTTTTTGATAGACACCGGAGTCAAATCCAATATCCTATTCAGTAAAAAATTGGGTGACGCTTTAGGCTTGAATTACACCAGAAGAATCAACATCGTCGGGGCAGATGGTGCTACCAGCATTTGGGGGCAGGTATCTCCCGTCAATACCATAGATCTGGGTGGGGTCAAAGGTGAAATGCAGAGTTTGCTAGCCTTAGAGGAGGATTTCTTCGAGCTCGAATCGGTGATTGGAGTGCCTGTGTATGGAATTATTGGCTATGAGTTTTTCAAATACAATCCCATCAAAGTCAATTACGATGAGGGCATGATCGAATTTTATAAACCTGGATCTCTCAAATGGAGGCCGCCGTTTTATCGGAAAATGAACATGACGGTAGAAGACGGTAAAGCCTATATCGATGCCAAGATAAAGCAGATGACTGGTCCCAAGCTGGACGCCAAACTATTGATAGATACCGGAGCCAATCACGGGCTACTTCTCAATCGGGAGACTTCGGATGAGATTACCATGCCGCTTAACTTTATAGAATCTGAGCTAGGTCAGTCTTTAGGAGGAGTCCTGTACGGCTTTATTGGGAGAGTTAATGCGCTAAAGATCAAAGGACTTACTATGAGGGAGGTTCTTACTTCTTATCCGGAGGAAAATTCTTACAGTTCAGTAATTAAAGCTACGGGCAGGAAAGGTAGCTTGGGTTCGGAAGTTTTAGGTCGCACCCGGATGATATTGGATTATCCTTCCAATACTTTTTACATCAGAAAAGGATCTACTTTTTACAATCCCTTCGAATTTGACATGAGCGGGATGGTGGTCAAAAAAGTACCGAATGATGAAAACCGCTACTACATTGGAGAAGTGAGGGCAGGATCCCCTGCCTATAAATCAGGCATTTTACCTTTTGACGAGATCCTTTCCATCAATAAAATTCCCATGTTTCTATGGGAAATGACCGAGCTTTTTAAATTATTCAGATCTGAAGAGGGAAAAGAAATTCAACTCGAAATGCGCCGGTATATCAATAATGATCTGGAAAATTACAGTGACTACAAGGTGAGCATCTTTCTCAAAAAGCAGATTTAATCTTTCGATTTACGAAAGATAATTTGGATAACTTTGGCCTTGGAGACAACACTCAGGCGAGATCTTCCGTGTATGTTCTCGTTTTTAAAACAAACATCCAACTATGAAAAAACTCTTGATTCCCATCCTCATCATTGCAGTAGTAGGTATTTTCATCTATACCAAAGCTGTTGGGACTTACAATCAATTTGTGCAAACAGAAGAAACCATCAATGGTCAGTGGGCTGAAGTACAGACTCAATACCAGCGACGGGCTGACTTGATTCCTAACCTGGTAAATACGGTAAAAGGTTATGCCGAATTTGAGCAGGAAACCCTCACAGGTGTGGTTGAAGCCAGATCCAAAGCAACCTCTGTGCAAATCGACGCCAGCAACTTGACTCCTGAAAAACTTGCTCAGTTTCAACAGGCTCAGGATCAGCTTTCTGGTGCTTTGAGCAGATTGCTTGTCACTATTGAAAAATACCCTGATCTGAAAGCCAACCAAAATTTCCTGGAACTTCAGGCTCAGCTGGAAGGAACGGAAAATAGAATTTCTGTGGCCAGAAGAAACTTCAATGAGTCAGTTCAGGCGTATAACTCCAATCTGAGAACATTCCCTAACAACATCTTTGCTGGTTGGTACAACTTCGAGACTAAGGGGTATTTCGAAGCTGCAGCAGGCGCTGAAGCAGCTCCAACTGTCCAATTCTAATACGACCCATGGCAGAAAAGTTATTTTCTCCCGAGCAGAAAGCACAAATCGTCTCAGCCATTCAAAAGGCTGAGACGCTTACTTCCGGGGAAATCCAAGTGCATATCGAAAATCACTGCAAGGGAGAAGTACTCGACCGGGCGGTAGAGGTGTTTGAGACGCTCAAGATGTACCAAACCAAAGACCGCAATGGCGTGCTTATCTATCTAGCTGTGGCAGACCACAAGTTTGCTATCTTGGGTGATGCCGGAATCAATGCTGTCGTACCAGCTGATTTTTGGGTAAAGACCAAGGATCTGATGGCAGATCTTTTTCGTCAGGGAAAATTTACAGAAGGCCTTATTGAAGGCATCCATCACGCCGGAGATCAGTTGGGGGCACACTTCCCCTATGATGCGCAAGGCGACAAAAACGAACTCTCGGATGACGTATCATTTGGCTAAAAATCCTTTTCTTCTCGCAACCCTGTTTTTCTTGAGCTTCTTTCAAGTAATAGCACAGGATTTCCCTCCAATTCCCAATCCTCCTCGATTGGTCAATGATTTCACAGGCACCCTCAGTCCTGAAGAGGCTGCACAGCTAGAGCAAAAGCTGGTTGCTTACAATGACAGTACTTCTACCCAGATCGCCATTGTGATTATGAGATCGGTGGGCCAATATGACATTGCTGATTATTCCTTTCAGTTAGGAGAAAAGTGGGGAATTGGCACATCCAAAGACAACGGAATCCTGATTTTGGCGGCCATGGAAGACCGAAAAGTCTTCATTGCTACCGGTCGTGGGCTTGAAGGAGCAGTCCCTGATGCCTTGGCAAAACGGATTGTCACCAATCTGATCCTTCCCAATTTCAAGATGGAGGCGTACTACCAGGGATTGGACCAAGCTACAGATATGATTATCAAGTTGGCTTCGGGTGAATACAAAGCCGAGGAAGTCACCTCTGACGGCAACTCCGGTGGAGCGATTTTCTTGCTGTTGCTCTTCATATTCCTTTTTGTGATTTTGCCCCTGATCAAAAACAGGAAAGACAACGACAATCACATGGGCGGTCGAGGCGGAGGAATAGATATCTGGACCACCATCATGCTAGCCAATATGCTCAAAGGCTCCGGTGGAGGTAAATTTGGAGACTTCTCTTCGGGAAGAGGCTCCTTTGGCGGTGGTGGAGGCTTTGGCGGCTTCGGAGGAGGCTCCTTTGGCGGAGGTGGCGCAGGGGGTAGCTGGTAAATCTATTACAGGTTAAAACTATTCAGTCCTAAGATTGGCAAACCCTAGGTTGGCTATTCTTGGGACTGAATGCTTTCCAAGGCTTCTTTGATAAGATCTTGCTCAAATCCCTTACTGACCAAATACTGAAGTACCAAATAGCGTTTTTTATAGGGATCCTTTTCCTTGGTTTTTTCCCATTTCTTTTCCGCCTGGGTCAACAGCGTATCGTAGTATTCCTCGGGGTCAATTTCTGAAAGTCCGGTTTTAATATGGCTTGGGCTGAATTCACGAAGTTTTAATTCCCGGATGATTCTGGCTCTTCCCCACTTTTTCAGTCTAAACTTACCCCTTGCAAAAGACTTTGCGAATCGCTCCTCATTCAAAAATCCATCTCGGAACATTTCTTCAATGAGGTCATCTGCGGGTTTACCCTGGATTCCTTTTTCGTAAAGCTTCCGCCTCACTTCCCAAGCACATCGCTCCTGATAGGCACAGTAGGTTTCCAGTTTTCCCTTGGCTTCTTCCTGAGTCCAATTCTTTTTTGGTGACTGATCCGGGTTATTTTTTCCCCAAGTGGACATTTTTGGTAATTTTGAGCCAAAATACCTTCTGCTCAAGTTTTTTCAAACCTAAAAAATTTCAACCCCTCTCATGAGAAAGAAAATCGTAGCCGGAAACTGGAAGATGAACCTGACCTTTGATGAAGGTCAAAAACTCACTTCTGAGATCGTCAATATGTATAAAGATGAGGCCATCAAAGATGTCATTTTGGTGCTCAATCCTCCTTTTCCCCATATTCATCCTGTCAAAAAGCTGATCGGAGATACTCCCGGTGTATGTCTAGGCGCTCAAAACTGCTCAGACAAAGAAGCTGGAGCCTTCACAGGTGAAGTATCTGCAAAAATCCTCGCTTCTTTTGGAGTAAACTATGTGATCCTTGGTCATTCAGAGCGTAGAGAATATTTCAAAGAAAGTAATGAACTGCTTGCAGCTAAAGTAAAGCAAGCTATTGCCCATGGCTTGATACCAATCTTCTGCTGCGGAGAATCGCTGGAAATCCGTACTGCAGGAACCCATGAATCCAATGTGAAATTTCAGTTGACAGCAAGCTTGTTTGACCTTTCACCTGAAGATTTCTCCAAGGTGGTCATTGCTTACGAACCTATCTGGGCTATCGGTACGGGCAAGACAGCCACTGCAGATCAGGCGCAGGAAATGCACCTGGCGCTTCGTCGCCACATTGCCTCCAAGTATGGAAAAGAAATCGCGGAAGCGACCTCAATCCTTTACGGCGGCAGTGCAAATCCAGGTAACGCCAAAGAGCTTTTCTCCAAACCCGATGTGGATGGAGGATTGATCGGTGGAGCGTCGCTGAAGTCCAGAGATTTCTTGGACATCGCCAAATCATTCTAATCAAGGATCTGTGATCTCACAGACTAGTTTCCCATCAGGCTTGTGATCCCACAAGCCTGACTATTTTCTACCCATCTATTTTCACTTGCTATGGATTACCTTGAGTTTAAAATCACTTGTCTGGAAGAATTCAGGGAAATTCTCATCGCCGAGTTGGCGGAGATTGGCTTTGATTCTTTTTTGGAAACCGAAACCGGCATCGATGCCTATGCGCCGGAGTCAGACTTTGACCGTGAAGCCTTTGGTCAACTCATCGAATCCTACAGAGAAGCTGCGGAAATTTCACTTACTGAGGGAAAAATGCCCAAAGTGAACTGGAACGAAGAATGGGAAAAAAACTACGACCCCATTGCCGTAGATGATTTGGTGTATGTCAGGGCATCTTTTCACGAACCGCAGCCAAACTTCAAGCATGAGATTGTGATCAATCCAAAGATGTCTTTTGGCACAGGTCATCATGCTACCACTTTTCAAATGCTCCGTCATCAGGGTGAATTGGATCATCAGGGCAGAAGAGTACTGGACGTTGGTTCAGGCACAGGAATCTTGGCTATTATGGCCCATTTGCTGGGTGCTCGGGAGGTCGAGGCCTTTGATATTGATGATTGGTGTGTGGACAATGGCAATGAAAACTTCGATCTGAATGGCCTTCCTACCCGGATGGGATTGGGAACCATCAGACAGGTAAATCCACAGGGACCCTTTGAGATCATCTTAGCCAATATCAATAAAAATGTCTTGCTCGATGAGATGGCGATTTATGCAGGATTGTTGCCTTCCCAAGGGCATCTTTTACTGAGCGGTTTCTATACGCAGGACATCGATGACTTGGTGAATGCTGCAAAACCATTGGGTTTGAATCTGATCAAATCTTCGGAAAAGGACAATTGGGCAGCTTTGATTTTACAAAAGGAATAAGATGAAAGAGCTGATTATCTATTTGGTATTGCTTGTGGCTATTTTGGGGCATTTGGTTGTTGCCTCCAAAATGTACAGGGAGGTAAATGCTGACAAAGGCTTGACTTTCAAACAAAAAAATTACTGGAAACTGAAGGCTTTACTATTTCCTGCACTGTTTTGGTTTTATTACCGTCAGGAAAAAAAGAAAAGAGCTACCTAGAATTCAGAACTTTTTACCTTACATGTACGCTTAAAGGCTATCACTCAAATCAAAAATAGGGAAGTAGGCTTCCCACTTACTTTTGTAATTTTAACTCATGGAGTACGTCTTGAAACAAAAACCTAAAACCTCACAAGCTGCCATAGAAAAGCTGGGTAAGGAAATCAATGTGAATCCTACCTTGGCCAATATGCTGATCAACCGTGGTGTAGAAAGTTTTGATCAGGCCAAGGATTATTTCCGTCCCAGTTTGAGCCAGTTGCATGACCCTTTCCTGATGAAGGATATGGATGCTGCGGTCAACCGGATCGAAAAGGCAGTGAAAAATCAAGAGAAGATTTTGGTCTATGGGGATTATGACGTGGATGGTACGACTGCGGTGGCACTCATGTACAGCTTTTTGAAGGGCTTCTATCCTCAGGTAGATTTTTACATTCCCGATCGCTATAAGGAAGGCTATGGAATCTCTGAGCGGGGAGTCCGCTTCGCCGCAGAAAATGGCTTTTCTCTGGTCATTGCACTGGACTGTGGGATCAAAGCCATCGATAAGGTCAAGCTTGCCAAAGAGTTGGGAGTAGATTTTATCATCTGCGATCACCATACACCCGGCGATCAACTGCCCGAGGCAGTAGCGGTGTTGGATGCCAAAAGGGAGGATTGCATGTATCCGTACAAAGAACTCAGTGGCTGCGGGGTAGGCTTTAAGCTTATTCAAGCCTACGCCAAAACCCACGGAATTGAAGAATCTAGCCTCTACCCTTACCTCGACCTGCTCGTGGTAAGTATCGCAGCGGATATCGTGCCTATTACCGGAGAAAACAGGATCCTTGCCTATTACGGATTGGATCGAATCAATAATACTCCAGGTCCGGGATTAAAGGCATTGATCCTGCAGTCCAAGGTGGAGAAGGAAATCCAGATTTCGGACATCGTCTTCAAAATCGGTCCACGCATCAACGCCTCCGGCAGACTCGAACACGCTCAGGCATCCGTGGAGCTCCTGATTGCACCTAATCTGGATGATGCCATCGAGCGCGCCAAATTGGTAGATGAGGTCAATTCTACCCGGAGAAATTTCGATGAAAATATCACCAAAGAGGCTTTCGAAATGCTAGCGATCCGTGAAGAAGAAGCCCAATGGAACTCCACGGTACTTTTTAAAGAAGACTGGCACAAAGGAGTGATCGGAATCGTAGCTAGCCGATGCATAGAAAAATACTACAGACCCACCATCATCCTTACCGAGTCAAATAATAAAGCTACAGGAAGTGCAAGGTCTGTGGTAGATTTTGACATTTATGAGGCTATCGCCGAGTGTTCAGAGCTGTTGGATCAGTTTGGTGGGCATAAATATGCCGCAGGACTTACCCTTAGCGTGGAAAATGTACCTGCTTTTCAAGCAAAATTTGAACAGGTCGTACGGAGTCGTATTGAAGAAACGCATCTCAAGCCGGTCATTGAGATAGATGACATTCTGCTTTTAGATCAGATCAATTACAAGTTTTACAATATCCTAAAGCAAATGGCTCCGTTTGGACCGGGAAACACCGAGCCGGTATTTCGGATAAATAACGTCTACGCCGACGAAGTCACGGTGCTCAAAGACAAGCACCTTCGCTTTAAAATCATCCAAGACGGACAAGTGACGACTCCTGTTTGCCTCGGATTTGGGATGGCCGACCGAGCCAAAGATCCCGATCTGACCACTGTCAACATGCTGCGGGGCAAAATGCGCTTCGATATCGTGGCCGAAATGCGGGAGAATTTCTTCCGGGACAAAAGCAGTTTGCAACTCTACGTGAAAGACATCAAATTTGACTGATATGATGCTCCGTGCCGAACACCTCGTCAAAATCTACAAAGGCCGCCGTGTGGTCAATGACATCTCTGTGCAAGTGGAGCAGGGTGAAATCGTGGGGCTACTTGGTCCCAATGGAGCCGGGAAGACCACTTCATTTTACATGATCGTGGGTTTGATTCAGCCCAACGAAGGAAAAATTTTTCTGGAAGATCAAGACATCACCGGCTTACCCATGTACAAGCGCGCAAAGCTCGGGTTGGGATATTTGGCTCAGGAAGCATCTGTTTTCCGCAAGCTTTCTGTGGAGGAAAATATCCTGGCTGTGTTGGAAATGACCACCATGCCCAAGGCTCAACAAAAAGAGAAAATGGAAAGCCTCTTGGAGGAGTTCAGCTTGACTCATGTGCGCAAAAATCTCGGCATGGTGCTTTCCGGCGGAGAAAGAAGGCGAACTGAGATCGCAAGGGCGTTGGCGGTGGATCCTAAATTTGTCCTATTGGATGAGCCATTTGCAGGGGTAGATCCTATTGCAGTGGAAGAAATCCAAACCATCGTTGCCAAGCTCAAGACCAAAAATATTGGCATCCTGATCACCGATCACAATGTCAACGAGACACTTTCGATCACTGACCGTGCCTATTTGATGTTTGAAGGAAAATTGCTCAAAGCAGGAACCGCTGAAGAACTGGCTGCTGATGAGCAGGTCCGAAGGGTCTATTTGGGAAGTCAATTCGAGCTCAAACGAAAAGTTTTTATTTGATGGAAGTGCTCAACAGCTTCATGACCTGGATTTTTAAAAGCCGACTGGGTCAAATCGATTATTTTAGACATAATCCTATTCAGGTTCAGGAGGAGACTTTTCAATCCTTGATTGAAGCTTCCCGCAAGACAGAATTTGGAAAGCAATTCCATTTTGATCAAATCAAGGCTTATCAAGACTTTTCGAAGCAGGTCCCTCTTTTTGATTACGAGGCCTTCAAGCCGTTCATTGAAAAGACCATGACTGGAAAGCAGAATGTCATTTGGCCCTCCGAGATCGAATGGTTTGCCAAGTCCTCCGGCACTACGTCCAGTCGCAGTAAGTATATCCCCGTGTCTGAAGAAAGCCTAGAGGAATGTCATTACAAAGGCGGCAAGGATATGGTCTCCCTTTATGTCAATAACTTCCCGGATACCAAACTTTTTACAGGAAAAAGCCTGTCTATAGGAGGAACTCTGGAGAAGAATCCGCTCAATCCTCAAGGTACGGCACGTGCCGGGGACGTGTCGGCAGTGATCATGCAAAACCTACCCATTTGGGCACAGTTTGCTCGAACACCATCCTTAGAGACAGCCTTGATGGGCGAGTGGGAAGCGAAAATCGAGAAAATGGCCCGTGAAACGATGAACGAAAATGTGACTTCGATCGCCGGTGTTCCCACTTGGACTATTGTCTTGCTTCAGCGGATTTTGGAATTAAAAAAGGCCAAACACATTCTGGAAGTGTGGCCTAACCTGGAAGTCTTTTTTCACGGAGCCGTGGCTTTCGGCCCATACCGTAACTTGTTTAAAGAGCTGATTCCGTCAGAGAAAATGCGATACATGGAAACCTACAATGCCTCAGAAGGCTTTTTTGGTATCCAAGATCAGCCTCACTCAGATGAGCTATTGCTTCTGCTAGACTATGGGATTTTTTATGAGTTTATCCCCATAGAAGAATGGGACAAAGAAAGCCCAAAGGTGATCCCGCTGTCTGACGTAGAAGTGGGAAAAAACTATGCTATCCTCATCACCACCAATGGTGGTCTTTGGCGCTATAAAATCGGAGATACCGTCAAGTTTACTTCGACTCAACCCTACCGATTCCGTATTTCGGGACGGACCAAGCACTTTATCAATGCTTTTGGAGAGGAAGTCATTGTCGAAAATGCCGAGGCTGCAATCGAATATGCTTGTGAGCAAACGGGCGCGATGATCAGCAATTTTACGGCAGCACCGGTCTATTTTGAGGACAGTCAATCCAAAGGTGCCCACGAATGGGTGGTCGAGTTTCAAAAAGAACCAGAGAGTTTGGAACAGTTTGCCAAGTTGATGGATCAAAAGTTGAGAGAAGTTAACTCCGACTATGACGCCAAGAGACACAAGGATTTGGCCCTGCGACAGCTGATACTACATGCGGCTCCACATGGGCTCTTTGAGGCCTGGCTTGGAAAGAAGGGCAAATTGGGAGGACAGCACAAGGTGCCACGACTTTCTAATTCCAGAGAATATATCGATGAGATTTTGGAGATGATGTTATAAGAGATGAAAAAGGGCATAATACTTCTGTTTTTTGCCGTTTTTTTAGCTTTTTCTTCAGAGGCATGTGAGTGTATTTTTGGAAAGCATACTCTTAGGGAGTGGGCAAAAGGCTACAAGTATATCTTCTATGCTGAGGTGACAGAAATTGTTGATCCAAAAATCAGAGGTTTTGAAAATACGATGACTTTTTTGCACGATGCCTCCTATGTTCAAATAGGAGGCTACCATCCTAAATTAAAGGTCAAGGAGATTTTCAAAGGAAATGTTCAGGAATATATTCAGGATGGTTACCTGACAATGAATAATGGCTGGTCCCTTTGTGGTGATTTTTTCAAGCCTGGAGATAAGATTCTATTTTTTGCCTACGAGGGCAGTGAGGGGACCCTTGCTACCAGTACTTGCTCCTTGAATAGAAGATATTTAACAGATGAAGATTTTTTAATTGAAAGAAGAGAAGTAAAAAAAGCCACTCGAGGAAAGTTTATAGGGATTTTTTGAGAAGACAGGTATCTTGATTAGGTCTTTTTAGTAAATGTTTTATGTCCCGGTTTCATTTGATCTCACTTTACTCTTTGGCGCTTGTTGCTGTTTTTTTTGCAGCCTTTTCTTTTTGGTCAATAACCCAACGGGTTCCATCCGAGGTCTTCCACTACCAGGATCCGGCAATTGAGTCCTACCCTTCTTTTACTCGCGATTCGATTCGACTGTTTGAGTTACCCACGGAGTTGGATTTTGCGGGGGAGAACGTTCCCTTGGAAAATGGAGACATTATCGAGCGACTAGAGCGGGAGATCTATGTCAATGCCTATTGGGAGTCAAATATGATCCTGTTACTAAAGCGTTCTGCCAAATACCTACCGGACATTGAGCGGATTCTCAAGGAACAGGGAATCCCGGATGATTTTAAATATGTAGCTGTGGCAGAAAGTGGGCTGATGAATGTGGGTTCTCCCGCTGGCGCAAGAGGCTATTGGCAAATCCTTGAGGATACAGGCAAGGAGTATGGCCTCGAAATTACCCCAACTGTAGACGAGCGCTACCATTTCGAAAAAGCGACCATCGCTGCTTCCCAGTATTTTAAGAAAGCACATGCCAAATTTGGGGATTGGACAGCAGTGGCAGCCAGCTACAACATGGGCCAAAGTGGATTTTCCAAAAGACAGGAAGAGCAACTGCACCGCAACTATTACGACCTTTATCTAAACGAGGAGACCAGCAGGTATTTGTTCAGGATTTTGGCATTTAAAGTGATTTTTGAGAATCCAGGGAAGTTTGGCTACCATTTGGAGAAGGAAGACTTTTATCAAAATCCGGAGTTCAAGACTTTCAAAGTTCAAGGAGACATCAAGGATTTGCCTCAATGGGCAAAAAATCAGGGCAGCAATTTCAAATACCTCAAGCTCTATAATCCTTGGCTGAGAGATCGAAACCTGAAAGCCAAAAAGGGTAAAGTGTACGAAATCCGACTTCCAAAATGAGGATTTTTTCATCTTTTTCGTGGAAAAAGGCTTAAGCCTTCAAACTACTTTTCCAAAAGCAGGTTAACGATCTATTACCTTTGCAGGGCATTTCTTGCAAGTTTAATCACCCCATCCAATTTGGTCTCTTTACAGCGTAAAGGGATTAGAGTCATTTATGCTTCCACTTCCATTCGATTTGCTTCAAAAGGCAACAGATTTTCTTCAGGTTTTCTATGTGGAAAATGAATTGCAAGATCTCTCCCAGCGAGTAGGGCAAGTTCAAGACGAAATCTCTGCCACAGGAAGCTATACGCTCACTGAGGAAGAGCTGATCTATGGGGCAAAAATTGCTTGGAGAAACAGCAACCGATGTATTGGAAGACTTTTTTGGAAAAGTCTGAAGGTGAGGGACAGAAGAGCCATTTCCCGAGCAGAAGATATCTTTTCCGATTTGATGGAGCATTTGGATTTTGCTACTAATGCAGGCAAAATCAGATCTACAGTATCCATTTACCCAGCTGCCAATTCCGAATCAGGCGAGATCCGAATTTTGAATAAACAGCTCATTCGATATGCAGGATATTGTTTACCGAATGGTAATGTGGTAGGAGACCCGGATTCCGTGGATTTTACGAGACTTTGCCAGGATCTAGGCTGGGAGTCGGAGGGTACTGCTTTTGATATCCTTCCCGTGGTAATCCAGGTTTCTGATGAGGATCCAAAGTGGTTTTCTATCCCCGAGGAAAAGGTCTTACGAGTACCTATTTCCCATCCGGAATACGCTTGGTTGGAGAGTATGCAGATTCAATGGTATGCTATTCCGGTGATTTCAGATATGAGGCTGGAGATCGGTGGACTTTCTTTTACCTGTGCGCCATTTAATGGGTGGTACATGCTCACGGAGATAGCTGTGCGCAATCTTGCCGATGCCCAGCGCTACAATTTACTTCCCCATTTGGCCGAAAAAATGGGATTGGACACCAAGCATCCTCGGACTCTTTGGAAAGACAAAGCTTTGGTAGTTCTTCAGGAGGCTGTGCTTTATTCTTTCCAAGAAAAAGGAGTAGCAATAGTTGATCATCACAGTGCTTCCGAGCAGTTTTTGGAATTTTGCAATATAGAGGAATCAAAAGGAAGGACAGTTCAGGCTGAATGGTCTTGGATCGTACCTCCGACTGCCGGCTCGACCATGGGTGTTTTCCATCGGGATTGGGGAAATGAGATCCTGAGTCCCAACTTTTTCTATCAAGAGCATCATTGGCAAATTCAGCCTAGAAAAGAAGTGGAGACTAAAAGCTGTCCATTCCATCACGGATAAAATTTTCCAGCTATTACGAGCCGAACTTTATTGGAAGATTTCTTTCGATGGAAAGGATTGATTTTGCTCCAACTTTCCCAGGCTGGAGGAGTTACAATCTTCGCAGTTTTCCCCGTCTTACCACCCAAAAAAGTGTACTTTTGCCGATTAATAATTTCCCTTCGTCCATGACTCAATCCCCTGCTTCACAGGAAGAATATATCGAGATTTTTGGTGCCCGAGAGCATAACCTGAAAAACCTGGATATCCGTATCCCACGCAACAAGTTGGTGGTGGTAACAGGACTTTCTGGGAGTGGAAAAAGCTCACTTGCCTTTGACACGATCTATGCGGAGGGACAGCGGCGGTATATGGAGAGTTTTTCGGCCTATGCCCGATCTTTTCTTGGAGGGATGGAGCGTCCTGATGTGGACAAGATCAACGGACTTTCCCCGGTGATTGCCATCGAGCAAAAGACAACTTCCAAAAATCCACGATCTACAGTAGGCACAGTCACAGAAATCTACGATTTCATGCGATTGCTTTATGCCCGTGCCGGAGAGGCATACTCCTACCTGACCGGAAAGAAGATGATCCGTCAGACCGAAGATCAGATCATCGAGCAGTTGTTCACCAAGTTTTTGGGGAAAAAGCTCTACATCTTAGCTCCTATCGTCAAAGGGCGAAAAGGACATTACCGGGAACTGTTTGAACAGATCCGCAAGATGGGATTTTCCAAGGTGCGAGTTGACGGGGTGGTGATGGATATCGTGCCCAAAATGCAGGTGGATCGATACAAAATCCACGATATCGAAATCGTCATTGATCGCATAGTGGCGGATGAATCGGACCGTTTTCGAATTACTCAATCGCTCAAATCCGGCCTTCAGCATGGCAAAGGAGTGATCATGATCCGCGAGGAAAATGGAGAAGTTCATCATTTTTCCAAATACTTAATGGATCCTGAGACTGGGCTTTCCTATGACGAGCCTGCGCCAAACACCTTTTCCTTCAATTCTCCTTACGGTGCCTGTCCGACCTGTAATGGACTGGGCGTAATCGAAGAAATCACCCGTGAAAGCATCATTCCCGATCCAAGTCTCAGCATCACGCGTGGAGGAATCGCTCCTTTGGGAGAGTACCGAGACATTTGGATTTTCAAAAAAATTGAGGCTATCCTCAAGCATTACAAGTGCTCCATGAGTACACCGATCAAGGACCTTCCAGCCGAAGTAGTCGAAGTACTTTTGTATGGCGACAAAATCGAGGTGGCAGTCGATTCGGTGAAATATCCCGGTACGCAGTGGAACACTACCTTTGAGGGGATCGTCAACTTTCTCCAGAAATACCAGGAAGGAAGCTCCGATAAAATACAGGATTGGGTTTCTGAATTTACCATAACCCAGACTTGCCCCGATTGTCAGGGGTACCGTCTCAAAAAGGAAGCCCTGCATTTCAAAATTGACGAGAAGCATATCGGTGAACTTGCCATGCTCGACATTCGAGGATTGGCAGATTGGTTTGAAGGTTTGGAGAGCCGAATGACGGAAAAGCAGCAGATCATCGGAGTGGAAGTCCTCAAAGAAATCCGAAAACGAATAGGCTTTCTGGTGGACATTGGCTTGGATTACTTATCGCTGAATAGACCGCTTCGGACACTTTCCGGTGGTGAAGCCCAGCGAATTCGATTGGCTACTCAGATCGGGACTCAGCTCGTGGGAGTCTTGTATATTTTGGACGAACCGAGTATCGGCCTGCATCAGCGAGATAATGTCAAGTTGATCAAGGCGCTGCAAAGCTTGCGCGATTTGGGCAATTCCGTATTGGTCGTGGAGCATGACAAAGACATGATGCTCGAATCTGATTTTGTCCTCGACATGGGGCCTGGAGCAGGCAGACATGGAGGGCATATTGTGGCTTTGGGCAAGCCTGAAGAGATCCTAAACAATAATTCTGTCACTGCCCGATACCTCAACGGGGCTTTAGGACTTCCTGTACCAAAAGTAAGAAGACAAGGAACTGGAGAAAAATTGATTCTCAAGGGTGCCTCCGGCAACAACTTGAAAAATGTGACCCTTGAGCTTCCTCTTGGCACCCTGATCCTCATCACCGGAGTATCTGGAAGTGGAAAGAGTACCTTGATCCATGAGACCTTGTTCCCGATATTAAATCGTGAGTTTTACAACTCCAAGAAAGAGCCGATGCCCTATGAGAGTATCGAAGGTCTTAAAGCCTTGGATAAAGTCATTGAAGTGGATCAAAGTCCGATTGGCCGAACACCCAGATCTAATCCTGCAACTTACACAGGGGTGTTTTCAGACATCAGAACCTTGTTTACAGAGCTGCCGGAGGCAAAAATCCGCGGCTACAAGCCCGGTCGGTTTTCATTTAATGTCAAAGGAGGACGATGCGAGGAATGTGAGGGTGCAGGTATGAAGCTGATCGAAATGGATTTTCTTCCCGATGTCCATATCCCTTGTGAAACTTGCAAAGGAAAGCGATACAATAGAGAGACACTGGAGGTGAGGTTTAAAGGAAAGTCCATTTCGGACGTCCTCGATATGACCGTAGAGCAGGCGGTGGAGTTCTTTGAGTTTCAGCCTAAGATTTTGAGAAAAATTCAAACGCTAAGCGATGTTGGTTTGGGGTACATCACCTTGGGACAACATGCTACCACACTTTCAGGGGGTGAAGCACAGCGGGTCAAGCTGGCCACCGAGCTTTCCAAGAAAGATACTGGTAAGACGTTTTACATATTGGATGAACCCACGACAGGGTTGCACTTCCAAGATATTGATTTGCTCATGGGTGTATTGAACAAACTGGTCGAGAAAGGTAACACGGTATTGATCATCGAGCATAATCTGGACGTGATCAAAGTGGCTGATTACGTGGTGGATTTGGGGCCGGAAGGCGGAAATAAAGGAGGAACTATTTTGATCCAGGGCACACCTGAGGAAGTTGCCGCACATCCTCAAAGTCATACAGGTAAATTCCTCAAACAGGAATTATATCGCTGATTTTGGGGCTGAAATCAGGTGACTCGCCCTTTTATCAAAATAGAAAAGTCCATACTTCGTACTTAGCTACCTTTGGGTCAAATATGAACAGAGTCAAGCTGTATTGGATCTTACAACTTTTGGGGTGGGGAAGCTTTGCCTTTGTCAATGTTTTTTTTGCCTCACTTTCGGAGGGTATTTCGCCTATCCAAGCCTGGGCATTTGTGGCTTTGGCTGCCTATTACCTGCTTTCTACCCATGGATTTCGCCATGTAGTCAAAGTGTATGGCTGGTTTAAACTCGGGATTTTTCGGTTGCTTATTCAGGCTATTTTTGCCCTACTGGCCTTGTCGGTGGTCAACGTCCTTGCACAGATTGTCATTAATATTGCCTTTGGCACACTCAATCCAGGTCAAGACTTTCGATCTCTGGTGATTGCGGTTAACCTCTTTGTTAGTTTTCTCTACTATGCCTTTTGGTTTCTCCTTTACTTCTTATTTCACTTCCTTGATAATTACAACAGCAGCCTGAAGTATGAAGCCAAAATCAACGAGATTCGACTCAATCATTTGAAAAGTCAGCTCAATCCTCACTTCATCTTCAATGCACTGAATTCAGTGAGAGCTCTGGTAGACGAAGATCCGGATAAGGCAAAAACAGCCATCACCCGGATTTCTAATATGCTACGATTCTCCTTGATGATGGACAAGAAGCAGGTCATTGACTTTTCGGATGAGTTGGCTACGGTCAAGGATTACCTTGCGTTGGAATCCATCCGATTTGAAGAACGGCTGGAGGTGGTATATCAGATAGAAGAAGAAGCCTATGGCTATAAAATACCTCCGATGATGCTACAGACTATTGTCGAAAATGCCATCAAACATGGAATATCCAATCTGGTGAAGGGAGGGCTGATTGAAATCAAATGTAGAGAAGGGCTTCAGGAAGAGTTATATATTCAGGTAAAAAACAGCGGATACCTCAATCCCAATCCTTCCAAAAATAGAAAAGACGGTGGAGGGCATGGTTTGGAAAATACCAAGCAGCGCTTGAAACTGCTCTATGGCGATCGTGCCACTTTTCGGATTTTCAACTCCGGAAATCAATTTGTAATCACTGAAATCAAAATACCGAAACAAAGAGTTACTTTAGACTAACAAACTCACAAAAAATGAGAGCCATTGTAATTGATGACGAAAGACTAGCAAGGAAAGAACTGATCAATCTATTGAATCAGTTGGAGACCGTGGAAGTGGTAGGCGAAGCAGTAAATGTGGAAGATGCCAAAGAAAAAATAGAGCAGCTTCAGCCTGATGTGATTTTCCTGGATATTCAGATGCCGGAAAAAACAGGTTTTGATCTCTTGGAAGAGCTGGACCAAGTACCACATGTCATCTTCACCACCGCCTATGATGAGTATGCCCTGAAGGCATTTCAAGTCAATGCGCTGGATTATCTGCTAAAGCCGATTGAACCAAAAAGGCTGGAAGAAGCGATTCAAAAGCTTCAAGGCAAGATAGAAGGAATCAATCGAGGCAGTGAAGGAGGTTCCCTTGCCAATCAGAAAAAACTTACTCTGGAAGACCAAGTATTCGTCAAGGATGGCGACCGCTGCTGGTTTGTCAGGTTATCCAATGTTCGTCTCTTTGAATCAGACGGTAATTACATCAAGGTGTACTTTGACAATTTCAAGCCTATGATTCACAAATCTCTCAATGCACTCGATGAGCGATTGGATGAAAAGTCTTTTTTCAGGGCAAGCCGCAAGCATATTATCAATTTGGGTTGGGTTGAAGCTATTGAGCCTTGGTTTAATGGAGGTCTGGTCGTGACCTTGCGCGGTGGAGATCGCATCGAAGTCAGCCGAAGACAAGCAGCCCGATTCAAGGAAATGATGAGTTTGTAATTTTCGTAGTCAGAAAAAAGCATTTGGTTTTACCAATAAATTGAGGAAATTAGGAGCTGAGTTAGGCTTAAAGTAATGTTTTACTTTGTTCAGTTGCCCTAAAAACCACCTAATCAAGTGCTTAGACTATGAAAGAAGAAAGGATTCTGATTGTAGAGGATGATATTAACATCGCAGAGAATATCCAAGAAATCCTTGAACTACTGGGTTTTGTCAATATTGATGTAGCAAACTCTGCCAATCAGTGCATAAAGACCATCAAAAAAAATCGTCCTGATTTGGTCTTTATGGACATCAAACTCAAAGGTGATAAAGATGGGATTGAATTGGGAGAAATCATTCACCAAATGTTTGATGTTCCTTTGGTCTTCGTGACTTCCTATTCTGATCCTACCATCATCGAAAGGGCGAAGCGAATCAATCCGGCAGGGTTTATCGTGAAGCCGTTCAATACCAATGATATCCATGCCATTGTGGAGATCGTCCTTTACAACAAAAGAACTAAGCCTACGCAGGAGGTAGCAGTTGCAAAGACGGTCAATGAAAGCCCTTACCTTGTCAATGATGCGGTTTTTATCAAAGCAGACAATGCTTTCGAGCGAGTGCAATATGAGGATATTTACTATGTGGAGGCCAATGGAAATATGGTGACGATTTTCACTAAAAACAGAGACTACCACATTCGTAAATCCATGAAGGAGATCGAAGAAATTCTTCCTTCCAATGATTTTCTTCGAGTGCAGAAGTCTTACATCGTACACCTCGGACAAATCGAAAGCTTCAATACCAAGGAGATCACTCTTAAAAAAGGATCGGTGGTCCAAGTAGGAAGGCAGTATTACAACAGTTTCTTAGCCAAATTGAATACCATCACTGAAAGTTAAGTAATGGGAAATAAGCCGGAAGCGAAATACAATAGAAATACGCTTCGCGAAATAAAGAGGAGATAAGATTCCCGAGTCGAAATGTAAAGTCAGAAATTGATTTTAGAATTCTTAAGCGGAAATTTTAAAATTCGATCACATAAAAAGAGGCGGGCAAAACCCGCCTTTTTTGATAACCAAACAATCAACCAAATTAACCCTTACGGATAGTTTCGTTAGCAAGTCCCGGGATTCTGGGACTTTTCATTTTTGTAGATGTTGATCTGATGCAGTTCAACTTCTGGATTGGAATCAAAACCGATTTGTGGAGTTGGTTTAGTAGTTTCAAATCGGGCAGTATGCTTTTCGATGCTGGATTCAGCTTTTGCTTTGAGGACGATGGTGATTGCCATTGCGAATCCCAGCGCCGCACAGACATTTTTTTGGGAAAAGAATGAAGTAGTCATGGCAGTAATAATTTGTTGGTTTGTTTTCGTAGGTAGGGAATATGCCAAAAGGTGACCAAACTGTAAAAACCCCCTAAAACGAAGCTAAATACCACTTTTTAAAAACTTGCTGTACGGTTTCGTACAGCAGAAAGCCATTGGCGGACAAATGGACAGAACCATAATTGGTTACATTTTCTAAAGAGATTTAACATTTTTCTACATAAGCAAAAAAGCTGCCTTGGTGGGCAGCTTTCTACTTCGTGTTTTTATTACAACAACTCATTCGCCAGATTTGCCAGTTCGGACCGTTCCCCCTTCTCCAGCTTGATGTGGGCATAGAGTGGATGATCTTTGACCCGGTCGATCAGATAAGACAAGCCATTGGACTGTGAATCCAAGTAAGGCGTATCAATCTGGAAGACGTCACCCGTGAAGATGATTTTGGTGTTTTCCCCGGCCCTTGAGATGATCGTTTTGATCTCATGCGGAGTCAGGTTTTGCGCCTCATCCACGATAAAGAAGATATTGGAAAGTGAGCGACCTCGGATATAAGCCAGGGGTTGGATGACCAGTTTTTCCTGATTGACCAGTTCGGTGATTTTCTGATATTCCTTATCGGTCTCTTTGTATTGGTTTTGGATAAATTTCAGGTTGTCCCAAAGCGGCTCCATGTAGGGATTGAGCTTGGACTTGATGTCTCCGGGCAGGTAGCCAATGTCTTTGTTGGAAAGTGGCACAATCGGTCTGGCCAGGAATATCTGCTTGTAATCGCGTCGCTGCTCCAAAGCACCGGCCAAAGCCAAGAGCGTTTTCCCGGTTCCGGCCACTCCTTGAATCGATACCAGTTTGATGTTGGGATTCATGATGGCATGCAGGGCAAAAGTCTGCTCGGCATTTCGTGGCTTTACATTATACGCCAGTCTTTTGTCTACTCGCTCGAGCACATTTTGGTCGGAATTGTAATAGGCAAGGACAGAGTTTTTATCGCTTTTCAGAATGTAAAACGCATTGGCTTTCCGCTTCCTTGTACCCAAAATAGCCTTTGCCTCAATGTATCCTTGGTCGTAAAGTGAATTGATCGCTTGTGGATCCACATCGTCTAGGAAATACTTACCCGTGTTTTCAAGCTCGGAGATATTCTTGATTTTACCCGTTTCGTAATCTTCTGCGTGAACATTCAGCGATTTGGCTTTGAGGCGGAGGTTGATGTCTTTGGAGACCAAGATAACCTTACGAGACTTCTCGGTTTCCATGAGATGCACCGCGACATTGAGGATTTTGTTGTCATTTTTCTCCTCACCGAAAATCTTGATGGCATTGTTTTCGTTTTCGGGATGATGCATCATCACTTTGAAAAAACCCTTGGTCTTCCCATTGAGCGGGGTCCACTGATCGATCCGTTGATCTTGGGATAGCTTATCCAATAGTCGGATAAATTCCCTTGCCTCAAAATTTTTGGTGTCGTTGCCTTTCTTGAACTGATCAAGCTCCTCGAGGACCGTGATGGGAATCACCACGTCGTGCTCAGCAAAATTCATAATGGAGTTGTGTGCGTAAAGGATCACGGAGGTGTCCAGCACGAAGATTTTCCGATCTTTATCGGACTTGGCTCTAGGCATGCGCAGGAAAATTGTAGTGGTGTACTGTTGAAATAATTTAAATAATTATCTCCTTGAAAAATGATTTTCCCACAAGAAATTACGGTTAAGAATTTTCAATCAAGGGGATAGCCTTGAGAATCAATTTGATAAAAAAAGTGTGGCAAGGTGGCAAAGTTCAAAAGTTGCAAAGTTCGTTGAATCAACTTTTCAACCTTGCAACTTTCAAACTCCAAGTATTAATCTAACAACGCCCGAATATCCTCGTTGTCCAAGCTCTTCATAAAGCTTTCTTCATTGGAGATCAGCTCTCCTGCAAGGGCCAGCTTGCGATCTTGAAGAGCCATGATTTTCTCCTCCACAGATCCTCGGGTGATGAATTTGTAGATGATGACCTTGTTTTCCTGTCCGATTCGGTGTGCCCGGTCGATCGCTTGAGCCTCTACGGCAGGATTCCACCATGGGTCGAGCAAGAATACATATTCCGCTTTAGTGAGGTTGAGTCCGACACCACCTGCCTTGAGCGAAATCAGGAATACTTTGACATTTGGATCGTTTTGGAATTTTTCGACTTGTGCCTGACGGTCTTTGGTAGATCCGTCGAGATAGGCATAGGGGATTTTTTCCCTATCCAAAAACTCCCGAACAATAGTCAAATGACGGACAAACTGACTAAACACCAGTACTTTGTGATCTTCTGAGATGGTCTCTTGGAGCATGTAGGTGATGTCTTCCTGCTTGCCTGATTCCCCTGTATAATCCTCCCGAACTAGCTTTGGATGGTTGGCGATCTGGCGCAGCTGAGTAAGACCGCGGAGGAGCATGAATTGCTGACTACCCCTACCCATCCCATCGAATTCGCCGATGATTTTTTCTCTGTAGTAGGTTTTTACTTCCTCGTACACTTTTTCCTGCTCGGCCGTCATGTCGGAATATTTCACATTGGTCAGTTTCTCAGGGAGATCTTTGGCCACTTGAGATTTGAGTCGGCGTAGGATAAATGGCTTGATCATCGCGTGGAGGCGTGATGCCTTGCTCTTATCGTTTTGCTTTTCGATGGGCTGCAAAAACTGCTTTTTGAAAATCGTCTGATTGCCTAGGAGACCTGGATTCACAAAGTTCATCTGAGACCAAAGGTCCATCGTGCCATTTTCCACTGGCGTACCGGTCAAGATCAGTCGACGCTTGCTTTTCAGCTTATTGACAGCCATGGCAATATTGGACGTAGGATTCTTGATCGCTTGCGATTCGTCTAGGATCACATAGTTGAAATAGAAGTCCTTTAGGACATCGATATCCAATCTGACGATCCCATAGGATGTCAAAATCACATCATAACCTCGGAATTTCCATGGATCTTTGATTCGTTGCGTGCCGGAATAAACAAGGATTTTGAGGTCAGGGGTAAATTTGCGGGCTTCCAATTCCCAGTTGTAAATCAGGGAGGTCGGCATGACTAGCAATGATGCAAAGCCCGGATTTTCTTCCTTTTCATGTGCCAAAAGGGCCAAGGTTTGTACCGTTTTTCCAAGACCCATGTCATCTGCGAGGCAGCCTCCAAATTGGTATTCATTCAGAAAACGCAGCCAGTTGTAGCCAGCCTGCTGGTAAGGTCTGAGCGAGCCTTGGAAAGATGCCGGGATGGAATAGTCATCGATGGCATCAAAATTTCTTAGTCGCTCAAGCTTTAAGCTCAGATTGAGTCGGATCAACTCTCCATTTTGGAGCTCTCTGGCAAAAGCCAAGTGGTGTTTTCGGAGCACAAGCTCATCTGCAGAGCGCTCTTCGATAAAGTTGAACAGCTCCGAATAATTCACAAACCAAGAGGCTGGAATGACGGCAATTTCTCCGTTTGGAAGCTCAAACTCATGTTTTCCCTGGATGATCAATCGTCTGATTTTAGCAAAAGGAACCAGGTATACGCCGAATTTGATCAAAGCTTTCACATCAAACCAGTCGATGTTTTCATTGACTTCAATGGTGATTTGTGCTTTTCCTATATGGTAGGTTTTTCCGTTAAGCCCACTTTTTTGGACAATTCGGATTTTATTTTCTGTCAGGTAGTCTTCATGATTTCCCAGCCATTCAAAGGCTTGGGTTTTTGGTAGGGCTGTTTTTCCATGAATGAAATTGAGCCCCTTTTTCTTCATAATGGTGACATACCTTTCTTCTACCTTAGCTGTTCTGACGGTTTTGAAAAAAGTAAAATTTCCATCTTTTTCTTCATATCGGCAAGAGTTGCCGCTGCCTTCTCCATCATTGCTCAGCATCCCGAAATCAAATTCTCCATACTTGAACCGTGGCTCCAAGACCATGATTTCCTCCGTGGAGTTTTCTATTTCTTCTCCGAATAGGTTTTCAGTAGGTACCCCTCCTGGCAGTTCACTGATAGCCAAAAGCGCTTCTGGGGTACCTTGCTCGGTGTGGATTTCAAATCCCTTGGCAATTACTTCAAATTGGGTGATCAGCGCAGTTACAAACTTGCGATAGTATTCCGGCTCAAACCTCCGCTCGATCATGATGGAATTTTTATTGAGAAAAGGCTGAAGTTTTTTCCCATCTATTCCTTTTTCAAAATGGAAAAGTTGCTGGTCTACAATCAGCCAAGCCGGATCTTTGCACACCAAATAGCCTCCCCGGTGTTGCCAGGTTAGTTTTTGTCCCTTGAATTTTACGGTAGGATAATACTGGGTATTGAATTCACCTTTGTCAAAATGAAAAATTACCGTGGCCCTTTCCGCATGAATTAAAATCTCCTTTCCTGTAGGATTACCGTCAGATGCAGTTTCAAAAAGTCGCTTTCCAATCAATAGAGGAAGGATTTTGGCTCTCTTAATTTCAAGATTTTTGAATAAAAGTTCCTGTACGGTTTTGTCTTCTGTTTTGGGATCAAAGATTTTTCGGAGGTATTCTTTGGGTTTCAGATTGCCCTTTTTCATGTAAGGCTTCACTACCACGTCCTGCTGCATGGAATCCATGAGCTTGATCAGTTCGTAATCGGTTTTATCCAATCCGGAGTCAAACTCTGTTGCGTTTGCCGAACTGATATTTTGATAGGCATAAGTGAGTCTCCCTTTATCGTCCAAGGGTACTACATACGATTCAAAAAGTAACCCTAAAAATTCATGGCTGAATATAGAATAAACAATTTCAAACGGCTGATCCGGATTTACAATCATACTCTTTAGATCAATCTATATAGTATTAGAAATATATATTCAAATACTATATGATGTAGATAAGTTGGTGGATAGATATACAAAAGGAAAATTACTTAAAAACGGACACCAAATTGAAAAATATATTCCTTTTTTTGGCTCCATCCATAAAAAAGGCGGCTTAGCGATCTAAACCGCCTGTAAATCAGCTGTTGGACTAAGGATGGATTAAGCTTCCGGTATTGTTTCCTCAGCTTTTTTTTCAGGGAAAAACCTGTTTTGGAATATCAGGATTATTGCCACACCTATAAATATGGATGCATCAGCAATATTAAATATCGGCCAAAGTGCAGTATAACTTCCGCCCCAAAGTGGAACCCATTCCGGAATATATCCTTCCCAAATATCAAAGTAAAACATGTCTACTACCTGGCCATGAAGCCAAGGGGTGGGAGCATTATATGGCGCATTGTCCAGCCATACCCCATAGAAAACCGAATCTACCAAGTTGCCAATAGCACCTCCCAAAATCATGGAGATACAAAGAATGTACACCGGATGATTTTTCTTATCGATGATGTAGTGTAGATAATATCCTATCCCAACCATAGCCACCAATCGGAAAGAGGTCAGGATCATCTTCCCATATTCAGACCCCAGTTCCATGCCAAAGGCCATCCCCGGATTGGTGGTATAATGCAACTTAAACCAGTCTCCAAAGACAGGAATCTGACCTGGAGTGCCAAAGTCCATTTGAAAATGAACCAGCATTTTCACTGCTTGATCCAGGGCAATCACCAAAAGTGCGATTCCGAAATATTTGATATAGTTGTTCATGATGCTTGGCTTATGCCTTCACTACGTTTACGGACAGTTCAAAATCGTCCATGTCCAAGACAACCGCGTTATGCAATTGTGCTGCCGTTAAAAGACTCAATGCTTGGGTCTCAGATTGAATGTATTCGCCAAAGTTTGAGATGGCCTCATTTACCAGTGGATGGCTGTCTGCCACGGTTACATTGATTTTATCTTGGACTTCCAATCCCATGTCCTTGCGTAGGTTTTGGATTCTGTTGACCAAATCTCTGGCTACACCTTCCTGCTTCAGTTCTTCAGTGAGCGTCACATCCAATGCCACCGTCACTCCTTGGTCTGAAGCTACAGACCAGCCTGGAATATCCTGTGAGCTGATCAAAACTTCCTCTAGTAGCAATTCGATGGTTTCGCCTTCAACAGTGACATTGATTTTGCCATCACGTTCGATTTGGGTGATTTCATTTTGGCTCCAGCTATTGATAGCAGCTACGACAAAGCGCATTTTTGGTCCCAACTTTTTACCCAAAACTGGCAGGTTGGGTTTCACATTTTTCACCAAAATACCGGATGCATCATCCAGGTATTCGATGGCTTTGATATTGACTTCGGTCTTGATCAGTTCCTCTACATGCTCAATTTGAGCCTTAGTTTTTGCCGAAAGTACGGGTATCAAAATGCGCTGAAGTGGCTGGCGTACCTTGAGTTTTTCTTTTTTGCGCAGCGAATGCACCAAAGAAGAAATGTTCTGTGCCAAGTCCATGCTCACCTCCAAATCGGTATTGATCAGCGAAGTATCTGCTGATACCCAGTCGGTCAAGTGTACCGAATCTTTGCCGCTTTCATTGGCTTCAGTGAGGTTTTTGTACATCCAGTCAGCGTAGAATGGTGCAAAGGAGGACATCAGCTGAGAGAGCGAAAGTAGGCATTCATACAACGTTTCGTAAGCTGCCTGCTTGTCCACATTCATGTCACCTCTCCAGAAACGCTTTCTTGCCAGTCGCACGTACCAATTGCTGAGCTGATCCACCGTGAAGTTCATGATCGCGCGGGTAGCCTTGGTCGCATCGTAATTGTCCATGGCCTCTTCCACCTCGGAGATCAAGGTTTGCAGCTTGGAGATGATCCACTGATCGAGCTCGGCACGTTCGCTTACCGGTACTGCCTTGGATTTGTCATAGACAAAAGCATCCAAATTAGCGTAGAGTGCAAAGAAGTTGTAGGTATTCTGAAGTGTACCAAAGAAGCGTCGCTGCACTTCGGTCACGCCATCTAGGTTGAATTTAAGGTTGTCCCAAGGGTTGGCATTGCTCAGCATGTACCAACGGAGGGCATCAGGACCGTATTCTTTCAGAGTCTTGAAAGGATCTATGGCATTGCCCAATCGCTTGGACATTTTGTTCCCGTTTTTGTCTAGCACGAGTCCATTGGCGATCACATTTTTGAATGCCACACTGTCAAAGAGCATCACGGCAATCGCATGCAGAGTAAAGAACCAACCACGGGTTTGATCAACTCCTTCTGCGATGTAATCTGCAGGATAGTTTGCCTCGAAAATATCTTGATTCTCGAATGGGTAGTGCCACTGGGCATACGGCATCGCTCCTGAGTCAAACCACACGTCAATTAAGTCCGGCTCGCGGAACATTTTTTCCCCTTTGTCCGACACCAAAATCACATCGTCCACATACGGTCGGTGAAGGTCTAGCTCTTTTCCTTCGTAGGGAGATTTAGCCATGAAGCCTGCGGCCACGGATTTTTCGATTTCCGCATTCAGCTCAGCGATGGATCCAATGCACTTTTCCTCCGTGCCGTCGCTCGTTCTCCAAATCGGAAGTGGTGTGCCCCAGAATCGGGAACGGCTAAGGTTCCAGTCTACCAGATTTTCCAGCCAATTGCCAAAGCGGCCTGTGCCGGTGGCCTCTGGCTTCCAGTTGATGGTTTTGTTAAGCTCCACCATTCGGTCTTTGAAGGCCGTGGTTTTGATAAACCAGCTTTCCAGCGGGTAGTACAAAACCGGCTTGTCTGTTCTCCAGCAGTGTGGATAGCTGTGCTCGTATTTTTCGACCTTGAAGGCCTTATTTTCATTTTTGAGAATGATGGAGATGATCACATCGGTGTTCTTGTAATCCGCTGCGCTCTCGTCATCATTCGTGTAGTTCTTGACAAAAAAGTCATTTGCCCCGTAAGCTTTGTGCGCGGTGATGCCGTGCTCCTGCATTTTGGCAGCGAGGTACTCGCCCACGACAGGGAGGAATTTGCCCTGCTTGTCCACTACCGGAATGTCATTCCCAAGCTCGTCCTGCACAAAGACGCCTGGTACATTATTCTGCACCAACGTTCTAAAGTCATCCGCACCAAAAGCTTTGGCCAAGTGAACGATTCCTGTACCGTCTTCGGTAGTCACGTAGTCTCCGGCTACTACAGTAAAGGCTGGATGTGGCAATGCAATTCCTGCTATCGGGAATAATTGCTCGTATTCCCATCCCAGCATGGTCTTACCTTTAAACTCCTCGATCACCTCATAAGGGATCAATTTGTCTCCAGCTTTATAGTCTTCCAACTTGAGTTCGGCAGCCTTTGGATTGAGGTAAGCCGCCATTCGGGCTTTTGCCAAAATCACATTTGCCGGTTCGTGGGTGTAAGGGTTGAAAGTTTTCACTTTCACATAATCCAGGTTTTCACCGATCGCCAAGGCCGAGTTGGAAGGCAAGGTCCAAGGAGTGGTGGTCCAAGCGAGGATATAGGTATTTTCTGATCCCTTCAGCTTAAACTGGGCAGTGATCGAAGTGTCTTTGACGTCCTTGTAGGTGCCAGGCTGATTGAGTTCATGGGAGCTTAGTCCAGTTCCGGCCGCAGGAGAATAGGGCTGGATCGTGTAGCCTTTATATAGGAGCCCTTTATCATAGAGTTTCTTCAGCAAGTGCCAAAGCGACTCGATGTAGTTAGAATCAAACGTGATATACGGATCATCCAGGTCCACCCAATAGCCGATTTTCTCAGTGAGGTCGTCCCATTCGTTTTTGAAACGCATGACCGTCTCCTTGCACTTTTGGTTGTATTCGGCAACGGAGATTTTCTTGCCAATGTCCTCTTTGGTGATGCCCAATTCCTTTTCCACCTGAAGCTCTACCGGCAATCCATGGGTATCCCATCCGCCTTTTCGCTTCACCTGGAATCCTCGCAGCGTCTTGTATCGGCAGAAGATATCCTTTAGGGTACGTGCCATCACGTGGTGAATTCCCGGAGTGCCATTGGCCGAAGGCGGGCCCTCAAAAAAGGTAAACGTCTCGGCACCCTCACGGTTGGCAATAGACTTCTCGAAGATTTGATTTTCTTTCCAATACTGAAGGACGGACTCTCCGATGTGCGGGTAGTCGACCTGTTTGAATTCTTGGTACGTTTTCACTGCGTGTATCTGGTGAACTTGGTAGAAATGGATTTTTTGGGCGTGCCCCGCCCGAAAAGGGGCGGGTCGGGCTATCCGCTGTATCCCGCCTCCCCGATTTCCATCGGGTTGCCGGGATGCCGCTTCTATCCCTCACGCGGGGCATCCCGCTCAAAACAAGGCACAAAGATAGAAGAAATGGGCTTTTGGGGGAGAATCATTTTAAAAATCAGGAAAGAGTACTTTTTACAAGGCAAAAACAATAGGGGTTAATTCTCAAAAGACAGGTTTTTACAGATGTTATGAAAATAGATCTAACCTGCTCCCATATTATATCAGCATGAAGAACCTTATGTTTTAATTAATGATAATGTAATGCATTAAAAATGAGGTAAAAGGCACTGTTAGATAATTTCGAAATCATTTTGTCTTATTTAAACTTCAAAAAAACGATGAAGAAATTTTATCTATTGGGTGCTTCACTTTTGCTATTGGCAAGTTGCACTGAAAGGATCTCGAGAATGGCACCGGTGGGGATTTCATTCCAAGAGGTGTCAAGTTTAAAAATTGGAGGTGCCACCGCCGCTGAAATTACTGCATTTGACCCTTTAAGCAAAAAGCTCTTTGTGGTCAATAATGACGGAGGTTCCCGTGTAGATGTCATTGACTTTGCTGATCCTAAAAATCTGGTCAAGCTTTCTCCAATCAGCATCACTGCCTATGGTGGGGGAGTGAATTCAGTAGCTGTAAAAAACGGCAAATTGGCCATCGCAGTAGAAGGAACTGTAAAGACGGATAATGGGGTGGTTTTGGTCTATTCAACAACCGATTTGAGTACTCCCCAAGCGGTGGTTCCTGTAGGAGCTTTGCCGGATATGGTGACGTTTAGCCCAGATGGTAACCTTATCGTAACAGCCAATGAAGGCGAGCCAAATTCAACTTATACCATAGACCCGGAAGGTTCGGTTTCTATTATAGAAGTCAATAAAAATTTTGCGGTAAGTACCCTTGGCTTTGAGGGATTTGCTGGCAGAAAGCAGGAGCTCATGGCAAAAGGAATGCGGATTTTTGGCCCTAATGCCTCATTTGCTCAGGATATCGAGCCGGAATATGTGACGATCGATGCTTCCTCCTCTACTGCTTGGGTCACTCTTCAAGAGAACAATGCCTTGGCTAAAGTAGACCTCAAGCGTAAAGTGGTGACCGACATATTCCCGATGGGCGTTAAGGACCATTCGCTTTCCGGAAACGAACTTGACGTCAGTGATCGGGATGGTATAGTTGGAAATTTGAAAAACTGGCCACTGTTGGCGTATTACCTTCCTGATGCCATTACTTCTTTTGAATTGGGAGCCAATACGTTTTTGATCACAGCAAACGAAGGTGATACCAGAGATTATTCGGGGTATGGAGAGGAAAAGCGAGTAAAAGAACTAAAGCTCGATCCTACTGCTTTCCCGGATTTGGCGGAGCTTGTGAAAGATCAAAATCTTGGAAGATATACCGTGACCAATTCAGCAGGCGATATCGATGGAGATGGTGATTTCGATATCCTTTACGGGATAGGTGCAAGATCCTTTTCCATTTGGAATGGAAGAAATGGGGAATTGGTAAGAGATTATAAGGACCTGGAGCGAGATCTTCTGATGGCAAATTCATCGCTGTATGATGATGGCAGAAGTGATAATAAGGGGGTAGAACCGGAGGCCGTCGAAATCGGCCAAATCCAAGGCAGAAATATCGTTTTTGTTGGCCTGGAGCGCTCAGATGCCATTATGGTGTATGAATTGAACGGAGCATCCGGATTAAGATTCCTTCAATTGCTAGATGGAGTAAAATCCTTGGGCGATCCGGGTCATGATGCCCCAGAGGGTTTATTGTTTATCCCTGACTTCGAAAGTCCAACGGGAAGACCACTTCTGGTCGTCAGCTCAGAAGGGGACGGAAGAGTAACCGTCTATATGAATTAATGTAATTTGGGTTTAATTATCTTAAAGACCGGCTGGATGACTAGCCGGTTTTTTTTTGGTTAAGTCCTAAAACTTGAGAAGTACTTGAATTTAATCACTTGCATGGTCAAATGTAACTTAGCTTGATATCAAAGTTTATTGAATTGTTGCCCTTTTTAAGCTTTCATGAAGAATGGGGTAAATGTTAATTTTTAACAAATCCCAGCTTGTGTCCCAGGCTAGTTTTGAGGCAAAATCAACCAACTCAATACTATGGGATTTAAAACTTTTACAAAAACCCTCAGCATAGTATTTCTTTTGATGATCACCATACTGATCCATCAGAATACTTATGCGCAATTAGTGAATGCGTCCGTATCTGGAAAGTTAACGGACACAAGTGGCGAAGTCCTGATTGGTGCACAAATCCTTGTCAAAAACGAATTGACAGGGTTTACAGCTTCTACAGTGACGGGGATTACCGGTAATTATTTGATTTCCCAAATTCCATTAGGGAATAACTACACTGTTACAGCGAGCTACTTAGGCTATGGTTCAAAGACAGTTACAGGAATCACACTTAACCAAGGGGACAATATCAAACTGGACTTTTTGCTAAGTGAACAAGCTACCGATTTAGGAGAGGTAAGCGTTATAGCCAGTTCAATCGCAAACAGCCTAGATCGCCTAGGAAGCTCCACTGCGGTATCATCCAAAGACATGTCTACGCTTCCGGTGAATGGAAGAAATTTCAACTCCCTTGTTGATCTTTCTCCAGTATCTAACGGTAGTAATCTATTAGGCCAGCTTTTTTCTTCGACCAATTACACCATTGATGGGATGACCAATCGAAGCCCACTATCGAGTGGTTCGACTAATAGAGGTCCATTTTCTATTTCGATGGAAGCTATCCGAGAATTTGAGGTATTGACCAATGACTACGATGTTACGAATGGTCGAAGTGGAGGAGGGATCATTTCTGCTGTGACGAAAACCGGTACCAACCGCGTAGAGGGATCTGCTTTTCTTTTCAATCGGGCAGATTGGCTAGCCAGCAAGTATGATATCCGTGGTAATCTTAGAAACAATGAATTTGCAATTCAACAATATGGGGTGACCCTAGGTGGTCCCATCATCAAAGATAAGCTTCACTATTTTGTGGCCTATGATGGTCAGAGAGACGCTCAGCCTCTATTTATCGCAGATCTTCAGACTCCAGAAGATGAAGTTAGATTTAATGTATCCCGTCAATCCCTAGATCGATATCTTCAGATTGCAAGATCTAAATACGGTGTAGCTGAATCTCCTCAAACAGGAAGTTTTGACAAGCTACGGTATTCCCACACTGCTTTTGCCCGACTGGATTATCAGATCAATTCAAAGAATTTGCTAACGGTCAGAAATAACTTCTCTTGGGATTTAAACAGCCAAGGTGTAAACGATAACACCTCTATCAACCTATATGAAGTTTATGGAGATCATTTATCTACAGCCAATAGTTTAATGGCATCTTTGAGAACAGTCCTTGCTCCAAACTTGACCAATGAGCTAAAGCTCCAATACCTCTACACGTTGGATGATGGTCGTCCAAGCTCTCAGCTACCCAGTGAAAATATCCCCAGAGCCATCGTACAGAATGTGCAATCTCAGGTCAATGACCGTACAGTCAATACCAACATCCAACTTGGTGGACAGCGGTATCTGCCGGAGCGATTTGAATCCAATGTTTACCAGTTGGTCAATAACCTTTACTACAATAAGGGAAAAACCAACTATACATTCGGAGTGGACATGTTGATGAATAAACTTTCTTCCTTGGCCACCAGTGAGTTCAACGGACGTTTCTTTTTCACCGGGTTGGACAATTTTGACAACCTAAAACCTTTTAGATATGCCAGAGAAGTGGCGTTGACGGACCCTACCGTGAAGCAAACCATTTTTGGTGGAGGGATCTTTGCCCAAGCTGATACTGATTTGGGTAGTGGAATGAGCTTGGTTTTAGGTTTGAGAGGAGATTACACCGGGTATAAAAATGCCCCAAACTTCAATCAGACTGTATTCAATGAGCTTGGATTGAGAACTGATGTGAAGACCAATGCTTTTCAAATACAGCCTCGATTCCAATTCACTTGGGATATCAATCAAAAACAAACTGATGTTTTGAGGATCGGGGGTGGTGTTTTTGGATCTGCTCTGAACAACTATTCTGATGTCAATAACCTACAGTTTGACGGTACCAAAATCGTTGCAGTTGACATTACAGGAGCGGCGGTTCCAACCCCGGATTTTGTGTCCTACAGAAATAATCCTGCTACCGCACCGGGCGCAAATCTCCTAAATCTTCCAGGGGTATCGCCTGTCACCACGATCAATATGAACAGTGAGGATCTCAAGGTACCTACTGTTTACAAAGCGAATGTGATGTACAACAAGATCATCAATAATAGGCTACGTCTTGGTGCAAATGTCATTGCCTCTCTGGCTCGTAACAACTACATGTATGTGGATAGAAACATGGTAGATCAGCCTTACTTCCGATTGGCAAATGAAGGTAATCGTGGGGTATATGTGCCACTAGAGACCATCAGCACGACCAACGGAAACGCTGACTGGACCAAAGGAAGAAAGACCACACAAGTAGGTAGAGTTCTCGAATTGGTAAGTGAAGGAAGAAACAATACCTACACGGTGGTAATCGACGGTACTTACCGATACTTCAAAGATGGTCAGATCACTGCTAGCTACACTTGGAACGATTCAAGAGATAATACTTCTTACAATGGAAATGTGGCAAATACAGCTACACTTGGACAGGCCGTTGTAGACGATCCTAGAGATCTTTCCCGTATGAGTTATTCCAATGGTCAGTATAGAAAAAAAGTGGTATTCTATGGAACACTTCCATCATTCAAGGGAGTGACAGTGGGAGTCAGATATTCAGGCATCGGAGGTACTAGATATTCACTTGTGGTAAATGGTAACGTGAATGGTGATTTTGTCAATTCCAACGATTTAGCCTTCGTATTTGATCCAAACACCCCGGGTTTAACTGAATCTGTCGCAACAGCAATGAAAGAGGTTTTGGCCAATCCAAACAACCAAGCACTTTCTTATATCCAGAACAGCTTGGGCAAGGTAGCCGAAAGAAACGGGGGTGAAAATGGATACTTCGGATTTTGGGATGTGCGTGTGACCAAAAAATTCTACCTCAACAATGCCAAAAGAACAGGTATTGAATTGGGAGCCGATATTTTCAACCTCGCCAATATGTTTAACAAAGAATGGGGTACATCCAAAAACCTGGGTAACCAAAACCTGATGACACTCCGAAACTTTGACCGAGTGAAGCAGCAATATGTCTACCAGATCAATCCTAACGTAGGCGTGGCTAATCCGGGCGGTACTCCTTACCAAGTTCAGATTTCAGGAAGAATCTTCTTTTAATTGATATCATAAATCAAGACCCGGATTTTCCTTCCGTGAAATCCGGGTCTTTTTTCTTTCACTCTTGATAAAATCCATTTTCACCATGAGCTATTTAAAATCTTTAAGCTTGGGACTGATGCCGGTCCTTTTTCTGGCTATGGGCGTCTCTCAAACCATAGCCCAGGACCGCCCAAGCAACCATGTGGTTCTAATTTCCATTGATGGGTTCAGACCTGACTTTTACCTTGATCCATCTTGGCCTGCACCCAATCTCCAGCAGATGGCTTCAGAAGGGGCACGAGCAGAAGGAGTGACAGGTGTTTTTCCTTCGGTCACCTATCCTTCCCATACCACCATTGTGACTGGTCGTACGCCTGCGGCTCATGGTATTTATTACAATGCCCCATTTGAAGAAGGAGGACAGACCGGACGCTGGTATTGGGAATCTGAAAAGATCAAAGTGCCTACCCTTTGGGATGCAGTCAGAAAAGAAGGAATGAAATCTGCCAGCTTTATCTGGCCGGTCACGGTAGGTGCACCTATTGATTACAACCTTCCTGAATTTTGGAGTCTGGAAGAAGGTTTTGGCCGAATAGAACCAATGCGAAATGAGGAAAATCCAAAAGGGCTCCTCGCTGAGCTGGAAGAGCAAGTATTGGGCAAGCTCAACCTGCGCACCTTCAATGGGGATTACCTCAATCGCGAAGATCGAATCGGAGAAATGGCCGGCTATGTCCTCGAAACCTACAAGCCCAACTTGATCACCTTGCACCTGATTGCTACGGATCATTTCCAGCATGAAGAAGGAAGAGAGGGACTCATGGTTAGAAAATCCCTTGCCGCCACCGATCGTGCCATCGGCAAAATCATGGAAGCAGCAGAGCGTGCCGGTATTTTAGACCAAACGACCTTCATCGTCACCGGAGATCACGGATTTGTCAATATTCATAGTTCCATCAGCCCAAATGTATGGCTCGTAGCAGCAGGATTGATGGAAAACAAGCCGGATAGAGGCAATTGGAAAGCAACATTCCATACCAGTGGAGCCTCGGCATTTTTGCATCTCAAAGATCCTAAGGATCAGAAAACGCTGGATCAGGTAAAATCCATTTTGAACCAACTGCCGGAAAATTACAAGAAACTGTTTCGTGTAGTGGAGAAGGAAGAGTTGGCTCAAATCGGAGCAGATCCCAACGCCGCTTTGGCCTTGGCCCCTATCCGCGGAGTATCATTTTCTGCCAGTACGCAGGGAGCCGTATTGAAGCCTGCCAAAGGGGGCACGCACGGATTTTTCCCTGATTTTGATGAGATCGAAACAGGCTTTATTGCCTGGGGTGCGGGAATCAAATCCAACGTGGAGATCCAGGAAATGAGCTTGGTGGATGTGGCAGCAGTGGTGGATTACCTGCTCAATCTGAAAATGGAACTTCCTGAAAGTAACCTCTACCCAGGGATCAAAAAATAATATTTTGCCTCCAACCTGAAAGCCGGTCGATGTTTCGACCGGTTTTTTCAGCTCTTTCTTTTGGATCGGGCAAGGCCGGATCGGAAGTATTCTTCCTTGATTACTTTAGATACCGTCTGTCGGGTCATCCCGGTCAGATCTGCCAAGTCCTGCATGGTGAGGAGATCAAATACCAGCTGATTTTTGCCGGTAGCATCTTCCAGATTCCCTTGAAACTGCTTGATGATTCGCTGCACTTTTTCACGCGCATCCATACTGCGCACGGCATACAACCGATCCTCCGCCAGGCACCAGCGGCTGACTAGTTTGTAAGAAAACCACTCGGAGATCTCCGGTATATGGGTGGTGATTTTTTTGAAAAAAGGCTGCTCATACGACCGTAAAATCACCGGGGTGAGTGTCCTGGCAAATTCTGAGAATTGCCCGTTGAGGTATTGGAGGTTGCCAAAAAAGTCGCCCGGTCTGAGTAGGTCATAGCAGATTTCCTCACCTTGGGGAGAGTAAGTCCCTATTTTTACCGCTCCTTTGACCAATTCATAGATCGGTGTAATCCGCTGTGGGGGTTGATAGAGCAAGGTTCCTTTCTCAGCTTCCAAGCTTTTGACTTGGGAGTAGCCTTCCACCTGGTGGTCGGTTAGGTATTCAAAAAGACTGAACTCCATAAAGGTACTTTTTTGCAAAAATCGGTATTCTACAAAGGCTTTCTCTCACCGATGATCATACTTCATGAGATCATAACATTCCGTAAACCTTTCTGAAAAGAATGGGAATAACTGGCAGTATTACTCACAGCTCTCAATTCATCTTGTCACTCGATTTCACACCAGATCCCCCTTCCAGTTACCTCAATCTATAGAGCCAGATAAAATCGAATATTTAATAATATAGCTCAAATCAAAATGCCGAACTAGATTCATTGGAACCTAGTTCGGCATCGGGTGGTGTAAGCAAAAAGTGTCTCCTCGTGTTAAACTTTTTGGATGGCTTTTTTGACTCATCTAGGTGTAGTATCCCAATACTAGTCTGGGAGTGATATAAATCCTTAGGTCTAAGCGTAGATGCAATTTACGCTTTTATATTTTTCTGGATCCCGTACAGCTGTCGGGATGTAATTCCATTCTCTTCTAGGTGTAGACTTTCTTATTTAAGTTTTGAAGTTCAAGTGGATGCTGGGTGTAATTTGTAATTACACCCTTCTATTTTTTGGAATTTGTAATTCCTTTTCCCTGAAGTTCAACCCCTCTCGGGGTTGCCAAAACCAAATCAATCATCATTCATTTTTCCCCCGGTTACGGTTCGACTTCGCTCACCGACTACACCGGGGGCTATTGAGAAGTTCGATCCTTTCAGGATCATATATTGGATGGAACAGTGTTTCTGATTAAGACCCCGAAGGGGTCAAACTTTTGAATAACCGCGGGTGAAACCCGTGGATAAAACGATCCCTATTCTTTGGTTTATGCGACCCCGAAGCGGGTCGAACTCTTTTCATCTCGATCACGAGTCCTGAAGGGACGCATGGTTTAAGCCCCCAAGCTGGGGGTAGACTAAGCGTAGATTGCATCTACGCTTTTATATTTTTCTGGATCCCGTACAGCTGTCGGGATGTAATTCCATTTTCCTAAAGCTATCCTTAGGATTGGGCTAAAGCCCGGGAACTAGGGTGATTGATTCTTTGCCTCCTGCTTCAGCTGGAGGCAATTCATTATTACCCATCTGAAGCAGGAGGCAATTCAAATCTAGGGTGCTTCTATTTTGAATTGGAATGTGGCTTTAGCCCATTCCACCCTGAGAATTTTTGTGTCATGGGGCTTTAGCCCAATTCTATCCCTTGGATCCCCTACAGCTCTGGGGATTTAATTCCTTACACACAAGTTCAACCCCATTCGGGGTTGCCAAAACCAAACAATTAATCATTCAATTTGCCCAGTCTAAGCGAAGAAGTACTGAAAATCGAGAGTATTCCAAGCACCAAAATCAAAATGCCGAACTAGATTCATTGGAACCTAGTTCGGCATCGGGTGGTGTAAGCAAAAAGTGTCTCCTCGTGTTAAACGTTTTGGATCGCTTTTTTGACTTTTTTAGCTGCTTTTGCGGCTTCTTTATCCATCTTTTTCACCTCTTTTTTCAATTGGCCTGAAAATTCCTTGGATACCTTGTGAAGTACCTTTTCAGTTTTTTTGGAAGGCGAGGTGATGTGTAGCTTTTCAAGGGTAGTTCCCATTGCTGCTTCTACCGTATTGGCAATTTCTTTTTTGGTTATTTTTTCCATGATGTCCGTGTATAATTCAGTTGCTATAGATCAAAATTAGGTCATATTATCTGTATGTTAAAAAATTGGTCAAAAACTTAACATTGGAAACATGGTAAGAAATAAGATGCCTAGTTGCTAGAGCTGTACACTACCTAAATAAAACCACTTTCAACCCAATGCTGTAGAAGTGAGACGTGTATCCTAAATGGAAGTGAAATTGAGGCTCAATAGATTTTTTTATTCAATAGTTCACCGGTTACTCCAACTTTTCGGCTTTAGGTGCCCAACTCAAAGACCCAAGTAGGATTAGTTTAAAAATCCATAATATTCAGATCATCAGGCATTCGAGTTCTTGAACTATGTTTGTCAAGTCTAATCCATGGACACTTTTTCTCTCATAGTTCGTTTAGATTTTCTGAAAAGCTGTACCCCTCCTTGACCCTTCGGTCAGGGATTTTTTTTTGGCAGTGGTGGATTGTACTCAGGGCTCTACTGTGGCCTGTTGTAACCGGCCAGGACTAGTCCTACATCAAGGATTGCTTCCATGGTGCGCAGTAAGGCGAGGGGGTACTTCCGAAGTCCCCCCACCACTTCATTACTCCTACGTTGGACCTTTTAGCTCTTACGTTCCACCTTTTTGCTCGGCTTTTGCACCTTTTGGGTTCAAGCTTTCCTCATTTTGTTCGGAGTTTTCACCTTTCTGGCCGGATGCTTCGCGTTTTTGCTCAATTGATTCACCTTTCTGCTCCGAGGCTTCGCTTTTTTACTCATGCATTTCACCTTTTTACTCACCACTTGCAGCTTTTCAAGCCAGCGTTGGGTCTTTTTGCTCCGCAGCTGGACCTTTCTAGTGCTCCAATAAAAAAGCCGGACCCAAAGGCCCGGCTTAATTAGGGGGATTCATGCAACTTTTCTGTTTGTCCTACTCCGGAGAGGAATCATTACCGTTTCGAGATTTTCGCTCAAACCGCTTGCGCAAGTCCTCATAGATAGCTTTGGCATCCGGTGCGTTGACTCTCGCGGCCTGCTTCACCGAGTTGTAGTAGCTCAGCGCGCTTACATAGGCTTCGGATCCCGCCATCATGCTGGTGTCGCTCAGCGTGTCCTCGATCTGAGTACATAGCCTCAGCAGGGGGAGCAATCCGCTGATAGCCTGCCAGTCCTTGTCAAACTCATCCTTGTTCACAAAAGGAGGAAGAAACTGAGGGGCATCCGCTGCGTACTCGATGACCTTTGCGACGAAAGGCTCCGTGCCGTCACTCATCTTCGGAAGAGACTTCCGCTGTTCGGGAGTGAGGGCGATCACGTAAGGTGCCAAAATGGTCTGCACCTGTTGGAGTGCGGCTTTTGCCGCGGCGAGATCCGCTGCCGGGATCTGAATGGAAAGTCTGTTTTCCATAGTAAAAGTGAGGTTAAGTGAAAGAATAAATTGAATCAGTAAAAACTGTTGCTATAAGTTAAAAAGACCAACTAGAAAAAACAATTTTTAGTCGAGTTAATGGGCTGGAATTAAGTGTAGTCTATTTTTCAGCATGGACCTCTAGGATTCGGGCAAGCCTTGCCTACACGATTTGATAATTATGCTACAATCCAGAGGTAACATAGCGGCTTTACCTTTAGCTAGGATTTTATTGAGTTAAAGTGGATGCTGTTCACCCTACATTTTTTTAAACACTCACCGGACTTGTTTTCAAGTTCGGTTTTTTTATTTGTCCATTTACAGGGAGCACTAAATGATCTTATTTAAGATCCTAACAAATACCTAGTTCGATAAGGCACATTTTGCAGATTGAAAATAGGTTAACATACAAATAATTTGCTTGTTACCTATTTTAAGCTCAATTTTAAAAGCCTCACTCTGAGCTTCTTACTATGCGATTGATTTTCCTTGTACAGTTATCTATTATCTGTTTATTTTCCTCAATGAATGTATGTATTGGCCAGGTCAAAGCAGATCATAATACATTAGATGCTTTTGATAGCATATTCAAAACAGCGCAAAATTCGCCTGCTTATGTAGTGGCGAGTAAGGCGGATATCCACGCGCTTAAAGAGTTACTAAAATTGGAAAGAGACAGTTTAGATATCAAGCTAAAAACGCAAGAGGAAGAACTTTCCCGCTTAAAAACCGCCACCCCACCAGTAGTAGTCCAAGCCAACCAACAGGAGGAGCCTTCTCCCGCCAAAGTTCCCTCTCCCTCTAATTACCTTATTTTTCAATTGGTAATTGCCCTTTTGGTGGGTGTGTTGATCTACTTTTTTATGAAAGATTTTTCCACAAAAAAGGAAGCAAAAGAAGCCAAAGACAGCTACAAAAACTTGGTAGTGGAGTTTGAAGACCACAAGAAAAAGGCAATCGAACGGGAGCGAAAACTGATGCGGAAGGTGATTGATTTACAAAATGACTTGACAGAAAAATCCAGTCCTACCACTTGATTTTTTCAATTGCCAAGTCAAATGCTGTAAAAATGCCCATTAGATCTTTTCAAAAACCAACAGGGAATTTTGGGTATTGCGCCGTAGGGTGATCTGACTTTCCCGGATAAAATCTTGGTTCCACTCTCCATTGAGACCTTCCAATATGGTAAAAGAAAGTTCAAGTTTGATTTTTCCCGAATCGATGTAGGCTCGCCAGTTTCCCTGATCTATAAGCTGTGTGGTACGGTAGGCTTCTGATTTGCCATTGGGATAGAAAACAAAGCTCATCCCTTGGAATTCTTCCGTTTGGATCCTGCCATTTTTATCAATAAAGCTGATTTCCCATACCCCGGAGGTCAGGTTTTGGGATAAATTATCTACAGTTCGAACTTGATTTTCCTCCTGGCAGGATGAAAAGAGTATCCCGATAAAGCATAGAAACCAGAAAAATTTCATGAAGTTTTTTTCAAGAAATTACGAATAATAAAGACTTAGGTTCTCCATCCTACCCTTTCCTACCTCCTCTTTATTAAATAAAAAATTGGTAGAGACAAAATTGGGAAAAATAGGAAAGACCTGTGTGCTAGGCTTGAATCATTATCTACCGGAAATAGGAGTATTCCCGAGGATCAACTGGCCCTATTTTTGACCCAAAAAAATCTGCACGCGAAAGGAACCAATTCACCTGATTTGGCTATTTTCAAACCACTCAATCACTAACAACCAAACATCACTTTTATGACCGAACAACAAAAACTAGCCCTTGAGGATGCCATTGCGGCATTGAAAGGAAAACTGACCGGGGACATGTTTGCCGACATGGAAGTCCGTGATGAAATTCACAACCTGGAGATGCAGCTCAAAGGGATTAAGCCTATGGATTCGCATTTTGACTGTGTAGGCTGCGGAAGCTAATCTAAAGGACTTGGCCAAGTATTTCATTATTTACAAGCCCTATGGGGTTTTGACACAATTCAGCGGAGAGGGGCCCACATTGGCCTCTCTTGGCGCTTTTCCCCGTGAAGTTTATCCCGTGGGTCGTTTGGATAAAGACAGCGAAGGCCTATTGCTGATCACCGATGACAAATGGCTAAACCATCACCTACTTAATCCCCGATTTGGCCATCAGCGAACTTACTACGCTCAAGTCGAAGGAATCCCCACGCCTGAAGCCTTGAATCAGCTTAAATCCGGGGTCATTATCAATGTGGACGGCACGGACTACAAAACCAAACCTGCACTTGCCAAAATCTTAGAACCAGCCCCCACTCTCCCCGAACGGAATCCGCCCATCCGTTACCGTGCCGCTATTCCTGATACTTGGATTGAACTTACGCTGATCGAGGGTAAAAACAGACAGGTTCGGAAAATGACAGCTGCTGTAGGCTTTCCTACGTTGCGCTTGGTCAGGTTTTCGATGGAGAAGATTACTATTTCGGGAATGGAGGTAGGTGAAATCCGTGAGCTCGATCAAGAGACCGTCTATCGGGGGTTAGGTTTGACAGGATTTATGAAAACACAGTCTTCCAAGCAGTCGGCAAAACCACCCCGTCGTTCTTAAAAATTCCTAAAATCCTTAGCTGACAGCCGCAGGCTTTACCGCTGTTAAGATTTGGGATTGTGGGTTGGTACAATTTCCCCTATTTTAGCCCAGCCATTTAAGGCCTCAAATTCGCATCGCACATGCATCAGGAAAAAATCGCCGAAGTCATTCAGGAAGTCAAAAAGGTAGTCGTAGGACAAGATAAAATGGTCAATCGACTGTTGATCGGCTTATTTACCAATGGACATATTTTGCTGGAAGGCGTACCCGGCCTAGCCAAGACACTTACCGTAAATACCTTGGCTAAGGTGCTTCATTTGGATTTCAGCCGAATCCAGTTTACACCCGACTTGCTTCCTTCCGACTTGATCGGTACCATGATTTACAATCAGCAGACCTCCAATTTTGAAGTAAAGAAGGGCCCTATCTTTGCCAATGTGATTCTTGCAGATGAAGTAAACCGATCCCCGGCTAAGGTACAGTCTGCCCTGTTGGAAGCGATGCAGGAAAAGCAGGTAACCATCGGAGAGACCACATTTGCCTTGGATCGACCATTTTTGGTTCTAGCTACCCAAAACCCGGTAGACCAAGAAGGAACCTATCCGCTACCGGAAGCTCAAGTAGACCGATTTATGATGAAAGTCCACATCGACTATCCAAGCAAGGCCGATGAAATGGAAGTCATGCGTCGCATGTCCAATATGCAATACGCCGCTGAGGTACGACCTATCCTTTCCAAACAGGACATCTTCGATATCCGCAACCAGATCAATGCGGTCAATATCGCCGAGCCTTTGGAGAATTACATCATTGAGTTGGTATTTGCTACCCGCTTTCCTCAGCAATACGGATTGAAGGAGGAGGCTAAATACATTTTGTTTGGTGTGTCTCCGAGAGCCAGTATTAATCTCAACCTTGCCGCCAAAGCAGTAGCCTTTATGGATGGCAGAGATTATGTATTGCCAGAGGACATCAAAGAGATTGCTGAAGATGTGCTGAATCACCGCATTTTGCTCAATTACGAAGCAGAAGCAGACAATGTCAGCACCAGAAGTCTGGTAAAAACACTGCTCGAAAAAGTGCCAATTAACAAGTCGGTAACATTAAAGTAACACCAATAGCCACTCAGGAAGGCTTCTCGAAAGGGAAGCCTTTTTTTATGCTTTTCCTGTTAATTCAATATTAAATTCTGTCTTCATTTTTAAAAAAACCATAATTCGATTCATTCTATCGGGGCGGAAAATTGAAGTCACCTTTGCATCGTAAAACTGTGCAAACCATACTTCAATTATAAAAAATGAAAAAGTTTAATTACCTACTCACCCTTTTGACTGCCTTTACGCTTGTGATGACAAGCTGTAAAGAAGACGAAAAACCTGATAATGGTGTAACTATCGAGGGTATCCCAGCGACTGCTCGAATCGATGCGGGTGCTACACTTGGTCCAGTAAATGCCACAATCACAGGTTTGGATGGATTGGTTACCCTTACCATTACTAAAGATGGTGCTCCTTTGACTACAGCCCCATTGACAGGAACTACTGCTACTGTTCCTTTTTCTTACACAGCTCTTCCAGCTGATGCCGGAAAGAATGTGGTTTTTGAATTCAAAGCCACTGATAAAGATGGCGATTTTGCTTCTGCCACTCACGTGTTGACAGTTGGTGCTGAGCCTACTACCATTCGTGTAACAGGCAACATTACAGCTAATACTACTTGGGTAACCGGTAAGACCTATATTTTGGGTAGCAGAGTAATTGTAACCAATGGCGCTAAATTGACTATTCAGAAAGGCGTTATTGTGAAAGGCGAGGCTGGTACAGGGGCTAATGCTACTGCACTTATCATTGCCAGAGGTGCTCAAATCGATGCACAGGGCACTGCCACAGAGCCAATCATTTTTACCTCAGTAGCTGACGAAATCCAGCCAGGTCAAGTAGCTTCTCCAAACTTAGAGCCTACGATCGAAGGCCTTTGGGGCGGATTAATTGTACTAGGAAGAGCAAGAGGTTCTTTTGCTGGTGATGTACAGGAAATCCAAATCGAAGGTATTCCTGCTTCAGATACGAATGGTCTCTATGGTGGAACCAATGATGCAGACAACTCAGGTATCATTAAATACATCTCCATCCGTCACGGTGGTGCCAACATCGGTGAAGGCAACGAAATCAATGGCCTTACACTCGGTGGCGTAGGTTCAGGTACCGTAATCGAAAACGTAGAAGTAGTTGCCAACCAAGACGATGGAATCGAGTGGTTTGGTGGTACAGTATCCGTAAAAAATGCACTTATCTGGAATTCAGGTGATGATGCCGTAGACACTGACCAAGCTTGGGCAGGTACTTTGGATAACTTCATCGTGATCTGCGGTGTGAATACGGATCATGCCTTGGAAATCGACGGTCCAGAGGGAGCTTACAATGCTGCTCATACTGTGAAAAACGGTTCTGTTAAAGGCCATCCTTCTTCTGAATTTGCAGACTTCAGAGCCGGCGCAAGAGGCACTTTCGAAAACCTGTACTTCTTCAACTTCCCCGCTCCTTCTGCCAACAACAACGCGGGCAGAGGAGACCTTTCCCTCAGCGGTGACGCAACCATCGCCAACTTTAGCAACGGTGCCTTGAAATTCATCAAGTTGGAAGCTACCCTAGCGGACGGAGTCACTCTTCAGCAGGCTTTCAGAAATGGTACAGACGTACACGCTGCTACGGTTGCACTGAAGGCAAATACCGTAGGCGCTAACAAAGCTGCTTTCACAGGTTGGACTTGGGCAGCTGCTGCAAACGCACTTGCCGACTTCAAATAATATCACTTCAAAAGAAGAAGGAAGGTCTTGCAAGGATCCTTCCTTCTTCTTCTCTATTAAGAATAACTAACAAAAAGCTGTATGAACAAGAAAAAACAGGCGTTGCCGATTAAACCACTGGCAATCCTACTTCTCATCGTTGCCTTCCAATTGATTACCGGGTTTGTTTTTGCACAGAGTGGTACCATCCGAGGCGCCATCTTTGATGAAAAAACCGGTGAGCCTCTATTTGGCGTTTCCGTGTTGGTGAAGGAATCCTCTACCGGTGCGGTGACAGATTTCGATGGTAAATTTGAAATCAAAGTCAACCCAGGTACCTATACTCTACAGGTATCTTACATTTCCTATTCTACCCTAACTCTTACTGACGTAGTGGTAGAGGCAGATAAAGTAGCTGTGCTCCCTGATATTCTACTTAAAGAAGAGGCTTCAGAGTTGGAAACAGTAACTGTATCTGCAGCAGCCATCCGTACCACGGAATCGGCCCTGATGTCAGTAAAAAGAAATGCCTCAAACCTAATTGATGGGATCTCTGCCAGTACGTTTAGACAAATCGGTGACGGCGACGCAGCCTCAGCCGTAAAAAGAGTAACTGGTGTCTCTATCGAAGGTGGAAAATATGTCTACGTGCGTGGCTTGGGTGACCGATATACCAAAACAGTCTTGAATGGCGTAGATATCCCTGGTTTGGACCCAGACCGTAATACAATCCAAATGGATATTTTTCCAACCAACGTGATTGACAACATCATTGTCTCCAAATCATTTACAGCAGACCTTCCTGCTGATTTCACTGGTGGTGTTGTAGATATCGAGACCAAAGATTTTCCTGAAGAAAAAACATTCAGAGTGAATATCTCAGGAGGACTTAATCCTGCGATGCACTTCAATAAAAACTACCTGACTTATCAAGGTGGAAAAACAGACTTTTTGGGTTTCGACGATGGTACAAGAGCAAATCCTACGGGTGGAAGCACTGCGATCCCTCAGTTTGCGGAAGTAATTGGTAATCCAAACGGTGCAAAAGGGCAGGAATTTCAAAATATCCTGAGAGGGTTCAACAAAACTTTGGGGCCAACCACACAGACTTCCTTGATGGATTTCGGATTGGGTCTTTCTTTCGGGAATCAGATCGTAAGACCAAAGGCTACCTGGGGATACAATGCTGCGTTGACGTATAAAAATGATACGGAATATTACCAAGGCGCCCAATTTAACCTTTTTGCGAAGCCAATCAGCCAATCCGAAACCGAAATGGAAGCCTTGGAAAGACAAGTAGGTAACTATGGGGTAAACAGTGTGCTTTTGGGTGGTTTGGCAGGAATTGCGCTGAAAACCGAGCATTCAAAGTACAAACTCAATTTCCTTCACCTTCAAAACGGGGAATCCAAAGCAGGTACTTTTGATTTTGAAAACACCAACCTTGGGGCAAACTTTGAGGCTAAACAGTACAACTTAGAGTATAGCCAAAGAGGACTTTCCAGTGTATTGCTTTCCGGTAGCCATTTTATTAGGGGCCGTGCTTGGGAAGTAAACTGGAAATTGGCACCTACGAGATCTACGATCGAGGATCCGGATATCCGTTTCACCAGATTTAGACTACCTACCAATTCGATCTCCTCAGAAGTTGGTTTACCAGCCCGTATTTGGAGGAATCTGGAAGAAATCAATTTGGTAGGTAGAATTGACCTTGCCAGAAATTTCAAACTTTGGAATCAAGATGCCAAATTGAAATTTGGGGGTTCATATACCTTTAAAGAAAGAGATTTCGAAATCCAAAGTTTCCAATTCCCAACAGGAAGTGTAAGACTGGATGGAAATCCAAACACCATTCTTGACGAAGCAAATCTTTTTTCGGCTACAAATAGGAACGGTGTCAGATATAATCCTGATTTTATTCCAAATAATCCAAACAAGTTCCAATCGGATCTTTCCAACATTGGGGGTTATGTAAGTGCAGAAGCGAATCCGCTTCCCAAACTCAAGACCATTCTCGGCTTGAGAGTTGAGAAGTACACGCAGTTTTATTCAGGTACCAACCAAAATGCAACCATCGTATTTGATGATGAGCAAGTTCTGGACGACTTGGATTTCTTTCCAACCCTTAACATGGTATTTAATCTGAAAGAAAATCAGAATCTGAGATTCTCTGCTACCCGTACCATTGCTAGACCTTCCTTCAAGGAGCTTTCTTTTGCAGAAATTCTTGATCCGATCACTGGTAGAACCTTTATCGGTGGACTTTTCCAAGAAACTACCAACGGAGGTACAGAAGTCCTTTGGGATGGAAACCTTCAGTCTACCCGAATCAACAACTTTGACCTGAGATGGGAAGCTTTCCAGCAAAGAGGAGAAATGTGGTCAATGGGAGCTTTCTACAAGACCTTTGAGAATCCAATCGAAATCGTACAGTTTCTCTCTGATCCGGGATCTTTCCAGCCTCGAAATGTAGGCAACGGTACTGTGCTTGGGGTTGAAATGGAATTCAGAAAATCACTGGGCTTCCTATCTGCGCGTATGGAAAACTTCCTTTGGACGACCAACGTGACCATCACCGAGTCTCGAATCAACATGTCTGCCACCGAGCTGAAGTCCAGAGAACTAACTGCCAGAGAAGGTCAAGTGGTTGGAACGACACGAGATATGGCAGGACAAGCTCCTTACATAGTTAATACAGGAATTTCTTACAATAACTTCAGCAACGGCTGGGAAGCCGGGATCTATTACAACGTGCAGGGTCCAACATTGAACCTGGTTGGATTTGGTAACCGGACAGATACCTACACCGTCCCTTTCCATGCACTTAACCTGAATATCAATAAGACCTTTGGTGCTGATGAGCGAATCCGTACCAGCCTGGGCGTTCAGAATTTGTTGAATGATAAACGTGAGATTGTATTTAGCTCATTTGGGGCCCAGGATCAGATTTTCACCCAATTGGCTCCAGGTACACGAGTGAACTTCAGCGTAGGATTTTCATTCTAATTACATACAGCTTCTAGTTCAGAAAAGCCATTCCATATTGGGGTGGCTTTTTTCCTTTTCATAGTTGGATTTTCATGGAATAGTGGAAGGTATCCCATTCGATTCACTAATTTGGAACATGATAAATCGTTTTACCCTATTTCTGGTTTTGGTGTTCACTCTAAGCCTCAGCCAACATTCAGCTTTCTCTCAAGAGAAAACACCATCACACAAGTTTTGGGAAACCCTAAAAAGCCATTGCGGAAAAGCCTATGAAGGCAAATTGGTGTCTCCAGAATCTGATCCTCGTTTTGCAGGAAAGCTGGTGATGCATGTCAGAGCCTGTGAGGATGGAAGAATTCGGATTCCGTTTTTTGTGGGTGATGATCGATCCCGTACTTGGGTATTGACTAGGGATGAAGCTGGATTGATTCAGCTCAAGCATGACCATCGGCATGAAGATGGTTCGGAGGATCAAGTGACCCAATATGGCGGGAAGGCCACCCATACAGGATCGGTGACGACTCAGTTCTTTCCTGCAGATCAATTTACTGCCAACTTACTCCCGGCAGCCGTAGGTAATGTTTGGTGGATCACGGTAGACGAAACCTCCTTTACTTATAATCTCAGAAGATTGGGCACACCCACCTTATTTTCTGTCAGATTTGACTTGACTCAATCTATCGATATCCCCGCTGCTCCATGGGGATGGCAAGACTAAAAACTAAAGCCATGACCAACCCTTCTCTTATTGCACTCTGGGCTGAAGGCCGAACCCGCTTTACCAAGCTTTTGGAAATTGTACAGGAAACTGACCTCTCTAAGAAAAATGGAGACAGTCCCAATTCAGCCGGTTTTCTGATCCGTCACATCGCAGAAGTAGAGTTACTTTTTGCCAAAAATGTTTTTGGATTGGCAGAGGTGAAAATTGTCGCCAAAACCCTGATTGCCGGAAAGGATACAGGCGAGTGGACGGATTTAGCTGAACTGAGAGAAATAGCAGCCTATGCCGCCGAAATGCTGGAAAAGGCTATTTCTCTTCAGGAAAATTGGGATCAAGTGATCGAAACCAAAGAGTTTGGCAAAAAGACCAAGGCAGAAGCATTGGGAAGAATCACCACCCACACGGCATATCATGCAGGTCAGTTGGCCTTGGTTCTGAAGTATGGTAAATGACTTTTTCAGGTCAATTTTCGGATGATTTCTCCTGACTCCGGATAAAGTGGAAGTAACTCCTCGGTGGTAAAAAGCTCAAAATCTCTAAAATCAAACCCCGGAGCTACCACACAGGATACCAATGCATAACTATCGGCGTAATCTACCGAGCTGCCAAAGATGGTATTTGCCGGTACGAGGTGTTGAGGCCTTGCACCCTTTTCAGAAACAGGTCCTAGCATGAGGATTTCATGTCCCTTTTCACCTAATAAGTGAACTGAAAGCGGGCTCCCCTCATGCCAAAACCACAATTCATCACTTTGAATGCGGTGAAAGTGGGAGACATCCTGAGACCGAAGCAAAAAGTAAATGGAGGTGGCTAAATTCCGTTTTTCTCCATTGGGATGAATCATAGACTGATCTGATCGAAATGTCTCAGCATAAAATCCTCCTTCCGGGTGAGCAGTCATTTCCAGCAACTCTACCAGTTCCTCGACGCGCTTTTCGTTTGGGCTCATGAATAGCTATGGATTAAAATGTCGACAATCCGTTCGGCAGTTTTACCGTCCCAGAGTGGAATGCCTTGGTACTGCTTCCATTCACCTCGCATGATTTTTTGAAGGTAAGGTCTGAGTTTGGAAGGATCTGTGCCGACTAGTTCATTGGTTCCAAGATGGATGGTTTCCGCTCTTTCGGTATTGTTTCGGAGAGTCACACAAGGCACATTCATCACGGAAGTTTCCTCGGTCACACCCCCGGAATCGGTGATTACGCCTTTGGCATTTTTCACCAGGTAATTGAATTCCAAATAGCCTAATGGCTCACACATATGAAGGTTTGGAGCGTCTATTCCGAGGTTTTGGAGATTTTTGGCTGTCCTCGGATGGACTGGGAAAATGATCGGAAGACCTTCCGTTCCTTCCAAAATCGCATCGATCATGGCCTTAAGTGATTGCTCCTGATCCACATTTGCGGGGCGATGCATGGTCATGACGAAATAGTTTTTGGGCTCTAACTTTTGGAAGATATCTCCTTCAGGTTTTTTGAAATGGGGGAGCTGTGCCATGAGGGTATCAATCATGGTGTTGCCTACAAAGTGGATTTTTTCTTCCGGGATGCCTGCTTTTCTCAGGTTGTTATTGGCGATCTCGGAGGTGGTGAAAAAGTGATCTGTAATCGAATCCGTGACCATTCGGTTGATTTCTTCGGGCATGCTGAGGTCTCCGGATCTGATTCCTCCCTCGACATGAGCTACATCGATTTGGAGTTTTTTGGCCGCAATCGAGCAAGCTAAGGTGCTGGTCACGTCTCCAACTACGATTACTAGGTTGGGACGATTTTCCATCAACTCTTTTTCGAAAGCGACCATGATAGCCCCTGTCTGCTCCGCTTGAGTCCCGCCTCCGCCACCGAGATTGGCGTCCGGATCGGGAATAGATAGCTGCTCAAAAAAATCACCGGACATCTTTTTGTCATAGTGCTGGCCTGTGTGAACTAATCTGAAGCTCACATCCAATCCTTCTTTTTGCCTTTTTTGAAAGGCATGAATGATCGGAGCAATCTTCATAAAATTAGGGCGAGCACCTGCAACAATGGTAAAAAGAGGCATAACGATAAGATTAAATCTGCCCAAAAATACAGATTGAATTTATCTATTCAGGTCAAAATCTGATTAAAAAAGAGAGGATTAGTAGCTTTTTTGTTTCTTTGTATGACCTTGGTTTTTTGATTAAGCAGTATTGAATGAGAACATTGGATAAATTGGGAGTGAGATGGAGCGTTGGATTTTTTGCTTTTATTTTCGCGTGCTTTTCCTGTATTGAGACCGTAGACAATCAGTCACTGGTGTATTCCAACAATTTTTCCAACTTGGATTTAGCCAATTTTGAAAATGGGAGATTATTTATTTGGCAAAGAGATACGATAGCGGGGTATTACCACAATGAGGAAGTGGCAGTCACAGTCAAAGACCTTCCCACGCATAATTACCTCAAAGTATCTATCGAAATTTTGGTCCATGACAGTTGGGACGGTAATGCCGATGATGGCATTTCAGGGCCTGACTTTTGGTTTATGGGATTGGATGATTCGGAGACCTTGCGCACTACCTTTTCCAACTCCCCTTGTGTGTCAACTTTTTGTTTATATCAGTCCTTCCCGAATCGGTTTTTTAGACAAAATCGTCCAAAAACAGGAGCCACTTCTATCAATTTACCAGGACTATGTCTGTTTGGAGCATCATCTTCCTATACTTCCCGCTATGTCGTGGAGCAGCTCATTGAGCATACAAATCCTGAAGCAAGGGTATTTATGGGAGCAGAACTAAAGCAGACCAATAGTCCGGATCCCATTTGCGATGAATCTTGGTCCATTGCGAGTATTCAAGTGTTAGCAATTCAAACCAACAGAAAATGAGAAATAGGATCATTTACTTGGTTTTGTTCATCCTTTTGGCTGGAAAATCCTTTCCTCAGGGAGTTCCGGTAGGAATGCCTGTCTTTGATGAATATTTGAGAAGACTTCAATTGACGGGCCAGATCGATTCCTCCTCTTCTTGGATGATTCGACCTATTTTGCCGAAAGAGGCTTTTGGATGGTCCACAGGATACTTTGCCGACAGTATTACGGCAAATGATAAGGGTCTTTTTGGTTCTTATGATCGATTTGGTAAAAATGGCAAAGGCAAATTTCTTGTACTTCCTGCCGTTTATCGTGGCCAATTCAACTCCGAATATGCTTTTGGTGTCAATGATGGGGTAATGGTTCCCAATCGAGGATTGCAACAGGTATTGAGTGCTGGTGCTTATGCTGAGTATGGCAGATTTAGTCTTCAATTTCAGCCTGAGCTATTATTAGCCCAAAATAAGCCGTATTTGGGTTTTCCGATAGAGCATCAAGCTACCATCCTTTTTTATTACGAGTACATGAATCGCATTGACATGCCTGAGCGGTTTGGTGACAAACCCCTTAATCGCTTGTATCCAGGCCAGTCTAGCATTCGGTTTAATCTTAACGAGTTCTCAGTAGGTGTTTCCTCCGAGAATCTTTGGTGGGGCCCGGGAAGGAGAAACTCATTGCTTTTAGGCAATAATGCCCCGGGATTTTGGCACGCCACTATCAATACAAGAAAACCTGTGCTGACTCCAATTGGATCGTTTGAAGGCCAGTATATTTCTGGCTTCCTTAACTCTACCAATTTTCTTCCTCCATGGCCAGACTATTCTATCCAGCAAAATCCAGTGATTATCCCAAAGAGAGAAGATGGTAATCGGTACCTCTCAGGCTTGGTATTTACCTATCAGCCAAAATGGATACCCGGATTATTTTTAGGATTCGGTTCGGTCAATCACATGTATCGGTCGGATGTTTCTTCCTTTGCAGACGCTATTCCGATTTTCAATGGCAGAAAAAAACCTCAAAATATTTACGACCCTATCCAAGATAAGCGACAGCAGTTTAGCTCCGGGTTTTTCCGTTGGTTAAGTCCTGAAGGGCGATTTGAGTTCTATGGCGAGTATGGTACCCGGGACAATGACCGCACCTTCAACGATTTTATCACCACCCCTGAGTCAGGCAGAGCATTTACCTTTGGTTTTACTCATTTGATGGATTTGAAAAAGCCGAATCGATTTTTTGAGATCAGTTCGGAAATGACGCTTTCAGGGCAGACGATTCGTGAAGATATACGACAACTACGCACTTGGTACATTCACGATCATGTAAGGCATGGATATACCCATCAGGGACAAGTGCTTGGTATAGGAAATGGTCCCGCCAGTAACCAGATTTTTGTAGGCTTGGCTTGGGTGGAAGGATTAAAAAAGATAGGGTTTCAGTTTGAGCGAATTGAATATAACAATGACTTCTACTACTATCGATATGAAGAGTCAAAGGATATTCGAAACAAATATGTGGACTTGGTATTTACGCTGAATCCTGAATGGCAATTTGGAAATCTTTTGGTGTCGGGGAAATTCCAATATGTGAATACCCTTAACTACAAGTGGTACCTAGAGAATGATCCCAACCAGTATTTTGTACCTGGTTATGACCGAAAAAATATAGTAGGCTCTCTGGGCGTGGCGTATCTATTTAGGTAAAAAGCCGATTCTGGAACCTAGTTTTTGGAATCCCAATGAAATTATCCGCATGTAAATAGCTGATTTAACCTCATTGTGAAGAGAGGAATTTTTGATTTCTTTCAAGATCCTATGCCAAAGTGCCAATCGATTGGTCAATCCATGACTCCATCGCGCGGAAACTGATTTTTTTTTGTAGACCTTTTTAAAGAGGATTTTGTCTGAAGTGACGAACTGCCCATAAAACCCCATTTTCATGATTGCAACCAAATCCAGCGAAAACTCTTTTTCTCCAAAACTTAGGGTGGATATTGGATAGGCTTGCAATACGTTTTCACTACGGTGAAGTCCATGAAAAGGCGCCCACCAATAATGAATATTTCTGTGTATGATCACCATAGTACGGTCAATCACATTTAAATCACCAGAAGCATGGGTATAGAATGAGCTGATCGTTTGGTCATGGTATTCATTTTCCATGCCTGGGATAGCGAGGCAAGCATTTGGTTTTGAAATCAAAAGTGAGACAAGCTCTGAAATATAGGTTGGGTAGGGTAAGTCATCATGTGGATTGGTAAAGCAAAAATCGCTTTCGATTGCAGCTGCTATCCAAAGATTTTGAGAAGTTTTGAACCATCCCAAATTTTTATCATTTCCCCATGCCTTGAATCGGCGATCCTTCTCTGCATATTTCTGACATATCTCTAAGGTATCATCTGACGAAGCATCATCACAGATCCAGATTTCAAAATTTGGATACTCTTGGGCAGCAAGAGCATTTAGAGTATTTTCAATAAAATGGGATGCATTATATGTAGGCACAAAACCTATCACTTTGGGATACCTATCCATCCGATCGTTCAAAAATTTAAATTCTGAAAATAGAAACAGTCAGAAATATAACCTTTGGTTAAATTTTAATTGGCTGTCCGTACACATTTTTTATTTATTATCTGGAGATCAAACATATGAGGGCCTTTCTATTGGATTCTTATAGAAAAAGGTAATCACAAAAGCTTTCAGGAAATTCTTAAAATACCGAAAGTAGGTATTGCAAAATGAATAAGATATTTTAACTCCATTCAAAAAAGACCCATTTTTGTGCCTTAAAATTCAGAATAATGAAAGCAGAAAAAGATAAAGTTGTCGCAGTCTCCTATACGCTTATGGTTGATGATGGGGAAAGTGGAAAGGAATTGTTCGAAACGGTATCCGAAAATCAGCCTTTTTATTTCCTCTTTGGGTACCAGAATGTGCTCCCAAAGTTTGAGGAGGCCATCGAAGGAAAGAGTGTTGGAGATACGTTTTCGGTATTTATAGATTTTGAAAATGGCTACGGGGATTACGATGAAAACAAAAAAGTAATCATCCCAAAAGCCAATTTCAAAGAAGATGGAAAGAAGAACAAAGATCTATTGAAAGTGGGAAGCGTCATCCCCATGCAGGATGATAAAGGGAATCAGATGAGAGGGGAAGTTTTGAAAGTGGATTACCTGGGAGTTCACATGGATTTTAATCCTCCTTTGGCTGGTTATGATTTATACTTTGAAGGGAAAGTGCTTGCAGTCCGAGATGCTGAACAGGTAGAATTGGAACATGGCCATGCACATGGTCCTGACGGACATCATCACCACTAATTCCCAATAAGTTCTTTTTCTTCGAATGCCCTGTTTCCCGCGAAATAGGGCATTTGTCGTATGGTAGTAGCCATAGAGTAAGCATAGATTTGACCAGTAATATTTCTAATTCTAATCTTTTACTTCTATGAGCATGTGGATTGACATTTTGAGAAAAGCAGCTTTGTTGGGCTTTTTTATCGCATTTATGGCCTGTACCGCGGATGAAGGTCAAGATCCTTCGGGTGCAGCGGAAGAGTTTTCAGGTGAGGTAGCCGGAGTCGGTTCGATTTCTGCATCAAAGGACTTTGACACGATATCCGGGACAAAGATCTCCGCTGCAGGAGCGAGTATTGTAATGATGCAAGGCACAGATAATTCCGGAAAAGGATTTATGCTTAGGATTTCTACCTATAAGGGTACCGGTACTTATGATCTTGGATTCACCAATATTGCCAATACGGCCACTTTCATAGAAGGTACAGCTGCCGGTCAGCAATACAGCACTGCTTACCAGGGTACTTCTGGAAAAATAACCGTTACCGTCGATGATGGGAAACGTATCGAAGGCACCTTTGAGTTTGTAGGAAAGGCGAACAATACCTCTGCCACTCGGAACGTAACCAACGGGAAATTCAAAGTAAACCTTCAATAAGTCGAATCACTCAATGGGTGACTATTGAGTGGTTAGGCCATTTTTTGATATGGCACTTTTCGGCAGTGGGGTGATTGACCGGACAAGTTGCTGATCTCCCCGAATCTGATTCGGGGAGATTTTTGTTCAATTTCGAAGATCGTATCCGTATGTTTTGAATGCCAAGTCGATACTTAGCTCGCGGAGACCTTCGATCCGATCAGCAGGGTACAGCAAATACGCCTTAGATAGCTGATGGACTGCTTGCCCAAATTCCTGGTTGTTGAAATGCACGATGGCGTCATTGTAATACTGCAGGCCTGCGAGTTCTACTAATTTTACTTTTCTGAAAATAGAATTATCAGCCAAGACTAAGCTAGGTCCTGCCAATCTTTGGTTAAAATTCACAGGTGTGGTTTCCTTCTTGGGCAAATATGAACTCAGGTATTTTTCTATTTCTGATGGGGTAGAGATCATCCCTCCTACTGGGAGCGTACTTTCCAAGATCACAGGTTTACCCTCGATAGACACTTGAATGAACACATGGTAATCCGTCTCAATGATTTCATAGGTAAATCCAAATCTCTCCAATAACATACCCAACACTGCAGATCCACTCACACAATCATATCTGCCTTCTGTCAGCATCTTGTTGAAGGAGGAGTGCTGCTCATATTTTTTAAATAGACGCTGATGGGATTTTTGAAAAATAGTTCTCAACAATGAAAGCTGGTCAGGATTTTTTGCCGCTTTTTCATCTATTTCCTTGAGGAGATTCACCCATTTGGTGTCTTCTGAAAGTGATTTGGCATCCAAGGCAGTGAAATAGGGATAAGGATCATTGGGCTTGGCTTTCCAGATATTTTCTTCCGTTTCACTTTCGAAGACCAATTTGTCCAAGTCCAAAACATTATCCTGTGAATAGCCCTCAAGGACAATTCCCAGAAATAAGGTGAAGATCAGACCGGTCAGTTTCATTGTCTATGAAGCGAATGTTATTCAAAGTGAATAAAATTAACAATTTGATAACATTGACAAAAAAAATGACCCAAAACTTAACATGGGGAACATGTTAGGAAGCCTTATTCGTGATGATACGGTTCGTTTCGAAGGATAGTAAATGCCCTATACAGCTGTTCGATGAAAAACGGACGGATCATTTGGTGAGAAAAAGTCATCTTGGAAAGAGAAATTTTTCCATTTGCTCTTCCGTACACTGCATCCGAGAATCCATAAGGTCCGCCAATGACAAATACCAATTGTCGGAGACCTGAATTCATTTTTTTCTGCAAATACTCTGAAAATTCAACGGAACTGAAGTTTTTTCCACGTTCATCCAATAGAATCAATTCGTCCGAAGGGATCAGTTTTTTTAGAATCAGCTCTCCCTCTTTTTCTTTTTGAATGGACTCGGACAGTGATTTGGTGTTTTTGAGATCCGGAATGATTTCCAGTTCAAATCGGATGTAATACCCCAATCGGTCACTATATTCTGAAATGAGTTCCAAAATGGCTTTGTGATCCGTCTTTCCTATGGCTAACAGTTTGATTTGCATGGGCTAAATATCCGAAAAGTGCTTTTGTGAAGGGGGATTTAGCAGACTTTTTTCCATTAATCCCCTTCAGACCCCGCAGTTACATCAAATTTTCCTTTGGTACTTCTTACCTGAAAATGGACAAACATTACTGATAAACAGTCTGTTCGAAGCACATAAACCAAAATTATTACTACCCATGAAAAAAGTACTCTCTCTCGTGATGGTGATGACGATCTTCTTCGCTTCTGCCTTCACACCAAAAACCACCTCTGTACATGAAGTTGATGCAGACATTGTTGACTTGGCTGTATCCACTGAGTTTTTGTCCACTTTGGTAGCTGCTGTCAAAGCGGGTGACCTTGTGGGTGTCCTCAAAGGTGACGGACCTTTCACCGTATTTGCTCCGACTAATGAGGCATTTGCCAAATTGCCAGCAGGTACTGTTGAAAACCTCCTCAAACCGGAAAACAAAGCCCAATTGGTAGCAGTCCTTACCTACCATGTGGTCCCGGGAAAAGTGTTGTCCTCTGACCTCAAAAACGGAATGAAGGCAAAAACTGCTCAAGGAAGTGAAATTACCATTACCCTGAAGGATAGCAAAGCAATGGTGAATAATGCGACCATAACCGCTGCCGACATTCAGGCTAGCAATGGTGTAGTTCACGTGATTGACACCGTGATCTTACCAAAGATGTAAACCCAAATCTTCCAGTAAAAAAGAAGCCCGCTGTACTTTGCAGCGGGCTTCTTTTATTTGATGAGTTCTTTTCTTTTGAGAATAGCCTCCAAGAATTTTTTGTCATTGTCTGAATTAAAAATTCGAAAAGGGAGGTGAATGAATTGTGCTTTGGAAAGATAGAGTACAAAGGCGTCTTTGGTCATTTCTACTTTCTTGATCATATTCCACTGAACAGGCATGCCTTCGCGGACGTTGATCTTCATCAAAATCTGTCGGCTATCAATTTCATAGGCCATCTTTTGGAAGATGGGTTTGTTTTGCTCCATCTGAGTCACTCCTGTAAATTGGATTGCCCAAAAGAGCACATACAAGCCATAGGCAATCAAAGCTCCGATAAACCACCAAATGGATGCGATCCAAAAGTAGCCACAGCAAATTGCCAAAGCGATCAAGATGACCCACCACTGTTCCTTCAGGATAGATACCAATCCCATTTTGATGTAAGTTCCGGTTTCCAGCTGGTATTTTTTGGTTTTAATGATCATGAGTCAGGATTTTGAGTGCGCAAATATCCACCTATCCCGGAGATTAAGCAAACGGATACCAATCAATAATGTGGGCACAGATAGAAAACAAATCAAAAAACCATTGACTAAAACTAGAGATTGCTCTATCTTAAGTTTAAATTTTTGGTGATGAATAGTTTACTGATTGATTTGATAGTGTGTGGCTTGGCTTATGTCATTACAGTGTATTTCATAGCTACAATGACTAAAAATTCCCTGAATAAAGGAAAAGGTGGAGATGAGGGTGACGGAGGGATAGAGAAAATCACACCACCAAAAATCGATTTACCGCCTGGGGTCATCTGGCCCTCAGAAGCACCTAAAAAATCAAATCGCCCTGAGCCAATGGAAGTTTAGTGGCATTTTTCACATACTCCCTGCACCAGTAGATTCATTTCCTTTTTCTCAAATCCCTTGGGTAGTTTGATCTGAGGCAAAGTAATATCTTCCAGACAGGTAGTTTCTCCACATTTTTCGCACTTGAAATGTACATGTTCGTGGCTATGGGTATGTTCAGATTCCCCATGAGCACAAAGCGCATACTTCGTGGCCCCACTATCATCCAGTACTTTGTGAATCAAATCTTTATCTAAAAAAGTCTTGAGCGTCCTGTAGATTGTCACTCGGTCAAACTGATTGTTGAGCGTCTCCTCCAAGTCTGCATGGGAAAGCGCTATATTTTTATTTAAAAATTCCTGAATGATCTCCAGACGGCAATCGGTGATTCGAAGCTTGTGAGATTGTAGGATGGAATTGGGATTAGTCATACGGGTCTTTTGCTATTCCAAATTAACTCAAAAAATAGAAGTGAAAAAAAGGGCGCCGATATTGGCGCCCTTTTCGATTAATCTCCTGAAGTCTCTTTCAAGATTTTGTTGATTCTTTCCAAAGCATCTTCGAGGTGAAGTTTGCTCATACGGTCAGAAGTTCTTCCGATAGCTCCTCTGATTTGATTTTGAAGTGTTTTCAATTCACCTCTAGCCATTGGTCTGATATCAGACTGTGCCGCATTAAGCTGTGGACCAGCAAAAGCTCTGAATTGAGCAGGCAGCTGTGCCACACTTCCTGTAAGCAATAATTCCAATCGCTCAATGTGTGCTCTCTGCAAGGCTCTACGGTGAACATCGATGGTTCTACCCGCAGCTAGTTCAGTCCAAATGCCTTTTCTCAAGTCATCAAACAGCTCGGTGATTTTGTAGGCATTGTTTCCATTGAGGGCTTCATTTTCGATCACTCTACCTAGTCTGCCCCATTCAAGAATGCCATTTAGGGTAGTAACTTGAATGCCTCGGATTCTTTCCAATGCACCAAAGTCTCCTATTCTGGCAATGATTGCCTCATCCATCAGCCAGCTTGGAGTTGCAAAAAGCTGCTTATTCAAGAAGTCCACTGCTGACTTTTGCATTTCCTTGGAGGTGTGGGTATAGACAGCTTCATTTTGTCCCGCAGACTTGTAGACTTCCATGACACCGCCGACGTTGGTTCTCACATGGCCCATGTATCGGTTAAACTGCCCGATGACCTGTCCATACATTTCTTCCAAGTCAGCATAGTTTTTATAAGGCTTGTCTTTTTCGCTGGTCCATTCCATCAGGTTTGGCATGATGCGCTTCAGGTTTTTGATCCCGTATTCGGATGCAAGCATGGCATTGTCACCCAAATCTTCAGATTGCGTCGTAGGGTCGTAGCTGTTGCCTTGACGACCGTAGCGGTACACAGGATCACCTTTTTTCTCCACGATCCACTTGTCCAAGGTTGGCAGCTCATCTTCAGGTGTCTTGGCATCCAGAATAGGCTTGTAACCCCACATGATGGCATACTTGTCATATGGCCCTACATCGGGCATCAGGCTAACGCCTTTGTCTTCCGGTTGGGCGACATAGTTAAAACGCGCGTAGTCCATGATTGAAGGAGCTGTTCCAAATTCCTTCGTAAAGGCCGGATCTCTCAGCTTTTCTACTGGATAAGCTACCGAAGAGGCAAAGTTGTGAGGCAGACCCAAGGTATGTCCCACTTCGTGAGCGGATACAAATCGAATCAATCTACCCATCACTTCGTCGTCAAATTTTACACTTCTCGCGTCAGGATTTACAGCAGCCGTCTGGATGAAGAACCAGTTTCTCAAAAGGTTCATCACATTGTGGTACCATCCGATATCAGACTCGATGATTTCACCTGATCTAGGATCAGATACGTGAGGTCCGTAAGCATTTTGAATATCAGATGCGAAATATCTGATTACGGAGTATCTCGCATCTTCAGGGCTCCAGGTAGGATCTTCTTCTGGACTTGGAGCTTCTTTGGCAATGATGGCATTTTTAAAACCTGCTGCCTCAAAGGCTTTCTGCCAGTCTTCGACTCCTTGCTTCAAAAATGGCACCCACTTCTTAGGCGTAGCAGGATCGATGTAGTATACGATCGGCTGCTTGGGCTCCACTAATTCCCCACGCTTAAACTTCTCCTCATCGCCAGGTTTCACTTCCAATCTCCATCTGTCAAGGTACCTTCTCGATGTGGCACGCTGCTCGTCTGCACCATAATCCACGTAGGATCTGGCAAACCAACCTACACGCTGATCGGCAAGACGCTGCTTCATCGGCTCCTTTGGAAGGAGGATCATGGAGGCATTCATCTCCAAGGTGATCAATCCCGTCACGCTGTTTGACGGAGGCTCTGAAGCTGCATAGGTAAGTACATATCTAGCTTCGATATTGATCGGATAGGTATGAATGTGCTGGATAAACGAACGCTCATTATCCAGTCGAGTGATACGATACTCAGTTCTCCGATTTCGCTGAATACCAAGGGCTTGGTTGTCTTTAGTAAATAGATCTGTTGCCTCGATCACGGTTCCTGTAGAATCTGTTCCTCTGGATTTGATGGCAAACTTCTGAAGAATGGGCTCTAGGTTGGAGGCCTTTACGGCCATGGAGATCGGTAAGGAGTCAGCAGCGTAGTTGTTGACAGAGACTACTTTAAGAAGGATGTCATCCTGATTTTTCTCCCACCGTACCATCAGGTTGGTGGTGTTTTCACCACCATATCCGATGCCGTCAGCAGTTTTGGCGATTCTCACCACCATCAGCATGTCACGGCCTAGTAGGGAATCAGGGATTTCGTAAAAGTATTTGTCTTCGATTTGGTGCACCTTGAAAAGTCCTGCTTTGCTTTTTGCTTTAGCTGTGATGACTTCTTTGTACGGTTTTGGTCCGTTGGCGGGTGCTTGTGGTCGGGCAGGTGTGGCAGGAGCAGCGGCAGCGGGAGTTTCAGCACCTTTTTTCTTTTTTTTCTGTGCGAAAGAGTCCTCTGCCTGAAGCAACGCACCCATTAGACCTAATACAAAGGTGGTTCTCCTTAGTAATTTGGGTAGGGTTTTGTTCATAGCTTTCAAATTTGATTAAGAAATAAAGTAACTTCCAAAGCGTGGGATAAGGGAGATGTAAAACTTATTTTTTGATAAGCGGTTGCATCATAAAATCAAAGGCACTTGGACAAGCAAAAAAGAGAAGTGATCGTCATCGGTGGAGGGCTTGCAGGATTGGTATCCTCCTTACTTTTGGCCAAAGACGGACACAAAGTACTACTGATTGAAAAGAAAGTTTATCCTTTTCATCGGGTCTGCGGCGAGTATGTTTCCAATGAAGTTCTAGACTTTTTAACCAGGAGTGGCCTTTTGCCTGATTTTTTAGAGCTTCCGCAAATCAGCCAATTTCAATTTTCGGACACCAAGGGTCAGGCTGTTCGCATTCCTCTTGATTTAGGAGGCTTTGGCATTAGCCGATACGTCATGGATGAATGGCTTTATCAGCTTGCCTTGGAAGAGGGGGTGGAAGTCAAAACAGGAATTCAGGTAAGTGATTTGACTTTTGATCCTGCCTCTGACCTATTTCAGGTTCAGCTATCTGATTTTTCTACCATCACAGCAAAGTATGTTTTGGGGGCTTTTGGAAAAAGAAGCAAATTGGACAAGGTGCTCAAGCGCAAGTTTTTCTTTGAGCGAAGTCCCTACATCGGTGTGAAGTATCATGTGAAAACTGACTTTGACCGCGAAACAGTAGCTCTTCATAATTTCGATGGAGGGTATTGCGGGATCAACGCCATCGAATCCGGCAAATTCAACCTCTGCTATCTTGGTAGTAGGGATCAGCTCCGCACCTACGGTTCGATCGAGGAGATGGAGCGTGAGGTCCTTTGGAAAAACCCGATCCTCAAGCACATTTTTCAGGAGAGTGAATTTTTGTTTGAAAAGCCTGAGGTCATTAATGAAATCAATTTTGAGCCCAAGCAGCCGGTGGAAAATCACGTGCTCATGATCGGTGATACTGCCGGATTGATCACCCCGCTCTGTGGAAACGGCATGGCCATGGCGATTCACTCTGCCAAGCTTGCCGTGGAAGCACTTACCCAAGGTGACTCACGGATTGAAGTAGAGCAGCTGTATTCCAAAAAATGGAATGCACATTTTCGACGGAGATTGGCCGTGGGACGGACAGTCCAAAAGCTCTTTGGTTCAGGTCGAGGGTCGGTGCTGGCCCGAGGACTTATCCAATATGTTCCCTTCGCAGCCAATCTGATTATGAGAAATACACACGGTCAGCCTTTTTGATCAGTAACCGAAGACCTGAAGGATCTGGGTATTTTCCAGAAAGTAATAAATAAAGAAAGCGTTGAGTGAAATAGCAGACAGGGCATTCATCCCCATGGCCCAGCTGTAGGAGGCATATTTTTCAGGATTGGTCCGAACAAAACCAAACCAAACCAGAAAAAACAATAGGATTGGAGCCATTGCCCCAAGGTAAATCCAGAGGATAGGGGTCTGTCCTCTGTCCAAAAAATACCAGACAAATGCAGCTCCGGTAAGGGCAAAGAAGAAACTTGAAAATGCAAAAGTACCTTGGATTCCCAAGGTTCTGCTCAACGTTTGGTCTCCTCTACGAGCATCTTCCCGATGCTGATAGACCTGGGTCAAGGGATAATTGCCCCAAAGCATCAAGCTGGTCAACAGGCCCGGGATGAGCACATGGGGCTTGAAGATTACTTCCCAACCCAATTCACTCAAGCCTGCATAGGCCATGGCAAAGGTGAAATAACCTTGAAAAAGTCCTGCGATCACCCAACTGGTCCAAGGATATTTTTTGATCCGGATGGAGGGATGACTATAAGCCATGCTTACCAAACCATAGACGGCGAGCATGCTGGCAAAAGACCAACTGATCCATGCTCCCAAAAGCAAGGCGATCACAAAAAAAACCTGTGCCAGCCAATATAAATCTGGAGTCACTTTGGGAGGAAATTTCAATCCTCCGATACTCTCCTCATCCCGATCAAAATAACTGTTGTACCCATTGCTACTGGGATACAAAAACAAGTGCAGGGCAATAAAGACCAAAGCCAATCGCATTTCGTTGAGATTGGGGGTCAGGGCCAGCGCAAAAAAGAAAACAGGCATCAGGAAAAATGAAAACGGAATGCGAAGATGTTTGATACTGGAGCGCGTGATCATAGCGGAGTTGGATTGGGTACTTAACCTTATTGGGTAGAAAGGGTTGTGAGTATACAGACCAAATTAGAAATATTCCCCTAACTTGAATTAATGAATTCCAGCATTGTTAGCATTGGCATCTCCTATCCGGGAAAGCCGATTTCTCAGTCCGAAATATCCCGATTTATGCAGATGGCGCATCAGCTGGATGATTTGGAAAGCCGAAAGCTTCAATTTTTTTATCGGATTTCCGGAATTGATTTTCGCCATAGTGTCTTGGAAGATTTTGAGAAAAAAGAACCCAACGATTTTTCCTTTTTCCCCAAGTCAAAAGATTTGAACCCATTCCCTGGGACCAAGGCCCGGATGGAAGTGTTTCAAATAGAAGCACCTCGCTTAGCTTTGAAAGCTTCTCAATCCGCTTTGAATCAGGCAAAAGTTCCAGCTCATGAAGTTACCCATCTGGTGTTGGTCTCCTGCACCGGAATGGTCGCTCCGGGAGTGGAGCTGGACTTGGTACAGCACTTGGGTCTTGATGATTCGGTGGAGCGGTATTGCATTCATTTTATGGGCTGTTATGCTGCATTCACAGGATTGAAGCTTGCTGACAAAATCCTGAAAGCGCAGCCTGAGGCCAAAGTCCTGGTCGTGGCGGTGGAGCTTTGCACCCTTCATTTTCAGAAAGAATACACCGAAGACAACCTCCTCGCCAACTCGCTTTTTGGAGATGGGGCTGCAGCTGCCTTGGTCATGAGATCGGACCAGGGTTTGGTGATTAAAAACTACCTGAGTCAGATCCTGCGCGAAGGAGAAAAAGACATGGCTTGGGGCATTGGTGATTTTGGGTTTGAGATGAGGCTGAGCCAGTACATTCCTGCGCTTTTGGATCAGGGGATAAATAAATTGAAAGGTGCTTTTGAAGCGAAGTTTGGTCTCTCTCAGATTACCCAATTTGCCATTCATCCGGGGGGAAAGCAGATTTTGCAGAAAGTTCAAGAGGCTTTTGACCTACCTCCTGAAGTAAACAGGCATTCGATGGATGTCTTGAGAAATTTCGGGAACATGTCCTCTGTCAGTATTTTGTTTGTCTTGGAGAAAGTAATGAAGGACAATGCCATCAAGGGGGATTTATTGGCCATGGGCTTTGGACCTGGTTTGACTTTGGAAACACTCTTACTGGATAAGCGATGAGTATTTTTTCCCAAAGAAGTACGGAAAAGGAAATCATGGACGATCTGGACTGCTCAGGTCCTGTCCTAGAGCAGACCCTTCGAGAACTCAAAACCATCAATCGATGGCTGGGAGGAAATCATGTCACCACATTGGGACTGACCCAACTTATTCGCGAAAATCCCCAAAAGCACTACGAAATCACAGACATCGGTTGTGGTGGAGGAGATATGATCCGAGTCATGAGCAGGTGGGCTCAAAAGCATGAAATCCCGGCCCAATTTACCGGAATCGATGCCAACGGGAACATTATTGAATTTGCCAAGGTTAGACAAAGTGACCTGCCTGCCATCAGGTGGAGGGTTCAGAATGTCTTCGAACCCGAATTTGCTGCCGAAAAGACGGATCTAATTACCTGTACGTTATTTACCCACCATTTCACAGATGTGGAATTGAAGGAGCTTTTGAAAGCGATGAAATCAAAGGCCCGATTGGGGATCGTGATCAATGACCTGCATCGTCACCGCCTTGCCTATTACAGCATCAAGTGGCTGACCAAGCTCTTCAGCAGATCACCTATGGTACAAAATGATGCTCCGCTTTCTGTGTTGAGAAGTTTTTCCAAAACCGATTGGGAAAGAGTCCTTAAAGGCGCTGGCATTCAGCGGTTCCAAATTCGCTGGTTTTGGGCATTCAGATGGCAGGTCATCGTACGTTTTTAGGACTTAAACCAAAGCAATAACTAATGGAACTATCACCGGAAACAGTGAAAACCCTTTGGGATGAAGGCATTCAATTGGCCTATAAAATCATTCCCACATTGATATATGCTCTTCTTTTTTACCTAATCGGTCGTTTTTTCGTCCGTAAGCTCCTCAAAGGATTTGAGCTGATTTTGGAAAAAAGAGAAGCCAATCCTTCGCTAAATAGTTTTTTGGTAGGATTGGTGAAAGCCTTGCTTTACGTATCTCTATTTATTGGAGTGGCGACGATTTTGGGAGTGCCGATGTCTTCATTCTTTGCCATTCTCGGAGCAGCAGGTTTGGCGATAGGCTTGGCATTGCAGGGCTCTCTTTCCAATTTTGCCGGAGGAGTTCTGATCTTATTGTTTAAGCCATTCCAAGTTGGGGATGCGATCAATGGTCGCGGATTTACTGGTGTAGTAAGAAAAATAGACATCCTCTATACCCACTTGACCACTTTTGACAATCAGGAAGTAATCATTCCCAACGGAGCTTTGGCCAACTCAGAAGTGGTCAATCTCAACTCCCAACCCACACGCAGAGTCGAAATCAAGGTTGGTGTGTCATACAGCTCAGACCTTAAAGTAGTCAGAGAGACTATCCTGGCTTTGTTGTTAGAGGATTCGCGGATTTTGACTGATCCTCAGCCGGTGGTATGGCTCAATAATTTTGGGGATAGTTCACTGGATTTGGTGATTAGAGTTTGGACTCAGACGGAAAACCTGTGGCCGGTTTACTTTGAGACTATGGAAAAAATCAACAACACGTTCCGAGAAAAGAACATCGAGATTCCTTTCCCGCAGCGCGTGATCAATCAAAAAGGCGATTAACTCAATTCACCCTTTCAAGCTTTTTTAATACTTCTTGAGCACCTCATGTAAAGGTTTTCTTTCCAAATCAGGTACATAAGCATCTTCTTTGGGATAGCCTACCGGCAAAAGCAAGTAGGGGCGTTCATTCTCTGGGCGCCCCAGTAGTTTACTTAGAAAATTCATGGGGCTTGGCGTGTGTGTAACGGTCACCAAACCGGCCAAATGAATGGCCGAGATCAACATGCCGCAGGCTATTCCTACGGATTCGTTGACATAGTAGTGTTGGGATTTGACCCCATTTTCCAAGCCGTAAGATTGCTTGAAAACCGCGATCAGGTATGGCGCTTCTTCCAGAAAAGGTTTTTGCCAGTCAGTAGCCAGAGGTTTTAAATCTTGCTTCCAATCTTCAGGCATTCGTTCAGAATAGCTGATTCGTTCCTCTTCTTCGGCAGCTATCCGAATTTGTTTTTTGATTTCGGGATCAGAAATCATACAAAAAGTCCAAGGCTGCTTGTGTGCCCCTGAAGGAGCTGTGGCTGCGGTACGAATGATGTTTTCGATGATTTCCTCGGGGACCATTCGGGAGTCTATCGCTCTTACAGTCCTCCTTTTGTTCATTTTTTCGAAGAAAGAAAAAGCATTTACACGCATTTCATCCTCGGTGAGCTGATTGAATGGTAACCTGACATGAGGAAACCCATTGATTTCTATTTTTTCCATATTAAAAAAGGCTACCCCGAAAGATAGCCTTTACTCGATTTCCGCAAAAAACGACTTAGTCCAAAGTCATCTCTTTCACTCCACCAGGATAGGTAATGGTGAGTTTTTTATCACATTCTCCAGTACCATAGTCAACGGTGAAAACAAAAGACAAATAGCTAAAATTGATTTTTCCCTTGTTGGGGATCGAAATGCCTGATTCTACACAGGATTGGGTCACTATGAGTGGCTCTGAAATAGAAGCAGTGTAGGAGATTCCAGTCTTGCTCGTCCCACTGCCAGTGCCTGTTACAGATGCCTGATATCCCGAAGAGCCAAGGGTTATTTTTCTAACCTGATCGGTGATGAAAGAGGATACTTTTCCGTCAGGCCAGGTGACTTTGCCATTCTGGATTTTAACAGCCAGCGTGATTTCAAAATTCTGAATGTTGATGCCTGTATTGGTGATGGTGCGGGTTCCTTCCACTTTGAGTCCGTTGACTTCGTAGCCTTGGAAAGTGGTAACCACGCTAGATCCGGGAATTAAGAAGCTGCCTGTATAGGTGAAAATGACTTTGCCTTTTCTGGTGATTCCATTAGAGGTACAACCTGAGCCAAAGTCAAGAGTAATTTTTTTACCTGCTGTGTCGTGATTGAGTGTGGCAGTAGAGCAAATAGATCCATTGGCTATAGTAGTAGTTCGAAATCCAAGGCCGCTCGCTTCAAGAGACTTTAAGGTGAGATTGTCCAAGTCTTCCAAGACGGTGTTGACCTCAAATTCATCTTCCACCAAAGACAAATCTGGTTCCGGTAGGATGGAGTCGAGTCCTTCGTTACAGGAAAATAATGCAAACGTGATAAAGGATAAGACGACAAGTGGTCTAAATAATCGGGTCGTATTCATAGAGATAGAAGTTAAAAGTAGATCAAATCTACTCTTTATTTTCAGGTTTGGCAGGCCGGAAAACCTGTTTTTTTGACTTTCCTCCCACACAGCCGATGTTTTGCGTGAGGGGAATGTCCGTGGGCATTATCCCAAAACCTTCACTGAAATCCCATTCTTCCACGATAGGTTCTTGAGGTAATTTCTTCTTTTTCATAGCACATCTAAGTTACCACTTTAAAACGGCCATGGATCCGAAAAAGGTTTATTGGCAAAATACAAAGTCAACTCATGGTCGGTAAGTAGGCATTTTTTGAGTTCCTCCGTGATGGTTTTTTCATCAGGATACTGCCCAATCAGAACTAGCTCATTCATCCGATCTCCAAAGTTTTTGTGCCATTTAGACTCAATCAAAGCCTGATTTTCGATGAAAGAAGCGTATTGAATGCGTTGCTTGAAAGGCATCGAAGCCCACCACACCCCCATGGGTTCTGCTTTGAGGCTACCCCCTGCCTGTGACCAGGAGATGGCTTCATCCCTTCTCGAGGCTATGTAAAATAGACCCTTGCTTCGAAGAATCGAAGTAGGCCAAGATTTGGCGACGTAATTCCAAAAACGCTGCGGATGAAACGGACGACGATCTCGGAACACAAAGCTTTTGATCCCATACTCCTCTGTCTCTGGCGTGTGTGTTTTCACCAGTTCATCCTGCCAGGCCTCCGTCCCTTCCAATTCTGCCGAGTCGTAAAGGCCTGTATTCAAAATTCGAAAAGGCTCTATTTTTCCAAATTGGGTTTCCAAAATCTTGGCTTTGGGATTTAGCTTGGACAAGATGGCCTTGAGTTCCCCCGCTTGTTTGGCACTGACCAGGTCGATTTTGTTGAGTATGATGATGTTGGCAAATTCAATCTGATCGGTCAGCAGGTTGACGATTGATCGCTGATCTTCCTCGTCTTCATTAAGACCTGAAGAAAAAACTGTCTCTCCGCTGCCAAACTGCTGGGGGAAATTATAGGCATCAACCACAGTGACCAAGGTATCTAATCGGCTGAATCGCGACAGGTCGATTCCTTTTTCCTCATCCACAAAACTGAAGGTCTGAGCTACAGGTAGTGGTTCGGAAATGCCCGTACTTTCAATGAGGAGGTAATCAAACCGGTTTTCTTGGGCCAGTTTTTCGATCTCAATCATCAAATCTTCCCTTAAGGTGCAGCAGATGCATCCATTGCTCATTTCTACCAGTTTTTCATCCGTTCGGGATAGGGTATTTCCTTGAGCAATAAGCTGGGCGTCCACATTGACTTCGCCCATGTCATTGACGATCACGGCTACTTTTAGACCTTCCTTATTGTGTAGGATGTGGTTGAGAAGGGTGGTTTTTCCGGCACCCAAAAAGCCGCTTAAGACAGTGACTGGTAGTTTTTTGCTGGGATTCATGATATAATTTCTGCGTTTTGAATGATGAAGGTCATCTCTTCCACATCGGTTGCGTTGAGTTGGAGGATGCCACGGACTTTGATGATTTGATCGAGCTTGGGTCTCTTGGTTGGAGAATTTTTGAGATAGACTACGGCCACGCTTTCAGGGCCAGCCCCGCCGCAAAAGAAGCATTCGGCCATGGGGTATTTGGACAAAATCATAGTTTTGGAAGTGCCGGTCTCCAAGGGAATATAGAATCCCTGTAGCTCCACGGATTTGCCCTGAAGGGCTAGCAGTTCGGTATTGAATCTTGGGTAGTAGAAGTAAACGCCATGTGTTTTATTGAATTTTTCTTCGAAAGTTGTCCTTCCGAAAAGCTCCCAAAGTCGGCCTTGAGGCGCCGTAAAGGCAAACAGTCCGACCAGAAATATCAAACCGGAGAAAACCCTTAAACCATACCTATCATTTACTTTCATCGGGTGAAAATTCTTTCTCAAACCTAGTGATCTCACGTTTTAATTGCAATAATGTTGCATTTATATTTTCTCCACACCAATACGCCTTTAGCTATCTTTGTCCATGGTTGAATTTGATTTTGACAGCAAAGAGTTGAGGCAAAAGCTTCAGTCAGTCCGGAAAAAAGCAGTCCAATTGAGTACGTTTCGGTTGGGGGCGTTTTTTGGGATGCTGGCTTTTTTGATTTTAGGTGTGGCAGAGCATGTGCTTTGGCTGATCCCCGGAGTCCTGCTGATTTGGCTTTTTATCTTTTTGATCAAAAAATTCAATGCTGCCAAACATCAGGAAGCCATCTATTTGGCCATCGAAGAGATGGAGCGCCGAAAAAGCCTCCGTCAGTCGCGTGAACTTGGCTCTTTGCCCGATGGGCTGGAGTTTGCTGACAAAGCCCATCCTTTTTCAGGGGATTTGGATTTGTTTGGATCCCATTCTCTTTTTCAGTTGCTCAATCATACTACCTCTACGGGTGGCAATGCGAAATTGGCTCAGCTGATGAAGGCTGAGTTTACACCCGAGCAAGCCCAAAAGCGTGCAACAGCAGTGGAGGAGTTGAGGCAAAAGCCAGAATTTCTCCGAGCAATCGAGTCAGTAGGAATGGCTTTTGGATCGGAAAAAGATAGCTTCCAATCCTGGAAAAGCTGGTTGGCCGAGCCCCAGAAAATTACTTTTTTCCATCAAATTTTAGCCTTCATAGGGCCAATCGGGGGATTGACTTTGCTCATTCTGATTTCATTGGGGATTGTTCCTCAGGCGATTCTCGGAGTTTGGATTTTGCTTGGCGTGTTGACCTTGTCTTTGGTGTTTGTCCCGCTGAAGCGAGCGGCTGAGGTCATTCCTCTCTCTGCCCAAGTGAAGTCGATGGCGATTCGGGCGGAGAAAATCGAATCGGAAAATTTTCAGGCCGAATTACTTTCACAGGAAAAATCTAAAGTCTATTCGAGCGGACATCCTGCTTCCGCCCAACTTCAGGACTTGGATCGCCTTGGGCTTTGGGTACAAAATCGGCTCAATCTGCTCTATTTGCCAGTCAACTTGCTGTTTTGGACTGATTTTGCACTTTTTCTGACCCTAGCCAACTGGAAAAATCGAGTAGCAGACTCCCTACCACAGCTACCTGAAAGTCTGGAAAACTGGGAAGTCTGGGTTTCGCTGGGGAGTTTTGAACTGGAAGTCGGCCACGCTGGAAAAAGCCACTGGACTGAGGCAAGGATCCTGGACGCAAAAAATGCATCCCATCCTCTAATTCATCCCGGAAAGGCTATTGGTAATACCATTCAATTGGGAAATCAAAGTCAAGTAGCCCTGTTGACAGGTGCCAATATGAGTGGCAAAACGACCTTTATGCGCACCCTCGGGATCAATGCGGTCTTGGTCAATCTTGGACTTCGGCCCTTTGCCGATGAACTCACTCTTGGGCCCATTCAGCTTTACACCAGCATGAGAAACTCGGATAATCTGGGGGAAAGTGTGAGTTCTTTTTATGCCGAGTTGTTTCGCATTCGCACCTTGATCACACGATTGGAATCCGGCGAGGCTATTTTCTTTTTGTTGGATGAAATTCTCAAAGGAACCAATACCCAAGACCGAATTTCGGGATCAGAGGCTCTCATCCGTCAGATGTTACATACACAGGGTTTTGGAATCATTAGTACACATGATATCGAGTTGGCCGACTTGGCTCAAAAAGAATCCGGCCTCAGGAATTTCTCCTTCCATTCGGAGATTCAGGATCAGACCATTGCCTTTGATTACAAGCTGAAAGAAGGTCCCTGTCCAAGTTTCAATGCTCACAAGCTCATGGAATTGATGGGGATCAGATTCAGTACAGAAGCCTGAGTTTTTCCTTCCCCTTGAATCTTGTACTTTTACCCACTCATTGATCTATGACTACCCAATCTCCATCCATGATACTTGGCGTTCTCGGCGGAGGTCAGCTTGGCCGAATGCTCATCCAATCAGCCATCAATTACAATCAGGACATCCACATCCTCGATCCCGACCCGAATGCACCCTGCAAGGATATTTCACAGCAGTTCCAAGTGGGTTCGCTAAAGGATTTCGACACGGTTTATGCCTTTGGGAAAAACTGTGACGTCATCACCGTGGAGATCGAGGCCGTCAATACGGATGCCTTGCAAAAGCTGGCTGAGGAAGGGAAAAAAGTTTTTCCTCAACCCCACATTCTTAAACTCATCCAAGACAAGCGAGAGCAAAAGCAATTCTATGCCCAGCATGGAATCCCCACGGCGGATTTTGTTTTGACTGAAAATAAAGCCGATGTCATCGCCAAAAAGTCCTTTCTTCCCGCTGTCAACAAACTCGGAAAAGAAGGCTATGACGGTCGTGGAGTGCAGATATTGAGATCTGAGGCGGATTTGGAGCAGGCCTTTGATGCACCGGGATTGCTGGAAAAGTTGATTGATTTTGACAAAGAAATCGCGGTGACTGTAGCTCGGAATGAAAAGGGAGATCTGATCGCCTATCCGGCCGTAGAATGCGCTTTTCATCCGACTGCCAATTTGGTGGAGTTCCTTTTTGCTCCCGCAGAAATCACTCCTGAGGTCGAAGCAAAAGCACAGCAAATCGCGAAGGAAGTCATTCTGAAATTGGACATGGTCGGCATTTTGGCAGTGGAGCTATTTGTGACCAAATCAGGCGAGGTACTCGTCAATGAGATCGCACCCCGTCCGCATAACAGTGGGCATCATACCATCGAGGCCAATTTTACCTCTCAGTTTGAGCAGCACTTGCGGTCGGTGATGAATTGGCCGCTTGGCAATCCCGACTTGCGTTGCCCTGCCGCGATGATCAATCTGCTGGGTGAAGACGGGTTTTCGGGTCCTGCCATCATCGAAGGTAAAGAGGAGGCATTGGCAGAAAAAGGGGTGTACATTCACCTTTATGGTAAAAAATTGACCAAGCCTTTCCGTAAAATGGGCCATGTGACCATTTTGGATGAAAGCGTGGAGGCGCTCAAGGCAAAAGCAAATCGAATCAAAGAATTGATCAAAATAAAATCCATCTCATGAACCCACAGGTAGGAATCATCATGGGAAGTCAATCTGACCTCCCTGTCATGGCAGAAGCTGCCCAGTTTCTCGAAGAACTCGGAATCGGCTACGAGCTCACCGTGGTGAGTGCACACCGTACACCAAGGCGCATGATCGACTATGCTGAGTCAGCACGTGAGCGTGGGATCAAAGTCATCGTTGCAGGTGCAGGCGGTGCCGCCCATTTGCCAGGGATGGTGGCTTCTTTGACCAGTCTTCCTGTGATCGGAGTTCCGGTCAAAAGCTCCAATTCGATCGATGGTTGGGATAGCATTTTGTCGATTTTGCAAATGCCAAGTGGGATTCCTGTAGCGACAGTTGCGCTGAATGGAGGCAAAAATGCCGGTATTCTAGCTGCTTCGATTGTCGGGGCTTATGATGCAGAAATCGGGAAAAAAATGGATGCCTTCAAAACGGGACTTCGTGAAAAAGTGGAGGAATCTGCCGCACAGATCGAAGAGAAAGGCTGGAAAGAAGTGTTGAAGAAGTGAGAAGTTGGTAAAGCATTTATCCTTAATGCCAAACCTCACTTAAACCTCACCACCTTCCCGTGGGCTTTGGAGGTCATTTCTTGAGGGATTGACTCGGTAATTTCATGGTAGAGCAATTCCACCAATTTTTGCTTTAGAAAACTTCGGTTGAGAATGATGCTGACTTCTCGAGTCGGTGCAGTGCCTAGAAATGGCCTCAGCCTGGATTTTTCTTCAAAGGATAGCTCATGGGTGGCCAACTCCGGCAGCAGGGTAAGCCCTTTGTAACGGTTGACCATATTTCGCAGACCTTCCAAAGAACCACTTTCGTAGTGGAAATTTTTGTGACCTGACAGGCTTTGATCGCAAAAACTGATCACCTGATCGCGGAAGCAGTGGCCTTGCTGAAGAACCCAAAGTTCCTCTTTCTTCAATTGCTCCGGACGGATTTCTTTTTCTTTCAGCAGTTCATGGTCTTTGGAAAAATAGGCGTAGAATTTTTCGTAAAACATGGGCTTTTCCACAATCCCCGGTTCATCCAACGGTGTCACGACAATGCCTAAGTCGAGTTCGTCGTTCTTCAGTCTTCGGACTACTTCCTCTGTCACCATTTCCTGCACCTCCAATTTGACATTGGGGTACTTTTCCAAAAATTTTCTTACAAACAAATGAAGCAGGTAGGGAGCCAATGTCGGAATGATACCCAGTTTGATGACACCTGAGATATCCCCTTTCAGCTGAGCGACCAGTTCCATGATTCCTTTGCTTTCAGAGACTACTTTTTTAGCCTGGGCAATGATTTGTACGCCGATTTCAGTGGGTATCACAGGCATTTTACTTCGATCAAAAAGAATTACTCCGAGTTCTTTTTCCAGTTTACTCAGCTGCGCACTGAGCGTAGGTTGAGTCACAAAACAAGATTCGGCCGCATTTCCAAAGTGGCGATGCTTATCTACGGCGATCAAATATTCAAGCTGTTGAATAGTCATTTTGATAGAAAATTTCTATGGCAAGAAAGTAAAAAGGGAGGAAAAGAGTTCAATTTGAGTACCTGAGAAAAGTCATGTAGCTTTCCTTTCATCGGGAAATAACCCTCCTTTATCAAATTGCCTTCCTGAAATTTCGAAAGACGAATCATTTCTGGTAATTTATTTCGCTTATCGCACATAACACTTTAAACCCATTAACCTGATGAGTTCCAATTCCTTTTCCCGCCGAAAATTTCTCGGTGCCAGTCTCCTGACTTCCGCCGGATTGAGTTTGCTTCCCGGGCTTTCCCTTGCCTCTTCCCCCACCCCGTTATTTAAAGCTGCTCATGAAAGAGTCCGCTTAGGCTTCATAGGAGTGGGCCGCCAAGCCATGGGCTTGTTGAATAATTTCATGCGTATTCCCGGTGTTGAGGTCGTCGCCGCAGCGGATGTCTATGCGATCAAAAGAGAGCGGTTTGCTCTGCGTGTACAGAAAATTATGACCGAAGCAGGCAAAACCTACGTTGCTCCCAAGCTGTATGAAGATTACCGCGAGCTCTTGGCAAATCCAGAAGTGGATGCCGTGGTGATTGCTTCTCCTGACCATTGGCATGCGATCATGGCGATTGATGCCTGTCGTGCCAAAAAGGATATTTACCTCGAAAAACCCCTCACCTTCACCATCAAAGAAGGTCAAGAACTCGTGAAAGCGGTCCGTGAAAACGGTATTGTACTGGCTGTAGGCTCCATGCAGCGGGCAGCAGTCAATTTCCAGACAGCCGCCATGCATGTGCAGCGAGGCAAGTTGGGTAAAATCTCCCAAGTGCTCGTCCACGTAGGAGACAATCCACATCCTAAACCGTATGATCTGGCCAAGGAAGAAATCCCGGCGGGACTCAACTGGGAAAAGTGGCTCGGCCCAATTCCATCTCTCCATTTCAATGACCTCTTAAATCCAGGCATTTCGCTGAATCCTGAAAAAAATGAATCCGCTTGGGGAGCTTGGAGATGGTATAAGGAAACAGGCGGTGGGCTGATGACCGATTGGGGTGCACACATGATTGACATTGCTCAATGGGGACTCAGCATGGACCGAAATGGTCCTGTGGAGGTCATTCCTGCTTCCGGAAACAAGCCACTCACCTATCGCTATGCCAATGGGGTGGAAATGCTCATCACCAAGTTTGACGAAGGTCGACAAGGCGTTAAGTTTTTGGGAGAAAAGGGATGGATCAAAGTTTCCCGAGGAAACTACGATACCTCAATCGCCGATTTGCAGATTGGAAAGGAACCGGAGAATTTCAGTTTTGGTGCGCATCATGTGGATTTCATCGATTGCATCCGAAAGCGAAAAGATCCTATTGTGCCAGTAGAAGTAGGTCATAGCACTTGCTCAGCTTGTACCATTGGCAATATTGCCCATGAGCTTGGCCGGCCACTGAAGTGGGATCCAATTGCGCAGGTTTTCACTGATGCAGAGGCCAACAAAAAGCTCCATTACACCTATCAGCGTGGACTTTCCCTTTGATTAAGAAGTACCTTGCTCTGGAATTTCCCGAATAATTTTTGCTAGCAGGATTGGAAACAAGTAGATTGTATCCAATCCTGTTTTTGCTTATGAACCCTTCCGAATTTCCTTCCCTGCACCTTTCCCAATTGCTCTATACCAGTTCGAGACTGTTGATTCAGCAGATTCAAGTAAAGCTGAATGACTTTGGATTGACTTATTTGCAATTTTTGGTGCTTTCGATCCTTTGGGAAGAGGATGGCTTAAAAGTCCATGAACTTGGAGCAAGGCTAAGTTTGGATTCAGGGACATTGACGCCGCTTTTGAAAAAGCTGGAATCCCAAAACCTTCTTAAAAGAAAGCGAGGTGATGCTGACGAACGCACGGTAAGTATTCACTTGACTTATCCCGGAAAAACACTTCAGTCCAAAACTTTGGAAGGCATTCGGGAGTTGGAAAGCCAATTAGCCCAAGAATTAGGAAAATCAGCTGACAAAGCGATTATTCAATTGGAGGGCCTAGTGGAAAACCTAAAATCAATTAAAAAGTAAGATGGAAAAACTGATTGTGGACTACACCGCCGTAGCGGTCAATACCGGAGGAAGAAAAGGTCATGTACGCACCGAGGATGGAATGCTTGATTTTGAAGTGACTATGCCAAAAGAAATCGGAGGCGAAGGTGGCAAGACCAACCCTGAGCAACTTTTTGCTGCAGGCTATGCAGCTTGCTTTGGTGGTGCTTTGGGGGCAGTGGCCGGGAAGACTAGTCTAAGAGATTCGGAGATCAAAGCCAAAGTACACTTGGGTCATTACGGACCGGATAGCTTTGGATTGGCGGTAGATATTGAAGTGAAAATTCCCCATGCTGAATCCCTCGAGCACGCTCAGCAATTGGTAGAGGCAGCCCATCAGGTGTGTCCATATTCTAAGGCAACACGAGGAAACATTGAAGTGAATGTGAAAGCAGTTTAATTTCAATTGAATTTGTATCGAAAAGGCAGGTGAAAGCTTGCCTTTTCTATTTACATAGCTCATCTCCCAATTTTCTCTGATTGGTGCTTCCTTCACCGCTAAAAGCATTTAACTTTCCAATCGAAATAAAATTTTCCTTATGAAGAAAAGTATACTGTCTTTGACATTTGTCTTCACCTTGGTATGGGCAGCTATGGCCCAGCTTAAGACCCCGGAGCAGTTTTTGGGCTACAAGCCCGGAGATCGGTTCACCCCGCATCACCGTATGGTGGATTATTTTGAGTATGTGGCTTCGCAAAATCCAAACATCAAACTGATCCAGTACGGTGAAACCAATGAAAAACGTCCACTGATCATGGCTATCCTTTCCAGCCCGGAAAACATGGCACGTCTGGAGCAGATCCGTACCGATAACCTCAAGCGTGCAGGTCTGATGGAAGGTGCGCCAAGCACCGAGATTCCAATCAACTGGATGTCCTTCAATGTGCACGGTAACGAATCGGTAGGCATGGAAGCAGCGATTTCCACATTTTACACACTGGCAGATCCGAAAAATCCCAAGTCTCAGGAATGGCTCAAAAATCAGGTCATCATCCTAGATCCTTGCATCAATCCCGATGGCCGCGACCGCTATGCGATGTGGTACAATCAGAAAATGAATACCCGTCTCCAGCCAGACCCGCAATCCATGGAGCACAACGAACCTTGGCCGGGAGGTAGAGCCAACCATTACCTTTTTGACCTTAACCGTGACTGGGCTTGGCAGGTGCAGGTAGAATCTCAGCAGCGCCTCAAGATGTACCAGCAGTGGATGCCACAGTTGCACTTGGATTTTCATGAGCAAGGCATCGATCAGCCCTTTTACATGGCCCCGGCAGCTGAGCCTCTTCATGAGCAGTTGACTCCTTTCCAGCATGAGTTTCAGGATATCTTTGGTCGCAATACGGCCAAGTATTTTGATCAGATGGGAAGATTTTATTTCACCAAGGAGCGCTTTGATCTTTTGTATCCCTCCTATGGCGATACCTATCCGATGTACAACGGTGCCATCGGGATGACCATCGAGCAAGGTGGTAGCGGACGTGCAGGGATCGGGGTGTACAATTCAATCGGAGACACGGTGACCCTCAGCGGACGAATTGCCGGTCACTACACCGCAGCCATGTCAGCAGCAGAAGTCACCAGCCAAAATGCCAAAAGACTGGTCACCGAGTTTGCAAACTATTTCAAGAACAACTCGACCAATCCAAAAGGCAAATACAAAAGCTTTGTCATCAAGGGAGAAAGTAATCCGGCTCAAGTAGCCAAGTTGCTTGAGCTTTTGGATAAAAATGGCATCCGCTACGGTAAGGCTGGAGCTAAAGCCGGACTGAAAGGATTTGAATACCAAAGCGGAAAGTCAGGGGTTATTTTTTCTACCTCAGACAAAGACATCGTCATCAATGCATACCAACCCAAGTCCGTTTTGGCTCAGGTTCTTTTCGAGCCAAATCCGACGCTCAATGATTCCATCACCTATGATATCACGAGCTGGGCGATGCCTTATGCCTATGGCTTGAAGGCCTACGCTTTGGAAACTCGACTGGATGCAGCAGGAGCCTATGAGAAGCCTGCTTTCTCTGCCAATGCAGCGAGCAGTACTCCGGTGGCTTACTTGGCTCCTTGGCAAGGTACCCGGGATGCAGCCTTCCTTTCTGCCCTTCTCAACCAGAAAATCCGTGTTCGCTACGCAGAGTATCCTTTTGTCGTAGAAGGTAAAAGCTATCCAGCCGGCACCCTGATGATCACCAAAGGGGGCAATGAATATGTGGCGGACTTTGACAAAAAAGTAACCGAAACGGCCAATCGCTTTGGAGTGACCTTGGCGACTACCCAAACGGGCTATGTGGACAAGGGGAAAGACTTTGGATCACCAAATATCCGAGTGATCAAAGCCCCAAAAGTGGCCTTGGTGGGTGGAAACGGCACTTCTTCGCTCAACTATGGAGAAGTATGGCATTTCTTCGAAAAAGACCTGGATTATCCTTTGACCAATCTTGATGCTGCGTCCATGGGAAGCTATGACCTAAGCAAGTACGATGTGATCATTTTGCCTTCCGTATTTGGTGCGGCTCTCAATGGTGGTGCTCAGACTAAACTGACCGACTGGGTAAAAGCAGGCGGAAGGCTGATCGCGATCGATGCCTCCGTCAATCTATTCGCAAACAAAGAAGGATTCAAGCTGAAAACCTTTGACACCGATGAGGAGAAAAAAGCTGCCGATAAGGCCGCTCAGGAGTTGGCTAAAGAGGAAAGATTGGAACCCTACACCGAAGGCGAGCGATTGGATATCTCAGGCGGAACTGCCGGAGCGATCTATGAAATCAAAATGGATGAAACCCATCCGCTTGGCTATGGTACAGGAGGTAAATTCTACACACTAAAAAATAACTCCAACCGATTTGCTTACCTGACTGGTGGAGTGAATGCAGGGATTATTTCAGGAAATGATGCCTACCGTACCGGCTACATCGGATACAAGATCAAATCACAGATGGGCAACTCGATGGTCATCGGTGCCGAAAACCAAGGTCGTGGACAGATCGTCTACTTTGTGGACAATCCGATTTTCAGAGGATTCTGGGAAAGCGGCAAATTGGTTTTGAGCAACGCAATCTTCCTAGTAGGACAATAATACTGAGATCAAATTTTAAAGAAATAGAACCGGCCGCAGGAATGTGGCCGGTTTTTTTGTACAAAAGGAAATTTGAGGGTTTTCAAAAGCATTTTTAATCCTGTGATTATTCCCTATCTTTTTCCTCAAATTTTGAAAGGGCTCAAAATCCTTGCTCAAAGCCTATTTTGATTCACTCATGAGACATATCCTACCTCTTTGGGGATTAGCTTTTTTACTTTTTGCCTGCGGCAAAAATCAGCCTGGCTCTGAGCTGCAAAGTGATACCGTTTTACCTCCGAAAGAGATTCTGATTTCTCAACTTCCGGATTCTTTACAACCTCAACAGGTCTATTTAAAAGACACTCCTCGGCCAAGGTCAATTACTATTCCGAAAAGTGATGGTGGATATTATTCTTTTCAAGACCCTAATGGGGAATACTTGTCATTTCCCCTTTTGGCCCCAAGGTCTCAGGAATTGTTGATGCTCAAAGATCCAAATGGAGAGGTAATTAAAAATGAGAACGGATTGCCTTACCTTCTCGGTGAGGGTGGTATTTCTCAATTCCGAACCTATTCTACCGATGATGGACTTGCCCTGGATGCGATAAATTGTTCTTTACTGGACAGCAGAGGGCATCTTTGGTTTGGCACCAATGGAGGTGGGGTAAGTCGGTACGACGGAAATTCCTTTACCAACTATACCACCTCCCAGGGCCTGACGGGAAATACTGTCCGAAGTATCTATGAGGATAGCAAGGGGGCGATTTGGTTTGGGACGATCTCAGGTGTCAGTCGGTTTGATGGATTTTCATTTACCAACTTCACGTTTGAGGATGGCTTGGCCGATGATGTGGTTTTTGGAATTACCGAAGATCAAAATGGCCACTTGTGGTTTGGAACAGGAGGTGGAGGCGTAAGCAAGTTTGATGGCAGCACATTTACCAATTACACCAAAGCAGATGGTTTGGCAGATGACGTCGTGATTGCTGTGGCCAAAGATGACAAGGGCCATATTTATTTTGGAACCAACGGGGGTGGGTTTAGCCGTTTTGATGGCAAGTCTTTTACCAATTTTACCGAATTAGATGGCTTGGCAGGAAATCGTGTCCGAAGCTTTGGCATGGCTTCCGACGGTTCTATTTGGATCGGTACGATAGGCGGCGGAGTCAGCCGATTTGATGGAAAATTGTTCCGAAATTACTCCATCAAGGATGGCTTGGCTGATAATATTGTGAGATCCATTTTGGAGGACCATAATGGACATATTTGGTTGGGTACGGAGCGAGGAACCAGCAGATTTGACGGCAAGTTTACTACCTATACCCGTGATCAGGGCATGCCAGCCAACAGTGTCTTGACTATCGCATTGGATGATTCGGGAAAGCTGTGGTTTGGAACCGATGGAGGTGGCGTTACCCGCTTTGACGGAAGTTCATTTACCAGCTTTACAGTCAATCAAGGCCTTGGAGGCAATATTGTACTCAGCACTTTGGAAGATAAGTCTGGCAATCTTTGGTTTGGAACTGCCGGAGGCGGACTCACCAGATTTGATGGGAAGGGATTTACTACCTATTCTCTATCCCAGGGATTGGCAGGTGAGATTGTCTACTCTATCATTGAGGATAAAAATGGGAATATCTGGATAGGTACAGGAGGCGGCGGAATCAGTAAGTATGATGGCAAAACTTTTACTACCTATACCAGCAGGCAAGGACTACCTTCGGATGAGATCTTGGCGATCGCAGAAGATCAAGAAGGTATTATTTGGATAGGAACAGACGGAGGAGGGATTACTAGATTTGACGGGGAAAGTTTTGTCAACTACGGAACAGACCAAGGATTGGCAGGTCAGGTCATTCTTACCCTTTTGCCTGAAAAAGAAGGCGGTATTTGGATAGGTGCCGTTGATGGCGGAGTGAGTTATTTTGATGGGAAAAAATTTACCAACCTCACTACTGAACAAGGCTTGGTCGACAATGAGATCATGCAATTGAAGAAAGATCAGGAGGGCAACCTTTGGATTGGAACCTTGCATGGTCTTGGGTTTTTGCCCAAAAAATCCATTTCTGAATTTTTAAAGGGCAAAGATCAACTACAGGCCTTGTCCACATTGAAGTCCTTCGGAATAGAGCAAGGATTGCCGGATAATGTGATTTTGCAAATAGTCCCAATGCGGTCCGGTAAAATGGCGGTGGGTACCAATCTTGGAATTGCATTTTTTGATCTTCTCAAAGCCGATGGAGAAGAGGAGTATAAATTGCAAAACATTGAGATTTTTAATTCGGAAACCGGCTACCCAGTCAAAGACCTCACTGATGGGCAAAACGCCATGTTTGAAGACAGTAAAGGGGTGCTTTGGGCAGGAACAGGTAGTAATAAGACAGCATTGGTCCGCTTTGATTACAATGCCTTGGTTAGAAACAATAAACTCCCAAAGGTCTTTTTGAAGCAGCTTCGGATCAATGAGGAAGTGATTTCGTGGGAAACCCTCAAAAAAGGAGAGGAATCTAGCTTGGTTGATTTTGATGAGCTAAGTACCTATGGCAAAATTCTAAGTGATGCAGATCGATCAGCTTTTCAGAAGCGCTTTAAAAATCTGGAATATGACCGCCTGAGTCCATTTTTTCCGATTCCTTTGGAGCTGGAATTACCATACCGGCATAACCACATCAACGTGGACTTTGGCACAAATGAGCTTGCAAAACCGAATCTGATCGAATACCAATACATTCTGGAGGGATATGATGAGGAGTGGAGCCCTGTCCTCAAGAAGACCAGTGCGACGTTTGGTAATATTCAGGAAGGGGAATACACATTCAAGGTAAAGGCAAGATTTATTGGACCAAGTAGTGGCCAGGCAAGTCAATGGACTGAACCGATCAGTTATTCCTTTAGTGTGCTTCCTCCTTGGTATCGTACGTGGTGGGCATTTGCGATCTATGCAGTGGCCTTTCTCTCGCTCATCTATCCAGTACATAAATACCAGCGAAATTTGGTGATCAAAGCCGAGCAAGAGAAAGCCAGGGAGCGGGAATTGGCGCAGGCAAAAGAGATAGAAAAGGCATACACCAAGCTGGAAGCAGCTCACGAAAATCTCAAATCCACCCAAGCACAGTTGATTCAACAGGAAAAACTCGCCTCTCTTGGCCAGTTGACCGCAGGGATTGCACACGAGATTAAAAACCCTCTCAATTTTGTGAACAACTTCTCAGGATTGAGTCTCGAATTTATAGACGAAATAGAGGAAGAGCTTGATAAAATGGAATCTACAGACGCTGTAGAGAACGTCCGAGACCTCCTAACAGATATCAAAACCAACTTGACCAAAATCAAGCATCATGGCGGAAGGGCTGATGGAATTGTGAAATCCATGCTTATGCACTCCCGTGGTGGAAGTGGTGCCATGGAACCTGCCGATCTCAATGAAGTGATCAAGGAATATGTCAATCTTTCCTTTCACGGAATGCGAGCTAATAAAAATCCGATCAACGTTGACATCGCACTTGATCTTCAGGAAGACTTGCCAAAAATCCCGCTGAATTCGGAGGACTTCAGTCGCGTGATTTTGAATCTGACCAAAAATGCCTTCGATGCCATGCGTGAAAAAATCACAAAAGCAGGGCCTGATTATAAAGCCAAACTGGAAGTCCGGACAAAAGATTTGGGAGATAAAATCCTTATTGAGGTGGAAGATAATGGGCCCGGTGTGCCTGATGAAATCAAGGACAAACTCCTCATGCCGTTTTTCACCACCAAAAAAGGTACAGAAGGCACAGGTTTAGGATTGAGTATTACTCACGACATCATCAAAGCCCACAAAGGTGAATTGGATATTACTACGCAAGTAGGCGAGTGGACAAAATTCAGCTTGACTTTGCCTAAAACGCAATGAATAGGAGACTCAAATTGAGGAAAATGAGTGCCTGCCATTCGAAGAATTTTTCAAAGTATCGGCGATTTGGTTCTTGCTTTTCTAAAGGATAGATTTTAAAATTATTCATATTTCATTTTTAACCCTGTTTATTCACTTTGGAACCTAATTCCCCAAGAAAGTCCCACTATCAAAGGATTTTATTTCGTCTGTTTGGCGATGCAGATCTTGAGTTTATCGACCAAATTTTATCCTCCGGTAAATCGCTAGAACTTGAAACAGGCCAGTTCCTTTTTCATCAAGGGGATACAGGCAATTCACTTTACATAGTTCTTTCGGGAAGATTTAGGGCTTTGGCCACACAAAACGACAATGTGCTCCATGCGTTGGGAGACATTGGGGAAGGCGAGCCGATAGGTGAGTTTGCTTTATTTACTTCAGCTCCCCGATCTGCATCCGTAGTTGCCATCCGTAAATCAGTCGTTCTGGAATTGACTGAGGTCGAATATCTCAAGCTGGTAAGTAAAAAGCCGGAGTTTTCTACGCTTATGGCAAGGTTTGTAATCAACCGAATGCGAAGAAACTCCCTACAACAGCATTTGGAAAGTTCTGCCAAAAATATTGCAGTCATGAACCTTCAGGCAGATCGGGATATCACTGCCTATACGAGTGCTATCCAGCTGGAATTTGAGGCCTTGAATGTTCCCATCCAGGTGTTAGATCATGATTCACATGCCTCTTGGGACACGCATGATTTGTATCGGGCACTGGAAGACCATGAGGGATTAAACTTTCTAGTATGTAGTGAAGCCGACTTGCACTGGTCACAGCAATGTGCCATCTATGCCGATTTGATTGTGATTGCCACCGATTTTTACGCAGAAAGTGAGCTGTATGAAATAGAAAAAAGATTGGGTCTGTATTCCCAGAACATTCTGAATAAAAAGATCTTCCTGCTTCTACTTCATCCTGAAAATGCCCCAAATCCAGTCAATACCAGACGATGGTTTGAAAATAGGAAGCTCGATTTGCATATTCATTACCGATTAAATCATGGTCCGGATATCCGTAGATTTGCCCGAATACTGACCAATAAAGCCATAGGTTTAGTATTAGGCGGTGGAGGAGCCAAAGGGTTTGCGCATTTGGGGGCTGTCTTGGCGCTTAATGAAATGGGTGTGGAAATCGACTTTTTAGGAGGTACCAGTGCAGGAGCACTTTATGGTATTACTACATCTTATTGTGACTTTGATCCGGAGAAGATTAGATTTTATGCCAATGATTCAGCATCAAATAAGCTGACCCGCAATGATTTCACCTTTCCCATCCTGTCGATTATGTCCGGGAAAAAAATGATCAACTACCTGAAGAAAATGATGGGAGAGACTCACTTGGAGGATTTTTGGGTGACTAGCTATTGCGTGTCCACCAATTTTTCAAATGCTTCTACCCGAATACATGATTCAGGAGTGGCCTGGAAGCAGATTGCCGCGAGTATAGCCATACCCGGTATTTATCCTCCCGTGGTGATAGATCATCAACTTCATGTAGATGGAGGAGTAGTGGATAATTTGCCTATTGAAACCATGTACAATTATCCGGTTAGGCACATTATCGCCATTTCCCTTACCCAGCTGAGGTCACAACCGGTAAAATTTGAAGAGATCCCTTCAGCCGGCACCTTGCTGATGGATTCTCTTCTCGGGAGAAAAAAATACCGACTACCTGGCATCACCTCAATTTTGGTCAACTCGCTGACGCTAAATAGCCGACAAAAGCAAGAAATGTCCAAATCCGGGGTAGCTGTCTATTTGGAAATGGAGCTCAAAGGGATTGGGATGCTAGATGACTCCAGGTGGAAAGAGATCGTACAGAAAGGCCACGATCAGATGAAATCAGCTCTGGAATCTTTGCCAGAGGAAGAGAAATTCTGGGTGAGAGAGCCCTGATTCAGTAAAATTCTAAGTTTAATTAATTCAGGGTATTGCTAATCTTCTGGTTTTTTTCAAATTAGGATTGAAAATAGAATCCATCCGGCCTACTTTGGAAAAACGAACTGTTTGAAATGACTTTTATTAACCTCATTTCCTTATTTCTCCTTTACTACCTTAAAAAAAGTAGTGAGTCCGATGGGCTGAGAGAGGACCTAAAAAAATACCTCAACTACGGCATGTTTTTGTCGGGGTTGTTGGCAGTGTTGACTAATACGGAGCTACCTCCTGTTTACCTTTATCAGTTTTTTTCCTTTTTGCTGGTCGGGGGCATTATTTATTTCATTGTAAATACCCCAGTTTTTGACAAGCATAAAAACCTTGCAATTACTCCTTTACCGATTATAGGTATTTCTCTTTTGCGCTTTTTGGTGAAGTTATATGATGAGGACATCTATGAATCGATAGAGTCCTATATCGATGCTGGGGGTGTTTTTGCCTTTATCTGGGCAGTCACCATGTGGTTAAACCACAGAAAACAAATCAAGGACAAGAAGCTCGAGCAGCTCATAGCAAAGGAGAAGGAGCGTCAATTTCACCTAGCCCAAGAAAAAAAGAATGAGCTGGAGCGATTGGTCAGTGAAAGGACTTTTGAAATCAACCAGCAAAAAGAGGAACTGCAAGAGGCCCTAGATAGTCTGAGATCAACTCAGGAGCAATTAATTCAGCAGGAGAAACTGGCCTCTCTGGGTCAATTGACCGCCGGGATAGCTCATGAGATCAAAAACCCACTGAATTTTATCAATAACTTTTCGGAACTCAGTCAGGACTTTCTTGATGAAATTGAGGAAGAACTTCAGAAGTTGCCCAATTCCCCTGAGGTCGAAAATATCCAAGACTTACTGAGTGACGTGAAGTCCAACCTTGGCAAAATAAGACATCATGGCTCGAGGGCTGATGGCATAGTCAAATCCATGCTCATGCATTCTAGAGGTGGTACAGGAACCAAAGATCCAACAGACCTGAATGCACTTATCAGGGAGTATTCCAACTTGGCTTTTCATGGCATGCGCGCCAATCCCAATCCCATTAACGTGGATGTTCAGCTTGAGCTGGACGAGTCCTTGCCAAAGGTGGATCTGAATTCTGAAGATTTCAGCAGGGTAATTCTAAACCTTGTCAAAAATGCGTTTGATGCGATGAGGGAAAAAATCGCAAAAGAAGGGAGTGATTATAAAGCCAAAGTTACCGTCCGAACAAAAGATCTCGGCGATAGGGTCTTGATCGAAGTTGAAGACAATGGTCCTGGAGTGCCGGATGATATCCGAGATAAGTTGTTGATGCCCTTTTTTACGACTAAAAAAGGAACAGAAGGTACCGGTCTTGGATTGAGTATTACCCATGATATTATTAAATCCCATGAAGGTAATCTTGAAATAAGCTCCAAAGTAGGCGATTATACCAAGTTTAGCATTGAATTACCCAAAGTCAAATCCTGAATTTTTACGATATGAAGATTTTAATAGTAGATGATGAGAGAGATGTTGAGGACCTTTTTCGTCAAAAATTAAGGAAGGAAATTCGAAGCGGTCAGCTCGAGCTCGTGTTTGCATTTTCAGGTCAAGAAGCGTTGGAAATCCTGGGCAGTGAAAATCCTCCACAGGTGGTTTATGTCTTTTCAGACATAAATATGCCTGGGATGAGTGGCCTTGAAATGCTGGCCATAATCAAGGAAAGATTCCCGCAAATCCATGTAAGCATGGTGTCAGCATATGGTGACAGCGAAAACTATAACAAAGCCATAAAATCCGGGGCGAAAGGCTTTTTTACCAAACCGGTTGATTTTGAGTCTCTCAAAAAAGAGATTTCTAATCTTCAAGGAGGGTAATAACCCTATTTTCTTTGACTTCTGTGAAGAGAAAAGTCCGTCACAATTCCATTCATATCTAAAAAGAGCGAAATCCGATTTTTGTCCTTCAGAAAGCAAATTAATTGGTGTTGAATTGGAATATAAAGCTAAATTAGAAACGGGAATGGCAAGCGCTCAAGATTTATGCTGAACGATTAATTTATTTTAAATCAGTAAGTTGAAAATCTTATCGAGAATCCATTAGGGATTGATGAACTGGATTCTTTGGGAGGTATTGAGGTCTCTACTTTGGTCAGAATTTAGCAATCGGGTTGAGCTTTAGGCTAACCATTACCAAATACATCTGAAAAGACACTTTAACTTTTTAAAAAATGAAAATTTTGATAGTAGACGATGAGCAGGATGTAGAAATCATGTTTCTTCAAAAATTCAGACGTGAAATAAAAAGTAAGCTGTTGGAAGTTGAGTTTGCATTTTCTGGTCAGCAAGCGCTTGAATTTTTGAGTAAATCCGATTCTCCCGATGTGGTTTATGTTTTTTCTGACATCAATATGCCAGGTATGAGTGGATTGGAGCTTTTGGAAAACATCAAATCCAAGTTTCCCCATATTCAAGTGAGTATGATTTCCGCTTATGGAGACAGGGAAAATTACAACAAGGCAATAAATTCGGGAGCCAAGGGATTCTTTACCAAACCTGTAGATTTTGAATCTCTAAAAAATGAAATAGCTGAATTGCTTACGAATAAATAACATGGCAAAAATACTGGTTGTTGACGACGAGGAAGATTTGGAAATGCTCTTCAGACAGAAGTATCGACAAAAAATCCGTTCAGGAGAATACGAGATGCTCTTCGCTCTCAATGGACAGCTTGCATTGGATACTCTGAAAGAAAATCCTGATGTAGATATCATCCTCAGTGATATCAATATGCCCGTAATGGATGGGCTGACTCTTCTTTCCAATACCAAAGAGAAAAACCCCCTTACCAAGACAATCATCATTTCAGCCTATGGAGATATGGAAAACATCCGAAAGGCGATGAATTTGGGTGCTTTTGACTTTGTAACCAAACCGGTGGATTTTCAGGATTTGGAGATTACCATGGAAAAGACCCTGAACTACATCAATCAGGTGAAAGGAACCATCCAAGCAATGAGGGAAAATAACATACTCAAAATGTATGTAGATGAGACCGTACTCAACTTCATGGGCGGAAAGGAAATCGAATCAGCTCTCATGGAGAATGAGACCATAGAAGCTACGGTAGCATTTATTGACTTGGTGGGATTTACCAAAATTTCAGAGTCAGAAGAACCCAATACAGTAGTAGGCCTGCTCAATGAATACTTTGATCTGATGGTCAAAGAGATCATTGAGGAAAAGGGAAGCGTGGACAAGTTTATCGGAGATGCCGTAATGTCTGTTTTCCAAGGGCCAAATCATACCGAAAGAGCGGTGAAGGCCTGCTTGGCAATTCGGGAAAAAATGAATGCCATTCCTGAATATTCGCTCAAATCACATTTCAAACCGCAAGTTTCTATTGGTATCAATTCCGGAGAAATGGTGTCAGGAAATATTGGTTCCAAGTCTTTGAAGAGACTGGATTATACCGTAATCGGAGATGTAGTCAATGTGGCTTCCCGATTACAGAATGCAGCCAATCCCAGTCAGATTTTGATCTTGGACAAGTGTGCCGAAAATCTGTCAGGGAGTTTTGCTTTAAATGCTGTGGGTGAACTTGCACTCAAAAATAAATCCAATCCAGTACGGGTTTTTGAAGTAAATTGATCAGATAATCTGGCTCATTATGCTTCCTTTTCTAAAAAAAATCCGACATCAGCTCGTCCAGGAAAACAGATTTTCAAGATATCTCCTCTACGCCATAGGGGAGATTTTTTTGGTGGTAATAGGGATTCTGATCGCCTTGCAGATCAACAATTGGAATGAGGAGAAAAAGATCAGAAACTATGAACTTAAAATGCTTAGGGAGCTAGCCAATGTGATCAAAAAGGATGAAGGTTATTTTGGCTCGATGGTGGAAAGGCTAAATCAAAAGGGTGAAGCTGTGGATAAGTTACTCCAATTAAGGGAATCCAAAATGGCTATCCGCGATTCCATTAGCAAGTATTTTCAGGTGACCAGATACGAGACTCTCTTTCAATACAACTCAGGCCCCTATGGCTCAATCAAATCCAGTGGGATCGAGAAGATTTCCAATGATTCTATCCGAACCCGAATGGTGGATTTGTATGAATTTCTAATTCCAAGGACTGAGAAAATCTTGGAGAGATTAGAGGGTTCAAATTCCAAAGAAGAGGAATTGATGGAGTCTCTTACTGAACGTGTATTGATAAATAGAAACGGTAACCAGATCATTCAAAGAGTAATAGCTGATCCTCAAGTAATTTATAAGCCTGATTTTCTTCAGTTCATCCAAGTGCACAAGAGTAACACCTATGTCGCCCAATCCAGGATAGAGGCAATATTACCCGCAATGGCTCATCTAGATTCCCTTATTGAAATAGAGCTATCCTCCAGAGATGACAAATGAGTGTCCGTTAACGGTCTATTTTACACGGGATTGTGAAAATCTTTTTGAAAGAGAATACTTCCTGTTAGATTCATTGCCCAAACCCAAATTAGAATGAAAAAACTTACCCAACCGGCAATTTTGATTGCTTTGGGAGCGACAATCAGTGCTGCGGCAATCATGCCCAAATCCACTGAACTGTTTTTCCCAACTCCCAAAGTTGAAAAAACTATCCTTGCGGACAGCACCAAAAAGGATTCTTTAAACTATCCAAAATTCAAGGATTTGCCACTTAAGCCCGAACGTGAAGTCAAATTTACTACGCAGGAGGGTACATGGATGAGTGTCGATGTCAGTCCGGATGGCAAGACGATTGCCTTTGACCTGATGGGAGATATTTATACCATACCTATGGAAGGCGGTAAAGCCAGTCCCTTGACCAGTGGCATCGCCTATGAAACCCATCCTAGGTATTCCCCCGATGGGAAAAAAATACTTTTCACCTCTGACCGTGCCGGAAATGATAACCTCTGGTACATCGATATGGAGAAAAAGGACACAGTGCAGGTGACTAAAGATAAAAACGGCGATGTACCGGGTGCACATTGGACTCCTGATGGTAATTACATTGTGGTATCCAAGGGCCGTAGAATTTCAAAACTATGGATGTATCATGTCGATGGAGGCGGAGGAATCCAACTCAACGACAATCCTGCAACCATGAAAACCATAGATCCTTTTGTAAGTCCTGATGGCAAGAAGGTGTATTTCTCTTGGAGAACAGGCTCTTGGAATTACAATGCACTGCTTCCACAGTACCAAATAGGTACTTACGACTTTGATAAAGGAAAAATCACCAGTATCACTTCCCGCTATGGATCGGCTTTTACCCCTACGCTGAGCAAGGATGGAAATTGGATGGTCTATGGCTCTAGATGGCAGGAAAAAACCGGTTTAGTTATCAGAAACATGAAGACTGGTGATGAAAAGTGGTTGGCTTATCCTGTGCAGCGTGACGAACAGGAATCCATTGCTCCACAGGGGGTATTGCCTGCGATGGCTTTCACTCCTGACAGCAAATTTGTCATTGCTTCCTACGGTGGAAAGATCTGGAAACTCCCGGTAGATGGTAGTGCGGCTTCAGAGATTCCTTTTGAAGCAGATGTAAAATTGGCTATGGGGCCTCGATTGTATTTTAACTATGCGATCAAGGATACTACCCATAAGTTAGCTACCCAAATTCGTGATGCCGTTCCTTCTCCAGATGGTAAAAAGCTGGCATTTACGGTTTTAAATAGGCTGTACGTGATGGACTATCCAAATGGAAATCCAAAGCGAATCACCAAAAATGAGTTTACTGAAGCCATGCCCACCTGGAGTCCTGACGGTACTCAATTGGCTTTTGTCACCTGGGAAGAAAAAAATGGAGGAAGCCTATACAAAGCTACTCTTACAGGGAATAGCTCGATTATTAAGCTTTCTACCGAATCTGCACTATACTCAAGTCCAACTTGGGCTCCTAGAAACCGAATTGTAGTATTCAAAGCTCCCAATAGAGCACAAATGGAAGCCGAAGGACCATTCGTGGATGGAGCTGAAGCGGAGATGATTTGGATTCCTGCTGCGGGTGGACCCGCGCGGAGAATCATGGATGCAGGTAACGATGGCAATGCCCATTTTACTCAAGATACTAGCCGAATCTTCCTCAACGGTCCTGGAGGATCTCTGCTAAGTATCAAATGGGATGGTACGGATGAGAAAGTTTTGGCAAGAATCTCAGGGATCACGCCATTTGGCTCAGCAGCTGATCCAAATACCGACCATTCAGGTCATGACCATTTGCCTTCAGATGTAAGGTATGTGATGGGTAAGCCTTATTCCAATGCGGATGCTGTCAATTACTGTATGCTGCCTTCTGGTGCTAGCAATCGTGAACCTCAGATGATGCCTGCCAGCGCAAGTACCATCTTGATGGCTCCGGTGGGAAATAAAGCACTCGCACAAGTAAATAATAATGTCTATGTAGTGACGATTCCTTCTGCGGGAAAAGTGCCTTCTATTAATGTTTCTGAACCGGCTGCAAGTAATTTTCCATCACGTCAGCTGACTGAAATCGGTGGGGAATGGCCGGCATGGGAAGCCAATGGCAAAAAAGTACATTGGTCGTTGGGCAACGGACATTGGGTATTTGATATCGAGCGGGCTGAGTTTGTCGAGGATTCGGTGAAATCTGCCAAAAAAGCCAAAACCCTTGCTGATGCAGACAGTGTATCTGCCTTGAAAGCTAAAGGTGAAGCAGCTGTGAAAATGGCCGATTCATTGGCAAAAGCAGATAAAAAGCGAATCGATTCCCTGTTTAAAGCGGATAAGGTCAAGTTCAAAGCTGATAGTGTTCACAAAGCCAAGCTCAAAGAAAGAGAAACGTACAAGCCTACAGAGCATCAGGTCAAAGTCTACTTTGCGAAAGACACGCCCAAGGGAAGCATTCTTTTGAAAAATGCCAGAATTGTCACCATGAATGGATCTGAGGTTATTGAAAATGGGGACATTCTCATCGAAAACAATAGAATAAAAGCAGTGGGCAAATCAGGAACCCTGGATGCAGGAACAGCCAAAGTCGTGGATGTGACCGGCAAAACGATCACTCCTGGATTTATTGACACCCATGCGCACATGTGGCCAACTTGGGGCTTGCACAAAAACTCCGTTTGGATCTATGCCTCAAATCTGGCTTATGGTGTTACTACGACAAGAGATCCGCAAACTGCTACCACTGACGTCCTGACCTATGGAGATATGGTGGAGGCGGGGATGGTTCCCGGACCTAGGGTCTATTCTACCGGACCTGGAGTAGGCTATTGGATGTATAACCTCAAGTCGCTCGATCAAACTAAAAATGTGCTTAAGCAATACAGTAAATACTACAATACCCAGTACATCAAAATGTACCTAGTGGGTAATAGACAGCATAGACAGTGGGTGATTATGGCAGCCAAAGAACAGCAGTTGATGCCAACCACCGAAGGGGGACTAGATTATAAATTAAATATGACCCAGCTCTTTGATGGGTATCCGGGTCATGAGCACTCAATTCCTGTATTCCCACTTTATAGCGATGTGACAAAAACCATTGCTCAAAGCAAAATGGCATACACGCCTACTTTGTTGGTTTCTTATGGAGGTCCTTGGGCAGAAAACTACTATTATACCACCGAAAGTCCACTTCACGATCCTAAGCTTAACCGATTTACACCTTATAATGAGCTAAATGAAAAGGCAAGGAGACGAGTAGGCGGTTTGGGAGGTTGGTTTGCACCGGAAGACCATGTGTTCCAAAAACATGCCCAGGGCGTAAATTCTATTGTAAAACTAGGAGGCTTGGCTGGTGTAGGATCTCACGGACAGCTTCAGGGTTTGGGTTACCATTGGGAGCTATGGTCTGTGGCGAGCGGAGACATGAGCAATCTGGATGCGCTTCGTGTAGCCACCATCTTGGGAGCTGAATCATTGGGATTGGATAAGGAACTGGGAAGTATCGAGGCCGGAAAATTGGCTGACTTGGTGATCATGGATAAAAATCCTCTGGAAAATATCAGAAACACCAATACGATAACCCATGTGGTAAAGGACGGACGCCTTTATGACGGCAATACTTTAGATGAATTACTTCCTACTTCCCGTAAACTTGATGTAAGTCAGTGGACCAAGGAAGCTCCAAAAGTGACCACCTCAGTGAAGGAATAAATACCTTGAAAAAAGGATTGAAGGCCGGCGATCAACTTAGCCGGCCTTTTTTAATTTAACCACCAGATGGTTGCATTCAATACTGTTGCGAAAGAAACCCACAGAAGGTAAGGAACCATAAGTCCCGATGCCCATCCACTTACTTTTTTGAATTGGAAAATACAGAACAGGATGCTAGCCCATAGTGGAATAATCACGACTAATCCCAATATGGGACTTTGAGTACCAAAAAAAGCAGGAGACCAAAGTGCATTGAGTACCAACTGAATGAAGTAAAAAGAAAGTAATTGCTTTTTTAATGGGTGCTCGCTTTTCCAGATTAGAAAGCAGCTGATTCCCATTAATACATAGAGTGTAGTCCAAACGGGCCCAAATAGCCAGTTCGGTGGATTCCATTCAGGGCGATTGATGGTGAGGTACCATTCTCTTACAGAGCTTAATGTGAAAAAAGCACCTAAACCACCTGCCAATTGTGGAAGAAGAAGACTGATGAATAATTTGATGGGATTAGACATAAAGTTAGACTGTCTCTAGAAGTGATCGGAAAGAAACGGCCTTATCCTGATAGCGTTCTTTGGTTTTGATGCGGAGAGCCGTGGCGTGGGTTTTCTCGTATTCCATCATCTTTTCCATTGACTCAGTGAAAAACTGAATGGAGTAGTTGACAGAGCCGTCCTCTGAGTCATGAAGAAGTTTATAGAATTTGTGATCCAGAAAAATTCCTGTCTCCATTACTTCAGGAATATGGATCGATTTCATCCAAGTGATAAAGTCTTCTTCGATATCAGCGGTAACGTTTGTGGTAATATTATACAAGATCATAATCAGTCTTTTGGCTTTTATTTACTTTTTTTGGTAACAATTATTTCTAGGCAAAGTTAGGAATCCCGAATAGAATCCGCCTCTAGGCTAATTTAATATGCACAAATTCAACCCCGAACGAGGAAAAAGTAAGCTTTCCAAAGAGCTCATCGGCAAAATTATCCTAGTAGCACTTCATGTGGTTGGGGTAATTGGTCTTTCCTTACCTGAGTACCAAGAACTTTTTTTGATGCTTACTCCAGCCCACTTATTAACCACTATGGTATTGATGTTACTTTACCATAAAGGTTGGAATGATGCCTTTCCAATTTTCGCCGCCGCAGCATTTTGGATAGGATTTGGATCAGAGATTATTGGAATTCATACGGGCTACCTTTATGGGGATTACGTCTATGGACCCACTTTGGGACCCAAACTATGGGATGTTCCACTAGTAATTGGCGTCAATTGGTTTATACTAGCCTATCTCACAGGCTCAGTTTTTCACAAAATACCCAATGACTGGTATGCTGCATTTTTGGGAGCTACAGCCATGACTGCCCTAGATTACATCCTTGAGCCAGTAGCAGTGGCCTTGGAATTCTGGGCGTGGAAGTGGGAGACTATTCCTGTAAGCAATTATTTGGGATGGTTTGGTGTGTCGTTTCTAGTGCATTTGATCTATCGAAAAGCCAACTTTGAGAAGTCTAATCCCATTGCTGTCTTTCTGCTGATCACTTGGATTCTTTTTTTCACCATTTTAAATTTCACACTCATCGGATAAGAAGCAGGAGTCAAGTTAGTATTGCTAACTGAAAAAATCCTTTTCAAACAAAGCAGTTAGAATTTGGTTTTGCAGATAATGATTACGGCAATAGCGTTTATAGTCCTTGGGTTTGCGGCAATGGAATTTTCAGGATGGTTTATTCATAAATTCCTGATGCATGGCCCATTATGGGTAATTCATAAGACACATCATCAGCCATCCAAGTCCTTTTTCGAATTGAACGACTTATTTTCCGTTCTTTTCGGAAGTGTGGCCATTGTACTTATTTTGCTTGGAGTCAGTGAATTGGACTATAGATTTTGGATGGGGATGGGAATCAGTCTTTACGGATTCCTTTATTTCATCCTTCATGATGTGATGGTCCATAGGAGGCTAAAATGGTTTGATCGGCCTAAAAATTCTTTTCTAAAAGGAATTTTCAAGGCGCATCAAGCACACCATAAAACCAACCAAAAGGACGATGCAGTTTCTTTTGGCTTATTTGTAGTACCCAAAAAATTCTTTAAAAACGAAGAAAAGTGAGCACTTATTCAATCAAGGATTTGGAACAGCTGTCTGGGATTAAAGCCCACACGCTTCGTATTTGGGAACAACGGTATAATTTGTTGAACCCAAAAAGAACGGATACTAACATTCGCTTTTATGATGACGATGACCTCAAGCTGATTTTGAATGTCGCTCTTTTGAATGACAATGGATTTAAAATCAGCAAAATCGCTTCGATGGCATCTCATGAAATCAGAGATGAAGTAATTAAGCTGACTGAGCGCTCACTTACTCATGACGACCAGATCCATGCACTTACCATCTGTATGATCGAGATGGATGAAGAGCGTTTTGATAAAATTTTAAGTACCAACATTATCAAGTTAGGATTTGAGCAGACCATGCTCAATATTATCTATCCTTTCATGTCCAAAATCGGGGTACTATGGCAAACCGGAGCAATCAACCCGGCTCAAGAGCATTTTATTTCTAATCTGGTCAGGCAAAAATTAATTGTAGCGATAGATGGACAAATTTACCATGGTGGAGGAAAGAAGTTCTTGCTTTTCCTCCCAGAGGGTGAGCTTCATGAAATTTCGATTCTCTTTGCCAGCTATCTCATCAAGTCTAAAGGCCATAAAGTAATCTATCTGGGACAGAGTACTCCAAATGATGATTTGCTATCCGTCTTTAAACTTCATCAGCCGGAATACCTGCTTACGGTTATCACCACCTCTCCGTCTTCAGAGTACGTACAAGAGTATGTAAATGCCCTTTCGGAAAGATTTTCTTCCTGCCAAATATTAGTGACAGGATACCAGGTTATTGGTCAGGACTTGGTATTTCCAAAAAACGTACGACAAATGAATTACATCCGAGACATTAAGGATCTTCTGGAAGAACTTGAAGAAGTCTCTCAAGAAAAATAGTTAAACAAAATTGATTTTTGTTTAAACAAAGGCGCTTCTTCAAAAAGCGCCTTTTTTCGTTCATTTGGGCCTTTTGTTCCTAAAAATTATACTTTTGTTACTTTTTGTTTAATGTTTAAAAAAAAATATTCTACAAAACGTTTGCATTTTGTTTAATACTGTCTAGATTTGATTAAACAAAACAAAGCAACCATGACAACTCTAGAATTTAGCTACTCTCTTCAAAAGCTGTCTAGCTCTTTGAAGCCTTTTGCGATGAAGTTGACCCGTGATGTGGATGATGCCAATGACCTATTGCAGGACACCATGGTAAAAGCATTCACTAACAGAGACAAGTTCACCGAGGGTACCAACCTCAAAGCATGGTTATATACTATTATGAAAAACACCTTCATCACCAACTATCAGCGAATGGTGAGAAGAGGTACATTCGTAGACACGACAGATAATCTTCATTACATTAATTCTAGTGATGCCTTGATTGAAAACGGGGTATTCGGAAGCTTCACCATGGACGATATTCAGGTGGCTATCGATAAGCTGGATGATGTCTATAAAACTCCATTTTTGATGCACTTCAGAGGTTTCAAATACCACGAGATCGCAGATAAGCTTCAAATCCCGATAGGAACTGTTAAAAATAGAATCCATATTGCCCGTAAGCTTCTTAAAGAGGACTTGATGGTTTATAAGCATAAAAACTAATTCTATGTCAAAAAAACACGTGGTGGTAATCGGATCCGGATTTGCCGGTCTTTCCGCAGCCACACACTTGGCAGACAAAGCAAATTGTACAGTAACCCTTCTTGAGAAAAATGATTCCCCCGGTGGAAGAGCTAGAAAGTTCGAGCACCAGGGGTTTGTTTTTGATATGGGGCCAAGTTGGTATTGGATGCCGGATGTATTTGAGCATTATTTTTCCCAGTTTGGGAAAAAGCCATCCGACTATTATGATTTGATCAGGCTGGATCCCTCCTATGCAGTAATCTATGGCCAAGAAGATGTCCTGGATATTCCTGCTGATTTGGGGGAATTCAAATCGATGCTGGATCGCATTGAGCCTGGCGCAGGAGCCAAATTGGATAAATTTTTGGCCCAGGCCAAATACAAATACGAGGTGGGAATCCATGACTTGGTACAGAAGCCAAGTAGATCCATTTTCGAATTTACCTCGCCGGGTTTATTGGTAGACATGGTCCGAATGGATATTTTCCAATCCATGTCCAAGCATGTGAGAAAGTTTTTTTCTCATGACAAAATCATCCGATTGATGGAATTCCCGGTGCTTTTCCTTGGTGAAACAGCCGAAAATATTCCTGCACTCTACAGTTTGATGAATTATGCAGATATCGCCTTGGGTACTTGGTATCCAAAAAAGGGCATGCATGAGATCATCAAAGGCATGGTTCAATTGGCTGAGGAAAAAGGTGTCAAAATCAGGTATTCAACTGAAGTTGAAGAAATCGAGATCTCAAATGGTTTAGCAAAATCAGTTCGGCTAAAGTCTGGGGAAAAAATACAAGCAGATGTGGTCGTGGCAGGAGCAGACTACCACCATGTGGACAGACACTTACTCAATCCTACATACAGCAACTACTCTGAAGATTATTGGGATAAGAGGGTCATGGCGCCTTCGAGCTTATTGTTTTACCTAGGTATCAATAAAAGATTAAATAATCTCAGACATCATAATCTCTTCTTTGATGAGCCTCTTGGACCGCATGCGGACGCGATCTACACCAATCCAAGATGGCCAGACAAGCCACTCTTCTACGCCTCGGTACCTTCTATCACCGACCCTACCGTAGCCCCAGAAGGTATGGAAAATGTGTTTTTGCTTATTCCACTAGCTCCGGATTTGGATGATTCGGAGGAGATGAGGGAGAAATATTACCACATCATCATGGACCGATTGGAAAAAATTTCGGGCCAAGAGATCCGCTCTCATGTGATCTACAAAAGGTCCTATGCGCACAGCGATTTCAAGTCAGATTACCATGCGTTCAAAGGCAATGCCTATGGATTGGCGAATACATTGCTTCAAACCGCGATTTTAAAGCCTGGACTGAAAAACAAAAAAGTCCGAAACCTGTATTATACAGGTCAGTTGACGGTGCCCGGACCAGGAGTTCCTCCGTCGCTGATTTCAGGAGGTGTGGTAGCGAAAGAGGTGATGAAAGAAAACAATTTGTAGACAAAAAGGTATATTATAGCAATGGATGCAATCGCGCTTTTTGACCAAACCACCCTTGAGTGCAGTAAGCTGATCACTCAGCGATACAGCACGAGTTTTACTCTAGGCATCAAGACCCTGGACAAAAAGTTTCACCTTCCGATCTATGCCATCTATGGCTTTGTCCGATATGCAGATGAAATCGTGGATACTTTCCATGATAAAGATAAACAGGCACTATTGGATCAGTTTAAAAAAGATACCTACGCGGCCATCGATGCCGGAATCTCTTTGAATCCAGTGCTTCATGCGTTCCAACTTATGGTGAATAAATATCAGATCGACAAAGATCTGATAGAAGCTTTCCTACACAGCATGGAGATGGATCTTGATTTTAGGATTTACAATGATTCTAAGTATCACGAATACATCTACGGTTCGGCAGAGGTAGTGGGTTTGATGTGTCTGAAAGTGTTTTGTGAAGGAGATCAGGCTATGTATGAGCGTCTCAGAGAACCTGCCTGTAAGCTTGGTGCTGCCTTTCAAAAGGTGAATTTCCTGAGAGACATCAAGAGCGACTACGAAGAAAGAGGCAGGGTCTACTTTCCAGGAGTAGACTTTACCCAATTTGACAAATCTGCTAAGATGCTGATCGAGGAGGATATCCAAAAAGACTTCAATGATTCACTGATTGGTATTGAAAGGTTGCCAGCTGGCGCTAAAATGGGGGTTAAAGTTGCCTACCTCTATTATCAAAAGCTTTTTGATAAGATCAAAGGACTTCCTGCGGAAGTGATCACACAAAAAAGAGTTAGAATCCCCAATTCTCAGAAACTTTCTCTTTTGGTGGGTACTTATTTTGAAACCAAACTTGGGATTCTATAATGGAAAAATACCTCTATTTCGGTGTCCTGTTGTTTGCGATTTCCTACCCCTTGGTTCAGTCGTTCGAGCATCGGATTCGCTATGCGACCAAATGGAGTCAGCTTTTTCCCGGTATGCTAGGGACAGCGTTATTTTTCATCGTATGGGATATCTGGTTTACCAAAATTGGAGTTTGGGAATTTAACCCAACTTATATTTCAGGCCTTTTTCTTGGAAATCTGCCCATAGAAGAAGTGTTGTTCTTCTTTATCATTCCATTTTCTTGCGTCTTTATCTATGAAGTGCTGATTTATTTCTTTCCGAAGGATTATTTCAAGCCTCTAGGAAAGCCGTTTGTCTGGGTTTTGGTGCCTTTTCTATTTGTGATGGGACTAATCCATCTTGATAAATGGTATACTTCAGTCAATTTCTTAGTGGGGTCTATTACCTTACTGGCCCATTACCTGTATTTCAAAGATCGTTACCTAGGCAGATTCATCTTTGCATACATCATTCATTTGATTCCTTTGATGCTTTGTAACGGTATTTTGACAGGGGGAATGACTGAAGAACCGGTCGTTATTTACAATAATGCCGAAAACCTTGGAATTCGCATCTGGACTGTACCTATCGAGGACACTGTCTATTCCATGACGCTATTTCTGATGAATATCAGCTTCTTTGAACACCTGAGAAGTCAAAAAACAATTCAGTTAACTTGAAGTTTAAAGACGAAATGAAAAATCTCCAAGTACAAATCGACGACCACTCCGGCTTTTGCTTTGGTGTAGTCTATGCGATCGAAATGGCTGAAGAAATCCTGGATGAACAGGGATACCTGTACTGTCTTGGAGATATTGTACATAATGACGAGGAAGTCAGCAGACTCTCCCGAAAAGGGCTTAAAATCATTGATCACGGAGATTTGCATGGACTGAGAGATGAAAAAGTGTTAATCCGTGCTCATGGCGAACCGCCATCTACCTATGAGTTGGCAATCAAAAATAATTTGACCCTAATCGATGCCTCTTGTCCTGTCGTTTTGAAGCTCCAAAACAGGATCAAAAACTCATTTGATAAGGATGAGACAATCTATATCTACGGCAAGCATGGTCATGCAGAAGTGATCGGATTGCTTGGTCAGACCAATAACAAGGCGGTAGTTTTTCAAGATATCTCCGAATTGGACATTGAGACCCTCCCAAAAAATATTACCCTATACAGTCAGACGACCAAAAGCACAGATAAATTCTACGAAATCAACAATATTCTGAAGGATAACGGCATCACAGTCAATACCAATGATACCATTTGCCGTCAGGTTTCCAATCGTGATAAGGAGCTGAGAGATTTTGCAGAAAAGTTTGACAAGATTGTTTTTGTCAGCGGTACCAAATCCTCCAATGGCAAGGTGCTTTACAACGTCTGCAAAGAGAAAAATCCAAACACCTATTTCGTCTCCAATCCGGATCAGATTGAGGCCTGTTGGTTTGGCGAAAATGAGACGGTTGGGATTTGTGGTGCTACTTCTACGCCGATGTGGCTGATGGAGCAGGTTAAAGAAAGGATATTGACTTTTTAAACCATGAAAGGCGTCAATAGCCCTACTTCCACGATAGATCCGAAAGGACTCGTGATCGGCTGGTCGATCATTGTATTTTGGGTTATCTCATTGGTTTTTTTGCTGATGTGGGATTTTTCTTGGGCTAGTCCATTGACTTACCTTGCTGTATTGCTTCAAATGCATCTTTACACGGGTTTGTTTATCACGGCTCACGACGCCATGCACGGAGTAGTCACCTCTCACAAAAAGCTGAACCACCTTACCGGTTGGATAGCCGCAGTATTATTTTCCTACAACTTTTACTGGAAGCTATTTCCCAAGCACCACGAGCATCATCGCTACGTCGCCACTGACCAAGATCCCGATTACCATGCTTCTGAGCAATTCTTTCCCTGGTACCTCAGTTTTATCCGTCAGTATGTCAATGTGTGGCAAATACTTCTGATGGCCGTGACATTTAATATTCTGAAGCTCTTTTTGCCTACAGAAAATCTCATCATCTTCTGGATGGTGCCGGCAGTGCTATCCACCCTACAACTATTTTATTTTGGGACGTATCTTCCACACAAGGGGGAAAGTGAAAACAAGCACCATTCCCACTCTCAGTCAAAAAACCACCTTTGGGCATTTTTGAGCTGTTACTTTTTTGGATACCACTTTGAGCACCATGATTCTCCGGGCACACCTTGGTGGAGGCTTTGGAGAGTGAAAGAGGGACAAACTGCCTGAAATCACGTATCAAATCAAAATTTCTATCAAAAAATCAAACAAAAGGCGCCTTTCTGGATTTAGCCTTCAAACCAACTATTCATGAGGACAGCAATACTCTTTTCTGCGTTTTTTTTCCTTTTCGCAACGGCCTTTTCACAGGGAATAATTCGAGGAAAAATCACCAATCCAGTTAACAATCAACCCGTAGGTTTTGCCAATGTACTGATCCTAAGTACTGAATTGGGAGCCATTTCTGACGAAAACGGGAACTATGAGATCCAGAATGTCCCTCCCGGATTGTATAATGTCCGAGCGAGTTTCGTAGGATTCAAGACCTCCACTGTCTTTGAGGTTCAGGTAACGTTGGCACGTCCAGTCCAGTTGGATTTTAGTTTGTCAGAAGATGCAGCAGAGCTCTCTGAAGTAGTGGTCAATAGTGAGTTTACCCGCTCGGAAGAGACGCCGCTATCTGTGAGGAAATTGAATACCAATGAAATCGAACGATATCCAGGCGGTAATCGGGATATTTCGAGGGTAATCCAAGCTTTACCGGGCGTTGCCAGTACGCCAAGTTTTCGAAATGACATCCTCATCCGTGGAGGCGCTCCCAATGAAAACCGATTTTACGTAGATGAGATCGAAGTGCCGGTGATTAATCACTTTGCCACGCAGGGATCTTCAGGCGGACCGGTTGGGATTCTGAATGTGAACTTGATCAAGAACGTGGATTTGATCGCCGGTGGTTTTCCTGCCAATCGCATGAATGCACTGAGTTCGTTTTTTGAAATCTCCCTGAAAGAAGGACGACGTGACAAAATGTTTACTCAGCTGACCGTAGGAGCTTCTGAACTGACGCTTTCCAATGAAGGACCCTTGACACCGAAAACGACCTACATCCTTTCTGCCAGAAGGTCTTATCTGCAAGGACTCTTTCGGGTTTTGGGATTGCCTTTCTTGCCTACTTTCAATGATTTTCAGTTTAAAACCACCACCAAAATCAATGAAAAGACGGAACTGACATTTATCGGAATTGGCGCAATAGACCAGTTTTCGCTCAATTTTGACATCCCGGAGGATGAAACACAAGAAGAAATCGAAGAGCGAAAATACCTCCTAAATGTGCTTCCGATACAGTCTCAATGGAACTACGCCACTGGTGCCAAATTGAAACGTTTCCGAGAAAATGGTTTCTGGACTTTTGTCCTCAGCCGAAATATGCTGAACAACGAGTCTTTCAAGTATGCCGGAAATGATGATAGCTCGGAGCGAAATCTTCTTTTCAACTACCAGTCCCAGGAATCTGAAAATAAATTCCGCGCTGAAAACAGCATTTTCGGAAAAGGATATACGCTCAAGTATGGGGTGAATTACGAGTATTCCCGATACCTGATAGAGAACTTTGACCGAGCGACTCTTTCCACTACAGGAGGTGTGATTGACGTCTCTTCAGTTTCTAATTTCAATACCTATGGGGCATTTATTTCAGGTACCCGAAATTTGAAGGCTGACAGACTTTTGCTCAGCGGGGGTATTAGAGTGGATGGATCTGACTTTGGTAAGACGGCTTCCAATCCACTCAATCAGTTTAGTCCCAGATTTTCTGTTTCCTACCAGCTGCGGCCAAATCTTTTTGCTACTGCCAATGCGGGTATTTACTATCAGCGGCCATCTTACACCATCTTGGGTTTTCAAAACAATGAAGGTGCATTTGTCAATCAGGACAATGATGTCCGATTTATCCGAAATGCCCAATTGATCGGTGGGATCGAGTTTTTGGTTCCAGAAAAGTCCCGACGTTTTACGGCTGAGGTATTCTATAAAAAGTATAGCAATTACCCGAGTTCGGTCAGAAACGGGATTTCCCTTGCCAACCTCGGAGCTGACTTTGGAGTCATCGGAAATGAGGCCGTGCAGTCTAATTCTGAAGGACGTGCCTATGGGGTAGAGTTCCTTGCTCAACAGCGCTTGCTGAATAACTTCTATGGAATTGCCTCACTGACCCTTGTAAGGAGTGAATTTACCAATCCTAATACAGACGGCTTCATCCCATCTTCTTGGGACAATCGCTTCATCGTGAGTTTGACGGCAGGAAAGCGATTTGGCAAGAATTGGGAGATTGGGGCCCGATGGAGGTTCTTGGGAGGTACTCCCTACACTCCAAATGATATCGCAGCTTCCTCGCTGATTAGTAATTGGAACTTGAGAAATTCTGCCATTTTGGATTTCAATCGGATCAATGGAGTGAGATTGGCCTCATTTCATCAGCTTGATCTCAGGATGGATAAAAAGTATTATTTCCAAAAGTGGAATCTCAACTGGTATTTTGATATCCAGAATGCCTACAATTTCCAAGCAGAACAGCCGCCCTTACTGATTGCGACCAGAGATGCTCAAGGAAATATTCCTGTAAATCCTGCAGATCCAAGTCGCTACTTACTCAGAGAGCTTTCCAATCCAGCGGGAACCCTGTTGCCGACGGTGGGCATTATTGTAGAATTCTAAGAGTTCTTACCTAAATATTCCAAAAGCCGGACGATTCGTTCGGCTTTTTGCTCTTCTGTATTTGCCGAATAGATCATTTCCAGCCATCTGGTTTGCTCCTCGGATGTCAGGCTAAGGTATAGATCAAGCTTTCCGGGATCATCGAGTAAGCAATCTCTTAATTCCTCAGTCAGTTGGGTAGGAATGCCATTTCGGAATAGTTGAAGGATTACCTTTTCCCCGCCTCCCTTCTTGATTTGGGTGCGGATTTCTTTGGAAATGGGTAAAAACAAGAAGCCATCTCCCATGGGCATGAGGGTTTTTTCGCTGAATTCAAAGCTGTCCACACTTCCTGATACCTTCAGCATGCCAAAATGTGTTTTTGCGCCTAGTTGGGAAAGGGGTAGCCTGACAAAAGTCCATCCGCCTTTTCCCGAGAATTTTTCCAAAAAGAACTCGCCTTCGATTAGTTTTTCCATAAAAAAAGCCGTCCAATTGAACGGCTTAAAGGTATTGATTTTCTTAGAGTTAGTTTAATCTCCAGCGCACGTTTAGACCAAAACCTGCACTGAACTCGGTCACTTCTACCAAAAATAAATAAGGTCTGAAATCCAGACCAACTGTGATCGGAACTTCGGAAAAAGCATATTCAGCTCCTACCTCACCTGCTCCGCCAAATCTGAAATTTTCGGAAAGGTAAATGGACGGACCAAATCCGGCGTACCATTTAAAGTCTGTATCCGGGATGTCTTCATAAATAGGGTTCCAGAGTGCATCTACACCTAGACCATTTCCGCCAAAGCTGACATTGGCGTGAATTCGGCTAAAATCACCTGTAGCGAAGATACCGTCGATGGCTACATTGTTACCATAGAAGTTTCCAAATCGAAGACCTACTTCCTGTGCTTGTGATTCGATAGTGGTCAAAAGAGCAAGGCCCAAGACAAGAGCGAATAGTTTGATTGTTTTCATATTGTTTAAAAGTTTGGCGAATAAATAGCGAAAATTAAGCCAAAAAGGCTTTTTACTTCAATTTTGATCAGATGGTATGAATGGAATGACCGATTCTTACTACTTCCGATACTAGTAAGTCCATGTCCTTCATTCGGGTACGCTGATTGACATTGGCCACACGAAGAGTATATTTTCCTTTTAAAATCGTGGAGCTCGGTGAGGCGATTCCCTCTTCCTGAAGTCGGAGTAATATCTCCCGATTCAGCCTTCTCAGTTGATCTTCATCCCAGTCGGCTCTTTTCATTCGAAAGCAAGTAATGCTCATCGATACAGGAGCTGTCAGTTCTAAATTTGGATGCTGATTGACCAAATCAGCCAGATACTCTGCTTGCCGGTTATTTTGGGCGATCATCTTCGCGTATTTTTCACGCCCATGTTCTTTTAGGGACATCCAGATTTTCAGGGCTTTGAATCCGCGTGAAAGTTCAAATCCATAGTTATTGATAGAATCCAGCCCTCCAGAAAGTCCCCGACTCTCCTGTAGGAGGTAATTTGGCGTGATTGCAAAGGCTTCTCGATGTTTCTTAGCATCTCGGATTAAGGTGCAACCCACTTCGTACGGCACGTACAGCCACTTATGCAGGTCAAAGGCTAAGCTATCTGCAGCTTCGATCGCTTTCAATCTTTCGGAATAGTTGGGATCCAACTTGGCCAAGGCTCCATAAGCTCCATCCACATGAAACCAAAGTCCATATTTTCTGGAAATTGCAAGTAGCTCCTCCATCGGATCAATAGCCCCGGTATTCACTGTACCCGAAGTGCCGACAACACAAAAAGGTAAAAGCCCCTGACTCAAATCGGACTGAATTTGGGTTTCCAACTCATCTACCTTCATTTCAAAGCGGTCATTCACACCGATTTTCCGGACTGCATCTGTACCCAAACCAATGATTTCTGCGGCTTTTTGTATGCAGGAGTGAGTTTCTACGGAGCAATAAAGCACCAACTGTCCGGAAGCAGCTTTGAGTCCTCGTTGTCTGATTTTTTCTTCTCCAAAAGAATTTCGCGCCACAGTCAATGCCGTGATATTTGCCATCGATCCGCCACTGACCAAAATCCCGGATGCCTCGGAAGGAAAGTTCATCAGTTGCTTGCACCAATTGACGACCTGACGGTCTACGTACATGGCAGCATGCTCTCCTATGGTCGTATTGGGATTCATCCCCGAGGCAAGTAAATCGGCAAGCGTACCTAGTGGAGTCCCCGTACCCTGAATCCATGCAAAAAACCGAGGATGGACATTGCCTTTGTTGTAAGGAAAAATATACTTTTTGAAGTCCTCGTACACTTCGTTTGGATCTTGACCCGTTTCAGGGATGGGTTGATCCAAAAAGGCCTTTACTTCTGCCGGGATTGGTTTCCAAATCTTTTGATCTCGGATAGACTGCCAATAGTCGAATAAATCATCAATCATCTGATGACCAAGCTCCCTCATTTGATCCCAGTTTTCGGGATCTAGGGTTAGGTCTTTTTTAGGTTTGGGATTTTCCATCTTTTAAGTTTGAGAAAAGGAATGGTAAGGTGAAGCGCTTCCTATTTTTTGAAAATGAAATAGACTGCCAAAATCAAAAGTACCGCACCTATGAGATGATTAAGCTTTAAGGTTTCATTTTTGAAAGCGATCAAGGTGAAAATCATAAATACTACCAAGGTGATCACCTCTTGAAGTACTTTCAGTTGGACGAGCGAAAAAGGTCCTCCATTGCCGGAAAAGCCAATTTTATTGGCGGGCACCTGAAAACAATATTCGAAAAGGGCAATTCCCCAACTGATAAAAATAACCGAAACCAGACCGAGTTTGCTGAACCATTTCCACTCAGCAAATTTCAAATGACCGTACCAAGCTAAGGTCATGAAGGTGTTGGAAAGGACTAGGAGTCCGATGGTGAGGAGAGCTTTCATTGACTTTGAAGTAAATTCCTCAAAAATAGGTAGGATGTAGGTTCTGATAGTTAAAAAATCAACTGATACATTTCCTCCAACTTACTTACCTGGAGAATCTGTATTTTAAACTTACTCAAGTCAAGTCCCTTTACTGCGTATTTGGATACCACGATTTTTTTGAATCCCAGCTTTTCGGCTTCGGCGATCCGATTTTCAATGCGGGAGACCGCGCGGATTTCTCCACCGAGCCCCACTTCTCCCGCAAAACAGATCTGCTCCGATACTGGTGTATCCTCATAGCTGGAAATCAGGGAAGCGCACACTGCCAAGTCTAATCCCGGATCGTCCACTCTCAGGCCACCTGCCACATTCAAAAACACATCCTGCTGCCCAAGTCTCATTCCTCCACGTTTTTCCAACACGGCCAAAAGCATGTTCAGTCGCTTGGCATCATGGCCTGTGCTACTTCGCTGAGGCGTACCATAAGTCGCCGGACTGACCAAAGACTGGATCTCGATCAACAGCGGACGATTCCCTTCCATCATGGCGCCGATAGCCACACCGTTCAGCACTTCTTCGCGTTGTGTCAACAGGATTTCCGATGGATTGGCTACGGATCTCAGCCCTTCAGCACGCATCTCGTATATGCCGAGTTCGTGTGTGGAGCCAAATCGGTTTTTGGATGTGCGGAGAATTCGATAAGTCAAGTGCCGATCTCCTTCAAACTGCAAGACCGTATCCACCATGTGCTCGAGGACTTTCGGCCCGGCGATGGAACCGTCTTTGGTAATATGACCGATCAGGAAAACCGGGGTCCCAGTTTCCTTGGCAAACTTCATCAGCTCTGCGGTACACTCTCTCACCTGCGATACCGATCCAGCTGCGGATTCTACATACTGGCTGTTGAGTGTCTGAATGGAGTCGATGACCAAAAAGTCTGGCTTGAGTAGTTCAATCTGCTGGAAAATCTGTTGGGTATTAGTCTCAGAAAGGACATAACAGTCCGGGTTTTTGGCAGCCATGCGGTCAGCCCTCATTTTGATTTGGGCTTCGCTTTCCTCACCTGAAACGTACAGTACTTTTTTCCCTTTTAGGGTCAGCGCAATCTGAAGCATTAGCGTGGACTTGCCGATTCCGGGTTCACCACCGATAAGAACCAAGGAGCCTGATACAATTCCTCCTCCGAGCACCCGATCCAATTCTGGATCGGAAGTGATCCAACGGGGCTGCTCCTCGTAGTTGACTTCGGCGATTTTCTTGGGGACACTGGCTTTTTTGAGTCCGGAACCTTGGGGCTTCCAACTCCCTTTTCCTACTTCTTCTTTCTGGAGAATTTCTTCGACATAGGTATTCCATTCCCCACAGGCAGGGCATTTGCCAAGCCACTTGGGGCTTTGTGCACCGCAGTTTTGACAGAAAAAGGTGGTTTTGACTTTAGCCATATAGAGGTACGAATTACGATACTTCGACTTCGCTCAGTACAAGTTTTTGATTTAAGACACTCTTGAAATATTTTCCTTTATCCTTGATTATAAGCACTTATCTAGGCAATTCATTCTAAACACAAAGAACTTTTCTGAAAAATCGGCTTCGACTACGCTCAGCCTGACACTACTTCGACCCTCTTGCATTTTGTGTCTAAAATCTCACTTCTTGCCTCTGCTTAATGCGCCTGCAGCCAATCTGTGCCTACGCCCACTTCCACTTCGATCGGAACAGGTAGCTTGATTGCATTGGACATCAGCCCTGGAATGTGCTTTTTGAGTAGCTCAACCTCATCCTTATGCGCATCGAAGACCAATTCATCGTGCACTTGGAGGATCATTTTGGATTTCAGTTTTTCTTTCTTCATCCAGTCATGCACATGGATCATGGCGACTTTGATGAGATCGGCAGCTGAGCCTTGAAGCGGGGCATTGATGGCGTTTCGCTCGGCAAAGCCACGCATAGTCATATTTCGGCTGTTGATGTCGCGGAGATAGCGCCGGCGACCAAGGATTGTTTCGACGTATTCGTCTTTTCGCGCTTTCTCGATGGCGCCATCCATGTATTGCTTTACTGCTGGGAATTCGGTGAAATAGGCATCGATGATTTCTTTGGCCTCCCCTCTCGGGATGGAAAGTCGCTGTGCCAAACCAAAAGCTGAGATGCCGTAAATAATCCCGAAGTTGGCAGTTTTGGCTTTTCTTCTCATATCAGAAGTTACCTCTTCCAAAGGTACTTTGAAGATTTTGGCTGCGGTAGCGACGTGAATGTCCCGACCGTTTCGGAAGGCCTCGAGCATGGATTCATCCTGAGAAAATGCTGCCATCAGGCGCAATTCGATCTGAGAATAATCCGCGGAAAGCAACACGTGGTTTTCATCTCTTGGGACAAAAGCCTGCCGGATTTCCCGACCTCTGGATGTTCGGATTGGGATATTCTGAAGGTTGGGATTGATAGAGGAAAGTCGCCCAGTGGCCGCCACAAACTGATTGTAAGTGGTATGAATTCGTCCTGTTTTGGAATTGATCATGGTAGGAAGGGCATCTACATAGGTAGATTTCAATTTCACCATCTGCCGGTGATCGAGAATGGCCTGCGCGATTTCATGTTCGTCAGCCATTTTGCTGAGGATCTCCTCTCCGGTAGCATATTGGCCTGTTTTGGTTTTTTTGGCTTTGGGGTCAAGTTTGAGTTTTTCAAAGAGTACCTCTCCCAATTGCTTTGGCGATGCCAGATTAAATCGTACTCCAGCCAGTTCATAAACTCGCTTTTCGATCTCTTTGCTTTCCTCTTCCAAGGCAACCGACAATTCTGCCAAGCTACCGGTGTCGATTCGTACACCTTCAAATTCCATATCGGTCAGAACTCGGATAAGTGGGTTTTCCACTTCATCGAAAAGCTTTTTCAGTCCATTGGATTGGATGATGGGATCGAGTTTTCCTTTTAGGCGAAGCGTAATATCTGCATCCTCCGCGGCATAAGCTGTGACTTCATCCTCGTCTACGTCGCGCATATTGCCTTGACCTTTTCCCTTTTTGCCGATGAGCTCGGTGATGGAGACCGGTTTGTAATGCAGGTATTGCTGTGCCAGCCAGTCCATGCCATGTTTGCCTTCCGGCTCTATCAGATAGTGGGCAAGCATGGTGTCATAGAGGGTGCCTTTGACTTCGATGCCATAATTTTTCAGCACGAGCATGTCGTACTTCACATTTTGACCGATTTTGAGGATGCTTTCATTTTCCAATACCGGGCGCAAAAGCTCAAGAATTTCCTGCGTCTCGGCTTGGTCCGAAGAGACTGGGATGTAGTAAGCTTCACCTTCGATGTAGGAAAAAGACAATCCTACTAGTTCGGCTTTCATGGCGTCGAGATCGGTGGTCTCTGTATCAAAGCAGATTTCCTTTTGCAAAAGCAAATAATCGACAAGTTCTTGTACGGCGACTTTTCCTTTGATTTTGTGGTAATGGTGGACATTGCTATGGATGGTGTCCAAGATGACTGGTGTAGAAATGGTAACCTCTTCTTCGGAGCTTTCCTCTTCTTCTACATGGGTAGGCGCTGGAGCTGGAGCTCCAAAAAGATCCATTTGTGCGGGTGCGGCTATTGCAGCTTTTTTTCCAGAGGAATCCTTGAAAATGCGGCTTGCCAGCGTGCGGAATTCCAGTTCGGTAAAAATCGCTCGGAGCTTTTCCTCATCAAATCCCTCATATCTCAGATCCACTTCATCAAAATCAACCGGCACGTCGATTTTGATCGTGGCGAGTTCTTTGGACAAAAGCCCTTGTTGAGCAAAATTCTCGACGTTCTCTTTCTGCTTTCCTTTGAGCTTGTCGACATTGGCGATCAGGCCCTCCACGGTACCAAATTCCTTAAGCAGTTTTACGGCAGTTTTTTCACCGATGCCGGGAATTCCCGGAATATTGTCCACCGCATCGCCCATCAGGCCCAAAATATCCCGCACTTGATCCACATGCTCGATGTCCCACTTTTCGCAGACCTGCTTGGGCCCCATCACATCCACGCCATTGCCCATAAAGGCAGGCTTGTAAAGAAAAATATGGTCATCCACAATCTGTCCGTAGTCTTTGTCCGGGGTCATCATGTAGACAGTAAAATGATCTCTTTCTGCTTTTTTGGCGATCGTGCCGATGATGTCATCTGCCTCAAATCCATCCATTTCCAACACGGGGATCTTGAAGGCTTTCACAATTTCTTTGACCCAAGGGATAGAAACCGTGATATCCTCCGGCTGCTCGAGTCGGTTGGCCTTGTAGGGCTCGTACTGAACATGTCTGAAGGTGGGTGCTTTGGTATCAAAAGCCACCGCGATGTGGCTTGGTTTTTCTTTTTCCAATACTTCCAAAAGTGTATTGGTAAATCCGAGCATCACACCCGTATTGAGACCTTTAGAATTGATTCGTGGGTTTTTGCTAAATGCAAAATGAGCCCTGTAAATCAAGGCCATGGCGTCCAGCAAAAAGAGTTTATGGGGTTGTTTTTGAGACATATCGATGGAATAAGAAAAACGAACAGACGCCCCAAGATAAGAAATTATGCCTTGGGCTTTGACTGCTTTTGGATGAATAGACGTGGAATGTCGGTCCTGAAAAATCAGGATTCGGATTCAGTTTGGTTTAGGTAATTTTTTACTTGTAAGCTTCGCAGAAAAATCAGAATCAGTGGGATGAGCCATATCAATTCGTTGAATACCAAATGAAAAATGCTGCGCTTGTTCCAACCCAAATCAGGTGCAAATCCCAACGTAAACCAGATGGCAAGGATGATTTTCCCTGTAATTCCTGCTAAAATCAGCCAGACCCATGACACGGGATAAAAGGCCGAGAAGAAAATGACCAATCCTACCAAGATCCCAAGTCCTCCAAAGTATCCCGCTGGCAAGGGTTCTAGACCAGTATTGCCCATGGCCATCCATCGCAGTAGCTCTTCTCCAAAATATTTGTAGAAGGCAGACCAAGCGATCGTATACATCCCTGCTAAGAGCAGCAATCCGCGGAAGTGCATGGGAAACGTGGGAAAGCTCGGTTTTTGATCCATGGGTGGTTTGATTTTTTTTGGGTAATTGAACACCTTCAGGCGCTACTTGTTTGGCAATTACACAAAACTATCCAATGGAACGAAAAAATCACCTAGGCTCCCGTCCTTTTCTGGCACTTGGAGCTGCAGCCGTACTTGCATTTGGCTTTACGCTTGGAAGAAATTTTGGTGACATCACACCAGCCACTATCGATTCGGCAGCGGACTTGATTGGCCTTTCCTATACTCCGCAGGAAAAAGACAGCATGATCGCTACGCTAAACAACCATCGCAGCAATTTTGAAATCCTACGCAAGACCAAGCTGGAAAATTCGGTTGCTCCATCCTTGGTATTCAATCCTCTACCACAAGGATTTTTCCCAAGTCAAGACCAAAGAGCATACGACTGGGGGTTGCCAAGTAAAGTAGAACTCCCGGCTAAGGAAAATGACATCGCCTACCTTCCGGTTAGCCACCTTTCCGTTTTGATCAAAAACAAACAAATCAGCTCGGAGCGACTGACCAAAATCTACTTGGATCGGATCAAAACCTATTCTGACACACTAGAATGCCTTGTGACACTGATGGAGGAGACTGCTTTGCAAAAGGCCCGAGCCATGGACAAGGAACTGTCTGAAGGCAAATACCGCGGACCATTGCATGGCATTCCTTACGGGATCAAAGATCTTTTGGCTGTAAAGAACACTAAAACCACTTGGGGAGCGATGCCCTACAAGGATCAGGTCATCGATGAGACTGCCACGGTGGTTCAAAAACTGGAAGAAGCAGGTGGGGTCTTGGTTGGAAAGTTTACCCTTGGCGCCTTGGCAATGGGAGATGTATGGTTTGGCGGGGTGACCAAAAATCCCTGGAATCTCAAGCAGGGGTCTAGTGGTTCCTCGGCTGGGTCGGCTTCAGCGGTCAGTGCAGGGCTTGTTCCTTTTGCCATCGGTACAGAAACACTCGGATCGATCGTTTCCCCTTCTACCCGGAATGGGGTGACTGGCTTGAGGCCCACCTATGGCAGGGTAAGTAAGCATGGTGCGATGGCCCTAAGCTGGTCGATGGACAAGATCGGTCCCATTTCCCGTTCCACTTTGGACAATGCAATCGTGCTTTCCGTGATCAATGGAATGGATGAAAAAGATGCCAGTACAATTCCTGCGGCTTTCAATTATTCTGCAAAGAATGAGGTCAAAAAACTCAAAATCGGTTACTTCAAAACGTTTTTTGAAGGCGATCGGCCCAATATCAAAAATGACCAAGCGGTGTTGGAAGTGTTGAAAAATCAGGGAATCGAGCTTCATCCGCTCGAACTCAAAACCAGTATCAATGCTGCGCCTTTGGTGTCCATGCTGATGGTAGAAGGCGCGGCAGCCTTTGATGAGTTGACCCGACTGGATTTGGATGATCAGATGGTCGCGCAGCATCGCAATGCCTGGCCAAACCTATTTCGGGCCGCGAGATTCATTCCTGCCGTAGAATATGTGCAAATGAGCCGTCAGCGAAGTGTTTTGATCAAAGAAATGCACGAATTAATGAAAGGATATGATGTGATTGTCACTCCATCTTTTGCAGGGCAGCAGTTGCAGATCACTAACCTGACGGGTCATCCTGCCCTTTGTCTGCCCAATGGCTTTGCTCCAAACGGAAGCCCGACTTCCATCACCCTTTTGGCAAATCTTTTTGATGAAGAAAAATTGATCATGGTGGGAAGACTAATCCAGGAAAACACTGACTGGCAAGCCAAACGGCCTCCGATGTTTGATAAGTAGCAAAAAGGGCTCTCAGTTTTTTTGAGAGCCCTTTTTGCTTATTTCAGTAGACCTGAAATTTTAATATGCGTAGGTTTCAAAAACATCACCTTTTGAGTAGTCTCGATGAGGTAATGGTCCACTTTTCCTGTGGATTGGTTGAGATAAAGCTCGCCTGAAGTGGCTGAGAAGAAAAACAGATTTTCCTCCCTCATTTTAAAAGTGATAGAGGCAGGATAATTTTGAAAATACCTGACCTTGATTTCCTTCACTTTACCTTTGGAATCCGGCAAAAGACGATGAACCAAATAGTCTGAGATCGTTTCTGTGGAATAAGAACTCGCCAAGGAAGGAATATTGATATCAGCCTGATAGAAATAGTCAAATTCCTCTTTCCAATCCTGAATGGAATAAACCACTTCCTCGGTTTGCTCTTCCCCGTTGATCGCGGACGTCTTGATGACTGTCACACTATCAAGTTTTCCGATTTCGAGATCTAGAAAGCTCTTTACATCAAAGTAGGGTAACTTTTCGAGCTTACCCTCTTTACTAGAAGATGTACAGGAAAAGGCTGCCCAAATGAACAGCCCCAAGAGTGAGAATTTTAGAATTTTCATGAGTTTAACAGGATATCTCCGGTCATTTCTGATGGGATATTCACCCCCATGAGGGTAAGAATGGTAGGTGCCAAGTCCCCCAATTTCCCGTCTTTCACCGGAAGTTGTTCTTTGCCATCAACCAATATAAAGGGTACCAAGTTAGTCGTGTGAGCTGTGTTTGGCGTGCCATCCTCATTAATCATCATGTCTGAGTTACCATGATCCGCGATGACGATGACAGTGTATCCATTTTCCAAGGCTGTGGTGACCACGCTTTGCGCACAGGCATCGACGGCTTCACAGGCTTTGACAGCAGCATCAAAATCTCCTGTATGCCCCACCATGTCTGCATTGGCAAAATTGAGACAGATGAAATCAGCACTTTTCTTTTTGAGTTCAGGATTGATTTTAGCTGCTATTTCAAAAGCACTCATTTCAGGCTTGAGGTCATAGGTAGCGACTTTTGGAGAAGGACAAAGCAATCTGCTTTCCCCTTCAAATTCTTTTTCTCTACCTCCCGAAAAGAAAAACGTCACATGTGGATACTTTTCGGTCTCAGCGATACGGATTTGCTTTTTACCTGCACCTTCTAGGACTTCTCCAAGCGTATTATTGAGATTGTCTTTTTCAAATAATACCTGAACACCGGTGAAGGTGTCGTCATAGTTGGTAAACGTGATGTAGTCGAGGGACAGCTTTTTCATGTTGTAATCCTCAAAATCACGCTGGGTCAAGACCTGTGTTATCTCTCTTCCACGGTCGGTGCGGAAATTGAAGCAGATGACCAAATCACCTTCTTCGATGACCGCGATTGGCTTGTTGTTGGTACCTGCCTGAATGATCGGACGGATAAATTCGTCAGTCACATTGTTTTCATAGGATTTTTTGATGGAGGCTAGGATGTCTTTCGACTTTTCTCCTTCGCCATGTACCATCGCATCATAGGCAAGTTTCACTCGTTCCCAACGGTTGTCCCGATCCATGGAGTAATACCTTCCAATGACTGAGGCGATTTTGCCTGCTGAGGTTTTTAGGTACTCCTGAAGGTCTGCCAAATACTTGATTCCGCCTTTTGGATCGGTATCTCTACCGTCTGTGAAGGCATGGATAAATACCTGATCCATGCCATGGTGCTTGGCAGCATCACACAATCCTTTGAGGTGATCGATATGTGCATGGACTCCACCATCTGAAACTAGTCCAATGAAGTGGGCTTTTTTCTTCTCAGCTTTTGTTTTTTCAAATGCAGCTGCCAAAACAGGATGGGTGTTAAGTTCCCCGTGTTTCACAGCCTGATTGATTTTGACTAGGTCTTGATAGACCACCCGGCCTGCGCCGATATTCATGTGGCCTACTTCAGAGTTACCCATTTGTCCTTCCGGAAGACCCACGGCAAGACCGGAGGCTTCAAGCTTGGCATGGGGATATTTGGTGTAAAGGCTATCCACAAATGGCGTTTTGGCCTTGTCAATTGCAGAAACTGCCGGGTTGGTCGCGATACCCCAACCGTCCAAAATCATCAATAAAACTTTCTTATCCATGGGGCAAATATATTACTTTTCGATCCAATCTTTCCCCCAAAAAGATATCAGGCAAATCTTGTCTTGGATTTTTCCATAGGATCTAAAACAACTTTTGAATACAGATTTTTTGGCTTGGAATTTGCAAAAATGGGTTGATGCTCAAGGTTAACCTGATCCTATTCTTACTTCTTTGGATTTCGCCATTGGTGGAAAGCGGCTCAGCCTCTCAGATTGATCCGATCATTTCGGCGATACAGGGAGGCTCAAGCAGTGAATTGGCTAGGTATTTCAATCCTACTATCTCTTTGAATATCAATGGACAACAAGGAGAGTATTCCAAAAACCAAGCAGAAATAGTACTCAAGGACTTTTTCAAAAAAAATCCACCGATTGATTTTTCTCTTGTTTTCAAGAATGAAAACCAAAGCAGTGTAAGTACTTACATCGGAGAATATGCCTCCGGTCAGGGCTCTTACAAAGTGTTTATTAAAGTGTCCCAAGTGGAAAATTCCTTCCGAATTTATGGGCTGGACTTTGTGAAAAGCTAGTTTTCTAAAAAAGTTTTCGGTTTCCAGCCAGCCAAAAAGGCTATTTTTGCTTCATGAAACCAGCTTATTTGACTCCCGAGGCATTACAGAATTTTATCAGCTCTGCATTGAGCGAGGATATTGGGCCTGGAGATTTTTCTTCTTTGGCGTCTATTCCCGAGAATAAGCAAGGCAAAGCCAAGTTGATCATCAAAGATGCTGGAATCTTGGCCGGAGTTGAGTTAGCAGGGATGATTTTTACAGCCGTGGATCCTGGGCTACAGGTTGAGTTTTTGAAGAAAGATGGAGACCAAGTCGATCCTGGAGATATCGGTTTGATTGTTTCGGGTTCTTCTGTTTCGATCTTGTCTGCCGAAAGGCTTGTACTCAATTGCATGCAGCGAATGAGTGCCATCGCAACTAAAACCCATCAGCTTACCCAATTGATTTTTCACACGAAAGCGCGTCTGATGGACACTCGTAAGACGACTCCCAATTTTCGTCTGATGGAAAAATGGGCCGTGCACATCGGAGGAGGTGTCAATCACCGGTTTGCACTCTATGACATGGTGATGCTCAAAGACAATCATGTGGACTTTGCAGGAGGAATTCGTGAGGCGATCACTCGCACGAAAAAGTACCTCGCTGAAAATGGGCTAAACCTTAAGATCGAAATCGAAACCCGAAATCTCAATGAAGTCAAAGAAGTACTGGAAGTCGGTGGAATCGATTACATCATGTTGGACAACATGGACTACGCTACGATGCGAGAAGCTGTGCAGTTGATTGGGGGAAGATACTCTACCGAAGCTTCGGGAGGAATCACCGAGGAAACCCTCGCAGCAGTGGCCGAATGTGGGGTCGATTACATTTCTATGGGCGCTTTGACCCACTCGGTAAGGAGCTTGGATATCAGCTTAAAAGCTTTTTAAGACGTGGTAAGGCAATTCTAGGTTCGCCAATGTGAGTGTCTTCATTCTCATTAATTCCGAACTTACTTTTTTAAGAAATCCACATTCCGTTTGATCCCTGAGAATTTGGTGCGTTTTACCGCAGATTTGGAAAAAACTCTTAAAAACGTTTCCTCCGTCATTTCGACCCATTCTTTGTTTGAAAAGTTGGCTAATTCCTCATTGGGTTTAAATGCCGGTTCTTGATGCGGTCGGGAAAAGCGATTCCAAGGACACACATCCTGACAGATATCGCAGCCGAAAACCCAGTTTTCCATCTTTCCAGCAAACTCATTCGGAATGGCCTCTTTGAGTTCGATGGTCAAATACGAGATACACTTTGACGCATCAATCACCTCTGGCTGTACAATGGCATCGGTGGGACAGGCATCCATGCAGGCGGTGCAAGTACCACAATAGTCTTTCGCTAGAGGCGTGTCGGGTGTCGCTTCCAGATCGATGATCAACTCCGCCAAAAAGAAAAAACTGCCCATCTGCCGATTGAGAAGCAGACTGTTTTTCCCAATCCAACCCAGTCCGGCTCGCTGTGCCCACTGCCGCTCCATGACAGGTGCAGAGTCTACAAAGGAGCGCCCGTTGATTTCGCCGATTTCTTCCCGTAGCACTTCCAAAAACTCCGTGAGCTTAGCCCGAATCACGTCGTGGTAATCCTGGCCATAAGCGTATTTGGCGAGCTTGAGGTCTTCGGGCTGATGAGGAAGCTGCTTTTCCGGGTAGTAATTGTAGATCAGGGAAACCACCGTTTTGGCTCCTTCGACGAGTTTGGTGGGATCCAATCGCTTGTCAAAGTGATTGGCTAGGTAGGCCATTTTTCCTTGATAGTTGCGATTGAGCCACTCTTCCAATCTGGAGGCTTCTGAGTCCAAAAAACCTGCTTTGGCAATCCCGCAATAGTCAAACCCCAGTCGTTTGGCGGTGGATTTAAGGATTTGGGCGTGTTTTTCGGAGGAGGTCATAGCAATACGAAAAGTAGGTTAAATCATTTTAATGAGGAAATTGAAAACATTCATAAAAAGACACGTATATTTCAAGTGAACACGTGTGATTATGAAAACGAAACTAACCTTGACCGTCAAAAAAGAGATTGTAGAAAAAGCCAAGAGAAGGGCTGCAGGCCAGGGAATTTCTCTATCCAAGATGATTGAGAATATTTTTGAAAAGGAAGATCCTTCTGTTCAATACTCAGAATCACAACTTGCTGCTAAAAAACTCCTAGAAAGATTAGAGGAAATGGAATCTACAAAGGCACCACTAGAGTCTGACAAAGTAGCTTTAACTAAATATTTGAAAGAAAAATATGGTTAAGATTTTTCTGGATACCAATGTGGTCTTAGACATCATTGGGAAAAGAGAACCATTTTACCAGGAAGCAAAATTATTTTTGGATTTGCATGCCAACGGCCTAGCCAAACTTCAAATAGCGGAAAGCAGTATCGGAAATCTTTATTACTTGGCGTTCAATGTGTACAAATTGCCTTACTCTGAATTTACGATGAGTCACTTTTTTAAAGCCTGTGAAATACTTTCAGCAGGCAAAGATTTGATATATAAATCTTTGGAATCCGATTTTAAAGACAAAGAAGACGCTTTGCAGTACTATACGGCTTTAATGAATGGATGCGATTTTTTGGTCACAAGGGATAAAAAAGACTTTAAATTTGCCAAAGAAATCCGTGTCCTCTCCCCAAAGGAATTTTTCTCGAACTAATTAATCCTCTCCCCTCCTCAAATCCTCCCGATCCTGATACCACTGCTCATCAAAGGTCTCCTCGATTTCAACTGGTGCAGCCAAAACCGCCCACACCATCCACAAGATCAAAAATGGCCCTGCCAAAAAAATCGCCCAAATCAAAACCTGCGCGATATTGAACTGAATTAAAGTGACAAAAAGGATTAACACTCCCGTCACGATCCCTACTGCGCTGTGATAGTTTTGCATCTTTTCACCGGTTTTTATTAGGAATACTAAACTCAGCAGCCTCTCCCTTTGTTAAACCCTCAACAAACCCAGTAATTCAATTCTTGATCCTTAGACTTCTGTTACCTTACAAAAAGTCTTGAATCTTGTGTCTAATCTCTAGCTTCTTGAAATGAAAGGATTTCGCTTTACGCAATACGTGCCTCCACAGGACCCGGAGAAAAACACTTTCGAAAACCTGCTTAACATATTTCTTCAGCTCGTTACCATGACGGGAGGAGATGTGGCTGAGGCGCTGAGCTGGCTAACCAATCTGGACAAGCGGTACAACCTTACCAATCCCAACTACGGCATTGGGGACTTTATTGAGGACCTCAAATCCAAAGGCTACCTGACTGAGGAAAACCAAAAGGGAGAGTTCAAAATCACCGGAAAAGCCGAGCAGACGATTCGTAAATCCGCTTTGGAAGAAATCTTTGGCAAACTCAAGCGAGGAAAATCAGGACAGCATAAAACCACCCATTCCGGAACTGGAGATGAGCGAGGTACCGACCGTCGGGCCTTCGAATTCGGAGACAATTTGGATCAGATCGCATTGACCGATTCCCTACGAAATGCTCAAGCCAATCACGGCCTTTCGGGTGATTACCTGCTCACGGAGGATGATTTGGAAGTCATGGAAAATGAGGTCAGATCGCAGACCTCCACGGTGCTGATGATCGACATTTCCCACTCCATGATCCTTTATGGGGAAGACCGGATCACCCCGGCCAAAAAGGTGGCCATGGCTTTGGCCGAACTGATCAAAACCCGATACCCTAAGGACACTTTAGACATTATCGTCTTTGGAAATGATGCCTGGCAGATCGAAATCAAGGATTTGCCCTACCTCCAAGTGGGTCCTTACCATACCAATACCGTTGCTGGGTTAGAGCTTGCGATGGATTTGCTTCGCCGAAGAAAAAATCCCAATAAGCAAATCTTCATGATCACCGACGGTAAGCCTACTTGCCTCAAAGTCGGGATCAAATACTATAAAAACGCCTTTGGCATCGACAGCAAAATCCTCGCGGAAACGCTCAAACTAGCGGCCCAATGCCGAAAGCTGAAAATCCCCGTGACGACCTTTATGATTGCCTCGGATCCTTACCTCAAAGAATTTGTAAAAGAGTTTACCAAAGTCAACAACGGCAATGCCTACTACAGTAGCCTGAAGGGACTTGGGGACCTCATTTTTGAAGATTATAGACGAAACCGCACCAAACGCTTCTAAGCATGGACTACCAAAAACTCACCGGACATCAACTCTTACAGATCAAGACCCTCGGCCAGCTCAAGGCTTCAGGATATCAACCCAAATCCATCAAAGAAGAACTCCGTGACAATCTGATCCAAAAGATCAAAGCCAAAGAAAATGTCTTTGCCGGCATTTGGGGCTATGAGGATACGGTCATTCCGGATATTGAACGAGCCATTCTTTCTCGTCACAACATCAACTTGCTCGGTTTACGAGGTCAGGCCAAAACCAGAATCGCGCGGATGATGACGCATCTGCTGGATGAATACGTCCCAGTATTAGTTGGCTCAGAACTCAATGACGATCCGATGCATCCGCTTTCCTCTTTTGCCAAAAATCTGATTGCAGAAAAAGGAGATGATACCCCTGTTTCTTGGCTTCACCGAGAGGATCGTTATGCGGAAAAATTGGCCACACCGGATGTTTCCGTGGCTGACTTGATCGGTGATGTGGATCCGATCAAAGCCGCCACGATGAAGCTTAGCTACAACGATGAGCGGGTGATTCACTATGGCTTGGTGCCGCGTTCGCACCGATGCATTTTCGTGATCAATGAACTGCCGGACTTGCAGGCAAGAATTCAAGTGGCGCTTTTCAATATTTTGCAGGAAGGAGACATCCAAATCCGTGGGTTCAAGTTGAGACTTCCCTTGGACATCCAATTTGTCTTCACTGCTAACCCGGAGGACTATACTAACCGGGGAAGCATCGTGACTCCGCTGAAAGACCGAATCGAGAGTCAGATCATCACCCACTATCCCAAATCCATCGAGATCGGCAAGAAGATCACCGCTCAGGAAGCCAATTTGGCTGGAAAGCCAGTGGACCAAATCCATGTACCTGAGCTGATGAAAGACCTGATCGAGCAGATTGCCATCGAGGCAAGAGGTTCCGAATTTGTGGATGAGAAAAGCGGGGTTTCGGCACGATTGACCATTTCGGCTTATGAAAACCTGATTTCCGCCGCGGAAAGAAGACTTTACTTGAATGGGGAAAGCAATACCGTAGTCCGAATTGCAGACCTAATCGGAGTAATTCCTGCAATAACCGGAAAGGTTGAGCTGGTTTATGAAGGCGAACAGGAAGGTGCAGGACTGGTCGCGTACAACTTGATTGGAAAAGCGATCCGTACCCAATTTGTCAACTATTTCCCTTCTCCGGAACAAAAGAAAAAGGACAAATCAGGCAATCCTTATGTGATTCCCTTGGCCTGGTTTGGGGAAGGAAACGAGCTGGATATTTTGACTTCACAAGCTGACAAGGAATACAAAACACTACTTCACTCCGTGCCTGGTTTGGAGGAAGTGGTCACTCAGATGGTGAAAAATTTGCCGGAAAAAGAGAAAGAATTCTTCATGGAGTTTGCGCTACACGGTTTGGCTGAATATTCCCAATTAAGCAAAAAGCTTTTGGACACCGGACTCCAGTTTAAGGACCTGTTCAGTTCCATGTTTGACATGGGCGCAGGTGATGAAGAAGACGACTTCGATGAGGATGACAATTAAAAAAAGAGGAGCAAGCCTCTTTTTTTTTGTTTTTCACCGCAAAGACGCAAAGAGCGCAAAGGGTTTTTAAAAGGGATTCAGTCTTTTGATTTTTGAGTCAACGAACTCATCAACAGGCTCTTTGGTAAATGTTTTTAAAAATAGCTGTGTTGGTAAGATTAATCTCTAAAAAATCCACTTTGCGTACTCTGCGCCTCCGCGGTGAACTAGAATAAAATCAACACAATCCCCACCAAAGCCGGCAAGCCCTGCACATAGAAGATCTTTTTACTCGCTGTAATCGCCCCAAAAATCCCTGCAATCAGCATGCAGGTCAGGAAAAACAGGGCGACTTTTTCTGCCCAAATCGGATCAGTAATTACCCTTGACCAAACCAGTCCAGCTACCAAAAATCCATTGTATAGCCCTTGATTAGCAGCCATTACTTTGGTTTTGGGGAAAATCTCAGCAGGCATCTGCCGAAAAATCTTCCTCCCTGTCGTCTCCCAGGCAAACATCTCAAACCATAGAAAGTACAGATGCAAAAGGGCGATCAAGCCGATGACGAGGTTGGTGAGAAGTTCCATAAGTTTTTATTTGAAGTTAATGAAAAAGGTCAACAGTCCACAGACGACAGACCACGGCTGAATCTGCCAATTCATGTTGCAGTGGACGGTTGACGGTCGTCCGTTGACCAAAAAACTTATCTTTGTCACATGTCCGAAATCCAACTGCCAGCCGACTTTGAAACCCAAATGCTTTCGCTATTAGGAAAGGAAGAATTCGATAATTTCAAAGCGGCAATCAATCGGACTCCACGAACATCCATTCGCCTCAATCCCGCAAAACACTTTTCCCCTAACTGGCCCAAAAGCCCGATTCCTTGGTCAGCTCAGGGCTATTTTTTGGAAGAACGTCCCAGTTTTACACTCGATCCTGCTTTTCATGCAGGTGCCTATTACGTGCAGGAGTCTTCCTCCATGTTTATCGAGCATGTTCTGAAAAGCTTGGAAATTTCCAAAGGAGTTTACCTTGATTTGGCAGCCGCACCGGGAGGTAAAAGCACGCTTCTTTCTACCTATTTGGGGAATGAAGGACTTTTGGTCGCCAATGAAGTGATCCAATCCCGAGCTCAAATCCTCAAGGAAAATGCCATCAAATGGGGCTTGGGAAATATCGTGGTGACCAACAACGATCCCGATCACTTTTCTGACTTGGAAGGTTTCTTCGATCTGGTCTTGGTTGATGCCCCATGTTCAGGTGAGGGCATGTTTCGCAAGGACCCTCAAGCAAGAGAGGAATGGTCCCTCGATCACGTCACGCTTTGCTCCTCGCGCCAAAAACGCATCATGGATCAGGCGGGAGCTTTGGTCAAAGGTGGAGGCTACCTGATCTATTCTACCTGCACCTTCAACGAGCAGGAAAATGAGGAAATGATACGATTTCTGACGGAAGAATTCGCCTTCGAACCAATTCGGATTCCATTGGAAAAATCTTGGGGAATCATCGAATCAAACGTGGAGGTAGAAGATGGTACCTTTTTCGGTTATCGCTTTTTTCCACACCAAGTAGAAGGGGAAGGTTTTTTTATCACCGTTCTTAAGCGACCTGATTCGGCTTCTACCCAAGAACCCGGACGAATAAAAGATTTCAAACATCCGGTCCTGAAGGTCATAGGAGATCGGGAAGGAGAGGCTTTGGACAAGGAATTGGGATTTGACCAAACTGGGAAATATTACCTCTTGAATGATTCCTACTTTAGGATCAACAAGGACTTTTACCGGTATTTTGAAAAAATCGCCCAAGCCCTGAGTCTTCGGTATTTCGGGGTGGAATTAGGCAAAAAACAGAAAAACGAATGGATCCCCAGCCCTGAATGGGCGCTTTCGACCTTGCCGAAAAATGGCTTTGCACAAGTCGAACTCAGCCACGATCAAGCCTTGGAGTTCCTTAGAAAAAACGAACAGTCTTTTGACGGCCTTCACAAAGGTTGGATTCTGTTTACCTACCAACACTTACCTCTCGGCTGGGGAAAAAATCTCGGAAACCGACTGAACAACTACTACCCAAAGGAGTGGCGAATTAGGATGTGATTCAATCATTCTTTTATGAATTCGAATCTAGCCCATTTTTTCCGGTGACGGAGTTCGTCTCCCATCCCTAAAAATGGAGTCAGGTAAATCAGTTTTTCTACTCGTACTTCATGGATCCCTGCAGGTAAATGTGCGATCGGAATTTGACCAAAGAGGGCCTTCTGACCTGTCAAACCGGCTCGAACTTTAGTCCATTTTTTGACTTCTATCAGTGAATCATTTACAAAAATCCGATACTGATCTTGGTAGGTTTCCAGCCTGTTCCATTGAATGGAATCTTCATTCACAAGCAGCTCATTCATTCGGGTTTTTGACTGCTCTTCTCTCTTGTAAAGGGGTAAATAAATAGTCAACACTTCAGAATTGACTGTCTTGTGAGTAGTCCAGACCCGAGCAAAGCGATTTTTTTCGGAATTGTATTCTTCAAAATACCCTTCATCTTTTGGCCATTCGTATTCAGCGTCATCCAAACTGACATTGATCTCATAGTCGCTAAATCCGCTCAGATCATTCGATATAAAGGGAGCAGAAATCGCCAATAAGAGGAAAGAAAAATAGGTGAATGCCCATTTGCCTAAATTACTCTGGTAGACCGCACCGATCGTTCCGCTCATACTTTTGCCGATCCTGTGCTTCACTTTGGATTCCTTTTTTACAAAAGTAGTGACCACCAAAACCACCAAGGATAGCATAAAGATCACATAAATCACCTGAAACTCGAGGTCGAACAGGATGTACAACCCAAGGAGCGCAGACAAATAAAGGGAAATGCTAAGGATAGGTACTGCAACCGATATCGGAAATCCATACAGCATACTGCACCAGCGCTCCAGTTTGATCAGGTAGGAATTAGGATGTGGGTAATCTACATTTTGAGAATATTTAAACAGGTTTTCTTTGATTACCCCTTGCGGAAAAGCATAAGTAATTCCCAGCATACCCGCCCAGATAAATCGCATGATGAGGTGGATCACCAGGAAGATTTTAAACACTGTAATCACTAAAGTGGCGTAAACTAACACCAACTTGCCGGGAATTGCTTCCAATCCATAATCCTGAATCAGCATCACCGAAAAGTCAAATAGCTTGGAAGGGATGATGAACAAGACTGCTAAAGTGATACCTGAAATAATAACCTCCGGCTCCCAGCTGTTTTTCTGTAAATGTTCCAGCCAAGTGAGGTCCTGTTGTTTTTTATCTGTCTGTGGCTCCATAAAAAAGTGGATAAGAGACTAAAAATGAGATTTTTTCAACCATTCCAAAACTTTTTCCCTGGGCAGTGCCTCCATTTTTCGATTATCTTTTCCAACCATCGTTTCGGCTGCAAAAAGTGAGTTGATAATTGCTTCCTCGGTGGCTTCGATGACTGCCATAAAAAGTGCCGTCATATCTTCATTTCCCAAAAATTCTGCTTTTTGAAGCGCCCGGGATGGTATCGAATGCGGAATTCTCAAACCCTCTGCGGTGGAAAAAGCAATCACATAATCTCCCGAGCCATTGGAAGCAATTCCGCCAGTCTTAGCTAGGCCCATCATGGCACGCTGGGCCATTCGCTCCAGATTCCGTTCCAAGACGGGCGCATCAGTCGCCACCACGATCATGCAGCTGCCATCAGATTTTTCCAAGGCATCTTTGAAAGGGTACTTCCCTAGCATTTCACCTACTGGGACACCGGCGATTTGCAGATTTCCTCCAAAATTGGTCTGCACCAAAACTCCTACCGTGTGGTTGCCCAGACTTTCGGGAAGCCTTCTTGAAGCAGTTCCGATTCCTCCTTTCCATCCAAAACATACCGTGCCTGTGCCCGCACCGACATTTCCTTCCTCGACTTGACCTGTTTTTGCGGATTGAATAGCCTGCACGACTTCCTCTGGAGAAATATGCATGCCTCGAATATCGTTCAGGTATCCGTCATTGGTTTCACCGACTACCGCATTGACTGATTGGATGGATTCATTTCCGGGTTGACTGAGTGAATAGCGAACTACTCCTTCGATTCCGGCAGCGACGCTCAAGGTATTGGTGAGGATAATAGGTGATTCCAGATTTCCCAATTCTTGCACTTGGGTGACACCAGCCAGTTTCCCAAATCCATTTCCTACAAAAATCGCAGCGGGTACTTTCTCCTGAAAAAGATTTCCCCCGTGTGGCAGAATTGCAGTGACACCCGTTCGGATATCTGATTCCCCGATTTTGGTCAGGTGGCCGACCTTGACCCCGGGCACATCCGTGATGGCATTGAGCGGACCAGCAGGCAAAATACCGAAAGGGATCCCCAAATCGCGGGGTCGGGTTTGGGAAAAACTTGGATGCATCATCAGGAAAGGAAGGAGTGTGAGTAAACTCAATGCATATGGATATTTCATGTGATTATAATTTGATTTTTAAAGGCCACATGGAATCTCGCAAATCTTATAATCATTCCAGTGTGTGACTTTTTAGTCATGCTCGATTTCATGCTGGAGAGACTAAATTTTCAATTTTCAAATCTTCCAATTTTCCAATAATACCTATCTTACCTACCCTTTCCAAGAACCAAACAGAAATGCTCAAAAAACAACGATACGAGGCTTTTATCCAGCATTTTTCCGAAAATATGCCCGTGGCGGAGACCGAACTGGAATACGAAAATCCGTTCCAACTCTTGGTCGCCGTCGTGCTCTCTGCTCAATGTACCGACAAACGTGTCAATATCGTCACCCGCGAACTCTTCAAGCATTTCAAAACTCCTTCAGACTTTGCCGCTACTCATTTTGATGAGCTTTTTCCACACATTCGCTCAATCTCTTATCCCAACAACAAGACCAAGCACTTGATCGGCTTAGGCAAAATGCTAATCGAAGATTTTGGTGGGGAAGTGCCCTCCACGGTGGAGGAACTGGTTAAGTTGCCCGGTGTAGGCCGTAAAACTGCCAATGTGATCACTTCGGTGGTATGGCAGCAGCCCAATATGGCCGTGGATACGCACGTGTTTCGGGTTTCCAGACGGTTGGGATTGGTGCCATTGACTGCAAGGACACCCTTGGAAGTCGAAAAGCAACTCGTCAAACATATTCCTAAGCAATACATTCACAAGGCTCATCATTGGCTGATTCTTCATGGTCGCTATACCTGCTTGGCCAGAAAACCCAAGTGCGAGGAGTGTAACATCACGCATCTTTGTAAGTTTTTTGAAAAAAATCAGGGAAAAGAACCCAAAGAACAATTAGAGGGCTGATGTGTGGGATTCATTTGATATGGGGGAAAAGTGCCAAAAAAGCGTCAATTCAGACGCTGGTCCAAGCCTCGAGCCATCGTGGGCCTGACCAAGAGGCATGCTATTCTCCTTGGCCCGGTCTCTGGATAGGGGTCAATCGCCTGCGAATCCTACATCCCGGACCGGATGCGGATCAGCCTTTTTGGACCAAGGATGGAACAGCCCTCCTGATTTGGAATGGGGAGATTTACAATTTCCGAGAGCTCAGAAAGCTCCTCCAATCTCTTGGTGTGGAGATGGTCACCCAATCAGACACTGAAGTGTTGGTTTATTACCTGAAGTTATTTGGGACCGAAGGGCTCAAGAAAATCCAGGGAATGTTTACCCTCATCTATGTGGATTTGGTAAGTAAATCAGTTTTGGTAGCTCGCGACCCAAATGGGGAAAAGCCGCTTTATTTTGCCCAACATCAAGATACGCTCTTCATTTCCTCTGAAACTCGAGGAATAGCCCAAGTGACCCAAGCCAAAGCGGATCTGGAGCAGTTGGAAAATTATTTCTACTTCAGAAATCCTACCCCTGGGAAGACTTTTTACAGAGGAGTGAGAGCCTGGAAGCCCGGTCGGTACAGCCAGATTTTGCATCACAACACCTTTAGATGGGATACTTTATTCATCCCAAATTCAACTGAAAAAACCATTACCCAAGAACTGTTTAAATCCACCTTAGAAAAGGTAATTCTCCATCAGTTTCATGCAGATGTACCCTTGGGAGTTATGCTGAGTGGAGGAATGGATAGCAGCTTACTCTACGCGCTTTGGTATCAGCAGACAGGTACTCCACTTCCCGCATTCACGATTCAGGTCGAAAAAAAGTACAGGAAAAAGTACGCTGACGGAGATGCTGCCAAACGATTTGTTCAATCCTATCCAGCTGATCATCAGCTACTCGAGATTGACCAAAAAACCGTATTGAACCATTGGGATGAGTTTGTCAGCAGTGTAGACCAGCCTATTGGAGATTCGGCAGGATTTCTCACGTGGATGATTGGCAAGAAGGCCAAAAATCAAGTCAAAGTCATCGCTTCCGGTGCCGGTGCCGACGAGCTTTGGGGTGGCTATCAGCGGCACAAGGCTTTTCATCAATACCTGAGTAACCAATCCTTTTGGATCACTTGGGCGCCTCTGCTTCAAAAACTTCCTTTTGGCAGAGAGTGGAAAAAATTCACTTCCGCCATCAAACCAAACGCCCAAGAAACCTTCCTCAACTTCTCCGCGCTTAGCAACCCCAATCCGGATCTTTACGGGGATTACCTTAGGATCATGGATCCAAATTTGAATACCTATAAATCAGCTTTGGATTTTGACCGGCAGGTTTATCTCGTGCAGGATGTGCTCAAGATTCAGGATAATTCGCTTATGGCACATGGAATCGAAGGACGGTCGCCTTACCTTGATCCGCTACTCATTTCGCTATGGAAGCGCGTGAATGATTCTTCAGCCTTGTTGGGCAAACCTTGGATGGCTTCTTGTCTGGAAGAGTTGAACCTCAGCTGGATTTCAGAACGAAAGAAAACAGGCTTCGGGCTTCCTCTTTTGGAATGGTTAGGGGAAAATGGGCCTTTTGCCAAAAAGGTATTTGCTACCCTGAAAGATTTTGCCAATAGTTACCGTGCAGAACTTCCCCAAGAAGTCTTACGGCTGTCTCAGCAACCGGAGAATTATGTAAAAGACCACTTTTTAGTGATCTATAACCTCTTTCTTCTAGCTGAATGGCTGAAATTGCAAGAGTAATGAGGCTTGTCTACATCCATCAGTATTTCCGCACCCCCGAGCAAGGGGGAGCTGTCAGATCCTACCACCTAGCCAAAGGCTTAGCGAAGGCTGGTGTGGAGGTAGAACTGATCACAGCTCATTCTGGAAAAACCTATGATCAGCGCTGGATTGATGGGATTAAGGTGCATTACCTCCCTGTGGCTTATGATCAGAAATTTGGTTTTTTCAGAAGGGTATGGTCTTTTTTGAGATTTGTCAGACAAAGCAAAAAGCTTCTGAAGAAGCTCTCCCGTCCAGATTTGCTTTATGTCACCTCCACACCACTGACCACAGGGTGGATTGGGTTGTGGGCAAAAAGAAAGCTTGCTCTTCCTTACATTTTTGAAGTGAGGGACCTATGGCCGGAAGCACCGATTCAGGTAGGCGCGATCCAAAATCCCTTGTTGATCCGATTTTTGAGGCGTTTGGAGAAAGAAATCTACGATCAATCCCTAAGCTTAGTGGCTTTATCCCCAGGGATAGCCGCTCATCTCAACCAGATCAGTCCCGATCGTAGCGTGTCTTTGATTCCCAATTTCTCAGACCTCAGTCAGTTCTTTCCTACTGAGAAAAACCATACCCTTGCTTACTCTATCGGGCTGACCTCAGGTTTGACAATCACCTATACCGGAGCCTTGGGTCAAGTGAATGCGGTAGAGGAATTGTTGGATCTTGCAAAAATGGCCCAAGAGCGAGGGAAAAACTGGAATTTTCTCATCATGGGTGAAGGGAGTCATGAGGCCCTCCTTCGGGAAAAAGCAAAATCCTTAAATCTCCGGCATACCCATTTTCTTCCTTTTGGCTCCAAGGAGCAAGTCAATGAGGTGCTGGCTCTGGCGGACTTTGCCTGGATTTCTTTTGCACATTATCCTGTGCTGAAAACCAACAGTCCCAACAAATTTTTCGACGCCATTGCTGCGGGAAAGGCCATTTTGGTCAATCACAAGGGATGGGTGCATGACTTGGTCAAGACGCATGGGTTGGGAATTTCTTTTCTCCCCGGAAAATGGGTAAAAGCATTCGCCAGATTGGAGGAGTTGGAATCTCAGCATGACCAAATACAAAAGATGGGAAACAGAGCCAGAAACCTGGCCGAAACTCAATTTGCCAAGGAACTAGCCGTGAGCCGACTCATCGAAGTGATCCAGCCTACTCCAAAAGCTACTCCTGGCGACGTGGTCGATATCCGGACTGCCTGAATATCTTTTCCGCATCGGACTCAGCCATCAGCAAGGGAAGCTCGATGTCTTGACTTGCTTGGTAATCATCCACAATATTCCATCCTACCCATCTGCCCAGTCTTCCCGGGGCATTGGTGCTGATGGCGTCGGTGAATGGAGCCTCGCCGATGTACTTGCGGATTTCAAATGGATTGGTCTGGAAAAGGAGTTCATTTTCCACAAAGTGCGACCAGATAAACTCTTCATTAGCCCAGCATTCTTCGATTTCGGCTGGGGTATAGCCGATGATAAACTGGTCGGAGGTGCAGGGCATGATGGCTTTCACAAAATGGTAGGCTTTCCCATAGAAAATCATTTCGGATAGCAGACGATTGTCAGCAGGATTTATCTGGTTGTATCTGGAAGAAATCGCCAAGACAATCATTGGCACCAGGTACTTTCGCTCATACCTGTTGGCTAGGTACCTGGGTAGATCCGGCTGAAATGCGTGGTCGGCGGGGAGGAAATAGTCCAAGCCAATGACAATCATATCTTCCTCGATCAGTAGATCCGTGTTAAACCCCGAGACATAGGTGTACACTTTAGGAATTTTGAAATCGGGGAAATAATGCTTGATGTAGGCAAAAGCATGTTCCAATTCCGTTTGGATATCCGAGATGTCTGCAAACTCCACCTTTACCGAATCGTGCAATACCTGCAAAGCCGAATCGGTATGGGCGGTCAGGAGTACGGATACTAGGGAATCCTGATTGGGGTAAAGCCCTTTTTCCAAAAATCGGTCAGCGAAATCAGGGTACTTTTCGATCAGATGATTGATGTCTTCAGCGGTTTTGGCAGCAAAAAATTCATCTTCCAAGCGAACAATTTCGACAGCAGGCTTTTGGCTGAGAATGTCGGAATCTAGTTCGCAAGCGGTTTCTTTTTTCTCGCAGGAGATAAATCCGATCAAAGAAATCAGAAAGAAAACTGAAAGGAGCTGACGCATAAGGAGAATTTTGGAGCAAAATAAAGAAAGGCTTTTGAATCAAACGACAATTTGGGGCGATTGATATGGTTTGACCTTTCCCCACTTGAATTTTTACCCCTATTTTTCAGTGTGAAAAATCAATGGATCACAGCAAAAGCATTTTTTGGGTATTTGACTGTAGGCAAAGCAGCAAATCTGGTGAAGCTTTGGGTTTCTTTTCATTGGAGCAGGATGTGCAAGCATCCATTTAGTTGGGGTTTGCCGGCCACCTTGAGCATTGAACCAACTACCAGCTGCAATCTGCGCTGTCCCGAGTGTCCATCGGGATTGAGAGCTTTCACCCGGCCCACCGGAATGCTTCAGACAGAGCTCTATCAAAAAGTCATTGACCAGGTCTCGGGACATCTGACTTGGCTTCATTTGTATTTTCAGGGAGAGCCCTTTCTACATCCGGGGTTTTTGGATCTGGTCAAGTATGCGGATGGTAAGGGTATTTTCACTTCGACCTCGACCAATGCTCATTATTTTACCGAAAAAAATGTCTCTGAAATTCTGGGTTCTGGGCTGAAGCAACTGATCGTCTCGATGGATGGTATTTCACAGGAGATCTATGAAAAATACCGGATTGGTGGCAGTCTCGAAAAGGTCCAAAAGGGCCTGATGCTTTTGCTCGAAGAGCGAAAAAAGCAGGGAAGGGAGTTTCCACGAATCGTACTCCAATTCCTCGTTACGGGACAAAATGAGCATCAAATTCCCAGTCTGAAAACCTGGTCAAAAGAAATCGGGGTCGATGAACTCCAGTTAAAGACCACCCAGATTTATGACTTTGAAAATGGCTCTGAGCTGATTCCTTCAGATTTGGGATATTCCAGGTACATCCCTGACGGAAAAGGAACCTGGAAACTCAAAAAGCAAATGGAAAACAAATGTTGGAGAATGTGGCAAGGGGCTGTGGTGACTTGGGATGGAAAGGTCGTGCCTTGCTGCTTTGACAAAGATGCCAAACACGTCATGGGAGATTTGAGAGTCGATCTAATGGGAAAAATTTGGCACTCGATGGCCTATCAGCAGTTCAGAACTCAACTGCTTGAGGACAGATCGCAGATCGAAATCTGCAGAAATTGTTCAGAATAAATAGGTCTACTGCTCCCAATTCTAAGGTCAGATTTGGTATAATTAAGAAATAGATGGATTTTTATCCATCGGATTACCCTTATATCCTTCGGAACCTTCTAATTCTCATGATTTTATTCAAAAGAATCTGGTACTTTTTTGCCTTGTTATGCTTTATGGCGCTGACACATCCCTCAGCCTTTGCGCAGCAAAGTACCGATATTGCCTCCATCAAAGTTGATGAACTCACGGATGACCAAGTTCAGGAATTGATCAAACGTGCGCAAGAGGCGGGGTTGAGTACTTCGGATTTTCTACAAATGGCGCAAATGCGTGGGATGCCTTCCGGTGAGGTTGAGAAATTAAGAAACCGCGTAGAAGGCCTCAGTGCTGGAAGTGGAAGTTCCAGGTCTTCTGGGGTTTCCAATCGAGATTCCAGAGTTCAATTGGATATCAACGACATTACCCGGGGTCTCACTCAAACTCAGGATTTGGCAGAATCCCAACCGGTGGACGCCCAGATTTTTGGGAGCAACCTATTTTTCCAGAAAAACAGAAGGCTGAGTTTTGAGCCCAGCCTTAATCAGGCTACTCCAAAAAGTTACCTCCTTGGACCTGGGGACCTGATCTATGTGGATATTTATGGTCAGTCTGAAAAATACTATGAGGCCACCGTCAATCCGGAGGGCTTTGTGCTTTTGGACAATATAGGGCCAGTCTCTGTCTCCGGCAAATCTCTGGAAGAGGCCACCGGAATCATCAAAAACAGAGTCTCCAAATTCTATACAGGTATGCAGGGTCCTAATCCCAATACCTTTTTGCAGGTGACTCTGGGAAATGTGAGGACGATCAAGGTGCATATCTTAGGTGAGGTTAGATTGCCGGGCACGTTTACCCTGAGTGCTTTCTCCACCGTGTTCAATGCCCTATATGCCGCAGGCGGACCCAATGACAATGGAACCCTTCGCGCGATCAAGCTCATGCGAAACAGCAAACAAGTCGCGGAGATAGATGTCTATGATTTGCTGATCAATGGTACGGCTAATTTGGATGTACAGCTCCAAGATCAGGATGTGTTGCTGGTCCAGCCATTTTTAGCGAGAGCCAAAGTCAATGGTGAAGTGAAGCGTCCTTTGACTTTTGAGGTGAAGCCTGACGATACACTCGATGACCTGCTTCGTTATGCAGGAGGATTTTCCGATTTGGCATTTAAAGACCGAATTTCCATTTCCCGCATCACAGGCAATCAGCGCTCTGTATCGGATGTCTATCAAGATCAATTTGGCCTGTTTATCCTCAAAGGTGGAGATGAACTGACTGTCGGAAAAATCCTAAATCGCTATACCAACCGTGTGCAGATCAAAGGTTCGGTATTCCGTCCGGGGACCTTTGCATTGACTGCTGGTATGACCCTTACTCAGTTGATCAAAAACGCGGAAGGACTCAAAGGAGATGCCTACATACAGCGGGCAAGTGTCCTGAGAACTAAGGAAGATTTGAGTTCGGAAGTAATCGAGGTGAATCTCAAGGAAATATTAGCGGGGACAAAGCCGGATTTGGCTCTTAAGCGAGAGGATGTGGTGCGAATCTCCAGCATTTATGAAATCCAAAACGAGCGCTATGTTCAGATTTTGGGAGAAGTAAAGCGCCCGGGTACTTATCCTTTTTCGGAAGGAATGACCTCAGAAGAGCTTATTCTCCTGGCAGGTGGGCTTCAAGAATCCGCCAATACCAAGGAAATCGAGATTGCTAGGAGGTTAGAAGATTCTGACCTGGGTACCTTGGCAGATATTCTCACTACTTCCGTCAACCCAGACCTATCTTTTAACCCCAATTCGCTTTCATTGGCTCCATTTGATCAAGTGATCGTGAGAAAGCGATCCAATTTCACCATGCAACGACTTGTTTCTGTTGAGGGGCAGGTGAATTCACCCGGCATTTTTGCGATTCAAACCAGTGTAGAAAGGATTTCCGATTTGATCAAAAGAGTAGGTGGACTGAATCAGTTTGCATATGCCAAAGGGGCAACCTTGATCCGCAGAACGGAATTTTTCAATACCGAATCTGAGCAAATCAGAAGACAGCGAAACCTCGAAGCCCTTAGGTTGAGACTGATAGAAGATCCCACTAACTCGGAGGCTCAGGAAGAACTCTTACATCGACTTTTCAAGGATCTCCCAAAGGAAAAGGCCAATAACTCGGACAGCCTGATAGCCAATGCAAAACTGGAATCCCTCGATCAGATCGCTACTGAAACCCCAGGGTTTGATGTGAAAATCAAGGAGTCAGAAGCTGTAGCCATCAACCTTGAGAAAATCCTAGCCAATCCCGGTTCAGAGGAAGACCTGCTTTTGGAAGAAGGCGATATTCTCAACGTGCCCAAACTCCTTCAGACTGTCCGGATGAGAGGGGATGTAGTCTACCCCACCACCTTGAGATACGAGCAGGGCAGAGGACTGAAGCAATACATCAACAGTGCGGGCGGATTTGAGCGACGTGCCAACCGCAGGCAAACGTATGTCGTCTATGCTAACGGTGCTGTAAAACGTACCCACGGATTCTTTGGTGTCCGTATTTTCCCAATCGTAGAACCTGGAGCTGAAGTCATTGTGCCTACCAAAGGTCCAAAAATCCCGCTTAGACTCGGAGATGTCGTCGGAGTGACCACCGGCTTGGCCACTTTAGCGCTGGTACTTTCCCAAATCAATTGGAACAATCCCTAATGGCAGATAACCCACATTTTTCTAAAGATCAGTTTACCCTTTCCGAAGTTATCTTGGGTCTTCGGGCTTGGCTTTTATTTTTCCTAAGTCAATGGAAAGTCCTGATGATCGCGGGTTTCATTGGAGTAGGTGGAGGGGCGGTTATTTCTGTCTTAAAAAAACCTGTGTTTCATGCAGAAACTTCCTTTGTCTTGGAGGAAGGAGGCGGTTCAAGCTTAGGGCAAATGTCTGGACTTGCTTCTTTGGTGGGGGTAAATTTGGGCTCGCTAGGAAGTACAAGCGGACTTTTCCAAGGGGACAATATCATGGAGCTGTATCGCTCAGACCGAATGATCAGTGAAACGCTGTTAAGTCCATTTTCTGAAGAAAAATTGCTCATAGATCGGTTTGTAGCATTTGAAAAACTGGATGAAAAGTGGGCTTCCAAGGTGGATTTTTCGGCATTGGATTTTTCGGTACCACGGGATGCCTTCTCGGTGACGCAGGATTCGGTTGTGTTGGAAATCTCTAAGTTGATCCGCGAGCGTCAACTTGCTGTAGCAAAACCTGACCGCAAACTCAGCATCATCAAAGTGAGTATTTCCTCCAAAGATGAGGCCTTTGCCAAAGTCTTTAATGAGACTTTAGTCAATAAAGTGAACTCATTCTACTTTGAGACCAAAACCAAAAAAACGGGGGAAAATCTCAGTATCCTTCAGACCCAAGCAGATTCTGTCAGGGCGATTTTGGATGAGAGCTTAGGGGCTTATGCCTCAGCCCAAGACCGGGTTCCTAATGCCAATCCCCTTCTTTCCTCAGGGACTGTTGAAAGCAGAAAGCGCCAAATCGACGTGCAAGCTACTGCAGGAGTCTATCAAGAGATCGTGAAGAATCTCGAGATCGCCAAGGTCAATCATCGCAACAATTCCCCTTTGATTCAAATCATTGACTCACCTCGATTTCCGCTAAAGCGCACAGAAATCCGATTGGTAAAAGGGATGGTGTTTGGGGGGTTAATAGCGGGATTAATAACGATTTTTGGACTGTATTTTCGCAGACTGTATCAGAAGCATGTGCAGGAAAGCTAAACCCTAAGCTGCCATGTTTGAGAAACTGAACCTGTTGATCCCGATCGGGAATTTTATCCGGAACAAGTCTATCCAGAACTTTCTTTTCCTGGCTATTATCCAGTCGTCCAATGTCCTGATTTCGATCATTTCTATGCCCTTACTGATCCAGAACATCGGAGTAGATCAGTTTGGCCTAGTCAATTTGGCGCTTTCGGTTATCATTCTTTTCAACATTGTCGTGGGCTTTGGATACAATCTGAGTGCGCCCCGGGAAGTTGCAGTCAACCAGGGGGATAAGAGTGCGCTTTCCCATTTGGTTTCCAATGTGTTTTCTGCCAAAATCCTGCTGGCTTCGGTTGCTACGCTCTCGATTCTGATTGGAATTTTTGGATTTAATCTTTTTCAGGAATACCGAATCATCCTTGCTTTATCAGTTCTGTTGCTTTTTTCGGAAGCGACCTTGCCCCTGTGGTTTTTTCAGGGGATGGAAAAAATGAAGCTGATATCGATCGCCAATATTTTTTCCAAGCTGTTGTATCTGATGGGGATTGTCCTCTTCATCCATTCCCCTGACCAAAGCCAATGGGTCAATTTCATGATGGGAGTATTTGGCTTGATCATCAATCTCTCTTTACTTTTTTATATTCATCAATTTCTGGGAATCAGATTTTATCGGCCGGAGATTTCTGCAATCGTAAAAAGCTTGAGAGATAATGTGCTGTTGTTTTTCAGTAATCTGGCGAGTCATATCTCCATCAATGGTGGCCTGATCATTTTGAGTTTTTTTTCGGTGGCGGAGACTCTTGGGATGTATAGCTTGGCAGAGCGAGTAGTGATGGTGCTGAGGCTTTTTCCTGCACTGATTATTCAGGCGATCTTCCCAAATTCCTCCCGACTGATCAAAGAGGATCCTATTTCCTTTTTTAAGTTTTTAAAGAAAGTTTACTTAAGAGTTTTAGTGGCTGGAGCCTGTCTTTCTATGGCTACTTATTGGAGTGCGCCTTGGGTGATCAGGGTGCTTTCAAGGTCAGAGCTTAAAGAATCGGTGGACTATTTACAACTACTCGCTTCAGTGCCATTTTTAGCCTGTCTGAACATTGGCAATGTGATCTTACTTCTTGTATCTGATTTGAAAGAGCTGCTTTTTCGCGCGAGTTGGATGATGTGTCTCTACATGGTGGTAGTTTCCGCCTTCTTGACTTCGGCGATGGGTGGTATTGGACTTTGCATCGGTATCATTTCCACTGAAGTGGTGGTATTCCTTATTTGTTTGGTATTGTTGTATCGTCACAATCGTGCGTTGATCCATGGCTTTTATCTCTGAGACATCAGTGGCGATCATATTGGTCAATTGGAATGGGCTGGAGTTCACCCTAGCTTGTTTAGCTTCTTTAAGGAAAGTGGATTATCCTACCTTTAAAGTAATTCTGGTGGATAATGCCTCTTCCAATGAGGAAGGGCTACGGATCAAAAAGGCTTTCCCTGAAATTCACCTGATCCAAAATCAAGAGAATCTTGGCTTCACCGGCGGAAACAATGTGGGAATCCGATATGCTCTGGAGCAGGGTTTTTCCCACGTGCTGTTGCTCAACAATGACACAGAAGTTAAGCCCGATTTTTTAGGGGAGATGTTACTTCAATTTTCTCAACACCCTCATCTAGGCGTAGTTCAGCCTCTCATTTTATTTCTTCACAATCCAAAGATTATCTGGAGTGCAGGAGGCAAATTTCTTCCTTTCTCTGGGAGGGCAATTACCCTGGGTGATCAAGATGTACTTGCAGATTACCGTACCAACAAGCAGGAGTTGGATTGGGCTACGGGGTGCTGTTTTCTGATTAAAAGAGAGGCATTGCTTCATTGCGGACTTCTTAATGATTCCTATTTCACCTATTTCGAGGATGTAGAATGGTCTTTAAGAATCAGAAAATCAGGTTTTGGAATTGGTCTAGCGGAAAAGGCAATTGTATATCATGAAGCAGGAGCTGCCTCCAAAAAGAAAAATTCAGAGGGGACTCTCAGTCCTAACGTGTTTTATTTCCATGTGAGAAATCAATACTTTCTCCTACGAGAGTTGAAGATTACTTATGGATTTGTATATCATTCCTTCCGGTTTTTGCTTTGGGCTGGATACTTCATGATGAGAGGTCGGTTTCAAAAAATGAAAGCTGTGATTAAAGGAATTAGGGACGGCTTGACTCAGCAAATTAAACCTGCGGAAAGATGGCCTTGATCGTATTCATTATCCTCGCTTTTTTGGTTGGGTTCGGATTTTTATGGATCATGCAAGAGCTGATCATTAAGGGAAATTGGACCTATTTCATTTATTTTTTGGCAGCCTTTCTTCCTTTTTACATCACCACTTTAAGTATAGTTTATCTCGCTACACAGTCCTCTGCGTTGGTAGGAGTATTTCAGATCCTGAAGGAAGTGGTAGTATTGACTGCGTTGGTTGTTTGGATATTTTACCAAAAAAGAATTTTTGACTATCCATTTCGGTTGCAATCCACGGATTGGACCTTTTTGGGATTTTTGACCTTGGGTTTTTTGTATATGCTGCTGCCTTTGGGTGAAAGTTCTTTTGTCAATCGAGCTCTTTACTATAAAGGCATGGTGATTCCCGGTTTTGTCTATTTTCTTGGGAGAAATTCTACATGGGAAAGCAGGGATTTTCATCAGTTATTTCAGATCATCTTTGGAATAGCGATCGGTGCATTTTTGGTTAATTGCTTCGAAAACTTCCTGCTCGAGGCACATTTGCAACAGTTTACAGGGTATGCTCTCTATAATCAAGCGATTAATGATATAGATCCTACGGGCAACTTTGGATTGACTTGGACATTTGAAACACAGGCTGTCACCAAGCGTTTGGCAGGGTTTTTCTCTGATCCCCTTGAGATGGCCAGTTCGGTGCTGATGGGGTTTGCGGCAGGGTTGATTTGGTTTTTGACTTCCAAAAAAGAACACTCGTGGATTTATCTTTTGGTCATGGCCTGCTCGATCGGAAGTTTGGTGTTTTCAGCCTCAAGAGCTGCATTTGGGGCATTTTTTGTCATGATTTTCTTTGTCGCCCTAGTATTTAGGCTATATAAACTTATTGCGGCGGGTTTTTTGGCATTGGTGGGATTTGGTATTTATGTGGTCTTACTGGCTTCGGATGACTTTTACTTTTTTGTAATCGATACCTTGACTTTTGAAAATACCTCCAGTATAGGACACGTGGTAGAATGGCTATTGGCATTGGATTCCATGATTGCCAATCCTTTTGGTATTGGATTGGCAATGAGTGGGAACGCGGGTAGTGTAGCGGATGAGCTTCGTGTAGGAGGGGAGAATCAATTCTTGATTTATGGCGTACAGCTGGGTTGGTTGGGAATGATGCTATATATCCTGACTTTGGCAACTGGAGTGATTTTAAGTCTAAGGGTATTTTATCGGACAGATCAAACCATGACTGCACGGATCGCTTTTGTGGGTGCTGTGACCAAAGTGGGGATGCTTCTGCCGCTTTTCACCGCCAATGCTGAAATGTATACCTATGTGGCCTGGATAACTTGGTGGATGATCGGATATAGTGTGAGAGTGTATGGCAGGCTTAACCAATAGACTGGCCTTTTACATGTTTTGGTTTTTTTCTTGTTTCCTTTCAGGATAGACTTGAGTATTAAATTCAATTCTTAAATCTCATTTTTCGCCAGTTTTTATTGGAGTAAAAATTCCTTCACCTATCAGTTTCAAATTCAAAATGAAATATTGTCAATCCTGTTCGCTTAATTCCTAACTTAAACTTCAAAATGATGTAGGCAAATCTTAGGTTTCTACATCCTCCATCCGATCAAACTTCAATTCTCTTGAAAGTCCTACTCGATCTCCAGCATCTCAATGTCGCCACTACGGGGATCAAGACTTACATGCTCGAATTGGCAAAGGCAGCACGGAAATATTCCCATCCGGATATCGAATGGATTTTTACTCATGAGCCAGAAGTCCAAGCGTCCGACCGTTCTTTTTTGGGGCCCAAATCCAAGATTCAGCGACTTAACTACCACTTGGATTACTTTCGCTGGAAGGAGTTTCAGCTACCAGATTTGGTGAAAAAGTACAAGCCGGATGTGCTGATTTGTCCTGATTTTGTTTCCCCGGCGGCTTCGTTGCCCTGTAGGAGGCTGACAGTGATACACGATGCCTTCTTTTGGCAAATGCCCGAAAACTATCCCCGATGGTGGAGGAAGTATTTCCTCAACCTGATTAAAAAAGGACTAAAAGAGGACACCGAGATTATCACCACTACGGAGTATTCCAAATCTTCCCTTGTGGAGCACTTGGGAGATGCATGGCCAATTTCTGTAGTGTATCAAGCCCCGAAAGGCCTTAAATCAGCCTCAGATACGCAGTTTCTTTCGAGGTGTGGATTAAACTCCCATGGATATTTTCTTCACATCGGCACTTTTGACCGTAGAAAAAACCTACCCCTTCTGGTGGATGCATTTGCTGCCTATCTTAATCAAAATCCTACCTGCAAAAAGCTTGTCCTCGCAGGAGGTCCGGGTCAGAGTAAGAGGATGAATGATTTTCCTTTAGTAGAAAAGCTGGTATCTGACCTAGGCTTGCAGGATCATGTGCTACTTCCGGGATATTTGACCGACGGAGAGATCAAGGCCCTCTATGAAGGAGCCTTTGGATATGTTTTCCCATCTCAAAACGAAGGTTTTGGTATCCCCATTTTAGAAGCGATGGGATTTGGTGTGCCGGTCATCCATTCTGATCAACAAGCGCTGCTCGAGGTAGCCGGAGGTGCCGGACTGGCTTTTCAGACGGGGGATCGAAATGATTTGACCGAAAAAATGATACTTTTGGATTGTGAAAATGACCTTAGAAGTAGGCTAATTTCTCAGGGAAAGGAGCGATTCAAGGACTTTTCATCAGAAAAATTTATTGAAGCTTTTCATCGGCTGATTCTGAAGCCGTCACTTTAAGCCATGCGGCAAATCTCCTGTCCCGTTTGTTTTTCCTCTCCCAAATCTCTCCCCAATGCACTGGGTAAAGTGAGTTGTGGTTCTTGTGGAGTGAGTTGGACTTACCTTCCGGATACCCTAAATACAGTCGAGCTATACCGCGATGAGGTGTATGCAGTGGTGGACAATCGTCAATCTATTTTTGAAAAGATTATTTTCTCCGAGGCTAAAAAGGTTCTAAAGCAAGCGAGTCTAATTAGTCCAAAAGCCACAGAATTAATCGATTTTGGTTCGGGAAAGGGGCAGTTTTTGGCAGTGGCAAAAGAACTGGGCTGGAATGGAATCGGTATTGAAACCGAGCAAGCCAGAGCAGATTTTGCAAGGGAAAAATACGGAGTTGAGGTTCGGTGTGAGTTTTATCAGGAAGGAAAAATCGGATCTGAGTTAGCTGGTCTTATCACTTTGAATCACGTCCTCGAGCATCTGCCACAGCCGATGGTGCTTTTGGAAAAGTTGGTCAAATCCAATCTTAGTGCAGATGGATTACTCTACATAGAGGTACCGCGTGCAGACTCTTGGCAAGCCCAAATCGCAGGAGATCAATGGATGCATTGGGATATTCCCAAGCACCTGACGCATTGGACAGAACCCATTTTGGTTGATCAATTGGGTAAATTGGGATTTGCTCCAATAGAAAAACGAGGATATTCCATACACTTGGGTGTTTTGGGTATGCTACAGGCATTCCTTTCCAGAATTGGATATAGAGAAAATCTGATTTTAAGACTGAAACGGAAAAAGACCTTTGGACTGATTCTTTTGATTGGGATTATGTTGCCTTTTGCCTGGGGATTGGAAGTTTTATCCGTGGCATTTGGCAAATCGGGAATCATGGGGTTGTATTTTCAAAGAGACCGCAACTAGTACGATCTGCCAAATCAGCCTTAAGGGTAAACAAGCAACAGATCTGAAATAAGGAGTATATTTTTGCACCATGACCAAAACCCGACATATCCTTTTTCTGCAAAGCTCCTCCGAGGGCTACGGGTCGGGTAAAATAATCTTGCAAGTCCTCCGCTTTTACCAAAATCAGGGCTTTTCCCCTGTGGTCGTCCTAACCAATGAAGGCGCGATTCAAAGAGACTTAGGGGAATTGGGTATTCCTTTTTACATCCAAAACCTGGGAATCCTGCGAAGAAAATATGTTAGCCCCAGTGGATTACTCAATAGACTGATTAAAAATCTGAAAGCATATCGATTCCTCAACCATCTCCATGAGAAATATGGATTTGAACTGGTGTACTCCAATACCTTGGCAGTAGTAGTTGGAGCATATTGGGCGAGGCGAAAGGGACTTCCACACATTTGGCACATCCATGAGATTCTCCTCGGTCCACGGCTATTGGTGAGTTGGCTGGCAGGTTTGTTGGATAAATCCACTCCGATGCCAATAGCAGTTTCCCAGGCGGTTGCAGATCATTGGCAACCATTTTTGAAAAAGTCAAAGGTTCAGGTGATATACAATGGGATTCCTTATGAATCATTTTTAAAAGCAAACCCAACGCTCAAGCAAGAACTTGGACTTTCCGAATCCAGCGTGCTCATCGGCATGATTGGCAGGATCAATCCAGGTAAGGGACAGTTGTTTTTTATCGAACTGGCAGACAGCTTATGCAAGTCATTTCCTGAGGCCCATTTTGTATTGGTGGGAGATCCGTTTCCGGGATATGAGCCCATTTTGGAGGAGGTGAAGAGAGAGATTAGAGACAAGAAATTAGAGACCAAAGTGAGTTACTTGGGATTTAGAGAGGATATTCCGGAGGTCATGGTTTCCTTGGATGTCTATGTATTGCCTTCTGTGATGCCGGATTCTTTCCCAACAGTAATTTTAGAGGCAATGGCTGCTGGGAAACCCGTCGTCGCCACTTGGTCTGGAGGTGCTTCAGAGATGGTCATCAATGGGGAAACCGGGTTCTTGATTCCAATTGGAAATGTAGAGGAAGGGAAGGTCGCTTTGGAACAACTAATCCAAGACCCTGATTTGCGTGAGCAATTGGGGGAATCAGGCAGAACCCGTGTATTGAATACCTATAGTTTAGAAGCTTTTGAGAAAAAAATTATCAACCACCTATGGCAGCACCTGAGAGAAAATTGAAAGTTGCCATCATGGGGGCCAAGGGCTATCCTTATGTCTATGGGGGCTACGACACGATGATCAAGGAACTTGGAGAGCGACTCGTGGCCAAGGGTGTACATGTGCGAGTGTACAATCATCGGGCTTTGTTCAAAGACCGACCGCGATTTGTGAATGGGATTGAGTGCATCTACACACCTGCAATAGAGTCTAAGAGCCTTACCCAGCTTACCCACACATTCTTTTCCATGCTCCATGCCTGTTTTTCGGATGTGGATGTGATTTTCGTGGTGAACAGTGGCAATGGCCCTTTTGGGTTGATTGCCAAGATTTTCGGGAAGCCTACCGCCATCAATGTGGATGGATTGGAGTGGCTGAGACCCAAATGGAAAGGGCTTGGAGCAAAGTACTTTTTCTGGGCGTCCAAGATGGCTACCAAATTTTACGATCAGGTGATCAATGACTCTGACGAAATGCGAAGGGTGTACTTGGAGCTTTTCAAGAAAGACTCCGAGGTCATTGCTTATGGTGCCAATCCTAGGGAAAGTGTGGATGCAGGTCCCATCCAGCGTTGGAATCTGGAAAGCCGAGATTACTACTTGATTGTCGGAAGACTGGTGCCTGATAACAATGCGGATTTGATCATCGAAGGATTTTTGAAATCTGCTTCGCAAAAAAAATTGGTCGTCGTAGGCGATGTACCTTATGATGATGCTTGGGCTAATCGGTTGAAGAATATCCAGGATCCACGGTTGCTATTTACCGGTTACGTCACTGATCCAAACGAACTGGCAGCTTTGTATTCACATGGCTATGCCTACTTCCATGGACATGAGTTTGGTGGTACCAATCCGGCGATGCTCAAGGCAATGGGATATGGATGTGCAATATTGGCTTTGAAAACTCCATTCAATCAAGAGATGCTGCAAAACGGGAAGCATGGATGGTACTTTGAGAAAAAGCCGGAATCGGTCAAAGAGATCCTGGAGAGAGCAGAGCTTGAGCCTGAATCACTCGATCATCTTCGTCAAACCGCCCGAGCTGGATTGACCCAGAAATACAATTGGGATTACGTGACGGAGCGGTATTTGGAGGTGTTTGAAAAATTAGCAAGAAAATAGTTCCCACAGATTCTCACAGATTTGTCCCACAGATTTTCACTGATAGGTTATTGGTGATCTGTGTCAATCCGTGATTTTATCCGTGAAGATCTGTGGGAAACTTTATAGATATCCATTAATCTTTCGGATAATATTTTTTGGCAGGTTATCGGTATTGAAATTAACTAATAAACCTACTTTTAACTTAGCCAGCCTCAGATAGGTCATTATTTGCAGATGGTGCACATTTTGCAAAAGTTCAACCGATTTGATCTCCACAATTACTTTTTTCTCTACCAGTAAGTCCAATCGGTACCCAACATCTAATCTCAGGTCTTCATAAATCATGGGTAGACCGACTTGATGCTCAACCATCAGCCCAGATTTGACCAATTCATATCCCAAAGCTGCTTCGTAGCTAGATTCCAAAAGTCCCGGACCGAGGGTATTGTAGACTTTAAAAATTGCACCACGGATTAAAAAGGTAATTTCATTTTCGTGCATAGTTGAAAATAGGAGTTTTCTTCGAGTATCAGAAAGATTTCCCGCTGATTTACGCGGATTCAATGCGCTGATTCCCGCTGAACTAAAAAAAAATCTGCGCTGATCTGCGACCTTTTCTGGGAGTATCTGTGGGAAACAAGAAACCTTGAAACTTTCACCTCTCAAATTTCCTTTATGCATTATCTTTTCACCATAAAAACTCTTTAATCCCATGATCAGAAAAGCAACAGCCGTATGGAATGGCAGCGGCAAAGAAGGCAAAGGCCACTTGACCACTGACTCCACCGTCCTTAACCAAACCCAATACTCATTCAACACCCGATTTGAAGACGGTGTAGGTACCAATCCCGAAGAACTCATCGCCGCAGCGCATGCCGGTTGCTTTGCCATGAAGCTTAGCTTCAACCTCAGTGGAGCTAATTTTCCTCCCCAAGAATTGAACGTGACTTCTCAAATCACCTTCGAAGAAGGCACGTTGAAAAGATCTCATCTCGTATTGAAAGCAATCGTGGAGGGCATCTCCGAAGAGCAATTTGCCGAACTCGTAAAAGACGCGGAGAAAAACTGCCCGATCTCCAGAGCCTTGAATATGGAAATCAGTGTGGAATACACCTTAAATGCCTAATCAAAAAAGAAGGAGATTTTCTTTCTACACCTAGGTCAAATCTTTACCAACTCTCCGAAAGTTCTGCCTTTCAGGAGAGTTTTTTTTGCCTTTAAAATTCCCCAAGTCTTAAAGCAAAAAATCCCGGAGAGCACTCCCCGGGATTTACTTTACTTTTTATTCTGAGCTTTCTTCATCGGATTGTCTCCCATGGAAGCTCCTCTTACTCCGCCTCCTCCTTTGAAGAGTTCAAATCGAGTCGGCTGATATTGTCTTGGCCAGTAGTTGCTACTTTCGTCAATGTCAGCGGTCTCTCGCTTTGGATCGAGGACAAAGCGTACCACTTCTTTTTGCTTCGCAAATACTTTGGTTACCTGCGATTCATTCTTTCTCCAGATCTCAGCAGGGATGCGCTCAATCTCTGAAGTACCATCGGCATAGTGAAACTCGATGATCAATGGCATCACGAGACCTCCTACGTTTTTGAAGGTCATCTCGTAGAAGTTCATGTTGCTATTGAGCAATGCTTTTTCCTTTTCGGTCAAGCTTGCCAAGAAGTTTTTATAAGCTGTCTCATCTTCCGGAGTCACGGTAAATGGATTGTAGCTGTTGTAGAAATCGCGAGTAGCCGGATCAGCTTCTACGACAGTGCGCTCTACATCCGTCTTGTTAAATTCCTTGGAAACATAGCTCTCCTCACGGTCAAAGGCGATTTTCGCATCTGCCTTTTTCTGTGCCGGAGTGCGATTGTCCAGCTTGTACCACTTCACATTTTCGAGCGAAATATCAACTGGGTCTGTGCCGTAGAACCAGCCTCTCCAGAACCAGTCCAAATCCACCGCAGAGGCATCTTCCAAGGTGCGGAACAAGTCGTCCGGGGTCGGATGCTTAAACATCCATCTTCTGGAATACTCTCTAAAGGCAAAGTCAAACAGGTCACGGCCCATCACCGTCTCACGGAGGATATTTAGTGCAGTAGCCGGCTTGGCATAGGCATTTGGTCCAAACTGGATGATATTTTCGGAGTTGGTCATGATCGGCTCCAGCAAGTTTTTTTCGCTAGCCATATAAGGCACAATCTTGTGTGCTGGACCACGGCGGGAAGGATAGTTTCTGTCCCACTCCTGCTCTGCCATGAATTGCATGAAGGTATTCAAACCCTCATCCATCCAAGTCCACTGACGTTCGTCAGAATTGACGATCATCGGGAAGAAGTTATGCCCCACCTCGTGGATGATCACGGAGATCATACCATACTTGATCGCATCAGAGTAGGTACCATCTGCATCCGGACGGCCATAGTTAAAGCAGATCATTGGATACTCCATCCCGTTGCTTGCCTCCACAGAGATGGCGGTAGGATATGGGTAGTCAAAGGTGTGCGAAGAGTAGGATTTGATGGTGTGAGCTACTACTCGGGTTGAATATTGCTCCCAAAGCGGGTTGGCTTCCTTGGCATAGTAAGACATAGCCATCACGTCTTTTCCGCCTTGTTTCACCGCCATAGCATCCCAGATGAATTTGCGGGAAGAAGTCCAGGCAAAGTCACGTACGTTTTCAGCTTTGTAGATCCACGTCTTTTTGCCGGGGGCTTTTTTCTTCTCAAGTGCTTCTGCTTCAGCTTGTGTACGGATAATGACCGGTTTGTCGTAAGTCTTTTTCGCCGTATTCCAGCGCTGCAATTCGGTGGCTGAAAGTACTTCTTCAGGATTTTGAAGAACTCCGGTCGCACCGACCATGTGGTCAGCAGGCACAGTGATTCGTACTTCGTAGTTACCAAAAGTCAAGGCAAATTCACCAGCACCAAGGAACTGCTTGTTTTGCCAGCCTTCGAAGTCAGAGTACACGGCCATTCTTGGGAACCATTCTGCCATGGTATAGAGGTAGTTGCCGTCTTTTGGAAAAAACTCGTAACCCGGACGACCACCGATGAAGCCTACCCGATCGTGGATATTGAAGCTCCAGTCGATGGAGAAAGAAAATGTTTCCCCAGCTTTCAACGGTTGAGGAAGATCCACGCGCATCATCGTTTTGTTGATGGCGACGTTGAGAGGCTTGCCCGAAGCATCCTTGATGGAAAGGATTTTTAGATCATAGTCTTCCGAATGCCATAGTATTCCCTCGAGCTGACGCAAGCTCATGCGGGGATTGATGCTGGATTCGGTAGTTTTTGGGGTGTCAGAATCTTTACTTCGGTTGTTTTGATCCAATTGCACCCATAGGTAGGTCAGCTGATCGGGGGAGTTGTTGATGTAAGTGACAGTCTCCTTGCCTTTGATGGACTGATTGTCGTCGTTTAGTTCGACATCGATCACATAGTTGGCCTGCTGCTGCCAGTACATATGGCCCGGAGCTCCAGAGGCAGTGCGGTACACATTGGGTGTGCGGAGCATGGTGCCCAGCTGCTCAAATCTAACCGCATGGTTTTGCTCGGTGTGCTGAGCAAGTACTGGAGAAGCTCCCGCAAAGCCCAAAGCGGCAATCGCTAGTAGTTTTTTGATCATATCTTATCTTGGCCTAATTCAATTTTCTAATTAACAGATTGATCAACAAACAGAAAAGTATTCTGTTTTTGACGGTGATTTTTTACCAAAATTTGGTTTCCAATAGCAGCATGCAAGCGACCCCTAAGACGAACGCTGAAACAATCAGCGTCCATTCTTTTCGATTGACCCCAGCGAGGCTGAGGAGAGAGGTAAGCAGTAGAAATGCTGCTACAATGACGATTTGACCTACTTCGAGGCCAATGTTGAATGCCAGGAGTGGTTGGAAAATGGCCGCTTCTTTTCCCAATAGCTCCTTGAGGTAATTGGAAAAGCCGAGACCGTGAATCAATCCAAAGAAGGAAGCAAAAAAGTAATTCAACTGAACACCCTTGCCCGAACTTGGTTTTGGCTTGAAAATGGTCACCAATGCTGTGATAGCAATCGTGACCGGAATTAGAAACTCAATGACATCAGAGCGTACCTGAATGATATTGAACGTGGCCAATGCCAGCGTCAGGGAATGACCAATGGTAAAAGCCGTGACCAGAATCAGGATTTTGGCCCAGTCTCTTGCCACATATACGGCACAAAGGGCGAGTACAAACAGGATGTGATCAAAACCGTTGATATCCAGAATGTGCTGAAGTCCCAGTTTGAAGTAGAGTTCAAATGAATTCATGTTCGGGTGATGCCTCTAAAAGAGTTAATTTGCGGGCAATAATACAGGATAATTCTCACAAAAGTCTAAATCTCTCCTCTAAATGCAACATGTTTACATTTTCGTGATGGCCGCTTGGATGACCTTGCTTCATCCCTTTTTTATCTCTCTGACCGAAATGCGCTACAATCCTCAAAGCAAGAAAATGGAGATTGCCCAGAAGATCTTTTGGGACGATTTGGAGGTCGCTTTGGCAAGTGAGTTTAAAGAAAAAGTGGATTTCCTCAAGCCCAAGGATAAAGCCAAACTGGAAAGCCAAGTCAAAACCTACCTCCTCAAACACAATCAGGTGTGGGTCAATGGAAAATCGGTGACGCTGACCTATCTGGGCTATGAGGTCGAGGAGGATGCGGCTTGGTTTTACCTGGAGTCATCGGCGGCAGAAATGCCAAAAAGTGTGGAGGTTCAAAGCACCATCTTATTGAAAGACTTTGACGGTCAGCAAAATATCGTCCACGTCTATTCCCAGTCCAAATCTCCCCGCAGTCTGCTGCTAGGTGAGGGAAAAGAAAAGGGGAAGATTGAGTTTTAAAAAAGATTTTAGACGCAAGACGCTAGATTAAAGACAAAAAAGCCGCCAGAAACTCAATTCTGACGGCTTTTTACATCTGACATCGGCTACCCGACATCGGTCATCAAATCTTCTCAAAAATCCTTCTAAAGCTCGTTGCCTCAGCGATTCGGCCATGAAGCTCAGAGATGGCTACACGCTCCTGCTCGGTGGTGTCCCGATGACGGATGGTGACGGTATTGTCTTCCAACGTCTGATGATCCACAGCGATACAGAACGGAGTTCCAATCAGGTCCTGACGGGTGTAGCGCTTTCCGATAGATCCGGAATCTTCGTAAATAATGTTGAAGTCATACTTCAGGGCATCTACGATTTCCTGAGCTTTCTCTGGAAGTCCGTCTTTCTTAATGATCGGAAGGATAGCTGCCTTCACCGGTGCGATGGCCGGATGGAACTTCAGGTAGGTTCTGCTTTTCTCCTCGGTTTTCTCTTCGGTGAACGCATTGCAAAGCGTCAACAAGAACAAGCGATCTGCTCCGATCGAAGTCTCGATCACGTACGGAATGTAGTTTTGGTTGATCTCAGGATCGAAGTATTGCTGCTTTTTCTTGGAGTATTCCTGATGAGATTTCAAGTCAAAGTCGGTTCTGGAGTGGATACCTTCCACTTCTTTGAATCCAAACGGGAACTCAAATTCGATGTCCATCGCCGCATTGGCATAGTGAGCCAATTTCTCGTGGTCGTGCTTGCGGAGCTTTGCCGCAGGCGTACCCAAGGCCAAATGCCATCTCATTCGGGTGTCTGCCCACTTCTGATACCAGTCGAGCTCGGTGCCAGGGCGTACGAAGAACTGCATTTCCATCTGCTCAAATTCCCGCATTCTGAAAATGAACTGACGGGCTACGATCTCGTTTCGGAAGGCTTTTCCGATTTGGGCGATGCCAAAAGGAACTTTCATTCGCGCGGTCTTTTGCACATTAAGGAAGTTCACAAAAATCCCCTGGGCAGTCTCCGGACGCAGGTAAATGGTAGAAGCATCTTCGGCCACCGAACCCACTTGGGTGGAAAACATCAGGTTGAACTGGCGCACATCGGTCCAGTTGGACGTGCCGGAGATCGGGCATTTGATGCCCTCATTGGTGATCAGGTCACGCACTCCAGCTAAGTCTTCCGCTTCAAGTAGTCTCGCCAGGGCAGCAGTCAGGGACTTAGCCTTTTCGACTTGCCCTTCATTTTCCAACTTGGCTGCATGCTCTTCGACGAGGACGTCGGCACGGTAGCGCTTTTTGCTGTCCTTGTTGTCGATCATCGGATCGTTGAAAGAATCCACGTGACCGGAAGCCTTCCAAGTGGTCGGATGCATAAAAATCGCCGCATCGATGCCGACAATATTGTCAGACACTCGGGTCATGGTCTCCCACCACAGGCGCTTGAGGTTGTTTTTCAGTTCGACCCCGTAAGCCCCGTAGTCATAGACTGCCTGCAGTCCGTCGTAGATCTCAGAGCTAGGGTATACAAAACCATACTCTTTGGCATGGGAAATAATATCTTTCAATTGGGCGTTTTCGCCGGGAGTTTCTGTCTTTGCCATAGGGCGTAAAATTAAGGAAACAAATTGATTTCAAGAGTGAAGCAATGGAAACGAAAATGGTATTTTATTGAATTTTAGACAAAAAAAGGCCACAAAATCTATTGTTTTGTGGCCTTTCTTGAGAATCCGTTTGGGTTACCTAAAGGTGTACTTAAACCCGATCCCACCACGGAGATAGCTTCCATAGTCGTCGTAAAGGATCGGGGCGGCTTCGATCAGGATTCCAAAATTCTTATTGTCAAAAGGTTTGATCAAGGCTCCAAAAGGAATGGCGAAATACGTCTCATCGTAATACCTGTCCTTGCGGGGATGGTAGTGATCAAAAAGACCCAAGCCCAATCCTACGTAGGCATTGGCATTGCTTTTTTGGACAAAATTGTAGGCCCCTACGAGTTCAAGCCCAATTTCTCTTCCTAGCCCAAGTCGGCCGTCAAAGAAAAATTCTTTGTCCGGATTGGTGCCTACTGTGATGAAATTGCGGGTATTCTGCAAATTGACCCCGACGCTGACCTGTGCGAAGGAGAAGTGAATGAGTCCCAAGAAAAAGAGGGAGGCTAAAAACAGTTTTTTCATGGTAAACAAAGTTGGTTGAACCCAGCATTTGGCAAAGTCCAAGCCAATTTGATCACCAAGATCCCTCTTGTTGGTGGATTTTTCTTCCTTCTTGTGCAGAAAGAAATGCCACTTCGATCAGCTTTAACACTGTAATTGTCTGAGGTAAAGTCACCTGAAGTGGAGCGCTTTGGTATATGGCATCCGCAACATTTTGATAGAAAATCCGGTAATCTCCGTTTTCTGTAGGCAATGGGCGTGTTTCATTTTCCAGATAAAGTTTTCCCCATCGCTCCTCCGGATCCACACCCCAATCCACGCCTTCCGGCTTTCTGCCGTCTTTGAAAGCCTGCTCTTGTACGTCCAGGAAAAACTTCTGGTAGCTTCCTTTTTCTCCCAAAAGGAGAAATTTTGGGGTGGCCACATTGACCAGAACTCCTGCTGTGACTCTTGCTTTGAAGTCGGGGTAAAAAAGTGAAATATCAAAGTAATCATCCGAAACAGCATTAGTTCGCTGCTTTTGGATGTCTGCGAAAATGCTTTCAGGCACACCAAAGAGCAATACAATCTGATCGATCAAGTGGACGCCCAAGTCATAAGTGATTCCATTTCCGGGAACTTCTTTTTCCCTCCAGTTTTCTGAGACTTGCGGTCTGAAGCGATCAAAATGCGACTCCAGGTAGACCAGTCTTCCCAGGGTGTTTTCGGCCACCAATTTTTGTACTGTCCGAATGTCTCCATCGTATCGACGATTATGGAAGACGCTGCATATCAATCCCTTTTCTGAAGCAATTTTCTGAAGCTCCTCCGCCTCCCAAGAGTGCACAGTCACCGGTTTGTCCACGACGACATGTTTTCCTGCCAAAAGACACTGCTTAGCCATTGGAAAGTGAAATTCGTTGGGTGTCGTGATGCAAATAAGATCAGCAGCATCAGCTTGGAGGAGCTCTTCGAGGCTCTTGAAGGTGGTTACATGAGGGTATTTTTCTTCACATCTTGTTCCGTTTCGTTCAACTACAGCGACAAAATCCAAATCAGGACAGACCTCGATGAGTGGGGCATGCATTTTTTCTGCCACGGATCCATAGCCGATCAGGGCGGTTTTGATAGGCTTCTTCATGGGGATTAATTTACAGATTCATTTCGTTGACCTTGTTGATAAGGTCCATCAATGAACTGACTTGGAGTTTTTGGTTGATGTTTTTTCGGTGAGTCTCGATCGTCTGCACACTCAAGGAAAGAGAATCAGCTATTTCCTTGTTTGGCATTCCTTCACTGATCATTTTGAGAATCTGGGCTTCCCTTCTGGAGAGCCTGTATTTTTCTCTGAATGCATCAAAAAACGGTGCTTGGTTTGATTGCTGAATGACCCGCTCAAAATTCTTCACATACCTGCCCTCAAACACTTCATTGATGGTGAAAATCAATTCATCGGGATCTGCATCCTTGAGTAAAAATGCGTCAGCACCAAGTTTCATTGTTTCTTTAAAAATCTTTTCATCATCATACATCGAAAGCACGATTACCTTGATGTCCGGATAATGCTTTTTAGCATGTTTGAGCACACCAAAGCCGTCGATGATTGGCATGTTAAGATCTGTAAGGATCACATCCACTTCCAGTGTTTCCAAGCACTCCAAAAGTTCTTTGCCGTTGGGATAAACTCCCTGAACCTTAAACCCGGGATTTTCCTCAATGAGGCCCTCCAATCCTTTAACAAAAAGCTTGTGGTCATCGGCCAGCGCTACTCGGATCATGTCAGGGTGAGATTGGTGTTATTTACAGAATCAAGAATTACGATGAAAGTAGGCATCGGAAACTAAAAAGCCAAACTCAATGTGATGTGTGTTCCTTTTCCGGGTACGGATGACAAGAGAATAGAGCCACCAATGGTTTCCATTCGTTTTTTGAGATTAGTCATGCCACTTCCCCTTGATTGGATAGAAGTATCAAATCCCCGTCCATTGTCTATAATGTCAATTTTTCTGAGGGAGTCTTCTTTGTAAATCTTGATTTGTATCTGATCGGGAGAGGCATGCTTGATGGCATTATTGAGGCATTCCTGAATCACACGGATCATGACCAGCTTACTGTCTTTTGAAAGTTCATTGAAGGACTGATCCGAGTCAAATAGAGTTTGGCAATATCCTGTGGATTCGATTCGATGCAATTGTTGCCTGATGAAATCATCCATGCTAATTTCTTCTACCCAATCCAGATTTAATGTTTTGGAAAGCGCACGTACCTCTTTGATGATTTGGTTGATGAATTCTTTTCCTTCTGCCTGTTTTTCAGGCTTGGGCGAATTGAGATTGAGTTTGGCCAAAGAAAGCAGCTGCCCGATGTTGTCGTGGAGTTCTCTTCCGACCTGGGTCAGGGTTTCTTGCTGGATTTCATTTTCGATGTTGAGAAGAGTCTTTTCGTACTCCGATTTTAAGTTGTCGATCTTCTGACGGTTCTGGACTTGTCGCTGACGGTGGAGCACGACCATGGCTACGATGAACGTCCCCATCATTGCCGTCAAAAATGTGCCTGATACGATCAAAAAGCCAATTTGATCTCCTTGTTCAAGCATTTTGTCTGATTTTTTTAGCTGATTTAAGCATCAATTCAGAGATGAATTTAGCGACAATTAAACCCATGGTGGAGGTGTACAAAAACTGAGAAATATATACCAATGAATTATACAAGGAGGTATTACTAAATATTAGGTATTCGTATGACACTTCTGAAAGAAATACAAGACTGGTCTGAAAAAGGGTCAAGGTGGCAAACCAAAACTGCCAAAGTACCAGTGGGTCCTTTTCCAAGTAAAAATCTGAGGTGATCAGATCTATGAAAAAAAGGCAACAGGCGATGATGATACAAGCATTTCCAATACCTCCAATTATCGGTTGGAGCCCATAAAGTGGTTCCAATTCAAGTAATTGGAGTAGGATACAGAATAGCAAAAAGAAGCTCCAGATTCCATGGATAGCGTTACGAAGTCGTTGATTTTGGACTTGATTTAAAATGATAAATAGAAAGAGAAATTTAGAAATCTGTCCATAAAACAGATTGTAAGCCCAAACATTCCATCCCTGAAAAGGAACATCGAACAGCCATTCGTGAATTTTTTGATTTAGGGCCTTATCGACTGTTAAATAACGGGCAAAGTCCTCGTATGAGATTACTAAAATCAGTAGTAAGAAAGGCAGATAGTTTTCTGTCTTTATTTTTTTCGAAAAGGGTAAAATCAGAAAAAAAAAGATCCCTAAAAATCCAATTGTGTTAATTGAAAGAAAATAGGGACCTCCAAAAATGATGTTCTTCAAGTTGCTAAGCACAGTAATTCAACTAATTATTGGCAATGCGGTGGACACATTTGCCCCTTGTTGAAATAGCTGGGATCACCGCTTGCATCTAAGATATCACCTTGTCCATCGCCTGAGGCAGTCATGACTAGGTTTATTCTGCCAACATACTGATCTGGATTTTCTGGATAAAAAGCTTTGGCAGTTGCTTCAGTGTATTCGGTGAAATAGAATTTGATTCCAGTTGCATTTGAATCAGCCAGAATCTCTTCCAAGGTGCTTCGATCAAAAAATATCCAGTCTGTTTGATTAGTTACATCACCTTTCTTGTCTTTTGCAGGTTTCCCCTTTTTTACTTCCTGATCATACTTCCCCTTCATCTGTTCGAAGTCTGCTTTGCTGATTTTCATAGTTTGTTGATAAAAGTTTGTTTGTTTGATGACCAAAAGATACTGGATTTATACAAAACAGGACAAAAAAAGGAGTGAGATTTCTCCCACTCCTATAAACTGATCGATTTTAGAAATTAAGCTCCTTTTTTGACTTCTTTTTGAGCAGGTTCATTTTCCAACTCTTTCTTCATCAAGTCTACTACCACAGGCGTAGCGATGTAAATAGAGGAGAAGGTACCTACGGTAATACCTACAAACAAGGCAAAAGAGAAGCCTCTCAATACTTCACCACCAAAGAAGAGCAATACAATCACTACGATCAAGGTGGTAAATGAGGTGATTAAGGTACGGCCCAAAGTCTGATTGATAGAGTCGTTGAATACTTTGGTCAACTTGCCAGTCCCGCGGTTTTCTAGGTTCTCACGGATTCGGTCAAATACGATCACCGTATCGTTGATCGAATAACCGATCACGGTCAAGATCGCAGCAACAAACACCTGATCGATCTCAAATGTGGCACCGAATGCACTCGCAATAGCAAATGCTGCGATTACGAACAATGCATCGTGAACCAATGCAATGATGGATCCCAAGGAGAACTGCCACTTACGGAATCTCAACAAAATGTATAGGAAGATCGCGATCAAAGCAGCAATCATTGCTTCAGCAGAAGAGGCTTTGATGTCATCAGCCACTGTTGCTCCTACTTTGGATGAACCGGTAATGGAGAATTGCTTGTCACCAATTTGCTCGGCATTTTCTACATAGGTAAATCCTGTTACGTTAGCAATTCCTTCTTTTACTTTGCTTTCCACCTCTTTGTTGGAAGCGTCGTCGTCTTCATTGATGAGATAGGAAGTGGTTACCTTGAGTGTATTGCTAGCTCCATAGGTTTTTACCTCTACTGACCCGTCAAATTCACCATCCAAACCTACTTTCAGGTCAGAAGGCACCACAGGTTCATTGAAAGCTACTACATAAGAACGGCCACCAGTGAAATCGACACCAAACTTCAACCCATTGATTGCAGCTATGGCCAAACCAATTACAATGATGGTGGAAGAAACAGTATAGGCAAGCTTTCTCTTGCTCAAGAAGTCAATGTTCAGGCTAGTAAGTGCATTTTTTGCAAATGGCGCCGAGAAATTGATCGTACTCTTATCTCCTTTTTTGGTCATCCATGATACAATCACTCGAGTGATAAACACAGAAGAGAAGAACGAGCAAGCAATACCGATCATCAATACGATTGCAAAGCCCTTTACAGGACCCTGACCCAAGGCGTAAAGAATCGCTCCAGTCAAGAAGGTCGTTACGTTACCATCCAAAATCGCAGAGAATGCTTTGCTATAACCTGCCTGAATGGAAGCCATCAAGCCTACACCGTTTCGAAGTTCTTCTTTGATACGCTCAAAGATCAATACGTTGGCGTCAATTGACATACCAATGGTCAATACGATACCCGCGATACCAGGCAAGGTCAAGGCCGTACCAAGCTGGGCAAGGATACCAAGAATGAAGAAAATGTTGAACACCAAGGCTGCAATAGCAACCAAACCTCCCTTGCTGTAATAAGCAGCCATAAACAAGACTACCAATACCAAACCAGCGATCATGGAGATGATACCTTGACTTTGTGCTTCTTTACCTAGGGTAGGTCCAATGATGCTCTCTTCCACGATTTGAGTTGGAGCCGGAAGTGAACCCGACTTTAGGATGTTGGCCAAATCTTGTGCTTCCAATAGGGTGAAGTTTCCGGAGATTTCTGATTGTCCGTTAGGGATTTCACCATTTACCATCGGTGCAGTATACACATAGTCATCCAAGACTACAGCGATTCTTCGGCCTACATTTTCAGAGGTAAGTTTTCTCCATTTTCTGGCACCTTCAGCATTCATTTGCATGGATACTGCTGGGCGGGAAGTCTGATCCAGTGTCTGACGGGCATCCGTTACCACATCACCTTCCAAAGGTGCTTGATCAGAACCTTTGTTTAGTTTGATTGCATACAGCTCCAATACCTCTGTTCCGTCTTCAGCGGTGGTTGGCTTTACGCCCCAAAGGAGCTTTAGGTCTCTTGGAAGGAAAGACTTGTAACGTTCATTTTTCAGAATTCTGTTGATGATTACCGTGTCTCTTACATCGTATACCAAGCCGTAATTGGCTTTCATCAAAGTAATCAACGGAGAAACCGTACCGGTTGAATTCGTTGGATCGATTTGCTCCAACTGCTTTTCAAGCGCATTTCTAAGAGAATCTTCAGGAGAAACTACTGCTGTGGAGTCACCTGCAGTACTGTCACTGGCTGTGCTGTCGGCCGCAACAGTTGAGGTTGACTTTGATGCTTTTTGATCAGCAACCCAGGTAGTGTTGATTGTTTCGATAGCACCGCCGTACTCATTGAGTTCGAGAACTTCCCAAAACTGAAGCTTTGCTACACCCTGCAAGAGGTTACGAACTCGCTCCTGATTGTCGGCACCTGGTAGTTCGATCTGGATTCTGCCCGAACCGGCGATTCGCTGAATGTTTGGCTGAGATGTACCGAATCGGTCAATACGCGTTCTGAGAATGTTGAAGGAACGATCAATCGCATTTTCTACTTCCGTGTCGATGATGGCCAAGATGTCCGAATCAGAAGATTCCAGGGAAATTCTACCTCTGTTGGCCGCTGTGGCGAAAATGCTGCTTAGGCTTTTACCGGGATTGTTTCTTTGCCAAGAAGCATAGAAAAGATCCACGAATTTTGCATTGGAGGTTTTGGCTTCCTCTCTTGCTTCGTCCACAGATTTGTTGAAAGCCTCGTCTTTTGGATTGCCCGCGATGCCTTTTACAATTTCCACAGGAGAAACTTCCAAGGTCACGTGCATCCCGCCCTGAAGGTCAAGTCCAAGACCTAGCTCGGTTTCTTTTACTTCCTGATAGGTAAAATCCGCACCTAGAAAATTGTATACCGGCTGTCTCCAGACAGAGTCGAGATAAGCTCTTCTTTTGGCAAAGTCAACATTGCCGGAAGCGTCAGTAGCATACTCGGTTGCTTTTTGCTGAACGCCATTGGATACGAGTGTGAATGACAGGTAATACAGGCAAAGTGCCGTAATAATCACCGTCAAAAACACAATGACACCTTTGTTTTGCATAAGGATAACTAGTTAATTGATTGATAAATACAAGAGAATGGTTGGCTCAGGAAAGAACCAAACAGGGAAATAAACGCGAGATGGTGAAAGGATCAGGGCCCCTTGGTGGAAATGATCCGCTCAAAAAGAATCTCAATCAGCTGATTGGAGAAAAAAGCAGATACCGCCTGATGAGTAGGGATTTTGAATTCGAAACTGAAAATCTGGTAAATAAGATAAAGAACAGTGTCAGCTACATGCAGTACAAAGGGTACTACTGCATCCACCGCAACATTTAAAAAAGTCTGATCTGGATTTTCGGAAGACTGTTCTGATTTGACAGCCTCTTCGTGCTGAGGAATGTATTCGATACTCGACACAAACAGGCAAAACAACAAAGCCATCAGCATGGAGAATCGCTGTCGGAAGGTGTTGCTATAGATTGTCCTGTTTTTCATGAGCGGCAAATATAGACAATATTTGAAATTCAAGCTTTTTGCTCGGTATTTTTTGCTATTGGCCTGACTTGGCTCTCAGGTAGGTACGGATCACATCGAGGGCACGGTCAAAGCTTTGGTTGTTGGTAACAATGAGATCTGACTCACTTTTGAAAGGTTCGATGTATTTTTCGTAAGTAGGCATCACATGCATCTCGTAGCGATAGAGCACATCGTCCAAATCATAGCCTCGCTCTACTTTATCCCGGATGATTCGACGCTTGAGTTTGATGTGATCTTTGGCATCAATAAAAATTTTCAAATCCAGAAGATCTGCCAATTCCGGATAATACAACACAAAAATTCCCTCCACCACCACCACCGGTGCAGGGGAAAATGTCAAAAGTTTAGGCTTTTTTGCAGCGTTGTTAAAAGTATATTCCTCCCGAAAAACGATCTCTCCCTCCTGGATTTTTCGAATGTCAGTGGCATATTGCTCAAAATCAATGCTGAAAGGAGTATCAAAATTGTGAATGCCTTGCGCATCGACTGGCTGCTGATGCCTAGGCTTGTAATAGTTGTCCTGTGAGATCAGACAAACTTCCCCTGGATCAAAGCTGCTGAGCAATCGCTCCAAAAACAATGTTTTTCCTGAGGCTGAACCTCCTGTGATCCCGACGATGAAAGGCTTCTTCATGGGCGTCAAAGTTAATTCATTTTTAACGTGATCTCAGAATTTTCTATGGTTGAGAAATTCGATTAGTGCTTTTACTGCTTTTCCCCGATGGGAAATTTCATTTTTTTCCTCCAAAGAAAGCTGTGCAAAGGTTTTGTCAAAACCGATTGGCTTAAAAACAGGATCATACCCAAACCCCTTTTCGCCTATCCGTTCCATTAGAATTTCGCCCTCAGCAATTCCTTCAAACTGGTATTCTTTTCCCTCCAAAATCAAGGCAATCACGGTGCGGAACCTAGCCTTTCGATTGGTTTTTCCCGCCATTTTCTCCAAAAGCAAGTCGATATTCCGCTCATCGCTGCGTGGTTCTCCTGCGAATCGACCCGAATACACTCCCGGAGCACCATCCAAAGCGTCTACTTCCAGGCCTGTATCATCCGCAAAGCAATCCACTCCAAAATTCTCTTTGACATAGCGGGCTTTTTGAAAAGCATTATGATCAAGGGTGTTGCCTGTTTCCGGAAGTTCTTCCACACAACCTATTTCTTGTAAAGAGACGAGTTCAAACTCAGGCCCAAGGGCCGCTTTTACTTCCTCGATTTTCTTCTTGTTGTTGGTGGCAAAGCAGATTTTCATGCAGGATTGGTTTTTGACAAAAATGAAAAGCGAATCGTCAGCATCCAAACCATTTTGATGTGTCAGGCTAAGTGCTGAGATTTTCCTTTTAAATTTCCTCCATGAAAAAGATCACCGTCTATTGTGGTTCCAAGAAAGGGAACTCGACGATTTATGAAACCGCTTCAAGGGCATTAGCCCAGGAAATGATCAAGCGTGACTTATCCCTAGTCTATGGTGCTGGCCGGGTAGGGTTGATGGGGGTAATTGCGGACGAGATGCTCGCTGCTGGCAAAGAAGTGTTGGGCATTATCCCACAAAAGTTGGTAGATCGGGAGGTGGCACACCAAGGATGTACCGAACTGATTATCGTGGAGACCATGCGGGATCGCAAGTGGCTGATGGCAGAGCGGGGAGATGGATTTATTGCCATGCCGGGAGGGATCGGGACGCTTGAGGAACTTTTTGAAATCATGACGCTCAATCAGCTTCACTACATCCAAAAGCCTTTGGCACTTTATAATGTGAATGGGTATTATGACAAGCTGATCGACTTTCTTAATCATGCCATGGGCGAAGGATTTCTCTATCCTGAGCAGGAGGATATGTTGATTATTTCGGATGACCCCTCGGATCTATTGGATCAAATGGCCGAATATCAAGCAAGAAGACCGGCAGATTGGTAACAAATAAAAAGGAAGGCGATGAGCCTTCCTTTTTTGATGAATTATGGATTGGGGACTTCCTGTTTTTCTTCTGGGATGAATCTGCCGATGATGATGGGGATAACGATACTGATAATCCCGATAGATGATTTCCAAGCCGAATCAGGGAGGAAATTCATCAGCATTAAATATCCTCCGCAAATGAAGAAGATTACTTTTAAAAAAAACCTGTCAAAAGCCCAAGAATAAGATAAATAGGCAAGTCCTATCAAGCTAAACATGATCATGTTTAGGAGCTGATTGGTTTCATCGGTGAAGTCTAAAAACCAGTTGGATAGTTTTGCAAATAGAACTACTATCAACAGGCCTCTAAAGACTTGTGCAGATCTGGATTTGAAAAATTTTTTCATAGAATAAATTACCCTTCAATTAGCGAAGAAATATATTCCCAGATGCTAATTACCCCCTCACCCAATTCACTTTTTCCGCAATTGGCTCTCGCTTTCCAGCAGGCCAATTATCCGTAGCTGGTTTGGCCACGTAGAAAAAGCCCATGAGCATGTCTTCGCCTTCGAGTCCGAAATCCTCCCGAGCTTCTGCCCAGAATGTCGGTCCGCCCGTACCCCAATAGCAGGCCAGTCCATGAGCGCAGGCAGTCAGGTACATGTTTTGAACAGCCATGGCAACCGCAGAGATTTCCTCCATTACCGGAATCCCTGATCCTTCGGTTCGCTTCATCAAGATGGCGATCACGTGAGAAGCTTTCAATGGCTGCTCTTTAAACTTCTGATAGGTGGCTTCGATGAAGTTGGTGCCGTTTTTCTCAGCTCTCATTTTATACATCTCAGCTTGGTAATCCGCAAACTTCTTCAGGCCCTCGCCGGTGTAGACGATGAATCTCCAAGGCTGAGTAAGCTTGTGCGTTGGTGCCCAATTAGCGTTTTCGAGCATTTCCTCGATGATGGAGTCCTCGATTGGGTCATTTTCTTTGAATTGGGCGGGAAACATGGACCGACGTCCACGAATAATTTTAGTAACCTCTTCGGTATTGAATTCGGGGTTTTGCATAGTTTCTAAGTTTTCTTTTCAAGTCAATTTCGACCTGATTTTGTTCCGTGAACAATTATTTTATTTCAACAGCCCCTCCAAAAACTTCCTCACATCCTTTGCCAAGGCATCAAAATCCTTCTGACGGTTGTACATCATGTGACCTGCCTCGTAGTAGGTCATCTCTATCCGTTCCTGAGGAAAATTATGGCGTGCAAAGGTGTATTCCGCATCAAAAAACGGAGTGATCAAATCGTAGTATCCGTTGGCTACCATCACTTTCATTCGTGTATTGCGGTGCATGGCTTCGCTCAGAGACCTCGCCGTACTCACATAAGTCGGTTCCCAATACGCCCCATCCGGCACAGGCTTCCAGTTCCAGCTGCCACCCATTCCTTCGGCTGAGGTGAAATACGGCCGATCCATCGTCACCTTTAAATCCCGCATCAGGTAGTCGTTGAATACCGCCGTGTATGCGGCACCCGTCATGTAGCTCGCCGGGTCGCCCAACACTGGTCCTTCAGCAGCCTTGTCTGTCTCGGTAGCCAAATACCTGCCGTCTAAAGTCCCGATGGCTTTGCCTTCTTCGCGCAGCAATTCTTTTTTGAAGCGATGCATCAGGATTTGATTATCAGAGCGAAGGATATACGCCTTGTCCAATCCGGTGAAGTAAGCTAGTTTTTCGGCAATGGCTTCTTTCTGTGCTTGGGTTTGCTTTTCCCCGAGGAAAAGAGAAGTCAAATACGCTCCGTAGGCAAATTCTCTCGCCTCTTGGGCAAAAGCTTCAATCGTTTTTCCTTTTCCGGCTTTGCCATGATACCAGGCGGTCACTGCTTGGGAGGGAAGGTAGGTGAAAAAGGAGGTCAGGTTATCCGCCCAACTGGACGAACCCGCATAGTCCAAAGCCTGAGAAATCAGGATGATGCCATTCAAGGCCATCGTTTGGCCACCTTCTTCCAGGACTTCAGTCACTTTGGCTGCGCGGGTGGTGCCAAAGCTTTCTCCGGCCATAAACTTTGGGGCTTGCCATCGGCCATGCTGCGTCACCCAAGTCCGCATAAACTGCGCGATCGACTCCGCATCTTCATTCAATCCCCAAAAATCGGAAGTCTTGCCCACACCTTCTATTTGGCTAAACCCAGTCCCAATCGGATCGATAAATACCAAATCCGTGAGATCCAAAAGCGCCTGTGTGTTTTCCACAAACCGATAGGGTGCGGCACCGTCATCATTCTTGGCTTCTGAGTCGGTCTTGACCACTTTGGGACCAAAAAATCCCACATGCAGCCAAATACTCGCTGAACCCGGACCTCCGTTGAAGATGAAGAGAACGGGCCTTTTGGAAGAATCTACGCCCTCGCGGATATACGAAGTCGACCACAGTGCTCCCGTCACTTCTCCTTTGGAGTTTTTCAGAAAAGTCTCCCCGACGACCGCTTTGTAGGTGATTTTTTGGCCGTTGAAAGTCCCCGTGTGGACGGATTCAAATTTCTTTGGATCGCGGGGAACCCACTTGGATTCAGTGTTATCTTCTTGGGAAAAGGAAGAAATTGAGATCAGGACTGCTATTAAAAGGAGAGTATATTTTTTCATATTAAGACAGAAATACGATTGAAATATAGTGGAAATCCACTTCGTGAAATACCATAGGAATAAACCTTGATAAATCAGGATGAAATACTTGAAATCATTTCGATTTTTTATTTCACTGAGCGAAGCGAGGTCTATTTCAATTGTTTTTCAATCGTATTTCCAAAGATTAATAATTCAACCCCACTTTGATTCCTCCATACCAATTCCTCGTCGGTGCCGGCTGGTAAAATCTACCCGCAAAGGCATTCAGGTCATTGCCCAGACTGTAGCTTTCGTCCAGTAGATTATCCACTCCTGCAAAAAGTTCCAAGTCGAAATTCCCCAAGCTTTTCACCCAGCCTGCTCTTAGATTGACCAAGTCGTAGGACTCCTGAAATACCGTATTGGCATCATTCAGAGGAATTTTTTCGGTAAACTGATGGGTGAAATTCAGGTAGATTCCTGGTCTGGTTCGGATATCCAATCTGCTGACTACATTGTGTGGAGGCACTCCGGTCAGGTCATTTCCGGAAAAGTCATTGGTTTGTTTTTTATAGTCGACAAAGGTGAAAAACTGCCCGGTGTAGGCTGTTCCGACCAAGAAGTCTTTGATGAACCCAGTGGCATTTCTCAAAATCGCGTAATCCAAAGAAGCTTCAATTCCCTTTTGATCTGTCGAACCGGCATTTCGGAAGAGTACCACGCCATTGGCATTGGTAAAGGTGGTAATCGTTTCGTCCAATTTGAGGTAGTAAGCAATGAGTTCCAGGTTAAATTTCTCTTTTCCCAGACGATAACCGATCTCGTAATTCACTCCTTTTTCCGCTTCCAGATCTAAGTTCAAGCTTCCCTCATTGGTTCGGACTTCATCGATGATGGGTGGGGAAAACCCACTGCTGATCGAGCCATAGACCGAGCTGAAAGGATTTAAGCGATAATTAAGTGCGGCTCTTGGCACCACAATCGGATCAAAGGTTCGGGTTTGAACTCCTGTTTTTCCTCCAGAAGCGTCGATTTGCCGGTCGATCTCGTAGCCGGAGAAGTTTTCACTTAGGCCCAACGTAACCAGTAGCTTTTCTGTCAGATTCAATTCGGCCTGCTGGAAGAAGAAACCTTGGTAAGTCCGGAGCTTGTCGGCAAAGCGAACCGTATCGGCCTTTCCTGTGCGGTTTCCAAAGTTTTGCGCATCGGTGATGGCATTTTGAAACTCAGCTCCTGCAATCAGGCGCAGGGCTTTTCCACCCAATTTGGTTTCATGGGTAAACTTGGTCCTAGCCCCGTAGCCAAAGCCCAATTCCTTTTTGTAATCCAAAATGAATGGATTTTCAAAGTTGTTGGTGTTGAGGTAGATCGTGGTATTGTTGCTGGTTTTCTCCGAAAAGCGATACAAATGCCCCAAGGACATTAAAATCGCCTGTTGGGAAATCGAGCTGTTTTGGTTGACCGAACCTGGCCTCGCCTGTTTTGGATTGGCGGTTACCTGGGCTTGATTGAGCGCTCCAGGAATCTGATAATTCAGGTCTGAGATCAGCAATTGAGTTCGGATTTCCTGTTTATCAGAAACAGAGAAATATCCTCCTAATTGAAACACTTGTCGATCAACAGCCGAGTGTTCGCGGTAGCCATCTGACTTTTGGCTGACATAGGAGGCCTCGATCCCGCCATTTCCTACTTGTTGGGATAGTCCCAAGCGGAATCTGGAGAGCCCGAAATCTCCCGCTAGATAGTCGGTGGAGATCCTGTTTTCGCTCAAATTAGGTTGACTGAAAAGCGAAATTGCGCCACCGTTACCAGCTCCATAAATGCTTCCCGAAGGACCTTTTACAATTTCGGAAGTACGGATATTTGCCAAGTCGAGCAGATTCAAAGCCGTAGTTCCATCAGGAGAGGTAAAAGGCACCTCATTCCAATATACTTTCACATTTCGTACTCCGAAAGGCGACCGAAGTGAACTCCCACGGATCGACACCCGATAGCTGGCAGGCGCCCGTTCCTCGATGCGAACACCGGCTTTTTGATTGAAGGCATTGACGGGAGAAATCTCATTGAATCGATTAAAATCGCGTTCGCTGACGACACTTATAGCGGCTGATTGCTCCAAAAGGGGGCGTTCGGATTCAAAAGTAGTTACGGTGACAGCTGAAAGATTAAGTACAGTTGGGATCAGCTGCACCTCAAATTCACCACTGGAAAAGGTTTTTTCCAAGGTTTCATAGCCTTCGAGGGCAAAAGAGATTTTCAGATTTTCTCCTGAGAAAGCAACAATCCCCGAAGCGTTGGTTCGAAGAATACTTTTATCAGCTTTGACCCGAACATTTTCCAAGGGAAGTCCGGTGATCTGATCGGTGATTTTGAGTTGGATCTGGGCGAAGAGCTCCAGTGAAAAAAGCAAAAAGAAGAGCGTAAATGCGTGTTTCATGGCTTGAAATTACGAGGGGATCTACGTTGTCAAAGCATTAATTTGATTAATGGTTTCAGAATTGAAGATAGTTTTCTAAAGTTTTTGAAATACTTCCTTTTGAACAGGTTCGTCAAATCAGCAAGTGAAAAGTATGCTCTAATTTCTCAGGGTGCCGAAGGTTTCCACTCAGGGCAATGTTTTTTTATTATTTTTAAAAACTCGTATTTCTTTATTAAAAAAATTCAAAAGTCTGTTTCCAGATTCTTCCGATGAAAAAGATTCTTTTCCCGCTGTTGCTGCTTACACTCAGTTTTTGTCAGGAAAAAGCCGCGCCCCCAGAGCCAGTATTGCCCGTGCCTGATGCCCGACAGATTGCTTGGCAGGAGCTTCAGTTTTACGGATTTGTCCATTTCAATATGAATACCTTCTCCGACCGGGAATGGGGATTTGGAGATGAAAAGCCGGAGCAGTTTAATCCCACTGCACTCGATGCCAGACAGTGGGCTCGGATCGCCAAGGAAGCCGGTATGAAAGGCCTGATCATCACGGCCAAGCACCACGACGGATTTGTCCTTTGGCCGTCAAAGTACACCGAGCATTCGGTGAAAAACAGTCCTTGGCGTGACGGAAAAGGCGATTTGATCCAAGAATTTGTGGATGCCTGTCGGGAATATGGGCTCAAAGTCGGGATCTATTATTCCCCTTGGGACCGAAATCATCCCGACTATGGCAAGCCCGAATACATCACCTACATGCGCAATCAGCTGACCGAGTTGCTGACCAATTACGGAGAAATCTACGAGGTCTGGTTTGATGGTGCCAATGGCGGAACAGGTTGGTATGGAGGAGCCAATGAGGAGCGTAAGGTGGACAAATTCAGCTATTACGACTGGCCAACGACCCATGAACTGGTTCGTAAGCTTCAGCCCGGCGCCATGATGTTCAGCGATGCCGGACCTGATGTACGCTGGGTGGGCAACGAAGACGGCTACGCGTATGAGACCACTTGGTCCAATCTGATGCGGGATTCGGTCTATGCCGGCATGCCTGATTTTGATAAATGGGCCACAGGTCAGGAAAATGGGACCCACTGGGTTCCCGCCGAATCCGATGTAAGCATTCGTCCGGGATGGTACTACCACACCTATGAGGACCACAAAGTGAAAACGCTTCCGGATCTGATGGAGATTTATTACAACAGCATCGGGAGAAATAGCTCCCTGTTGATCAACTTCCCCGTGGATACCCGAGGCTTAATCCATGAAAAAGATGAAGAAGCCATTTTGAAAATGGCAGCCAAAGTCAAAGAAGATTTTGCAGTCAATCTCGCTAAAGATGCTTCCTTCGAAGCAAGCGCAGATCGAGGCAAAGGATATACGGCAGATTTCCTAAATGACGGGGATTTCAATACGTACTGGACTACACCCGATGGACAGTTACAGGCTTCCGTGGAGGTGGATTTTGGGAAAACAGTTTCCTTCAACCGTCTCCTGATTCAGGAATTTGTCAATCTTGGGCAACGCGTGAAAGCTTTTTCCCTGGAAAAAGAAGTAAACGGTAGCTGGGAAAAAATCGCAGAAGGGACCACGATCGGGTACAAGCGGATTTTGAGATTTCCAGATACGGAAGCCCAGAAGATCCGAATCAACTTCCTGGATGGAAAAGGTATTCCGGTGATTTCTGAAATTGGCGTCTATTCCGCTCCTGCCTTGCTTTTTCCTCCTAAAATCACCCGAACTCCCGAAGGAAAAGTAACCATCCAAGCCGCAGAATCTGAGTTGGAAGTCTTCTTTACCACGGATGGATCTGCTCCAAAAGTTGGGCAAAACGCCTATTCCGATGCCTTTGACCTTCTTCAGCCCGCTACTTTTCAGGCTATCGCGGTAGATCCCAAAACCGGAAAAACCTCCGATCCTGCCCGAGTGGATTTTGACCTAGCCAAAGGCAGCTGGAAAGTCATTTCATCCGATACGCTTGCCATTCGCGCCGTCGATGAGCGTGCTACTTCTTATTGGACTTCAACTACCAATGACTTGACCATTGATCTTGGTCAGGAAGTCGATTTGAAAGGGTTTACCTATCTGCCGATGCAAGCCAGATACCCTAGCGGATACATCGCGGATTATGCCTTGGAAGTCAGTGGTGATGGAAAAAGCTGGAAGCGGGTCGCTCAAGGTGAATTTTCCAATATCAAAAACAGCCCGATCGAGCAGATCATAAAAATGGATGCCGTGAAAGCCCGATTTGTTAGGTTAAAGGCCCTTCGGACGGTAGATGGAAATGCTGCTACGTTTGGGGAGTTTGGGGTGATTACCCGATAATCTCAGCCTTGTAAAATTCAGGTAGGGATTTTTCGATAAAATCCCTACTTTCTGGCTTCAATTGCTTTAACCCAATCTATCGCCTTTACCTATGAACAGACGACATGCTTTGCGGCATATTGCGCTGATATCCGGAGGACTTGCCCTGATTCCTTCCTGTGACTTCAGCAAAGACGACATCCTCGCCGCCTACAAAAATCTGAAAGTTACCGCCTCCCAAAAAGCGCTTCTTGCAGCCATTTCCGATACCATCATTCCAGCCGGAGAAATCAAAGGAGCGCTTGATCTAGAGGTGCCTGACTTTATCCTCGTGATGGTCAATGACTGCTTTACCAAGGAAAATCAGGAGAAATTCAGCGCAGGATTAATTGCCTTCCCCGATTATGTCCAAAAGACCGCAGGAAAGAAATTCGACGCCCTTTCCACCAAAGAGAAAGAAGAATTGATCCTCAACGGAACCAAGCTCGAAGGCGATGACACACCGGAGGGAAAAGAGCGAGGCAACATCGCATACTTCCTCAATTCCACCAAGCGATTCACCATCCAAGGATACATGGCCTCCGAATACATCCAAACTGAAATCATTCCTTATTCCCTTATACCTGGCGAATACAATGGCGCCGTTTTGATCACTGACCTTCAAAAACCTCGCATCAATGGCTAATCTGAATATCCGTAGCAAACAGGAGCGAACCTATCAAGCCATCGTCATCGGTTCGGGCATTAGTGGGGCTTGGGCTGCAAAAGAGTTTTGCGATTTGGGTGTAAAAACACTTATGCTGGAGCGCGGCCGCAATGTGGAGCACATCAAAGACTATCCGACTACCAATATGCTACCTTACGAATTTCCCCATCGGAACCAGATTCCTCAGGAGATTCAAGAAGCCAATCCGGTGATCAGCCGATGCTATGCCTTCCGTGAAGATGCGATGCACTTTTTTGTGAAAGACACCGACCATCCTTATGTGCAGGAGAAGCCTTTTGACTGGATTCGAGGCTATCAAGTAGGCGGTAAATCGCTTCTTTGGGCCAGACAGGTGCAGCGTTGGTCTGACTTTGATTTTGACGGGCCGGCTCGTGACGGTTTTGCCGTAGATTGGCCGATTCGATACAAAGACATCGAAAAATGGTACAGCCATGTGGAGAAATTTGCCGGGGTTTCCGGCTTCAAAGATGGCATAGCCCAACTTCCCGATGGAGAGTTTTTGCCAGGGTATGAGTTGAATGTGGTGGAGAAATACTTTGCGGAGCAGCTTAAAAAGCACTACGGCAATGACCGACACATGATCTCGGCCCGCTGTGCGCACATCCATGGCAATGCCGAATACTACGCCCAGCAGGGTCGGGCCATGTGCCAAAACCGTAACCTCTGTCAGCGAGGATGTCCGTTTGGGGGCTACTTCAGTTCCAACTCATCGACCATTCCTTGGGCTTTGAAAACAGGCAACTTGACCCTCCGACCTGATGCGGTGGTTCACTCCATCATCTATGATGAGGAAAAAGGAAAAGCGACCGGGGTACGCATCATCGACCGCCTGACCAAGGAAACTGAGGAATTTTACGCTGATGTGATCTTTGTGAATGCCGCAGCGCTAAATACCAATGCGATTTTGCTCAACTCGACTTCAAACCGGTTCCCGAATGGACTGGGTAATGACAATGGACTGCTTGGCAAATACGTGGCTTTCCATAATTACCGCGCCCGAGTATCGGGTGAATACGAAGGTCATTCCGAATTTACCACTTCCGGAGGTAGACCGACGAGCGGCTATTTTCCAAGATTCCGAAACGTGTACAAGCAGGAGACAGACTTCCTCCGTGGCTATGCAGCGGGATTCTCTGCTAGCCGTGGCTCAGGCCCGGATACCAGCGGTATCGGCATGGACTTGAAAAACAGTCTGCTCAATCCGGATAAGTATGGACCGTGGCGAGTGGGTTCGCACATGATGGGAGAGACGATCCCGAAGGAAACCAACTTTGTCGCCCTCGATCCGAATCAAAAAGACGAATGGGGCATGCCTCAGCTTCGAATCAGCGTAGACTACGACGATAACGATGAGAAAATGGTCAAGGACTACATCGAGCAGATGACGGAGATGTTTACCAAGGCTGGATTTACCAATATCCAATCTGCCGACAGCAAACAGGCGCCGGGCTTGGACATTCACGAAATGGGAGGGGTACGCATGGGCAAAGATCCTAAAACCTCCCTTCTCAATGCCAACCATCAGTTGCATGCCGTGCCGAATGTCTATGTGACTGACGGCGCTTCGATGACTTCTACTTCTACCCAAAATCCATCCTTGACGTACATGGCATTTGCGGCAAGAGCGGCACATCATGCGGTGGCGGAAAGCAAAAAGTAAAGTTTGAAAGCTTGCCTGCCGCAGGAAGGCAGAAGTTAGAAATCAGAAAGCTGAAAAATGGCCCAAGTCGAGAGATTTGGGCTTTTTTGTTATTAAAAAGGCAATTTCCCCAAATCCACATTGCCCCCGGATAGGATGATTCCTACTTTTTTACCTGCAAACCTTTCTTTATTCGCCAATAAAGCCGCCAATGGTACAGCACAGGATGGCTCGATGATGATTTTCATCCGCTCGTAGACCAGTCGCATGGCTTCGATGATCTGCGGGTCGGTGGCAAGCAGGATGTCATCTACGTACTTTTGAATCAATTCAAAATTCAACTTGCCCAACGATGTCAAGAGCCCGTCGGCGATGGTATTTGGACCGGTTTGCGGGATAATATGTCCGGCATGAAAAGATCGAAAAGCATCATCAGCACCGGCAGGTTCTCCGGCAATGACTTCGATTTCCGGATTGATGTAGTGGGCTGTCAAAGCTGTTCCCCCCAAAAGACCACCACCTCCTACAGGAGCCATGACAATATCTAGATCCGGTTGATCTTCCAATAGTTCGAGCACGCAAGTGGCTTGCCCTTCGATCACATCCATATAGTCATATGGTGGTATAAAGGTCGCTCCGGTTCTTGCTACGACCGCTTCAAGGGTAGTTTCCCGTGCTTTGAGGTTGGGTTCGCACTCGATGATTTCTCCTCCGTAGCCTTTGACCGCTTTCTTTTTGATCTCGGGGGCATTGGAGGGCATTACGATATAGGAAGGAATTCCCGCCACACTGGCAGCGCGGGCGAGGGCGGCAGCATGATTACCGGAAGAGTGTGTCGCGACACCTTTGGTTCTTTCCTCTGGACTGAGTTTCATCACGGCATTGGCAGCTCCTCGGGCTTTGAAAGCACCGACTTTTTGAAAGTTTTCGCACTTAAAATAGATCTCGCAACCTGCGATTTCATCAATTGCTGTACAGGTCAAGATAGGAGTGCGATGGATAAACGACTGAATGCGGGCATGTGCCGCGCGGATATCGGAGAGGGTCGGAAAATTCATGGGTTAAAGATAGGGGAAGGGAAACAAAGTGGAAATACTGTTGAAATACAATCGAAATACACTTCGCTTCGCTTCGTGAAAAATTGAAAACCTGAGATTCAATCGGCTCAAAAACTTTAAAATAGGGGTTAAATACGGCTCAATTTTATTTGGATTTGAGCCGTATTTCTTGCGAAAATGAGCCGATTCCTGAAGATTCATTTCCCGCTGATTGACGCAGATCTGAATCGCTGATTTAAGGTGATCTCACTTTTAGATCCTATCAAAATCTGTGGCAATCCGTGACTTTTTCTGCGTGGATCTGCGGGAAACTGAAAAATGTTACCACCTATTATTACCTCTCTATATCAAGCTATCCTTTCCACTTAAAGCTTTTCTCATCAATTGCCCGCATGGTACATAGCACCCCATCGAGATGGTCGTATTCGTGCTGGATCAGTTCTGAAATCGCTCCATCCACAGTCCAGCTTTGTTTTTCCCAGTTTTCGTCTAAATATTCCAATGTCAGACTTTGGTGACGTTTCACTTTCACCAGCAGATTGGGAAAGCTCATGCAGTCATCCCACAGCTCAAAAAGCTCTTCACTAAGCCCCTTCAGTTCGGGATTGAGAATGATGAAAGGCCGATCCAGATTCAGATAAAACATCCGCTTCATGATCCCCAATTGAGGAGCGGCGATTCCCCTTCCAAATCCATACACTCGGCGGATATCTTCCATGGCTTCGTGCAGCTGTTGAGTCCATTCCGTTACCATTGGAAGGTCAGATTTCAAAACAGGTTCGCAAACTTCATAGAGTCGAGGATCGCCGAGTTTGAGAATGTCGTGGATGGTTTTCATAGTACTAAGGTAAATATGCTTTGCGAAATACAGTAGAAATAAACCTCCCTGCGGTCGGTGAAATATGTTGATCCAGCTTTTGCTTCAAGAGTGGAATTTCGCCAAATATTTCGGCCAACGAAGTTGGACCTATTTCAATTGTATTTCTACCATGTTTCAAGTGTAATTCCCTTACTTTTGCGCCATGAATTACCTTTCAGTTGAGAATCTCAGCAAGGCTTTCGGGGAACGAAAGCTTTTTTCAAATATATCCTTTGGCATTTCCCAAGGACAAAAGATCGCTCTCGTCGGAATCAATGGCGCAGGCAAGTCCACTTTGATGAAAATCATCATGGGCCAGGAGATCGCCGATACCGGCCAAGTGGCCATCAATAACGCTGTGAAGATTGCCTATGTGCATCAGAATCCGGTGTTTGATTCCAATCTGACCATCTATCAGACGATATTTGACCAAAGTAATTCGGAGGTCCTTCGGGTGATCGAGGACTATCATAAAGCCATGCTCGATGCCGAGCGGGGCATTGACAACTCCGATCAGATGTCCAAGCTGTTTGAGAAAATGGATGCGCTTCAGGCTTGGGATTTTGAGTATCAAGTGAAAGAAGTACTTGGAAAATTGGGGCTCCACGACACCGAACTCCCCGTGGGAAATCTCTCCGGTGGTCAGCGGAAGCGGGTGGCTTTGGCCAAAGCTATTCTCGAAAAGCCAGATTTACTTCTACTCGACGAACCAACCAACCACTTGGACTTGGAGACGATCGAATGGCTGGAAGATTACCTGGCCAAGGCCAATCTGTCCATTTTCATGGTTACGCACGACCGTTACTTTTTGGATAAGGTGACCAACGAAATCCTCGAACTCGATCAGGGGAAAATCCATCGGTACCAAGGTAATTACGGCTACTTTTTGGACAAAAAAGCCGAGCGACTTCAGATCGAAGACATTGAGATCGAAAAGGCCAAAAGTCTCTACAAAAAGGAGTTGGACTGGATTCGTCGTCAGCCTAAAGCCCGTGGAACCAAAGCGAAATACCGCGTGGATGCTTTCGAAGAAACCAAAGAAAAAGCCTTCACCAAGCGGGAGGAACGGGATATTGAACTTTCAGTATCTACCCAACGCCTAGGGAATAAGATTCTTGAAATCGAGAAAATTAGCAAGTCCTTTGATGAAAAGACGCTTGTCAAGGACTTTTCCTACATCTTCAAAAAGAAAGACCGGATCGGTATCGTGGGACCAAATGGTGCCGGAAAGACGACTTTTCTGAAAATGATCACCGGATTGCTTGATCCGGATGCAGGAAAAATTTCAGTTGGTCAAACCACCGCTTTTGGCTATTACCGTCAGGAAGAGGACCGTTTTGACGAAGAAAAGCGACTGATCGATGTGGTGAAGGAAGTGGCCGAAGTGGTGGTGTTGGACAAAGGACAGACGATCACCGTGAGTCAGTTTTTGACCCAGTTTGGCTTTCCGCCCAAGCAACAATTCACACCGATCGGAAAGATGAGTGGAGGTGAGAGACGTCGACTTCAGCTCCTGATGGTGTTGATCAAGAATCCAAACTTCCTGATACTCGACGAACCGACAAACGATCTGGACTTGATGACCTTGAATATCCTGGAGGAATTTTTGGATACTTTCCCCGGCTGCCTGATCATCGTGTCACACGACCGGTACTTTATGGACCGATTGGTCGAGCACTTGTTTGTGTTTGAAGGAGAAGGGAAAATCAAGGATTTCCCGGGGAATTATACTGATTTCAGGGAATGGGAGAAAGAAAACAGTAATCAGTATCAAGGCACAAGTATCAAGACTTTAGAGCCAAGAAACGAGATCCAAGACACAAAAATCGAGGAAAAGCAGGTCAAAGTAGAAAAGCCCATTTCTGCAACGAAGGTTAAAGCGAGCTTTAAGCAAAAGCAGGAATTCAAAAAGATCAACGAGACGATTGCCAAGTTGGAGGGAGAAAAGTCGACGATCTCCGATCAGATCGCTGCCGGAACCTCCGATGTCAATCAGCTGATGACCTGGACCAATCGCCTGCAAGCCATTGACAGGGAATTGGAAGAATTGGAGCTGGCTTGGCTGGAATTGAGTGAACTGGATGGGATAGAATAAAAGGGAAATACAGTGGAAATTCTGTTGAAATAAGCCTTCCTTCGTCAGGCGAAATATAGCATTACTAGAATATGTCAATATATTTCAAAGCTTCTATTTCAATAGTATTTCACAAAGCGAAGCGGAGTTTATTTCAACTGTATTTCTAAATATTTCCCTTCAAAAAATCCTGCCTCAAGTCTTCCGGAAATTTCTCAATGGCGTACCTCAAGGCTGTTCTGGGTAGGGTTTGGTAGTGCTTTTTCAGAAACTCCAATTCTACTTCAAAATTCCGATTTCCGATTTCCCGTAGCATCCAGCCGACAGCTTTGTGCATGAGGTCATGGGAATGGTTTTTGAGCCTTCCCGCCAATGCCAAAGCATCAGCAAACTCCCCTTTTTTGATCCAAAAATAGCTGCTGATCATGGCCACCCGCTGCCGCCAAAGGTGCCCGGAATCTGCTAATTCATAGAACAGTGTCTTTTCTTTTTTCCAGTAAAAATGCCCCAAAATTTGATAGCAAGAACTGTCTACCAGATCCCAGTTGTTCACAAAGTCCAGTTGAGAAAGGTAAAAATTGACCAGAGCCATCTTGTCCGGTTCAGACTTGGTCTTTTCATAGCGATAAACCAAAGCCAACAATCCTGTCAACCGAACCTCATGAAATGGATGTTGAATCAATCGAGTAAGTTCTTCTAAACTTATTTCTTTAAAAAATTGCTTGGCAATCTGTCTTTGATCGGGAACTGTCACCCCCAAAAAAAGATCTCCTTCTCCGTACTCTCCGGGTCCGGTTTTGAAAAATTTGGGCAAAAAAGAAGCCTTTTCAGGAATTGCTTTTTCCCTCAGGGCTTCGATAATTTGTTCGGTCAAACCACTCATTGAGTAAAGATATCTAGTGCTTTTTGGATAAGGTTATCGACTGTTTTCTCTGCATCTGAATCAAATTTTTTCAATGGACGATTGGCGACGATGGCATTTAGACTTAGCATTTCATGGCCAAGCAACTTCCCTAACGCATAATATCCCGCGGTTTCCATTTCAAAATTGGTCAGTCGCTTTTCTCCGATATTTAATCCGCCAAGTCGCTCGATCATCCGGTCAAATCGTGGTTTGAGACGGACCTCTCGTCCTTGAGGAGCATAAAATCCCGGACAAGTCAGGGTTACCCCTTGTTTTATTTCGCTTGGGAGTTTTCCCAAAAGTTTTCTAGAGGCCTTAGCTTGATAGGGGTAGAAAGGCAAGTTTAGCTCCATTTGGATCGCCCGAGCAATACTTTGATCTTCTTGCAATGCTGGGTAATAGGCCATCAACGTATCCATTCCGATTCCGATTTCAGATGCCAGCATCGTGCCTACAGGAAGATCTGCCTGCATACTGCCTGATGTGCCGATTCGAATGATCTGAAGGCTGTTTTTTTCAGGTTTGATCAGTCGTGTTTCCAGATCTACATTGACCAATGCATCGAGTTCGGTCATGAGTATCTCGATGTTGTCCGTGCCCATTCCGGTACTGATGACCGTCACCCGCTTCCCGTTTTTCCAACCGGTGTGGGTGATAAATTCCCGCTTTTGAAGCTTGAAATCGATCTGATCAAAGTACTGGGAAACCAACGGAGCACGGTCTGGATCACCCACGGTAAAAACAGTTGAAGCCAGGTGTTCTGGCTTCAAATGCAAATGATAAATACTCCCGTCAGAATTGATAATCAGTTCAGACGCAGGAATGGGTTGATTCTCCATGGAGTTTTTGGATTAGTTCTTTGGATGGCTTACGGTGCAGTCCTTTGTAAGGATTGTATCCGTTGGTATTTTTTTGGTAGTAGCCGGTTCCGTCGTAAGGTCGCTTTTCGGGATGTTCTTTGCATTCTGGAGAACAAGCCCCATCGAGTTCCCATCCGCAGGCTTCACAGATTGCCAAGTGCTCATTACAGCTTGGATTGGCGCAGTTAACCATTCGGTCACTGGCAGTCCCGCACACGTGGCATTTGGACACGATGGTTGGATTCACTTTGTTGACTTCCACTGCGATTCGGTTGTCAAAGACATAGCATTTGCCTTCGAAATCTTCACCTCCAGCCTCCATGCCGTACTTAATGATGCCGCCATGCAGCTGGTACACATCTTCAAAGCCCTGCTCCAAGAGGAATGCAGAAGCTTTTTCACATTTGATACCTCCAGTGCAATAGGTAAGTACCTTTTTGTTTTTGAGGTGCTCGAGTTCCTTTACTTTATCCGGAAAATCGCGGAAGTTGTCGATATCCAACGTGATCGCATTTTTGAATCGACCCAACTCATGCTCGTAGTTGGAGCGAACATCCAGAATAACCACATCCTCCTGATCTTTCATTTTCTTGAATTCTTCAGGTTCCAGATGCTTGCCTGTTTTCACATTTGGGTCGAGGTGGCGAAGGGATGAGTGCACGATCTCCGGCTTGTAGCGCACGTGGATTTTGGCAAAGGTATGCGTTTCGTGGTAGTCGATCTTGAATTCAGTCTTGGCAAATCGAGGATCGGCATGAATATAGGCCATGTACTTTTCGCAGTCTTCGATGAGACCGGAAACGGTACCATTTAAGCCTTCGTCGGAGATGATGATCCGACCTCTAATGTTGTTTTCTACGCAGAAGAGGTGATGTTCTTCCCGGTATTCCTCGGGATTTGAGATCTGCGCGTAGCAGTAGTACAGCAATACGCTGTAGGGTTTGTTTGGTGTGTTTTCCATAACTAGAGCCCTGTTTCGGCAGGGTGTTTTGGGTTTGGGTTTTGATTTCGGATTTCAGATCTCGGATAGTTCGATATTCATCATTCCAAATTCAGGGTTCATTATTTCAATAAATTTTGATTTTAGATTTAGGACAAATCAGACGCAAAAGCCCGTAAATCGTAAATCCCAAATCGTACTTCTACTTGACTTTCGCTGCCGGATTTCCGAAGACGGTTTCATTTTTTCCAACTGAGGAAATGACTACTGATCCTGCACCCACTCGAGCTCCTTTCCCTATGGTCACTCCTGCTACGATCGTCACTCCAGACCCAATGAACGCTCCTTCTTCGATGGTGACCTCGGCATTGATGATGGAACCAGCACCTACTTGCACAAAGTCCTGAATTTTCACTTTGTGGTCGACAATTGCACCGGTATGAAAGATACAGTGGCTTCCGACCTCAGCACCTGCTCCAATGAGCACATTGGCATTGATAAAGTTGCCATGTCCTAAAGCCGCATCTGTCGACACATAGGCTCGCTGGTGGATGGCATTGACGGGCTGCACTTTTCGGTTTTCGAGTAGCATGTCTACCAAAAACTTTCGGTATTTGCTGTCATCCACTGCCACAAAAGCTTCAGTCTTTTTACCGATCAATTTCAAAAATCCCTCATCTTCGGTATGACCCAGCACCGGCACATTGTTGATTTCGGTCTGATGTAGACTAGCATCTTCCTCTAGAAATCCATATACAATGACCTGATTGCTGTTGAAAATCTCAAGTGCAGGATGGGCGATGCCTTTTGCACCCAGAATGATCACTGGTTTATCCATGAATTTGTTGGGTTTTGAATTGCAAAAGTAGGGTAATTGTGGTGCTTGCGCAAAGCTTCATTTGGATTGTCCCTTGAGTAGGCTTTGACCGATCTTGCAATTGAGGCATTTTTGAGGCTGACAGTAGCTTCTGTAAAGTCCGATCATCCCTTGTGAGTCGAAGGCATTCTCAGCCTTCCAAGCCTTTTCTTCATACTTTCTGATGATGAAGTTATTCTCCGCAGGAATGGTTTGCATAAGGTCAAAGCAGCGTTCTTGCCATTCGGATTGCTCGAAATATCTGCCATAGGCAAACCAAAGCGGAATCACGAAATTGATGATCAAGAGCTCCAAAGTTTGCCCTGAAATGCCTCTGGAGGCAGTTTTTTCGGCAGGTTTGCCAAAATTGTAGTGGTGTTGCCAGTAATCGGAAGGCTTGACTTGAAGGAGTTTTTTGAAGGCCGAAAACTCCCTGCTGTCTTCCATCACGGACTGAAGGAGGTTGGGAGCTTGGGATAAAATAGCAGCTAACTGCGCGATTCGGAGGGTGGGGAAATTGGTTGGTCTCGCTCCCATAAATGACCATTGCTGTCGGCTGAGTTTTTGTACCCAGCTGAATTTTTTCTGATAAAAATCATACTCCCGAATCAGGTGTTGTGCGTAAGGTTCGTCTGATTTTTCGGGCAATAGTCCTGCTTGACCCAACAGCATAGCCTCAAGAGCTGATACCTGGGTTCGGTGTTTTTGGAGGGTTTTATAAGGTACCAATGCAGCAAGCTCGCTCATTGGGGTAGAGTTGATTTTGAATCCAAAACAGGTAAATAGCCATCGGTAGGCAGTTTCTTCCCAATCGCCTTTGGTTTGATCTAGAATGGATAGGATCAGTTTGGATTTTTCCAGCAGTCGTTCCACTAATGCTTTTTCCAAAGCCGAAAATCGGATGATTTCAGGAACTGATTTCATGGCGTGTGCACAGGGAAGGTCAGATTTGAAGTCAAGGAGGTTTTCGTAGTTTCTCCAGATTTCTAGAAAAATTTTTCCCTTCAGTTCTAAGGTTGGCATTGGAGTGCCATCGTTACGGTAGACTACTTTGTCATTTTCCCAAACCACATGGAGGATCACTGAATTGTAAGCTGGATCTCCACCATGGGCATGCTGCTTCCATTCAGAAGCTAATCGGTGAACCTCCACGTGGCCATGTAAAGTGACCCCGTCGAGAACCAACGAAGCATCCCGGAAGTCAGGCCCTTCTCCTTGGTTGTGAAATCCCACATTCAGAATCTGCAAGTGTTGTCCATCTACAGTTAGCAGATTTTTGCGGTCGAAGTATTGGTACTTCCAGACCAGCTGTAAAAAGTCTTCCCTGAAATTCATAAAAATCTAGTGACTAAAAGTTTTGTACAAATATGTAAAATACTTTCAATCAGGCAAATAATAGTCTTTTAATCTTTGGTAAGCCATTTAATACTCTGGTTGATTTCTGATAGATTCGTTGGAAACTGAAAAAGTCTGTCCGGAATCCAGACAGACTTTTCCAATTAAACCCATTTCTATTTATAATATGCTATCTATTGCTTAGCTAGGATCCCAGAATAATCTTGTAGTCAAGTTGTCTGAGCCTTGTACCACAGAGTAGTTTTCTTTGTTGTAGGTCTGCTCCGAGCCTGGATAAATCCAACGGAGAGGAGGCTGTCTCTGCTGATTGGAGTCATCGTTCCAGAAAGTCAGCTGAACCAATCCGATTCTTCGCAACTCAGCCCAGTTTTCGTTCGGTTGGATTACATTGAAATGCAACCATTTCTGATTGGCAATTAAGCGCATTCTTTCTGTAGGAGTAGTTGCGGCATCCCAAGAGATGGCACCTTTAGCCAAGTAATTGGAAATGTCCTGTGCGGTCGGATTTGCAGGTGCAGCCACGATACCGTTGTTACTGATGCTCCTCAAGAATTGATAGAAACCAATAGACTGCTTGATTGCTTCCTCGTAATGAGTTTTGGCGGTGGACAGCTGGTTTTTCTTCAAGTAGTATTCTGCGGCAAGCAAATGAACCTCAGCTGCGGTGAATATCACGCCAGGGAAAAACTGGTTACGGCTGATGGTCGATCTGTTGTAGATGGTCAAGGTATTGGATCCTACCAATTGAGTTTGTACAGAAGCAGACAAAAGCGGATCCAATCCTATGTATTCACCTTTTGCTTCAAGACCTGGTTCAAATACAAATGGAAGTCTTGGATCTTGGTTGTTTTTCATGTGATCTACAATCACCTTACCTGCAATGTTACCATTCCAATCTTCCAAGCCGCTCTGGAAACTCGTCTGCGAGATCAAGGTGCCAAGTGCGTGGATTTTCCAAGTGATGTTCGTGGCGTTGCTGCTGGCAATCGGATAGCTGCTTGGATTGGAAAGGATGGCTCCGATTTCCTGATCCGCTCTAGCCTGGAATGCACTGCTGCTGCTTACTCTGGTAAGCATGCGTAGTCTTAGGGAGTTTACATAGACTTTCCAAAGCTGAAGGTCACCACGGTTGATCAAATCCTGAGTTCTGAATTCTACCAAAACGGCATTTTTAACCGTAATTGAGTTTAACTCATCAGCAAAGGCCTTCAGATCATTCAGCATTTTAGTGTAGATATCTGTGGCTTTGTCATAGCTCGCATAGGATTTGGAGTAATCTCCCCCATTGGTGCTGAGCATCCCTGCCTTGCTCCATGGAATATCCCCATGCAAATCAACTACCTGCTGTGTGTGATCATAGAAGTAGGTAGCCGCAGCGATCATGTAGATTCTGTTGTCTTGCTTTTCTACGTCCGACAGGTTGTTGTACACTTTTTCTATCTCACGGTACTGGGCTAAGAAGGAGTAGTAATTGTTCCAACGGTCTCCGATAGCAGCTCCGCCGGGTACATATTGATTTTCAGCATTCACCCAGCCTACAGTCTGATTGAAGCGGTTGCTGGTAATACGGTGAACGACGAAGTAGTTCCAATAGCTAGGGAGGACATACTCTCTATTGGTGAAGATCATACCGGAAAACTGCTTGCCTACTGTTGTCTGAGACAGTTTGGATGGATCCCGATAGTTTTCTTCAAAGTCTGACAGGCTACAGGCAGAGATGCTAGCCAATAGCAGGACGTTAAGAATGATATATTTGATTTTCATTTTAGTCTTGAATTAGGATTACCACTCAGTTAGAATTTGGCTCTCAACATGACCCCAAAGGTTCTTGTAGCAGGGTTGGTGCCCGCACTGGTCAAGGTCTGAGTCCATCTTGAACCACCGGTCAATACTTCAGGATCCAGATCCTTTAGGTTACGATAGAAGAAGAATAGGTTTCTTCCAAACAGAGAAAGGTTCACATTAGATGCCCCGAATTTGGCCGCGATGTGATTTGGCAAGGTGTAACCCAAGTTCATTTCTCTCATCTTGAAGAAGGTATTTTCTTCGATGTACAATTCATATCTCGAAGAGCTATACTGTGGGCCTCCCCAGTTGTAGGTTCTTTGGAAATATAAAGCCTGAGAGATCACATTGGTATTTGGCTGTCCGTCAGCAGTCACACCTTCCATCAGCATACCGTCGTGGTATACTTTTTCTCCGTTTGGTCCGGTAGCTTGGTTAGTTTGAACACCTTTGCCATTAGACATATAATAAGAAAGGCCACCGGATTCCTTGTTTCTGAATTTCAAGCTTTCTTCGGTCAGACCACGGCTTTTCATCCAATTGATACCGGTTGGCATTACGTGTCCTCCGATTTGGAAGTCGGCCAGCATGGATAGGGAGAAGTTTTTGTAGTTGAAGGTATTGATGATACCACCTACTGCTTTTGGCATGGCGTTGCCTACTTTGATCCAGTTTTGGTCATCTATTTTGTAGAGACCGTTAGGCTGTACGATTTTGTCTCCGTTGGCATTGGTGGCTATCGGTCTGGCATAGAAGTCACCCATCGGACGTCCCACTACGGATCTCAATTGGGCTGCATTACCGTCGTAATCAGCATGTAGAAGCTCTGTGGCACCGTCAGTGAGTTTTTCTACTGTATTGATGTTTCGTGCAATATTAAAAGTTGCATCCCAAGTAAATGATCCTCTTTGCGCTAGGGTGGCGTTAAGGGATAGCTCGACACCTTTATTTCGCAGCGTACCGATATTGGTTAATACTGAATTAGCTCCTGAAGAGGCCGGTAAAGTCAGAGGAAGGATCTGATCTCGGATTTGAGCGTTGTAGTAGGAGATGTCCAGTCGTAGTTTGTCAGAAAACAAACGAGTGTCCATACCGATTTCAAATTCATGTTTTTGCTCTGGACGGATTCCGTCATTTCCAAAGCTTGATGGAATTACGGTATACAAAACATTAGAACCGCCCGGCTGCTGTGTACCCAATGTATTTTGGCTATAGGCAATGTTTGCACCATATACATCAGGATAGTTACCCACGATACCCCACGATCCTCTCAATTTGGAAAAGGTAACGAAAGAAGGAAGCGTTACCATATCCGAGATCGCCAAGCTAGTGTTGACCGATGGGTAGACAAAGGTGTTATTGTTTGGATTCATGGTAGAAGTACGGTCCTGTCTGATGGTTCCTTCTACAAACCAGAAGCCTTTGTAATCCAAATTCACTGTTCCCAAGACTGCATCGATTACTCTGGAGCTTCTTCTGGAGTTGTTGTTTGGGATATTGCTCGAAGCAACCATGTCAAACAAATTCTCTGTACTCAAGCCACCGTTTGTACTTCTGGATACCATGTTAAAGGTCTCTTTGGTGGCGGTATATCCGGCCATCGCGCTTAGTGTCACATCTTCTGTTAGCTGCTTTCGGTAATTTAGCATGAAGTCACTGTAGAGGATGTTGAAGTTTTCGTTCATCATTCCAAATCCACCTGATGGACCAAAAGCAAGAGGACGCTCGGTTGCAATTCTATCCTCAGAATATCTGTTGGTAAAATCTGTTGAGAATCTAGCTCTAAAGCTCAGGTCAGAGGTAATCTGGTAGTGATTGGTCAAGCTGGTGATCACCCGGTTGGATAGTTCTGAAGAACGATGCTTGTTGACTCTCCATACATAGTCTGCGATGTCACCCAAAAATCCGTTTCGTCGGATGTTTTCCTCTGGAGTCAAACTTTGTCCGTTTCCTGTTACGAATCGGTATCCTCTGCTCGTCTGATAGCGGTTCAGGTACCAGGCACCATTGTCGAATCGGGTCATCATACCTGTGAAGTTGTTGATCATTCGATCTACAGATACTGGTCTGTTCTCAGTATTCTGGTTGATGTAATTGATCATCAAATCGGTTCTGAATTTCTTCGAAATACGGAAGGTAGAATTCAGGTTGGCGATGTTCTTGCTGTTTTTGGAATTTAAGCTTAGTGCTTCATTGTCCTGTCTCGTTAGAGAAAGGCGGAAGTCTGCTACATCAGTGCTGTTGGAAACCGCCACATTGACTTGTGAGTTTACTGGGCTGTTGAATAGAGCGGCATAATTATTTTTTTGAGCTACGTAAGGGCGCATTTCTCCATCCCAACTCATGATCGGCTGACCGTCAAATTCTGGCCCGAAGTTGATAGTAGTGCTGGGTAATCCTCTGATCGTACCATCATAGAGAATAAACCCTTCCGCATTCTGGCCAAGGTTGAATACATGTGATGGACCACCTGGACCTCTAACGTTTTGGTATCTTGGAAGGTAAGCGATTCGGTCTTGAGAATAATTTGCATTGAAATCCACTGTGAAGCCCTTTTTACCGGAAGCTCCTTTTTTGGTAGTGATCAATACGACACCGTTTACTGCTTCAGATCCATAAAGTGCTGCTGCAGATGCCCCCTTCAAGATGGAGATGTTATCAATATCCTCAGGGTTGATGTCCAAGAGGCCATTACCTCTGAGTCGCTGATCGCTCCAGTAGTCATTGTTTCTTACTTCTTCGTTTCGGATGGGCACACCGTCCAAAATGATCAATGGCTGGTTTCGACCCGTAATTGAGTTGATACCACGTACTGTAATATTCACCGCAGAAGTAGCACCACCTGCACCGGCTTGGATACGCACACCTGGTGCTTTACCGTAAAGTGCTGTGGCCACGTTTGGAGTGCCCGCTTTGATCAATTCATCTGCTTTGATCGTGGTAGTGGCATAGCCGAGTGATTTTTGCTCCTTAGGCATACCAAATGAAGTCACGACAAACTCATTGAGGGAGGCTAATTCTTCTACAAGAACTACATCAATTATACTTCTGGAGTTGACATCGATCGTTTGGGCTTTGAATCCCAAATAAGAAAATACCAACTGCCCGTTTTCAGGTGCAGTAAGGGTGAATTTACCGTCGATATCCGTCACTGTACCTCGGGAAGTACCCAAGACGGTAATCGTCGCTCCAGGAAGGGGTTGATTTTTATCGTCTTTTACAGTTCCGCGGATGGTGATATCCGCTCTTTGCTCGACCGATACGGTCAGATTGGAGGAAGAATAACTCACCGGAACTTCTGCCGCATTTGCTGAAAAAGCGGCTCCAAAGAGCAATCCTTGCGCTACTAGAAATGCTCCTCCTCTTCCGAGAATAAGTCTTTTCTTCATGTGCTGGGGTTTTACTTGTTTCATTTTACTAATTGAATTTTGGGGGTTTTCTAAGTGCTTTGATCAACATGGGTTTTATTATTGAATTTTGTTGAAGAAAGTTTGATAAAAGATAAACACTTGGCATATTCTTTATATTAACTTGTTCACAATAATGTAAATATTTGTTAAAGTTCTGAAAAAATAAAAAATAAATTTACAAAATGACTCTCAGGAGAAATAAAATAAATTTTTCATAGCTGATTTTGAATAGATCAGTACTTTAGAAAAGGTCTCTGGATATTTTTTTTTAAAAAAGTCAATGGGAATTGGCTTCTACCTAGGTAAGGTTGCCACGTGGACATTCCTCTTAAAAGAATTGAGGATTTCAAGACCAAAAAGCAATTTGGTTTACTACTGATTCTGAAAATCCCAGCAGGATTTTCTGTGGAGTTAAAGAAAGTAGCAGGATATTTTGGTGGATGGAGTAAAAAAAATGGGGTTTAGTAATGCGATGTCATTTTGCCAAACGTTTACCCCAAAAGGCTTAAGGAGAAGATTCTCATCTAATTTTATTCAAATGCCCATAAAAAGGCATAGTAGAATTTTTCTTCCTTGTTTAATAAAGAGCTTTCTTGGTTAAACGGTTGCGCAAAGGGAAGAACTATGGATAGAACTCTCAGCTTTGGTAAAGGCACTTAATTATCTCCCTTTTTCACAGAGATTCCATCAGTTCAAGTATTTTTCCAACAGACTCTTCATCTCTACTTGAAGCAGATGAGCTTCTTTGCGTGCAGCTTTGGCAAAGTCTTTTTCTCCGGAAGCGTAGAGGATGCCTCGGCTGGAATTGACCAAGAGCCCACAGGTCGAATTCATTCCGAACCGGGCTACATCGGACAGGCTTCCTCCCTGTGCCCCTACGCCGGGGACCAAAAAGAAATGCTCAGGAGCTGCTTTTCTCACTTCTCCGATCAGTTCTCCTCGTGTGGCGCCTACGACATACATGAGGTTTTCTGGGCTGCCCCATTCTTGGCTTTTTTCCAACACAGACTGATAAAGTGGCTTACCTGTTTTGTCTTCGATCAGTTGGAAATCCAAAGAGCCTATATTCGAAGTCAAGGCCAGAAGAATGACCCACTTGTTTTCAAACTCTAAAAATGGCGTCACTGAATCCTTGCCCATATAAGGTGCTACAGTCACGGAGTCAAAGTCCATCGATTCAAAAAAAGCCTTAGCATACAGTTTAGAGGTATTTCCGATATCTCCCCGCTTGGCATCCGCAATGGTGAAAACATCTTTCGGCATGATCTCAGCTACCTTGGCCAAGGTGTCCCAGCCTTTTGCTCCCAAAGCCTCGAAAAAGGCAATGTTTGGCTTGTATGCTACCGCAAAATCGGCTGTTTCCTCAATGATGGCTTTGCAAAAACTAAAAATCGGATCAGGTTCCGAGCGCAAGTGTGCAGGTATTTTCTCCAAATCGGGATCCAAGCCTACGCACAGAAAGGATGATTTTTGTTGGATTTGGGAGAAAAGCTCGGCTTTGTTCATGTTTTGCGGATTTTGGGCAAAGGTAGGGAAAATGGGATTTATCCATTTTCTCTCAGGGCAATTATCCTGTTCATAAGTTGGATCAGCCCGATTGCTGTGACTTTTTCCGAAAGAGGAAATTCTTCCTTTCCCGCATAGACAAAGAACCGATGTGTTGCTTCTACATCCTCTGAAGCAATAGAAAATCCCTTGGAAAGCTTCGGGCTGAGTGTCCGTTTGATTTCAATCGTCCATAGCTGACTTCCTAACTGAATAACCAAATCCAATTCTGCACCTGCGGACGTTCGATAGAATCCGTAATCAGCATTTTTGGGCAATACAGAAATGATATGCTCAATTACAAATCCTTCCCAGCTAAATCCAGCCACCGGATGCGCCAGTAGATTATCCAAAGTGCTGATTTGGAGAAGGGCATGTGTAATGCCTGAATCACGGATGTAGACTTTGGGACTTTTGACCAAGCGCTTCCCTACATTACTCATCCAGGGTCTGATAGAGCGAATCAGCAGCAGATCTTCCAACAGCTCCACATAAGACTTCACAGTCGGCGAAGTAAGGTCAAGGCTTGCACCAAACTTGGATAGATTAATCAGCTGCCCCTGTTCATGTGCGAGCATGGTCCAGAGTCTCCGCAGGCGATTGGTCGGTATAAACTGTGCAATCTGGGGAATATCCCTTTCCAAGTAGGTGGTAATGAAGTTTTGCCTCCAGGTCATGCTGGACTTGTCCGAATTCGCCAGAAATGATTCCGGAAATCCTCCACGAAGCCACAGCTTTTCCAGGTTTTTCCCTTCATCACCCACTTCCAGCAGGGTGAATCCAGGCAGTTCCTCATAAGCAATTCGACCTGCAAGTGTTTCGGACGATTGGCGGATCAGCTCAAGAGAGGCTGAACCCAAAACCAGAAATTGACAAGATCTAAAACCTTTCTTTCTACTTCTGTCGATGACTCCTCTCAAAACCTGAAACAGGTCCGGCATACGCTGTATTTCATCCAGAATGATGAGTTTGCCTTCATGAAGATCAAAATATTGCTCAGGTTCTGTCAATTTGGCCCGGTCAGTCGGGCTTTCCAAATCTAAATAAATGGACTGCTGATCAAAATCCTCAGCCAAAGCCTGAGCAAGCGTAGTCTTCCCCACTTGCCTTGATCCTAAAATGGCAATGGCCGGAAAATCCGGCATCAATTCTTCAAGTCTATGGAAAAGTAATCGCTCAATCATACTTGCAAATTTAAAATGATATTTTAAATCTGCAAGGATGAATTAAATTAAAAATATTGAAATACAGCTAGTTATAATTTTTTGATAAATCAGCTTTGATAAAAGCTCCAGCTAAAGAAACTCCAGCTGAAATCAAGAAGAAGATCAAACTGAAAGCTACCGCTGCGGTTTCTTCGATTCCCGCATAGGCGTGGGCATAGACAAAGACCAATTCGCGGGCACCCACTCCGCCGATAGTCAAAGGAAGTACTGCGACAATGGATGAAATCAAAAAAACCAATTGGTATGCGAGAATATTTTCTTCCATACCTAATGCCAACAAAACGAACCATGCACAAGCTAGCTGGGCAATCTGTCCTGTAAAAGACCAGGCATTCCCTGACCAAAAGGAGGGGAGAAAGTCTTTGAAGACTAACTTTTGAACCAGCCAAAAAGCCGGAACCGTCAACACCAAGCCAGCAATTATCAACCCGTTCCATAAGGAACTTTCGAAAAACTCATGTTTGACTTCTACAATTAAAAACAGTCCAAACAGTAAGAAAACTATAGCAACCAGTCCTCCCAAGCGGTCTAAAAGTACGGCTTGAAGGAGGTTTTTAACCGGTGTTTTAAACTGTTTGTTAAGTAAATAAACTTTATAGCCATCCCCGCCTATGCCTCCGGGGAGAAAAAGATTATAAAACATCCCGAGCAGGTAAAGTCGCCAGTTTTCTGCCTCCGAAAGTTGGATTCCGATATTTTCAAAATAACGGTTGAGTCGAATGGCTGTGGCTACTTTGCTCAGGATAAACAAAATCACAGCAGGAATAAGCCAAGGCCAGTGGATGGAAGTAGCGAGTTGAAAAAGTTGCTCGGTGTCGATCTTGCGAAAAACCAAGTACAAAGCCACTCCTGTCAGCAAAAGCTTCAGTGCAGTTTTGAGTTGGTTTTTGAGTCGGGACAAGGGGAGGTTATTAGTTATTGGTAAAATGGTTACAAGTGGGTAAAACTTACATTTACTGTTGATTTTTTACTTGCTGCGGTGGCTGACCACTTTTTACTTACCACTGCTGACTACTTCAGCTTTCCCCTGAAAGATGGCCTTGATCCGATAGGTCTTTTTGTCCTGTGATTCGAAGTACGTTCTCACAATGATCTCTGCGATGATCCCCGTCGTAATCAACTGAATTCCTCCTAAAATCAGGATGAATCCCAGAATCATGATTGGTCTGCCCCAAATATCCTCTCCCAACAGTTTCAATATCAGTAGGTAAAAACTGATCAATGAGCCTAACAGGAAAGAGAGTAAACCCAAGCCTCCAAAAAGGTGGATCGGTCTTTGAAAATACTTTTGGAAAAAGAGCATCAGGATCAAATCTGCCATCACTTTGAAGGTACGGCTGAGGCCGTATTTCGAAGTGCCGTGGATTCTTGGGTGATGCTTGACGTCCATCTCGGTCATCTTCGCCCCTTGCTGTTTGGCCAAAACGGGAATGAAGCGGTGGAGCTCTCCGTAAAGCCCCATATTCTGCGCGATTTCGGCTTTGTACACACGAAGCGTACAACCGTAATCGTTGAGATAGACTTTGGTGGTATTTCGGATGATCCAGTTGGCGATTTTGGAAGGGATTTTACGAAGCACAAATCCATCCTTTCTGTTTGCCCGACGGCCTGCGACGACGTCCCATTCTTCGTCGATGGCTTTGCGAAGCATCTGAGGAATGTCGGTAGGGTCATTTTGCAAGTCACCATCCATGGTGGCGATGTATTCGCCGGTAGCTTGGTCGATTCCTGCAGCAAGTGCTGTAGTCTGACCATAGTTTCTGTTAAAAATCAGAAGCTTAGTTCGCTCATTTGCATGTTTTTTTACTTCCGCCACTGTCCGGTCTGTACTTCCGTCTTCGATTAGAATCACTTCATAATCTATCTCCGAAAGTGCCGAATAGGTTGCTTCGAGGAGAGGTCGGATGTTGTCCTCTTCGTTGTAAACAGTGATAACGACGGACAAAAGGGGCTTGCTCATGCGATAAAATTTGGTCAAAATTACTCCAAAAAGCCTGTGTAGGCAAAAAAGGTTCTTCATGATGCTTAATTCCAAAGATTGTTTCGGACTCGACCACGGCTAACTTTTATCTTTGCACATGCTTTTATCCCAATCTTCAGAGCTAAAAATCAATCCTTGGATTTTGATGCTGGCCTATTGTGTATTGGTAGGGCCTTTTGCCTTGCACTTTCACATGCACTATCCGGATGAGATCTACTATCGGGATGCTGCTGTCAAAATGCTCCAAAATGGAGACTACATGACGACTTACCTGGGCAGTGGTGAACTGAGATTCAAGAAACCCATTTTAACTTATTGGGCAGTTTTGGCTGGGTTTAAGTTTTTTGGTGTCAATGAATTCGGCTCTCGGATTTTCTTTTTGCTTTCAGGTGCAGCTACAGTGGGATTGACGTTTCTTTTAGCGAAGACGCTTTTCCTTAATGCAAAAATCGCAGGCCTTTCAGCTTTGATTATGGCAGCCAATCCAGTGCTGATTTTATCCTCAGGTCGCTCGATTCCGGACGTGTTATTGGTTTTGACAATGACCCTCAGTGCTGTCGGCTTTGCAGGTTTGCTCCGAGATGGAGACAAGGCACACTCCAAATTCATCTGGTTTATGTATTTGGGCCTAGCTTTGGCCTTTGAGGTCAAAGGGCTGCCTGCCGTGGCTTTGGGTGGTTTGGGCATTGGGGTATTGCTTTTTAACCCATGGAAAAGGGTCTCCTGGAAAAAGCTCTTACATATTCCTGCCTTAGCGCTGAGTTTGGCGATTGCTTTGTTTTGGTTTGTAGCCATGTGGAAAATCCATGGGCCCACCTATTTGAACAGTTTTTTAGAAGACCAAGTGGGGATTCGAGTGGCTTCCCGAGTTTTGTTAATCTTTCAGAATGGTCTCTTAGCCACCTTGCTTTTGGGCCTGATATTTATTCCTTGGATTTTACTGAATGGGGCAAAAGTCAAATCTACCCTTCATCAAGGCTGGAAAGAAAATCCTCAGTTTTTTGCCTTTGCTGTGGTTTGGGCGATAGCGATCATAGGGATGGGTGCACTCACGAGTAGGTTTTATGAGCGCTATTTACTGCCTGTTGCTCCGGTAATTGCGGTATGGATTGCATGGTTGCTTGTTCGTGGAGGGGTTTTTGATCGGGGGAAACCAGTCAAAATTGCTACTGTGATTTTTCTTTTTGTAGTCTTGATTCTTACCTGCTTTAGTCTTTGGATCAATTTGGGTGGAAAAGGCATGGCGTTGCTTTGGGCGCAATTTATAATTGGCTTCTTGTTTTTAATCTATTCAGGATTGATTTGGAGGAGATCTCCTCAAAAGCTTCCAAAGATTATCGCTTATTCCTTCCTGATGATCTTTTTTCTCCTTAGTTCCATTACTTACCATATTTCTTTGCCTCATCAGGGTCAGCAGGCTAGGGAAATGATTAATCTGGAGGAGATTGATTTACCGATTGGCTTCTATGGTAATCCGCATGTGGGTAGTAAAATCCGAATGAGTTTGGGTCCTGAATTAAATATGGTGGATCTTCCTAGAGAAAATTGGGTTGAAAAAAGTAAGGAGTTTGGGATATTGATCCTAGAGGACAAATTCCTCTCTGAGTTGGATACTACGAAATTTAGGACAAAACTGGTCTCCAAAAACTGGGAGTCCAAGGCTATTCCGCAGTTGTTAATAGCTTACCATTCGGAAGAGTTTGACAGACTTTTGGAAGCCAACAGCAAAAAGTATTACCTATTGAGCAAAAAATAACCCCGGAGTTTTGGTCCGGGGCTTTGCTGTTTGTAATAGGCTTATTGGTGACCTAACACCACTTTTTCTTTATACTTTTTGATCTGGCGTCTGAGAGCTTCTACAGCCTCATCGGCAGCAGCTTCAAAGGAATCACTTTGCTCTTTGGCAAAGAATTGTTTGCCGGGAACATTCAGTTTGATTTCTACTATTTTGTTTTCGTTGTTGTCGTTTTTATCGAGTCTCATAAAAACCTCTCCGTCTATGATTCGGTCATAGAATGTGTCCAGTTTGTCAGCTTTCTTTTGGATAAAGTCGATCAGTTTTTGATCGGCGTCAAAGTGGATGGAGTGCATCTGCAGTTTCATAACGATTGCATTTAAATGGTTGAACAATTGATTTATTTACGCTTTCGGATGTGCCTGTTCAAACACAGCCTTCAGTTTTTCCATGGAGTTGTGAGTGTACACCTGTGTGGCAGCCAAGTTGGCATGACCTAGTAGGTCCTTGACTGCATTGAGGTCGGCGCCCTTGTTTAATAAGTGAGTGGCAAAGGTGTGTCTCAAGAGGTGTGGACTTCGTTTGGTGTTTTGCGCGAAAAGATCCAAATAGTGTCTTACGATTCGATAAATCATCATAGAATAGGCCTTTTCGCCTTTGTTGCTCACAATAAAGTACTCATTCCCTTCAATCTTTGAAAACCTTTCCTCAAATACTTTTCGATAGGAAACTATATTTTGTTGGAGGCCTTTCGTAATTGGGATTATTCTTTCTTTTTGTCTTTTACCGAGCACCTTCACTTGCTCTTCCAATAAGTTAAGATCTTTCCACTTGATCGAGGTAAGTTCAGATAGTCGGACTCCTGTGAGGTAAAGAAACTCCATCACCATTCGATCTCGGAAGCCTTCGAAGGTTGGTTCGTAGACTTCTTCTTCCAATACGGATTCAATGGTTGTTTCTTGTATGAATTCGGGGAGTTTTTTCGGGGTTTTAAGAGATTTTAACTTGTAAGTGGGGTCCTTTTGGATCACTTTGGATCGCATCAGAAACTTGTAATAGGAGCGCAGGGTGGCGAGTTTTCGGTTGACGGTGGTCTGACTGAGGCCTTGTTCGACCAAGTCGATGATCCAAGCACGCAATTCTGAATGGGTACAATTGGAGAGTTCTTCTATGGAGAAGGAAGTATTTACAAATTCTTCAGCTTGCTCCAAGTCTTTACGATAAGCCAAGACAGTATGGCTGCTGCTTCTCTTTTCGTACTCGAGGTAATTGATGAAAGAATCGATCATGGCGCTTTATTGAAAAATAAGTTAGACCAAAAATCGGAATTCCAAGGTGACATAGATCATTTCTGGGAGTGATTTCGATAGAAATGTCTGAAGGTGATTCGAAAAAATACGGCAGGATTAAAAAAAATATGGATAAACGGAACTTTGCCAGTAGCTTTCTTATGAGGTCAAATGAAATACCAAAAGCCAATTCTTTGACTTCTTCGGTCTCCCGTCATCGGTCTTCCAGCCCAAAATCAGAGAAATATTCGTGTACTGCTAGAATAGCGTATAATCAAAAAAAAAAGAGCATTCCCAGTACTGAGAATGCTCTTATGTTTTATCTCTAAAACTGCAATTACTTCATTACTTCATTTTGAAGTTTCTGACGATAAGCTGCTTTAATGATCTCATCTCTTCTTTTAACGGAAGGTTTGGTGAAAGCCTGACGGGCTCTGAGTTCGCGAACCGCACCGGTCTTGTCAAATTTCTTTTTAAAACGCTTTAGCGCTTTGTCGATGGATTCGTTCTCTTTTACGTTTACAATGATCATAAGTATACACCCCCTTTCGTGGCTGCAAAGGTAATGGAATATTTTAAAGATTCGAAGATCGAAAAATTTAAAATTTTTAAACCTAGGTCTTCGTGTGTTCTCTCATAGTTTAGAACCTTGCAAAGTTTAATTAATTACAAACAAAAAAGTCCAACCCTTAAGAGTTGGACTTTTCTATTTATTACCGGTTGCGATTAGCCTACTACTTTTTCAGCCAAAACTACAATCACGTTATTTTTCACTTCAACCACTCCTCCATCCACAATCATGGACTGCTTACCTTCTTTGGTAGTAAAGGATACAGCCCCCTTGGCCAAAGCCGATACGATAGGAGCGTGGCTGTTCAACACCTGAAATGCACCTGAAGCTCCCGGAAAAGTCGCTTCACTGACTTCTCCTTGGAATACCTTCTTATCCGGTGTGACGATTTCTAATTGCATGTTTTTCTAGTTATTGAGTTATTAGGTTGAAAAGTTATTGATTTCAGAAAGAAACCAATAACTATTAACCAGTAACTTATTTTCTTACTTCACTTCAGCAAGCATCTTCTCACCCTTAGCGATGGCATCTTCGATGCTACCTACTAGGTTGAACGCTGCTTCAGGCAGGTGATCCAATTCACCGTCCATGATCATGTTGAAGCCTTTGATGGTGTCCTTGATGTCAACCAACACACCCTTCAAACCGGTAAACTGCTCTGCTACGTGGAATGGCTGAGACAAGAAACGCTGCACTCGACGAGCCCTGTGTACCACCTGCTTATCCTCTTCAGAAAGTTCTTCCATACCGAGGATGGCGATGATGTCCTGAAGTTCTTTGTATCGCTGAAGGGTTTCTTTCACGCGCTGCGCACAGTTGTAGTGATCGTCACCCAAAATGTCTGGAGAAAGGATTCGGGAAGTAGAGTCCAAAGGATCCACCGCAGGGTAGATACCCAATTCGGCAATCTTACGGGACAATACGGTCGTAGCATCCAAGTGAGCGAAAGTCGTCGCAGGAGCCGGGTCAGTCAAGTCATCCGCAGGTACGTAAACCGCCTGTACGGAAGTGATGGAACCGTTTTTGGTAGAGGTGATTCGCTCCTGCATGGCACCCATTTCGGTAGCCAAGGTTGGCTGATAACCTACCGCAGATGGCATACGACCCAAAAGTGCAGATACTTCTGAACCTGCCTGAGTGAATCGGAAGATGTTGTCGATGAAGAAAAGGATGTCTTTTCCTTGTCCTGTACCGTCACCATCTCTATAGTATTCCGCAAGAGTCAAACCAGTCAAAGCTACTCGAGCACGTGCTCCAGGAGGCTCGTTCATCTGACCAAACACAAAGGTTGCTTTGGAGTCTTCCAGCTTTTTAAGATCTACTTTAGATAGATCCCATCCGCCTTGCTCTTCTAAGGTATGTACGAAGTCTTCACCGTAAGTCACGATACCAGACTCGATCATTTCTCTCAAAAGGTCATTTCCTTCACGGGTCCGTTCACCCACACCGGCAAATACTGACAAACCAGAGTATGCTTTCGCAATGTTGTTGATCAATTCCTGAATCAATACGGTCTTTCCTACACCCGCACCACCGAAAAGACCGATTTTACCACCTTTTGCATAAGGCTCGATCAGGTCGATTACCTTGATACCTGTGAAAAGTACTTCAGTGGAGGTAGAAAGGTCTTCAAATTTAGGAGCTGATCTGTGGATTGGTAGTCTCTTTCCAGCTGGTACTTGAGGCAAACCGTCGATAGCTTCACCTACTACATTGAAAAGACGGCCTTTGATGCCTTCGCCAGTCGGAACAGAGATGGGCTGCCCCATGTCTCTTACTTCCATGCCTCTTACCATACCTTCGGAAGAGTCCATTGCGATGGTTCTTACCCGGTCTTCACCCAAGTGCTGCTGTACTTCCAAAACGACTTTTTGTCCGTTTTCTTTGGTCAGTTCGAGCGCGTCAAGGATGTTAGGCAGTTTTCCGCCTTCGAAGGATACGTCCACCACCGGGCCGATTACCTGAGTTATCTTTCCAATATTTGCCATTTGATTAGATGAAATGTAAAAAGGATCCGCTTTTTTAATTCGAGCGCAAAATTAGTCAGAAATGCCTATTCCCAAAGGATATTTGGAAAATTAATCCTAAGTATCACACACTTTTAAATTTAAGGGCTCTGAATGGCCCTATGAGAAATTTTTATTCAATAAACCTTTTCTACCCTCTCCCTGAGTTTCTGAATTTATTCAAATCATTTTTATTTTTATTTGTAATTAATCTAAATAGGAATAAATTTGTATCAATTTAAAATTGATCTAAATAATGATAAGAAAATTCAATCTAGTATTTATCATTCTGATGGTATCATGTAAAGCGCCACAGAATCAAGAGTCAGCTCCCTCGGAGTCTAGAAAAATCATTACTGCCGGTGGCACTGTCACTGAAATCGTAGATGCTCTTGGATTTGGAGATCAAATCATCGCCACCGATATCACCTCTACCTATCCTGCCTCTATGCAAATCCTGCCTTCAATAGGCTACCGCAATCAGATCAAGGCTGAAGGTATACTTGCCTTAGGGCCTGATTTAATTTTGGCAGAAGAAGGGTACCTCTCTGAAGATGTAGTCAATCAGCTCAAATCTGCTCAGATCGAAATCCACTTCTTCAAAAAGCCAATTCAAGTAGAGGAAACCAAAAAGCTCATTACCGATTTGGCGGCTTTCTTTGAAGCTCAAGTGAAGGGAAATCGAATTATTGATGAATTGCAAGCAGACCTCGACAGCCTGAAGTCCTATTTAGTGTTGAACAACTCAAGTCCTAAAGCTGCCTTTATCATGGCGAGAGGGCCTCAGACGGTGTTTATGGCAGGCGAGGATACCTTTGCCCAATCTATTTTCGAGTTGGCAGGCTTGCAGCCTGCGGCTTCAGGTTTCAAGGATTTTGTACCGGTGACACCTGAGGCTTTAGTAACCCTGAATCCTGATTTTCTGGTCTTTTTTGACTCAGGAATCGAAAGCCTAGGTGGAAAGGAGGGTCTGGCCCAAGTGAAAGGCCTATCAGAAACTCCGGCTTTTAAAAACGGCCACATCCTCAGTTTTGATGGCCATTACTTATCAGGCTTTGGCCCAAGAGTGGGTAAGGCTGCCCTTGAATTGGCAAAAGCAGCAAGACCTTAATTGCCATGTGGACCACTCATCCCTATTCAAAAACACGGGCCCAAAACCTGATTATTGCCGGACTGCTGGCCATACTGGGTGTATTGGGGTTAGTCTCTCTTAGTTTGGGAGCCTATCAGATCCCGTTTTCCCAACTCTTGGGTGCCATTTTGGATGGTTTGGGTGTCCAAGGAGTAGCTGCTGAAAGTCAGCAAGTCAATGTGCTGCTTCAGATTCGTCTGCCTCGTATTGTTTTTGCAACCTTGATCGGTGGAGGATTGGGTGTGGCGGGTGCTTCTTTACAAGGTATGTTCAGAAACCCACTCGTTGAGCCGGGGTTGATCGGCGTCAGCAGTGGCAGTGCACTTTTCGCAGTCATTTACCTGGTGCTGATCGCAGGATCTACAGGATTATGGAAGACCATGAGTGCATTCGGCTTGCCGTTGTTTGCTTTTGCAGGAGGTCTAATTCATGTGGCTGCTGTGTACCGATTGAGCCGATCACAGGGGAAAACGGAAACTTCCACATTGATCCTCGCAGGCGTAGCGATCAATGCACTGGCTGGTGCGCTGATTGGGTTGACGCTGTTCTATGCCGACGATGCGGCACTTAGAAGTTTCACCTTTTGGAGCCTTGGGGATTTGGGAGGTGCTTCTTGGACCAAGGTGCCTACCGCCTTACTACTCATCTTAATACCTAGCCTTTTCTTACTTCGAGACTACCGAGCGCTGAATGCACTTGCTCTTGGAGAGCACGAGGCTTTCCACATGGGTGTGAATGTAAAACAGATAAAAATCAAACTACTCATTACTACTGCCCTCATCGTGGGTGTGGGTGTTTCTTTGGCAGGGATGATTGGATTTATCGGTCTCATTGTGCCACACTTGATCCGAATCGGCTTTGGTGCCGATCACAGGCTCGTGTTGCCGGGGGCATTTTTGTTAGGGGCCATTTTGATGAATGTTGCAGACCTGATTGCTCGGTTAATCGTGATTCCGGCAGAGATGCCCATCGGTGTGGTGACGGCCTTGATTGGTGCTCCCTTTTTCATTTGGCTCATTTTCAACCTAAACAAACCAAAACGCTAATGCTACAAGCAAGTCGTATTCACTTTTGTATTCAAAAAAGACCAGTGGTTGACCGGATCAGCCTGACCCTTCAGGCAGGGGAGATCTTGGCTGTCCTTGGTCCTAATGGAGCAGGTAAATCCACCTTGTTCAAGATCCTTTCAGGAGAAATATCCTGTAAGCATGGAGATGTAGATTACAATGGTTTGCCTGTTGGAAATCTCAACTCAAAGAAACTTGCCGAGATAAGGGCGGTCATGCCTCAGCATTCGGCAGTCAACTTTCCATTTTCTGCTCAGGAAGTAGTCGAGCTCGGTCTTTTCAGCACCCAATCCAAAAATCCGGCTAAGCTGGTAGAGGAGGTCATGGAGGCTACCCATACGCTTCATTTGAAAAATTCCAATTTCCAACACCTCTCCGGAGGTGAAAAGCAACGGGTACAACTAGCCAGAGTATTGGTTCAGATTTGGGAACAAAAACCTTTCCCCCGGTACCTCCTTCTCGATGAGCCTACATCTAGTCTAGACATAGCACAGCAGCATGGAGTCCTGAGTATCCTACGCCAACTCACCCAGCGAAACATCGGCGTCTTGATCATTCTCCATGAGCTTAACCTCGCTGCTCAATATGCTGATCGGATCGCCCTGCTCAAAAACGGCATGATCACCAGTTGTGGTCCTGTCCAAGAGGTTCTTCAGGAAAAGACCCTTCACCAAGTATTTGATTACCCGATCCAGATCCTACAGCATCCGCACCATGGTGGATTGATCGTGTCCACCAGCAAACCCTCTTTTCAAAAACAACTTATTAAACAAGCTTGATATGGAAACTCTTTTTGAAACATCTTCTGCACTTAAGGCCGCATGGCATGAGCTGAAAGTGTCCCAACCTCAACTCCGAATCCGTGACGCTGCCAAAAAATTGGGTGTCTCTGAGGCTGAATTGCTAGCAACAGGAATCGGCGAACAGGTTGTTCGTCTAAATTCTGACTTTGCCAATCAGGTTTTGGATTTCCCAAAACTTGGAAAAGTGATGGCCTTGACCCGAAATGAAGGCTGTGTGTTGGAGCACAAGGGGACTTTTCAAAAGATCGATTTGATGGGCGCTTCACCTAATCAGATTGCTACCGTCATCGGGCCAATTGAGCAGCGGATCTTCTTCAGCGCCTGGAAATTTGGTTTTGCAGTGTCCAATGAGACCGCCTCAGGGCCACAGTCGAGCCTTCAGTATTTTGACAAGGAAGGAAATGCGGTACTGAAAGTGTTTTTACAAGAGTCATCTGACTATGAAGCTGCGGAGCATTTTCTCCAATCATTCAGAGATGAAAATCAAAACTCACAGATCGACCTTGAGAAATTTGAGGCACCTGTCTACTCTACCAGAAAAGAGCTGGATTTTTCAGCCTTTTCTCAGGATTGGGAAAACATGAAAGACACCCACGATTTCTTTGGCATGCTTAGAAAATACAAGCTCAATCGACTGGATGCTGTCAAATGGATCGATGACAAGTGGGCCTATGAGGTAGATCGGCTGTCTGCAAGAAAAGTATTGGAAGTAGCTTCCTCCACACAACTGCCGATCATGATTTTTGCGGGCAATAAAGGAAACATTCAGATCCATCAAGGGAAAGTGAAAACGATCCGACAGCTAGGCGATTGGCTGAATGTGATGGATCCGGAATTTAACCTGCACTTGAATGAAGCAGAAGTGGCTTCTGCTTATGTAGTGCACAAAAACACCACCGAAGGTTTGGTGTCTGCATTGGAACTTTTTGATCATTCGGGGGAAATGGTCGTACAGTTCTTTGGACTTCGTAAGCCTGGAATCCCGCAAAAGCCAGAATGGAAAGCCCTCCTCGATAGTTTGTCTTAATCCCACTTGCGGGGGGAAACCTCCGCAAAAATTTTAAACCAATGTTTAGAATTAGTCTAATTAAAATCATTTTCCCATTCTCCCTTCTTGCTTGTTGTTCGGCTTGGGCACAAGACGGCAGAAAAAGAATTCTCGACTCATCAGGAAATCCCATTGCCCACGCGGTGATTCAGGTGGATGGATTGAAGCCATTTCAAGTTAGTTTAACCGGTGAATTGGAGGCAGAATTACCATCCGGTAAGTCGGTTATAGTATTTGCTATGGGTTTTGATTCGCATCGGTTCACATGGCAGGAGTGGGGTAGATTGGAAGAGATTATTCTCAAAGAAAAAACCGGAGCCCTGCAAGAGGTAGTCGTCGCAGCTACTCGGACGGATCGGACGGTGGAGGACTTGCCGCTTCCCGTGACCGTTTTGACCTCCGAACAAGTGCAGGAGACGGGAGGATTGAGACTTTCCGAAGTACTTCGTGAGCAGACTGGTCTGCAGATCAGCTCAGATCATGGCGCAGGCTTGCAGATGCAAGGGTTAGATTCGGATTACATTTTGATCCTGCTGGACGGGGAGCCTCTGATCGGCAGGACAGCCGGCACCTTTGACCTGGATCGGATTGCTGTGTCAAATATTGAGCGGATAGAAATCCTCCGAGGGCCTTCCAGTGCGATCTATGGAAGTGAAGCCATGGCAGGTGTGGTGAATATCATCACTAAGGCCAATAAGGAAACCAAGAAAGTCGATTTAGGCCTTCGTCACCGTTCCTTTAACACCTGGAATCCCTACGCAGAGCTTGGGTTTAATTCCGAAAAATGGCGGGTCTCCGGAATGTATGATTACCTCCGAAGTGAGGGATTTGATCTCACACCGGAGACGGTAGGTCAAACCCAAAATCCATTTGCTGCTCAAACTGCCCAACTGAAAGTAACTCGGGCTTTCTCTCCAAAGTGGGAGCTCAGTCTCTTTTCCAGAGGCTATCTGGAGACATCTTCAGGTCAGATGCAATCCGGAGTCTCCGAAACCTTATTGGGTATGGAGAATTTCCGCAGGGATTTCAACCTTAATCCAACCCTTAGATTCAAGCCTTCTGAAAAATGGCTCTTTACCCTTCGCGGGATGAGTTCCCAATTTTCAACCGAGTCGGATACCCGATTTATGGCCGATGGGACAAGCTTTGATTTTCAGGAATTTCGCCAGTTCTATCATCGGACTGAGCAGCAGACCGACTTCCAATTGGACAGTAAAAATTTATTCACCCTCGGAGTGGGCCACTTGCTCGAAACAGTAGAGGCCACTCGCTATGATGAAGTCAACCGATTTGATGCCGGATACTTTTTTGTTCAGCACCAATGGGACCCAAGTCCGAAAATCAATATTGTCACCGGGTTGAGGGGAGATCTGCACAGTCAGTTTGGAGGAAGACTCAGTCCAAAGGTTGCGGGGCAATTCAAGTTCTCGGACAAATTCAGTTGGCAAGCTTCCCTAGGAGCCGGATTTAAGGCCCCCGATTTTCGACAGATGCTGCTCAATTTCAACAATGCAGCATCGGGCTATTATGTCTTCGGAGCCAATCTCGCCGAGGAAGGGATAGCTCGTCTCCAGCAGGAAGGCTTGGTAGCTAGAGTGTTGATTGAGCCAGAAACATTGGGCAATCTTCAGGCAGAAAGTTCTTGGGCGCTCAACACCGGTTTTCGCTGGAACCCATCTGCCAAAGCACTCCTCGTAGTCAATGCCTATCGAAACCAAATCGAAAATCTCATTGAGACTGCCCCAATTGCCCAGTTGGTGACCGGCCAAAATGCCTTCTCCTACTTCAATGTCCGTAGTGTCATCACCCAAGGTGTGGAGGCAGATCTCTCCATGACGCTTTCCAATACGCTGCGGGTCAGTGTCGGTTATGCTTTTCTCGATACCAGAGATACCCAAGTTCTCGATCGCATCGATGCCGGAGAGCTATTTAAGCGAAATGCTCAGAACATCACCTCTCGGGTTACCCGCTCGGATTACGGCGGATTGTTTAACAGAAGCCGACATAGCGGAAATGTGAAAATCAACTACTCTGAACCTATCACGGGAATTGATTGGTCACTTCGGGGAATTTACAGGGGAAAGTTTGGTTTCGCCGATCTCAATGGCAACCTGATTTTGGACGATCCTTCTGAATATGCTTCGGGATGGCTTAGCGTCAACCTCACGGCTACCAAGACCTTTTCCAATGGGCTTTTCTTCGAGGCAGGTGCTACCAACCTTCTGAATACCCTCACTCCAGCCCAACCCAACAATCCCGGAAGAGTGCTTTTCCTTGGGACCAGAATTCCATTTGCAAATCTTATCAACTAATCCAATAACTCTTAATTTACTATGAAAACTACCGTTTATTCAGTTCTATTCTTTCTCCTGTCGTTTACCCTGCTTTCCTGTGGCAATGATGACACTCCAGAGCCAGTTATTCCCCTGGAAGCGACCTTGATTCAAGACCTGGCAGCTCCAAATGATGTCATCGATCGTACCACAGGTCAAGTGACTCAGGCAAGACCTTTCATTTTCTTCAGCTTGGAGACGCAATCTATCGTGACAGAAGCTCAGGATTGGGACATTGCTTTCAAAGGCACCACCATCCGAGTCAACAGTGCAAAAAATGTGACGGCTGCTTTGGCTAACGGCATCTTTGAAGAATTGAAAGAAGTACCTGCTTCTGCCCAGTTTGCCACGGATACACCTACCACTTTTGCAATACCCACCGGCAGTGGCGCTGGTTGGTATAATTACAATTCTGCCACCTTCACCGTGACTCCTATTCCCGGAAGAATTCTTTTGTTCAAGACCTCAAAAGGAAACTATGTGAAAATGGAAATAATGAGCTATTACAAAGGTAATCCACCTGTAGCTCAGATCAATCCAATGACGACACCAAGTGCGCATTATACCTTCAGGTATATACTCCAGCCTAATGGTTCGCAAAAGTTTTAAAAGTTAATTTTTTTGCTGGGTAACGGGGAGCGCTTCGGTGCTCCCTTTTTTATTCCAAGATGCGCTTAGCAAAAAGAAAAGCCTTAGACCAATACTCCGAGCTAAGGAAATCCTCTGTAACTCCCAAAGAAGTGGAGGAGTGGATAAATCTCACGTCGCCCTTTTCCACTTCAGTGACTATTCCCGAGTGGGAGACTTCATTTCTTTTTCTGCCTGTGGCAAAAAACAGCACATCCCCCGGCTTGACTTGGGTTAAGGGTACTTTTTCACCCAATTTGCTTTGATCCTCTGACCTCCTGGGAAGAGAAATCCCAATTGAGTAAAAAGAATGGTACACCAAAGCAGAACAGTCTATCCCAGCCTTGGTCGTGCCTCCATAGCGGTAAGGCGTGCCTCGGTAAGACTTGGCGGTCTGAATGACTGTGAATGCAGGTGACTCCTCAGCGAGTTTTTTCTTGGATTTGCAGCTTCCCAAAAAGGTGAGTAGAGTCAGCGTAACCCAAAAGAAAAACCGAGGGGAAAGAAATTTTTGATCCAAGGGAATTTGTTTTGAATGATTCAAGTTTACAAGCTCAATGATTCATTTTCAAATAAAAAGGATTTGATGAGACTTTTTCCCGAAAGTGATCAACATCACCAAAACTGATTTTTGTCATGTTTTATCTTTGCCTCATCAAAATTGATAAACAACACAATCATGGATATTCAACAGTTTTATGACGAAGGCTTGGCTCATGCGAGTTATGCAATATTATCTGAGGGAAAAGTAGCCCTGATAGATCCGGGACGCAATCCTCAGCAATACTACGATTTTGCGGAGGCAAACAGCGCACAAATCGTTGCTGTCATCGAGACTCACCCCCATGCAGATTTTGTGAGTTCACACTTGGAATTTCACAAAAATGAAGAATCTACGATCTATGTATCCAAATTGGTAGGAGCTGAATATCCTCACAAGGGATTTGATGAGGGAGATTCTTTTTTCCTTGGTAATGTGACACTTCATTCCATTCAAACACCCGGCCACTCACCGGATTCGATCAGCATCTTGTTGAAGGATGAAAATGGAAAAGATCATGCCTTATTTTCCGGAGACACCTTGTTCATTGGAGATGTAGGCCGTCCTGACCTGAGAGAAAAGGCAGGAAACATGACTGCGCAGCGAGAGGAGCTTGCGAGAATGATGTACCATACGGTACAGAATAAATTGAAGCCTTTGTCCGATGATGTGCTGGTTTTTCCCGCACACGGAGCGGGGTCACTTTGTGGCAAAAACCTAAGCGATGCCCGTCAGTCCACCATTGGAGAGCAACGTGCCACCAACTGGGCTTTCTCAGATTTGGACGAAAAGACTTTCATGGACTCCTTGCTTCAGGGTCAGCCGTACATTCCAAAGTACTTTGGTTACGATGTGGATATGAACAAAAAAGGGGCTCCTTCTTATCAGAGGTCTATTTCTCAGGTGAGCATTTGGCCTGAGGGTGCTACACTTCCTGCGGGTGCTTTGGTCATCGACACCAGAAAGCAAAATCAGTTCGCCAAAGGACATATCCCCGGGGCCATCAATATCATGAATGGGGGCAAGTTTGAGACGTGGTTGGGATCAATTGTAGGTCCTGAGGAAAAATTCTTCCTCGTGGCTGACTCTACTTCTGAGCTTGAAGTCCTCATATACAAAGCAGCTAAAATCGGATACGAGCAACTCATTCATGGAGCAGTGGTCAATCCTGCCGGGATGACTGAAACAGGAACCTCATTCGATGTCGAAGCTTTCAAAGCCAATCCAGATGCCTATACCATCGTGGATATTCGTAGCCGTGACGAGCATGCAACTGCTCCAATTTTCGAAGAGGCATTGAATATTCCACTTCAGGAACTGAGAGAAAGAGCAAGTGAGATTCCTACAGGCAAGGCCGTTTTGGTTCATTGTGCCGGAGGATACCGTTCTGCGGCCGGTTCAAGCATTATAGCTGGAGTCTTGAGGCATACAGAAGTGCTGGACTTCAGCGAGGCGATCAAAGACTTTCAGACCGTAGCTCATTAAGGAAAAAGTTGAGCATCATCCCACGCCCTTCGAACTTCGGAGGGCTTTTTCTTTTTCATGGAGTGGATCTTCTCAAAAGAAAAAATAACCCTTTTGCTTACTTTTCGGTCTTGATAGAAAAATCAGAATCGTGAGTCGGGAAGAATTCAGCCAATTGCCTTTGTATCAAAAGATCAAAACCCTCTATTTGGAAGGGACTTTTGTCGTGGGCATTCGCTACTACCGCCACAAGGTCAATCTGTATTTGCTGGAAAATGAGTACGTAGAGGTTTTCTACAACCACAAAGAAGATCGAATAGACAAAATCGACTTTTTGGAACGAGATCACAGTCGAATGAAATTCTATCTGGATCAGATCAAAATCGAATAAAAAGCCGCAAGAATTTTATTCCTGCGGCTTTTTAATTGGTTTTCAGTTTTTTACAGCTTTCTCTTCAAGAAATCAGTCATCATCGTGTACAAATGCCACGTGGTGTTGCCGCCGTAGATTCCGTGGTTTCTGTTGGGATAGTAGAAGGATTCAAACTGCTTGTCTGCCGCTATCAGGGCATTGGTGAGATCGACCGCATTTTGGAAGTGCACGTTGTCATCGCCGGTTCCATGGATCAAAAGCAAATTTCCTTTCAGCTTGTTCACATGGGTGATTGGGCTGTTATCATCATATCCAGAAGGATTGAGTTGGGGAGTCTGAAGGTAGCGCTCGGTGTAGATCGTGTCATAATACCTCCAGGTGGTGACCGGCGCTACTGCGATAGCAGTCTTAAACACGTCATTTCCGATCATTAGGGAAAGCGAAGACATGTAGCCTCCATAAGACCATCCCCAGATTCCGATCCGGGAAGGATCGACAAATGGCATTTTCGCAAAATACTTCGCCCCCTCGATCTGATCAATGGTTTCCAGTTTGCCCAAGTTGGCATAGGTAGAATGCTTGAAGTCACGGCCACGTGCGCCAGTGCCACGATTGTCCACACAGGCCACGATGATCCCTTCCGCAGCCAATTGCTGATGCCAGAAGTCGCGGGTTCCTCCCCACGAATTCAATACATTTTGCGAACCCGGACCGCCGTAGACATACATCAGCACCGGATATTTTTTGTTTGGATCAAAGTCAGCCGGCTTGATGATGTAGCCATTGAGCTGCGTACCATCCACAGTTGGGAAGGTGAAAAATTCCTTTTTCCCCAAGGCAAAACCTGCCAAACGCTCCTTCAAGGCCTGATTGTCCTCGAGGACTTTCAATTCTTTTCCTGCTGCATCGTTCAACGTCACTTTTACCGGCGTATCAGCTGTAGTATAGTAATCGATGAAGAACTTGTAATCAGGGCTCATGTTGATCGTATGAGTGCCTTTGGCAGGAGTGAGCACTTTCTTGCCTTTGCCATCCAGATTGATCACATAAAAATTCCGCTCAAGTGGAGAGGACTCTGTCGAGATGAAATAGAGTTTTTTGGCTTTCTCATCTACGCCTACCATGGAGCTCACTTCCCAATTCCCAGAAGTAATCTGACGGATCAGACTTCCATCCAAATTGTGATGGTAGATGTGCTTGTAGCCGTCCTGTTCGGAAGTACGGATAAAGGTCTTACCGTCGCTGAGGTATTGCAGGTCATCGTTGTAGTCAAGGTCCACGTAGGTTTTGGCAGTTTCAGAGATGATCAACTTACTCTCGCCTGAAGTAGCGTTGGCATGAAAAATATCCAGCTGATTCTGAAGTCTATTCATTCGGATAAAGGCCAAGGTATTCGCATCCTTAGTCCAGTAGATTCTAGGCAGGTAGATATCGGTTTCGGTGCCTGCGTCCATCTTTTGCGTTTTTGCAGTCGCCAAATCATACACATGGATACTCACGAGGGAGTTTTTCTCGCCTGCTTTAGGATACTTGAACTTGTAATCCTGAGGATAAAGCGGGCCCCAAGTCTGCATGTTGAACTCAGGAACTTGGGTTTCGTCAAATCGAATGAAGGCAATCTTTTTTCCATCAGGTGACCACTTGAAAGCTTGAGCCATGGAAAATTCCTCTTCATATACCCAGTCTGCAGCACCGTTGATGACCTTATTCCACTCGCCATCTCGTGTGATTTGCGTGAGCTTGTTTGTTGCCAACTCAATCACATAGAGGTTGTTGTCTTTGACAAAAGCTACCTTGTCATTGTCTGGGGATAGGGTAGCGTAGGAGATTTTTTCTCCGTTCATCAGCTGTTGCTTCTGGCCGGAGGCCATTTCTACCACGTAGAAAATGCCTTTGGAAGAGCGGCGATAGATAGATTCCACATCCGTTGCTATGAGTGCCTTGGACTCATCGGCGTTGAAGGAATAGCTTGAAAAGTTTAGCCCAAGCTTGGCTCCATCCAGCAATACTCCTGCTTCCTCACCGGTGGCTAGGTTGATTTTGACCACAGCCGATGCTCCACCACGCTGCACGAGCGAACTGTAAAACTGCCCGTCTTTCATCCAGTTGATGCCGTAGACGGATTTTTGGTTGAAGGTGCCTTTTTTGAAGACATCCTCCAGAGTTACTTTTTTCACGCTTTGCGCCTGCACGCTGAGGGCCATTCCGATCATCGCGATCCAGGCTAGGCTCAGCACTTTCCAACTTTTAATCATATCCACTGATTTTGGGTAAAATTCTTGAATGAAACGAAGGCGAATATATAAAACCATCTAAGGGATTTGAAACCTTTGGAGGGTAAACGGAAAATTAGCTATTTCGTAAACCAGATTTTTCCCCACCATGAAGAAGAAAATTGCCTTGGTCACCGGAGGTTTTACCGGGGAGTCCGTCATCTCCCTCAAAAGTGCCGCTGTCGTCGAAAAGACCATCGATCGGGACCGCTTCGATGTCTATAAAATTTTAGTGTATCCGGGGGATTGGCATTTTATCTGTTCTTCCGGAGAAAAAATTCCAGTAGACCTGAACGATTTTAGTATTTCCATTGGGGACGAAAAAATCAAATTTGACGGGGTTTTTAACATTCTTCACGGTTCACCGGGAGAAGACGGAAAATTGGCCGGCTATTTCGATATGTTGGGAATTCCTTACACGACTTGCGATCAGCTAACTTCTGCCATTACGATGAATAAAGGCTATACAAAGGCCATCGTTCAGGATATTCCCGAACTCAACGTGGCTCGCTCGATTCAGCTTTTTGAAAATGTAGCTGAAAACGTATCCAAAATTCAATCTGAACTCACGCTGCCTCTCTTTATCAAACCCAACAACGGTGGAAGCTCCATCGGGATGAGTAAGGTGAAAACTTGGGAGGAATTGGCCGAAGCTTTGGAAAAGGCCTTCGCTGAAGACAAGCAAGTACTCGTGGAAGAGTTTGTGTCAGGCAGAGAATTTTCGATCGGGATTTTCAAGGGGAAAGGAAAAATCACCGTGCTTCCGGCTACGGAGATTGTGAGCAGCAAGGAGTTTTTTGACTACGAAGCGAAGTACGTCCCCGGTGTCTGTGAGGAAATTACTCCCGGAAGAATGGCCGAGGAAGAAGTCGAGCGAGTCGGTAGAATTGTGACCAAGGTGTATGAAAAACTCAACTGCAAAGGCGCGGTGAGAATCGATTATTTTCTCCAACATGAAACGGGGAAATTTTACTTTATTGAGATCAACACCGTACCCGGACAGACCGAAACCAGCTTGATTTCGCAGCAAGTCAAAGCAACCGGCAAATCAATCAAAGAATTTTACACCGAGTTGATTGAGGAGATGTTTGAGTGATTAGGAAGACCGAAGACGGTAGACCGAAGTATTGACTCTCCAGAATTGGTAAAAAAATTGAAAAAACGGGGAAAGCCTGAAAAGGTCTTTTCCCGTTTGTATGTTTTTCCGCCAGATAAATTTTATTTTTGACACACATTCAGGCACTAATGATCGAGAAGCTATTTCCACTGGACAAAAATTACATCCTCAGACAGGCACAATCAGCCTTGGAAGAGGAATTGGTGGATCGGATGGTTTTTGAACTGAAGCGTTCTTACACTTTTTTGTACAATCCACTTCGCTTGATGGATCAGACCTATGCCTTGATTTTGGATACGGTCGATTTTCCAAGAGAGCGAGTGCGAATGATCTATCGACAGCTTTGTGGTATCTACCGATACAAGCACCGTGACAATCAGCTTGAGCTTCTTTTTGACGGACGCACACATTTCGAAAAATTTCAGGAGGACTGGTCTCAGGCGCTCATTACCTATGTGCAACAATTGGGGCAGCATGAGCAATATGTGAAAACCCTACTTCGAATGACACTCTTATATGATACAGAGACTCGCGCCGAGTGGGCAGAAAATCACTGTAAGGCTTTCATCAATCAGCATTTTGAACTCAAAGTGGTCAAGCGACATGGTGAGCTTAGACTCAAGGTTTCCTAAAAAATTAAAAAACCCGCTGATGAAGCGGGTTTTGTGTTTTTAGAAGTTGGGACTCAAGAGGTATTTGCTGTAAAACTCATCGATGACTTTTAGTGCCTCGGTGGCGTCATCCACGATGCAAAACAGATCCAAATCAGATTCGCTGATGTAGTTCGGATCCCCTCTCAGTAGGGTTGACTTGATCCAGTCCACCAGGCCGGTCCAGTAATCTCTGCCCACGAGCACAATCGGGAATCTTCCGATTTTGTTGGTTTGGATGAGTGTCAAGGCTTCAAAGAATTCATCCAAAGTGCCAAAGCCGCCGGGTAATACCACGAAGCCCTGCGAGTATCGGATAAACATGACCTTTCTGACGAAAAAGTAGTCAAAGGTCAACAGCTTGTCGCGGTCTATATAAATGTTATTGAATTGCTCAAAAGGCAAATGGATATTCAGGCCCACAGATTTTCCCCCCTGAGAATAAGCGCCTTTGTTACCAGCTTCCATGATACCCGGTCCACCACCAGTAATGACACCATAGCCATGCTGTACAAGTTTTGCAGCTATTTCTTCTGCAGTCTTATAATAGTGGTGGTCTCTCGGGGTCCGAGCCGATCCAAAGATGGTCACGCAAGGACCTATTTTGGCCAGTTTTTCGAAGCCCTCCACAAATTCTGACATTACTTTAAAAATTGCCCAAGAATCAGCGCTCTTGATTTCACTCCAGTCACGCTCCTTAAAAGCTCTTCGGATTCTTTCTTCCGATTTTTTCTCATCGATGTGGCTCATATTCTCTGAAATTGATCTTGTAAGAAAACGAATCTTTCGAAGGAATGGCGAAAAACCAAGCTTTTTTCCCTGTAAAACATTGGGAATCAACAATAAAAAATCATTTTCTGATCTGGCCAGATTCCAGTTTGGCTAAGCTATTTTTGTATTGGAAAAAACCAGATCGATGAATCTTTTAGAAAAGTCCAAAGCGGTGGAGGCAATCTTCCAAGAGCTTGAGCAAGAATCCAAGCAATTTCATGAGGAGGCTGGAATGGGCTGCCTTTCAGGTTGTGGATTTTGCTGTGCCAATCCTGAGGTTCCTGCTTCTCCTCTGGAATTTTTGCCTTTGGCTTTTGATCTGTATGAAAAGGGCATCGCAGATGATCTTGCAAACAAACTAGCCAATCAGGAAAGCCCAGGTATCTGTGTGGTCTATCGATCCAATTCAGCGGACGACACCAAGGGCTTTTGTGGGAATTATGCAAAGAGAGGATTGATTTGTCGACTCTTTGGAGCTTCTGCGAGGAAAAATAACAAGACTGGGCTAAGGGAACTGATCACCTGTAAGATTTTGAAAACTGAAAAAGAAGCGGCATTTCAATCCGTGACTGAGCGGATCAATTCAGATATGCAGATTCCACTTGCACCAGCCTACTATACTCGGATCAAGGATATAGACGAAGCTCTGACCAACCAATATCCCGTCAATCAGGCAATTTTGATGGCTTTGGAGCTAGTGCTTCGCTATAAATTTTATCAGGAGGAGCAAGAGTAATAACCCAAGCGATTTTTTTGATCCTTGGTTTTAGCCTATATTCGATTATCATTTTAAGAAGATTAAATCCCGTAAAAAGCCAAACGCATGCTGAATCTTGGGGAAATTGTACAGACGATCAAGAGTATTGTAGAAACCAGAATCCAACTGATCAAAAGTGAGATCCAGGATGAATTTGTCGGGATTCTTTCCAGATTAATTCTATTGATGATTATGGGAGCGCTGACTTTGTTGGTGTTTTTGTTTCTATCGCTTTCGTTAGCATTTTTCATCAGTCAAGTTACTCAGAGTCCATATTTGGGATTTTTGATCGTGGCTTTGATGTATTTGTTGATCGTGCTTATTCTTTATTTAACCAGAGATTCTCACGGCATTCAAGATCAAATCAATTCTTCTTTGAAGAATTTTATTTTCAGCGCAAAACGGGATAAAGAAGATGAGTAAGGAATTAGAAAAAAAGTCGGAAGAACTCGAACAAACGCTTACCAAGCAGCTCGATTTGCTTAAAAAAGATTCTCAAGACTGGCTAAAAGTCGGTGCTGCAGTGGCAGTCGGTGCTGTGATCGCTTATGGGATCTTAAAAGCGACCCGTAAAAAGAAAGTAAAGAATACAGAGAAGGCACTGGAAGTATTAGAAAAGGAAGGTTTGCTCAATGATGAGCTGAAAAACCGCTTAACCAAACCAAAATCTTCTTCTTTTTGGCCAACTGTGACGCAACGCTTACTTATCCTTGGTCTTGCTTTGGCAAAAGATAAAATCTACAACGAGCTTTTTTCAGGAAATACTGAGCAACAAGCAGTTGAAAAGGATAAATAAACTCCTGAAAGGACTTTCTAAATCAGGTCAAAAAGGCTTGGCTTGGCTCGTAGATCCTGAGAAATACCAAGAATCCCCACAGTTGGAATGGATTGAAAATTCTGGATTGGATTTGATTTTGGTAGGTGGAAGCAGCGGAAATGCTGAAGCTCTTGACTTTACCATCCGATCACTGAAAGCCCTCTCGGGAAAAATTCCCATCTGTATATTTCCAGGCTCCAAGGATCAGGTATCTGAACATGCCGACGGGATATTGTTCCTTTCCCTTATTTCAGGGACCAATCCAGAGTATCTCATTACCCAGCAGGTAGAAGGAGCTAGGGCCATTGAGCATCTTGGACTTGAAATACTTCCCACGGGCTACCTTCTTGTCAATGAAGGAGAGATACTCAGTGTGCACAAAGCCAGCAACACACTCCCACTTTTGAATTCGGAAGAAGATCGAATCAGATTGATCGCATTGGCTGGGAAATACCTTGGCCTGAAGTATTTCTATCTCGAAGCCGGAAGTGGTGCAAAAGCACCTGTTTCGAATTCAGTGATACAAACTGTAAAAAAGACTGTCAAAAGCCCCTTGATTGTGGGTGGAGGTTTGGATTCGCTTGAAAAAGTGAAAAAAGCTTTTGATGCAGGAGCTGATTTAGTGGTGTTGGGTAATGCGATAGAAAAAGACCCCGGGTTTTTGGCCGAGGTCTTGAAAGCTAAGCGATGGTATAATCAGTTACTGAACATTAATTAGAGATTCCCTTCGACGCATTTTACCTGCAGGTACCCCGTACATCATTTTGAAACGGCGGCAAAAGTAAGCAGTGTCTTTGTAGCCCACCTCTTTACCGATATCACGGATGGATTTTTTGGTCGTTCTCAAAAGCTCAACTGCTGCTTCCATCCGCTGATATTCAATGTAATCTTGAGGATTGATGCCGGTGAGCATTTTGAAATATTGTCCCACATAGTCCTCCGAAACATTTGCCACCTTGGCTAGAATCTTGTTTGAAAGATCGCCCCCGATATTGGTTTTGATAAAGTTGAACAAGTCGATCAACCTTGGATCTTTGAAATAGGTGGAGTTAGTAGAAAGCTCCTCGGTGAAAAGTCTGTTTTTTAGAATATGCCGCAACAATTCTATGACAAGTACCTCTGTGAGCGCTTTCAAGGCTCTCTCTTTACCAATGTTGGAGAGTTCCAGTTCTTTCATCAAATCCTCCATTAAGGTGGCTATTCGATCATTGAAGCGGATGATGAAAGGCGGGATATCCAAAGAGTTAAAGAAATTGACCACATCAAAAACCTTGGATTCAAAGTGTATCATGGAAATACAATCCTCCTCTGAGGCATTTATTTCCTTGTAACTGATACTTTGAAGATATTTTCTTTTGGATTCAATGAATTTTTCCAAGGTCAATTCCTGTCTCTTGCTGCCTGAACCAAACGTGAGCGATGTTTTGCGACCCTTTGGTAAAAAAAGTACTTCGCCTTCATTAATCAACTCCTGGTCTTCGCCAAACTTTAGCGTACCATGGTGAAGTAGAACCAAGGCGTTTTCATTTTCTTCGTAATTAGAAATTGAAACAGGCTTATCAATCTTAAAATTGTTGCCTCTCAAAAATCTTACGTGAACAGACTCGATGACTTTATTGTAGTAATCCATGAAATATCTATAAAAATGAACTTCAAAAATATAACTTAAACCTAGTTAGTACATAAACTATTCTAGAAAATAAGTCTAAAAAGAAGAAAAAGGGTATAAAAATTTGCATCTATACCCTTTTTCTGTGCTAAGTAGTGTATTATTTCAATATTCCTCTGGAGATAACGATTCGTTGAATTTCTGAGGTGCCTTCGTAAATCTGGGTAATTTTAGCATCTCTCATGAGGCGTTCTACATGGTATTCTTTCACATAACCATAGCCCCCATGTACCTGTACCGCCTCTACTGTCACATTCATCGCTACTTCAGAGGCATATAGTTTAGCCATAGCAGATGCGTGGGCATAATCTTCCCCCTGATCTTTGAGCCAGGCTGCTTTGTAGACCAAAAGTCTGGCAGCTTCGATTTGAGTAGCCATATCTGCCAATTTGAACTGAATGGCCTGATGTTGACTGATAGGTTTGCCAAAAGCCTTTCTTTCTTTTGAATAGGCTAAAGCCAATTCATAGGCGCCTGATGCGATTCCGAGCGCTTGTGCTGCGATTCCTATTCGACCACCGTTGAGCGTCTCCATCGCGAAGGTAAATCCAAACCCTTCCTCTCCAATTCGGTTTTCCGAGGGTACTTTCACATCGGTAAACATCAAGGAATGTGTATCAGAACCTCTGATTCCCAGTTTATCCTCTTTTTTACCAATTACAAAGCCATCCCAACCTTTTTCTACAATAAAGACAGAAATACCTTTATGGCCTTTGCTGGCATCGGTCTGCGCAATTACTAGGTAAATACTTGCGGAAGAACCATTGGTAATCCAATTTTTGGTGCCGTTGAGCAGGTAATGATCTCCTTTCCATTCCGCATTGGTCCGCTGTGAAGTAGCATCCGAACCAGCTTCTGGTTCAGATAGGCAAAATGCGCCTAGCACTTCGCCGGTGGCAAGCTTGGTCAGGTATTTCTGCTTTTGGGCTTCGGTTCCATACTTCTCCAATCCCCAGCAGACCAAGGAATTGTTGACAGACATAGACACAGAGGCAGATGCGTCGATTTTGGAAAGCTCTTCCATGGCAATCACGTAAGATATTGTATCCATTCCGCCTCCATTATACCTAGGGTCAACCATCATTCCCATGAAGCCGAGTTCGCCCATTTTTTTGATTTGTTCGTAAGGGAATTTTGCTTCGGTATCGCGGTCTATGACTCCTGGAAGTAATTCTGCTTTGGCAAATTCCCTGGCTGCCTCTTGCACAGCCAAGTGCTCTTCAGTCAATTGAAAGTTCATAAGAGTAGTAAAATTTTGGGTTTAGATTCAAGTTGGAAAATATAGCCGAAAAAAAGAAAAGGGACAAAAACTTGTCCCTTTCCGAATTTTATTTTGATTTTGATCAATCTCTATTTCCAAAGAAAACAAAGATGTAGTAAGCTAGCGTAACCAAAGATGCTAATGCAGCGACCACATAGGTCATCGCAGCCCACTTCAAGGCATCCTTTGACATGTCATATTCTTGTCTGGTCACCACATTTCTACTTTGTACCCAAGCCAAAGCTCTATTAGAAGCATCAAATTCTACAGGCAGCGTAACTAATGTAAACAGCGTCATTACTGAATAAGAACCTACTACAATGTATCCAATCCAATGGTAAGGCAAGCCCAACGCAAATCCACCGAAAAGAGAGGCTATTAAGACTATGTTTAGGATTTTACCTGAGATGTTTTGAACCGGAACCATCGCTGATCGAAAGTTTAGCCAAACGTAGGAGGTGGCATGCTGCACTGCATGTCCACATTCGTGAGCTGCCACGGCGGTAGCTGCAGCATTTCTGCCATAGTATACATCCGGAGAAAGGTTAACCGTTCTGTCCATAGGGTTGTAATGGTCGGTCAGTTGACCTTCGACACAAATGACCTGTACATCGTGAATATTGTGATCAGCAAGCATCAACTTTGCAATTTCTGCGCCGGATAAATTTGCCTGAAGAGCAGTTTGAGAATATTGTTTGAATTTGCTTTTCAATCTATTGCTTACCACAAATCCAAGAATTGCAAATACGACTACAATTAGAATAATCATTTTATTAGGTGTTTAACTGGGTGTGAATACGAAGTTAGGACTTGTCAGGTTTAATCCAAACCGGGATTTTTACCATCACTATCCAACTAACCAAGCCCACAAGCATCACAAGAATGACTTGGGTTCCATGGATGATGGCAGCAAAGATTTTTCCGTCTGTTTCTGACACTCCAAACTGGATCAAAATGTAGGCCACCAAGGCATGAAAGGTTCCGATTCCCCCTTGAACAGGTGCCACCATGCCAATACTTCCCATTACCATCACAAGAAGGACTTGGCTAGCCGACAAAGTGGCAGTACTTTGGATCCCTTGGGAAACAGTATACATAGTCAAAAAGTAGATAATCCAGATTACTAGAGAGCTGACCCAAAATCCAATCGGATTTTGAAGCTTCCCTATAGTCTGAATTCCTGAAATAAGCTGTCTGAAAAACTGCTGAAGTTTATTGACTAGGCCATTTCCTCGGAATTTTCGAAAGAGCACGTATAGAAAAAGCACAAAAACCAAAATACCACCCAGAAAGAGCGGTAGTAAAGAGATGATTTTTTCCCCTAAAGAAGAAACGTCGATCAGCTCCCCAGCAAGAGAAAGGAAAAGACTACTTTCAAGTACAAATGCCAAAAAAATCGTTCCGGCTAAAAAGCTCAAATCAATGGTCCGTTCCAAAATGACGGTACCCAACAGATGGCCGATAGAAATTCCGTTCGTTCTTGCCAATACGCCGCATCGGGCAACTTCACCTGCCCTTGGAATGAGGAGGTTTACCAAATAGCCGACCATCACCGCATGGTATGCTCTATTGCCGCTTACTTGTTGTTCCCCTACCTGTTTTTGGATCAAAAGCGCCCATCGCCAGCCTCTGATCCAATATCCGATCCAAGCGATAGTCAGTGATCCAAAGATCCAAAACCAGTTGCTGGATGCTAATTGGGTTTGGAGCTCCACAAGTTCAATATCCTTATATAAAAACCAAAAAATCCAGAAAGCCACTCCTAAAGAAATGACTACCTGGATACTTTGTTTGATCTTTGGATTGGGCATCAGATGAGTTTATTTCTTTCGTCCGGAAAAATCAAGACAGGCTTATGCTGTTTTGCTTCTTCAGGGGTCATTCCTGCATAGGAGATGATGATCACGATGTCACCTACCGCAGCTTTTCTCGCAGCAGGGCCATTGAGGCACACTTGACCGCTTCCTCTTGCTCCTTTGATGACGTAAGTTTCAAGTCGCTCTCCATTATTGATATTGACGATCTGTACTTTTTCATTTTCGAGGAGCTGTGCGGCATCCATCAGGTCTTCATCTATGGTGATGGAGCCCACATAGTGAAGTTCTGCCTGAGTGATTTTTACCCGGTGGATTTTGGATTTGAGGATTTGCAGTTGCATTGGTTTAGTTTTTCGGCCGCGAAATTAGGGAATAATCGGCAAGTTGTCGATCAATCTCACCTCACCGATATAGGCAGCAACACAAATCGAGGATTTTTGATTCGGATCAAAATCATTCTTGATTTCAAATGTATCTGGATGTATCAATTCAAAATACTCCAATCGAGCTAGCTCCACTTGATCAAATTCCTTTTCTATTTCAGATTTAATTGATAACCAAGGTCGGCCTTCCATCAGCTGGTTTTTTGCTTTGATCAAACTGGTGAAAAGAAGTAAAGCCTTTTGTCGCTCCTCGTTATTCAAGCGCATATTCCTTGAAGACATCGCTAGGCCGTCAGTTTCTCTCCGGGTTAGGACAGTTTCCAATTGGATATCAAATGAAAGGTCTTTCACTAGTCTTTTGATAACGGCAACCTGCTGCAAGTCCTTTTGGCCAAAAAAAGCAATGTGCGGCTTGATTATATGAAACAGTTTGGAGACGATGATACCGACTCCATTAAAATGCCCTGGTCTAAACCTTCCTTCCAAAACTCGCTCTAAGTCCCCAAAATCTAACGTCAGGCAAGACGGGGAAGGATACATGGTTTCTATTGATGGTAGAAAAACATAATCTACCCCAATGGATTCCAATTTTTCCAAATCTGCATCGAGTGTGATGGGATACTTTTCGAAATCCTTGAGATTATTAAACTGAGTAGGGTTGACAAAAATCGAAACCACCGTTACATCCATTTTCGATTTGCTGGTCTGGACAAGATCCAAATGACCTTGATGCAATGCTCCCATGGTTGGGACAAAACCGATTTGGCGATTACTTTGGAGGTGGCTGAGCCAGTGGGGATTCCATTCGGCCCCTGTGTGGATTAGCTTCACGGCAAGGCAGTATTACGGCTAAATTGGGGCAAAACTAGATTAATATCCAGAAATACAATGCTGATAGGCTTTTTTTATTTACCTTTGTGCCCGTTGTTTATCACGATCATTAAAATCCCTATAGCATGTCCAAACTACGTATCCTCTACGTTGCTAGTGAAATCAACCCATTCTTACAAACTTCCGAAGTCGCCAATTTTCTCAGAAATCTCCCTCAAGCTATGCAGGAGCGTGGGATGGAAATCCGGATTTTGGTGCCTCGTTTTGGATTGATCAACGAGCGAAAAAACAGACTTCACGAGGTGGTCAGGCTTTCAGGGATCAACATTTCCGTAGGTGAAGAAGAAAAGCCCTTGATCATCAAAGTGGCGTCTATCCCAAATGCCAAGCTTCAGGTATATTTTATTGATAATGAAGATTATTTTCAGCGAAAGCATGTGTTTCACGACAAGCAACAGCGATTCTATGAGGATAATGACGAGCGTGCTATCTTTTTCTGTAAAGGTGTCATTGAAACCGTTAAAAAGTTAGGCTGGGCACCGGATATCGTGCATTGCAATGATTGGATGACCTCCTTGATCCCAATGTATCTAAAGACGACCTACAAAAACGAACCGCTCTTTAAGGATACCAAAACAGTATTTGGCATTTATAACAATGGATTTTCCCATACCTTTGGCGACGATTTGTTAAACAAGGTTAAGATGGTGGACATCGATGACACTATTTTAGCACCTTTGAAAAGCAAAGACTTCGAAGGCTTTATCAAGATGGGTATCGAATATGCCGATCGGGTGGTGAAAGGGAATGAAGTCTCTGCCGAACTAAACCAACTAATTGAGGATTTCTCTAAAGACAAAAATCTTGAAATCAGTTTTGAAGAAGAGCAGCAAGCTCATGAAGAGCTTTATGGAGTATACACCAGCCTTGCAGGCTAAGCTTTCCATTTACGCGTTAATTTCCGTCTTATTTCTTGGTGCATGTAGCGACCCTGCCACGGTAGGACTTGAGCTTGCACCTCAGAATAACCAAATCGGTGTTTTTTATAAAGAATTTACCCTTGACGCACAGGTGGTACTCCTGGATTCATTCAATACTACCAACTCAGGGGTTCTCTTAGTAGGTAACGAAGTGGATGACTACTTTGGAAAGACTACTTCCACAGCCTACACGAGATTATATATCGATCAAACTGCAGAACGACCTAAATCAGACGCTGTTTTGGATTCTGTGTTTTTTAACTTTTCGACTGTAAGTGTAAATGGATCTAATTTGGACAAACCGAAGAGGTATAGAGTCCACCTCCTCAACGAACCCATCCTTGATACACTCTATTACAACTTCAGTACCTTATCCTACAAGCCGACCCCAATCTTGGATGCTGAGATTCTTTTTGGAGATAAAAAGGATACCTTGGTAAAAGTCCCGATTACTAATGAAGCATTTATCAATGACCTTTTTACCAAGATGAAAAGAGGTCAAGAATTTGATAATTTATTTAGCTTTAGAAGGTACCTTCCTGGATTGGCGATTACAGCCAGAGATGGAGATAATGCAACTGCAGGGTTTTCTTTGGGTACAAATACAGGAATCACTGTTTATTACCATGCACTTGGTGACACCACTGCATTGAAGTATTCGATTACTACTTTATCCTCTAGAAGTTTCAATAGTATTGCATCTGATCGAGCAGGTACTCCTACAAGTGTAATTACTGAATACGGAAAGTCTTACAATACCAGCCCGATTGTTGGAATGAAGGCAGGACTTGGTCTAGCGATGAGAGTGAATACAGGTCCTATTGATGCCTTCTTGGATACTTTGCAAGGAGTGATTTTCAATCAAGTTAACCTTACTATCGGTGCGCTTGAAAATCAAGATGCAGGAAACGTCCCTATTTCTTCGATGGTTTTGAAATTTGTAGATTCTCAAAATCGTGTGCTTTTAAGTTCCTTTAACAAAGCAGAACTTCATGTTCAAGGCGATGGGCAAGCTCAAGTTATAGATGATGGAAAAGGCAACCTAATTCCCAATTATTTATTTGCCTCTTCAGCAGTTGTAGAATACAATAGTGTAGATAAACTTTACAGAGCAGGCATTTCTTCCCACCTAAACGCGATCTATAGAGGTCAAATTAAGCGTCAAGATTGGCTTCTATACCCTTCTACTCCCAGAGATCTAAGTGATGATTTCAAACGATCATTGAGACAGTTTAAAGTGAATAAAGATAAAATTAAGGTAACTGTTATTTACTCTAAGATTAGGTAAACAATCGATTTCGAAAAAGTATTACTAATCCACTTTTAGTTTTTATAAAAGTGGATTATTTTTTTTGCTGTTAATGCTGTTTCTTTGCGCAAGTACTAACCAACTTTTAAGAATTTTTACTTATGTGTGGAATTGTCGCGTATGTAGGGCAGCAGGAGGCGCTGCCCATTATCATTAAAGGGCTAAAAAGATTGGAATACCGCGGCTATGATTCGGCCGGTGTAGCTTTGATCGACCAAAAGGGCCTTAGTATTTACAAGAAAAAAGGAAAGGTCTCCGAACTTGAAAATCACCTCGCAGAAAATGGAATACTAAATTCAAAAATTGGCATCGGCCACACTCGATGGGCCACTCATGGAGAGCCTAATGATGTCAATGCTCACCCTCATTATTCTTCTTCTGAAAGGTTTGCCATGATCCATAACGGAATCATTGAAAACTATGAGGTGCTCAAGAAAGACCTGCTTCAAAAAGGTTATAAGTTCCAAAGTGAGACGGATACTGAAGTTTTCGTCAAGTTTATAGAGGATATTTTCACAAATAGCAACTGTACCCTTGAGGAAGCCTTACGGCTTGCTTTGCAAAAAGTGGTCGGGGCCTATGCTATTGTATTGATCAATCTTGAGGAGCCCGATACGCTTATCGCTGCCCGAAAGGGATCCCCTTTGGTGATTGGTGTCGGCGAAGACGAATACTTTTTGGCATCGGATGCCACTCCGATTATCGAATACACTAATAAGGTGATCTATCTGGATGATTATGAGATTGCGGTGATACGTGAAGGAAAACTTCAAGTGAAGACTATCGAAAATATCGAAACTAGTCCTTACATCAATCAGCTGGAGCTTGAACTGGAGGCTATCGAAAAAGGAGGCTATGAGCATTTTATGCTCAAAGAAATTTTTGAACAGCCCAAGTCCATAGCTGATTGCCTTCGTGGAAGACTCGATCCCAAAACAGGACGCTTGGTCTTGGGTGGCTTGAGGGATTACATGAATAAATTTCAAAATGCAGAGCGAATCGTAATTACAGCTTGTGGTACTTCTTGGCATGCTGGATTGGTGGCGGAGTACCTTTTTGAAGAGTTTGCCCGTGTTCCAGTTGAAGTGGAATATGCATCAGAGTTTAGATACCGTAATCCGGTAGTGAGTGATAAAGATTTCATCATCGCCATTTCTCAATCTGGGGAGACTGCGGATACGCTTGCTGCAATTGAACTGGCAAAATCAAAAGGTGCAACCATTTTTGGAGTTTGTAATGTGGTTGGTTCTTCGATTCCAAGAACAACTCATGCGGGATGCTACACCCACGCGGGTCCTGAGATTGGGGTGGCATCTACCAAAGCTTTTACAGCACAAATTTCAGTACTCACCATGATGGCATTGAAGCTTGGCTATCAGAGAGGGACCTTACCTGAAAGCAAATACATCCTGATGCTTCATGAACTTGCAGACATTCCTGCTAAGGTGGAGAAAGCGCTACAAACTAACGAGGCGATCAAGAAAATTGCGGAGCAATACAAGGATGCTCGTAACATGCTGTATCTGGGAAGGGGATATAATTTCCCTGTGGCTTTGGAAGGGGCATTGAAGCTGAAGGAGATTTCATATATCCATGCTGAAGGCTATCCTGCTGCTGAGATGAAGCACGGCCCGATCGCTCTAATCGATGAGGAAATGCCGGTGATTTTCATTGCTACGTTGGACAGTTCTTACGAAAAAGTGGTGAGCAACATCCAAGAGGTAAAAGCCAGAAAAGGCAAAGTAATCGCAGTAGTAACCGAAGGAGATAAGCAGGTAAAGGCACTTGCTGACCACGTGATCGAGATTCCACCGACTAATGAGGCCTTCACGCCGTTGCTTTCTGTGATCCCACTTCAGCTGCTTTCTTATCATATTGCAGTAATGAGGGGTTGTAATGTGGATCAACCAAGGAATTTGGCGAAGTCAGTGACAGTGGAGTAATCAACTGAACTTTAAAAAGCTACCAAGCGAATGACAACCCTGAAGACCCCGATTTTCAGGGTTGTTGTATTTAAAGCTAAATTTTCTTGGGCTATTGACTTGTTTGAGAGTTTTTTACCTCAATTGCACGCTCCTGGTGCGAAATACTTGTTTCCTGCAGCTCTTGCAAGGCATTCATTGGAATATGTTTTAGCATCACACCCACATACGGGCTGAAAAACAGTAGAGCAAGTTGTAGGTCGACTTTCCAAATCAGAATTTAGGCAGGGATTGGCTTGGTCCTCCTCTTTGACACATCCCATCATTACGAAAATAGCTACTAGGCGAAATCTAAAGATATGGTGGTAAAAATTGGTTTTTTTCATACCGTTAAGTTGATTTTTGGATAATTCACTAAGTTATCCATATCTACGTTGGACCCCCGTCTCTTAGTAGAAAATCCTTACTTTTGCGCAGCCAAGGAAAAACCAATGCTGGATAAATTACAAGCCCTAAAGGAACGTTTCGAAGAAGTAGGTCAGCTGATTATTTTGCCGGACTCGATGTCTGACATGAGCAAGTATGCCAAGCTCACCAAAGAGTATAAGGATCTTGAAAAGCTCGTTTCGGTGTATGACGAATACTCTTTGGTCCTTAAAAATATCGACAGCTCCAAGGAGATGCTCGAAAAGGAGAAAGATCCTGAGTTTAGGGAAATGGCCAAAGCAGAGTTGGATGATCTGAGAGAGCGAAAGGAAGTTCTCGAGCAAGAACTCAAGCAACAGCTGACTCCCAAGGATCCCAATGATTCCAAAGATTGTATATTGGAGATCAGGGGAGGTACAGGTGGTGATGAAGCTGCAATCTTTGCCGGTGATCTTTTCAGAATGTATGAGCGCTTCTGCGAAATGAAAGGATGGAAGCTTACGGTGTTGGATTTGACCTTTGGCTCAGCAGGCGGATACAAAGAAATAATTGCTACCGTCTCAGGAGCGGATGTCTATGGAATGCTCAAATATGAATCTGGTGTGCATCGGGTTCAACGGGTTCCTGCCACCGAATCTCAGGGAAGAGTTCATACCTCAGCAGCTTCTGTAGCTGTGCTGCCTGAAATGGATGAAGTAGAAGTCCACTTGGACATGAATGACATCCGTAAAGACACCTATTGCTCCTCTGGCCCGGGTGGTCAGTCTGTCAATACCACGTATTCAGCAGTCCGATTGACCCACAATCCGACAGGTTTGGTGGTGACGTGTCAGGATGAAAAATCCCAGATCAAAAACTTTGAAAAGGCTTTGAAGGTGCTTCGATCCAGGTTGTATGAGATCGAACTTGCTAAGCATAACGAGGCCGTCGGTGCCCAGCGAAAGTCCATGGTGGGAAGTGGGGATCGTTCGGATAAGATCAGAACTTATAATTACCCACAATCTAGAGTCACAGATCACAGGATTAACAAAACGGTCTATAATTTGCCAGACGTAATGGACGGTAATATCGAAGAATTTATTTCCGCTTTGAGATTAGCAGAAAATTTAGAAAAAATGCAGGCTGGAGGTATTGAGTAATTGCCTTGGACTTTGCAAGCTTGATTTAAGCCAGTATATTGAATTAATTAACAAAGCAACCTAAGTAAACCCAGCGCTATTATGATTATTGAAGGAGAAAGAGAAATCAATCTGGTGACATGGAACGAATCTCATTTTCATCAGCTCTATCCTTTGGCCAACAATCCAAAAATAGCCATGAATCTGAGGGATAGCTACCCACAGCCTTATACCATTCATGATGCGCGTCACTGGATTGAGCATAATCAGAAGTTTAATCCTGCTCAAAATTTTGCGATCGAATTTGAAGGTAGACTAGCAGGCGCGATAGGGGCAGAGCGTGGAAAAGATGAACTACGAACCAATATGGAACTCGGTTTTTGGGTTGGAGAGGCTTTCTGGGGAAAAGGGATTGCGACAGAGGCGGTCAAGTTGTACACCAAATACATCTTTGAGAAATTTGATATTCACCGGATTTTCGCTCAGGTCTATGACTTCAATGGGGAGTCGATGAATGTGCTGGAAAAGGCCGGTTATATTCCTGAGGCTATTCTAAAAAATGGCTTTATCAAGCGAGGAAGGATCGGAGATATTTTCCAATATGTAAGAATCAGGGATGAAGAATAGCTCTTCATCCCTTTTTCTTTTATCCTACTTTTTCAAGCGCCTGCTGAATATCCCAGATGAGGTCTTCATAGTGTTCTACTCCGATCGATAATCGAATGAGTTTTTCTGAAATACCCAACTTAGCCCTGTCTTGCTCGCTTACATCACTGTGCGTCATGGTAGCTGGGTGTTCGGCCAATGATTCTGTACTTCCCAAGGAAACTGCCAAATGGAATAGATGAAGGTGATCCAAAAACTGGAATGCTTCTTTTTCTCCGCCTTTAATGTCAAAAGATAACATGGCTCCCGCACAGGAGAGTTGCTTTTTGAAAATTTGATATTGCTCTGAATTTTCAGCTAAATGACCTAGGTAATAGACTTTTTCTACTTTGGGGTGGGCAGCGAGGAAGTCGGCTACCTTTGAGGCATTTTCAGCCTGCTGTGTCATCCGGACTTTTAGAGTCTCCAAACTTCGCATTAATAGCCAACCAGTCCATGGGCCCGCCATATTCCCCAAAAATGTACGAAGGGTTCGAACTCGCTTCATTAGGTCTTTTTTTCCTAGCACCGCACCTGCAATTAGGTCGGAATGACCTCCAATGTATTTGGTAGCCGAATACATGACCAAGTCTGCCCCATGCTTCAGAGGGTGTTGCCAGAGAGGTCCCATGTAGGTGTTGTCTACGACGACATATACTGAGTTTTCTGCATTGCTGAGCTGATCTGCTACTTTTCGACAAAGTTCAAGATCGAAAAGGGCGTTGGTTGGATTGGCTGGGGTTTCGACGTAGACTAGTTTGACTTTGGCTTTTTCTGCTTTAAGAAGGATTTGCTCCAGCTTATCGTCCGGAGTAAAGCCTATTCCGGTGATTCCATATTGAGGAAGGACTTTATTGATGAAATGATCAGTCCCACCATAGACAGGCATACTGTAGAGTAGCGCATCACCCGGTCTTAGAAATTCCAGCAGAACAGTAGAGATTGCCGACATTCCGCTTTCAAAGACTGCGCATTCATCCGCACCGTCCCAAAGGCAGAGCCTTTCTTCGAGAATTTGTAGATCCGGATTATTCAATCTGGAATAGATCAACCCCGGTTCTTCACCGGGGGATTTTTCGCGTTTTCCGTAAGCAAGTTCAAAAAATTCTTTGCCTTCCTGTGCTGTCTTAAAGACGAATGTGGAGGTTTGGAATATGGGGCATTTGATGGCGCCTTCTGAAAGTTCTGGCTTGTAGCCATAGGACATCATCAGGCTCTCAGGGTGGAAATATCTGGAGTTCATTTGGGTTCTTTTTTACCCAAAAGAGTGAAAAAACTCTATAATTTACAATGAGACCTTCCTAATGATGTTTTGTTGTTTTATGAATATATTGAAATTATTACTGCGAAATCTGTAAAAATAGTACATTATTTTTCAAACACGGAATAATATTCTGTATTGATTCAATTTTTCGTCCTAGTGGAAAAGTTAATTTTTTTAAGAAGTTCTGTGCATTTTACTTCACCAAGACCTTTTGGGTGATTACTCCATTTTTCCCTGATAGTCGGATATAAAGCAGGCCTCTAGGGAGAGCATCGATGGCGTGTTGTTTGTCTCCTTGGTTAATACTTGAATGATAAACTACCTGTCCAAAAGAATTAATTACTTGGATGGACTCAAACAAGTCTAAAGAGGTTGATTCTACAGTGGCTTGACCTTGGCTTGGGTTAGGAAATACCTTGAGCTTACCTAAAGATGGCTTTGGCTCTAGAGCTGTAATGATGTTTACATTCACATTCAATGCCCTTTTTGGTCCAAAATTGCATTCATTTTGAGCTTCTACGGAAACTTCAAATTGTCCCTCTTGCTCCCAATTCACAGTGATGCTTGCCGAACCTTGGCCTGAAATGATTTTCCCTCCACCTGAAATACTCCATTTGTAATTCAATCCGGGTAATGCAGTCGTTTGGTAAGTAAATTGGCCAAGCGGTGTGATGGTCTCTCCGGCAATCGCAGCAGGTTGATCGGGTGCTTTATTGGCCTTGATGGATTTAAAGGTTGGCTCGGATTTTCCACAAGGACTTGAGGCAGTTACCTGGATTTTTTGGTCGCCTGAGGCAATCCAGCGGACTGAGATATTTGAAGTACCTTGACCTGATTGAATTTCACCTCCGGTGACTTCCCATGTATAGCTACTTCCCGCTTGTGCAGGAACAGAATAGGTGTGTGTTGAATTGATACAAACCGTTCCTTCTCCTGAAATAGGAGTCGAAATAGCGGGTATTGGGTTGACAAATACCTCCAAAGATGATGTTTCTCCGTTTCCGCAAAAATTGGATCTGCTCACCAATACAGCGTTTCTTCCAGGAATAGTCCATTCAACTTCTATGGTGGGTGATCCTTGTCCTGACAATATAATTCCACCGTCTACTCTCCACACGATATCAGAACTCAGCTCTTGCTGGCTGGAAATGCTGTAAGTGCTTGCACCTAGACAAGAAGTCGAATTGCCCGAAATTGGGCTGACTGAACCTGGCGGTGTACAGGAATAGCTCAGGATTGTACCGTCGTTACCTACTGCAAAGGCTGAATTGGGGTCCCCGTAGTTGACAGAATTTAGATCCCTAATGGTTCCACTGTTGATCTTAACCCAAGTTAACCCTCCGTCTTTTGTTTGGTATGTAATGCCACCTTCCCCCACTACAAAACCCAAAAAAAGATCCCAAAAATCCACTGAGGTCAAATTTACTTTTTCGGGAAATGGTAAAATTTCCCAAGTGACTGCTTTGTCTTTTGTCTTTAAGACTACGCCATTATTTCCCACTACAATGGCTGTTGTGGTATCTAGTTTGGCTAGAGCATTTAGATTTTCACTGGTAAGTTTGGGTTTCAATTCCCAATTGGTGCCGCCGGCAGTTCGAATGATTTGACCATTTTTTCCAATTGCAAAGCCGAACACGAAATCAAAGTATGTCAGGTCAGCCAAATCCTCTGTAATTCCTGTGTTAATGGTTTGATCCCAAGTAACGCCTGAGTCAAACGATCTTGAAACATACCCTTTCGTGCCAGAAACATATAAAACAGAGGTAGCAAATAAGTAGAATCCAGTGATTTTATTTGGTGTATTAGATGGTACGGGGACCCATGATGAACCGGAATTTGCTGTTCGGTACATTTTTCCTGATTCTGACGATGCATATCCAAAAGAAGTATTCCAAAAATCGATCGTATGAATGTCTACTTTTTCAGGTAGAGGTCTGCTGATCAAAGAAGTTCCGCCGTTGGTGGTCAGGTAGAATTCTCCGTTTTTACCGGAAATGAAACCTATTGTATTGCTCTTAAAATCCGTGGAAGAAAAGTCATTCCTAACTCCAGCCTGTCTTGTAGTCCAGCTTGTTCCTGCATTGGTGGAGGAAATGATAAATCCATTTTGGCCAAAAGTAAACAGCGTATTGGAAGCAGGAATAAATCTGAGATCATTTAGATTTCTGGTATTACCTGCCCCCAAGTTAATTGTGCTGAAGGTTGTCCCTGAATTGGCTGATCTGATGAGAGTCGCCTGTTCACCAATTGCCACCAAGATTCTGTTGTCCACTGGGCTGGCGGCAACTTTTTTTAATTTGGTAGACACATTGCTGACTAGGGGGAGCCACGTCGTTCCGCCGTCCGCAGTTCTGAAAAAGGAGCCTTGATCTCCGACCGCATAGCCAATCAGAGTACTGGTAAAAACCAATCCATTTAAGTTTCTCACGGTAGGAAGCTGGATTTTTTCCCAAGACACGCCCTTATTGGAAGACTTAAATACATTTCCACCCTCAGCTGCTATGAATCCCAGGTTTTCATTTACAAAAAAGATTTCCTGAAAATCAAGCGTCGTGTTGATGGTTATCAAGGACCAAGAACCGCCGGAATTCATGGAACTGAGAAGAGTTCCATCTTCACCTGAAGCAAACAGTTGGTTTTCTCCAATAGAAACTACACTCTTCAGATTTTTCTGGGTTCCTGAACTGATTTTTGTCCAGGTTTTTCCCCCGTCCGCACTTCTATAAATTGTACCCAATTCACCCACCGCGATCCCATTGGATTCATTGGTAAAAGTGACGTCACTAAATCTAACCCCAAATTCCTGGCCCACTTCCGTCCAAGTGCTTCCCGCGTTTTCAGAGTAAATGATGAGGTTTTCTCCTACCGCGACCACTTTTTGATTGGTAACCCAGTGATTTGCTTCAAGGTCTAGCCCCCAGCCTTGCATTCTTGTCCAAGTTTGACCATGAGAAAGGCTTATGACAATCAGGGAAAAAAGTAAAGCGGCTAGAAGTTTTTTCATCCTTTTGAAATAAGGCTAAATATAATTCCTATGAGATTTGAATTATTTAGGAAGTAAATTAAGAACAAGAATTGGGTAATTAACAGAACTTTGCTCTCTAAATTAGATTTGACTCCTTAGAACTATTCCCTTTAGCCATGAAAATCTTCGCTCCGGTCTTTGTTAGTATGGTTTTGATAGTTTCTTGCGGACCACAAGAGAGGGTTTCGAAGGAGACTTTTGAAGAGGTAAACCGGAACATGGAAATCAAACGTGTCACCGAAGCTGAAATCATTCAGGAAGCTATGATATGGGGAGATTCACTGACTCAAGAGGCTCAAAATCAATTAATATCAAATTTGCAAAAGGCAATTTCCGAACAGGGGATCCCAGGTGCTATTGATTTTTGTAATGTCAACGCCCTACCTATATTAACTGAATTAGGCAAAGTCTATTCGGTTCAGCTCAAAAGAGCCTCAAATCGAGCGAGGAATTCAGCAGATTTACCAACCGATGAAGAACGGCCTATTTTGGAAGCCTATGAGTATAATGCTGAAAATGGGATAAAAAGTGATCCGAACATTCAGAAATTTGAAAACGGTGAGGTACTTCTTTATACCAAATCCATCACGATTCCAAGCGGCATGTGCTTAAATTGCCATGGAGAACCTGAGAAAGAAATTTCCAAGGAAACTTTGGTGAAGCTTGACCAACTTTATCCAAGTGATCGGGCAAGAGGTCATAAAGTAGGTGACCTAAGGGGAATGTGGTCTGTACGGATACCAAAAAAGGAAGTGGTAAAAAGGTTGTAGGTAACCGTAAGTCTCGGTTTTTTGGATCGGTTTCTTAAATCGAAAGAAAACTGTCTTCCGTATGGGCAACTATAGCTTTGTACCTGAAAAGGGATTTTTTTAAGATTTAGAAAAATCAATTTCAGATTCTTTTTAAATAGAAAATTTCAACCTTAGTAAATACTCCCGAATAATAATTTTCGGAATAATTAACTAGCAAAAGTTTGTTTCAAAAATTTAATTTTTTGTTGAATAAAAGAGGGTTGATTCTTAAACATTCTTTGTTTTACCTATAAATTTTACTTTCCATTTATATAAACGCTGTAAAACAGTCAGTTTTGGACAAAAAACAGTTGGGCTAAAATCTTGGTAAGATTCGAAATTGGGATTAGTTAAAATTAACCCAAACTGCCTATGAAGTTTAGTACCGCAGTCAGGCTATTTGCCCTGACTCTTTTTACGTACCTATTGTGTTTAGGTGCGGTGATGGCCCAGTCCCGACAGGTATCTGGTGTAGTGCTATCGGGGGAAGATAACTTCCCTCTCCCTGGTGTGTCCATTTTAGTAAAAGGCACAACCACGGGTACAGTTACCGATGTAGATGGTAACTTCAGAATTTCAGTTCCTTCAGATGCTGCTGTTCTGGTATTCTCCTTCATTGGATTTGTTTCCCAAGAAGTACCGGTGGGATCGCAAAGCAATCTTTCCATCACCTTAAAACCAGATACCAAGTCCCTTCAGGAGGTGATCGTGGTAGGTTATGGTGAGCAAAAGAAGGAAACAATTACGGGTTCGGTAGCCTCTGTGAAGGGGGGTGAGCTTGCCAAGTCTCCAGCTATGAACCTTTCCAACTCCATTGCAGGTCGTATGCCTGGTGTAGTTGCAGTAAACAGAAGCGGTGAACCAGGATATGATGGCTCAAGTATTCGAATCCGTGGCTCCAATACCTTAGGTAACAACGATGCCTTGATCGTAATCGATGGTATTCCTGCACGAGCGGGTGGTATTGACCGATTGAATCCAAATGACATCGAAAGTATCTCCGTATTGAAAGATGCATCCGCAGCCATCTACGGTTCACGAGCTGCCAACGGGGTTATCCTTGTCACCACCAAAAGAGGAAAAAGCGGTAAGCCAGAATTTACTTTCCAAGTCAATCAAGGTGCTGCTCAGCCTACGGTTATTCCTGACCTAGCAGATGCTGCCCAGTATGCCGAAATGCTCAATGACCTTGATATCTACGCACTTCCTGTAGGAGAGTGGGCTGCTGCAAATCAAGCTTACAAAACAGCAGGAACTTTCACAAGACCAAATGGTGTGGTTCGTAAGGCTCCTTATTTGCCTAATGAATTGGAGCTTTACAGAAACGGTTCAGATCCATGGAACTATCCTAACACCGATTGGTATAAGTCAACTTTGAAGACATGGTCTCCACAGACCAGAGTCAATGCACAGTTGGTTGGTGGTAATGACAACGTGAAATACATGACGTCAATTGGCTATCAGGATCAGGATGGTTACTACAAGCAGTCTGCAACAGGATTTAAGCAGTATGACATCCGTATGAACCTTGACGCAACTGTTAACAAGTACGTGAAAGTTGGTTTGGGTATTTTAGGTCGTGAAGAATCTCGATTCTTCCCCACAAGAGGTGCAGGTGCCATCTTCAGAATGCAAATGAGAGGTAAACCAAATCAGCCGGCTTTCTGGCCTAATGGTCTACCAGGACCTGATATCGAAAACGGTGAGAACCCTGTAGTAATCACGACAAATGCTACTGGCTATGACCGTGATACAAGAGATTACTTCCAGACCAACGGAACAATCGAAATCAAAGTACCAGGTATTGAAGGCCTAAAAATCACAGGTACAGGTGCTATTGATAAGACTATGCAGTTTAATAAGCGTTGGGAAACTCCATGGGTTCTTTATCAGAAAGGCTCAGGCTTTGAAGCGGATGGCGTGACTCCAAAGTTGGTAGCAACTGTGAGAGGTCCAGCCGATCCAAGATTGACAGAGGCTAATAGCAACACGCTGAATATCCTTTTGGGTACCGTGGCCTCTTATGACAAGGTGATCGACAATAAGCACACGATCAATGTTTTGGCTGGTTTTAACAAGGAAACTGTGTCAGGCAACAACTTCAATGCATTCAGAAGATACTTTATCTCCACAGCCATTGATCAAATGTTTGCCGGTGGTGACTTGGAGAAAAACAACGGCGGTGGTGCCTTTGAAAGAGCTCGTCTCAATTACTTCGGTCGTGCCTCTTACAACTACAAGGAGAAATATCTAGCGGAATTCCTTTGGAGATATGATGGTTCATACATCTTCCCAGAGGCTACTCGTTACGGTTTCTTCCCTGGTGTCATGTTGGGCTGGGTAGTCTCTGACGAAGGTTTCTGGAAAAATTCAATTGGAAAAACCATGGACTTCTTCAAAATCAGAGGTTCTTGGGGACAGTTGGGTAACGACCAGATCTTCTTCGGAGGTGCTCTTCAGGAATACCAATTCCTATCCACTTACGGCTTCAGCTCTTACATCGCTAACAATACGGAGGTAAAAACCCTATTGGAAAACAGAGTTCCAAATACTCGAATCACTTGGGAAGTGGCTAACAACTCCAACTTGGGTTTTGAGGGTCAATTCATGGATGGCAAAATTTTCTTCGAGTTTGACGTTTTCTACAACAAGCGTACAAATATCCTTTGGCAGAAAAATGCCTCTGTACCTCAAAGTACAGGTTTGATCCTTCCAGCCGAAAACATTGGTGAAGTAGAGAACAAAGGGTATGATTTCAGTGTAGGCTACAGAGGAAATGTAGGCGACTTTACGTATTCAGTAGGTGTTAATGGCGGTTATGCAAAGAACAAAATCCTCTTCTGGGACGAAGCTCCGGGAGCTCCGGAATGGCAGCGTTCTACTGGCAAGCCAATGAACACGTTCTTGGTCTATCAGTATGATGGTGTATTTGCTACCCAGGAAGAAATCAATTCCAATCCGTTGGACTACAAGTCAATCACTAACAACCTTCGTCCTGGTGACATGAAGTATAAGGATGTGAACGGTGATGGAAAAATTAATCCTGATGACCGAATCCGTATGGATGACAACGATATTCCAAGATTCCAAGGTGGGGTGACCTTAAATGCTTCTTTCAAAAACTTTGATCTGTCTGTCCTTTTCCAAGGTGCGGCAGGTGCAAGACAATATGTGAGTGCAGGTGAATCCGGTAACATTGGTAACTTCCTGTTGGACATCTATGAAAACAGATGGACGATCGACAATCCAAGCAGCGTTCATCCAAGGATTGCCAACAGAAATGATCAATATTTCTCCAGCGGTAACACCTATTGGTTTAGAAGCACCGATTATGTCCGTCTGAAGAACCTGGAGTTGGGTTACAATCTGCCTTCATTTATCGCCGAAAAAGCAGGTGTGAGAAACCTACGTGTCTATGTAAACGGACTCAATCTGTTTACTTGGGATAAATTGGGGGTTTATGACCCTGAGACAGCTAGCTCTACAGGGCAGTACTATCCTCAAGCTAGAATTATCAGCACTGGTCTAAATGTCACTTTCTAACCTAGACAATCATGAAAAGATTAAATAAGATCGTCGCTTTACTTCTTGCTACAAGCTTTGCGTTTACAGCTTGTAATGATGATTTCCTAAATACACGCCCACTGGGTCAAGTATCTGAAAATGCCGTTTGGGCGGATCCTGCTTTAGCGGAAGCTTTCGTAGTGGGTATTTACCAAGGTTTCGGCAATGGTGGTTTTGATGAGCAAATGCTTGCTTCCTTGACGGATGAAGCTATTTTCACTCACCCGGGTCGTGGTATAACTACCATTACTGAGGCTAGATCCAACTCGGCTGATATCGGATGGGTAAATGGTACATTAGCTTGGAACCAAATGTATTCTCGTATCCGTGCGGCTAACGTAGCTATCGCAAAAATGAGCGATACTAACTTTCCAAAGGGAGCCAATACAGATAGATTGATCGGAGAGGCTAAATTCTTAAGAGCGTACTATTCGCATCAGTTATTGAGATACTATGGTGGCTTCCCGATTATTGACAAGCCTTATACCCTAGATTCTGAGACTTTCAAAGCTCCAAGAAATACCTTTGAAGAATGCGTGAATTTTATCGTAAAGGATTTGGATGAAGCAGCCACACTCCTCACCGGTAAGTCTAGAATTAATGGAAGAGCTACTCAAATTGCATCTTTGGCCCTTAAGTCACGAGTATTGCTCTATGCTGCCAGTGACCTTCATGATGGACCGACTGCTAAAGCTAAGTCAGCAGATCTAGCTGGTTATGCCAAAATCGAGTACTTGGCGTATCCTTCTGGAAGCCGAGCAGAAAGATGGCAAAAAGCACAAGCCGCTGCTAAGGCAGTTTTGGATGCGACGACAGGTAACAAAATGGGTCTTTCTGCTCCTGTTTCCCATGCAGAAGGTATCCAGAATTACATCAACAACTCCATGGCTAGAAGCGGTGGCGAAGCTGAAATCATTTTGGGTAGATATTTCATCAACCTCAAAAATGAGAACGGTGGTCGTCAGGGCTTGTTCAATGGTCCTAACGGATACAATAACTGGGCGGGAAATACTCCTGTTCAGCTTTTGATCGATGACTACGAAATGATGGATGGTACCAAGTTTTCTTGGAGCAATCCTGACCAAGCTGCAGCACCTTACAAAAACCGTGATGCTAGATTCTATGCTTCAGTACTTTATGATGGTGCTCAGTGGAAGCCAAGATCTTCTGCTAACCAAGTAAGAGATCCACTAGGACAAATCCAGACAGGTACTTACGAAGTGACTAATGCAGCAGGTGCTAAAGTCACACACTTCGGTTTGGATACTCGTAACAGCCCTATCGAAGACTGGAATGGTAGCTATACTGGTTATTACTTCCGTAAATTCGTGGATGCCAATCCAGCAATCGTAGACCAAAATACTTGGCAGCAAGTTCCTTGGCCAGTACTCAGATACACAGAAGCTGTACTTAATTACGTTGAAGCTAGTATCGAATTGGGTCAGGAAGAAGAAGCCAGAAAATGGTTGAATCAAATCCGATTCCGAGTAGGCCAACCGGCTGTAACAGAAACCGGTGATGCTTTGAGACAGCGTTACAGAAATGAGCGAAGAATCGAGATGGCTTACGAAGAGCAGCGTTACCACGACGTAAGAAGATGGATGATTGCTCCTCAAGCCTTTAGCAGACAAGCAAACGGTATCAGTATCAGAGGCACACTCAAACCTGGTAAGACGCTTGGAGTTTACAAATACGATCCTGAAATTTTCGATTACGTCTACAAAGTTATCGATATGGATCCGGGTAAGGAAAACAGAAAGTGGTTGGACAAAATGTACTATTTGCCAATCCATCGTGATGAAATGAACCGAAATAGCGAGTTGGTTCAGAACCCTGGATTCTAAATTCCTGATTATCTTGTCTGGGCTATTCCATTTGGGATAGCCCAGACTTATTTCCTATGAAGCAGTTACGATTACCTCTTTTTTTACTCAGTTCGATTGCGCTATTTTTTTCCTGTAACCAATCAGTAGAAACAGATTCGACTTCTCAAGCAGCACCTTCCAATCCTTTGTTTAAGCTCCTTCCCTCGGAGCAGACAGGGATCAATTTTGTCAATCCCCTGGAGGAAAATCTCAACCTCAACGTTCTCATGTATGAGTACCTCTACAATGGTGGTGGTGTCGCAGTTGGCGACATAAATGGAGATGGGCTTGATGACCTTTATTTTTCTTCCAATGTGGGGCAAAATCAACTTTACCTCAACCAAGGAAACCTAAAATTCAAAGACATTACTTCCGAATCCGGTACAGAAGGTAGGCCGGGCCCATGGAAAACAGGTGTCGTCATGGTTGATATCAACGGGGATGGCTTGTTGGATATTTACCAGTGTCATTCAGGTGCGTTGATGCCTGAAAAGCGTAAAAATGAGCTTTTTGTCAATCAAGGAGTCAATGCTCAAGGCATCCCACAATTCAAAGAAATGGCTGAGGAATATGGGATAGCTTCGGAAAACACGTCCACTTCAGCTGCATTTTTTGACTATGACTTAGATGGAGATTTGGATTTATTTCTCCTTAATCACAACATCAAATCCATCCAAAATATGGATGTGAGGTTGACCAAAAATCTCCTGAAGGAAAAGCATGAAGCCGGTTCTCAGCTTTTTGAAAACCGAAATGGAAAGTTTACAGAAGTGAGTGAAAAGGCCGGAATTTCCTCATCTAGTCTTTCCTATGGATTGGGAGTCAATGTCTCCGATATCAATCAGGACGGCTGGCCGGATATCTATATCGGCAACGATTACACCATGCCGGATTACCTGTATATCAATCAGAAAAACGGCACATTCAAAGATGAAATCCAGAATATGCTGGATCAGGTTTCCCATTTTTCCATGGGAAATGACATCGCGGATATCAATAATGACGGTCTCGTGGACATCTTTACGCTGGACATGCTGCCAGAGGATAATCAACGTCAAAAGCTTCTGCTTTCTCCGGATAATTTTGAAGCGTTTCAATTCAATGTCGATCGGGGATTTTATTACCAATACATGCGGAATATGCTCCATCTCAATGCGGGAGATGGCACCTTTCATGAGATTGGACAGCTTTCGGGTGTTTCGAATACAGATTGGAGCTGGTCAGCACTCTTTACAGACTTGGACTTGGACGGATGGAAGGACCTTTTCATCACCAATGGCTACCTGAGGGATTATAACAATCAGGATTTTTTGAAATACATGGATAACTATGTGCAGACCAAAGGGGGACAACTCAGACGCGAGGATCTTTTGACGCTAGTCAAATCCATGACTTCTTCTAATCTAAAGAATTACACCTTCAGAAACCGTCAGGACCTCACGTTCGAGAATGTCTCCGACTCTTGGGGCCTTCCTCAACATGCAAACACCAATGGGGCTGCCTATGCCGATTTGGACAATGACGGAGACATGGATCTCATCCTCAACAATCTGAATGCTCCCGCAATGGTCTATGAAAACTTGTCCATTCAGCAGCAAAAGGGGAATTATTTGAAAATCAAACTCAAGGGAGAAGATCAGAATTCACTTGGACTTGGAGCAAAAGTTACCCTCTTTACGCCTCAGGGAATTCAATACCAAGAACTGAGTCCGTTTAGAGGATATCAATCATCCGTGGCGCCTTACTTGACTTTTGGAATGGGTACCTTGACTGCTGTTGACTCCATTCAGGTTAGCTGGCCTGGAGGTAAGATCACCAAGTTGGCTAAAGTCGAGGCGAATCAAACCCTAGAACTAACTCAAAGTGAAGCCAAAAATGAAAAAGTCAACAATCTCTCGCCTGAGAAGGGATTGTTTGCTTCTGTTTCAAAAGTGCCTCTTTCCAAAGGCCAAGAAGTGAATGATTTCAAAAGACAGCCCTTGATGAGCTTTGGGATCTCAGGAAATGGCAAGGCCATGGTTCTAGAGGATTTCAATGGCGATGGAGAGACAGATATGTTTGTGGGTGGAGATGCCGGTTTGAGTGGGAAAATGATTTTTGGCTTGGGAAATGGAAAGCTTGGCAGGGTAGATTCGACTGGTTTCATGGGAGAAAGAGCTTCCGAGGATGTGGTTACCATCGCTTTTGATGCCAATGGGGATGGATTCAAAGACTTATATGTAGCAAGTGGGGGAGTTTACCAATTTAGCCTTGGTGATGATGCATTAAGCGACCGACTATACCTCAATGACGGGAAAGGTAAATTCCGTAAATCGCCTGATGCGCTTCCTAAAGAAAATTTCCCCACAGGTGCGGCTTTAGCCGAAGATCTGAATGGTGATGGAATTCTGGATTTGCTTGTGGGAGCTCGGGTCAATCCCGGTCAATACCCGACTTCGCCTGGAGCTCGGATTTGGATTGGGGATGGAAAAGGGAAATTCACCGATCAAACGGAGTCAATAGCACCGGACTTGGCTAAGCTGGGAATGGTCACCGGTGTAGCCGTGGCAGATTTCAATTCGGATGGGGCAAATGAATTGGTATTCGTCGGGGATGCCATGCCGATAACTGTATTTTCCAAAAAGAATAAAACTTGGGAAAATTCCACGTCCGACTTTTTCGCTTTGCCACAGGTGGGACTTTGGTCTGATCTGCTCCTGGGTGATTGGGATCAGGATGGCAAGCTGGAACTTTTGGTAGGTAATCATGGGAAAAACTCCCAACTTTTTGCCAGCGACACCCAGCCGATGGAATTACTCTACAAAGATTTTGATGCCAATGGCTCCACAGATGCCATTTTGGGATATTACATCAAAGGAGAAAAATACCCTTCTCCAAGTAGAGATGAGATTTTGGGTCAGGTGAATTTTCTCAAGAAAAGATACCTCGACTTCAAGAGTTTTTCCGAAGTGAAAATGGATAATCTGTTAACGGTTGAGGAACGAAAGGATGCTTCCTCCATTTTCATCAATCGATTGGAAACCTCCTATTTTGTCCTGAATGCGGACGGTAAATTCATTTCAAAGCCGCTTCCCATTCAAGCACAGTTTGCCCCTGTGTTTGCTGCGGAGAAAGGCGACTTCAATGCAGATGGTCACCTGGATATGATCCTGGGAGGTAATTTGCTCGATGCCAAATTGAAATTTGGCAGGTATACAGCTAACCATCTTCAAGTGTTTTTGGGAGATGGAAAAGGAAATTTCACTCCGATTACAGCACAGCAATCAGGAGTCTCACTTCGTGGCGAAGTTCGAGCCATTGAATTTTCTCAGGGTTTTCTTTTGGTAAAGCAAAACGGGCAGGCGGTTCATCTATTTCGTAACCTTTCATCAAAAGACTAATTTAAAAAAAACAGAAAAGGCTTATTTTCAATCATTCATGCCCCCCAGCAACCTATGAAAAAATTATTCATTGCCTCAGGCTTGATCTTGATGAGCTTCCAGCTCAACGAGTCGACTGTTTTTGAGGCCTATACCCAGAAAATTCCCGGAACTCCAGTGTTCTTTGACATGACTCCGATTCCTGCAGGGACTTTTAAGATGGGCTCCAGTGATCCCCAATTTCCAGATCAAAATCCTGCCCACGAAGTCAAAGTGGATGCCTTTTGGATGGGAACACATGAGGTAACATGGGATGCATTTGAGCTGTTTTTGGATAAGCATTACGAGCAGACCATGACAGAGGGTGGAGTAGAGGAACGAGTGGATGGGTTGACACGCCCGAGTTTGCCCTACCTCGACATGACCTTTGGGATGGGTAAAGAAGGTAAGCCTGCCGTGGGAATGACCCAATATGGGGCGATTCAGTATTGCTATTGGTTGTATTTGAAAACAGGAATTTTCTACCGATTGCCGACGGAAGCTGAATGGGAATATGCTGCTCGGGCTGGATCTACGGACCGCTTTTTCTTCGGAAAAGAAGAATCCAAACTCGTCGAATATGCTTGGACAGCTACAAATAGTGGCGGAGCAACTCATGAGGTAGGTAAAAAGAAGCCGAATCCTTGGGGGCTTTATGATATCTATGGCAATGTGCAGGAATGGACGATCGATTTGTATGAAAAGGATTTCTACAGCAGGTCAGGCAAGGACAATCCTTATAATCCTGCTGGTAAACTTTATCCTCATGTTGTAAGAGGCGGTAGTTTCAAAACTTCTGATTCAGAGATCGGATCAGCTTTCCGGGGAGTTTCTGACCCCTCTTGGAAGCGGATTGACCCACAGATTCCTAAGAGTCAGTGGTGGTTTCCTGAGGCGCCATTTATCGGCCTTCGTCTGGTAAGACCACTGAATCCCCCCTCTCCTGAGCAGATTATGGCTTATTACACTCAGGAACCTATTGCAGATTATTAAAAACCAAAATAACCATACTATGAACAATCAAAATTCACGCAGAGACTTTCTCAAGACCTCTGCATTGGTGACCGGTGGCATGCTGGCACCTTCATTTTTGGTTCCGGGAGCTCATGCGGCACCGGACAATCAGATCAAACTAGCGGTCATTGGCTGCGGTGGTCGAGGTACAGGAGCAGTGTTCCAAGCCTTTGAGACAGGCCATCCGATCAAGTTAGTCGCGATGGCAGATGCATTTCAGGATAGACTCGACTCCAGTTACAAAGCCATTTTTGACAAGTATGGAAAAGACAAAGTTGATGTTCCTGTGGAAAAACGCTTTGTAGGGTTTGACGGATACAAGAAAGCAATGGCTGAGGCAGATGTAGTTATCTTGGCAGCACCTCCTGGTTTCCGTCCTTCCCATTTTGAAGAAGCGGTCAATCAAGGCAAGCAGATTTTCGCAGAAAAGCCCATGGCTACAGATGCCGCCGGTATTCGAAAAGTTTTGGCCGCTGCCGAGGTAGCCAAAGCTAAGAAACTAAACGTCGTAGTCGGCCTACAGCGACACTATCAGCATAACTACCGAGAAGTTATGAAGCGAATTCACGATGGAGCTTTAGGAGATATCGTGGGTGGTCAGGTGTACTGGAATGACGGGGGTGTTTGGGTGCGCGAGCGAAAGCCCGGACAGACCGAGATGGAGTACCAAATGAGAAACTGGTATTACTTCAACTGGCTGTGTGGAGACCATATCGTGGAGCAGCACGTCCATAATATTGACATTGCCAACTGGGCCAAAAATGGCTACCCGGTAAAAGCAGAAGGGACAGGTGGACGTCAAGTGCGTACAGGAAAAGACCATGGGGAGATTTTTGATCACCATGTGTTGACACTGACTTACGCCGATGGATCCGTGATTCACTCCGAGTGCCGTCACTTCCCTGGTGCAGCCAACCGTGTGGATGAGACTTTCCAAGGAACAAAAGGAAAGGTATTCCTAAGCGCAGGAAATCACGGAGTGATGACTGACTGGAAAGGAAATGCTATCTACACGCACAACCGAGATAACAATCCAAACCCCTATCAAGTCGAGCATGACGAGCTTTGGGCCGCTATCGTCAAAGGTGAATACAAATTTGCAGATGCTGAAAATGCAGCTAAGTCCACGCTAACCGCGATCATGGGACGTTATGCAACGTATTCCGGTAAGGTTGTCACTTGGGATGAAGCACTCAACGGGACTGTAGATTTGTTCCCTGAAAAACTCGCTTGGGATGCCATGCCAAAGCTACTCCCAAATGCTGACGGCTTCTATCCACATGCAGTTCCTGGTAAAACCAAAGTAATCTAATCCATGGAGAGAAGAGGTTTTATCAAAAGAATTGGTCTTGGAGGCGCTCTGGTGAGCGCGACAGGAGCGATGAGTTTGCCGGCATTTTCCAAGGAAAACGCCCCTGCGCCAACTTTCAAAATGGACTTTGCGCCTCATTTTGGAATGTTTAAAAATCATGCTCCGGGTGGATTGGTCGATGAGCTGAAATATATGGCGGATCAGGGTTTCCGGTCTCTGGAAGACAATGGTATGCTGAAGCGTTCTGTTGCAGATCAGGAATTGATTGGAAAGACGCTGAACGATCTCGGAATGCGAATGGGAGTCTTTGTGATCGATGGAGGAGACAACTTGAAAGTATCGCTGACCACTGGAAAACAAGAATTTCTGGATGTATTTCTCAAAACCTGTCGAGAATCCGTGGAAGTTGCCAAGCGTGTGGGAGCAAAATGGATGACCGTGGTTCCGGGATACTTTGAGCGCAATCTCCCAATGGGAGTGCAGACGGGAAATGTAATCGAAGCATTAAAGCGTGGAGCAGAGATATTTGAGCCCCATGGTTTGACCATGGTACTTGAGCCGCTTAGTGACAATCCGGATCTTTTCCTCCGTCATGCAGATCAGACGTACATGATCTGCAAAGCAGTAGGCAGCCCTTCCTGCAAGATTCTCTATGACATTTACCACATGCAGCGAAATGAAGGTAATCTGATCGCAACCATGGAGAAAACTTGGAGTGAAATTGCCTACATCCAAATTGGTGATAATCCAGGCAGAAAAGAACCCGGAACAGGCGAGATCAATTATTCCAATGTCTTCAAATACATCCACAACAAAGGATTTACCGGAGTGATGGGGATGGAGCATGGCAATGCGTTGCCGGGCAAGGAAGGCGAACTGGCATTGATCCAAGCCTACCGTAAAGTGGATATCGTATGATCAAATGGATTTTCCTGATTGGTTTTTGGGCTGGTATCAATTCAGCCTCTGCTCAAAACTATTCCTGGCAAGAAATTCAAACACCGGTGAAAGCCTCCTTAAGGGGGCTTTCACCCGTTTCAGACCAAGTGGTTTGGGCCAGTGGATCGGGTGGAACTTGGCTGAGAACTCTTGATGGTGGAAAAACTTGGGATCATGGGGTGATTGCTGGATTGGATACCGTGGATTTTAGATCCATTCATGCATTTGATGGCAATACTGCCTTGGCCGCTTCGGCTGGGCAGCCGGCGGTGATTTATCGGACTGAGGATGGGGGTCGATCTTGGGTCAAAGTGCATGAGGAAGGGAAAGAGGCATTTTTTGATGCCATCGCGTTTAGTGATAAGAGAAAAGGCTACGCGCTTGGAGATCCGGTAGGAGGCAATTGGATGATTCTTGAAACTGTGGATGGAGGGAAGTCCTGGCAATCCTTGACCAACTTACCTAAAGCCGAAGCAGGCGAGGCTGCATTTGCGGCGAGTTCATCTTCCATGATTGCAAAAAAGGATCAACTGATGTTTGCAACTGGGGGCAGTATTTCCAATTTGCATTTCTATTCTTTTTCCAAGGCTCAATGGACCAAGGAACCTATTTCACAGATCGCTCAAGGAGAGTCTTCTCAGGGTGTTTTTGCCATAACGGAGCAAGGTGAACATCTCATATTGGTAGGGGGAGATTACCTTAAACCAAAAGTCGTCCAAGGAAATTTAGTCCTTCGATCACATGGTGTTTTTTCCATTCCTTCACAGTCTACCAGTGGTTACCGCTCTGGAATCGCATCTTTAAGAAAGCCTAACCTGCTAGTGGCAGTAGGACCGGATGGTTGGGATTATTCTTTAGAAGAAGGAATAAGGTGGGTTAATTTTTCTAATGTGGGTTTCCATGCGGTTAAGTCAAGTCCTGACAAAAAACACCTTTGGGCATCCGGTTCGCAAGGAAGGATAGGCAAATTCATCAAGTGAATACTTCCTCTTTTCGAGTGGTTTTTTAAGTGAGTTGGTTAAAAAATTGAAATCATTCGGGCAAAACTTCTTTTAAAAAAGGCCTGCAGTCGTATATTTAAGGATATAACCTGCTCTTTAACCTTTAAACTAACTCAAGTCGCTATGTTTGAAATCGTTCCTTCAATTTGGGTGATCAACGGGAAATGTGTTCGGCTCAAGCGTGGAGATTTTGCAACAGAAGAAGTCATTTCTTCCAATCCATTGGAAATAGCTCAAGCATTTGAGGGAATTGGGATCCAGAGACTTCATTTGGTAGACCTTGATGGTGCACGCAGAGGTGAGCCAAAAAATTATCATATCCTGGAGGCAATCGCTGGCTATACTGACTTAAAGTTGGACTTTACAGGTGGCATCTCCACAGACGGTGATGTAATCAAATGTTTTGAATTTGGGGCCAAAACAGTCACAGTGGCTTCCGCAGCCGCCAATTTCCCTGAGCGATTCGCTCAGTTTATTTTGTCTTACGGACGAGAAAAAATCAACCTAGCAGCAGACACCAATCCCTCCGATCACAAGATCAAAATCCGTGGCTGGTTGAAAAAAACTGAAATTGACTTATTTGATCATATCGAATTTTTCTACGATAGAGGTTTGAAATACCTCAAATGCTCGGATGTGACACGGGATGGGGTGATGGAAGGCCCTAATTTTGAATTGTACAAGGAAGTGCTTGAAAGATTTCCCAATATCCATGTTGCTGCCTCAGGAGGAGTGCGTGGTATAGATGATTTCCGAAAGCTCCGCGATATGGGTTTACATGCAGTGGTTTTTGGCAGGGCGTTTTATGAGGGCAAAATCAGCCTGAATGACCTTGAAAAATTCATTGCAAATGGATAAAAACAGAAAGGAGGCCTAAAGCCTCCTTTCTGTTTTTATGGTTAGGTTGTTTTGGGGTTAATCTTCTTTGAATTTGTCTACGATGTAGAGAAAAATATTGAAAGAAAGAGTCGAGGGAGAATCATTTTTCTTGGATTCCTTTTCCTGAAAGATTCCACCCGCCGGAAGATCTCTTTTTGGCCCAATAACACTAGCTGACGAAGGTTTCTGGGTTGATTTAAACAGAGGGAAAACTGGTGAAGTAACGTCTTGGTTAGTAGTATTTTCTTCCACCAATGGTTTTTCGATCGCCCTTGGACTATTCTCTTCCTGTGCTTTTACTTCTGAAGAGAAAAGCACAAATCCCCCTATAGCTGCGCACAGCACGGTGACTTGGTTCAATGGAAATCTTGAAAATTTCAACATGACTTGTTGGAAGTTGAGTTAATTTAACCTCGGTTTTCACAAAATGTTCCTAAAAATAGGAAAAAAACTGGCTATGCAAACGATTGACCTAGAAGATTTCAACAAAATTGAACTACGAATTGGTACCATTCAGAGGGCTGAACTTTTTGAAAAAGCAAAGAAGCCGGCCTATAAAATTTGGGTGGATCTTGGCCCTGATTTGGGGGTCAAAAAATCTTCTGCCCAAGTGACTGTCCATTATTCGCTCTCCGATCTTCCGGGCAAGCAAGTACTTTGCGTATGTAATCTTAAGCCGAGGCAAATCGCCGATTTTATGTCAGAAGTATTGATTACGGGTTTTTCAAGCAGTGAAGGAGGGATTTTTTTGGCCACTTCAGATCTGCCCGCTCCCAATGGTGCCAGGCTTCACTAAGGGAGGCAAACAAAAAGGCCATTTTCGGATAATTTGACTTGAAAAACAGGCAATTCTCCGCAAAATCCTGAACGGACCTGACCACTTTTCAAATCGAACCTATACTGATGCAAAGGACAGATGATTTCACCTGCCCCATTGATATTGGCCTGGAGAAGATCCGCTCCTCTGTGGGGACATTGAGAGTCAAATGCAAAAAACTCATCTCCTATTCTCAATATGCCTATCGATTTTTTGCCAAGAATTACTTTTTTGATTCTCCTGTCGGGGACCATTTGGTATACTTCCTGCATGTTCGTTCCTAGCTGATATTCTTTCATGGGAGGATTCCACTTATTGAATCAAAATGCCAACAAAATACCCAGGGGTTGGTTTTTTGTCGAATGTTTCTCAATTTCAGCTATTCCCATCAATTTAACCTCAATATCATGAAGAAATACCTTTTGTTATCCTTACTGCTGATAGCTTCGTTGGCAAAGGGGCAAAGTTTGGAAGGAGCATGGAAAATGATCAGTCAAAATGGTAAAGCAGTAACTGAACAGGAATATATCAAAATCTACCAGGATGATTATTTTGCTTTTGGGATCAAAAATGTAGCTGATAATGCATTTATCGGAGCAGGTGGTGGTCCCTATAAATTTGAAGCAGGAAAATGCATCGAAACATTGGATTTTTTTACACTTGATCCTCTGCAAGTAGGTACTTCCACCCCGTTTAAAGTAGAGTTAAAAGGAAATAAGCTTACGCTCTCTGCTGATACTAATCGAGGAATGCTGGTAGAAACTTGGGAGAAAATATCTGAAACTAAGGATGAGCTTTCAGGAAATTGGGTAATTACTGGCCGAAAGCGTGATGATCAGATTTCCAGATCCACTCCCGGTGCCAGGAGAACCATCAAAATCCTAAGCGGTGGAAGATTCCAATGGGTAGCTTTCAATTCCGAAACCAAAGAATTTTCAGGAACTGGAGGGGGTACCTATTCAGCAAAAAATGGAAAGTACGTAGAAACCATCACCTTTTTCTCAAGAGATAATTCCAGGGTTGGGGCAAGCTTGGGATTTGATTTTAAAGTGATTGAAGGAGAATGGCACCACAGTGGATTGAGTTCCCAAGGTCAGCCGATCTATGAAATTTGGACTCCTTATGCAATAGGTTACAAGCCTGCTAAATGATCTTATACATAGGTTAAAATCAAAAAAGGAATCAAATCGACTCCTTTTTTGATTTAGGCTTCTACTGCATAAAGTTCCTTAAGCTTGGTTACCGTGTAATCCACCTCGTCCAATGTATTGAATCGGCTGAAGGAAAACCGGACAGAATCCCGCTCTGGATTATGATTTAAAGCTCTGAGTACATGAGAACCTACAGTAGCTCCGGAGCTACAGGCTGATCCTCCTGAAGCAGAAATACCCTCCAAGTCGAGATTGAAAAGCAACATTCCTCTATTGGATTCCGAAGGAGGAAGGCTCACATTTAGCACCGTATAAAGGCTTTTGCTTAACTCTTGAGAACGTCCATTAAACGCTACTCCCGGAAATTCGGCCACTAGCTTTTCGATGAAATGCTTTTTGATTTTCTCAACATGTGCCCGATGTCCCGACATATCTTCGTAGGCGAGTTCAAGCGCTTTTGCGATTCCGATAATGCCGATTACATTTTCTGTACCTCCGCGCATATTGCGCTCCTGGGCACCGCCATGAATGAAGGGATGGATTTTTTTCTCTTTTCTTACAAAAAGAAATCCTGATCCCTTTGGTCCATGAAACTTATGACCTCCAGCTACTAAGGCATCTACAGGTAGGGTTTTTAGGTCATGGATGTAGTGGCCCATCGTTTGAACGGTATCGGAATGAAAAAAAGCGCCATATTCTTTGGCCATTCCACCAATTCGCTCAAGGTCATTTAGATTTCCTATTTCATTGTTGGCATGCATTAAAGAGACCAAGCTGCCTGGATTGGCTTTTAATAAGGATTCTAACTGATCCAGATCTACATCACCCTGTGCATTTACATCCAAGAGGCTAAGTTTTACTGTCCCTTTTTTTGCCAAAACTTCCAGGGTATGAAGGACGGCGTGATGTTCGATAGGGGATGAAATAGCATGTGTAATTCCGTGAGTCTCTACTCCGCAGACCAAAGCGGTATTGTCCGCTTCCGTTCCTCCTGAAGTGAAAAAAATCTCAGAAGGACTGGCATTGAGCAATTCTGCCACTTTTTTTCGTGATTTCTCGATGGCTGTCCGCACTTCACGCCCATGGCTGTGGACAGATGATGGATTGCCAAAATGAGACTTCATAAAAGGCAGCATGGCCTCGATCACTCGATCGTCCATAGCTGTGGTGGCGGCATTGTCAAAGTAAACTTTAATCATATTTGGGCTGGGCGGGGTCGGTTCAACGTCAGATCAAAGAAGCACTGACGACTTCTTTGATGTCTTGGATGATTTTCTTTGCCAAATGCTCCGCCGTAGCTTCTGAATCTGACTCAGAATAAATTCGAATAATGGGTTCGGTGTTTGATTTTCTCAAGTGAACCCATTCTTTTTCAAACTCTATTTTCACTCCGTCGATGTCATTGATCGGGTGCTTTTTATACTTGTTTTTAATCTCCAGTAGGATTTTGTCCACATCGATTTCCGGTGTGAGTTCGATCTTGTTTTTGGAAATATAGTAATTTGGATAAGTAGCTCTGAGCATGGATATGGACTTGCCAAACTTAGCCAAATGGGTCAAAAACAAACCGATTCCCACTAAAGCATCGCGACCATAATGAGAAGCAGGATAGATAATTCCTCCATTTCCTTCTCCTCCGATGACAGCTTCTGTAGCTTTCATTTGATTGACTACATTGACTTCACCTACTGCAGCCGCATTATATTTTCCACCTCTCTTTTCGGTCACATCTCGCAACGCTCGGGTGGAGGAAAGATTGGAAACGGTGTTGCCGGGAGTTTTAGACAGGACATAATCTGCAACAGCCACCAAGGTGTATTCCTCACCAAACATGGATCCGTCTTCATTGACAAAGGCCAATCGGTCCACATCTGGATCCACTACGATGCCAAGGTCAAAATTCCCTTTTTCCAGCTTTTTCGAAATATCTCTGAGATTTTCAGGGAGGGGTTCGGGGTTGTGTGGAAAATGGCCATCCGGGGTGCAATACATTTCTTCGATGGTCTCTACGCCCAAAGCTCGCAGTAACTTAGGAATCACGATACCTCCTGTGGAATTGACCGCATCCACCACTACTTTGAAGTTTCTCGCTTTGATGGCTTCTGCATCGACCAACTCCAAGTCCAGTACATGCTGGATGTGTCGGTCCATGTAATCTTCGATCAAGGTGTATTTCCCTAGCTTTTTCACTTCCGCAAAAGTGAAATCTTCCCTTTCTGCTTTTTCTAAAATGGCTTTTCCTTCCTCATCAGAAATAAATTCTCCGACAGAATTCAGAAGTTTGAGTGCATTCCATTGGATGGGGTTATGGCTTGCGGTGAGGATAATGCCGCCACCTGCTTGTTCTCTCGGCACGGCAAATTCTACAGTTGGAGTAGTGCTGAGTCCCAAGTCAATGACATGAATTCCCAACCCTTGTAGCGTGGCGGACACCAATCTGGAAATCATGTCTCCTGATAACCTTGCATCTCTGCCGATGACTACTTTGGGATTTCCCGTCTTTTCAAGAACCCAAGCCCCGTAGGCTGAAGCAAATTTTACAACATCTATAGGAGTCAATCCATCGCCGGCTTTTCCTCCGATGGTTCCCCTGATTCCGGAAATTGATTTGATTAATGACACTTAAAGTTGGTTTTAAGAAGAATTAAAGAAAAAATGAAAGCAAAAGTAAGAAGGATCCTTATTTGAATTTGGCCATCACTTTATCCACTTCGCTTTCTGGTTTTCCGCAGTTACTGCTTGAATCTACTGTTTTCCCACAATAACTGCAGGTGACTCCTTCTTGATTTAGAAATGGACTTTGTGAGGCACAAGTGCCCTTGAATTCACCGTTTTTGAGGAAAATTAGCCTAACGGACATCAAGACAAAGAACAATGCTACGAAGCCGAGTGTGATCAATACAGTTGCCATAACGGATAAATTTGCGCAAATTTAAAGCTTTCCTCCGAAAACGCTTACTATTCCAGCTTAGTTTCCCAAGACATGTCAAATTTGAGTTCCAGGGCCGAGCAATTAGCCGCTTTTGATCGACTTTTAACCATCATGGACGAGCTTCGGGCGCAGTGTCCTTGGGATAAAAAGCAAACCACTGAGAGCCTCAGGCATTTAACTATTGAAGAAACGTTTGAACTCTCAGATGCCATCTTGGAAGGGAATCCTGAGGAAATCAAAAAGGAACTCGGAGACATTCTCCTACACATTGTCTTCTATGCTAAGATCGGTTCGGAAGAAGGCAATTTTGATATGGCCTCTTTGATCCATTCACTATGTGAAAAGTTGATCAGGAGACATCCTCACATCTATGGGGACACCATCGCCCAAGATGAGGAGACTGTGAAGCAAAATTGGGAAAAAATCAAGCTCCAGGAAAAAGGAAATGTCTCCGTACTTGGGGGAGTTCCAAAGTCTCTCCCCGCCGTAATCAAGGCCATGCGGATTCAGGAAAAAGCCCGAGGAGTGGGATTTGATTGGGAAGAAAAGCATCAGGTCTGGGAAAAAGTGGAGGAAGAAATGCAGGAATTCAAAGAAGAATTCAATGCTGCAGAAGACAAGGAAATCGACAAGGAAAAGGCCACAGGAGAGTTTGGAGATTTACTGTTCTCCTTGATCAACTACGCCCGATTTATTGAGATCAATCCCGAAGAAGCCTTGGAGCGTACGAATCTGAAGTTTATCAAGCGATTTCAATACCTGGAAAATGCTGCACGCCAAGCAGGCAAAAATCTGAGTGAGATGACCCTTGCGGAAATGGATGTGTACTGGAATGAAGCAAAGAAGAAGTAGGCAGTAAGTAGTGTTCAGTCACAGTGATCTGACTAGGAAAGTTGAAACTTTGGATCTCAGATCTCAGATTTCGGACTGCTAACCAAGTAACTCAATAAACTAATTACCCATTAACTCAATTACCCATTATGTCCAAACAACTCATTTTCACTGCTGAAGCCCCTGCGCCCATTGGTCCTTATTCTCAAGCTGTGTTGGCTGGAAATACACTTTATGTATCTGGTCAGATTGCTTTAGACCCAGAGACTGGGGAGCTGATCAATGAAAACATCACCGAAGAAACTCACGCGGTCATGAAAAACATGGAGGCAATCTTGCGTGCAGCCGGATTTGGCTTTTCTGATGTGGCCAAATGCACCATTTTCATCCGGGACATGGGGCAGTTTGCCACGATCAATGAAGCGTATGGACAATACTTCAAATCAAACCCTCCGGCCCGTGAAACAGTTGAGGTAAGCAAGCTTCCAAAAAATGTGAATGTAGAGATCTCCTGCATCGCAGTAAAATAAACACATTTGAATCTGATCCCCTACCATACCGAAACCTTGGTGAGCCCTCTTTCCAAAGAAGAGGTCTTGGGTCATTTGATGCGGGTGACTCGGGAAGTGAATTTCCTGGACTCCCGTACCTATCAAAATGATCAAATCAAATTTAACGGCATGGTAGGGCGTGAGGGATTTCGGATTTCCCGATCCATCAAAAAAGGAGATACTTTTCTTCCTCTGCTTATTGGAAAGCTGGAAGACACACCTAGAGGAAGTATTATTTTTCTAGAATTCCGACTATTCCCTTCTGCGGTGTTTTTTTTGGCATTTTGGAGTATTGTTTTGATAGCCTTTTCTGCCTTTTACCTTTTTTTCTTACCCAATCTCAGCTATAGCTTGATTTGTTTTTTGTTGGCCATCGGGAATTATGCCTTGGGATTGATGTTTTTCAATCGTCAATACAAAATCTCCAGAGAAGTCTTTCATCGATTGATCAATTTTCAACTGAAGGACAAGGATTAAAAGGCTATTGCTTAGGCAGAAAAAAACACAGCCCTTAACTTTGCGACCGAAAAATTAAACTCCTATTCCCAAATACCATGTCAATCCGAATCGAAAAAGACACGATGGGCCCTGTAGAGGTGCCTGCAGACAAATACTGGGGCGCCCAAACCCAACGCTCTATCAATAACTTCAAAATCGGCGGAGAGAAAAACCGCATGCCGATCGAGATCATCAAGGCTTTCGCTATTTTGAAAAAAGCTGCTGCATTGACCAATGCGGAATTGGGCGTTCTGGCTCAGGACAAGGCTGAAATCATCGGGAAAGTATGTGATGAGATTCTAGCAGGTCAGCACGATGATCAGTTTCCATTGGTGATTTGGCAAACGGGTTCTGGGACTCAGTCCAACATGAACGCCAATGAGGTGATCGCCTACCGTGCGCATGTACTTTTGGGAGGATCTTTGGAAGATGCCAAAAAGAAAATCCACCCCAATGATGACGTCAACAAGTCTCAGTCCTCGAATGATACCTATCCAACTGCTATGCACGTAGCTGCTTACCAAATGGTGGTGGAGACAACCATTCCGGGTGTTCAAAAATTGAGAGATACGCTCGCTGAAAAGGCAGAAGCATTCAAAAATGTGGTGAAAATCGGACGTACCCACTTCATGGATGCGACTCCGCTTACCTTGGGTCAGGAGTTTAGCGGCTATGTGGCTCAGCTAGACCATGGCTTGAGAGCTCTAAAAAATACCTTAGCTCACCTTTCCGAACTTGCCTTGGGCGGTACAGCAGTAGGTACAGGGCTAAATACTCCTCAAGGGTATTCTGAACTGGTGGCTCAAAAGATCGCCCAACTTTCCGGTCATCCTTTTGTCACTGCTCCAAACAAATTCGAAGCCTTAGCAGCACACGACGGAATGGTTGAGGCGCACGGTGCTTTGAAGCAATTGGCTGTTTCTTTGATGAAAATCGCCAACGATATCCGAATGCTTTCCTCAGGACCTCGTTCTGGTATCGGTGAAATCCTGATTCCTGAAAACGAACCGGGATCCTCCATCATGCCCGGAAAGGTAAATCCAACCCAAGTTGAAGCGATGACCATGGTCGCTGCTCAAGTGATGGGCAATGATGTGGCCATCACCATCGGTGGTTCCAATGGTCACTTTGAACTGAACGTGTTCAAGCCACTGATCGCAGCCAACTTCTTACAGTCTGCCCGATTGATCGGTGATGCCTGTGTGTCTTTCAATGACAACTGTGCCATCGGTATCGAGCCAAACACGCCGATGATTCAGCGTCACCTAGAAAATTCCCTGATGCTCGTGACGGCTCTGAATCCCTACATCGGCTATGAAAATGCCGCTGCTATCGCCAAGAAAGCGCATAAAGAAGGAACCAGCCTGAGAGAAGCTGCCATTGCTTTGGGTCTATTAACCTCTGAGCAGTTTGACGAGTGGGTGAGACCGGAAGATATGATCGGAAGCTTGAAATAAATCTTTTGGAATCTTGATAAAAGAGAAAAGCTGGCCATTTCGGTCAGCTTTTTTTTTGAGGCGATCTAGTTGGATTACTTTTTAGGGATCCAGACCATCATTTCATTTTGGCCGCGATTGGCCCAGGTGTAGTAAGGAATGGCGGTAACAGTTTTGGGAGATTGTCCATCCCAAGCTTGGAATTGGATGGCTTGGACTTTTTCATCCAAAATCTGATACTCCTTCGTCGTGAAATTCGGACTGGAACTGAGCGCAAGCTGAAGGACTTTTCCCTGATTATCTGCCCCTTCTACGCAGTATACCAATGGCCCACGTTGAATGGCGATTCTATCTGTATTGGCCAGTACTTCAGGTCGGGACTGAAGTTGGCGGATTTCCAGCGGCAACTCATAGGTGATTCGATCTCCTTTTTTCCACTCCCTCTCCAACACAGCGTAGCCGTTTTCCTGTCGGAAAGTGGCTTTTTCTCCATTGACCAGCAGGGTAAAGTTGGTCTTTTCCTCTTGGAGGAAGCTGTAGAGTTTTCCCGGAACAGGGTTTTCTTGAATCCAGCCCGGGATTCTCAGACTCACTGTAAAGCGTTGGGTCGTGGTCGGATTGACTTCTAGTTCCACTTTTCCTTCCCAAGGGAAATTGGTTTTCATTTCTACCCCCACTTTTTCACCCGAAAGATCAAACTCGGTCTGATTGGCAATGAAAAGATTGACCCAAATCCCGTTCTCATTTTTTGCATAAATATAGTCTCCGACAGAGGCCACCAGTCTGGCAATATTGGAAGGACAGCAGGCAGTGCCAAACCATTCCTTTCTGAAATGCTGCCCGCTGGAGGCTAGAGGATTTCCGTAGAAAAATCGGTCCCCAGTCAAGCTCAAGCCGTCTAAAGCTGCATTGTATAAACTCCGCTCTAGGACATCGATGTACTGGGATTGTCCCTCGAGAAGGTTCATCCGCTGATTCCAAAATACCATTCCCACCGAGGCACAAGTCTCACTGTAAGCATTTTCATTGGGTAAATCGTAATCGACAGAAAATCCCTCATTGCTTCCAGAGGAACCGATTCCCCCGGTCACGTACATATTTCGATAGACCACATCTTCCCAGACGGTCTTCATGGCCTTCATGTAGCCGGGATCATTTTTGGCCGCAGCCACATCCGCCGCACCGGTGTAGAGGTACATAGCGCGCACGGCATGTCCGGTGATTTCCTTTTGGTCTTTGACGGGGACGTCGTCCTGAGCGTACTTTGGTCCCCAATGCGGATTGTCCCAGATGCCTCCGACTCCGTGTCCTCGGCCTCGCTGATCCAAAAACCAATCAGCCAATTGGAGGTAACGATCTTCTCCGGTGACTTTATAAAGCTTGACCAAAGCCAACTCGATTTCTTCGTGGCCGCTTACCCAAGGTTTGTTTGCTTGACGAAACTGTGTGTCGATATGATTCGCCATTTTGATTGCTACATCCAGGAGTTGGCGCTTGCCGGTAGCTTGGAAGTAAGCCACTCCGGCTTCCATCAAGTGTCCGGCACAATAGTCTTCGTGCTTTTCCATGTCCTTCCAGCGCTTATCTAGGCCAGTCAAAGAATAGAAGGTGTTGATATAGCCGTCAGGTTCCTGAGCTGAGGCGATCTTGGCGATCCACTCGTCCGCTTTTTGCTCCAAGGCAGCATCGGGGATATTTTGGAGGGAATAGGCGATGGCTTCCAGTGCTTTGTATACATCACTGTCGTCGTAGTAGATGCCTTCGTGAGCTTCCCCTTGCTTTCTGCCGGCCTTTTCAAAATTCCGGATTCTTCCCGTTTTCACTTCCGTCTGGTAGACAGAAGCAGGGAGAGCCGATTTGGCCACTTTTTCCAATTTGGGTTTCCAAAAGGAATCAGTGATTTTGATTTGGGAAAAGGAATGAGCTTCCAAGACAATTTGCTTTTCCTGAGCCACTGCCAAATAGAGCGGGCTTAGGAAAGCAAAGAATAAAAGCGATTTCTTCATGGGTTTTGGGTTTGCCTGAAGTTAGGGATTTCGCTCTTTTAGTATCAATTCATCCTTAAGAAATTGGCTATGGGAACTCAAAAAATTGCAGTGTCCCACTTACTCTGAACCTGTAATCAGTGCTCGGAATCAGTGGAGACTCTTCTATAGGTAGAAGGATTGCAGCCCATCATTTTTTTGAATCTACGGTTGAAATAAGGCAAATCCCCAAATCCGCTTTCCATAGCCACTTGGCTGATTCCAAGGTCAGTATGTGTCAGTAGATGGCAGGCGTGTTTGATTCTAAACTCCATCACTACCTCTATCAGTGTTTTTTTCATGACTCCTTTGAAAAATCTGCAAAAAGAAGAGGGAGTCATGTGAACCAATTCTGCCATTTGATCTAATTGGATCTCCTGTTTATAGTTTTGAATCAGATAGGAAATGACTTTTTTGAATCGTTCCGTATGCGGCAGATCCTGATTGAGCCTGATCATAGACTCATCCAAAAGCGTCAAATCAACAGAAGAAGCCAGTTCATCCAAAATTTCCAAAAGGCAAAAGATCCTTTTCACAGGAGGGCTGGAACTGAGCTGCTGGATTTTTTCCTGAATGATTCCACTGGTAGGACTGGAGATGACAAATCCTGATTTTGACTGTTCTATGAGCAGCTTGATACGTTCCATTTCGGGTAAGTTGAAAAAATCCCTTCCCAAAAAATCCTCCTTGAATTGGATCACATGCGCAGCGACTCCATCCTCAGTTTTTTGATTGATCCAGCAATGGGGAAGGTTTGGTCCCAAAAAAACCAGATCTCCTTCTTTGAATTCTTGAACACTCCTGCCCACGTAGCGCATCCCCACGCCTTTGACTATCCATGTGAGTTCCAATTGAGGGTGAAAATGAAAAGGTGTGTCAAAATTAGGTGCCTCAAAGTATTTATGAAGAAATGAAGCTTTAGAACTGGCGGTTACTTGTTCAAAAATTGCTTTCATTGCCTGTAATTGTCATTTAATGGTAAATTAAATTCAATATGAGGTAAAAAAGGACAATAATCTGAAAATTTTGGCCAAGTAGAAATGGGGTGAGCATGGGTTATTTGTAGTATCAATTTAAATCAACCTTCAAAATTTTAAGACTCATGAAAGATCTCTTGGACCAGCCTTATTATTTACCACCTCAGGCTATCGAGTTTTATCAGAAAAATCGCTTTATCAAATTGAAAGATGTCCTGGATAGCGAGACCTTGGCTTTCTTTGAACAACGTATCTCTGAAAAAGTATCTGAACTCAATCGTCAGTCTGATCCATTGGACAGTCGAGATACCTATGGCAAGGCTTTTCTCCAGATTTTTAATTTATGGAGAGAAGATCCAGCGATCAAAAAATTAGTATTCAGCAAGCGCCTGGCGGGTATCGCTTCAGCTTTGATGCAGGTGGAAGGGGTAAGGATCTATCATGATCAGGCTTTGTACAAAGAGGCCGGGGGAGGGATCACTCCTTGGCATGCTGACCAATACTATTGGCCATTAAGTTCGGACAAAACAATCACCGTTTGGATCCCGCTGCAAGAGGTCAAATTGGAAATGGGACCACTCGAATTCAGTGCGGGTAGTCATCAAATCACTGAAGGAAGAGAGCTCTCGATCAGTGATGAGAGTGAAGAAAAAATACGACAAAAGCTTCGAGTCACTGATTTTCCTCACATCGTAGAGCCGTTTGCCTTGGGGGAGGTTAGCTTTCATTCGGGGTGGGTATTTCACCGGGCAGGTGCCAATCAAACCGATAAAGTCCGCAAAGTGATGACTGTAATCTATATGGACAAAGACATGATGCTCAAAGAGCCGGAAAATGACAACCAGCGGAATGACTGGGAAACCTGGTGTCCGGGAGCTAGTATTGGTCAGGAAATAGATACCCCTTTAAATCCGGTACTTTTCCCCTAAATCTACCCCGACTACTTGGCATTTCTGAATTGATGTTTGCAAGATTAGGCAGGAATTAAATTTTCCAGCCTTTCTTTTGGGAAACAGCAAGAGGCAAGTTTGTAAAGGATAGCATTCTTCTGCGCTTATGTTATTTTGCAAGACTAATCCTCCCTCCCTATGCGGCTGTTTAAAAAGAGTTTGATCCTGCTGTTTGGCGTAATTTTCTTGGTTTCAGGATCTCCTAACCCCATCACTTGGGTCGCTATCGGAGACTCTATCACTTACCTCAATGATCATCCCAACGAAGCCGGCAATCGAATCACTAAGGGGTATTTGAGTTTGGTAAAGGAGAAATTCCCCAGCCTCGAAGTAGTCAATAAAGGCTACAATGGTTGGACAGCAATTCGAATCGCAGAGGAATTTGCCAAGCTCGAGATTCCAAAGGCAGAGGTGTATAGCATTTTCCTAGGCACCAATGATTGGTGGAGGGGCAATCCCCTCGGGACGATCGAGGATTACAAGAATGCCTCAGGTACAGCCACGGTAGCAGGCTCATTTCGCCAGATCGTCAACCAAATCCGAAACCTTAATCCTCAGGCAAAAATCATTCTGATCACTCCGATGAAGCGGGTGGATTTTGTGTATATCAACAATTACAAAAACAATGCGTTAGGCTCCTATCGGGATAAAAACGGCCAACGTTTGGAGTCCTTCTCATCTCTTTTGAAGGCAATTGCACAATGGGAAGGAATGGAACTGGTAGACCTATACCATCAAAAAGGAATGGATCATGCCGATCTGGTGAAGTTTAAGCGATTGAAAGATCCGTTGAACGGGGAGTATAAAAATTACCCATATCCTGATTTTATCGACATCCCCTTTGATCCGGAGAAAGACGACTATCCCTATCCGATAGAATCGATCGATGTGACCTACGACGGACTTCATCCTTCTGATAAAGGGTATCGAATAATTGCCAAAGAGTTGGTTCCTATTTTTAGAAAAATGTTGAAATAAGAGGGGAAAACGACCGGAGAAAGCCTTCCTGTAAAAATGGAAAAGCCCTATACTGAACGCATAAGGCTTTAATTGTAGTCCCGACGGGAATCGAACCCATATCTAAAGTTTAGGAAACTTCTATTCTATCCATTGAACTACGGGACCAAAGAAAGTGCGCAAGATAAAGCAAAACCTAACTTTCTGGCAAATATTCTTGAGCCAACTTGTGGCTTTCCAATCATTTACCCTATCTTTGCACTCCAAATTTAGGATGGACGGGTTCCATCCACTCACTTAATCTAAACAATTATGTCCGTAAAAATCAGATTAGCACGTCGTGGTCGCAAGAAACAAGCCATCTATGACGTCGTTGTAGCTGATGCAAGAGCTCCACGTGATGGACGCTTCATCGAGAAACTCGGAACTTACAATCCGAACACCAACCCTGCTTCAATCAACATCAACAATGAGCGCGCTCTTACTTGGTTGTTGAACGGAGCTCAGCCTACCGATACCGTGAAAGCTATGCTTTCTTATAGAGGTATCCTGCTGAAGAAACACCTTCAAATCGGTGTGTTGAAAGGTGCAATCACTCAAGAACAAGCTGACGCAAAATACAATGCCTGGTTGTCAGAGAAAGATGCCAAAATCGAAGGCAAAAAAGATCAGTTGGCTACTGCTAAGGCAGATGCTCGTAAGGCGGCTCTTGCTGCTGAAGCGGCTAAAAACCAAGCTCGTCTGGATGCCATCAAAGCAAGAGAAGAAGAAGCTAAGGCTGCTGCAGCCGCTGCTGAGGCTCCTGCTGCTGAAGAAGCTGCTACTGAAGCTCCTGCGGAAGGCGGAGAAGCTGAAGCTTAATATCATTTCTATCCATGAACAAGGATCAGTGCTTTCAAATAGGCCGTATAGCCAAAGTTCATGGACTTCGTGGTGAAGTAAATGTGGTGCTGGATGTAGACTATCCGGAGGATTACGACGGATTGGAGCACCTCTTCCTCGAGCAAAAAGGCAGATTGATTCCCTTCTTTTTGGAGCATTTTGTGCTTCAGCCTGGGGGAAAAGCATTGGCCAAGTTTGAGGATCTCAACAGCATCGAACAGGTAGAAGCCTTGGTAGGCGCGGAGGTTTACCTTCCACTTACTGAGCTACCCGAACTGGATGAGGATCAATACTACTACCACGAGCTGATCGGATTTGAAGTCATCGATGAGGTGCTCGGTCTGATTGGCCCTGTGCAGATCATCTACGATCTGGAGACACAGGACCTCCTCGGAGTGACCCATCAAGGTAAAGAAGTGCTGATTCCGATTCAGGATGGCATTATTTCCAAGGTGGACAAGGCAGCTAAAAAAGTTTACTGTCAGCTACCCGAAGGCTTACTTGACATTTATCTGGAAGACTAAGCCATGCATATCGATATCATCACGGTGGTGCCGGGATTGCTGGAAGGACCCTTTTCCCATTCGATTCTCAAAAGAGCCGAAGAAAAAGGTCTCGCCACAGTTCGCGTGCACAACTTGAGGGATTATGCTACCGGCAAACAAAAGCAGGTGGACGATTATGCGTTTGGTGGTGGTGCCGGGATGGTCATGATGATCGAGCCTATCGCCCGATGCATCGCGGCCCTTCAGCAGGAGCGAACGTACGATGAAATCATCTACATGACGCCCGATGGAGAGACTTTTGATCAGCCCATGGCCAACTCACTTTCTCTGAAACAAAACCTCCTGATCCTTTGCGGTCATTACAAAGGAGTGGACCAACGGGTCAGAGATAAGTTCATCACCAAGGAAATCAGCATCGGAGACTTTGTGCTCTCCGGTGGGGAATTGGCAGCCGCTGTCGTAGCAGACGCCGTCATTCGACTGATTCCGGGAGTGCTCAATGACGAGACTTCGGCCTTGACGGACTCCTTCCAGGATAATTTGCTTGCCCCGCCAGTCTACACTAGACCGGCAGAGTACGAGGGGATGACAGTTCCAGAGGTGTTACTCTCCGGGCACGAAGCCAAGATAAGCGAGTGGAGATTTGAAGCGTCGGTTCGCCGAACCAAAGAAAAACGGCCTGATCTGCTCAAGGGCACAGGTTGGGAATAGGCGAGACAAAATTTTAACAGAAGTAATTCATTTATACCGCTGCGGCGGTGCACTGCGAAAGCATAAAAACATAAAGCTATGAGCGATCTAATGAAAATTGTAGAAGCGGAATACAGCGAGGCGAGAGCCAAGTTCCCTTCTTTCAAAGCCGGTGATACCATCAACGTACACGTACGTATCAAAGAAGGTAACAAGGAGCGTATCCAGCAGTTTCAGGGAACTGTGATCCAGCGCAAAAACCCTAACTCCAACGGGGAGACCTTTACCGTGCGTAAAGTATCCAACGGTGTGGGTGTAGAGCGTATCTTCCCTATCATCTCTCCAGCGATCGAGCAGATCGACTTGGTAAGAGAAGGTAAAGTAAGAAGAGCTCGTCTGTTTTACCTCAGAGGACGTCAGGGTAAGGCTGCACGTATCAAAGAAAAAATCAGAGCAAAAAGCTAAGATTTGCCTGTTTGATAAAGAAAGGAATCTCGAAAGGGGTTCCTTTTTTTATTAGGTTTCCCACTGATTTTCGCAGATAAGGACGCAGATTAACACAGATTTTTTATTTTTGATGATGGCACAAAATTGAATTTCTAGCCGTTTTTTTGATAATCACTTCGGGTGGCCAATAAAATAGATTTTTGCGGGGGCATCAGAATTCTAGATGAATGATAAGGTTTTAAGAGATAACTAGGCGGAAAAACAATTGCTAACTTGGAGAAAATCTGATCACTATGAATACATCCATGACTTACACCGATCCCGGGGCGATCTTGGGACGTGCTTTTCTCCGCATCGGGCAGGTGGTTTTGGTGCTCTTTGCCTTGGCTAGCGGGTATATGGTCTACTTGGGATCTGAGGGATTGTTTTCAGACTGGGAGATCGAAATAGAAGAGGGTTTACTCGGGTTGTTTCCTTCTCTAAGTCCTGAGGATTGGATCAGTTACTTTTTTGTAGGCCTTGGGCTGAAGTGTCTGCTTTGGTTTGGGATATTGGCATGGTTGGAGAGGAGGATCTAAAATTAGGTTACTTGAGAATAAAATAGCCCAAATCGATCGATTTGGGCTAATCAAATTAATGATTCAAAGATTTTAGAAAAGAAATTTGAATTCAATCAATTGATTGTCTTAAGAAAAACCAATTATCTGCATACCTCTAATTTTCCACTTTCCGTCATTTTTTTGCAAGAAGAAATATTTTGTCGTTCCTTCTGACTCAAAGGTTTGGCTTACCAAAATAAAGGCATACTTAGTCCCAACTTTTCCTTCCTGAAAAATAGGTTGGGAAAAACTAAAAACTGTTCTTCTTAATTGTCCATAGTCTTTAGTAACTAGGGTTGCGTTTGCAGGAAGATCTTTTTTCTGAATTTTAATAGGCTTGTCGGATTGGACTTTTTGGTCTAGTTCCTCCTTTTGCTTTTCATCAAACAAAAGATCTAACTCAAATTCTTTCCGATCAAAATTGACGATGTTTTCATGATTCAATTTTTGATAATTCGTGAATCCATAGTCGCTCCATTTTATAGGAGTATCAGATACATACTCGATTTTTTCCAAGTCAGAGAGAAGTTCAAAAATTCTCTTTTCATCATTTTCATGACTTTGAAAACTTTCCAACACCAATAAAGTGAATAAGGAAAAAAGAAATTGACAAAGCTTCATCATCATAGGGGTTTAGCTTATTCCAATATCAGTTCTGTAGATTTCTCTCCATTCATCCCCTTCCTTTCTCAGAATCAGATACCATTCGGACCAATAATCTTGGGCAAATCCTTTTGAAACCAAGACAATGGCATAGGTAAAGTTATCTTTTCCGTCCTGTACCAAAATACGAGAAAACCCAAATACTTCTCCATTCTTAAAATCCCTATCGTATTCCATCAGTTTTACCTTTTTTGGGGGCTCGCTATTTCTTATCCGCCTAACCGTAGTATGAGTTAAATTTTCTTCAAGGGCTTTTCTTTGGTCTATTGTAAAGATAGAATCCAGGTCAAATTGTCCAAATGGGGCAAAGTCTAAGCCTGTAGTTTTAAGATCAGAATAGCTGTTAAAACCTGCTCCTCGAAAATCTTTTAAGTCTTTATGTAAATACTCTACTTGATACTGTTTACATAAGAAATTAATTATTGATGTTTCATCTTTTAGGTTGGTTTGGCCAAAGGCCAAACCAACAAAACATATAATAAAAAGTAAAACTTTAACAAGGTTTGCCTTTAGAGTCATAATAGCCTTTATTTTCATTTTCAATTTTCTGATGTACTTCGGTTCTTTTATATTGATCAGGGAATTTTGATTCAAATGCTTCAAACCAAACGAGTTGTCCATTTTGAAATGCTCTTGCACTTAATCCTCCCCAAGCAATTTCATCATAATAATTTCTGTCATTTATTATGGAATTTCCAATCCTCCTATTCCACTCTGCTAATGAATACCCAATGGCATCAATATATTTAGCCATCCAATTGTGATGAAAAAAATCTAAGTCGTTTCCTCCATTTAATGAATATTGTTGTAAAGAACTATTAAAAGTTCCATCAATACCAGTTTTAAATGAATATACTAAATATGCATGAACCATTTCATGAAGCATTGTTCTAGCTATTGAAAGTTTTGTTGCGCTATTTAAATAATCATTATTTATTTCAATCGTGACTTCATACTTGCCTGTAGTTTCGTTAAATACTGGTCTTGCCCTTGTTATAGCATTAGCTGAAGGGTTGTATTAAGGAGAGGTGAAGTCTACATTTTTTATAAAGAATTCAAAATTATTTGCACTATCTAAAAGTTGTATAATATTATTCATACTGTTTAAATTCCCTATAGATGATTTTAACAGAGAATTCTTTCTAAGCTGTTTGAAAATATCTGAGGCACAAGGATTTGTAAGTAAGTTTAAGATTATTGATGATGGTCTGGAAACTACAGGAACAATATATTCACAATATCCTCCACAATTGATTCCAGGGTCAGTGGCTCCAAATGAATAATATGGTTCTCCATTGATAACTTGAGTGCCGCCAGTTGGGGTATAGCTTCCTGATCCAGAACAGGTTGTTTGAGCTATTAATATTGAATGATAGGTTACACCATAACCGTAAGGATCGTCCTCCTCTGAACCCGGCTCGTTTGTAGCCCATACTACTTCTTTAATAACTGTTTGGCAATCACCAGATATTCTTCCGTTTGCTTCAGCTTGTTTCCCATAGCTAAGGGTATTTATTATTTCTCCATCTTCTATAAGGAATCCAATGAAATGGTGTTCATCGTATGTGAAAATATCGAGTCTACCTGACCAATATTGATCAATTTGCTTGTATGCTATATTTTTTTGATGATTTTTGGAATATTCGTCGCTTGGATAATACCTAGCAATTAATGGATCAAATCTATTTTCTGTAGGGTGTTTTACGAACATTATATTTTGAACCATGTAATCTTCAGGATTTTCATTTGGGAAATTTTCAATAATACTTGCTGGAAAATATTTTGTCGCATTTGAAAGACTTACCTCAAATACCTCTCTTCCATCCGGAAAGTAATAATGGTGAAACTTATCCCAGTCAGGCTCCTTTTCAAACGATGGGAGAATTAGTTCTTGAGAATCTGTTCTAAGGTTATTGCCTTTCTTTGGTAGTCGAAGTTTGCTTTTATTGGTTTCAAACCAGGATTTGACCTGTTTGATTTGGCCAGATTCTTCCAGGTTGACTTTGGGGGCCTCGGGTTCATCCACGCAGGAGGTAAGGAGGAGATTCATGGTCATGAAAAAGGCTAGAAAGGCTAAAAAACCGAATCTACTCAGGTTTTTGTAATTGGGGGGCAAATTTGTTTTTCATAAAAAGGATATGTTTTGTTTAGTTTAAAACTCCAAAAAAGATCAAACCTATTTCTTTAAAAGTCAAGTATGACCACCTAGAATTTTAAAAAACTCAAAATATAAAGCCATTCAACTGATAACCTTACTTTTTGACGTATTAATCCCCTTTCCCCAACTATTCCCTATCTTTGCGCCCTGATTTGGACTAAACCAAGACCTGTTTTTCAGGGTTTCAAGCTCAGATACTGACCTCCCATGAATAGAGAAGTTCGCGTACGATTTGCTCCATCCCCTACTGGCGCCCTGCATATTGGCGGTGTCCGCACTGCCCTATACAATTACCTTTTTGCCCGCAAAATGGGCGGGAAATTTCTCCTTCGCATCGAAGACACCGACCAAACCCGCTTTGTGCCCGGTGCGGAAGATTACATCCGTGAGTCACTCGATTGGTTGGGAATTACTCCAGATGAAAGTCCATGGAAGCCTGGTAGTGTAGCTCCTTACCGCCAATCGGAGCGCAAGGAAATGTACATGCAGTATGCCTTGGACTTGGTGAATAAAGGTCATGCCTACTATGCCTTTGACACCGCGGAGGAACTGGAAGCCATGCGTGAGCGACTCACCGCTGCCCGTGTGGTGCAGCCGCAGTACAACAGCATCACACGTACCCAAATGAAAAACTCCCTCACCCTCTCCAAGGATGAGGTAGCGACCCGACTCGCTTCGGGTGATCCCTACGTGATCCGCATCAAAATTCCACTGAAGGAAGATGTACGTTTGAATGACCTAATCCGTGGTTGGGTGATGGTGCACTCGAGCACCTTGGACGATAAAGTCCTGATGAAGTCAGACGGTATGCCGACCTACCACCTAGCCAATATCGTGGACGATCACTTGATGGGTATCACCCACGTCATCCGTGGGGAAGAATGGCTTCCCTCGGCGCCGCTTCACGTGCTGTTGTATAAGTTTTTCGGATGGGAGGATACCATGCCGCAGTTTGCCCACTTACCGCTCTTGCTCAAGCCTGATGGCAATGGTAAGCTTTCCAAGCGAGACGGAGATAAGCTCGGTTTTCCGGTATTCCCTTTGAATTGGACCGATCCATTTACGCAGGAGAAAGCCTCAGGCTTCCGCGAGCAGGGCTATTTGCCGGATGCGTTTTTGAATTTTCTAGCCTTCTTGGGTTGGAATCCCGGCGACGAGCGAGAGATTTTCTCTCTGGAAGAACTTGTGGAGGCTTTCAGCATCGAGCGGATTGGCAAGGCCGGAACCAAGTTTGACATTGCCAAAGCCAAGTGGTTCAATGAGCAGTACATCCGGACCAAATCCAATTCCGAATTGGCTCAATTCCTGATTGCTGACGCAAAAGGCGACGACATCACAATCCCTGAGGAAAAAGCCCAAGCCATTATTAGTCTGCTCAAGGATCGGGTGACTTTCCCTTCTGATTTCTGGAGAGACAGTCAATTCATCATGACGGCACCGAAGGAATTTGACCTAGAGGTAGCCTCCAAAAAATGGAATGCCGATGCCGCCAATCTCCTGACTGCGTATGCAGCTGCTTTGGATACATTTGATGGGCTTTTTGAAGGGGATAATGCCAAAATGCTGCTTGAAAAAACAGCCGAAGCCGAAGGAATCAAGCTCGGCAAGGTGATGCAGGCTGTACGATTGGCTGTCACCGGAATGGGCGCAGGACCGGATTTGATGCAAGTTTTTGCGATTTTAGGTCCTGCTGAAGTGGCCAAAAGAATCCGATATGCGTTGAACACCCTAACTGTCGTAGGCTAAAATGACCAAGAAAAAGAAAAAAGAAGAGGAGCCTCGGGTTCATGAAGAGCTCAAAGGCTTCAAGATGGAGATCAACTCTTTCGGAGAGATTTCATCTTCCTTTTCCATCGATAAAATCAACGAGTTTCTCAATAAAAATGTGGAGGACAAAAAGCTCAAGGATCGGGACGATTCAAAGTCGGAATAATTTAACTAATCTTATCAGCCCCTTTTGGGGCTTTTTTTTTACTTTGCTCCATCAATTTCTTACTAAACCAACTCCCTGATATGAAGCAGTTTCTTTTGTCTTTTTTGGTCTTTTTTATAACCGTTTTTTACAGCTTTTCGCAGACAGGGACCATCACAGGACAAATCAAAGATGCCGAGACAGGCGAGACGCTACCCTTTTGCAGTGTCTTTGTCAACAACACAACTATTGCTACGGTCACGGACATGGATGGGAAGTACACCCTTTCAGGCTTGGAAGCAGGACCCCTGGAGTTGGGATTTTCTTTTATGGGTTATGTGGCAGAAACCCGAAAAGTCACGCTTAATCCTGGGGGTACACTCACCATCAGTTTGAGTATGAAACCTTTTGCTCAGGAGCTTTCTGATGTAGAAATCAAAGCCTCTCGAGACAAAAATTGGGAACGTGATCTACGCAAGTTTCAAAATCTCTTTATCGGAATCGACGAGGCAGCTGCCAAAACAACTATTCTGAATCCTTGGGTGATCGACTTCCCTGTAGCGGCTGAAAAGGGCGCCTTTGTCGCTAAAGCTGATCAGCCTATCGAGATCGAAAATGCCTTTTTGGGCTATAAGATCACCTTCAACCTCAAAGATTTCTTTGACTCTCCGACCAATTACCGAATAGCTGGTGCGGCGCGTTTTGAGGAAATGAAGCCTGAGTCTGATATCCAAAAATCGACATGGGAGAAAAACCGAGCCGATGTGTACCGCAAATCTCCCATGAATATGTTTCGGGCGATTCTAAAAGGTACCTCAGAACGGGAAGGCTTTTACCTCTATGGTGACAAAGCGGGCGGTTCGGCCAGTATGAATATGCGCTCGGATATTTTTGCCAATGAACTCGGCAAATCCGTAGTGCCTTACAGGGCCGATCCTCTGGTTACTCCCACAAGTCCTCCCGGCACCTATTTGCTGAATCTGAAAGGTAGAATCGAGATCCATTACCAAAAAGGCTTTGCACAAGCCAATACTTACAAAGATGCCCCTTATCCAATTTCTTGGCTCGAGGTGAACAAAGGTCAAGTCAAAGTGAAAGATAACGGCATGGTGCTCAATCCCGAAGATGTCGTTTTTTCAGGGGATATGGACCGCAAGCGAATTTCTAATTTGCTTCCTTTGGACTACAATGCAGAAAAAGCAATCCTGCTTCAGGATTTGGCCAAAACTGCCCGGAACTACCAGGAGAAAGTTTACCTTCATACGGACAAGCCCTATTACTATGCGGGAGATCAGCTCTTTTTCAAAGGTTACTTTGCTTATGGCAACCCCTACGTCAGGGATGAATTGAGCAAAGTGCTTCATGTGGAAGTGATCAACAGCGACAGGGATTTGCTGATCGAGAAGAAGTTTCCGATCCGAGATGGAATTGCCGTCGGAGACTTTTACTTGCCTGACACACTCAATGGGGAGAAGTATTTCCTGAGAGCCTACACCAACTGGATGCGTAACTATGGCCCCAACCACTATTTCCTACAGCCTCTATCCATCCTGAATCCCTACAAGCGCATCATCAATGAAGAGGCGACTTCGACTTGGACTAACCAAGGCATAAGCCTACAGACAGATAAGCCAGTTTTTGGTTCCAGAGAAAAGGTCACCCTTACCTTAAAACTTACCGATTCAAAAGGAAGACCCGCGGCCACCACCTTATCGGTAGGAGCTTGGGATGCAGAGCAGTTGGTTCCTATCCTACGCTATCCGGAGATGAATCAAAGCCTGGATCTGGCAGAAGTCCCTGAAAATTTGGGACTGGATCGATTTTCGTATCCGGTGGAAAAAGATCTGAAGTTTTCAGGGAAAGTCGCAGACGAAAAAGGAAAAGGAGTTGCCACTGATGTGACCGCCTTTGTCAATGACTTTCAAGGGATGATTGATCTTCAATCAAATGGTGACGGAAATTTTGCTTTAGAGGAAATGGAGTTTTACGGTCCGATGCGTCTCGGTTTTTCTGCTTCAGATAAGAAGGGAAAGCCGCTTCGTGTTTCCTTGGAAATGCCTTTGAAAGCTCCTGTTTCCTTGCCCGCAGAGCCTTATTTTCCGAAAGTAACCACCTTAGCCAAGCCAATTAAAATCATCGATCAACAAGAAGAAGTTACTACTTCTGCTGAAAAACCTAAAGAGTCCAATGCCTCCAAAGCAATCTATGGAAGTCCAGATTTCATTATTGAAGGTGAAAAACTGACCAAAACGGGAAGTTCAATGGATTTGGTCAACAGTATCGTGGGCAATGTACCGGGTGCTCAAGTATATCTCGTGGGTGGTACAGGGCAGCAGTCCATTCGCCTTCGAGGTGGTGCAGTATCCGCCAGAGGATCCATGGAGCCGGTAGTCATGTTGGACGGGGTTGTGTTGGTTTCGGGCGGGTTGAGTACCGCTGCAGACAATATTAGATCGATCAATCCATTTGACATCGATCGGGTAGAAGTAGTATCCCGAATGGTTCCCATGTTGGGAGATCAGGGAAGAAACGGAGTGATTGCTATTTACCTGAAGGACAACATGGAAAAAGTGGGGGATCTCACAGGAATAGGAATGGTCGAGACGGTCATTGAAGGTTATCAGCCTCCGGGGAGATTTTTCGAGATCGACTACTCAACATTGACTACTCCAATTGAGAAAGACGATCGGCAGACGCTCTATTGGAATCCCTATTTGGTGACTGATGAAAAGGGAGAATTAACCTTTTCCTTTTACTCCAATGACAGCTCAGGACCGGTGATCATCGAGGTAAGAGGGCTTACTGTAGACGGTGAGGTTATTAAAGGAACCTTTGTTTTGAATAAAAAATGACCTTTTCGGTGGCTAATTCCCTTAATTTTGGCCATGAATAAATCAGGGCTCCTTCTATTTCTTTGTCTTTTCCCAGCATCTGTTTGGGCACAGCTTAGTGTGGGCATCCGGGGAGGCTATGCCACTTCCTCCTACAGCTATCAGGCTACAGGCGGGACAAGAAGCCGGTCGGTCGAAGGAATTGCTGCTCCGACATTTGCTTTGGTTGTGGAGTATTTCAACTCAAAGAATGCCGGAGTAGAAATAAACCTTCAACAGATCACGCTGGGATTCCGGCAGTTTAGTGTTACCGAACAACTCAATCAAACTGATTTTACTTACCTCAAAATTCCCTTCATGGCGAGTGTTTTCGCCGGTAGATCGGGAAGATTTCAAATCAAAGCTGGCCCACATCTCGGCATGCTCACCGCAGTCAGGGATGTTGTCAGAAGTTATTCAGGTGCTACACCTCGGGAGTTGCCTACTTTTGGTCAAGCGACTGATAGTCCCAATAAATTGATGTATGGCATCACCGCCGGGGCAGGGATTTCTAAGCTTTTTGGGAAAAGTACGCTCTCAGCGGAAGCACGATTCGCCTATGATTTCACCAATCCGGAATCACAGGATCGGATTTTTGATATGAATTCTACCAATCTGGAATTTACGATTGCCTACCTCTTCCGGGTAAAAGAACGAAAGGAATAAAGTCCTGACCGTTGGAAGCTTGGATGGACTCTGTAACTTTGACCCTACTGATAAACCTATTACACCTTGAACATTCAAATCATCAACGGCCCCAATCTCAATCTCCTGGGAAAAAGAGAGCCCGAAATCTACGGGAGTGAATCCTTCGAAGAGTATTTCGAAAATTTAAAAAAGCGATTTCCTCAGGTCAATCTTCACTACTTTCAAAGTAATGTAGAAGGTGAACTCATCAACAAAATCCACGAAGTCGGATTTCAGTTTGATGCTATTCTTCTCAATGCCGGTGGCTACACCCATACTTCTGTGGCTATTTCTGACGCCATCGCAGGCGTGACTACGCCAACCTTGGAAGTTCACATTTCCAATATTTACAAACGGGAGGAGTTTCGTCATAAAAGCATCATTTCCAAGTCTTGCGTGGGTATGATCTCAGGTCTAGGGCTTAAGGGTTATGAACTGGGTATCCTCTATTTTCTAAATTCCCCCCAGCTATGATCACATTTGCTCCAGGTCCATCCAAGGTATACGACGCCTTGCCTCACTACATGCAGGATGCTTACCATCAGGGTATTTTAAGCGCCAATCACCGCAGCAGTGTGTTTATGAATCTCTACCAAGAGACGGAACAGCTGTTGCGAGAAAAGCTTCACATGCCTGATGACTATAAATTGCTTTTCACTTCTTCGGCCACAGAAAACTGGGAAATCATCTCCCAATCGATTGTTGAAAAAGCCAGTTTCCATATTTATTCAGGTTCTTTTGGGAAAAAATGGTTTGAATATGCCAAGCACATCATTCCCGCTTCGGTAGGATTGAAAATTGAGGCAAATCAGGAAATAGACGTTGCGGGTTTGGAAATCGGAGAAGCGGTAGATCTTATAGCCATCACTCAAAACGAAACAGCGAATGCTTCTCAAGTACCCATGACGGTTTTGAAGGAATTGGCTGAGAAGTATCCTGAGAAAATGATAGCCGTGGATACAACTTCCTCTATGGGAGGTATCGAACTGGATTTTTCTCTGGCGGATATTTGGTACGCTTCAGTACAAAAATGTTTTGGGCTTCCAGCAGGATTGGGCCTCTTGATCATTTCACCCAAAGCCATCGAAAAGGCTCAGCGAAAAGGTGAAAAAGGCAGATACAACAGTCTTTCCTTTATGCTGGAAAATGCGGCAGGATATCAAACTCACTACACTCCAAATGTCTTTGGGATATATCTGCTCAATCGGGTTTTGAAGGATCTGCAAGAAATTCAGCAGGTAGATGCCAGATTGAGAAAGCGCATGCTCAAGTTGGAGACAGCCATTGCACAATCGACGAAGTTTCGACTTTTAGTAGATAATGGAGCGACTAGGAGCACCACAGTTTTGGCAGTTTCCGGGTCGGAAGAATTGATTTCGGCTGTGAAAAAAGCAGCCGAAAAAGAAGGAATGCAATTGGGTAGTGGATATGGTCCTTTAAAGCCAACGAGTTTTCGTATCGCCAACTTCCCGGCTATCACCGATGAAGAATTTGATCGATTGGTCAACTTTCTAATTGCTTATTAAGCAAAAAGCCCGGTATCAACCGGGCTTTTTCATTAGATCTATTACTCTTTTATTCGTTTGGAGTCATCGGATTGCTTTTTCGGATCATCCCATCCGGCAATTCACCCTCGGTGCTGGCTACCACCGCAGTCACTACTACATCACCGGTGACATTAACAACCGTACGGAACATATCCAAAATCCGATCAGGAGCCATGATAAGCGCAATGCCCGCAGCAGGGACTCCGATAGCCTCCAAGACAACGATCAACATGATCAATCCAGCACCCGGAACTCCAGCTGATCCAATCGCAGCCAGGGTGGAGGTCAATACAATCATCACTTGCTGGGAAAAAGACAAGTCCATCCCTAATGCCTGGGCTATAAATACTGCAGCAACACTTTGATACAAACTCGTTCCGTTCATATTGACTGTGGCACCAAGAGGTAGTACAAAACTGGATATGTTTTCAGATACTCCAAGTTCCTCTTCGGTGAGTTTCATAGTTACAGGAAGGGTGGCATTACTGGAACTAGTGGAAAATGCAAGTAACTGGGCAGGTCTGATGGCTTTGAAAAAATCAGCATACTTGATCTTGGTAAATGATTTTAACAAGAGAGGATAAATTACCAACATCATAAAAAACAACCCGCCTAAGACGATCAAGCTGTATTTAAGTAAAGCCAAAAGCAAGGTGACTGCAGATTCAGGGTTGTCTCCGGCAATCTCCACGATCAGGGATGCCATGAGTGCAAATACCCCATAAGGAGCGATGATCATAATGTAGTTTACGATCTGGATGATTACATCATTCAAGCCATCAAAAAAAGCTACTACAGGTTCTGCTTTTGATTTTGGGATTTGTAGTAAGGCTATTCCTGCGAGGATGGCGAAAAATACCACCTGAAGCATGGCTGCATTATCCGTCGTAGCCAAAAAGAGATTTTGAGGCACCATATCCACCAGTGGCTGCAGTGGACTTTGATCTTGGAGCTGTGCAGCAGCTTCGGCACGTTTTCCCGCATCACCTTCATACATTGCCATGAGACTTTCTCGGGTAGAATCGGGAAGGCCTTCCCCGGGTTCAAATAAGTTGACTAACCCAAGCCCGGTACAAATAGCGATCACAGTGGTAATCAGAAATGCCATTAGTGTTTTACCTCCGATTCTGCTCAGTTTGGAAATATCACCTAGATTGGAGACTCCAATAATCAAAGAAGCCAAAACCAATGGCATGGCGATCATTTTCAATCCATTGATAAACACGGTTCCCACCGGCTTGATGTAGTCAAGGGTGATCCATTTTGGGATGCCTACTTGGATGGAGACAAGCCCAAAGGCCAAGCCTAATACCAATCCGATGATGATCTGAGTATGAAGTGGTAATTTTTTCAAGATGAAGTGGGGTTATATTTCTGCTAGTTTATTGGTTTTGGAGATAAGCAGGAAGTCAGCTAGTACCAATGCCGCCATAGCCTCCACGATCGGTACAGCTCTTGGGACTACGCATGGATCGTGTCTGCCTTTTCCACTTACAGTCACCGCTTCTCCGGCCTCATTGACAGACTCTTGGTCTTGCATAATTGTGGCTACCGGCTTGAATGCCACTCGGAAATAGATGTCTTCGCCATTACTGATTCCTCCTTGGATTCCTCCGGAGTGATTGGTGGTGGTATGGATCTTTCCGGCCTCGTTGACAATGGCGTCATTATGTTGGGAACCGCGCATTTTGACACCTTCAAATCCGCTGCCGTATTCGAATCCTTTTACGGCATTGATGCTCAGCATGGCTTTGCCCAGCTCAGCATGCAATCTGTCAAAAACAGGTTCGCCCAGTCCTGGAGGACAATTTTTAATCACACAGGAGACTACTCCACCGATGGTGTCCCTTTCCAGACGTACTGAATCGATCAAAGCAATCATTTGATCTGCCATTTCAGGATCAGGACAGCGGACAATATTGTCTTCTGCGAGGTCAAGATTGAGTAAAGTATATGGTTTTTGTAAGGTCAAATCTCCCACTTGAGATACGTAAGCTTGGATTTGGATTCCTTTGGTTGCCAAAAATTGTTTGGCAATCGCGCCACCTGCTACTCTGGCTGCGGTTTCACGGGCACTGGATCGTCCTCCGCCTCGATAATCTCGAATGCCATACTTTTCAAAATAGGTGTAATCGGCATGGGAAGGACGAAACTTGTCCGCAATATGGGAGTAATCTTTACTTTTCTGGTCTGCGTTTTTGATGACTATGCCGATAGGAGTGCCTGTCGATTTTCCTTCAAATACGCCGGAGAGGATTTCGATTTCGTCCTCTTCTTTTCGCTGTGTGGTGATTTTGGATTGGCCAGGCTTCCGGCGTTGCATTTCCTGGCGGATTTTCTCCTCGTCGATTTCAAGTCCTGAGGGACAGCCTTCTACGATAGCGCCCAAGGCTTTTCCGTGTGATTCACCAAATGTGGTGATTCTGAAAAGCCTTCCAAATGAATTCCCCATTATTTCTTTTTGATTATCAATACCGCTAGAAGGACCACTGCTCCTAGAAGTAGTAGATTGATTGCAGCGGTAAAATAGTATTTATATTCCTCGTTTGAAAACTGATTGCTCTCTGTTGCTATTCTGTCATAGATACCTCCAAGGCGTTGGCCGGAAAGGGCTTGGTTGATTTTGGAGTCACCACTTACGATGATTTTAGCCTGAGGCTGAAGGGTGTCATAGACGGCTCTGATCGGATCAAAATAGATCCAGCTAAAATAGTCTGACAAGTTGTATTCACCAGCTTCGTTAAGGGTGATGAAGTAGTTAAACTCTTTGATCCCAGATACCCTTCCATATCCTCGGTTGATTTGCTGACGTACGTTGGGATCAAAAGTGTTGAAATTTGCACCGGGAAGTCGTTTTGGTGCGGCGATCGAATTGATGTTGCCTACCCCGGATATGCCAAAATTGTAATTGAACCCTTCCCCGGTAGTCGCTTCAAGTGTGCTGATATTTTCCCTCAATTGGTAAAGACCTACCGATACTTCGTTTTTCAGAGGATGCGGAGGTAAGGGCTTGACCTTGATTGTTTTTGGGGAAGAATAAAATGTTTTGAAGTCTTCCTGACGATTTGCTCCAAATAAAGAAGGGTTTTTAGCCACTTTGTATTTGATCATTTCCCAAGGAACTCTTGGGATTTGGATGGTCCCTTCGGAAAAAGGAAAGAAAGTGGCCTCATACACTTTGAAGCGATTCCATCTTTTCCCATTGATCTCTACAATTTCATTATCGATCGTGGTGATGTTGAAATTTTCTTCCCAAGCTCCATTCGGTTTAATCTTTTTTAGGATTGCATCGAGTTGTTTACCAGCTTCATAAAACTGAAATGGTGCTTGGTTTTGCTCTGACATAAAAAAGGCAAGGGTAACCGTGAATCCTTCTCCGGCAAATACCTCATCCTTATCTACAGAAACAGAAAAGAAAGCGTCATCCGCCAATTCGATAAATTCTGGCTCCTCGGCAGTTCTGCCAAAAAATTCCGCAAAAGGATCAAAGACATTTCCTCCCAATCCTTGGGTACTGGATGCTTCGGTCACGGTTATTCTTTTTCCGGGAGAAGAGTAAGACTCTCCGTTGATTAAGACCGAAAAATTGCCCAAACTGAACTGACCTTTTCGGGTAGGCTTGTAGTATTGAATGATGCTGTTTGAGCTACTCATCTGTCCATTGATGATGTTCATCGAGGAAGACTGAGAGATGCCTTGCTTTTGGAACCCCTGGATTTCCGGGAATTGATCATAAGACTTGATCTTGTCATTGGACAGGGTGACTTTGATGGTGAAGGTCTCATTTAGTCCGATTTCATCAGGACCTAATTCGATCTGTACTTCCTGTCCATAAGAAAAACTTACCAGAAGCATGGCAAAGCATACGAAAGCCAGTCGAAGTGTCGTTTTGATCATGGATGCGAAAATAGGGTAATTCCAGCGTTTTAGCTCCCAAAATAACGTAACATCTTCGGATTTGACCCCGTTGGAACACTTAAAATCAGTTAATAAACCCAAATCAGTACTGCTATGCTAGAATATGTAAAGACCATTTTGCAGAAAGTTAGTTTCAACAGATTTCTGTTTGAACGCGAATTGAGAAAAGGCCTTCGCTACCTGGTTCCGGCTGAACTTGAAGAGTTTAAAACTTGGTGTTATGACATGTTCGGAAACATGTATCAGCCTATTCTAAATCGCTATTTCCAACCAACTTATTCTTGACTCCACCATCTTAGTGCATCAAAAAAGCCCCGAGTAAATTCCTACTTCGGGGCTTTTGATTGTAAGTTGGTTTAGTTTTAGTCTTTTGTAGCAAAGTCGGGATAGGCTCTCATACTATGCTCATTGATATCTAGGCCTTCGATTTCTTCTTTTTCAGGCACACGGATGCCCACAGTTTTCTTTAAGGTGAAGAAAATTAACCAAGAAGTGGCAAAGCAGAATAACCCTACGGCTGCCACCCCCAGAAACTGGGAATACAGCTGACCCAAACTTGCCAAATCACCAAAAATCCCGACAGCCAAAGTTCCCCAGATTCCTCCCACAAGGTGTACCGAGATCGCACCTACAGGATCGTCGATTTTGACCTTATCGAAAAGAATCACCGCAAAGACGACCAAAGCTCCTCCGACAAATCCGATGATAATCGAATCGGTCACGCCCATTTGATCAGCTCCTGCCGTGATGCCTACCAATCCTGCCAAAATGCCGTTTAGAACCATGGTGATGTCGTAGGTTTTGAATTTCCAAAAGGAAGCAATCAAGGCTCCAAATGCACCGGCCGCAGCAGCTAATGAAGTTGTCACAAACACTTTGGAGACTACCCCAGGTGCCGCACTCAATACCGAGCCACCATTGAACCCAAACCAGCCAAACCAAAGAAGGAATACTCCCATGGTAGCCATCGGGAGATTATGACCTGGTATCGCTTTCATGCCGGTAGGCGTGTATTTGCCGATTCTTGGTCCTAATAAAAATGCTCCGACTAAAGCGGCCCATCCACCTACAGAGTGTACGATTGTCGATCCCGCAAAGTCATAGAATGGCGTGTCAAGCGTATTCAAAAATCCTCCTCCCCACTTCCACATTCCTACGATTGGATAACAGATTCCTACATAGATCAAGGAAAATGCGATAAATGGACCGAGTTTGACTCGCTCAGCTACAGCACCCGATACAATCGTGGCGGCAGTCGCAGCAAACATGGCCTGAAAGATAAAGTCCGTAAAATAGGTATAGCCTGCATTATAGTTGCTGCTGTCCCAGCCCTCAGGAAGCGAGAGTCCAAATCCCGCAAAGCCAAACACGGAACCCGCAAAATCAGCTCCAGGATACATCAGATTGAATCCTACAAATGCATAGGTCAACAGGCCAATGGCTGGAATGATGGTATTTTTAAAGAGAATGTTGACTGTGTTTTTGGCACGGGTAAGTCCCGCCTCTAGGGTGGCAAAGCCAAGGTGCATGATGAATACCAAGATGGTGGCAATCATCATCCAAAGATTATTGACCGTAAATAGGTCTTGAACAGGTTCTTGCATAGGTCTAAATAGGTTCGGTGAATTTTTGATCTGAGATTAAAGTGCAGCCTCGCCGGTGTCGTTGTTTCGGATTCGATAGGCTTCGATCACGTCGTAAACGAAGATTTTTCCGTCTCCTACTTCTCCGGTTTTGCCTTCACTGAGGATGCAATTGATGACACCTTCAGCTAAGTCATCGGGTACTACGATTTCCAACTTGGTTCTTGGAATGTAGGCGGGTTCGTAAGCTACGCCCCGGTACATCTCCAGTCGGGCATGCTCAAAGCCCATCCCTTTGATTTCATAGAAGGAGAGGAATTTTACCCCAAGCTTGGATACACAGGTGTGTATTTGATCAAACCTTGAGGTTCGGATGATGGCCTCTATTTTTTTCATTTTTTCAACAGGTTTAATGGTTTTTTGAGATTATGACATGAAAGTAAGATAAAAACTGAGTGAAAATCAAAAATATGGTTCTCTTTTAATCCAATTTTATTTTAAATACTATAAATAATCACATTTACGATCATTTTTTTAACCACATTTAGATCATATAAATATGATTTTTAATCAAAGTGGTTTTAAAATGAACCTAAGTTTAAAAATTCGCTTGGTTTGGTTCAAAAGGAATTAGGGCTAATTTTGCCAGCGTTTTTTACCAAAGAAAATGACTAACAAACCAACACTCCTCGTATTGGCTGCCGGCATGGGTAGCCGCTATGGAGGCAATAAGCAGATTGACGGATTCGGTCCAAACGGCGAAACTATCCTGGAATATTCCATTTTTGACGCCATTCGAGCCGGATTCGGTAAGGTGGTCTTTATCGTCCGCCAGGAAATTTTGGAAGTGGCTAAAGAAAAATTTCTTCCTAAGCTAGAAGGTAAAATCGAAGTGGATTGGGTGATTCAGTCCCTGGATAGCTTTGTGCCGGCGGAGTTTAAGCAGGCAGATCGAGTGAAGCCCTTTGGCACAGCCCATGCCGTACTTTGTGCCAAGGATGCGATCCAAGAGCCCTTCGCGGTGATCAATGCGGATGATTTTTATGGAAAAGAGGCCTTTGAAGTATTGGGCAAGTTCCTTTCCACTGAAGTTCGTCCAGACCTACATGCCATGGTGGGCTATGCGATTCAAAATGTACTTTCTGAAAACGGTACTGTAAGCCGAGGTGTCTGCGAAACCAACGAGAAAGGCCAGCTGATCGGAATGACCGAGCGGACCTCCATCGCCCGGGAAGGAAATCAAATCCTCAGCCGTGGAGAGGGAGAAGTCTTGGAGATTGCCGAGAATACACCTGTCAGCATGAACTTTTGGGGATTTCATCCAGACGTGTTCGGAGATATAGAGCAGATGTGGAAGGAATTTTTACCCGCTAATCAGCATAATCTGAAATCGGAATTTTACATCCCTACTGTAGCCAATAACCTGATCAAGGCTGGCAAGGCTGCCTTTGAGATTCTACCGGGAGGTAAAACTTGGTTTGGAGTAACGTACACGGAAGATCGACCCGTGGTCATAGATGCACTGCAAAAGCTGCATCAAGAAGGAGAATATCCGGCAGATTTGTGGAAATAACGGAAAGAGGCTTCGGCCTCTTTTTTTGGATTTTGTTCACGCAGATCTATGCAGAAAAATGCACAGATGCACACATATTTTCAATGAGGTTGGGTTTGAATCGTGTGGAGTGATAGACAAAGTCATTATGATCCAAAAACTCAACGAGAAGCTGAAAATTCCTGCAGAGGTATTGATCAGAGAATACTAGTTGGAGAAGAGGCTTAGGCCTCTTTTTTCATAACAACATGCGAAATATACCCTATATAGGGTATTTCGTGGCGATTTTTTGAGACCTATCTTTATCAGAATAGCATTAAAATTTTATGAAAACACAAAAAACAAAAAACAAAACACAAAAATTTAATTTTTGGTTAATTATTGGACTGTTCTCCTTTTTATTTTCATGTGTAGATCAGGAACCATTTATTGACTCATTAGATCTTCAAAAGAGAGTAGAGGCGCATGGATTAGAGTTCATAAGTCTTAATAAAAATGAAGCAAAGGGTTTAAAAGTAAAATCATTAAAGGAATTTGAAATTTATCTCATGCACATTTCCGGAAAATCTGCACCTTCGAAAGAAGTGTTAGATTTATATAAGAAAAATGGGTATGATCTTTCTTTGGGAAATTTAACTAAAAAAGTAGATTTACAAGAAGATAACTCTTCGAGCTTCAATCCAACTGATCGTATTTTTTGCCTTCATAACCCTGGTAGCGTATATGCAAAGTTAAATACTGGTAATCCATTGGTCAAAATGGAGGTAACATTTCAATATGGTTCAGGAAGTGGGAAAATTGAAAATTATGACGGCTCATTGTCTGGTATAACAGCAGGAGTTTCCTTAGGGAAAAACACATTAAATCAAGATACTTATCCAACATCTTCAGGTGGATCATATAGTGGAATACTAACATTTCAAATTCAATACAGCATTTTCTTTGAAGGGATTGGAACTATATACACATCCGAATCAGTGAGATATAGGGTACGGGTTGAGGCTTGTAATGGTATTGTGACTTGGGCACAAATTGTAGAATAATATAGACCTTATAAATTATGGACTTTATTGGACTTACAATTCAACTGCTCAATCTGGTATTAATCATTGCACTGGGAATAGGAATATATAAAATATGGAAAAAAATAGCTGGAAATAAAAAATAGAGGTTACTAGATTCAGGTAATTAATGAAATAAAAAAGGCTTTAGAAGAGGTTTTCTAGGCAACCTCTTCTTCTTATTGAAAAAAATAGAACCAAAAATCACCTGATTCAAGGCAAGGTATAACCCTACATAAGCAGTAAACTTCAGTTTGAAGTTTAATATTATCGTTTGGTTTGGAACTCATCAGGAATACGACAAAATAAACTCAAAAATTATCAGCTATGCTAAAGCCAATAAAAAATAACAACGAATACGAGGCTGCTTTGGAGCGTGCTTATGACTTGATGCAAGTGGATTTAGTACCGGAATCGAAAGAATCCGATGAATTGGAGGTTCTTTCAATTCTGATCAAAGAATATGAAAATGAGCATTTCCCCATTTCAAAACCTCATCCGATAGAAGCAATTAAATTCCGACTGGATCAGATGGGAATCTCGGAGTCTGAGCTTTCTAAAATTTTGGGTGCCCGATCCAGAAAATCGGAAATTCTATCCGGAAAGCGCAAACTCAGTCTCAGGATGATTCGCAAACTCAACGATAAGCTGAAAATTCCTGCAGAGGTGTTGATCAGAGAATACTAGTTGGAGAAGAGGCTGAAGCCTATTTTTTTTATGAACACATGCGGAATATACCCTATATAGGGTATTTCTTTTCAGTTTTCATGCTCCTAGCTTTGTTGAATAATCTTTAATCATATGAAAATACAAAGCACAAAACTATTAATCGTTAGCTTCCTGATTTATTTAGTTGGCTGTGATTCACAAATTGGAATAATTGAAACTGAACAAAAGGTAGAAACTATTCAACTCCTGAAACTGCCTGAAACTATTCTCGAATTTACTTCATTTGATGAATACAGAAATTTAGTCGAAAGTGAGTTAGAGAAAGAGATGTTTATGGCTTCTAGGAGACAAGAGGTTCAAACAAGGCCAAGTGGAAGAATAAACAATCTGGATATTACTCAAGAAATTCCCGATGGATTTTTGGAGTATCTTTTGGATGGAAATGGAACAGTAATTATCGGTGATTACCTTTTTAAGGTTCTCTACCAGGACGGATTTGTTTATGCAGCCAAAAAGGGGACCCAAGCAGCGATAGAAATTCCACTGGGTAAATACGATAATAAGGGTGTTATGAAATTTTCAACAGAAGATGATGTACTTTCCCTTATTGAAGCGGGACATACCTCAACCCCCGGAGGTATTAATGCAGGAATTTTTTGTGGTGGAGGATGTGGAAGTTATGATTTAAGCACTCCCACAACCGCGTTTAATCCTACTGGGAATTACTCCTATTCCAGAGTGAGATATGTTAAGGCTGGTATTTACTTCGAGCTTTCTTACCACTTTTATATGCATTGGCTGATTCCACCGGTACAATTTACAACGCTAAACTCTCCATACTCGAATCATACTGCAAAATATGTCAAGAACTGTGGATCAACCGTAAGAGAAGACTCATCAAATGGCCTTTCGCAAATGATGACCCCACAAAATTATCCCTCAGATCCATTTACTCCATTTACATTTAATTTCAAGAGAAATATATACTCTAGTACTGAAGGCCTCCAAAAGATCTTTTTACAGGTATCGTTTAATTCAATTGATCCAAGTATACAAGTCACCTCTCAAACTATCAATTGTAGATTTTAATATAAAAGTATGAAACGCTTGCTACTATCAATTCTTGCCTTTCATTTTGCATTTTTGTTAAATGCACAAGGCTTAGTGGAATTTAGCCTGCTGGCTGGTCCAAATAAAACCTCTCCACAGGAGATTTCAAGTGGCGTGGTTCTATTGCCTGATTTATCCACTGGATTGGGATCATTTCAGAACCAGTCAGGAGATAGTTTTAATTTGGGAGCTATTTTAGGCTGGCAGTTTTTGCCCGAAAAGGCCTGGATGTTTAAATCCGGAGTATTTTACTCAAGGATGAACTTTAGTACTTATGTCACTTCAGAGAGTCTGGATAAGTTTTACTTTGTCTCAAATAGCCAAAAAGTTCAACAGTGGGAATTACCTCTATTCCTAGCATATAAAACATCCCTAGGTAAGTTTGAACTGGGAATTGATTTTGGATTGATAAAATCCATTTATATAGATTCGGACATTCAACAAAATGAAATTTGGAAAGAGCCAAATACTGAACCTGCTTTTTCCCCCAACCTATTTAGAACCAGTGGATTTGTTCCAATTCTCGATAAATTCAGCTTTTATATTTCGCCTTTTATTCAAAGAAACATTAGTGAATCAATTGGGATTACAATCCAGCCGTATTACCGCCGACAAATAGGATCCGAAAGAAGTCATTTGTACACTAAAAACACAGGATCAATTAATCAATTTGGAATCAATTTTGGATTGGTTAAACAATTTTAACTTTTAGGAAATAGTAGTAAGCATTTTCCAACAGACCGCTTACTTTTTATTTTTTCACCTTCCCCTTTTTGAATAGTGGACCCAGTTGAGAAGTGTAGGGCCTATCTATTACTTCGACTTAACGGGTTCAGATGGGATCGTCCCGTTCAATTTTGAGATTAATCTTGGATATAGACTTAAAAAATAAAAAAGGAGGCTTCGGCCTCTTTTTTTGATTTATTTCCCTCGAATCAACTCAGAAAAAGGCGCAGATGCAAACAGATTTTCAATGAGGTTGGGTTTGAATAGTGGGGAGTGATAGATAAAGTCATTATGATCCGAAGACTCAACTAGAATCTGAAAATTCCTGCAGAGGTATTGATCAGAGATTACTTGTTGGAAAAGTGGCTTCGGCCTCTTTTTTTATGAAAACATGCGAAATATACCCTAAATAGGGTATTTCATATCGAATTTTGAACACTTAATTTTGTAGAAATAAACTTTTAATTTATGAAAATACAAAACACAAAACACAAAACACAAAACACAAAACACAAAACACAAAACACTGGTTAATTTTTAGCCTCTTTTTTGTAATCTTCTCATGCATACCTCAGGAAGAACAAGGTATAAATGGGCTAGTTGAAAAAACTATTGAAGAAAATGGTTTTAAATTATCCTCAATCAATCCTTCAAAAAGTGCAGGGTTGAGAATTAAAAATCTAGAAGAACTCGATCTGGTTTTGAAAGCCATTAAAGGTAAAAATGCTTCAGAATATGGACTTCAAGACATTTTAGTGAGAAATGGAATCACAGAGTTGCCTAGTGTCGGATTTAACTCTTTAGAAGTCTATAAGAATGATATTATTCCTCATTCATCTCAAGGGAAAATCCAGTGCATCCAAAATTGGAGAAATGTTTATGGCAGAATTGGAATTAGTGGAGGTTTTGGTCCTACTTACATTGATTTTGGGTTTACAATTGGCGATGGTAGTGGTCTTATCGTAAATTGGAATTCCACCCTTGAGGGAAATACCTTTATGATTTCGCTTGGTAAAAATGATTTTCGAAATGGAGGATATGCCTCAGCGTCAAATGGGTACACTTACACGGGAACGTATCACTTTACAATAAAATTGGTTTTGTTTCTCGAAGGCGTTGGTGAGATAATGACGTATGAGAATAAAAAGGTCGATATTAGAGTTGAAGGTTGTAGTGGAGTAGTTACTTATAATATTGTTGAGGAATAATTTAGATTTTATGGGAAATTTTGATGTAACAATACCTTCAAAAGGGTTATTTCTTTGGCAAATCTTTGGATTTGTAGTTATAGTCTACCTGGCATTTCTTATTATTAGGTTTTTAAGAAATAAAAAATAATATTTTAAAAAAGGGAGGCTTCGGCCTCTTTTTTATTTTTTCACCTCTCCCTTTTCGACTTCAAAAAAGAACACTTCCGCATCCAACTCTCCCAAAATTCCTCTGGATCGCTCGGGTCGGGCATCGGTCAGAAAGATCTGCCCAAAAGTTCCTTTCGACACCAAGTCCATCAGCTTGGCGATCCGGTCATCGTCAAGCTTGTCAAAGATGTCGTCCAGGAGTAACAAAGGCTTTTCTCCTTTGGCTTGCTCAAAGATTTGAAACTGGGCCAGCTTCAAAGCGATGATAAAGGACTTCTGCTGTCCTTGACTACCGATTTTGCGAAGCGGATGATCTCCAATACGGAACTCAAAGTCATCTTTGTGAATGCCCGCATTGCTGTTTTTGGTGGCCAGGTCCTTTTGCCGCAGGCTCAGAAAGTAAGACTCAAAATCTTCTCTTAGGGCTTCGGTTTCGTAGATCACTTCTACCTTTTCCCTGCCGATCGAAATCTCCTCGTAATATTCCTGAAGCACCGGTCCCATTACTTGCATCAAGTCTGCCCGCCGACGGGCTAGCAGGATGCTGAGTCGGATGAGTTCCTGATCGTAGCTCCCGAGCAGGGTTAGATCCCGCCTGCCCGTCTCGGCAAACTGCTTGAGCAGAGCATTGCGCTGTTTGAGAAAGTGATGGTAGCGGATCAGTTGATCGAGGTAGCTGCGATCGAGTTGGGAGATGAGTCCGTCGAAAAATTTTCGTCGGCCTTCACTTCCTCCTTTGATGAGTTCGGTATCGTCTGGCGCAATCAGGACGAGTGGGATGAGACCGACATGCTCGCTGGTTTTGTCAAGTGCTTTTCCATTTTGGAAGATCTGCTTCTTTTTCCCTGCCTCAAAAGAGCAGCGGACTTCCAGAGGCTTTCCTTCGATTTGGAATTTTCCTTTGATGGTGAAAAAGTCCAACCCATGGGAAATGTTCAGGCTATCACTGCTTTGCACCGCACTTTTGGTGAGGGACAGGTAGTGGATGCCATCCAGGATGTTGGTTTTGCCACTGCCATTCAGCCCCAACAAACAGTTGATCTGAGGGCTGAAGCTCAGGCTGGTTTTGAGGTGGTTTTTAAACTGGATAAGGTCGAGAGACTCCAGAATCATGAGGGCGGTGAATTATTTGGGTGGCATCCTGATTTTTAGGTCGGGATTACTATATTTGGGGCCTAAAATAGCATATTTTGATTAGTACGATATGGCAAAGAAAACTGCAGCGGCTAAGTCCAAAGTGAAATATTCCAAAGAAACCTATGCTTACTGGTATGAAAGCATGCTCTTGATGAGAAGGTTTGAGGAGAAAGCGGGTCAGCTTTATGGCCAGCAAAAAATCAGAGGTTTCTGTCACCTGTACATTGGACAAGAGGCTTGCGCTTCCGGCGCCATCACAGCCTTGACCAAGGATGACAAGTGGATTACCGCTTACCGTTGCCATGCCCAGCCATTGGGATTGGGAACCGATCCGGGAGCAGTAATGGCTGAATTGTACGGCAAGGCTACCGGTACCACCAAAGGTAAGGGTGGCTCCATGCACATTTTTGACAAAGAAAGAAACTTCATGGGAGGTCACGGAATCGTAGGTGCACAAGTACCTATGGGGCTTGGGATCGCCTTCGCTGAAAAATACGCCGGTACCAAGAATGTCTGTATCACCAAAATGGGTGACGGTGCAGTTCGTCAGGGTGCGGTACACGAAGCGTTCAACCTAGCGATGTTGTACAAGTCTCCGGTGATTTTTGTGATCGAAAACAATGGATACGCGATGGGAACTTCTGTAGCCCGTACATCCAACGTGACTGAGCTTTACAAAATCGGTGAAGCCTATGACATGCCCTCTTTCCCTGTGGACGGAATGGATGTGGAAGCGATCCATGAGGCGGTGTCCGAAGCGGCTGAAAGGGCAAGAAGAGGTGATGGTCCTACTTTATTGGAATTCAGAACCTATCGTTATAAAGGACACTCTATGTCCGATCCTCAGAAATACCGGACCAAGGAGGAAGTCGAAGAATACAAGCAGCGTGACCCAATCGAGCAGGTGCTCAAGACGATCCGTGATAATAACATCATGACCGAAGAGGAAATTGAGGCGGTGGTGAAAAAAGTGAAAAAGCAGGTGGATGACGCAGTGAAGTTTGCTGAAGAGTCACCTTGGCCTGATGGAATGGATGCCTTCAAGGACGTTTATGTTCAGGAAGACTATCCATTCGTGATGGAATAATTAACTCATCCAAGTCACAGAAAGCCATGAAGTCTTTCGCACTTCATGGCTTTTTTGTTGGCACTTGTGAATTTGATAAAAACCGTATATTTGCGACCGAAATTTTGAGTATTATGGCAACGAAGCAATCTAAAAAAGCAGACCAAAACGAACTTCTTGAAAACCCGGAAGTGATCGCTGAGCGAATCGGAAGAGGCGAGGCTTTTTTGAAAGAAAATAGCAAAGTATTGGCAGGGGTAATCGCCGCTGCGGTGATCTTGATCGGTGGAATTCTTTTCTTCCAAATCAACAATCAAAATCAAAACGAGAAAGCACAGGCTGAAATGTTTCAGGCTGTTTATTTCTACGAGCAGGACAGTGTAGATTTTGCCCTAAATGGTGATGGAATCAACAAGGGCTTAATTTCTATTGTAGAAGAGTACCCACGTACTGATGCTGCCAATTTGGCCAATTTCTACATCGGATCTATTTACCTTTCTCAGAAAAAATTCCAAGAGGCATTAACTCACTTGGAAGATTTTTCTTCTGATGATTATTTGGTGCAGTCAAAAGCTTATTCTCTAATCGGAGATGCTAACCTTGAGTTGGGCAATGTCGATGCGGCCATTTCCAACTACACGAAGGCTGCCCGCACCAATGAAAACAAATTCATGTCTCCAAAGTACTTGGCAAAGCTTGCGGTAGCTCAAGAAGAGGCTGGTAAAATCGAAGATGCGATCAAGACTTACGCGGAGATCGAAGAGAAATACTACGAATCATTTGAGTACGCTGCTGCTCGAAAACATAAAGCTCGCTTAGAAGGCCTTGCCGCTAAGTAATGCTTCCTTTGTATGCATACTAGAAGAGTAAGGCCTTAGGGTCTTACTCTTTTTTGTTTTAATCCACTCCAAAATCAACTAGTTATGGCAACCTCACTCAAAAGCCTAAGCGAGTACAGTTCAAAAAATATCCTGGACATCAGTGCAAAGAAGTTTGCCATCGTGGTGTCTGAATGGAATGAAGAAGTAACTGAGGCCCTTTATTCTGGCGCCTTTCAAACCTTACTTCAGCATGGTGCACAAAAAGAAAACATCATCCGTAAGAATGTCCCCGGCTCATTTGAGCTATCTCTTGCCGCCCAATGGTGTGCACAGGATGATACGGTTGACGCAGTGATCTGCTTGGGTTGTGTGATTCAGGGTGAAACTCGGCACTTTGACTTTATCTGTGATGCTGTTGCCCACGGCATTACCAACGTCAGTTTGAAATACAACAAGCCGGTGATTTTTGGAGTTTTGACCCCAAATACGCAGCAGCAGGCTCTAGACCGTGCAGGAGGAAAACACGGAAACAAAGGAGACGAAGCAGCCATCACCGCCATCAAAATGCTCGGATTTTAATCTCAAACCTATATAGATTCTAGTTTAATTATGAAAATCATGAAGTTTGGCGGCACCTCGGTGGGCCGTCCGGAGCGAATGCACCAAGTCAAAGACTTGATTACCCGTGGGGATGAACCCACTATCGTGGTACTTTCTGCACTTTCTGGTACTACCAATGCCTTGGTAGGCATCGGAGAAGCCTTGGCCGCGGCAGATAAGTCCTTAGCAAAAGAGCGGATCGATACGTTGCATGCCCATTATTTGGCATTTTATCCTGCACTCCTTCAGACAGCAGAAGCGAGAGGAAAGGCAGAAGAAATCATCAAAGAACACTTTGAGTTTTTGAATATCCTGTTGAAAATCTCGTTCAACGAGGCGATCAACCGCGATATTCTAGCTCAGGGAGAATTGCTTTCTACCAAGCTATTCTACACCCTATTAGGAGAGTTGCAGATTCCAGCAGTATTCCTTCCTGCTTTGGATTTCATGAGTATTGATGAGAATTCTGAACCGGAACTTCCTAAAATCTCTGAAAAGCTAAAGGCGATTTTGGCTCAATATCCAAGCGAGCGACTTTTCATTACCCAAGGCTATATCTGTAAAAATCACCGAAACGAAGTGGATAACCTCAAGCGTGGAGGAAGTGACTACACCGCATCTTTGGTGGCAGCTGCAATCAATGCTTCGGTGTGCGAAATCTGGACCGACATCGACGGTATGCATAACAATGACCCAAGAGTCGTGGATCGTACCCGTCCGATTGCCGAAATGTCCTTTGACGAGGCAGCCGAGTTGGCCTATTTTGGAGCCAAAATCCTTCATCCAGCTTCCATCTGGCCAGCTCAGCTATACAATGTACCCGTGAAATTGCTCAACACCATGGAGCCATCCGCTCACGGTACCTTGATCAAAGCTGAAGTTGAGACGACTGGCGTAAAAGCCATTGCGGCCAAAGACGGCATCACCGCCATCAAGATCAAATCCAGTCGCATGCTTTTGGCTTATGGCTTTTTGAGAAGGATCTTCGAAGTGTTTGAAAAGTACAAAACTCCGATCGATATGATTACCACTTCCGAAGTTGCTGTTTCTGTAACTATTGATGACTTGAGTCATTTGGAGCAGATTCAGGCGGAGTTGGAGAGCTTTGGTACGGTAGAAATCGACCGCAATCAGGCGATCATTTGCGTGGTGGGCAACAAAGTAGCTGAGACCAAAGGAGCTGTTCAGTCCGTACTGGATTCACTGATTGATATTCCGGTACGTATGGTGTCTTTTGGGGGAAGTAAACACAATGTTTCCATCCTTGTAGATGCTCAGTATAAAACACAAGCCTTGAAAAGCTTGAATGAGGGAGTGTTTACCTGGTAAAATATACAAAGCCACAGATGCTCAGATTTTATCTGTGTTATCTGTGGCTAACCCTTTATTCTTAATTTCATCTCATGCAAAAAGAAAAGCCTGGATTTCTCTACCGCCTTCAAACTAAATGGAAACTGGAAAGTCTATTCCAAGTAGTGATGGTTTTGGTGGTATTTGCCTGTACAGGTTTTACCATTCTCTTTATCAAAAATCCAATCCTTGACTTTTTTGGAATCGAGCGGGGTGGTGGTCAGGGATTTGTCAACACGGTTTTGTATTTGCTTTTGGTATTGCCCCTCTACCAGATCATCCTGCTGATCTATGGGTTTATTTTTGGGCAGTTTAAGTTCTTCTGGGAAAAGGAAAAGCAAATCTTCCGAAGAATCGGAAAGCTTTTTGGTAAGAAAGGAAATTAACTGAATTACAATCTTTTAATTACGATTTCAGAATTACGATTTACGACATTCAAAAGTACTTCAGAGATTATACCATGAATCTAATCTTCTGAAAATAGTAATTGGGGTTCTTCAAAATGTCGTAAATCAGGAATCGGAACTCGTAAATCAACCTGTCGTAATTCTGAACTCGTAAATCAACTGATTCTACTCCAATTCACTGCTGTTTTTTTCTGTTGCTTCACCTGTCTCAAAATTGCTGCATTGTCCGGTTGCGTGAGTTCGGGATCATTGATGACCAGCTGCTGAGCAGCATCCCTTGCCAATGTCAATAAGGGTGCGTCTTTACTTAGATCAGCAATCAACAAATCCGTAATTCCACTCTGTTGGGTGCCCATCAAGTCTCCCGGGCCACGCAACCTCAGATCCACGTCTGCGATTTCAAACCCATCGTTTGTCCGAACCATCGTCTCTAGCCGGATTCTGGAATCCTTGCTCAATTCATATTTGCTCATCAGCACACAATAGCTCTGCTCAGCGCCCCGCCCTACACGTCCGCGAAGCTGGTGAAGCTGTGAAAGTCCAAACCGCTCGGCATTCTCAATCACCATCACCGAAGCATTGGGTACATTGACTCCCACTTCGATCACGGTGGTGGCCACCATGATGTGGGTTTCACCCTTTACAAAACGCTGCATTTCGAAGTCTTTGTCTTCCGCCTTCATTCCTCCATGGACGATGCTGAGGTGGTATTGGGGAAAAGCACGGGCAATACTTTCATAGCCATCCATCAGATTTTTCAAGTCGAGTTTTTCCGACTCCTCAATCAGCGGATAGACAATGTAGACCTGTCGGCCTTTTTTGATCTCCTCGTTGATAAAGCCAAACACCTTGAGCCGATCTTTGTCATACCGATGGACGGTTTGGATGGGCTTTCTTCCTGCCGGCATTTCATCTATCACAGACACATCCAAATCGCCATATAAGGTCATCGCCAGAGTCCTAGGAATAGGAGTGGCTGTCATGACAAGGACATGCGGTATAAATTCCTCATTTTTTGCCCACAGCTTAGCCCGCTGTGCCACTCCAAACCGATGCTGCTCATCCACAATTGCCAAGCCTAGGTTTTGAAATTGAACTACATCTTCAAGCAGGGCATGGGTTCCAATCAGAATTTTCAACTCCCCGTTGAGCAATTCTTCATGGATGATTTTACGGGCAGATTTCTTCACCGAACCAGTCAACAGGGCAATTTTCAGCCCCATCATTTGGGCATAGCCTTTCAGCCCTTCGTAATGTTGATTAGCCAAAATCTCTGTCGGAGCCATCAGGCAAGCCTGTGCCCCCGAACTGATCGCAATGAGCATACTGATAAAGGCCACCATGGTCTTGCCGCTTCCTACATCGCCCTGCACCAGTCGATTCATCTGTCGGCTGGATTTCATATCTCCATAGATCTCCCGGATGACTCGCTTTTGCGCATTGGTAAGATCAAAGGGGATATGGTTTTTGTAGAAATCGGTGAGTAGGTCGGTATTGGAAAGGATTTGACCACGGGATTTTTCCGTGCGGGTCACTTTCATCATCAGCAGGCGGAGCTGCAGGTAGAAAAACTCCTCAAACTTCAACCGCTTTCGTGCCCGATGAAGCAGTTCCGGTGAAGTAGGAAAATGGATTTGCCGAATGGCTTCTTGTTTTCCAATCAATTGGTATTGATGAAGGATTTCGGGCGAAAGCGTTTCGGGAATTTGTGGAAAAACCAGTGGAACCAGAACTTCAAGGATCCTAGAAATGCCTTTGGAATCCAGAAATTTTGCTCGCAGCTTTTCTGTAGTAGAGTATACAGGCTGAAAGGTGTTTCGCTTCTCATTGGCTGCCGTGATCGGTTCCATCTCGGGATGCGCCATCGACCACTTGCGGCCATATTGGGCGGGTTTTCCAAAGAAAATAAATGCAGCGCCCACTGGAAGTTTTTTCACTACCCATTGGATTCCTTTAAACCAGGTCATCTCCATTTCCCCGGTCTCGTCAAAAACTTGGGCTACCAGTCGCTTTTTTCCACCTGTGCCGATCAGCTCCACAGTTTTGATCCTGGCCATGACCTGCACATTTTCGAGTTCTTCGTTCAGGTCTCGGATTTTGAAAAATTTGGTGCGGTCCTCGTAGCGAAAGGGATAATGCTGAAGAATGTCTCCGTAGGTAAAAATATTCAGCTCCTTATTGAGGAGTTCGGCCTTTTGAGGGCCGACACCTTTGAGGTATTCGATGCGCGTATCAAATATTCCGGACAAGTGAGCTGAAGTTTGGAGAGAAACAAATTAAGCCTTCGCACTTCCAATTGCCAAGGTTTGGGATGAATAATCCTTTGAGTAAATCCAACTCAGGTAGTTGAGGTGATGTTTGTCCACCTCATTTTTAGAAGTTCCCTTTGGCTTTGCTGGCTTTGGAGGAAAATCATCTGGTTTTTGGCGCGATGGTAGTTTTGCTCGGGATAAGTCACCTTGTAATAGATATTTCCCTGAAGGTGGTCGGTGAAAAACCGAAGCCCCATGATCAGGGTCATGATTTCTCCTCCTAAAAGAAGAGATTCCGCTTCTTTTGAATTTGTAATACTTTGGACTCCCTGCCAATATCCTTTTAAAAGTTCTTCGAACAGATTCGCGTGAAGCCTGATATTTTCCCAATTGGTACTAGTTTCGGGCAGACTGCAGGCCACCGTGCGGACCAGATCTCCAAAATCATACATGAGATAGCCTCCCATCAAGGTATCCAGGTCGATAATGGCTTCCACTTTAGTCAAGTCTTCTGAAAAAATCAGGTTATTGATCTTGGTATCGTTGTGTGTCACTCGCAAGGGTAGATCATGAATCTGATCGAGGTACCAGTCTACCAAGGGCTTTTGGTTTAGGTAAAAGTCCAGAATTTCCCGTTCTTCCGATGTCAGCCCAGATTTCGTCTGTGCTACTTGGGCCAATTTTTCAAATCTGAGATCAAGCCGATGAAAGTTGGGGATCGTTTCTTGCATTTGCTTGGCATCTATATCCTTGGCCCAGTTGGCAAATTCACCATAAGCCATGGCAGCAAGATAGGCCTGTCTAGGATTTTCAATTTGCTGCAAGGTTTTTCCCTGTACAAAATCAAATAAACGATAATGGTGTCCATTGATTTCGCTTAGGCCACTACTCCACTTATTTTTAATAGGAAGCGGAAGCTGAAAGGGCAAGGAGTGGTTTTTGGCAAACTGGTACAGCATAGCCAAGTTATGATCTATCCGTTCAGGAAAGTTGAAAACGGATTGATTGAATCCCTGAAGAATCCATTTTTGCTTGCCTTGGGTGATTAAGTAGGTTTGGTGAATCAGACCTTCCCCAAACGGGGCGAATTCCAGAGTGGGATTTTGAGAAAATGGATAAGCATCACAAAGTGCTGATAGGAGGGTAGGGTTCATCTTGCGAAAATAGCCAAGAATTGAAATTTGGCAGAATTGATTTTTTATGCGTCCCGAGCGCTTCAAATTGGACAATTTTTTAGCTGGTTTCAAAAAAAAATTAAAAAAGACATGATTTATTAAAGAAAATATTTCTGTTAATTGGGTGCTAGTTTAATCCAGACCCTATGAATGTAACCGCTTTAGATTGGGGCATCATTGCAGCCTTCTTTATCATTTCCTTATTAATAGGCTTGTTTACCGCTAAGTCTGCTGGTAGCTCTGCCAAAGAGTTTTTCCTGTCCGGTAGAAATATGCCTTGGTGGCTCCTTGGGGTTTCCATGGTGGCAACTACCTTTTCGGCGGATACTCCTAACCTTGTCACTGATATAGTCAGAAAAAACGGTGTAGCAGGCAACTGGGCTTGGTGGGCGTTTTTGCTTACAGGTATGCTGACCGTATTTGTGTATGCCAAGCTGTGGAGAAGATCTGAAGTGACTACCGACCTTGAGTTTTATGAATTGAGGTATTCAGGCAAAGGTGCGGCCTTTTTGAGAGCCTTCCGGGCAATTTATTTGGGAGTCTTTTTCAACGTGGTCATCATGGCTACGGTATCCTTGGCTGCCATCAAAATCGGCGGGGTAATGCTTGGACTTTCTCCTGTCCAGACTCTCCTAATTGCTTCAATCGTGACTGTGGTCTATAGCTCACTGGGAGGTCTAAAAGGAGTCCTGTTGACAGACTTTTTCCAATTTTTCATTGCCATGGCTGGTTCCTTCGGAGCAGCGTATTATGTGCTTGATCTTCCGGAAATTGGCTCATTGAGCAATCTTTTGGCTCATGAAGTGGTCGCTTCCAAGTTGGATTTCATCCCGGATTTTACGGATCCCAATGTCTACATTCCCATTTTCATCCTTCCGATAGCCATCCAATGGTGGGCTACTTGGTATCCGGGAGCTGAGCCTGGTGGAGGTGGATACATTGCTCAGCGAATGCTATCAGCCAAGGATGAAAAAAATGCCATTGGCGCCACCTTGTTTTTCAACATTGCTCATTACGCCTTGAGACCTTGGCCTTGGATCATTGTGGCCTTGTCTTCTCTGGTAATTTTCCCAAATATCTCTGACCTGCAAGCCGCATTTCCAAATATTCCAGTGGATAAGTTGGGCGATGATTTGGCCTATCCTGCAATGCTTTCCTTCCTGCCAACTGGACTGGTAGGGATAGTTTTAGCCTCACTCATAGCCGCGGTGATGTCCACCCTTTCCACGCACCTCAACTGGGGCTCGAGCTATGTGGTCAATGATTTTTACCTGAGATTTATCAAGCCAGAGGCTTCTGACAAAGAACTGGTAGCTGTCGGTCGGATTTCAACCGTGCTTTTGATGGTACTTTCTGCTTTCTTGGCTTTGGCGATGTCTTCAGCCTTGGATGCCTTTCAGATTCTGCTTCAGATCGGGGCGGGTACAGGTTTGATCTTTATTCTACGCTGGTTTTGGTGGCGAATTAATGCCTATACTGAAATCTCTGCTATGGCGATTTCCTTTGTGGTGGCCATTTTCTTCGAAGTCATCAATCCTAAACTGGGGTTGATTGATATCCCCGTGGAGGAGTCCTATATGAAGTTGATTTATTCTGTGTCGATCACCACCATTGGCTGGCTAATCGTCACGTTTATGACTCAGCCGGAAAAGGACGAGGTCTTGCTTTCATTTTATAGAAAAGTGACACCCGCATCTATGGGGTGGAAAAAACTATTGGATCGATATCCGGCCGAAAAAGAAGAAAAAGGTACCCTTGGAAAAGAAATTGGGCTGATGATCACCGGGACTTTTATGGTGTATGCTGCCTTATTTTCGACTGGATTCTTTATTTATGGAAAAACAATGGAAGGTCTAATCGCAGCTGTAATTGCGGTGTTAGGAGGATTAATAATTATCAAATCCTGGAAAAAGCTCCATTGATTTAGTTTGCACAAAGCTAAAAAGCCTGCTTGACGTGAATTCAAGCAGGCTTTTTTATGTGTTTTGGCTTCGGATCAATTCACAAATTTCAGCGTATTCATCAAGTGGGTCATGTCGATTTTCAAGTATTCAATGACAGGTGCCAACGAGTCATTTTTCATGGCAGTATTGAAATACACTGCACCTCTTAAAAAGTGAGTGGTCGAATCAGTGACGAAAAACTGAAACTGGGTTGGAACCTCTCCGCTCAATTCTGCCACCACCGCAGAGTATCCATTTGGCGTGACCAAAACAGCCTCCTCAATGCCGTAAGCCTTGATTTGGTGCTTGGCTGTAAGCTTGAATGCATCGCTGGAGAGTTTTTTGAAACTCGTCTTATCGTCAATCTTTTTATAGGTCAGGTGGACTTTGGCACCGAAATCCCGGTAATTCAGGTTGATCCAAGCTTCTTCTTGAAGATTGAATGAGTCTGCTTCTACTTTGCTATACTTGGAGAAATCCAGCTGATAAGGGTAGCCGGATTCCAATTTCTGATAGTCATGCTTGGGTAGGTCTATGCGGTTGTAGCCCGGAGGTTTGGGCAACCAAGTTTTATCACAGGAAAACAAACCAAGAGATAGCACTCCAAGTAGTACGAGTTTCTTCATGGTTTAAAATTAGGTGTTCTCTGTGGATTGATTTTAGAATGAAGAAACTTTAACCAAATCAATTGTATCGCCCTACTTCAAATCCCTTCATTTCCAAGGAAGTTTCCTTTTGCTGATGCAACTCGGTAAGAAGTCTGCCAGTAGCAGGCGCCATGGTCAGTCCAAGCATGGCATGACCTGCTCCTACCAGTACATTTTCATAGCCCGGAGCCATCCCAATGTAGGGCAAGCCGTCCGGGGAACAAGGCCTCAGCCCTTTCCAAATCTGCTCTTCTTCAGGAAATTTAGCTTGGAATGTTGGGTAATACTGATTAATGGATTCAAAAATTCCTTTTACTCGATTGATGTTCACCTTTTGATTGGTGCCTGCGATTTCCAATGTCCCCCCGAAACGGACAAAGTCTCCATAGGGGCTGACTGCTACTTTTCGCTCGGTCAGGATCGTAGGAATCTGTATCGATGGGGTATTGTTTTGGATGAAGCTGTAGCCTTTTCCTCCCATTAATGGAAGGGAGAAATTGAGCTTTTTCGCCAGTTCGGCTGTCCAAGCACCGCCACAGAGGACGATTTTACCCGCTTCTATTTTTCCTTTATTTGTCAAAACAGCTTGTACTTTATGCCCAGTATTCTCAAATCCCAGAACCTGAGTATTGGGATGAAATTTTACGCCTTTTGCAACCAAATATTTTTTCACATAGCTGTAAAGCACTCCCGGATCGAGGTGGGCATCTCCTGGGAAATACACGGCCCCTCGTGCTTTCACTTCCAGATTGGGTTCGAGCTTTTGTACATCAGCAGCGTTGAGCACTTCAGCTTCCAACTTGTATTTTTTGGCCAAGTGGGCTAGTTCGATTTCTTCTTTTTCTACCGCTTCGGTTTGATAGACCATCATAAGGCCTCTCTCGGAAAGTTGAACAGTCGACTCGGGATGCTCCGCCTGAAACTCCTGGTACAAGGCCTTGCTAAACAGGGTCAGGTGATTGAGGTAGGGAATGCTTTGGTTTACTTGAGATTCTGATGTTGCTTTGAAGAAAAGCAAGCACCACTTCGCCAGCTTGTAATCCAAGCGAGGATGAATATAAAACGGGCTTTTAGAAGAAAACATCCAAGCAATTCCCTTGCTGATCATTCCCGGTGCGGCCAAGGGAATGATGTGGCTTGGTGTAATCATACCTGCGTTGCCGGTGGAGCAGTTGTCCTGCATGTCGGTCTGATCGATGACCTCGACTGCTATGCCTTCTTTAGTGAGAAAATAGGCGGTAAACAAACCGACGATTCCGCCGCCGATGATAAGGGTTGGTTTCATATTGTAAATCTCAAGGTCAATCAGGGATTGCTACGTATTCGTCTTGAATTTAGGAAAGAAAGCTGTTTTCGACTCGTCTGCTACAAGTCAATCTAAGACGAAGGTATAAGGGAAATCTCGCATTGTGTTGGCCTGAATTGACAAGAAATGATGTTGGATTGACTGAATTTTTTGATTTTATCATTCAAAGCGTCAATTTTCTATTAGCCCGTACTTTTGACAGGCGTTTGCAATCTGGGCTTGGAAGGAAGTTTCACTTTTGAGGATGGAGAAAAAATCCATCAGGTAGTTTCGTGACGATTCAAATTCGGCGCTTGGGAGCAAGGATATGTATTTTTCCAGTGTGGCTAGAATCTGTGACTCCCTTTGCAAAAAGTCAGATTTGACCAGTTGGGTAAGCGTTTCATTTCTGCAAATGCCTCGGTAAAAGCGTTCGGTCACCTTTTTGATAGGCAAATAGTCATATGGAATTGCGTAGGGTGCATTGACAAAGCCAGAATAGTCAAAATCGTACGCCACCGGGATATATTTCTCATCCCCTTTGATCAGCATTTTCACATTGTGCTGTGTCGTATTGGACCAGTCGGTATTTCCGATCATGAAGGCAAAAAAGTCCTGCTTCAGAGCCAGCGTGTCGTTGATAAGTTGGGGCAAAATCAAACCCGAATCTTTGGTTTTTGCTTCATGGTATTCAGCTACATTATCCACATCCTCGAGGACAAAGGCTGTTAAGGCATAGGTTTTTCCTTTTTTGTTTTGCCTGTCCGTCAGGGTCAAATTGATCAATCTGGTTTGAAAAAAGTAAGGACTTACCTGTTCATAGAGTTTGTAGGCCATGTACTCTTTGACAATAAGATGATTGAAGGATTCACCCTCTTGGCAAGGGAGTACCAGTTTTAGACTTCTGTTTCCTTCGAAAGGGGTGTTTTTAGTAGCTCCTTTGGGAATTTTTAGCCAGAGTGGTGTGAAATAGCATTGCGCTCTTCTGGACTTACCTCTTCCTCTCAGATTGACAGGGACAGAGTCGGGCTTTCCTTCTTGGTTTGTGAATTTGATAAAGGTTGGAAAAAAAACCGTATCCGATTTTGATCCTTTGATCAGTTTGAAATTGGTTACTATCTCCAGATCTAAAGGTATCTCTGATGAAAAAAGGATGTCCTTCTGAAAAGCGGATGTTCGGAAGGATAAACCAATTAGCAATGCAAAAGTCAGGGCTTTTGCGATAAAAGAGATTCGCAGCATAAAAGTCAGGGATAAGTACTCCATTAAGTTAGGAATAATTCAACCTTCCCAACCAAAATTTTATCGAAGTCCTTGTAAACAAAAATGACTTCCTTTTTTGGGAAGTCATTTTCTATGTTCGTTTGGAACCACAGGGTTAAATCACCTGGAATCCATGGACATAAGGATCATCATCATCCAAAATAATGGTATTGTAGCCATAGACTTTGGCCCAGCCTTCGATGCTGGGTACAATCGCCGGCTGACCAGCAATCTCAGTGACTTCCTCGATTCGTCCTATGAATTTGGAACCAATAAAGCTCTCGTGTACAAATTCATCTCCGGGCTTTAACCAACCCTTGGCAAACCACTGTGCCATGCGGGCAGAGGTGCCTGTGCCGCAAGGGGAACGGTCGATGGCTTTGTCTCCGTAGAATACCGCATTGCGTGCGGTACTGCTTTCATCCAAAGTTTTTCCTGTCCACATCACGTGGGAAAGCCCGCGGATTCTGTCGTGTTCCGGATGGACGAAGTCGTAGCGCTCGTTCATCTTTGAGCGGAGATTTCGTGCCATAGAGATCAATTGCTCCGCTTTGAAATCCTCCAAACCTGGGAAATTTTCTTGTGGATCTACGATGCAGTAGAAATTGCCACCATAGGCCACATCCACGGTCAGTTTGCCAAGTTCCTCAATTTCGATTTCCAGGTTTTCTGCTGCCAGGTAGCTCTTGACATTAGTCAGCTTCACAGATTTCACCTTTTTTCCTTCTTGCTTGTATTCAACCAAAACCAATCCTGCAGGTGCTTCCATTCTCAGAAAACCCGGAGTCTTTGGATGAATCAATCCTTCCTCAATGGCAATGGTGATCGTCCCGATGGTGCCATGACCGCACATGGGCAGGCAGCCGGAAGTCTCAATGAAAAGGATGGAAAAGTCATTTTCCGGATCGTGCGGAGGAAACAGCATGGAGCCCGACATCATGTCGTGTCCTCGCGGCTCAAACATGAGCCCTGTACGGATCCAGTCAAGGTTTTCCATAAAGTATTGGCGCTTTTCCAGCATGGTATTTCCTTTCAGAAAAGGAACACCACCGGAAACTACCCGAACGGGATTGCCACACGTGTGGGCATCAATACAGGAGAAAGTATGGCGAGAAGGCATTTTTTATTGAAAGATTGTAAGATTTGAAAATTAGAAAATTCCAGGATGGCAAGGTGGTAAGAAAGGGTCAACTCTATCAATCATCTCGTAAATCGTAATTCGTAAATCATCTTTCCCATTTCCCATTCACCATTCTCCAAATTCCCAGCGGATTGTCATCTCGCAAGGCATCCGGAAGCAAGTCTTGGGGCATGTCCTGGAAGGCAATCGGACGGGCAAAGCGCTTGATGGCATGAGCACCGACCGAAGTACTGTTGGGTGCGGTGGTCGAAGGGAATGGTCCGCCGTGCTGCATGGCATAGCCGACTTCTACTCCGGTAGGCACGCCTTTGAAGAGCAAGCGTCCACACTTTTCTTCCAAGAGATTGATGAGGAACAGCTGGTTTTGGAGTTCTTCGGCATCTGCCCACACGGTGATGGTCAACTGTCCGTGGAGGTGCTTGGCTATTTCAAGGAGTTCGTCTTCGTTTTGGTACACCACCATCATGGCAAAGGCACCAAAGACTTCTTTTTGGAATAGGGAGTCCTTTAGCCAGTCGGCTGCTTTGATTTCGGCCAAAGCGGTACTTCCGTTAATGAGATGCTTTGGATCTGCCACTTTTACCCAGCGGAGTTCTTCACGCGACTCCAAAAACTGAATGGAATCGTAATACGCTTGCGCAATACCCGGATGGAGCATCGGGGCGGCCGCAATATCTTTCAGTTCGGCAGCAATGGCGCTTTCAAAGGCTTTTGCCTGCTTTTCCGGCACAAAGATCAACCCAGGATTGGTGCAAAACTGACCTACTCCCAACGTAAGAGAAGCTACAAATGCTTTTGCCAAAGCCTCATTTTCCTTTTCCAGCTTATGTGGAAAGCAGAAAATCGGATTGACGGAGCCCATTTCGGCATACACCGGAATAGGTTCTTCCCGTTGATTGGCGAGTTGGAAAAGTGCCATGCCACCTACATGCGAACCTGTGAAAGCGACAGCTTTTGCCATCGGATGCTTGACCAAGGCTTGTCCCTCAGCAATTCCTCCTTCCACATGAGTGAAAAGGGCGGAAGGAAGTCCGCATTTCAAAATGGCCTGATGGATGCAATCTGCAACTTTTCTGGAAGTTTCTGGATGTGCAGGGTGCGCTTTGTAAATCACGGGACAGCCTGCTGCCAAAGCTGAAATCGTATCTCCTCCGGCAGTCGAAAAGGCCAATGGAAAATTGCTTGCACCAAATACCACGACCGGTCCTAGCGGCGTCAAGAATCTGCGGATATCTGCTCTCGGTAGCGGTGTGCGGTCGGGCATGGCCGGATCGATGGTCGCTTCTACCCAAGAACCTTCTTTTACCAGATTGGAGAAAAGCCGGATTTGACCCGTGGTTCTACCCAATTCCCCGTTGATTCGGCCTTCAGGAAGGTTGGATTCCTTGACCGCCAAAGGGACGATTTCAGCGCGGTGGGCTTCTAAAGTATCAGCTAGTGTGTCCAAAAAGGCCCCCTTTTCCTTTCCGGGAAGGTTTTTGTAGAAAAGAAAGGCCTCTTGGGCAGCACTGAAAAGGTTGTCGAGGTTCATAGCAATTGTAAGATTGTAAAACTAGAAAGTTGAACTAAGCTGGAAGACCGAAGACGGGAGACCGAAGAGCACTTCTGTCTTCGGTCTCCTGTCTTCCAACTTCATCACAATTTCGGTCTTTTTGCTAGGCCGTCTGTAATTATTTTCTCAATTCTTTCTCTTTCTTCCCCGATCAAAGTCAGTCTAGGAGCGCGGACATGCTCAGAACCGATGCCGCAATGCTGCTCTGCCAACTTGATGTATTGCACCAATTTGGGATGGATGTCGAGTTCGAGTAGTGGTAAGAACCAGCGGTAAATTTCACGTGCTTCTTCGATTTTACCTTCCTGCACCAAGTTGTAAATGACCACAGTCTCTTTTGGGAAAGCACACACCAAACCGGCCACCCAACCTACTGCGCCCATCAGTAGCTCTTCTAGCGCAAGCGTATCTACTCCACAAAGCAGTTGGAAACGGTCACCAAAACGGTTGATCATGCGCGTCACATTGGAGATATCACGGGTAGATTCCTTGATCGCCTGGATGTTTTCACACTCAGCCAACTCGGCAAACATGTCGATGGTCACGAGGGTCTTGTAGTCCACCGGATTGTTGTAAATCATCATCGGCAGCTTGGTGGAGTTGGCGACGGTTTTGAAGTAGGTCACTACCTCGCGAGCATCTGCTGCATAGCGCATCGGAGGCAAAATCATCAGACCGGAAGCGCCTAGTTCTTCTGCTTTTTTCGCCCAGAAGAGGGCGTCTTTTGTAGCGCCTTCGGCAATGTTGAGGATTACCGGAACACGTCCGTTGATGTATTTTACGGTTTCACCTGTGAGTGTGATTTTTTCCTCTTGGGAAAGCACAGAGCTTTCGCCCAAGGTGCCGCCGAGGATGATTCCATGAACTCCGCATTCGAGCTGGAAGTCCAGGTTTTTGAAAAATAGGTCCATATCCAGACTTCCGTCTGCATGAAATTTGGTCGTGACCGCGGGGAATACGCCTTTCCAGTTCATAGTATGTTGATTTTTTACCACGGAGGGTACAGAGATTTTTATTCAAAAGTAATTCAAGCCCTTAGGAAATTCTTTCACAGGATTAGTTCATATTGATACGTTATTGATCAGTTTGTTAAAAATTGAATCTATTTTTACTCAATTTGATATTATTTGAGCCATGGCAAAAATCATTTCCTTTCAGGTTCCTAAGTCCCAACGCGAGTTTGTCCGATATCAGGAGGATCGCGGTCCGCACTTTTACGATAAGCTTCACCAGCATCCGCAACTGCAGCTGACCGTGATTTTGGAAGGGAAAGGTCAACTGTTGAGTGGGGATTATGTCGGGAGATTTCAGCCAGGGGATGTCTACTTTTTGGGAGAAAATGCCCCTCATGTTTTTCGAAGTGATCCCGAATTTTTTGAAAAAGATACCCCCCTCAAATCTGCCGGAAATACCATTTTCTTCGATTTTCAGTCACTTGAAAAAGCTCTTGGGGAATTGGACGAACTTCAGCCGTTGAGGAAATTCGGAGGATTTCAGGGGCTCTGCTTTCAAATTCAGGGAAACACGGCTAGCCAAATCAAGGAGCTTTTTGAAGCTTTTGGTTCAAGTGAAGGGCTTCAGCGGTTTCAGTTGGCTTTTCAGCTCTTGGCTTTGGTGGATCAGGCAGGTCCAGACTTGGTTCGACTCAATGAATCGGGACTGATGCGTGGACTGTCGGAAAAGGACGGCAGTAGGATGGATCGTGTGATGCAGTTTTTGCTGAAAAACAGGTTTCAGCGGATCACCTTAGAGGAAACAGCCGAGGTGGCCAATCTCTCCAAGGAAGCCTTTTGTCGGTTTTTTAAATTGCGAACACGCAAGACCTTCACTGCTTACCTCATCCAACTCCGAATCAGCGAGGCTCAAAAGCTCCTGCAGGAAAGCGATACGCCAATCTCCGAAATTGCCTTTCGGGTTGGGTTTGAAAACTTGGCCTATTTCAACCGGAGCTTCAAGAAAACCTGCGGAGTCACCCCCAAAGCGTGGCGGTCGATCAGTTCTTGAGCGGATTACTTTCCTTTCTTCAGGACGAGCATCTTAGAGTCCATCACATTGCCTAGAAATAGGTATTCTCCAAATGGAATAGCCACGGAGCTGGCAGACATGGTTTCTCCCTTATCCAGCCAAACAGTAGTCTGCTTGAGCTGTTGATCGGATAGGTAGATTTTTAATATCTCCGAGGGGGCAATCGGTTTTTTCCCTGCAGCATAGGCCGAGAAGGTCATCAAATCAGGATGTGCTCCCGACCAGATGGCTCCTTCTTCATCCCGTTCCAAGTTATCCACCCCCGTTGCGGTGGGGATGTCTTCCAGGAATTTGAGACCTCCGTCTGCTTGCATCTCAAAAACCCGGATCAGGAAATCTCTGGAGGAAGCCACGAGAAGATTTTTCCCGGATTGGTCCACGACCAGCCCGTTTGGATAGGACATGTTTTCAGCCACGATGCGGAAAGCTGATCCATCGAAATAGCCGACGTTGGCTTTGGCTACGCCGAGGTAATTTTCCGCAAAAATTCCTGCTGCGGAAGTCGAGCCGTGGTCATTGGAATAGTAAAACCGCTCTTCATCTACCCAGACTAGGTCATTGGGAGAGATTAAATTAGGATCTTTCAGGCTATGGCTAAATTGTACGGTATCCTGATCAATGGTGAAAATTTCCACGGAGTGTTTTCCTTCCACATGGTTGATCACCGCCAGTCGATACTGCTTTGGTCCGGTCTCGATCAAGCTGATACCATGGGGGTAAAGGATGAGGTCCGCTGGTATGGCGATAGGTTTTACTGTAAAAGTGGCCTGTTTCAAGTCCATCCAATACAAGCCATGAAGACCCTGTTCGCCTGATCGCCTTTTTGCCCGATCATCAACGGAAAGGATCATAAAACTGTCCGACCGGGAGATGGCCATATCCTCGACACCGGGCAACTCGATTGTCTGTTCAATTCCTCCATACTCATGGGAGGTTTCGATTTTGCGAAAGAAGCCTGTGCTCCAAAAGGTGTAAAGGACAAAGTGTCCCAGTGCCAAGAGGGTTAGACCCAGAGAAATGCCGATTTTTTTGATCATGAGCATTCGGTTTTATTGGAAGTTTTTGATCAGGTGATAGCTAAACTGGATGATCTCTTTGTAATTCTCCTTGCTGATTTTTTCGTCGATGCCGTGGAAACGCTCCATGGATTCTTTGTCGATCCGAATGGGATAAAAACGGTAGACCTCATCTGAGATTTCGGTGAAATACCGGGAATCAGTAGCGCCTCCCAGTAGGCCAGGAACTACAATGGTTTCGGGATGGAGGTTTCGGATGGTTTTTTCCAAAATCCGATAGGGTTCTGAATCTACCCTCGAGACTGCGGGAGGGTTAGTCAGAAATCCTACCGTCTCAACAGTTACTTTGTCCGAGACGATACTTTCGATATGAGCCTTTACCGACTCGATGGTTTCACCCGGGAGAATTCTGAAATTGATGGTAGCCTCGGCTACGGTTGGAATGACGTTGTTTTTTACCCCGCCATCGATGATCGTTGGCGCCGTGGTGGTATGAGCGTTGAGCCCCTCCAGCAATTGACTTTTGAAAAGCCATGGATTGGCAAAGGCGATGCGGGGGAGGAAAGGTAATTCTGGCCCCAAATATTCCAATTGGGCATCTATCGGAGGAACAAGTTTGTAGGGAAGCTGATTGTTTTCCAAATCCACGATGGCTTTTGCCAGGATGCCAATGGTATTTTCTTTGGGTGGTGCAGAGCTATGACCTCCGTTGGTTCGGACGATCAAGCGAAAGGAAGCAAAGCCCTTTTCCCCCAAATTGATCATCGCCACCGGACCTGATAGTCCTGGCACCAATCCTTCTGCAAAATATCCTCCTTCGTCCAGCGTCATGGCAGCTTGGACCCCTTGTTTTTTAAGGTGCTCTGCTATCATTCCTGCACCATTTGGGCCGCCAACTTCCTCGTCATGACCGGAGGCGATGTAGATGGTACGGGCAGGCACGTAGTTTTCTGATAGTAATTTTTCTACCGCTTCCAACACGCCCATCAAGGTCCCCTTATCGTCCAACGTTCCTCTGCCAATGATGTGTGTGTCGGTGATTTTTCCTTCAAAAGGCCCCGCCTCCCATTGCTGAAGCGTGGGTTCGTCCACAGGCACCACATCCTGATGGGACATGAGGATGATCGGCTTTAGCGAGGGATCTGATCCCTGCCATTTATAAAGTAGGCTGTAAGTATTGATTTTTTCCAAAGTCAATTGGCTATGAACCAACGGAAAAGTGGCTTCCAAAAATCGATGAAATCCCAGAAACTCCGCAGAATCAGGAACAGCTTCCTCATTAAAAGAAATGGTCTTAAACTGAATGGCTTTGGATAAATTCAAAAAGACCTGATCCGAAACTGCCACTTTTTCGACGGGTTCAGCGGGCACTTGTTTGGAAGTCAGTCGAAGCGTGTTGATCAGGAGGATAGCGATCAAAGCCAGCAAAAGAAAGCCAAGTGAAAGGAAGAGTTTTTTCATCTGTAAGGTGGATGGGGTGGGTGGTTCAAATTACAATTTCTTCCAACCAAAAAGAAGCAGGACTCGCCTGTAAAACAAAAAGCCCAAGTATAAGGTACCTGGGCTTTTGAATGCGTAATCTGATTTTTAGAGCTTTTCCACCGAAACTGTATTGTCGTCAGGTAATCGGTCGATCAGCTTGTTGTAGGGGTCAATTCCTGCTTTCACAGGCTCACCTTTTACTTTTACAGTCAAGGTAGTCTGTCCGGGTTTGATCTTGTGTTTCTGGATGTAAAGTGGATTGACACGAGTCCGGCCGTTTTCGTCTTTGTCTTCGGCTGCAAAAACCCCCACATCGATGTAGTCGGCGGTGTATTCAGCATTGGACTCTTTTCCCGTTTCATCTGCGTAGAGCTTCTGAGATTTGAGATTCAGCGTGACTTCATACTCACCTTCTCCGGTCTTTTTGGCTGTTACTTTTTCAGCTTTGTTGTCGTAGAGCGTGATTTTGTTCCAGGTGTCGTCCAGGTAGTATTTGATGCTATCGGGAGTCACAGCTTCCAGATGACGGTACAAGTCATAGCTTCCGGGGAATGGCGGTGTTTGCTTCAGTCCAAACTCCCGATTGAAGTTCCGAAGCGCAGAATCCATCGCCTCATGTCCGATCAAGTCCTGGAGTCCATAGAGGATCAAACTTCCCTTGTAGTACCATTGGTAAGGTCGGTTACAATTGATGAACGTGTTTTCTTTTTTCCCTTCATTGGATCTGCCGGATAGGTAATTGTCCAGTTCCTCCTTTAGGAAGCGCTTCATATTGTCTTTTCCATACCTTCTTTCGGTGAGGATCAGGGCGGAAAATTCTGCCAACGCTTCCGAAATCAGATTTGATCCGCGGGTATAGTTGGGAGTGATCTGATGTCCCCACCACTGATGCGCCAGTTCGTGAGCAGTCACGTAGTAGACAAAATCAAAGTCGTCCGGATCCTTGAAATCCGCTACCCAACCAAAGCTCTCCGCAAAAGGGACCGTATTGGGGAAGGACTGGGCAAAAGTAGCATACCGAGGAAACTCCAAGAGGCGCATTTGTCTAAACTGGAAGTTGCCATAGGTTTCCGAGAAATAGGTCAACCCGTCTTTATAGGCTGCCAAGAATCGGTCTAGGTTGTACGTGTGTGTGGGATGATGGAAGATTTCAATGTTGACTTCCTGCCCATCCGGAAGGATAGCCTTGTCTTTGAGTACCTCGTATTCAGCCGATACGAAAGTGAAGAATGACTGAATCGGCGTGTCCTGAATGTAGTGGAAGTAGCGTCTTCCATTTTCTTCCCATTCCCGCTGCAAATAGCCAGGTGCCACCGCAATCTGACTGGGGATGGTGCTCACTACGGCTTCAAAAGATATCAGATCGGCATCACTGGCAAATAGCAAGGTGGATTCTCCATAGGGGTCTCTGTGTTCAGGCAAATCTTCCGGTTTGGGCGGAAGACCGTATTTCTTCCGATCCTCGTCGCTGTTCATTTCATTGTTTGGATCATAGCCCATGTTGGGGATGCCTCCGGAAAAGAAGGTCCCGTTGTAAACAATATCCCTGCCATAGCCCGAATTGGGAATGCCTGAAAATTTCTTGTTGCTAACGATCAGCAAATTCAGCGTGTCTCCTGGCTGCATGGGTTGAGGCAAAGCGGTGATCTTGTACCAGTGTTTTTCGGGCTTTTTACCCAAAATCTGGAATTTGGCAGGCTCATAATTTAAAGGGAAGCGATAGGGTAAGGTGTCGCCTTGGTAAATCACTTTAAAATCACTCAAGTCAACCGAGTTGAAGTGGATGGAATCAATCGCTGAGCTTGTCTTATTCACCAATTGAACTTCCGCCTCAAAGTAGGCTTCACGCTCCATCGGGAACAGGTCAGCTTTGATCTTGATTTTGGTGACTTTGGGTTGAGGAATCCGCTCGTATTTTTTGAGCTGCTGTTCATAGGCCACTTGGCGTAGTTTTCCCTCTTCCACAGTTCGATAGCCATTTTCATAGACTACCGATTGGAAAATGTATGCACCTGTGACAAGGGCTAAGGCTAGGAATGCAAATCCCAATCGGGTAGAAGGCAGGGAGAGTCTCCGTTTGGCAGTAGCAAGGCGGCTTTTCCAAGAATCTTCGGTCCCTCTGCTGAAGAAAATGCTGAAAACCAGAACCAGAAATACCCCAAATGAGGTCCAATAAATATTGAACCATACGAGGGAGTCTCCAAAGTGCCCCAGCCCATTCATGTCACTCCAAGTGTACCCTGGCTTGTAGCTGTAGAAAAACAGGTTGAAATCGTAATCTGCAAAGCTTCGCAACACAATCATCACTACCCAAAGGCCAATGGCGGCGGCATGCCCGGCAAACTTGTTGTTGACCAGCAAGTGGACAGCAAATACCAGCATGACCATTTGCAGGTAATCCGGGAAGGTGATCAGGTAACTATCGATCAGGTAGACATCCAGATCAAATAGAAAATACCCTTTCAGCACCTGAACGATCAGACCCACCACGATCGGCAAGGAGGTCAGTACCAGGCAGACAAATGCCATCCCGAAAAACTTGGACGCAATCACCACTCCATCCTTGACAGGGAAGGTGTCATTGATGATCGAGTACCCGGTAGATCGGTCCCGATGCAGGGCCTCTCCGGTGAAAAATACGATGATAATGAAGACAAAGAGGTTGTAATCGTACCCTTTGTACTCCATCAAAAAGGTGGTAGAAGGCAAAATCGGAACACTGTAAGTCGTATTTCCAATCCAGAAATCGAGCACCAAAAAGATCATTCCACCCAGCAAAATGGACCGGAAATAAATGTCTTTCAGGACATTTTGAACTTCGATTTTGGTAAGGGTTTGGAAGGATCTCCATTGGTAGGAAGAAGAAAAGTCAGGCAATACCTTTCGGAACGCACCCGTGATGAAACTTTCCTCTTTGGCGGATTCAGTCTTTTTACTTTTTCTGGAAGCCTGGAAAAAATAGGAAAAGCTAAACCTATAGTATGAGGCAAGGAAAAAGACCAAACCGACGACTGTCCAAAGTATCCGATTGAGCAGAAGGTTGCCGGTCACGGAGAGCAAAAAGGTGTTTTGCTCGTAGGGGGTCAGGTAGCGCGTCTGCAGGTCAAATGAATTCAAGCCAAATGGATCGATCAGCTGAACCAAGTCTTTGTTTTCGATATCCTGAGAAAGGAAATTCGCGAGCAAGTATCCGATGAAAATCACGATTCCACCCGAATAGATGGACCGGATATTACGGGTGAAAATAATCAGGGCAAAAAACAGGGCACCTGCTAACCAAAGATTAGGCAATACCAAAGTCAGCCAAGGATGGAGGTAATTTATCAGCTCGTTTGGACCGTAGCGATCTGCATCGGTGCCAAACAGCGGGCCCAATACGCTCCCCAAATAAATCCCAAGCAGGGCGCCTAAACTGATGAATAGTAAAATGACAAAGGAACCCCAAAATCTTCCCATAAAATACCCAAACTTGCTGATCGGGTAGCTGAAGAGAAAGGTGCCTGTCTTATGCTCCAAATCCCGATAGATCGGCACCCCCATGATGGCAGAGGCAATCAGAATCCCAAAGAGTGAAACCAACACCAGCAGGTTGGCGATGACGATGGGCGAGTTATGATAGACTTTTTCCGAAGCCGGAGTATTGCCAAAGCCAATCAACAATAGGGGCACAATCAGAAGCAAGGCAAAATAAATCCAGGTCGCCGGGCGGCTAAAGCGGTACTTTAGCTCGAAAAGAAAGATGTCCTTAAACATACGATTCCGATTAAATGGTGATAGGATCCACTTTTTTAGAAATCACACTGAAATACACATCTTCCAAATCTCCTGCCACCGGTTCGAAGCCATTTTCCGGGGTTTCTTCGCTTTCGATGCGAAGGCTCAGCTTGCCTCCGATCAGCTTGGTGGAGATCACGTGGTAGTCTTTTCGATAGTGATCCAATTCACTTTTTTCAATCGCTTTTTGATAAATTTTTCCCTGTACCATGGCGAGTCCGTCTTTTGGCTTGCCTTGCATGAGCACCTCTCCCGAACAGATGATCGCCATGTTGGAGCAAAGCGTGTTCACGTCCTCGACGATGTGTGTGGAGAGGATGACAATGGTATTTTCTCCGATTTCGGAGAGGAGGTTATAAAAACGGTTACGCTCGGAAGGGTCGAGACCTGCGGTAGGTTCGTCCACAATGATCAGGGAAGGGTTTCCTACCAAGGCCTGCGCAATTCCAAAACGCTGACGCATCCCACCGGAAAAAGTACCGAGTCCCTTTTTTCGGTCTTTAAAGAGATTTACTTTTTGTAAAAGAGAAGCAACGAGTTCTTTTCGGTCGCTTTTGCTGCCGATGCCTTTCATCTGTGCGATGTGGTCGAGCATGGTCTCGGCATTGATGCGAGGATAGAGGCCAAAATCCTGAGGAAGGTAGCCCAGTCGCTCCCGAACAGATTGTTTGTCTTTTAGCACATCGATACCGTCCAGTTGAATACTGCCAGCGTCTGCATCCTGAAGGGTGGCGATGGTTCGCATTAGGGTTGATTTTCCTGCACCATTTGGGCCCAAAAGTCCAAACATGCCCTGTGGAATGGTCAGGGAAATGTCGTTGAGTGCTTTCACTCCGTTGGAGTAAGTTTTTGAGAGATTTTTGATAAGTAATTCCATGTAGAAAGTTTGGTGTTAAGTAAGAATGGGACTCGAGAATTTATTTTCTAATTGGTAAAAAACGGTACTCAAAAATTTGCGAATGATAAGATAATCAAATGATTCTAAAGGTGATTTTTTAGAATACATAAATGCATCTTCCTATGGTCAGATGCAGATTTTTCAAGATTGGTTGTCGGGAAAAGAGATTTTTTTTCCTAATTCAAACCTTGTCTCAACCTTGGGCTTTTATACAGATGATAAAAAGACAATTCCTTACGCCACTACTCCTACTTCTTCTCTTTTTTCTGTATTCCTGCGAGCAAAGGAGCTTCGAAAAGGAATCGGGGCAAATCGAATCCTTTGCCGAAATGGTCAAATCTGGGGTCAAACTCCTGGCTTTGGGCCCGCCGATGACTTCGGCCGAGTTGGATCTTTTTATGCCGGAAGTGGAGCGAATCAGTCAAAAATACGGGGTGAGTTTCTTTCGGGAAGCGGCCTTGGTGCAGACCGATTTGTTTCCTGCCTCAAGTGTGGAGGGGAAAGAAGTCGTGTTGATCTATAAAGGAAATGCGCTCAAAGCCTATGAAGATCTCAAGCAGGACTTGGCCAAAGACAATCTCACCGCTGAGAGAAAAAGGGAATTGAGCCGGAGATTTGGCAGGTTATTAGGCTATCCAACCGAGCGGATCAATGACTTGCTTGCCGAAAATTCTGCCTTTCGTGATTTGGAAGATTTTGGCATTCAAGGACTGGAGGTAAAGTGGTTTTACAAGGATTTAGCTAAAGCAAAGGCCTTTTACCAAACTACGCTCGGTCTGGAACTAGTGCAGGAAAATGACAGCTTGGCCAAATTTCTCATAGCAGGGGATTCTTTTTTGACGCTTCAGTCCATTGCCAATTCGGGCTATACTGGCGCCGAACCCAAATCGGTCGCTTTGGCCTTTCTTACTGATCAGTTGGAGGCGTGGTATGCCCACCTGCAAGAGCAAAAAGTGACCATCAAGTATCCGCTCAAGCAAAATCCGGGAGGTCCGCATGACGGTTTTGTGGCGGTGGATCCGGAAGGGTATCTCTTGGAGTTTGAGACCTTTTTTCAGCATCCGGAAAATGAAGTCCTGATGCCCGAATTGGCCGAGTTGCAGCCTAAATCCACGAGCTATGGTGAAAAATTACAGTTTAAAGGCTCGGTGGTTTGGTTGTATTACAAGGACATGTTGCCTGCCGAACTCTTTGTGGGGGAAAGCCTGGGACTTACCAAAAGCGCCGATCAAGGATGGGCTAAAGTGTACCGATTTTCTCAACATGGTTACCTCGGCTTGGTCGATGGACTGAGAGGTATGAATACCTTTTCCCCTGAAAAACTGGTAGAAATCAGCGTCGATCTGGAAAACCCCAGCCCTTGGGAAAACTACCTAAAAGCAAATGCTCCCGACTCTACCCGAAAAGCCAATTCCTTCCAAGATCCCGGTGGGTATGTGTTTAAGTTTTGACTTTTAACCAACAATTGGAATTATCAAAAGGATGTGTCAAATGGCATTGAATTGTCAGCACTTGCTTCATGTAATCTGCGTACGCAAAAATTGAATGACAATTTTATTTGTCCACTCAATGTGCCCTAAAACCACAAGACTTGCCTTTGATAGGCGCGGGGGCTGACGCAGCAGCGGGCCAGCGCCCGGCCCTGTGCGGTTGGAGCATTGCTGCGTCTTGACTTTTTGGTTCTTTTGGGTCAAGCCAAAAGAACAAATTTAAAGTCTATAAGCTATTTAGACCTTCCTTTAAAGGTTTAGAGAAAATCTAAAACCATATAGTTTATTTCTATTTGACGAATAGTATCCAATGTCTTTGGATTATATCTGATGGTTTATGCGCTGGTTTATCCTTTTGTAAATAAATACGTAGCCTTTTTGCCACTGAGAATATTGTGGTTTTTTCAAAAGCCAGAATATTCTATGTTTAGGATTGCTAGATTCCCATCCAAGAAAATCCCTCTTATGAAATCGAGCATGTAACCAAGCTATGTACAATAGAATGGTTTTTTGTAATGCGAAGATTCCATATGGCCACTGAAAAAAAATTAAAAATCATATGAAAAAAATAGCGCTTTTCGTATTTCTCGTTTTTGGCTCCTTGTGGGCTGAAGCCACCGAGTTGGTCAATCTGATCACTACCTATCAGGCCGATCGGGGGGCGCTTTCGCGTCTCTACACCAACCGGCTATCGGCAGAATACTTCGCCCGTATGGAGTCCTTCAATCAGGATTACCTCAAGACCCTCCGAGCCCAAAACTATGACGCGCTATCCGAAGACGGGAAAATCGACTATGTCCTCTTTCGGAATTTTCTCGAAAAGCAACTCGCCGAGCTTGACCTCGAAAAGCGGGATTTTATGGCGATTCAGTCGGTAGTTGCTTTTGGTAAGCCATTGGAAGACTTTGTGGTAGCCCGTCGCAGAGCCAAGCAACCCGACTCCAAAGCCTTGGCAGCCAGCTGGGATGCCGTGGCTAAAGCCGTGGCCGCCCAACACAAATCTCTAGCCTCATCCGCTAAATATACCTCTTGGCAGCAGGCCGACTTGGCCGCTCAAGCCGTGGAAAGCCTCAACCGGGTGGTTAAAGAAGCCTATGATTTCTACTACGACTACGATCCAGCCTTCACTTGGTGGATGCCTGAACCTTGGAAAAAACTCGATGCAAGTATGAAAGCCTATGCCAAAGCCCTTCGCGAGCACTACACCAACTCAGTGAAAGACGACGGCTCTGGAATCATTGGGAAGCCCATTGGAAGGGAAGCTTTAGAAAAGCAACTTGCTTTTGAGATGATCGCCTACTCTCCGGAGGAACTGATCGCTGAAGCAGAGAAGCAGTTTGCCTGGTGCGAAAAGGAAATGCTAAAGGCTTCCAATGAACTGGGTTTTGGAAATGACTGGAAAGCAGCCTTGGAAATGGTGAAGGAAACCTATTTGCCAGCGGGAGCTTGGCCGGAAGAAGTGGCTAGACTAGGAGAAGAAGCAATCGACATCATGGTCAAAAATGATTGGCTGACTGTGCCACCCCTGGCAATTGAAACCTGGCGGACCAGCATGATCTCTGCGGAAAGACAGCGGGTGAGTCCCTTCTTCCTTGGAGGGGAAGTAATTCAAATTTCCTACCCCACCTCTGAGATGAGTCACGAGGAAAAGATGATGTCCATGCGGGGCAATAATCCTCACTTTTCCAGAGCTACAGTACAGCACGAACTCATCCCAGGTCATCACCTGCAGCAGTTTATGAATCAGCGCTACATGACGCACCGACGACCTTTCGGCACGCCATTCTGGACCGAGGGTTGGGCGCTGTATTGGGAGTTTGTGCTTTGGGATCGCAATTTCCCTAGGGACGCCAAAGACAAAGTCGGCATGCTCTTTTGGAGAATGCACCGCTGCGCACGGATTATTTTCTCCCTCAATTATCATTTGGGAAAAATGACACCTCAGCAATGCATCGACCTGCTTGTGGACAAAGTCGGTCACGAGCGAGCCAATGCCGAGGCAGAGGTGAGACGCTCCTTTGAGGGAAGTTATGGGCCGCTCTATCAAATCGCCTATATGATCGGAGCCCTGGAAATCTACTCCCTTAGAAAAGAAATGGTGGATTCCGGCAAAATGCCTGAGAAGCAATTTCATGATTTGATCATGACCCAAAACGCCATGCCGATCGAGATCCTGAGAGCAAAAGTGACCGGAAAATCATTGGATAAAAATCATAAGGCGAGCTGGAGGTTTTTGGATTGATTTATTTCCCGCAGATTTTCGCAGAAAAAGACACAGACCTGTCTACGGTAGGTAGGTTTCCGCGGATAATAAAAAAGGAAGGTCACTCGGCCTTCCTTTTTTGATTACGTTGTTTCCATTTTTTTTCTGTAAAAAAGGTAACTTCGGACTGATCAAGAAAAAGGTACCATGACTATAGAAAAAAGGAAGCTGAATATGATCCAGCGTCTGATGAAAATTGAAAAGTCCTCTAGTCTTGAGAAGATTGAGGAATCAATTATTCAAGCTGAAATGGAAGCTCGGACGGAGGAATCCTTGGAGGCGATTAAACGAGGAGAGGTGATGACACTTGATGAATTCAGAAAGTCAAATCAGGAATGGCTAGCCAAGTTGTCTACGAAATAATCATCACTAAGCCTGCGAGAGATCGATTCCAATTTGAGATTTTAAGCTATATCGAACGGAATTTCAGTTTGATTAGAGCTATTGAAATCGAAAATCAACTTTCAGAACTTTTACTTTCACTCCAGATTAATCCTCAAAGAGGAAGTGTAGAAAAGTCCATAAAGGGGAAACAAAGCATTTTTAGATTTATTCTCCTTCAAGAGACAAAATATCTTGAGATAAAGATTGTTTACGTCATTGATGAGTCCAAAAATCTAGTCCAAGTCACAGATTTCTTTTTGACCAAAATGAACCCCACCAAGATGCGATTCACCTAAAAAAAAGGAAGGTCACTCGGCCTTCCTTTTTGAGTTAAAAATTAACCAATTGAGTACTTAATTTTCCAGGGGTTGTTCATCTTTCTTTTCATCCTTAAGTTTAATCACAACCACCCCATTGATTCCTTTGGTTCCATACTTCTCCACAGCCTGTTCCCCTTTAAGCACCGTGACGCTTTCGACACCTTTCGGGTCGATGTGTTCAAAAGATTGCACTTGAGTTCTTCCGGATCTCGATTCGATGAAATACAAAGGCTGTTCCTTGCTGCCATTGACGGTTACTGCGACTTTTGGAGAAGTAGCAAGTCCGGTTCCATTCAGAATGATATTTGATGAGTTTCCGCCCAGGCTTTGTAATTTTTCTCCGGAAATGGAATTCCCGTTTTGAATAAAATACTTTTTGGGAGCCTCTAATTTTTCGATCTGCTCAGGAGTCAGTTCATTTTTAATGGCTACCATCATAGTCATCTGAATCCGTTTCATCTGATTTTCCAATTTCAGGATTTCATCTAGCTGTCGGGTAACGTCCGCAGAGTTAATTCTAGGCTGGTCGAGTAGCTTTTTCATTTTGGAGGTGGCATCATCCAAGTCCCATTTAAGTGTGGAAAATTGAACCGAATTATCTGCATGGAGTTTTTTGATTTTAGCTACTTGAGATTCGGTAAGTCCGATCTCCTCACGTACCTCCATTAGATTAGTAGTGGAGTAGAGTTTACTTTTGAAAATGTCCTGAGAAGATGGAGAAGCAGGTGATTGGACGTATGTGTAGCTCTTTTGGGCTTGAACCAAGGCTATGGGAAGCGCAATAAAAAGGATCAGAATTAGCTTTTTCATGTTTATGTAAGTTTTGACCTAGTTGGTTTAGTTAAAATTCTGTAAGTAGTGATGCCGTCGGAGATTCCCAGATATCCATTTCTGTGGTTTCTTGAATATGGAATTGAAGTTCTTGATTTGGTCCTTCCTCCAACGTGATGATGAGAACTTCAGGTCCAGTTAGATTGGGCTCTTTTTCTCTCAGTATATATGCCCCCAATAACAGTGTAGCAGCTATTCCCACGGGAATCCACCAATTGCGTAAGTCTTTCTTCTCCTTTTCAGGAAAAGGAGGAACCACCAGGTGTTCATCTTTTTCCTTTAGTGATTGGAAAAAGGCGTGTAGTTTGGGGTCTTTATCGATGTTCATTTTTTTCTGATTTGCCACAGATGTACAGATGATCTTGTGGTTATATTTTTTAGGGTATGAGGCAAAGATGGTTCTTAGCAAAACCTTCGAGGTTCTTCAAACCTCAAAGGTTTTTCGGAGTTCAATCCATTCTCTTGCCCGAGGCAGTGTCCTCACTGCCGCATTTAAGATTTCTATCCATAATCCATACTTTCAGTTTTTTCTTTCCTCGATCGTAATGTGTTCTTACCGTACCAATGTGCAGTTGAAAGACTTTGGCGGCTTCTTCCAGTGTCATGTCGTGGTAAAAAACCATCAGCAAGACTTCCTGCTGCATCTTGGGTAGGCGTCGAATCAGGTCCTCGTGGCTTTCGGTTTCTGTAGGTTCTGACTCCCAAGCCATGTCTTCCTCGATTTCGACAGTCAGCCACTTTCCTTTGGTACGGAGTTCATCCATCGCTGTGAATCGAATCACCGAAAACAACCAAGTCTTCGGATGGTCTTCCGCTTTTAGTTTGGCTTTTCCTTCGAGCACCTTCAAGTACACCTGCTGGATCACATCCTTGGCCAGTTCCCCGTCAAATCCGCAGCACTGTCTGGCCCAAAGAAAGGCCTCGCGGTGGTACTGACGGAGAAAGGTTTCGAGCTGTGATCGGTTCATGTACACTACTTAATCAGAAATCGTCGGGATTTATATGACATACTTTGAAAAAAGTTGGAAAGTAAAAAGGTTGTAAAGTTAGAAGGTGGTAAGGTTGTAAGGTTGAATCAACTTTGCAACTTTGCAACTTTAGCACTTTCCAACTTATGTGGAGTCAACTCATTCGCCAATTTCGTCATTACCTCAAGCTGGAGCGCTCGCTGGGTGAAAATTCCATCGAAGCCTACACGCTTGATGTGCAGAAGTTGGCGGATTTTTCAGAAAGGGAGTTTCCTCAGAAAAGCCCGCTCGACCTCGAACTCGAGCACCTTCGCCGTTTTGTGAATACCTTGGCGGCTTTGGAGATTTCCGCCTACACCCAGGCCCGTATCATCTCTGGGGTCAAAGCCTTTTACCGCTTTATGATGTATGAAGACCGGATCAAGGAAGATCCCGCCCAACTCCTCGAAGCACCCAAGCTGGGGCGCAAACTCCCCGATACCCTGAGCTATCCCGAGATTGAGCAGTTGCTGGAGGCCATTCCGCTCGGTGAACCCGAGGGGCACCGCAACCGGGCCATGCTCGAAATGCTGTACAGTTCTGGCTTACGTGTCAGCGAACTCGTCGAACTCAAAAAAAGCCAGGTCTTTGCCGATATCGGATTTCTGAGAGTGGTGGGAAAAGGCAACAAGGAACGATTGGTACCAATCGGCAAGGATGCCTTGCGCTACTTGAAAATCTACCAAGAGCAGATTCGAGTGCATCAGACTCCGGCCAAAGGCAACGAGGAATTTGTATTTCTCAACCGGCGTGGTCAGAAACTCACCCGAGTGATGATTTTTCTAATCATCAAAAAGACCGCTGAGCAGGCGGGGATCAAAAAGAATATCAGTCCGCATACCTTCCGCCACTCCTTCGCCACCCACCTGATCGAAGGCGGAGCGGACCTGCGTGCCGTGCAGGAAATGCTGGGTCATGAAAGCATTACGACTACCGAGATTTATACCCATTTGGATCGAGATTACCTCAGGCAGGTGCTGACGGAGTTTCATCCGAGGAAGTGATTTTTTTAGATGGAGTTTAGGATTTTACAACCCAGAATCAAATTTATATTTGGGCAATTCTCCCGGTAAAACTCCAAATCCTTTTTCGCATCCTACAGTGGGATTATAGACCCATTTTTTTTCAAATCCAGTCTCACGGGAAAGCTAGGTTCTAATCATCAGCTGGCTTTTCTCAACGTTCGCAAAATGCTTCGAGGGCAATTCTGTAGGCTTGGATATACTTTTTGGCAGGTTCAGTTTTCTTTTTTTTCATCCCAGTGATCCTCATTTCAATTTGGTGACATCATTTAGCTCTCATACAGATGTCTACCCAATACTTACATCGCTTTCTTTTCGCATTGTTGGTGCTCTACCTGAGTGGCCTGCCTGTCCATGCGCAAAATCAGGTCCTTACTAGCCTGGAGGAAGTTTTGCGCTTTGCTCAAGTGCATTCGCCCCAGCCTAAAATCAGGCAGATGCAATCCGTTCAGCAGGATCATGCGACCAAAATCAGCCGTGCCGAGCTGTTTCCTTCTTTGCGGGCATATGGCACCTGGGACAATTACCTCCAGCTTCCAGTCCAGCTTTTGCCTTCGGAAGCGGTAGGAGGAGAACCCGGCACGTTTACTGAAATCCGTTTTGGCACTCAGTACCAGCTCAGCTTGGGATTGGAAGCATCATTGCCTCTATTTGACCCCGAGCTCTGGAATAAAGTCAAGGCCGATCGCCTTCGGTCTCAGGCCACCCTGCAGGACCTGGCTGCTCAGCAGCAAGCTTGGTCAGAAGAAATCGCCAGAGCTTATTTCCAGCTATTACTTCATCGGGAAAGTTTGCTGCTGGCAGAAGAGCGGTTTCACCTTTCGGATTCGATTTTCCGGCTGGCTTCACTTACCTATCAAGCAGGTGAAATGGAACCCCTTCCCTACCAACGAATCAAAGCCACGGCCCAAGCCGCTCAGAATGCACACATCAAGCAAAAAAAGCAAGAGGAACTCGCTCATGCTACGCTCCTGAGACTCATCGGCAGTACAGCAGGCGAAGTGGAATTTACCGAACGCTTCAAGTGGTCTCCCTCCGTGAATCAGGAAGTGGACTATGTGCTTTCGGCTCTTCCCGAATGGAAAAAAGCGGACCTTGAAGTGGCTGGCAGCGAGCAAGCTTGGAAGCAATCCCGTGCAAGTCACCTACCCAAACTCACCGCTACGGGGAGATTTTACCAGCAGACCCTAGCTAATAATTTCAACCTCTCAGGAGCCAGTTCCTTTGAGGTCGGAGTGGTGGGACTAAGCCTTAACTGGAATCTGTTCCAGGGAAATCTGAAGCGACTAAAAACCAAAACGGCCTACCTCGATTGGCAAATAGCCAAAGAACAGCAGCGCCATACTCAACAAGTCCTGAGTGAAGAGCAGTCCAGGCTCCAATCCGAATGGATCAACAATCACCGGGCGGTTCAGGGCTTTGATCCTCTCCTCAAGCTCTATGCAGACAATTTTCGACTTGCGGGGCTTCAATGGGCTGCCGGAATTATTCCTGCCGATGAGCTCCTTCAAGTAGAAAAAGAATGGCTGGAGCAGCAGCAAGAATACCTGATCGCTCTTGCTGACCTCTTTACATCCCAAGCATTGCTAGTCATCCGTAACCAAACCTACTCCGAAAATCCATGAATAAGTTTCATCTAAAATTCAGCAACCTGTTCTTTTTTATTCTCTCTTCGGCAGCACTGACGGCCTGTTCGGAAGTGCCGACTCAGACTCCACAGGTCAAATCGGTGACTGAGGCCGTCTATGCCTCCGGCTATCTCGAGGCAATCGATCAAGCAGAGATCCGGGCACAAGTGGAAGGAGTCCTGCTGGAGACCTTTGTCAAGGTAGGAGAGCCCGTCCGCAAAGGGCAGCTTTTGTTTACCCTGTCGGGGGTAGCCCTCGACAGTCGACTCCAATCCGCAAAGACCGCCTATGAGGTGGCCTTACGGAATGCTTCCGACCTGGGGCCGGCCATTCAGGAAGCCGTCAAAGGGGTAGCCATCGCAAAGGAACAATTTGTCAACGACTCGCTCATGTGGGTCAGACAATCCAGCCTCTATTCGCAAAAGGCAATTTCACAGTCCAGCTATGAAAATGCCCGAAAAACCTATGAATCCTCCCGGCAGAATCTGGCGCGTAGTCAGAGTCAGCTGAAAGGAAAGCAAGACCAGGTCATTCGGGAGCTGGAAGCCAGCCGCAAAGAGTGGAGGACAGTCCAAGACGAGCTGGATTTCTACCAAGTGAAAAGCGACCGGGATGGAATCTTTTATGAGTCGCCTTTTTCTCCCGGAGAGCTGGTGAAAAAAGGCGATATCCTGGCCGTCATTGGTTCAGATCAGGGATATATCGGCAGTCTCAAGATCGATGAGAAAGATATCAGTCGGGTCAGTCTGGGCCAACAGGTCCTGTTGGAGATGGATGCGTTTCCGGATCAAACCTTCCAGGCCAAGTTGACCAAAGTCTACTCCAGAATCGATCCCATTGATCAGATGCTGCGTGTGGATGTCGCCTTGACCGACAAGCTACCCACGGCACTGACGGGACTAGCTCTGGAGGCAAACATTGTCATCCGTGAAAAATCCGACGCCCTGGTCATTCCCGGCAACCTCCTGCTTCCAGGTGATAGTGTGCGTGTTCTGAAAGAGGGGAAAGCGCAAAAAGTGAAAGTGATCCCCGGTATCCGGACCTTGTCAGAGGTGGAAATCCTGGAGGGAATTACAGCTGAATCCAATCTGATCAAACCATGAATGTCATTCTGAAAATCGCCAAAACCCACCTCTTGTCCAAGCCCAAACAGACTTTGGTGGCGATGCTGGGTGTGACCTTCGGTATCGGGATGTTTATCATGATGATCAGCTTGATGACAGGTCTGAACAATTTCACGGAAGACCTGACCAAAATCGCCTCGGCAGACATCCGAATCTACAAAGATGTCACTGAACCAAGAGCCACGCTTTTGGACCGAATTCGTCCGGAAGGATTAAACCTAGTTCATCATGTCAAACCCAAAAACGAATCCGACAAAATTCGAAATGCCCGTCAGATTGCCGATCTGCTACGCCAAGACCCCGAAGTGATCGGCGTCGCACCTCGTCTCACCAGTCAGGTCTTTTACAACTTTGGCCCTGTAAAACTCAACGGTTCAGTAGCTGGGGTGGATATTTTGGAAGAGGATAAGCTATTTGACCTCCATTCCAAAATCAAGGCTGGCTCACTGGCAGCACTCAAAACCACCTCCAATGGTTTGATTATCGGTTCTGGTTTGGCTAAAAAGCTGTCTGCTCAAGTCGGTGACCTGCTAATGGTCACTACGCCACAAGGGGTCATCTATACGATGAAGGTGGTCGGAATCTTTCAGTTGGGATTGGGGGAAATAGACAACGTCCGCAGCTATGCCAACCTGGCCACAGTCCAGAAGCTACTGGGCAAAGATGCCAGCTACATCACCGACTTAAATCTCAAAATCACCAATTACCGGGAGGCTAAAGCCAAAGCTCAGACCATACAGGCAGCCTATGGGAATAAGGCAGAAGATTGGGAGACGGCTAACTCTACCCTTTTGGCGGGAGCAATCATCCGCGACATCATGACCTATTCGGTGTCGATCACCTTATTGATCGTTGCTGGTTTTGGGATTTACAATATCCTCAACATGACCATTTACAGCAAGATGAAAGACATTGCCATTCTCAAGGCTACGGGTTTTGCGGCCAAGGATGTGACAGGAATTTTCTTAACCCAGTCTTTGATCATTGGATTGATCGGGAGCCTAATGGGCTTGGTGGTAGGATTTGTTTTTTCGCTGCTGCTGGCACAGGTGCCCTTTGACGGGGGGGAACTCCTCGCCTTGGATTCTCTTCCGATCAACTTTGACACGAAATATTATATCATCGGGATTGTCTTTGGTGTCTTGACTACTGCCGTGGCGGGCTGGATGCCTTCCCGAAAAGCCGGAAAAATTGATCCTATCGAAATCATCAGAGGAATATGAGCACTTGCAACATCCTGCTCAAGACGCAGGGAATCACCAAATATTTCCATGATCCAGAGACTTTTCAGGTCCTGAAAGGCATCGATATAGAAGTCCATAAAGGAGAGTTTCTCAGTCTGATAGGAAAGTCTGGCAGTGGGAAATCCACCCTTCTTTACTTGCTCAGCACCATGGATATGGACTTTGAAGGCAAGTTGGAGATTAACGGGGAAGAACTGACCGGAAAGTCTCCGGACTACCTGGCGCGATTTCGAAGTGAGCACATCGGCTTTGTCTTTCAGTTTCATTTTCTGTTGCCAGAGTTTACTGCCTTGGAAAATGTCATGATCCCTGCGCTGAAGTTGGGAAAGTATTCAGAGGAAGTGATCCGTCAAAAAGCGATGGAAAAACTCGACCTACTCGGCATTGCGGATCAGGCAAAAAAAGCTTCCTCCCGACTATCCGGAGGACAGCAGCAGCGGGTGGCCATTGCCCGGGCCTTAATCAACGATCCGTTACTGATTATGGGCGATGAGCCTACCGGCAATCTGGATTCTGTCAATTCGAAAATCGTGTTTGATACGTTTCGAAAACTCACCAGAGACTTGGGACAGACCATCATCACGGTGACCCACGACGATGATTTTGCTGCAAAAACAGACCGCATCATTGAGATGAAGGATGGAAAGATCATTTCCTGATCACGGGTTTTGGAGTCAGTTATTGGCCGGATATGGGAAGCCAACTGCTTACCTGCGAGGGTTTGACCGAAGCTTGGAAAATTGGAATTCTTTGTCCCACGAATTGACTCGCCCGAGAAAAACCCGTAATCTACGGTGCAAACAAACCCTATGAAGATCAAAAAAAGCCTTTGGATGGAGTATGCCATTCTTGTATTGGTCACCTTAGTCAGCGGGGTGACCCGATACTTGCTATGGGATGACTTGGGGCTGAAAGGGGAATTTCCACCGGAGACGATCGGTTTTTCCTTTGTCTTTTTGGTTCTGAGTTGGGAGTTTTTCAAAGGAATGGAGCGATACATGAATCGCATCCTTCCCTACTCCAAAGGCTTGGCATTGCGGATTTCAGTTCAATTGGTGATTGGCGCCGTGTACATGCTTTTAGTCAATCGGCTGCTGTTTATGGTGGCAGGTAAATACCTCGAAGGTTCGCTTTCGGTCATGTTTAGCATGACGACCTATGCCACCTTTGCTACGCTTTCATTTCTGATCAACAGCATCTTTTTCGGAAAGTATTTTTTCCAGGAATGGAAAAAAAGCCTCCTGCGTGCTGAGCGACTGGAGCGTGAAAAGACACAGGTGCAATTTGACAACCTAAAAAATCAACTCAACCCGCACTTCCTTTTCAATTCTCTGAGTTCACTTCACAGCCTGATCATGGATCGGCCCGCGCTCGCCTCTGAATATGTGACTAACCTGTCCAAGGTCTACCGCTATGTACTCCTTCATGAAAACAAGGTGACGGTTCCCCTTCGCGAGGAATTGGAGTTTATCGGTCACTTTATCTTTTTGTTGGAAACCCGCTTTGGGAAAGGTGTGGACGTTAAAATCGATGTATCAGAGGAGTCCAAAAGTTTGGGCATAGTGCCGGTCACCCTTCAGATTTTGCTCGAAAACTGCATCAAGCACAACGCCATCGATCCCGATTCCCCACTCCAAATCCGGGTAACGGCAGAAGAAAAGTCCCTGCGGGTCAGCAATTCCATTCATCACAAAATCCAAGCGATGGAGTCCAATGGTAGGGGGCTGGAAGATTTAAAGAAGCTATATAGCTTTTTGAGTAACCAGCCGGTCCAGGTACTTTCCTCGGAAAGTAAATTTTCAGTCATCATCCCATTGATCCCCAACCTATCCTAAGCCATGAATAATTACCTGACCGGTGAGCGTGCACGAATAGTTATCCTCGAGGATGAACCCTTAGTAGCCGATGGATTGTCCAAGCATGTCCTGGATTTGATGCCTGAAGCAGAGGTTTTGGTGATTTTGCCCAGCGTCAAAAAGGCCTTGGACTGGTTTGAAAAAGGGCACGAGGTGGATCTTATTTTTGCTGATATCCAGCTTGCAGACGGCATCAGTTTTGACCTTTTTAAGCGGATGGAGCCCAAGTGTCCGGTAATCTTTACCACGGCCTTTGACCAATACGCCATCAGGGCTTTTGAGGTCAACAGTGTGGATTTTTTGCTCAAACCCATCGAAAAAAAGGAGCTAAAAAATGCCTTGGAAAAACTCAGAAAACGCCGGGAGTCTTACGTTTTGCCGGAGCTAAGGATGGCATTGGATCGGGTTAAATCAGGAAAAACTTACCTGGAAAGAATGTTGGTGACGGTGCAAAATACCCTGATGCCGGTGACGATTGGGGAGGTTTCGGGATTTGTGAAGGAAGAACTCATTTTTCTGGTCAATCGTGAGGGAAAGCGATTGATCACAGACTTTCAGACTTTGGAGGAGTTGGAAGGCAAATTGGACCCGACCGTTTTCTTTCGAGCCAATCGGCAAACCATTATCCGAATAGATGAAGTCAAGCAGATCAAGACAAATTATAAAGGACTGGAGGTGTACCTCAAAAATCCAATGCTCAATCGGGTAGATATTAGCAAGGAGCGAAGTCCCCAATTCAAGCATTGGATGTTGGGAAATGAGTGAGGCAGGATCATTTTACTTAAAGAAAATTCCTGATGAACCTTTACAATCTGGGATTTCAAGCTGCTTCTAATAAGTTTTAGAATGAGTCAAATCCCAAAATCCAATTCGGATCCGGGCAATTTTCCTTATAAAACTCCAAATCCTTTTCTGCCGCCACGCCAGGATAATCGCCCCAGTTTTCACCCAAATCCCACATCAGCTGGAAGTGAAGGTGAGGTGGCCAATCTCCGTTTTCGGGAAAAGGCCCCACATGGCAAAGTAACTCGCCTGCCTGAAATTCCTGTCCGACCTGTAGCTTTTCCAAGTCTTTGCGGAAAAGATGCCCATAGAGAGAAAAGAGGGTTTTTCCCTCTAGTTCATGCTCCAAAATGATCGTCGGGCCATAGTTGCCAAAGCCCGTGTTGTCCTGAAAGCTATGAACCTTTCCTGCTAAGGGCGCGAAAACCTGTGCTCCTGCCTCTGTCCAGATGTCGATTCCCAAATGGATATTTCGGAAGTCAGCAGATTCTGTAGCAAAAACTTCACTCCGACGGTAAATCGCCCGATTCTCCAGATATCCTCCGATGCCGTACTTTTTTCCCGCGCTTTTCAGCTGAGCGAATACAAATCGGTCAAACTCGGCTGTATCACTAAGATTTACAGCATCCAATGCTTGATTAGCGGCAGTGAAATCAAGTTGAAGCGTATTTTCAGAAGTAAGCATTTCTCCCATGACAGGGAAAAAATCCATATCATTCCAGTTCATTGGGCTAAAATAAGGATTGGATCAAATTAATTTTCCTATTCGGACTATTCACCGATTATTTCATTTTTCTGTGAGCATGAGTGCCTTTTATCCGAAGTTATCCTTCCCCCTTCGGATAATTTTTCTAATTTTGCCCCAATTTGGACTTAAGTGAAATTTTCCTCAACCCTCCTCTCTAATGCCTAAAGACAGTAGCATCAAGCACGTCCTCCTCATCGGTTCAGGTCCCATCGTCATCGGTCAAGCTTGCGAATTTGACTATTCCGGCTCCCAGGCTTCCAGATCGCTCCGTGAAGAAGGGATCAAAGTCACCCTGATCAATTCCAATCCAGCCACGATCATGACCGACCCTGTGACCGCCGATCACGTGTATTTGCTTCCACTGGAAAAGAAATCCATCCGGAAAATCCTGACTGAGCATCCTGACATCGATGCCGTACTTCCTACCATGGGTGGACAGACTGCCCTCAACCTTGCTATCGAATGTGACAAAGCAGGAATTTGGAAAAACTATGGCGTTAAAATGATTGGTGTCGATATTGACGCCATCGATACCGCTGAAAACAGAGAAAAATTCAAAGCGCTTATGGAGCACATTGGTGTAGGCGTCTGCAAAGGGGCGACGGCTACTTCCATGCTACAGGGTAAAGAAATCGCTCAGGAAATAGGATTTCCGTTGATTATCAGGGCATCTTACACCTTGGGTGGTGCAGGTGGAGCTTTTGTGGAAAAGGCAGAGGACTTTGAAAAATACTTGGCAGCAGGTCTTCAGGCTTCGCCTGTTCATGAAGTGCTGATTGAGCAAAGCATACTCGGTTGGAAAGAATACGAGCTAGAGGTGATGCGGGATAACATCGGCAACATGATCGTGATCTGTTCTATCGAAAATTTTGATCCGATGGGCGTGCATACCGGTGACTCCATTACCGTAGCACCTGCCATGACCCTTCCGGATACGGTGTATCAGCGCATGCGTAACTATGCGATCACGATGATGAATAGCATCGGCAATTTTGCCGGAGGCTGTAACGTACAGTTTGCCGTAAGTCCGGATAATGACACGATCATCGGTATCGAGATTAACCCACGCGTTTCCCGATCCTCGGCACTTGCTTCCAAAGCGACCGGCTATCCGATTGCCAAAGTGGCTGCCAAGCTTGCAGTAGGATATAACCTGGACGAATTGTCCAACTCCATTACAGGGACTACTTCGGCATATTTTGAGCCTTCCATCGATTATGTGATCGTAAAAATTCCACGTTGGAACTTTGATAAATTCAAAGGTTCGGATCGTCGATTGGGCCTATCCATGAAAGCGGTAGGGGAAGTGATGGGCATCGGGCGCAACTTTCAAGAAGCGCTTCAAAAAGCCTGTCAGTCTCTTGAAATCAAGAGAAATGGCTTGGGTGCGGATGGCAAAGAGCTGAAAGATCAGGCGCAGATTCTTTACTCCCTGGCCAATCCTAGCTGGAACAGATTGTTCCATGTTTATGATGCTTTTAAACTAGGCATTTCCTTCCGCACAATCCACGATCTGACCAAGATCGATAAGTGGTTCCTCAAGCAAATCGAGGAATTGATTCATTTGGAAGCTGAGATTGAGAAATATAAAATCAACACCATCCCATTCGAACTGATGGATTTGGCGAAGAAAAAAGGCTACGCCGACCGTCAAATTGCGCACTTGCTCGATTGCTTGGAAAGCGATGTGTTTAACAAGCGCTACCATGAAATGGGAATCAAACGTGTCTACAAATTGGTAGATACCTGTGCTGCGGAGTTTGAGGCCCAGACCCCGTATTACTACTCCACTTTTGGAGAGGAAAACGAGTCTATCCGATCAGAGAAAAAGAAAGTGGTGGTATTGGGCTCGGGACCAAACCGAGTGGGGCAAGGAATTGAGTTTGACTACTCCTGTGTTCATGGAGTTTTGGCGGCTAAAGAGTGCGGCTACGAGACCATCATGATCAACTGTAACCCGGAGACGGTTTCTACTGATCCGGATGTAGCGGATAAACTTTACTTTGAGCCGGTTTTCTGGGAGCATATTTACGAGATCATTTTGCAGGAAAATCCTGTTGGAGTGATCGTGCAACTAGGGGGTCAGACTGCTTTGAAATTGGCTGAAAAACTTTCCAAATACGGCATCAAGATCATTGGAACGAGCTTCGAGGCCTTGGATTTGGCCGAAGACAGAGGTTTGTTCTCTACGCTTTTGAAAGAAAACAACGTACCATATCCTGAATTCGGCACGATTCACAATACGGATGAGGCCCTTGAGCTTTGCAAAACGATCGGATTCCCACTTCTAGTTCGTCCAAGCTATGTATTGGGTGGTCAGGGGATGAAAATCGTGATCAACGAAAAGGAACTTGAAGAGCATGTGGTAAATGTGCTACGTGACATTCCTAATAATGAGATTCTTCTCGATCACTTCTTGGAAGGCGCCATCGAAGCGGAAGCAGATGCAATCTGTGATGGAGAAAATGTCTACATCATTGGTATTATGCAGCACATCGAGCCTGCCGGAATTCACTCCGGAGACTCCTATGCCGTCCTTCCTCCCTACAATTTGGGGGATTTGGTGATCCGTCAGATCGAGACTTACACCGAGAAAATCGCTTTGGCTCTCAAAACTGTCGGTTTGATCAACATCCAGTTTGCAATCAAGAATGACAAGGTGTATGTGATCGAGGCCAATCCTAGAGCTTCCCGTACGGTGCCGTTTATCTGCAAGGCCTATCAGGAACCTTATGTGAATTATGCCGTAAAGGTGATGTTGGGAGAGAAAAAGGTCACCGACTTTGAATTCAAACCGGTGAAGAAGGGTTATGCCATCAAAGAACCGGTATTCTCTTTCCACAAATTCCCGAATGTCAACAAAGAATTGGGACCTGAAATGAAATCCACCGGTGAAGCGATTTACTTTATCGACGATCTGATGGATGACTATTTCCTCAAAATTTACAACGAGCGAAATATCTATCTCAGCAGGTAAGCCGGTTCATAATCCTGAAAAAACTTGGTAAAATTTCTCATCATATTACTGGGAGTTGGCTGGCTGCTAGGCCAACTCCTTCGGTATTTTCTTCGGTCAAAGCTTGCTCAATTTGCGAAGCAAGTAAATGAAGCGGCCATGGAACAGCAGCGTGCTCAACAGCATGCTGCAAGGCCTAAAGATGCTGTAGTGGTAGATTACATTCCCAAGGAAGAATTGGATAAGCGAAAAAAAGATATCCAAGGAGGCGAATACGTCGACTATGAAGAAGTGAAGGAGTAACCGATAAAATCCTTAAGTGTGCAAAGGTCTGTGTCTCACAGACCTTTTTTCTTTTCTATCTTCTTAGATGTTTCTCGGATTGGTTTGAGAATTTTTCCAATGTTCGGAACTTTGGAAAAGTTTCAGGACATGACATCTCAGTCATATATTTTGATTCTAACTTCTTCCAACTGAGCCTGCCTTTTTTTACTGAATTCGTCTGCACCAAAAGACTTTAAACCCGCTTTTTGTTTTCGTTCCGATCAGAAAGTCTTCTCCTCCGTCTTTTAGTCCAAGTTTCTTTTTAAGGTCTTCAGCCCCGATGCTATAGTTTCGGCAGATTACGTTGACTTTTCCCGAAGGGAAGAGATTTTTGATTTCCTGCTTTTTGGGAGAAACCTCCTGAATCACTTCAAAGACTCGGCCCGGGATGTCGTCCTGAATCGTATTCCCGGTGTAGAGGTGGCTGTTTTTCTCCAGTTTTTTCAATCCAAATCGCGCGGCGAAAAGATTAAACGCTCCGGCTTTAAGAATTCCGTTCAGCGGTTCGATCAAGTACGTTTCTGCTTCACCGAGGGGTACAATTGCCTTTTCTTCTTCCTTTGGTGCAAAAGAGAATCTTGGATTTTCACTGCCCAAATCAACGACTGAGATCTCTCTGGATTCTTGAGTATTTCCTTTTTCCCATGAAAGGAGGAGTTCCTTTACCTCATTTTTTACGGAAACCACGGTGATTTTCTGTATCTCCGGAAGCTCAGTCCAAGCTTGCGTGATATCCAGCATGGGTGAGGCTTTGATCAGGATGTGATCCGATTTGCTTCGTAAAAGAGACCAAGTACTCACTACATCCGGTTCGCATTCTTGCAGCTTATAAAGCTTCTGATTGCCGCCACCCCTTCTGGCAGGATCCGCATAAATCAGATCAAAGTGGTGGTTAGTTTTTTTCAAAAAATCCAATCCATCGTCTTCAAAAAACTCAAACTTTCTATCTAAACCCTCCATGGGTTCTGAACCCTTGGAGGGCTTCAATAGCTCAAGATTATGCTTCGAAATCTGGAAGAGTTCAGGCTGTCTTTCGCAATAAATTCCTTTTTCAAATCCCTGGCTCAAGTGGAAAAAATCCACTCCATAGCCTCCGGTAAGATCGATCATCAATTTACCATTCAAGCCTTTTGCTTTGAAGTGAGCTGTTTCTTCGGAAGAACTTTGCTCTAAAGAGATACTTGCAGGAAAAAGTAAATCGGGATTAGCAGACCAAGAAGGGAGTTTTTTGGATACTTTTTGTCGGGCAGAAATCTGCTGAACTGCCATTTTTAGATCAAAAGTGACTTTCCCTTGATATTTAAAAAGCAAAAGTGCAGGATCTTCTGAAAGATGATCCTGCACAAATTGTCTGAATTCAGCGCTATTGAGCTCGCTGAGGTTCATCAGACCAGTTTATTTTCCAAAAGGTATTCTGCAATCTGTACGGCATTGGTAGCAGCACCTTTTCTAAGGTTATCTGCCACAATCCACATATTGAGTGTGTTTGGTTGAGATTCATCTCGTCTCAATCGGCCTACGAATACCTCATCCTTTTTATGCGAAGTGATAGGCATTGGATAGACGAAGTTGGTCGGATCGTCCTGTACGATCACTCCCGGAGCATTTTCCAACAGGCTTCTCACTTCCGCCAAATCAAAATCCTGCTTAAACTCGACGTTGACCGCTTCAGAGTGTCCACCCATGGTCGGAATACGAACAGTAGTAGATGTCACTTGGACGGTATTGTCGCTGAAGATTTTTTTGGTCTCGTTGATCATTTTCATCTCTTCCTTGGTGTAGCCGTTGGGCTGGAACACGTCGATGTGAGGAAGAACGTTCATGTCAATCTTATGAGGATAAACCATTGGAGGATTGGCTTCGCCTGATCGCTCAGCCATCATCTGATCTACTGCGGCTTTCCCCGTGCCTGTCACAGATTGATAGGTAGATACAACGATGCGCTTGATGCCATAGCGCTGGCGCAAAGGCTCCAACGCCAACACCATTTGAATAGTGGAGCAGTTGGGGTTGGCGATGATTTTATCGTTAGGAGTAATTTCTTTCGCGTTGATTTCTGGGACAACCAATTTTTTGGAAGGATCCATTCTCCATGCAGAAGAGTTGTCGATCACAAAAGTGCCTACTTCTGCAAATTTGGGAGCCCACTCCAGTGAGGTGCTTCCACCTGCGGAGAAAATGGCGATTTCAGGTTTGGCTGCCACAGCATCGGCCAGGCCGATTACGGTGTGTTTTTTACCCTTATACTCGATCTGTTTACCCACGGATCGCTCAGAAGCAACCAATAGCAGTTCGTCATAAGGGAAGTTGTGCTCGTCGAGCACCTCGAGAATTTCGGAGCCTACCAGACCGGTGGCACCTACTACAGCCAGTTTCATAATATGAATAGGTTTTAATTGGTTTTGGGACTGCAAAAGTAAGGACTAGGAGTTCATTTTCAGGATAATGACTCAAAAAATCATCGAGTTTTTTCTGATTGACACCGAGGTTAAAACTAATTTTTGTATTTTAAGTGCGTTCTTTTTTATCATTTTTATGATGAATCGTACTTTTCTATCCTTTGTTTTTTGGTTTTCCTTTAGCTCTATATCCATCTTTCCTATGAAGGCATTGGGGCAAAAACAGGATTTTGAAAGCCAATTTTCCATCACTTCTTTTCCCGGGGAGTTTCTTCCGGGTTGGTATGGAAATGAGGTTAGAAGCCCTTCCTCGCGGATCTTTCAGACTCTAAACCTTGGTAAGGGGAATTCCAGAGCACTAGCGGTTCAGCCGATCAATACATTCAATGGAGAAATTTGGATTAGGCTGAACCCATCAGAATTAGAAAGGCCCAAGGTTTCTTTTTGGGCAAGAAGCCTACAGAATGGGACAGGAAACCGTCCTGCTGTGGTGTATTTTTCGTGGGGAGAACGTTTGAATGGAGGATTTTCAGATAGGGTCTTACTGGGTGGGGAGAATGAATTTGGGAATGAAAATCAGGAGTACCGAAGGTTTGTTCTAGAGGTTCCAATTGAATATGCGGGGCTCAATGAAGTCTTTTTGAAATTGGAGATCCTTTATGGGGCAGGGAGTGGAAGTGCTGCGAGGTGGTTTTTGGATGATTTTGAGATGGGGGATTTTGTTCAGGATGCTACCCCACCAAAAGTAAAAAGTATAAAGGGGTATTCTTCAAAGGAGATTTTGTTGGGTTTCGATGAGCCAATAGACCCGGTATTCTCGCTCCTTCCGCTTGCTTACAAGTTGGATGGAATAGACCCCGAAATAATCAATTCACTCAATGATTCTACCCGGATTCTTCGTTTTGAGGAAAATTTGGAAGAAGGTAAAAGTTATAGGTTGGATGTCATGCAAATTCCCGATTTGGAAGGCAATTTTTTGAGGGATACCTCGGTCAATTTCAGGTTTACAGATCCTACTTCGTTTGACTACAAGTCTTTGGTGATCAATGAACTCATGCCGGCTCCAAGAGCAGATCAAGACCTGCCTAATGTGGAATATGTTGAGTTGTACAATCCCTCTGCTAAAGAGTTTAGGCTTCAAGGATTACTCTTTTCGAATTCCAGAAGTACGGCTTCTCTTCCTGAGTTTTGGATTCAGCCAGGAGCATATGTTTTACTCGCGCCCTCATCACAGTCCAATCAGTTGAAGGAATTTGGAAATGTGATACCGATCAGTTCATGGCCTACCCTGCTAAACTCCGGAGATAGGGTCAGTTTGACTTCATCCCAAGGTGTGCTGATTGACCAGCTGAGTTATGCTACCTTTTCTTGGGGAGGGAGTGAATTTGCTTCAGGAGGCTATAGTCTTGAGGTTGTCCATCCGGAGTTCCTTTGTGATAATTCGGGGTTTCTAAAGTCATCGATGGATCCTGCTCGAGGAACACCAGGGAAAGTGAATTCTGTTTTTTCGCAAGAAATTGATCTCATAGAATTCGAGATTGAATCTGCGTTTTTTGTGAATTCTCGAGAGGTTGAGGTTGTATTCAATCAGCTTTTTTTACCAACTATTTCAACTAATCAAATTACCTTTTCAGATGGACTCAAGGCAGACTCAACATGGATTTCACTTAATGGTAATGCCATAAAGATAAAATTGGATCGAGAAGCTATTCGTGGCAGAAAATATGAAGTTAAAATTACATCACTTGTGAATTGCCGTGGGGTTGTTCAAGAAGACCCTCTATCGGCCAATCTTGTTTTAGCAGAAGCAGCTGGACCTGGTGATTTGATCATCAACGAAGTGTTATTTGATGCACGAGTGGGGGATCCCAAATTTGTAGAGATTCATAACACCACTGATAAATTCCTGTCTCTGGAATCTTGGGCGCTTGGTAATCTGAATAATTCTGGACAAACCAGTCAGGTTCGAATTTTCGGTGGAAGAGGCGATTATTTGGATCCAGGAGGATTTTTGGCAATTACTACGGATACAAATTCGCTGAAACTTGCTTATCCTAAATCTGTAAATGGTCATTTTTTTCAGATTCCAAGTCTACCAAGTTATCCGATTTCCGGAGGCACTGTGGTCTTGATTTCCAATGTAGGGGAAGCGGTCGAAAAATTCACCTATGACCCGAAAATGCATCATCCACTTATCCGGAACACAAAAGGAGTCTCTTTGGAACGGATATCATCGACATCAGCCGCTGCGTTGGATTTTAATTGGCAGTCTGCATCCGGCAATGAAGACTTTGCGACCCCAGGAAAACGAAATTCAACTGTTTTAGGTGAATTTGAATCAAACTTAATTCAAATCGAACCGCAAGTTTTTGATCCAGAGGGGAGTGTTGGTGCCACATTTACTACAATTCGATATGAATTGGATCAACCTGGCTGGGTGGGTAGCTTTTCTGTTTTTTCCGCTTCTGGGTTGGCTGTTCATACTTTGGCTCAAAACCAGCCTTTAGGTACCCAGGGCCTTTTAACTTGGAATGGTACAGATGATTTGGGAGCAAGAGTTAGGCCCGGCTATTATGTACTATTGGTAGAGTTGGTTGATACGAATGGGAAAATTTTGATTTTCAAAAAGACACTTGTTGTGGCTGCAAAGCTCTAGAAGAAGAGTCAATCCATTCATTTAAGGTTTCTTTTGGGATGGATTGAATTGAAAGTATTAAAGGATGGAGATGTGTAATTCTTGCTCTGAAACTTTTAATTTTTGCAAATATCAAAGTCCAATGTATTTTAGGGAACCAATTGTTTAAAAGTCCCAGTAAGATCAATTAAAGCCAGACAGGTATGAGCCAAGAAGAAAAAACAGCCTACTCACAAGAAGAGCTTAGAGAGTTTGAAGAGATAATTCTTCAAAAATTAGCAGTGGCAAAAACAGAGCTTCATTCGCTCAAGGAAACCTTGAGTAAGAAAAATGATAGTGGGACTGATTATACCGCTTCGACCTCCAAACTTTTGGAAGATGGTGCGGATACTCTTGAGCGTGAAAACTTGAGTCAATTGGCTGCTAGACAACAGAAGTTTGTGATCAACTTGGAAAATGCTCTAATACGCATCAAAAATGGCACTTATGGCATTTGCGTGGATACCGGCAAATTGATCGCTAAAGACCGACTTAAAGCTGTACCGCATACCATGCATTCTATCGAGGCGAAACTGGCCAAAAAGTAATCTTGGATTTTCTTCATCGACATATTGAAGCACTCATTTTTTGTGCTCCAGAGCCCTTGACTGTCACTGAGATCGTCAAATGTCTCTCTGAGATGTTTGAGGCTGAAGTGCCCATGGATCATGTTGAGAGTGCCATCTATGAGTTGAGAAAAAAGTACAATCAAGAAGATTTTGCCTTTGCATTGGAGCATTTGGGTGGAGGATACCAGTTTCTTACCAAACCATCCTATCAGACAAGCATCAGTATTCTCCTCAAACAACAGTCTCAAAAAAGACTTTCTTCAGCCCAATTGGAAACCCTTTCAATTATTGCCTACAAGCAACCAATCACCAAAGGAGAAGTAGAGCAGATTCGGGGTGTAAACAGTGAATATTCCGTGCAAAAGCTTTTGGAAAAGGAGTTGATCGAGATCAAAGGAAAGTCGGAGGGAGTAGGTAAGCCTTTGATCTACGGTACATCCGAAAAGTTTATGGAGTACTTTGGGATCAATTCTTTACAAGACCTACCTCAACCAAAGGATTTCTCTCAGCCGGAAAATCAGATAGGTGAGGAGCGAGATTAATCTAAGGGTTTAACTTTGGCCAAAGTTGAGACCAAGAATTTTTTTCCAGTGTCCACCTCTTCACAAAGAATTCTGGTTCGTCTAGTTTCACCCTTTTTGAATTTCCTGCCTGCTAGAAGGAACGTGGTACCTGGCATGACATCAGAAAGAAATACTTCCTGAGCAGTTGATTCCTTTTTGTCGTATTTACTCATCTCCTTCATTAGAAATAAATCTCTTGACGAACTAGATGAGGGGTTTTTCATGTGGAGTCGAAGCGGAATCAATAAATCATGCGGAAAGATGCTTTCAGAGAGTATTGGGACCATGAGTTGTTGAAACATTGATTTCCAATCTGCCCCATGAGGCACATGATTGGATCCTAAATTTTCAAAAACTCTCAGATGAGCTATTTCATGAATATAGGTGAGTAAAAATTGAAAGGGATTCAGGTCCGAGTTGAGTGTGATAGTTTGCATTTTCCTGTCCTTTCTATACCTAAAATCCCCAAGTTTGCTGTTTCTTGGTTTTTTGATTTGTAGTAAAAAGGGGGTTTCACTCCATAGAGTAATGCAATATTGGATTGAGTTTGAAGGAAGGTGTTTGGTGAAAATTTGTAAAAGTTCAGGCGGGATATTCATAAGGGCTAAAAATAAAAAAAAAGAGCTCCGATTTCGGAACTCTTAATTTTTTCACGCGTGGTGTGTGTTGATTACTGAGCAACAGCAGCAGTAGTGTCAGCAGCAGCAGCAGCAGAATCAGCAGCAGCTTGAGCAGCGGCAGCAGCAGCAGCTTCAACAGCAGCGATAGAATCAGCTTTAGCAGCAGCAGCGATAGAGTCAGCAGCAGCTTGTTCTTCAGTTGACTTTCCACCGCAAGATGCAGTAGCGATCAAACCAGCGATTGCGAAAATTGCAAATACCTTTTTCATTTGTTATGGTTTTCTTAATTACAATACAAAGGTACTAGTAATATTTTCAATTGTGCAAGAGCCGTTCAAATATTTTTTATTTGTTTTTATAAACAATTTTTACAGGAACTCCTTCAAAATCAAAGTTTTCTCTCAGACGGTTTTCCAAGTATCTGGTGTAAGGATCTTTGATGTATTGTGGAAGATTACAGAAAAAGGCAAAAACAGGATTTTTGGTAGGAAGCTGAGTTACGTATTTAATCTTGATGTATTTGCCTTTCCAAGCTGGAGGAGGATATTTTTCAATTTCCTGCAGCATGATATCATTCAATTTTGAGGTAGTGACTCTTCTTGTTTTGTTTTCATAAACTTTAACAGCAAGCTCAATAGCTTGGAAGATTCTTTGCTTTTCTACCACTGAGGTAAAGATGATTGGAATCCACTTATGTTCACCAAGTCGGTCCAGCATTTCATCTTTGATTTTGTTCATGGTTTTGTGATCTTTTTCTATAAGATCCCATTTATTCACCATGATCATTATTCCTTTGTTATTTTTGATTGCCAATCCAATCAGGTTAATGTCCTGAGCTTCCAGCCCTCGAGTGGCATCTACCATCACGATCACGACATCTGATTCTTCCAACGTCCTCAATGAACGCATAACAGAGTAAAACTCGATGTCTTCTTTTACCTTAGCTTTTTTACGGATTCCGGCTGTGTCTGTAATGATAAAGTCTTTGCCAAAAAATTTGTATCGCGTGTGGATTGCATCTCTTGTGGTACCTGCTTCATCGGTCACAATAGATCTCTCTTGGCCAAGTAGAGCATTAAGAAAAGAAGATTTGCCCACATTAGGCCTTCCCAAAATAGAGATTTTTGGCACACCTGCATCTGGATCTTCTTCTCCTTCATCTTTGAAATGTGTTATTACAGCATCCAAAAGTTCGCCTGTACCACTTCCACTTACAGCTGCAATTGGGAATATTTCAAAAGCACTTAGGCCCATCTGATAAAACTCATTGGCCATAAAAGCTTTTTCTCTGTTATCAGCTTTGTTTGCGACTATATAAAGAGGTTTTTTGGTGCCCCTGAGTTCGTTTGCAAATTCAGAGTCCAAATCTGTTAAGCCATCATTACAGTCCACTACAAAAAGGATTACATCTGCCTCTTCAATGGCCAGCTTCACTTGCTTTCTGATTTCTGCTTCAAAAATATCTTCAGAACCTGTGACATAACCTCCTGTATCGATCACCGAGAAAAATTTGCCAGACCACTGCGCATGGCCGTAGTGCCGGTCTCGGGTCACTCCACTCAAGTTGTCCTCAATGGCCTTTCGTTCTTCTACCAAGCGGTTAAAAAGAGTAGATTTTCCCACATTGGGTCTGCCTACGATTGCTACTATATTTGCCATAAGTTAAGAGGGGTCGTACCCGAATTTTTTTAGTTTCAATTTATTCTTTCGCCAGTCTAATTCGACTTTAACGAATGTTTCCAAAAAGATTTTCTTTCCGAAAAACTTTTCCAGATCAGCTCGTGCTTCTGTTCCTACTTTCTTGAGCATTTTGCCTTTATCTCCGATGATAATCCCTTTTTGACTATCGCGCTCCACAAAAATGGTAGCTCGGATTCTAATGATATTTTCTTCTTCGTGGAAATCCTCAATACCCACTTCGGTGCTATAGGGGATTTCCTTTTTGTAATTGGTAAAGATCTTCTCCCGAATGATCTCAGAGGCAAAGAACCGTTCTGGTCGGTCAGTTAGTTCATCTTTGTCGTAAAAAGGGGGGTGCACTGGTAGCCTTTCCACAATTTCCTGTAAAATCCGTTCAGTATTAAACTGCTCTTTTGCAGATATAGGAATTACCGTGGTCGCCTGGATTCTTGAAGTCCAATACTGAGTGACTTCCTCCAATTGGCCTTCTTTGGCAAGGTCAATTTTGTTGATCACCAAAAGGATCGGGATGCCTGATTCGTTGATTTTTCGGATTACATCTTCGATTTCCTCTTCATTTTCATAGAGGTCAGTGACAAATACGATCACATCTGCATCCTCGAGAGAAAGATTGACAAATCCCATCATGCTTTTGTGAAGCTCATATTTTGGTTTGAGCATTCCGGGCGTGTCAGAAAAGACGATCTGATACTCATCCGTATTAATCAGACCAAGAATTCGATGCCGGGTGGTTTGAGCTTTGGAAGAGACTATGGATAGCCGCTCACCCACTAGGATATTCATCAAGGTGGATTTACCCACGTTTGGTTTTCCGACGATATTGACAAATCCCGCTCTATGAGGAGTTTGGGCCATTTTCAAAGATTTTTTTGCAAAGGTACTTGATTTTTGAGAGTTTGCCCTTACCTTTGCATCACAATATCGCGGGATGGAGCAGTTGGTAGCTCGTCGGGCTCATAACCCGAAGGTCACAGGTTCGAGTCCTGTTCCCGCTACTTTTAGACTCTGAATAATGTAAAAATTATTCAGAGTTTTTTGTTTTTCAGGCATTTAGAACAATTTCGAATCTATTTGATTCTGATAAATTCGAATGATTTTGTCCCCTTTTTTGTCCCCCAATTTGTCCGCCTTCTTGTCCGCTTTAATTTTTATCGGTATTTTGAACCATGATAGATTTCAAAATTTCTGCGGTTTTGAATCCGAAGGGCAAAAAATCCTCCGAAGGTGAAACGATTTATTTATCCATTAATCGAAAAGGGAGACACTATATCAATCTCAATCTTGAAAAAATCCCTAGAAATGCATGGTCTGGGAAAGCTCTCAAATGGGTAAACAGTCAGTATAAATATGCCGATTCCCATAATCGGTTAATTGCCCGCGAAATTCACCATCTCAAAGAAATAATTCATGATTTTTCTAAGCGTGGTGAAATTTTGACTGCGGAGAAATTGAAAACTTTTTACTTGGTAAAACATCAAGGAAAAAGAATAAAAGGGGTAAATGGTACTATTGCCCCAGGGGCAAGTGATAAGATTTCATCCTATATAGATTATTCATTAAAGTTTGGATCGACCTCCAAGAAGGCAGAGGGTACCAAGAAGGTCTATGTGACCTTGAAAAATTTGGTGGACAGTTATCGGAGTCAGGCCATGATGGCGGATATCGATGAATCCTATATTCTGGGACTGATAGATTTTTTGCGCAGCGATTCCACCGAGATAAATTCCGATGCCACCGTCGCCAAATATGTAGATCGCCTCAAAGTGATTTACCGTGAGTATTGCGATCAATATAGTGTTCCTTTCAAAAAGGGGATATTCGAAAGACTGGACATTAATTCAACAAAAAGACCTGACAAGATCATTTATGTGAATGATAAGCAATATGAACTTCTTCAGAATTTGAAGTTCTCTCCGGAGGAACGAAGACTAGAAGTTACTAGAGATCTTTTCTTATTGCTCTGCAATACCGCCTTGTATTATAATGATTTGATTGGGATTAAGTCGGAAAATGGATTTGACTGGAACTTGCTAAAGGAAAATCCCGAGCATCTGGTACTCCAAGGAGAACGAAAGAAGAACGGAGAAGAGTTTTGGATTCCTTTAAATGAAACAGCCAAAAAGATTGTCAAAAAGTACTTTCAAGAGGGTGAAGAATACTTGTTTCCTAGGGAGGTGGCTATTTCAGAACAGAAGTTTAATCAACACCTGAAAGTACTAGCAGAAAAAATCAAGTTTCCGGATGTGCTTTCAAATAAGGTGGGAAGAAAGACCTTTGGGACTTGGACAGATCGATTAGGGATGGATGATAATGATATTAGAATGATATTTGGACATTCCCCGGGATCAGTTCTAAAGAAATACTATACCGATAGGAAAACGGTGGAGACTTACCGAAGGATTCTTTCTTTCATTCAGAGATAGACATGCAAAAGAAAACGAAGCTTGCAATCAAGCATTATCACGCCAAGGAGTTAGAAAAGATTGGAAAATCGTCATCCAGTTTTCCTTTGTATGTAATGGTGAGGTACAAGAATGCTAAAACCAAGTTTGCTTCAAGGCTAGGGATAAGGTATGTAAATGAAAATGGAGGAGATCCTTCAATTTTAAGCCATTTTAGCCAAAACGTTACTGATATTATCGAGGCAGAGGTTAAGCATATTGTGTTACTTCGAGACTACTTTGAAAATGTATTGGGGGTGGAATTTACTCCTTCCATGGTAGTCAATGAGCACTATGAGAATGCATCCTTAGAAAAGGTACTAGATTATTTCGATCAGATTTTTGAGGATAAAGCAATGAGGGTAATCCTTTCGGAAATCAATCAAGACTTGATTGATTTATTGGATGTAGCCGGAGCCACACGTTTCTTGTCCGGGATACAACACCTTGATTTGGGACTTTTCCAGAGAATAATGGAATTTGAAGAGGTAAAGCAGGTTTTCGAATTTTTTAAGGTTTATAAGTCGTTGAATTGGCCAGAAGTAAATCGGCTACAATTTAGGATGGTCAATCTCAATGAGGATCAGAGACTCTCCGGATTGAAAAAATGGCTTGATGAAAAGTTTGATGCTGAAATGCGCCATTTGTATTCCCTGAAGCCTATTGATCTATCTCAATAAAAAATCGGACACTAGTGACCGAATATTATTTTTTTCTATATATTTGAGTAAATCAAACTCAAATCACAATGAATCAAGACACTTTTATTCCGTTTTCAGCTGTTAGCCAAAAATGGCTAGAAGAGAAATTCAGAAACCTGGAAGAGAAAATCTCCAGCATTAATCCAGGTAGCAAATCTATCAAAGATGAATGGTTGTCTCTTCAGGAGTTCATGGAACCACTGGGGTAAAGTCCCACTATTCTATTTCAAAAATGGAATCTGTTTCTGAATCTAAGGGTCAGGAGTTTCGCTCCATGTACCGGGGAAAAAGAAGATTTATTCACCAAAGAGAAGTGGATAGATTTTTTGCAGGAGAGTTTGAGAACTAAAAAAGGAAAGGATGTTTGTCCTTTCCTTTTGTTGGAAATGCTCAATTGGCAGTTTCTTAGATTGCTTTTAACCCTCAGAAAATTAAAAACATGCACTAAGATGGACAATCTTTTGATCATTGTCAACCTAGGTCAGGCACCTCTTTTGACTTTTTCAGTCCTTACATTTCTCTACGCCACTAACCGGCTGTTGGCTGATTTTATCTCAGTCTAATTCTAAAAGTTTCCCTAAAAATGGAATGTAGCATTTACTCCAAAATGCTAGACCAAATCTTATTGCTAAAATCATGATCTCATCAATTGAAAATTCAAATTCCCATAATCACTATTCCGGTGATTTTTTAATCATCAAATCAGCCAATGAATGGATGGATGAAGCCAAAGGCAAACCCATTCCCAAGAAGATTTTCGGGCAATTTTGGTATGAAGAAGAGCTGTGCATTCTCTTCGCAGATACCAATCAAGGGAAATCTCTCTTAGCTGTCCAAATCATTGATAGTGTCTCTAAAGGTATTCCAACACTTGGATTGGAAATGGAGCTTAAGCCTTCCAAGGTGATCTATTTTGACCTAGAATTGACCTCCAAGCAATTTGAAATGAGGTATGCTCAATATGACAGAGATAAGGACGAGTTATATGATCATTTCGAATTCAGCGATCTTTTCCTTAGAGCAGAGATCAATCCTTATGGATTTGGTGAAACCTTCGAAGAATATGAAAGCTTCCTTTTTAAAGAGATAGAGATTCAAGCATCCAAGTCAGAAGCAAAGATTCTGGTCATTGACAATTTGTCCTGTGTCATTTCTGACAATGAGAAAGCCAGAAATACCACTCCATTTTTAATCAGGCTTAACAATCTGAAAAAGATTCACGGATGGTCGATATTACTGATTGCCCATACTCCAAAAAGAAACCTTTTCGCTCCGATCAGTAGGAATGATATCCAAGGAAGTAAGAGCTTCATTAATCTCATCGATTCTTGTTTTGCGGTGGGTGAAAGTCAAAAAGACCCATCCATTAAGTACCTGAAGCAGATCAAAGTAAGGTATGGAGCTTTTAAATACCCTTCTGAAAATGTCCTAGTCTGTAAAATCGGCAAAGACTCAAATTTCAGCTCGTTCAAGTTTCTCCACTTTGGAAAGGAGTCGGATCATTTGAAGCAACTAAATCCGGTTGATAAATCTCAACTGAAGGACAAGGCCATGGAACTCAAAAATGAAGGTCATTCCAATGTGAAAATAGCCCAGGAACTCGGTGTATCAGAAGGGGCAGTGAGGAAATGGCTAAAGCAAGTTGAGGTAGACGAAGAAACTCAATCGTAAAAATCGAACTGTACGAGGGGTACGAGCTGTACGATTCGTACGAGTTCTCTAGGCTTTTATCCCTCCTTTTTTCTTTTTGCAGGAAAAGCGACAATTCACGACAAAAGAAAGAATAAGGTTCCTGTAAATCATAAATATGTATTATTTATGTATAGATGTTTTTATATAAAAATGTAAATATTTTGAACTACTCAGAAATCAAACAAAAGGCTGCACGGATCAAACAGGAATTTTCAGTTTTAGATTATTTCCAAGGATTGGTAAAGTGGGGATGTCTTAAGTATGAAGGAATCCACGGCAAAGAGCATTTCTTTGGCTACTTAGAGCAGCGAACAGGATCTATTGCTGTGGACGATAGATCAAATGTATGGTATGACCATGCTGCCGGATTAGGAGGCGATATCTTCCGGGCAGTACAGGTATTTGAAAACAAAAGCTTTGTAGAGTCTGTAGAGCGGCTATCAGGAGCCTTCCCAGTCAAAAAAATTATCCAGAAAAGACCTTCGGAGGAAAGCCCTAAGATTATCGTAAAAAAAGTTACCGAAATCTCCCATGATGCTTTGATAAACTACATTAAAAGAAGAGGATTAGACCTTGAAGACATCAAGCCCTTCGCCAAAGAGGTTCATTGGCGGAATAAAGGCAATTGCTACTTCGCCATAGGCTTTCCGAATGAGTCGGGTGGGTGGGTGCTGAGATCTTCGATTTTCAAAGGCAATATCCTCGGAGGAGGTATTTCGATTCAGATTCTTGGGACACCTAGCGGCATCAAAATTTTCGAAGGCTGGTTTGACTTTCTGAGCTACCTAAAGCTCTCTGGCGCTGCTGATTTTAAGGCTGTTATCTTGAATAGTACAGCGAATCTTAGTTTTAGCCTGATGTTGGAAATCTTGAAAGAAAGGCAAAATGTAGAGCTTTACCTAGACAATGATCCAAGTGGTGAGAAGAATACCATTTCTTTTATTAAAATTGCTATGCTTCATTCCTTATGTCTTGAAAATGGTTTAGAAACTGATTTCGATATAAATACCTTAAAAGGGAATATAGACAATGTTGTAAAGCTAATCGATAATCTTGAAAATAATCTCATCGGTAAAAAGCAAATTTTGGATAACCAATCATTAGTTTCTGACGAAAGAATTAATTACAGGTATTTTAAGGACCTAAACGATTGTCTTAAAAATCACCCTTCAAAGTGAACCTTGTTATAATGTATTCAACTCTATTTCAATCTTACACTATTCTTTTAATATTGTGTAATAAATGGGTACCATGGAACACTAATCTACCTTGAAATAAAGTTAATCATGATTCCGTCATAGGAAAATTTACAAACCAACTTTGACAATAATCTCAATTTGATATCTTTGGTCTAGGTAAGAAGAAAGAATTTTTGCATTTCAACAAAAATAAATAAAGTGCTTCAACTTAAGCAAAATGGCAGAGAACTAGACCTGCTTTTTGGATACTAAAATATTAAATTTACTCTGGAATTTGAAGAATCCATAATTCACAAATGAATTTTACGAATTATTTGAACTCATGATATGAAAGAATCCATTGATTATCCTTTTTTTGTCCATAGCAAGTTTTATTTAAACCCTGAAAAAATTGAAATTGAAGACCTTGGTGTCCAAAGGGTAGAAAAACCTAACCAACCAAATTACGAGAAAGCAAGGGCTTTAGGAGCTGTTCATCTTCTTTTTCCTATAACTTGGTTATCAGGATGTTTTGGGATCTTAGTCATTTTTGGAGAATTTTATATTGTATCACTAATTTTATTGATAATTTCCGCTGTATCTTACACAATTATAAATTCATTTGAAAATGTACAAAGGGAAGTAGTAGATAGGAATTTAAAAAAAGAAAATGAGTATAAGGATACTCTTATAAAATATAAAAAGTACAAACAAGAGATAGAAAAACTCATTGAGATTAATAATAGTCCTGAAAAAATTTCATCTTTCTCGTTAGAAAAAAGAATTAATTTAAAGGAAAGAATTCTAAATCCAATTGAAGTCAAATCTAAAAAGGGTATTTCTGAAATATTTTTTCTAAATAAGTTACAAAATGAGAAAAGGTTGAAGGAATTTGGCTTTGAAATACTTATAAATAAAGGGATTCATTCTCCTCTTTTAGAGAACTTTTATTCACAAAAAGATATACTTCCCTATTCATGTGATTTTTTAATACACCATAAAAAATCAAACTATTATTTCAATATTGAAATTGATGAGCCACACACATTTGAGTCCAATTATCCAATTCATTATGTAGAAAAAAATGAAAGAAATGAAATTATTAAATATTCAGATTGGAAAAGAGATATGGAACTTGCTGAATATTGTGGTTGGATTGTTTTAAGGTTCGCAGAATTTCAAATAGTAAATTATCCTCAAATTTGCATAGATTTTATGTTATCTTCATTCACTATATTTTTGAATGATGAAGATTTTATCCCATCTATCGTTCCATTTATACCTAAAGATTTTATAATAAATAGATGGACTTTTGAAGAGAGTGTTAAATATTCTGAAAACAATTTTAGATTGTCCTACCTTTCAACTATTATGGAGGAAGTAGGTAGTTTAACTGGAAAAAAACGCATTTAAAATTTTAAATTTTCTGCAGAATTAAATTTGATCTTTCCTTTGTTTAAAATTGTTATTTGAGCATCTTCTTTAAAATAAATTTAAACCCACATAATGCTCCACAGCTGCTATCAAGAACATATTTAGCATTGATAATTTTGTTTCCCTTCCTTTCTCATTTTTGAGTTTATAGGACATCGAATTGGGAATACAAAGAGATTGGATTCTCACATCCTCAGTATCAATTTTTTTACTGAAAATTTCATCTTTTTGCTTTAATTCTTGATCGGAAATTATTAACATAACCAAGTCACTTTTTAAAGTTAATTGATTTTTCGCCTTTATTAAGGCCTTTTAGCCATTTCGTCATATTGATTTTAATTTCGCTTGGCGATACGTTACGCGATTAGGATTATATAGTCTACATCTCTTTATTACTATAGTGCATAATCGAATTTTTTTATCCTGATATATGTGTTTTTTATTAAAATTTATATCCAGTTATAAAATAAGATAAGGTTATTATATTTTTTACTCAATTTGTAAATAGATTAATATATTTTAATTAGCTAAATTTCAGTGAATTTGGTTAGTAGTCCTTCATGCATCTACAGCTTACATTATCATTTATTGATGTACTTCCTATTTGAAAAGTGTATTTATATTTTGTGGTTGATGGATTATTTGCTAAACCATTATCTTCAAATGTCAATATTATCCACTTTTCACTTTCAATACCACCTACTTCTTCAAATACTGTGCTGCTGCTTGCATAAAATCCATTAAGGTTGACATTTGAAAATTGAACTTTTGTGGCATCATTATATTTTGCTGAACCTATACCACCTTTTGAGAGTTTTAATAAGTTTTCATTGTTGCTTACTGCATATAAGTTGTTTCTGGAATATATTTCGCCTTTTATCTTAAGTAATATATATCTCCATTCTCCTTCTGTTGGGATATGCCATCCGTCAGGACATATGTTGTTTACTACATCTTTATAGTCATATAGTCGTCCGAATTGACTACAGAATATATTTTCCTTTGAATAGCAAATGCCAGCTTTGCCAAATTTTAAATTTTCTGCCATTATCTCGAATTTATCAAAGAATATTGTTTTATATGTCCTCCCATCTCTATTATCAGTCATCTGACCTGTTTGTGAAAAAACAATATTTGCAAACAGGAGTATGGTCATTATAGTTATAAATACTTGTTTCATTTCTTTTTTATATTGTTAAATTTCATTTATTTTTTTCATGCTTAAACAAGAGTTGATCTTGGTGTTTGATTTTTAAAAATAGCTCAATAGAGTTTTATTTCAAAAGGGACTATTGCTACTAATTGTGTTCTATTTTTTATTATGTGTTTTTAGACTTATTAATTGATGATATACGATAATTTTAATAATTATTTTTTACAATGTGGTTTTAAATTGCATTTGGTTTTTAATAATCTAAATTTAAATTGGTTAAAATTTAATCTTTTATCCCATAATACTCCGCAACCGCCTTCAAAATCATATCCCTCATGGAAGCCTTGGTCTCTCTCCCGATTTCATATTTGAGCTTGTCAAACATGGCTGTCGGAATCCGGAGCGAGTAGATCTTGACATCTTCGGTGTCGAATTCTTTGCTGGATATTTTTTCTTTTTGCAGTGTCTCTGGTTCTGCATTGATTAGCTTGCCGAGGCCTCTTTGTTGAGTTCCCAGATTTTTATTTCCCTTGCTTGGGTCGTTTAGCTTTTTAGCCATTTTGGTCTTAGTTTAGTTTGCTTAGGATTTCATCCACCAATTTTTCGTAGTCCTTGGCTCCATTGGACTCCGGAGCATAATCAAAGATGCTTTGTCCCTGAAGCTGTGCTTCGGCCAAAGCGACGTTGATCCGGATTTTGGTATCAAACACTTTTTCCTGGAGATCTTCTATCAGTTTCTCCACAATGGTCTTGGTCAGGATCCGGTTGGGATTGATTTGAGTTATAAATACTCCACCGATGTCTAAGGTGTCATTTAGATTTTCCCGAACCTCTTTGACAATCCCAAGAAGTCTATCGACTCCCTTGTAGGCAAAGTATTCACCTTGAAGAGGAAGCAAAATTGTATCACTTGCAACCATCGCATTAACGGTCAGAAGTCCTACCGAAGGAGGGCAGTCGATAATGATATAGTCATATTCTGCCCGAATTGGTTTGAGTAGTTTAGTCAGGATTTGCTCTCTGCCGATCTTGGATACAATCTCCATCTCAGCACCTAGTAGGTCAATGGAAGCAGGAACCAAATCCAGATTATCTGAAATATTGAGAATCGGCAATTTCTTATTTTCTCTGATGGAGTCATATACCGAAACCTCTGCCTCTCCTATTCCCAATCCTTCAGTCAGGTTGGCTTGGGAGTCAATATCTACTAGAAGTACCTTGTGGCCTTTCCTGGCTAGACCTGCACCGATGTTGATAGAGGAAGTCGTTTTACCGGTTCCTCCCTTGTGATTCATGATGGAGATTGTTTTCATAGGAGTTGGTTCAGTTTAGCAACGATTGTATGGAGTGCCTTGCATACGATCAGTTGCGGTGAAAAATTCTGAGATGTCTTTCATATCTCAAGTGGTTGAATTAAAGATATGAAAATGTATTTCCGTAAAAAAGTATTTATATAAAAATGTATTTACCTCTTTATGCTTTTCGCATCAAGGCTTTCAGTTGTTTGATTCTTAGCATTCATTAAATTTAGGTACTTGGTGTTTTCAGCAGTCAACCGGTTAATCTCAGATTGGAGTCTTTCGATTTCAGATTGGAGTCTTTCAAAGAATAACTGATCATTCCCAAGCTTGTCGGCTTCCAACTCATTATCCTCAATGATGGCAGAAAACATTTCTCCTTCGCCAACCTCAAGCCAATTCAAATTGATATTATGCTCTCTTTTCAGGAGGATCTTAATTTTACCTGAAACGCTATTTTTCCCCCGCTCAATATCTGAATATCCTGCCTGGGTCAAGCCCAACGAAGTTCCGAAGTCTTCCTGTGTTGCTTTAAGGAATTTCCTAAAGATTTTTAGGCGTTGATTTTCAGTCATATCTGATTAATATTGATTTTAAAATGTTAGATTTTTTCCAAAATATAGCAAAACCATATATTTTTATATCGGGACATATTCAAAAGGAGTAGTCCTTAGGTCTTTTCAGTTCCTTACTTTGATTTTGATTATCAAGACCTTATCATTCTTTGACTTCCATGATTCTGGTCTTACTGTTTCTTAAGCTATTTGTCAGAAATTTAGACGAGCAAATCTTCTCTTTTGCCAGAATCCAACTATTTAATTCAATCAAATATATACTCTCAAAACTATTTTGGAATGAGGTTATTGACTTTTATACATATACAGATATATGAATACTTATATACGACGATACTGGTATAGTTCCTACTCCGTTTTCATTTCATTGAAAATTATTTCAATAGTTCGGTATTGTGTTCGACCATTGAATTTCAAATAGGATTTAGATTTTCATTGTCTTTTGAGCCAGGACCTTAGTAGGAGTCTAGTTGTTCGTTTAAGAAAAAAAAACTGCATTTTTTAAAATGTAAAAAATGAAATAAGAGGTATAGGAACCAATTGCGTGTTCCTTGCAAGTTGTGTATTTGTGCCACAAAATTCTCCCGAATTTTTTTTCACAAACACGTACTTGCCATTCTGATGATTCCTCCCGGAATCATTCAAAATGGAGGAATTTAACCTCGCAACTCGGTAAAATTTTAATTAACTGAACCATGAGAAAATTCATTGAACAGGATCGAGAAAAAATAATTAACATCCTCGTTGATTCTTTTAAGGGGAATAAATCGGTTGATTTTGTCGTCGGAAAATCTCCCGAAGGAAGGAGAGTGTTGATGGAATACAGTCTGGAAAACTGTTTGGAAAATGGCGATGTGTTCGTTTCTGATTCTGGGAATTCTTGTGTGCTTGTCAAATATTCGGATCAGAAAAGAAAGCCCTTCAAACTCTGGATGTGGGATTTGAAGCTTGCACTTCAGGGGATTGGGTTATCCAGAATTTCAAAAGTGCTAAAAAGGGAATCAAGCATTGAAGCAGCCCAGCCCAATGAACCCTTTCTCTATGTTTGGTTTATAGGTGTGGCCCCTGATTTTCAAGGCAAAGGTGAGGGATCCAAACTTTTAAAATCTGTCCTTTCCCTGGCAAAAGAGAGAGATCTTCCTGTCTGTTTGGAGACTTCCACCGAACGCAATTTTAAATGGTATGAGAATTTTGGGTTCTCAGTCTATGCCTCTTCAGCTCAATTTGGTTTCCCGTTTTACTTCTATAGAAAGGATTTGAAATGACAGTTTTTGATACCGAGATGCACATTGCGACATTTATTTTTGTCGTTTGCGAGATTCTTTTCTTTATACCTCAGTTGGTTTTCTATCTCCAAAATCCGGCGGATAAGAATAGAAAGTATTACTTGATCCTTTTGGGCTTATTGATACTTTACAATATAGCCGGAGGTCTATTTCCTGATCCAGAGCTGCAGATAGACCTCAATTTGCAGATCAATCTTGCCTATGGAACCGGATTCACGATGGGATCTTATTTTCCATTTTACTTTTTCAAGGTATTCGGCCTTCAGGATTTGAAGTGGCATGCAAAAAAAGGAATTTGGATTTTCTTCATAGCTCCTTTTCTGATAGCCTTTGGAGTTCTCCTCCCTTTGTCGAATGACCTCCCAAATGTAATTTGGTACGGCATGGCTATTCCAGTACTTTACGCGATATATTTGGATGGATTGATATTCCTTTTCATCCGCAAGAAGTACAAGGAGAGCCAACTAAGTCTAGATGCCATTTTGAGCTATGGAGCCATGTGTCCTTGGGTCTTTCTTCCGATTTTTAGCTATTTTGATACTTCACAGTTTGTAGAAGTGATGGTGACTAACCTCGGGTTTGTGGTAATCACCTTTTTGTTTATCCGAAATATGATCTTCGAAAACAGGAAAGTTTTTGAAAAACATAAAGACATTGATCATAAACAGCCGATTGATTCTAGTTCTTTTTTCGGACAGCGATGCACCGAACTGGGATTGACCAAAAGAGAATGCGAGGTTGCGGAACAGGTAGCGCAGGGACTGACCAGCAAAGAAATCGCAGACGTACTTTTTATTTCTGAGAGAACAGTCAACAAACACCTGCAAGCCATTTACAAAAAGGCAGGCAGCAAAAACAGAGTTGAGCTACTCAACGCCCTGAATTCCTACTCCTAATTACGATTTTCGGGGACTAACCCATTGACTAAGCATATCTGCGTATAGGGATTTCTCTATACGCAGATATGCCTAATTATCGCTATTACGCAGTTCTAGGTATTTTTTTCTACCTGGGGAATCCAATTCTTTATCCCATCAACATGTCGCCATGAAGGATAAAAGAGAAAATCTCTCTTGGGTATCTGTCAGGTTAAACCCGGATGATTATACCCGAATTAAGGAGGAAAGTAAGTCCCTAGGGGTGTCTATGAGTCAATTGATCCGAATGAAATTGAGTAGCGAGGGGAGCAAGATCATTGACACCAAAGGCATCCTAAACGCCATTGATAAGGTGGTTGCAGAACAGGCCAGAGTGAACAACAACATCAATCAGCTGGCCAAGCATGCGAATACCTATCGAGACAAAATTTCCCCAGAGATTTTTCTGAGTCATACCATCCAGATGGCAAAGCATCTGGAATACCGCGATTGCATGAACAAGTTTTTGAAACAGATCTACCGGGCAATTAAATGAGAGTAAAAATTCTTTCCAGCACCAGTTCATTCAATGGGGTGACCTACAACACCAACAAAACCCAGAATGAGAAAGGAGAGCTCACGAGGCTCCGGAATTTTGGATACCTACAAGACACTAGAGATGTAGGACCGAATGAGGTCAAAAACTTTCTGATTGCCCATTCTAACCGGAACAGCGTTGTTAAAGACAAGCAGTTCCATGCGATGATCAGTTGCAAGGGAAGGGAATATTCCAAAGAGGAACTGACGGATATAGCTCACGAGTGGATAGATAAAATGGGGTATGGCAATAACCCTTTTCTGATTGTCTTTCATAAGGATACTGCTAACAATCATGTACATATCGTCTCGTCAAGGATCGATAAGGACGGAAAAAAGATCAATGACTCATTTGAGAGGCTGAGGGCACAGGAAGCGATCAATGAAATAATGAGACTGAACCCAAAGCAAGAAGCTGCTAATGCTGTTGGTAAGCTCAGAGAATTCAACTTCAGCACAAAAGCCCAAGGCTTCTTGATTCTTGAAAACTTGGGATTCAAGGTAAGAGAGAAGGGAGATGTTCTGGAACTGATCAAATACGGTTCGGTGCAAGGAAAGCTTCCCCTTTCAGAACTGGCCCAAAAGACAGCTTCCTTCCAACTGGATAAGAATAGACTAAAACAGCTTAAGGCAATTTTGGACAGGTATTCCAAGGTTTATAACACCAACCCTATTGCCCTTTATGAACCCACGCCTGACGGCAAAAAGAAAAATCAAATAGGCTTTCGTTCAGAGCTTGGAGATTTTATCAAAGACAAATTTGGAGTTCAGTTGGTATTTCATGGGAAGGATGGGAAAACTCCCTATGGTTACACATTGATTGACCATTCCCACAAAATCATTTTTAAAGGGAGTGAAGTATTCCAGCTTCAGCGATTCTTTGCACGAGAAGGGGAAAACAAATCCTATCGAGCTGAGAAATCTAACCACCCCAAGCCGCTTGATCCGATCAGTGCAAAGGTAAAACTCCAATCCGCACTCAATGATTTTTCCACCGTTCGCCAGGGCTTAGAATACCACTCCTTGGAAATTGAGCATAGGGAAGGCAACGCTTACCTGAAAACATCACAGGGAGAATTAGTGGCCAAAGACATTCTCTCACCCGAACAGCAACTGGCATTAAGAGAGTACTTCAGTGAAATCGGATCCGCTAGAGAGGTATCGACTTCTGACACTTTTGATCTGGTTCCGGTGCTCAGCATTGCGGATGATGTCGACGATGAAGCGGCCCATGGAAGGAAGAGAAATAAAAAGCGAAAGGGAGATAATGAAATCACGAGATAACAAAGCTGCTATGATCATTCTATTCGCAAACCAAAAAGGGGGAGTTGGAAAAAGTACACTGGCTGTGCTGTTTTCAAATTTCGCTGTCCAAAAAAGGAAAAGGAAGGTGAAAGTCTTCGACATGGACTTTCAGCAATCCCTGTACAACAAGCATCTCAATTCGGACCAATTGGAAAATGAGAAGCTGTATGAGGTAGAGCTTTCAACTATTCCAGGATTCAAGGCTGTTCATAAAAGAGCTTCTCAGGAGCCCAAGACGCTTACTGTCATTGACCTTGCCGGGAAGATGGACGATGACAATCTGGTGCAGGTTTTCAAGGGTTCTGAATTGATCATTTGTCCCTTTTTCTATGATGAGTACAGCGTGACCAGCACGTTTGAGTTTTGCTATGTGGTCAAAAAGCTAAACCCATCCAGTCGAATCATCCTGATTCCCAACAGGGTCAAAACCTCCGTCAAATACGAGACTTTGGAAAGTGTCAATCAGGCACTCAGTCAATTTGGAGAATTGACCACACCGATTTCTGATCGGATTGATTTTCAGAGACTGACCACCTCCTATACCCCTGAGTCTCTTACCCCAATTCTGGATCCCATTTTCAATAAACTATTTGATGACCATATAGAATCAGACCACGCATGGCAAACGGAGACTACATAAGCAAGCTGGTGAAGGGGGTTCGTGGAGAAATTGAATCTAGACCGACAGAGGTACAATCCGCTCAGAAGCCTGGACGAAAAGCCGCTTCAAAAGCCATAAACCCAAGTATCCACGACCTAATTGAGACCATAAAAAACTTTGAAATCAATGGGGATTCTAAACGGCTCATTCGGATGGATTCTCGGACGGAGGAAGTCCTGAAGCTACTCAGTCCCACGTTTGGGGTGGATGTAACCTCCTTTGTGAATTTCCTCTGCTGGGATTTTTTGGAGAATAATCCTGAGCTGGTCAACGAAATCAAACAATCAATTCAAAAACTATAGCACCATGAACTGGACAGACTTCTTTCTCTACCTATCCCTCTTCTATGTGGTCTACTATGCAGTCAATGTCATTTTCGATGTATTGCGGAAACCTCGCCTTTCTAAAGTTCATCAAGGGAATGCATACACCTTTCAGACAGACCTAAACGAGTTTGATGAAAGCCCGACCGTCATCGAGGATAATGAACCGATGGTGGCAACTATTAAGAAGCCCACTGTTTCCGATCCACCAAAAGAAGAATGGCTGAACAGTGATGAGGATTCGGAAGAAATTGAATTTGAGATCAACGATCCCAGTCCATTCAAATCCACCGGAGGAGTGACCAACATTAACTCTCTTTTTGTGCTAGCCAAGGAAGGTAGTATTGAAATGAAAAAGAAGGTGGTGTTCTCATGAAGACTAGTCGGTTCCTAATCCTTGGCTGTATGCTTTCCCTCTTTTTCTTTTTGTCAGGAACTGAAACTTATGCCCAGTCTCCCCCCGGTGTGGCAAAATTTCAAGAGGTAGAGTCGGATATGGAGAGGTTCTACGTCGCTCTTTCCAGGCTCTCATTTGTAATCGGAGCGGTCACAGGATTGCTGGGAGGCCTTCGGGTTTACAACAACTGGCAACTGGGAAGACATCACATCGATGTTCAGGTGATCAGTTGGTTTGGCGCCTGTCTTTTCTTATCCACTATCGGCTTTTTTCTCAGCGGATTATATGCAGTTCCACTTACCTGATCTCCATGACTCCCACCTAAAAATAGCACTCATTTATTTTCTCACTAAAACACAAAAGTCATGTTCAACAGAACTAAAAAACGGATTGCAGGCGCATCGATTCTCACGCTTGCAAGTCTATCGGTCAGAGCCCAAGGGGTACAGGGAATTACAGCTGCCGAATCATCTCTTCTCGCCTATGTAGATCCTGTGGCAAGTCTCTGCCTGGTGATAGGAGCTGTAGTCGGTCTCATTGGAGGAGTTAGGGTCTACATCAAGTGGAATTCCGGTGATCAGGATATCAATAAGGAATTAATGGGCTGGGGTGGTTCCTGCCTGTTCTTGGTATTGGTGAGTGTCATCATCAAGGCGTTTTTCGGTGTCTAATGGCTAAACAATTTCCGATTTATAAGGGGCTTCAAAAGCCTCTTATTTATCGGGGTTTTCAAGGAAAATACATCGGTTGGGGAGTTGCTTCCCTAGTAGTCGGAGTGGTTTTGGGAGGGCTGATTGGAAGCTTGACCAGTATGGTGTTAGGCGGAGTAATTACCATTTCAGTAATCGCTGCCGGTCTATTTATCACCTCTCAGCAACAGAAAAAAGGCTTGCACAGCAAAACAAGGTACGTGGGAGTATTTCAGATTGCCACATCCTTAAAAATCTAGAATATCATGTTCAGAAAAAAAAGGAATGAGTTTAAGTTGCCCTACTTGGGGATTGAAGATCAGATCCATGGTTTTCATTGCCTTTTCAATCTGAAGGGTGATTTCGGGGTGATTTTGAAACTGGATAATCCGGTCCTACAATATTCAGCGGATTCGGCTAAATATGATTCTTTTCACCAACTGTACACCAATCTGATCAAAATCCTGGGTGAAGGACATCTGATTCAAAAGCAGGATGTTTTTTCTCGAAAGACCTATTGCGAAAAATACTCCAAAGAGTACCTACAACAGAAGTACGATGACCATTTCCATGGACGTCAGTACACTTCTCTGAAGACATTTTTGGTCATTACCAAACGGGTAAAGGGCAGGTATAATCAAAAGTCAGTGGTTGACTTTATCCAGACACTCGGAAAAGTAACAGACCTTTTTGAACGCTCAGGAATAAGGGCGGAAGCGCTTTCAGCTACTGAAACAGACCGCTATGTGAAACGAATTCTCAGCATGAATTTTCACGAAGAGAAAATTGTGCTTGACAATCTTCTTTCGGAAGAAACTCAGGTGGAAAGCGGAGAACGGGCCTTTCGTTCGATTACGCTGGTAGATACTGACAAGGTTGAACTTCCTGAGCATGTCAAAACCCATTTGGAGCGAAATGACAAGGACAGCCTGAAAGGCTTCCCCATGGACAACATGGCATTTCTCTTTGAGGTGCAGAAGTTCCAGACTATCGTTTACAATCAGGTCATTGAAATCATAGAACAAAGATCCACACTGACCAAACTTGAATTGAAAAGAAAGCGGCATTCCGGAATCCCGGATCCCGCCAACAATATATGTGTCGAAGACATCGATAGGCTTTTGGACGATGTGGCCAGACACAATCAGCTTTTGGTCAATTGCCATTTCAATGTGGTCGTTTCCGCACTGAAGGAAAATATCCAAGGTGCATGCAACTACGTGGAATCATCCCTTTTCCAACAGGGAATAGTCGCCAACAAAAATTCCTATAATCAGCTGGAGCTTTTCAGGACGCTCCTTCCCTGCAACACGGTAGAGCTCAAAGTTTACGATTACTTTCTGACCACCTCAGATGCAGCCTTGTGTTTTTTCTTCAAGGAGACCCTGAACAAAGATGAAAAAAGCGGTTTTCAGATTCGGTTTACTGACAGGCAGGGAATACCTCTAAAGATCGATCCTGCTGATTTGCCGATGCAAACCAATCGGATAAATAACCGAAACAAATTCGTGTTGGGTCCTTCGGGTTCGGGTAAATCATTTTTCATGAATGCCTTGATCGAGCAGTACTGCATGTGGAACAAGCGCTCGGATCCCAAGTGGCTGATGGATGTCGTAATCGTGGATACAGGTCATTCCTACTCCGGATTGTGCCAATACTATAAGGGCAAATACATCACCTACACCGAAGAAAATCCAATAACCACCAATCCTTTTTCAATCACTGAGGAAGAGTACAACATTGAGAAAAAGGACTATCTCCTGACTCTGGTATCACTGCTTTGGAAAACTGCCGAGGGGACAGTTTCACAGGTAGAAGCAGATGTGATATCTAGTACCATTTCGGCGTACTATTCCTCTTTCTTTTCCCAAGAAGGAAAAATAGACCGGCTATGCTTCAATACCTTTTATGAATTCGCCCTTGAAAAAATCCCCCAAATCAAAGAGCGGGAAAGCATAGGATTTGAGCTCGATGAATTTCGGTTTGTGCTCAAGAAATTCTACAAGGGAGGGGAATTTGAAAACCTGCTCAATGAAGAGGTAGACCAATCCCTGTTCACCGAATCATTCGTGGTCTTTGAAATTGACAGTATCAAAGAGCATAAAGTCCTCTTCCCGATTGTCACCCTCATCATCATGGATGTATTCATCCAGAAAATGAGATTTCGGACCAAATACAGGAAAGCCCTCATCATTGAGGAAGCCTGGAAGGCAATTGCCTCCCCACTTATGGCAGGCTACATTCTGTATCTCTATAAAACAGTACGGAAATTCTGGGGTGAGGCCATTGTGGTGACTCAGGAGCTTGGGGACATCATTGGAAACGCGGTAGTCAAAGACAGTATCATCAATAATTCTGACACGATTTGCCTTTTGGATCAGACCAAGTTCAAGGACAATTATTCTCAAATCGCCTCGCTGCTTTCTATCAATGAGAATGAGCGAAAGAAGATTTTCACCATCAACCAACTCGACAATCAGGAAGGGAGAGGAAGATTCAAGGAGGTCTATATCAGGCGAGGAGCAACAGGCGAAGTTTATGGAGTGGAAGTCTCCTTGCACCAATACCTGACCTACACCACCGAAAAGCCTGAAAAATCCGCCATTGAAATTTATATCAAAGCCTTTGGAGGGTATCAAAAAGGACTGGATGCTTTTGTCGAGGATTATACCTCTTCGGGACATGCTCTTCATGCCTTTTTCAGTGAGGTAAACAAACAAGGATCACCGATTAGAGAATCATTAGCTCCCACTTTTTAACACAATCCAACATGAAAAACTTGCAATTACTTCTATTAATACTTTTCTCAGGATCAGCCTTTGGGCAAACTGTTTATGTGGATCCCGCTGTAGCCGGTGCAACGGCTGCCCATTCAGCGGTGATCAATTCTCAGTTAAATGCAACTAACGAACGCTTGACTTTGATCGAACGGGGGCAGTTGGCTATCACGGGAAATCTGACCATCGTTAATTCGATGCAGGACAAAATCTACAAGGGGCTTTCCGAGGTCAGTTCAATCTTGACCAATCTTTCCAATGTTCAGGAAATAGCTAGGATTGCCACCGGAATTTCGAGTGACCTCAATGAGGTGGTAAATCTAGCAGGAGAAAACCCCGCATTACTTCTTTTTGCCGAACGGAACGCAGTCCTGTTCCAGCAAAGGGCTACTTCATTAGCCTTGGAGGTAAGTTCCTTTGTGCTGAAGGGAGGGGAAAACAACCTCATGGACGCAGGAGAACGATCGAAGCTGATCAATCAGATTTTAACTGAGATGGTCATCCTTAGATCTTACACTTATGGCATGTATCGAGCCATGTATTTTGCTCAGATGAAAGGATTCTTGAGAGCCTTGAATCCATTTCAGGGGTACATAAATGTGGATATCCAACTTGCTCAGGACATTGCCCGAAAAGCCAAAACCCTTCAAAAATGAAAGTTTTTTGGCTCTCACTTTTCGTCTTCTTTGCGAACCTTGGGGAAGTTGTTGCCCAAGTAAATGTTGCACTTCTCCATCAGCTGGTAGAAGAGTCTAAATCGGAATACAACTTACAAAAGGAAGCAAAAGCAAATCAAGGAAGGAATGCCGTCAATGAAGAGGTAAATAAAAATCTGGTCAATTCGGTCAAAGAAAAATACCGGGTTGTTCAGGAGCGATTTGCCAAACTTTCCATTGTTATAGATGCGTTTGGAATCGGGGCCACCGCCGAACCCTTGGTAAACTCTATCATTGACAATCAGCAGCAAATCCTTTTCTACTGTAGCCAAAATCCGGAGTTATTACTTTTTGCTGTAGAGTCAGAAAAGATTTTTGTTGAAAGATCCTATTCACTTTTGAATTACCTGGTCGGGCTTTCAGCAAGTATAGGTGTCGTCAACCAAATGAAGTTGTCGGAAAGAAGGATACTTTTCCAGCATATCATCGATGAGCTAAGGGAGATCAACGGACTTTCTTACACCGTTTCTAAATCCCTTCAAAACCATATTCAACGGAAGCGGGGAGTCAATCCCTACCTAGCCTATGTGGCTACGGAAATGGCTTTGGTGGAAGAAATTATTCAAAACGCCAAAATCCTAGGCCTATGAAATTCCTACTTTTCCTTTTGCTGTTTTTGGGTGCAATTCAGGGCTTTTCCCAAACCATCGTTTTTGACCGAAATCACTTTGCGATCGTCAATGCCAATGCTGCGGTCCGAAATGCCAGTGAGATTGGCTACCACCAATCCTTGGACCTGATCAGGCAGAATACCGATGACATCATTCTCAATTCATCCAGTCTGGCCATGGTTCAGACGATGATAGTCCGTTCCCTGACCCAGATCAATGAGGGATTCAAGGATGCCATTCAGGTCAAAATGATTGCTGAGGCTGTGCTGGATATCAGTTCACTTTCCGCTGAGGCTTTCCAATTGGCAGCAGATAATCCCATCCTTTTTCTTTTTGTCGAGGAGTACACGGGACAGGCCAAAGCCAGAAGTCTCAAATTGGTTACGGAGGTTTCCTCCCTGATTCTCAAAGATGGCGACAACCTCTTGATGAATTACAATGTCAGAGACGAGCTACTTAACTCTGTCCAAAAGGAATTGCAGGTAATTCTGGCATTGGTTCTTGCAGCAAAAAACAGCATTTACTGGGCAAAGACCAATGGGATCATCAGATCCTTGAATCCCTATCAATCCTACATCAATCAGGATTTGGGATTGATCAACGAAATCATCATCAAACAAAAAATGCTAACACGATGAAGCCCATTCTCTCATTTTGGATCCTCTTCACTGTTTGTTTCCACAGCTACGGACAGACCCCAATTCATGATAAAGCTATTGTTGCCCAACAAGAGCGGATGGTCTTCAAGCAATGGGACGAGGACCAATTTTTCCCCGAACCCAATAGATTGTTGGGGATTCCGACAAATCCGCTTTGGTATGCTACCTGGGGCTTGCATCCCAACTACCCGGATTTGGACAGAAGGCCATTATCCAGTCATGGAGAACAGACTCAGCGACTGGGTTTGGCTGCTGCCATGCAGATTTCTTCGAATCACTACAAACAGCACTCGGATACAGTCAGGAACTTGGCAAATGCAGAAATGGCTCGCATCTCGGGAGCACTTTCAGCTACCGATCCCCTCTACCAACTCTATTACAAAAAGGAGCTCAGGCCATTGGAAGATCCGGGATCCGCTGCTTTTCAGGGCGTTTCTCCCGAGATAGTTTCTTACATGACCGATCATGGAGCTTATCAGTGGTATTTCAACAACATGGCATCACTTTCCGAGCGATATGAATTTGCAAAGAGCCTGGATATGGAAAGGGGGCAGCGAATCCTGATGTATCACAGGATCATGCTTGAGATGCGGGATGTCCTCAAAAAATGGCAATACAAGCTGGATATGTCTTCCAATATGCTAGCCTTCCGAAAGCTCAATCAACGCAAAGCCAACGGGGAAATCATTTTTTCAAACCCGACCAATGAGGAGGATAGAGCTAAAAAAATCGCCAACCAAACCCAAGTCCTAAAATGAAGAAGCTGATCACGGGACTATCTATTTTCCTTGGCTTGTCAATCTCAGGATTTGCTCAATCGGTCAATCATGACCAATACAAGGAGACAATCAGCTACCTCCAGGGGAACAGTATTTATGACAGAGGGGTGATGACTTTCTTTGAGGAAATGAGGGATTACGGGTTTGCCCATTCCGATCCTTTTATGAGAGATGCTCAGACCCTAGCCTGTATTTTCATGCTGATTTTTTTCAGCCTGAAATCTTATGAAATGATGGCAGGGGATAAAAAGCTTGAAATCATGCCTCTGTTAAGGCCATTTGCTTTGGTAATCCTTCTGATGTGGTGGCCTGTTTTCTGTCAAATCATAGCTTTTCCCACTGACTTGATTGCCGCCAGAACCGAGGCTCTCTTCGGTACTCAAAACGACATCAATAATGGGCTTCGGTTGGATCGAGCAGCCTATATGATTGAAATGGCGGATCAGTTGGTCGAATACCAGGCAGTGACTGAGATGGCTTCTGAACAGGCCCAAGAATCTGACAAAGATTTGGGGACGGTGATCGTGGACGGGGTCAAGGGTTTTTTCTCAGATCAGGTTCTTGGTCCGATTGTGCAAATGAGAATTCGAATGCAGACCAGCCTCCAACTACTGGCTACCCAGATCATCGAATTGTTGGCTATATGGATTCTCAGGGTATGTGTGTATATCATTTTTATGCTCCAAATCATCTATTCTACTGTCTTGGTCATATTGGGGCCATTTTCAGTAGTGGCAAGTATTCTGCCTGCTTTTCGTGATGCTTTTACAACCTGGATTGCCCGCTTCGTATCAGTCAATCTGTATGTAGGAGTTGCTTATTTGATTTTATACATCTCCGGAAGACTTCAGCAGTATGCTTTGGAAGTGGAGATCGATAAGTACGAATACCTTCTCTCTACAGGAGGAGGAACGGACCGATTGGAAAAGATGGCTTGGCTGGCATCCAACGGCTTCTTGAGTTTCGGACTCGTCATCGTGGCATTTTTTGTAAGTGCCATAGCCATTACCACTGTGCCCTCCATTTCCACTTGGATCATCTCCACTTCTGGAATTTCCTCGGCAGCCACCACTGCGGGAAGGATGGGTTCTTCCGCTACAAAATCAATTTCCAGAGCTAAACTCATCTAAGCATGATCATTCAAAACATTGAGTCAAAAATCAGATTGGCAACGGTTATTTCCTTGGGAAGTCTTCTTTCTTCCATCATCATCTGCGGATTTGTCTCGGCCTATGCTTATCAGCAGGTGGCCAATGCCAGGCAGTCCATTTATATCCTGGATAATGACATTCCCATTTTGGCCAAGCAGACCAATATGCAATTGAATAGGCCGGCCGAGTACAAAGCTGCCGTGGATCTATTCCATAGCCTCTTTTTTAACCTTACTCCAGACGATAAGCACATCGAGTATCAGATGAAAAGGGCCATGTATTTCGTGGACGAGACCGGAGTGGGTCAATACAATAACCTGAAGGAGAAGGGCTATTTCAATTCCATCCTGTCATCCAGTTCCGTGCTTTCCATTCAGACGGACTCCATCATTCTGAATCAAAACAGATTTCGGTATTACGGAAAGCAAAAGATTGATCGAAGAAGTGCCACCATTACCCGATCCATTATCACTGAGGGTGAATTGATCGATATCCCAAGAAGTGAGAATAACAGTCATGGGGTATTGATCACGAATTGGAAAACCATTGAAAATAAAGACCTATCCAATGTTTCGAAAAATACCTTCTGAGGAAAGAGATACTACGCTGTTTCAGGAGATGAAAAACGAGTTGTCTCCTCATCTTGAATCAGTGGATTCCAAGATGAAATCATTCTTGGATCGTCATGCAAAGATCATCTTCTGCTCCATGATCCTGCTGATAGTGGCCTCTTTCATTCTGACCTTTTATGTCCTTAAGCCAGAATCGGGCACTCAGGCTCAGAGTTTCAAGAAAGAACTTAAGGCCTTGCCTGATGGGATGGCAGGTGAATTTTCGGCCTTAAAGGATTTGACCGCAAGAGCCGCAAAGATGACAGAGCTCAAGGCTGAGATCGAGCGGATTATTTCTCAGGATTCAATCTCCAACTCTGATTCCATCTACCTAGAAAAGGCAATTGAGCAATTGCAATACTTCCACAAACAAGCCAAAGAAGATGAACATTGACTTCAAACAACCCAAATACATTCTGCCGATAATCATCCTCCCTTTTCTATGCTTGCTGTTTTTCGGCTATAAGTCATTCAGCAAGGATCAGCCCACCGAGGAAGTTCAGGGAATAAGCGGGATACAATCTCAGGTAGGAACCGTATCTGAGAAGATCCAAAACCAGCCGATTGATTCCAAACTGGATGCTTCCCGGGAAACTTACCGACGAGCAAACGACGGATACACTGCCATCAAGGGATTGGAATTAGAGATAGAAGAATCCAGTCAGATCAAAACTCTTTACAACGAGGAAGAAAAAAGGCTATTGGACTCCATAGACAATGCCCTGAAAAGCTCGGGGTTTTACTCGGATCAAAAGAAAGGATTCCAACCGGTTCCTCCGGTGACTTCTAGAGCCTCCAGACAACAAAGCTTTTCCAAGGAGGATGAAGAATTGTTGAAGGCCATTCAGCAATTGGAGGGGAATAAAACACAGGTTCCTGCCAAAAAGTACGAAGATCCCATGGAACTATTCAAGGCACAAATGGCGGTGATTGACTCCATATCCAAAGCGAATGACCCTGCCTACAAGGAATTACAGCAAAAAAAGAAAATAAGCGAATCAAAGCTGAACGTGTCAGAACGGGAGATTTATCGAGTAGAAAAATCAAGCAGCGTGGTAACCCATTTCAATACGATCACCAGAGAAAAAACAGGAAAATTTATCGAGGCCATCATTGACCAGAATATCCAGCATGGCACTCTTGGAGCAAGATTAAGAATCCGGCTTTTGGATGATATCCTGATCGGAAATGCGATTGTGAGCAAAGGCACTTACCTCTATGCGCTTATTTCCGGGTATGAAGCTCAACGGGTGAAGCTGACCATTTCATCGGTGATGTTGGGAGATAAGATCTATCCCATTAAACTCTCTATTTATGATGTGGATGGCATGGAAGGCCTTTATGTCCCTGCAAGTGCTTTCAGGGAGTTTTCCAAAGAACTCGGAGGGAATACCACCGGTGGTATGAATCTGACCATGCAGCCCAACTCAGATCAGATGAGCCAGTTCTACATGTCTGCGCTTCAAAGAATGTTCACATCAACTTCCCAAGCTGTTTCTAAATCTATCAAAAAGAACAAGGCCAATATCAAATATGGAACCTCAGTCTATTTGATTGATGCCAAAGAGCTTCAGGAAAACGGGAAAATGATCCAAAACCAAAACTGATAAACCATGAACCTTAGAACCATCACATTCCTATTATGGGCAGTTTCCTTTTCGGTAAATGCCCAACAAAACGGAACCCTGCTGAAAACAGAGCTTCCGAGGATTTACATAGACGAGGAAATCTCTTTGCACTTTCTTTCTCCAGAGCCTATTCAGTACGTCGATATTTCGACCAATAAGATGATCGGGGATATTCCTCTGGAAAATGTTTTTCGCCTCAAAGCCGTCCGTGACAGCGTTTCTAACCTGAACGGTTACAACAAATCATTGGGAGTGATCACCATCATCGGGCAAAAGTTTATCGCTCAATACGATTTATGGTATGCCCATGACGTTCGCCAGATTAAAACCCAAGTCGAGATCCTTCCCATCAATACAAAGCCATTGGAAGTAGGAGATATCCCCATGAGTGATCAGGAGCTTCGGTATTTTTCGATCGAAGCATTCAAGGAGAAAAATAAGAAAGGGATTGTCCGAAAAACTGATTTTGGGGTAACGGGCGAAGTGAACAACATCTACACGGTTGACGACTACATCTTCCTGGACATTTCCTTTAAGAACAAGACCAACCTCAAATTTGATCTGGAGCAGTTGAGATTCAAGATTGAGGACAAGAAGATCACCAAGGCCGCCAATGTCCAATCCATCGAAATTCAACCGGAATACCAGCTTTTTACTCCGGGCTCTTTTGAAAAGAAATACCGGAATATCTATTCCTTCAAAAAATTCACCTTCCCCAATTCGAAGGTGTTTACCATCGAATTGGCCGAAACCCAAATCAGCGGAAGGACACTGACTCTTCAAGTGAAATACTCGGCTCTCTTAGAAGCTGATACGCTATGAAAAAGCTGATGATCCTAATTCCACTTTTCCTCATTATTTGTTCAGCAAACGGCCAAAATGGGGATCTATTCCTCAGCTTCAAAGGAGGTTATGGCATCAATAGAATTGGATATGCAGGTTTTTCTTTTGAATTCCCTACAGAGGGCTTTACCCAGAATGAGATTTTTGCAGATTTCCAAGAAAATAAGAAATCTGGTTACCAGACAGCACTAGCTGGATTTGGAATCAAACCTGTTTTAGTAAGATATACGAACACAGCCTTCCGATTAATGTTTGGAGCTGCCATAGGCTCGGATTTTGAAAGATTCATTGCTGCACCACATGTAGGATGTGAGGTTTCTCAGGCTGTTAGGTCAAGAATTGAACTGTTTCTTGGAAACAAAAACCAAGTAATTCTTTGGAGCCCAACTTCTGAAAGATGGAGGTTTATGGCTTTTGCGGGAATAAGGTTTCCTCTCATCTAGAATCTGCCATGAACGAAAAAAGAGAATTAAAGAGCCTTCATAGCACTTTCCAGTTCATCGTCTACCTGATGGTGTTCCTGGACATTCTGATGTTTGTCTATGCCCCACAGTTTTTGGAATTGGATCGAACAGGAGCTCTTTTTTCTCCGATTTTCACTAAGCTGCTCAACCTTAAAATTTATAGCAATGTCCTGTTGGGGAAGCTAGCCATATTGGTAGCCATTTGTCTTTCTGCCATTGGCACAGCTTCCAGAAAAAATCTGGACCTCAATCCGATAAATCAGATTGTCATTCCTTTAGCCATTGGGTTGACACTTTTTTTTGGATCGATCTATATCCACACCCTGGAAGATTCCTTTTTGGTGATCGACTTTACCTCCATCGAAAAGCTTGGGTACAGCTTGAGCTTATTCCTAGGGGCAGTTCTGATTCATACCTCCTTGGACAATGTGTCCAAAATGATCAAATCAGGATTGGGTAAGGATGAATGGAATATCGAGGGGGAATCCTTTATGCAGGACATAAAGAAGGTAGAAAATCCCTACTCGGTCAACATTTCAATGAAGTTCTACTTCAGAGGAAAGGTCCGAAAAGGATGGATCAATCTAGTGAATCCATTCAGAGGCACCTTTGTGATCGGGACACCCGGTTCGGGCAAGTCATTTGGGGTGATCAACCCCTTTATCCGTCAGATGATCGCCAAGGGATTTACCATGTGTCTGTATGACTTTAAGTTTCCCGATCTGGCGCAGATTGCCTATTTCCATTATCTCAAAACTCAGGACAAAAAGAAAAACCCCAATTTCAAATTCCATGTGATCAATTTGGATGATGTGGAATATTCCCGGAGAATCAATCCCATAAATCGGAGGTATTTGAAGACAGTGGCCAATGCTTCAGAAACAGCCGAAGCAATTTTCCAATCCCTTCAGAAATCCGATTCCACGGGAGGTGCAGATAAGTTTTTCGAGCAATCGGCGATCAACTTCCTTTCTGCCTGTATCTTTTTTGTATCCAGGTATGAGGAAGGCAAGTATTCTACTTTTGCCCATGTGCTGGATTTTCTCAACCGAGACTACGAGGATATTTTTTACTGCCTGACCAAGTATCCCGAATTGCGGTCGATGGTATCTCCCTTTCGCAGCGCTTTTGAGAAAAAGGTGTACAAGCAGTTGGAAGGTCAGGTGGGTACCTTGAAGATTTTCCTGTCCAGATTGAATACCAAAGAAACTGCTTGGGTATTCAGTGGGGATGATTTTGACCTCAAGATTTCTGATCCCAATTCACCATCCATCCTGGTACTCGCAAACAGTACCGAAACCCAAAGCATCACCGGGACTTGCTATTCAGTGATCATCAATAGGCTGACAAGATTGATCAATACAAAAGGTAATCTTCCTACTGCCTTGATTGCCGATGAAGCCCCGACTTTTTACATCCATAAAATTGAAAACCTGATTTCAACTGCCCGGAGTAATAAGGTAGCGGTCTTGCTTGGCCTTCAGGAACTCCCACAGCTTAACCAATTGCAGGGCAAGGAAACCGCTTCAACCATGACCTCGGTGATAGGCAATGTGCTTTGCGGTTCTGTTCGCCATAAGGACACCTTATCCTGGCTGGAAATGATGTTTGGAAAGCGAAAGCAGCTTGGGCAAAGTGTGTCCATTGATCGGGATAAAACATCGATTTCTTACAACGAGAGATATGATCCGCTGATTCCCGCTGGAAAGATTGCCTCCATGCATACGGGGGAAATTGCCGGGATAATCGCAACCGAGGGAACCGAGTTCGATGGGAAGTACAAAACTTCAAATGTCCATTGCCGGGTCAACCTCGATATGAAAGAGATAAGACAGGAGGAAAACTCCTACCGAGCCACTCCAAAATTCTATGATTTCAAAGGCAAAAAGGAAGAGGTCCTCACCAAGCATTTTGAGAAAATCCATCGGCAGGTAACCGAAATTATCGAGCAACACCGGGAAATGGCAACAATAGACTAAGCGGAAAACTCATGAAAAGGAATCTTGGCACCTTACTTCTTCTTTTTGTCGCAGGGAAGGTATTTTCTCAATTCAATTCCCCAGAATTTCAAAAAGAACGTCGTTCTGTTCAAGTAGTGAAAAAGATTGAATCCGATTCCCCGCCTGAGGGAATTGACCTGAAGCCCTTGGTGGCTCAAGAAATTCAGGTTGGAAATCATTCAGCTTTATTGCTTGCCTCGCTTCCCTTGGATGAGATTTTTTTGACCTCAGCTTATGGCTTTCGATCTGACCCAATTTCGGGAGCAAAGAAATTCCATCGGGGTATCGATTTAAAGACCAACCGATCCAAGGTTTATGCTATGCTGCACGGGCAGATTCTGAGGGTTGGGAGCGATCCTCTTTTGGGAAATTTTGTCAAAGTCCGACATGGGAGCTATGAATCGATTTACGGGCATCTTTCCCAAATCTGGGTTTCCGAATCGGAAGAGGTATTGCCGGGAACCGTGCTTGGTATTTCAGGAAGTTCGGGAAAGGCAACGGGGGATCACCTCCATTTGACTATCAAAAAAGGAAAGGAATACGTCAATCCAGTCCTGTTCATTCAAATGATAGCCAAGCTCAGGACCAAAGAACATGTACTTACTTATTTGTCAAACCAATAATTGAAGCATTATGAAGAATCAAAACGGATTACCGATGAAGGACTTGGAGATTTTTGGCGTGGTCAAAAATGGAAAATTTACAATACCTGAAAAGGAAGTCAATGTATTGAAAAATGGGGGTATGACTGATGTCGTGGAGTTGCGGGATTTAAGGGGGAAAGATTTACTAATTGATAAATTACCGGCAAGACTTTCTATTGTTAGAGGCGAAGATGGGAATCCTGCTCTACGGATAGATCCAGTCTATAAAGAGCCAAAGTTCCATCCAGATTTGAGTGAATTGGAACAGAACCAACTTATCAGAAAGGAATTGGCCAATATCAAGAAAAGCTATTTGGATAAAGATGGAAATATCCAATCTGAAATCATCGAGTATGACGAGCGCACCAATCAGTTTCTTTCTTATAATCCCAGAGAGATCAAAGCCCCTCAATCTGTCAATGGATTGGAGCTAAATCCTGAGCAAAAGAAGAAATACAAAGAGGGAGAAACCGTGCAATTGGCAGATGGAACAGAGTTGCAGCTTTCACCATCTTCACCTAAGGGTATCCGATCCAATAAATCAGGATTGGTACTTTCAGTGTTAGTAGATGGGGGGATATCTTATCTTTTGATCACAGGCATCAACAAAATGATAGGAAAGGAAAGTCAGGAGGAAAAGGCCTACAGTGAAGGGTATCTTCAGGCTATCAAAGAAGTTCAGAAACAGGTTGAACGCAGGATTTCGAGAAATCCAAAAGATTGGGATGCGGTGAGAGATTTGAACAATGTCAAGGAGGAATATTCCAAAATTTCGGCAGATACCTCTCTTCCGAAGTCAGTCAGACAAGATTTTGATATCCAAAAAATCAAGGGTCTGAACAGCATAGATACCGAAGATGGAAGAAATCCAAGAAGAGCCACCGAACAACCAGATAATGATTTTGACCGGGAAATTTGATATGCTGACCTATAAGGGGGTTGAAAAAGACATCCAGCACCTTTTTGGCAAGTTTGCCTCCCAGGATCGAGACGGAAGAATAACCTTCGACTTTTTCGATCTAAATGGAAAGCAAGTGGACTGTGAGATCTTGAGCTTACATCGGCTTAAACAGGCTTCCTTTGGGATATCTGTTCTTAACATGTCAGGAAATACTAGGTCCGTTTTTGTCTCGGATTCCTATGCTTCCCTGATCTATTTCGCCAATCAGTTCAAATCAAGGATATCATTTGAAGAGGCAGGTTTTTTGGTGGTTGGGGCCCAGTTTGATCAAGAGTTATTGGATCGGGCATTTCTGGAAATCCCCAAAAAGGCTAAAGTCAATACTGTATTCAGTACCTCGATTTTGGGCAGGATAATGGATTGCAAAATTCAGGACCTTATCCATGACCGGGATTGTAGGTATAGGTTGTCCAAAGATTTGGTTCAGGTTAAGAGCCAAAAAACGAATAAGGAATCTACGGAATCACTATTCAGTTTCTCTCTTCGAACCTACTGTATTTCTCAAGGGATTGTACAAACAGTTCGCACATTCAAGCCGAAACAGAGGGGGGTAGAATCGTTTTATCATCTGAATCAGCTCAATTGGAATGAGCTCAATTAAAATGGTTTAGCTATATTCATTTGCTTGTCAGTCAATTTGATTTATGGAAAACAATAATCTCGAACTCCTTAAAAAGAATCTGAAATACCTGGGCTTTGGGACTTCTTTGAGTGCCGCTTTGGAAGCCAAAATTTCTGAGAGGCTAGACCAATTCAAAATAGGAGTTTCGGCTGAGTTTGATGCTTTCCAAAAAGAAGGTAGCATAAGAAAAGACAAGGTGAATTATGAGTTGAATTTTTCAAAATCGCCTGCTTCTAATATTTACTTTCTTGACTATTTAAGAGTTTGCCTGAACGATCAAATACAAAATGCTTTTCCTTTTGGGAAAGGAAATGACGTAACGGCCAAAGAGGCCTATAATCTGCTCAGAGGGGCTTGTATCCATAAAAAAGCCATTCTAAATAGGCAAATGGATGCCACGGTATTGGCTCCTGGTGAAGTCGGTCAGGTGAAGGAAGGTTCCGGAGAAAAGATTGAATCCATCTGGATCAAGCTGGATTTTGAAAAGCTGAATGAGCAAGGGAATTACTCCTATAAAAAGTTCTATCAGGATCATGGATTCCACCTGGAAACTGAATTGAAAAAGTATCCTATCAAAGAACTCGACAGTCAGCAGGAAAAGGAAACCCTTATTTCAAGTATAGGAAGAGGAAATGCTGCAAAAGCTACTCTGGAAAATGGGCAGTCCGTAGTCATCGAGGCTGATCCGGAAGCGAAGAAAATCAGGTTTTATGACACAGCTTTTAAAGAATTGTTCGTTTCACCTATACCAAATCAAGAAATCGATCGGTGAGAGGAGAGCCACCGTACCGTTTTAATCATTTGATTCTGTCTCCAATGTTTTAAACTGAATTTTCAAACTAAACCAATTGATACCATGAGAAAACTGAATTATCTAGTACTGATTGCTATGGCTATTTTTTCTTTTAGCTGTTCTTCTGAGGATGAGACTCCAAGGCTTGTTGAAAAATCGGTGACCGTAAAAGTAGAAATGCAAGGCAATTACACGGACTATTTGGTGACCTTTTCGGTACACAGTATGCTAAGAGGGACTTCCACTTTTGTCGCTCCTGTTTTGGACCAGCCAGCCCAGCTTGACTGGACTCAGGTGATCGAACAAGGCAATACTTACACGATTTCCTTTAGACCCGATGCTCCAACCATTTCTGCTACTTCCTCGGCACCTATTCGCAGTCTAGGTTTTGTGTTTAATGCAATTCCTTTAGGAGGACAAGCGAATGATTCTTTCCAGCCGCTTTCGGCAAAAGTTAGTGTTTTGGCAGATGGGGAAGTTTATCGCCAATACGATTATAAGGCAGCTCCTTTTGGGCAAACATCGGTTCCGCTGGCAGAGGAGATTACATTTCAATAGGTCTAAAGGGGATTTCATATCGAAAAAATTTGCCTTTCTTTATACCAGAAACAACCTTAATTTTAAAAATTGACTTAAGTTGACAATATTGAGCAGGTGATCGAACCGATCCTGAAATTAGAACCAATTAAAATTGTTGAGTAAAATCATCTTATGATTACCTACTAAAAACAACGGATTCTTGTTCCGGCATCCATTTAAATCTATTCTTTTGATCAAACAGACGTTTGTTCAAAAAAAAGTTTCTTGACCAATTCTTTAATGCAGGATTTCCTGCCTTCTGGAAAATAATATATTGAAGATTATAAGAGAAATTCGACACCAATTCAAGGATATGATAAACTTTTAAAATGGGAACTGTTTTCAATTTGTGAATTACATGTTAGCTGTCATTCCTACTAGGTGTTTTTTAACAGAATCTTAAAAGCTAAAACTCTTGAGTTGATAAAAATGAGAAAAAAACCACTTATTAATCTATTAGGTTTAAAAAGTTTAGGGATAATATTTTCTACAACTTTGATCTTAAATTTATTCTCATGTAAAGAAAAGGATGGGAATTCTTCGGATGAGATAACAAATGATGGAGAAATAACTTGGGATCCGATTAAGGTTTTTGCAAACCTTGAATTGAATGTGCCTTTAAAGGCGCTTTCTCTTGAAGGATTTTTAGAGCAGAAGGAATTTAAGTTACAAGACAATCACACAAAAATTTTTGTTAAAGGGCGATCTGAGGAGGAATATGGTAGTCTTTTAGGGCGACAATTTGACCGGATTCTAATCAAAACTCTTAACGATTCAGTAGAAATGATTCAAATGGAAATTCAAGGAGGTTCTAGCGATTTTAGACCATACGGGTTTTTGACAAAATTTGATATTGATCAGATTGAAACAATTTTTTTAGATAAGTACGGAGAACCAAAAAATATAGAAAAATTAGGTTTCAACACACCTGATTCGAGACAAATAAAATGGGATTTTCCATCTCATGAAGTTCTTTTGGAGATAGTTTTGATTAGCATAGGCTCTTTCCCAAATTCAAAAATTCTTGAAGATTATAGAAAATTTAAAAATGAATATTTTTCAGCGGAAAATTCCGTAGAAGCAATTATAGAATTTGAAGGTGAAGCCAGAAAAAAATTTGGATATAATAACTTTGATTATATTGATGAGACAGATAATTTCCATAGTTTAAAAATAATTTTTAAATCTAAATTTTTAAGTAACAAATCGGATCAAATTGAAAAAGAAAAGGCCTCAGAAAAGGCAGTTAAAGATTCAATTCTTCTTGAACGAGAAAAAGGGAAATTAAAGTGAATTCTTAATTTAAATCCACACGGTTTTCTTTAAATATGAGGCTTTGGCGATTTTGTTGATACTCTTAAGACAATTTACAGTCTGGGCTTAGAACTAATGCAATCCTTTGGGGAAACTAGTATAGGTAGTCTTTCCAGCCTTGCTGCAGTCAGTTTTTTAGCTATTAAGGTTGTTCGTCGGTATTTTAATTATGAAGCTCCTCTTCCTAGACCAACTTCGCTTCTATTTGCTGAAGAGATTACATTTCAATAAGTCAAGAGGAAATTTCATGTCGGGAACATTTGCCTATTTTTAAACCAGAAACTTAACACTCCATGAGTATCAAAAAAGTAGTAGAAAACGCCTTGAACCTACTGGATAAGGCGGATGATGGCATCGTCCTCATGAATATGTACAATGAAGTGGTATACCCGGCAGACGCAGCCTTTAAAGGTCAAGTGGTGTATCCTTACAATGCAAAATCTTTCGTTGAGGAATCATTTAGGCAAAACGGGATCGATTTGAAGGATAAGGAGCTCAGATTAATGCTTCTAAAACTTCTCCTCTCCTTTGAGCAAATGGAAGCCAACAAGGTCAGAAAAGGAAAATTGAATGAGCTCTTGAAGGAAGCTGAGTTCAAGGATTTCGGCAAACTAATGTGATTTTCCACTATTGAACTGAGTGGGCAATTTCTCTTAAGATGATCTTCAAGAATTCAAGTGAGAGACTTCTAATGATTGTTTTACCCGCTTATTTACAGCATGAATTAATGCCCTATTCCGGTTTTATCCAATTGTATGCACAAAGGTTGGATGGCCTTTCAGTTTCAAAAAATTGGGACTTTAAGCAGAATTTCCGAAAAAAATGGGTTTCCTACGGTGGACTTCCTCTTATAATTAATTTGCGACTGAATAAGATGGTAAATAGACAAATTCATATCAGACTCAATGGTCTTAAATTAGCTTTAAAAGAAATTGAAGACGCATTCCGTGAACTGAAAAAAGATGCTTTTTTGGAGATGGGTTTTGAATATGATACACCTATTCCTGAAACACCAGAGAATAGGGAACTTCATAAAAAGGTCGACTTAATCAGGAGGAAGCGAGAGGATATATTATATTACCGTATTTTTTGTTTCACACAAGTTGCGTTCTCCCTAAAGGATTATTTGAAAAAAATTTATCCTCTAAAGAAAGAGGAAGTTGAAAGTTTTTTTTCAGACCAAATTGATGGTGCGATTCCAAAGAAGGACATAGCTAATGATTTAAAACATAATCCAAAAAACGATATGAAATTTGGGTTTGTTGCAAAGAGCAAGGAAACCGAAATCGTCAATCGATCAAAAATCACAACTATCAAATATGATTTTAACTGGAATTATCGGGGTTTGGATACAGTAGATCACTGTAAAACTCTATTCCAACAAATTCATCAATTTGTCAGAGATGAAATAGATCAATTGCCCAAAGAACCTACTTAACATCCTAAATATCATTGTTTCATTCTATTCTCCATCGGTTATTTTCAAAGTGCCCTATTCCGGTTTTATCCAATTGTATGCACAAAGGTCGGATAGCCTTTCAGTTTCAAAAAATTGGGGCTTTCAGCAGAATTTCCGAAAAAAGGGGTTTCCTACGGACTGCCTCCCAGTTTTTAAATTCTAATTTTTCTTCTCCTTCTCTGCCCTCCTAAATGACCTGCATAAATTTTATCTAAAACCAAAATATCATGGCATTTTCAAAAAAGTACATCGGTAAAGGAAAGCAAGTCGAAAATAGGAACATTGTAGAAGTAAGCCTCAACCTGGCTGAACTCCAAAATCATAGCTTCGAATACGAAGGAGAAACCTACGTGAAGTTCAATGTTGCTAAGCTCAAAGAACCTGATCAGTACGGCAAAACCCACACCGTCTATGTCTCCGCCAAGGAGTCTGATTCAGAAGAATCCTAAAAAAAGCCCTTCGGGGCTTTTTTTATGGTCATAACCGAAACTAACTTCAAAAATTCAGTAGAGGAGATTGAAAAAACTTTTTGCCTAGATTTATTTTGGTCGTTTGTTTATGGTACCCCAAATAGATATTAAGTTAAATTTTAAGGAAATACTTAAAGTAATCCGTTTGGTCTGCCATTGTAATTCAGGTGAGAATTTGTTGATCTAATCAGAAACCAAAGTCCAATCTATGTCAATTCGGAATTCGCTTCATTTGATTTAGCTTGTAATCACTTAAATACAGTTTCTATGCCTGTTAATGATTTTCTCAGACCAAAATTAAAAAATTATGTCATAGATGAGGGTTACCTAGCTTTTGCCTCTATGGTTTCGGATTTGATTTTTAATCTGGTGAAAAAAGAGTTCACCAAGCGTTATCCAACTTTAGGGCTGGAAGGTATACACACTGGTCAGTTTCGTTTTTTCGCATCCTTTAAAACACCCGATTTAAGCATTTACGATCCGGTGGAGTTTCATCTGAATCTTTACCCTTGTGAATCGAGGGAAATCGAGCCCAAGGAAATCTTTCTTTTTCTAGAAGAAATTTTTCAGAAAAAGATCTTTGGTAAGGAAATCATCTCTAACAAATGGATTGAATTTGACGGTTTTTCTTCTTCTGGGTTTTTATTCAGTTCAACGGTAAGACCTTTTGGAGGTATTCGCTATTGTATTGTCCCATCTATTTCAAAGCAGTCCATCCCGTCTCTTTTTCCTTGGTATCCTGAGATGAAAGTTTATCAAAAGCCAATTGAGGATTTTAGTCCTTACAAAGCGTATTCCCTTGTTTCGGTTAATGGACCAGAGAACGCCCAAGTTTTCGAATGGAAAAAAATCTTGTCCTATGCATTTTTGGTTTGGTTTGAAAATGAAACAAGAGATGTTTACAACTCTTTCAATAGAGGGTATGAAAATCTTTCTTATAGCTATAGACCTTTTAGGTCAGCTGTTGTTGTTTTGATCTATCTGAAAATGCATCTATTAATTTATTCCCCTGATCTTTATGAGGAAGATACTATTTTTTTAATTACTTTCCTTTGTGGTTTGACTTTTTCTCAGCGTAAGCAAAAAGAATATGATCGGTCAGGTGATCCTTCACCGTTTACCTCTTTCCGTCAGTTTGTTAGTGAATCAAAAATCTTGATTCATCAAAAAACCAACTCCACGAATACATCTTTGTGGTGGATATCTCATCCCTGTGATGAATCAACGAATCTTCTTGAAAGTTGGAATCGGGATTCTGAAAGAGGTTCGGAATTTTTCCAATGGCTAGATCTTCTGACAGAACACTTCTCGGATTCTGAATTGCAAAAATCCCAATTAATTGCTGATGAGTATTTTAAAAAAATATTTTCCCCAATTTGGAGATGACAGGATTATAAAGGAAAGTAGGCTCTATGTCAAAATAAACTCTCTGTTAAAAAATATATGCCTCAATATGGAATTTAACTGAAACTGGTAATCTCTTAAAGTACCAGATTCTGAATAATCTTGAAAAAGGTCCTTCGTACTCTAATTTTTTCACCCATAAATCTTTTTCAGAATATAAAATTAGTCGAAAAGCCTCAGTTGACCTGGGTATTTATCGGCTCTAGCTTCTTACCTAATCTATTTTTTATTTGTGATAAGGATTAAGTGTCGCTAGACTTTTCTCCAAAGTTTGCAGCTCCAAATTCAATTCAACCCTTTTATTAAACTGTTTTTCCTTGGATATGCTGGCTTTGATTTTGTTGATTTTGGTCTCCAATTCCTGAATCTCTTTTTTTCGGATTACCAGCTGATCGATGCTTGCTGAGATTTCTTCCTTTTCTCCTGCGACAGTTAGGCAAAGCTTTCGGAATACCTCATCCAGACTTATTTTCAATTCGATAGGAAGATCGGTTTGATGGGTTGACCAAGGTGATTCAAAGGTCCAATCAATCACTGCATTGTCTTCATTTGTTGGGTTAGGATGCTTTTTCGAAATCTGCCATTTTCTGAAATCTCCCAAAATCAATTTGAACAAAATCGGGTAAGGTATTGCCCGATCAATGATTCGAATGACTTCTTCTATTCCTTCTTCTTGGCGAAGCTCAACTTCAAAGCACTGAATTTCTTTAACGTAATGAGCAGGAAGGTTGGTGGTTTCCCATGCCAGCTTATGGGTCCATCTGATCCTTTCAATCTTATCGATAAAGAGCCTTTTCTTCTGGGCTGAACAGTAAGGATCAAAGGCATTTTTTGGGATTACTTTGTTGACCAGGGTCGGCTTGGGTAGTTGGCTGTACCAGACCATTTACTTCACGATTAAAAATGAAATCAATGCAAAATCTTCAATGCCCTTGATCTTTTCCACTAATGCGGTGGTTCCGCCTGACTTGAACAGGCTTAGAACATCTTTTTCTTCCTCTGTTTTCAAGACCGTTCCTATCGCCTTCTTAAGTAAAGATGAATAATGATCCATTTCCCGGTATTCATCAGTTTCCACAGAAAGCTGCTCACATAATTTTCGATCAGGAACAGTAAGTCCTTTGGCGATGGCTCTGAAGTCATCCAGATTCTTTTTAGCCTCCAAGTGGCTGTGAACGATCTTACCTTCCTCAGAAATATAGACTATGTAGTAGGGATGAAGCCTATTCAGCTTATCTATATTAACGGTCGTATTGATATTCTTCAATACGAAGATTACTCCAGGAGGTAGATTCAATTTGGCTCCGGCTACTGCATGCAGGCCTTGAGGAATGCTCTTTGGGTCACCATATATTTTTATGTAATTGGCAAGGTCTATTCGGAAATCATTGAGGCCTAAATCTGTGATACTCACGCCTTCTCTTAAATCCTCCAAGTCAATTACCTCCTTTTGAAGTTTCTGAAGCTGGATTTTTCGATACTCCATTTCCTGTTCTTCCACTCTTAGCAAGTTGTCATCGCCGGTACTTGCCATATTGGTAATGGCCATGCGGCTTTCGACTCTTTGCTTGAGATTGATATAAGAATCAAGAGTGATGTCTGGCCAGAAATTGACCATGGTGATAGTTTTGTTCTTTGAACCTATCCGGTCTATTCTCCCGAACCGTTGGACAATTCGGACAGGATTCCAGTGGATATCATAATTGATCATGTAATCGCAATCTTGAAGGTTTTGTCCTTCGGAGATACAATCTGTGGCAATGATCAATTCAATTGAATCCTTGATTTTGGGAAAGATCAGATCCTTGTTTTTTGACATGGGACTGAAGCAAGTCAGCAATGCATTTAAGTCGGTTGGGATTCTTTTCGAAGTACATGACCTTCTTGAGCCGGTGATGATGGCTGTATTGAGTTCAAAGTTTTCCTGTAAGAAATCTTTCAAGTTCTCATACAGGTAGTTAGCTGTGTCTGCAAAGGCCGTGAAAACAAGTATCTTTTTGTTGTTGGAATTAAAAGGATTTTCAATCTTCTCAGAAATTATCTGCTTCAGCTTTTGAAGCTTGGCGTCATTTTTCCCTTTTATCTCAGAGATCTCAAGTAAAAGACCGTCAATAACCGAAAGATCTTCTCCAAGGTCCTCACCCCATTTTCGAGTGTCCATGTCAGCTACGTGTATTTTGACCTTCTTTCCGAAAACTTGCTCTTCATCTCCCCAGGAAGAATCCCAGTCAAATTCTTCATCTCCCCAATTTGCTTCGATACCTGAATAGGTATCTGATTGATCGCCCTTTTCAATAGCGTTCAGTGCTGCCTGAATCTGGCTTCGGATATTTTTAAGAGTAATCCGAAAGGAATCCACTGAGCTTTCTAATCGCTTTAGCAGATTGATTCGCATAAGGACTTTCAAGCTGGTTTCCCGATCTTTTTGCCTCAGTCTTCCGGTTCCAACCTTCTGGTCATAGATTTCTTCGTAGAACGGGATTTTGCTGGGCTTGATGTAATTCATGGGAGAATACACCGATAGGTTCAGCATGACCAAGCTCTCTGCGATTTCTTGGTAGGTAATCGAAGCGTAGTGGCTCAAGGGAACTTGGATAGAGACAGGCTGATTCCGGGATGGGAACTCGCCAATATCTTTTGTATCGTAGTAGGTAGTGATGTGCTTCCTGGACCTTGCGATCGTAAGACTGTCCAATACTTCAAAAAAGTCAAAGTCCAGCATGTCCAATAAGGTCTCTGTGGTTCTGACTGTATGATCCATCCTCGACCAAGTATTGAACGCAGTTTGAGCCCGACGGAAAATTTGTTCTATGCCTCGATTGGTATCCAGCTTCTCATCGATCTTTTCAGGAGAACCTTCATAAGCCAATGCCAACTGATTTTTAAGGTCATTGAACCTGTTGTTGACTGGCGTGGCAGAGAGCATCAAAACTTTGGTTTCAATGCCTTCCTGAACGATTTTACGGAGCAGCCTTTGGTATCGATTTTCCCGGTCCGAGTTGGGATTATTGTTTCTGAAATTGTGTGATTCGTCAATGACGACTAGGCCATAATTCCCCCAGTTAACTCGTTCCAAGTCACGGCCATTGCTAAAGCCTTTATCCCTGCTTAGGTCAGTATGGAAAAGTACATCATAGCGGAACCTGTCCTTTGCCAAAAAATTATCCTTGTCGTTATTTCGATAGGTGTTCCAGTTCGCTTCCAGCTTTTTGGGGCAAAGCACCAGCACATCCTTGTTTCGGAGCTCATAGTATTTGATGATACCCAATGCTGAGAACGTCTTGCCGAGACCAACAGAATCGGCCAGAATACATCCATTGAACTTCTCCAACTTGTTGATGGCGCCAATGACAGCATCGCGTTGGAAGTTGTACATGGTGTTCCAAATCAGCGTCTCCTTAAACCCAATCTGATCATTGGGAAGTGTTTCAGCTGAGATGTCTTCCAGGAAATCATTGAAGATGTTGTATAGCGTAATGAAATAGATAAACTCAGGGCTATTCTCTTTGAAAGCATTTTCAAAGTATTCCTGAACCTGAGCAGTTACATCCTGAAGGCTATCTTGAGTGTTCCACACCTGATTAAACCAGTCCAGGTAGGCTTTGCTTTCAGGCGCGGTTACTTTGTGAATCAGTGTAGGAAAGCCTTGCTTTGGGGTAAAACCTAAGTCGGCAGTGGTGAAGTTGTTGATGTTGGTATAAGCAATTCCATTTCCTTCCTTATCCACCGTATGGATCATTCCATAAAGTGGTTGGTTGACTTGGGAGTTGGATTTGAATTGGACTTTTTCTTTTACCCAAGCTGCACATTCTTTCGCTATAGCTCTCTGAGTGAGTTCATTTTTCAATCGAAGCTCGAAATCACCCCCGCAGAGATCTGCTTCCTTGAAGATATGAGGGATGTAAAACTGCCTGGACTGCTTTTGGAATTTCTCTTCCACAAATGCCGGAGAGGAAAAAATAAACCTCAATTGCTCTATTCCTCGGAGCTCTTTCTTCAATGCCTCAAAAGCATAAATAGAGAAGGAAGAAGCAGCAATTGCCATCTTACTTCCTCGTTTGATCTCTTGCTTCAGATCATCTCCAAGGCGGGTAGATATGTTATCAATTAAATTCATCCTTTGTATTTTTCATTAGGATCTAATTCAGGAATCAAAAAATCACAGTGCATTTCCTTCGCCCAACTTAATGTGTTGAGCCATCTTTCCTTTTTTTGCCAATCTTCGCTGAAATTCCAACCTGCCAAAATCAAAGGTATCGGTGGTTTTTTTTCCAGGAATTCCAGAGTTCTTTCCCCAAAAATTGAGAAGGAGTTGGTGAATTTCATGCCATTTCTTCGGAATTGGACAGATGTATTCTAAATCAGCCATTTCTTCTTTTTAGTTGATTATCTCCAACATCCTTTCATAACTCGCCACCTTGGCAAATTTGACTTCTGCACCGGATATGGCTTTGAAGTGTTCGTCTGCACAGTGGATTTTTAATTGCTCGATTCCTTTCAGTTCCATTTCTGATTCAGAACCTTTGGTTTCGGCCACGAAATAGACATATTTGGTTTGCTCTTTATCAAATACTATTGCCCAGTCCGGACTGAATCTGGCAATTGGTGTGGTGATATAGAAGCTCTGAGGAAGCTTGGCGTATAGCGTGACTGCCGTGCTCAATTCCAGGTTTTTGGCAAATTCAGCCTCGGTCTTGGAATCTGAGATCAGGAAGTCATAGATGTGCTTTTTAAGCTGTTCTGACTGTCTTAGGGCCTGCTTATCATTGGTAAAGACCGTGGCTGCATCATATCTCTCGTCTGTCTTATGGTACACAATATTATGAATGATCAAGCTTGCCTTGACTTCATTGATCAGGGAACTGCACTTCATAATAAACTCTTCCGGGTTTTTCCTGAACATCACAAACTTGTGGGGTTCGATAGATTTCAGGATTTCCACAATGGTTCTCCGGGTCAGATTGGTCTGCTGAACCAGTTCTCCAACCAGGTCATAAGTAGCATTGGTGTAGATATCCTCGCGGATTTTTCCATGGGTTCTATTCGTGTCAGAGAATGCGGAATTGGATTCTACATCTGACTTTTCTCCACCTTTGAATTCACCTGTCTTCACCTCATAAATCCGATCTGAAATATACAGGTCTTTATTGATTCGGATTTTGGAATCTCGGATCAGTTTCTCAGAGTCGAACTGAACCTCGTAGATGCTCTTGATATTGATTTTATTCCAAAGTGCCCGGAACTCTTCCCGATAAAAATTCTTGTTGACCCCGACCGTAACCATTCCACGATCATTCTCAGGCTTCATTACTTCGCTACTGTACACTGACTTCAGCAATTTGACAATATCCTCCTTGAATGGGATCAATTCTTCGGGAACAGGAATCTGATTCGCTTCGATTTTCTCTCGGCCTATGCTGGTAATCGAGTCGTTTTCATCCAGAATATCTGCTTTGTAAAGGAGCCGATTGATCTTTCTGGCTTGATCATCATTGATTCTCACTTGAAGGCCTTTGCCATCTGTAATGAGTTTTCCGATCAGGAATCGCTCGTCCGCTTTTACCGGTCTATCTTTGAGGGTAGCCGCAATTTCATCCTGAAGGCCTTTTGCGAATTTCTCATAGGCTTCAGAAGCGACCACCGTCAACTTATTGAGCTCGTGGACTTCATCGCCAACTGTTTCAAAATCTTGACGGATTCCATGGTCATTGACACAAAGGCGCATACCACGACCTACTTCCTGTCTTCTCCTGACCGTAGAATCGGATTGCTTTAGAGCGCAAATCTGAAATACGTTAGGATTGTCCCAGCCTTCTTTCAAAGCGGAGTGGGAAAAGATAAATCGCGTAGGTTCATCAAAGCTCAACAAGCGCTCCTTATCCTTCATGATCAAATCATAGGCGGATATATCATCCGATTCGTCTGAACCTCTCTTGACAGTGGGATCGACCATTTTCTTCTTTTTGTCGATCGAAAAGTATCCATTGTGAACCTTGCTGGCATCATCGCGATTGAGGTAGTCCAGGTAATCGGTAGGCATATAGGCCTTCAATTTTCCCGGATCGGTATCGTGCAGGTAGGTATTGTATTCCTCATTGAAAAGGTCAAGAAATTCACTGCGCTGAAGGTTGTATTCCTCCTCGAAAATCCTGGCATATTCACCCAGCTCCTCATTCCCATCTTTGTCATAGACACGGTATTTGTCCACCGAGTCGATGAAGAACAGCGAAAGAACCTTAATTCCTTTTTTGAAAAGGAGTTTTTCCTTTTGAAAGTGAGACTGAATGGTTTCCCGGATCTGAATTCTCCGGAAGGTCTTTTCATCCAAATCTCCCACAGCTTCACCCGCCTGGATAACCATCCCATTGACAGTGATCTGATTGCGATATCCGTCGATTTCGGTCAGAATCCAGTTTTTGTATTGTGGCATTCCATCAGATAGATCAAAGAAATTAGCTCCTTTGTCGAGTGCTTGTCTTTTGCGCTTGACTTGTCCGCCTGCAGATCGGACTTCCCATTCCACCACTGCCCGAGGTGGTTTGGTAGTGCTAAGCTGAATCTGCTCGAGGTATAAGTAGCCGGTCGTTCCTGTTGAACCCTTTATATTGATTCCCTTAACCTGGATTTTCTTGACCAGTTTCTGATTGTATGCATCGAGGGCATCCAATCTATAGATCTTATTGTATTCAGTTTTGTGAGTAGCAGAATAGCGAAGGGTGAACAAAGGATTGAAATCCTGCATGCTGTCCATGGTTTTTTCCCCTTCGACAGACTGCGGTTCGTCAATGATCAGAATAGGGTTGGTTTGGGAGATAATCTCAATGGGTTTCCTACTACCAAACTGATCCAACTCCATATAGATTCTTCGAGAGTCAGTACCTCTTGCATTGAATGCTTGGGTATTGATAATCATCACCGAGATCCGTGAATCTGAGGCGAAGTTTTCGATATCCTGAGGTCGGGAGGAATTGTAAATGAAAGGCGCTATTCGGTGCCCATACAGCTCCTGAAAGTGATCCTGAGTGACTTGGAATGTTTTATAGACCCCTTCCCGGATGGCGATAGAAGGAACAATCACTATGAATTTACTCCAGCCATAGTGCTTATTGAGCTCATACATCGTTCGGATATAGGTATAGGTTTTACCTGTACCCGTTTCCATTTCGATGGTCAGGTTGTAGCCAAGATTGCTTTTCGGCTTCTGAAGTTGCGGGCTCTCCATCAGATTTTCTCTTCGCTGGATTTCCTGAATATTGGCCAGGACGACATCAGGGCCGATTTGTATGGTAGGATTTCGGTAGCCAATGTCCTCCATTAGGTCATTTTCAAATTCAATGCCTTTGGTACCCAAGGCAGCTTCTTTAGCTTTTCGGATCAGCTCTTTGCTTCGCTCCAGAGTGAAGGTGTTGGATTTCAGGGGCTGGCCTTGAAATACATCAATCACCGATTTGACGGCCTGTAACTGGAAAAATTGTTCTTTGAATTGAAGTTTCACGATACAAAAGGATTAGTCGGTAGATTGATTGTATTTCAATGTTTTCAAATTCCAAGTGAGCGCCTTTCTTTCAAAAAGGTTGTCTAGAAATTCAAACTGCTCACCTTCTACTTTTGAAGTTATTCCCATGTAGAATGTGGCTCTTGATAGGCCTACATATAGGTTCTTCATGACCATTTCAGGGGATTGGCCTCTTTCAGTCAGGTTCTGAAGGTTGTGAAAAAACACGGCTTCAAATTCAAGGCCTTTGATGTATTCAATAGGGAAAACTCTAACCACATTTTTACTGTCTAAAACTTTTCCATCCTTGGATGCACGAACCTGAATCCCGTGATCTGCCAATTCATCGGTGTCATTTAGCTTATCGGTGAATTTGTCAATTTCATGATCCTCATCTGCAAGGAAGATTGCAATAGAAGGAATGGTATTGCTACCATATGCGAAGTATATCTCTTGAATCCGTTGCGCGATCCATGTGATTTTCTGATCCTCTTGATCACTCTTAAACCAAAGAGGCTTGGGTTCAAGCGGATCACGTTCTGTGAAGCTTTTGTATTGAACCGATCTCCCTGTGGCTTTTTGGTAAATCGAACTGGCCACTTCCAAAAGAGTTGGGCTTTGTCGGTAGGAAATTTTTAATGGCATGACATAGAAGAAATCGATAAATCTTTCAAGTTCGTCCCAGGAACGAATACCTCGTTGGGTAAGTCGCTGCATGATATCTCCAGAGAAGGTAACAGATGAAATCTCCACATGGCCCAAACTGTGAATTGCCAAGAGATCAATCAAATGAAAATCTGTGGCTTCATCTACCCCAATAACCGGGAGGGACACTTGGCGGAAAGCTTGAAAATATGAGTGATTTATTTCTTTTGATTTGGGTTGAGAAACTTTGTGGCTGAGCTTGATGAATGAATTGATAAAATAAATTAGGAAAGCCTGCTCGTCAGGATGAATCCGCTTTTTGCTTCCCTCGTCTTCAACCAAATAATGAAGTAAGTCAAAATTCCATGGATGGACTTTGGAGTCAAGCTCTGCTTTTCTAAATGATTTGTAAGCCCGGGGAATTTCCACCACCATATTGGCGGCTAATCCACGAACTGAAAGGGCGAAATACTTAGAAAAGTATGCCAACTGACCGATTCTGTCGAACTCCTCAAAGGATTCAAAATCCTCGTAAGGCTTTATGATAGCTGCAAATTCTCTAAATTTTTTACTGATAGATATAGAAAAGTCATAGCTCGAAAGCGCTGTATTTTTTATTAAAACCTTGAATTTGCCATATAAAAAAGTTTCCAAGTCAGAGGAATTATCCTCCAAGTCTTCGTCTTCAAGCTCTTCTTCGGTTTCGTCCGTAGAGTTCGTGTTACGTTTCCACTCCTCTGCAAAGGCAAAAGTTTTTGTCTTAAACTCCGGATTCGATTGAAGAAGTTTGAGGAGACGTGCCGCAGATTTATTCAGAATCTCAGAGAATTCACCCGTGAGCTCCTTTACCTCTTTTTCATAGGTTTCTTGAAGGTTAAAAAAGAGTCGAATTAAGTCTTCAGGTGAGTATTCTTTATTGTCCTTTTTGATGTAGTTCTGAATGGAAAGGGCTATGTTTTTCCATTTGAATCGACTTACATCAATAGAAGAAACACGGTTTAATCTATTGACTATTTGTCCTGAAAAATGTGTTCTGAAAGCTGTAACAATTTGGTTCAAGGCCTCTGCGTCATGCGGAAGTAGTTCTTTATCGCGGTCTTTTCTTAGAATAAGGAAAGGGTTCTGAGTTTCAGGATTGACCAGGCGATATTGCCTCATCAAAACATCCAGATGATCCTTCCAAATAAGGACTTTGGAATCATCGACCAACAATCCCTCTTCACTCATGCTGTTTTTGAGGAAGAGTTTCAGCAATTCGTTTGGCGTAAAAAAGGCCCAATTATTCTCCCTGCCAAATAGCGCTTCAATTCGGGCTGGGCTTGTGTTTTGGAGATAACCCTCTTCCTCTTTTCCGGTGCCTGAAATACCCAACATAGCTTGTCGATCTGTCAGGAATTTGATTCGCTGAATGAGAGAAGTGGTTTTTCCTGTGCCCGGACCTCCATCTATTGCCATGGTTCCGGAAAACACATTGGATCGTTTGATCAACTCTTGCCAAGGATCAAGAATCGGTTGATGTCTGAGCTGAGCACTAACCCGGATAAACTGTTGGGCTTCTCTTACCAGTTCTTCCTGCCTTTTTTTTGTTTTTTCGAGTCTTTGTGTGATCAGAAGTAGTTCTTCTAAATCATCCTCCTTTAGCCTTTTCTGGTCCTGCTCAATGGATTGGATTTCTTCTTCAAGTTTTGAAATCCCGTCCAGAATGATTGATAAAGAATTGAATTTGAATGACCTGTCTTCTTGCAGGTTGAATACCAAATCGGAAGCTTCTGAATGGTGTGGGTTGGGAGAATAATGGGTGAAGTTAAAAATCTCAATTTCCTTTTCCCCCAATGGAGTCGGAACCAAATGCTTGCCGGAAAAATTGCGAATCAGAACTTCAGCCAACTTGGAGTTTTTATAAACCACATCTCCATCCCCGGACAAGGTGGTTTGACCCCCTGAAATTGGAGCAGTTGTAAATCCCGTGATATCGGTTTGCCTATGAGTTCCTCCCAAATTTTCCTTTGGGGTGATCCATATTTTTTTGTTTTCACCGAAATAGTACACATTAGACAGTGCTACAGCCAGGTTTTTATCCGGCCGTGTGAGCTGCTTCGTTTCCAGCTTTCGATGGTGCTTAATAATTTGGGCTATTTGCTCAATTTCTGGGTCTATTGGATTCATAAATCAAACTGGATTATAATCTTATCACATTCATCTCCGGCTCTGGACTGAATTTTTTGACGTTTTTGTGTTTGAAATTTCATTTACATCAATTCTAAAATTCTCTTACTACTTTCACTGGTATAATACCGTTTTCCGGGATGGGTACCTTCTTCATGTTCTTTTTGCACCCAGGCGTAATGGATCAATTGATCTAAGTATCGTTCTCTGTTCTTGGTTTGATTGCTAAATCCCATCAGTTCAAATGGCTCTGAACGCTTTTTCCTTTCCAATAGTAGGGCAAGCATCTCTTTTACCCGATCGTGAACCTCATCGTGGATGATCGAAGCCCCATCCCGAGCTCCGTTACCAAAGGTGATCAGATATTCTAATGTGTTGAATAAGTGTATTTTAGCTTCGTTACCGGCTGTGTTACTTACCAAGCTTTTTTCAGGAAGTGTGACCAAGGCGTATGTTTGTTCATCTGTCTCGAATGTGGGGGCAGGAGAATCGTCTTGCTTCTCGGTCTTATTAATTCTTAGAAAATTTTCACCAATACCTCGATCTCTTTCATTTGAAAAAGAGTGCTTTTGATTCGAACTTTTAAATTCCTGATTGGATAGGTCAAGATCGGCAGTTGACTTGTAGCTGGTGTGTTTAAATCCTCGAGGTAGTGTATTTAAAGAAACTTGAACTGGTGTACTAAACCTCGAAGGTGGTGCACTAAGCGGGTGAACTGGTGTACTAAGGAAAGGAGGTGGTGCACTAAGAACAGTTCTTTCAATAGTTCTTAAAGAAAACTTGTGAAGATCAGTATGAACAATCCTTTGTTTCAAAGAATAAGAATAACCACTAACCTGAACCGTAGAAAAAGAGAAAACCTGCCAGGATGCGCTAAACTGACGGGAAGTGAGGGAGGTATTGCTAACTGAAAATTCAAAACTTCCCCGACCTACAGCAATAGTTGTTGCCAGATTTTGAAAGTATCGACCGGAAAGTAGATTCATCTGAGTTTTCAGTTTTTGATTTTAATCTATTGACTGTTGAATTTTTTCGCCGTTAAATAGGCTTGTTCAGGATGGTTGATCATTTCTGGATAGAGGTATTCTAACTCTCCTGATTTGATCATTTCACTCAAATACTTCTTCTTGATGTAGTCTTCGCGTTTACCTAATAACTGGGCGATATGAATGGCTTTGACCGACCCCTGTTGACATATTTTTCTGATAATATCTTTTACTTTCTCTGTATTATGTTCCCTTTGGTTTAAGAGATCAATTTGTTTTTGAAGGTCTTCTTCAATAGGAGGTGGTGTACTTAAATCTTGAACTGGTGTACTTAAATCTTGAACTGGTGTACTTAAATCCTGAACTGGTGTACTTAAATCCTTTACTGAAGAAGGAGCATCTATTACTTCTGTCAAGGCTGGTTCATGGTTTTTGGATTTCAGAAGCTTGCCTGCAACATAATAGGTCGCTTTTCCTTTTCCCTTAGGCTCCAAAAGATCGAAGCTCTTGAGTTGTCTCAATTCATAACTCGCTTTGCTTACCTCCATATTGGACATCTGCCTATGGGTATGATTGTCGATTGCGCCCACTTCTCTGACAAAAATGAGTGCCTGTTTTTGGCTATCAGAAAGATTGAACTCCTCAAACTGAACAAGCCATTTGAGGTCTCTTTCATCCAAAAAGTGATGAAGTAAAAGTCTGGTTACAAATTCGTTACTTTCTCTGTCTGATTCAAAGGTGGGTGGAGCCAAATGAGCTCGGTCCATCAATTTCCGCATTGCGCGAATACCGGACCCCTTCGTTTCAGCAAGGTTAGTTTCGTGAAAAACAGTAGCAATAAACGGGTTACGGGCTTCGCTTCCAGGCTCTCCCAACCTGTCTTCTGCCTTCAAAGAATAGCCAGGATTCCTGATTTCAATCCGATTGTCATACCTGATAACTTGTATCGGTCTATGCTCACGATAGGATCGGTGCATGATGGCATTTACTATCGCTTCTCGTAAGGCTTTGGTAGGTAACCCGATGGAGTTAGCCTGAAGGCTATCATCAGAAAGCAAAAACCCTTTCGGTAAATCGGCATTTATGGCATCAATCAACCGGAAAAGAAGCGTGAGTAATGGGCCTCGCATATCAATCGTAGTAAAGCGATTGTCTGGGTCTTCTACCCATTGATTTCCGGGGACTCTAATGTAATCCACTCGAATCATAGGAAAGTTGGAACGAAGAGCCTTGGAAGTTCCAAAAAGCACAAGCCCTGCTAAATTCAGCTCGTTTTTATTCTGTTTGTTCAGACATCCTAATGATTCGAGAAGTTCTTGATCATCATAGCTGAGTTCTTCTGCAGTAGGATTGACTTTTTCTCGGAGGCTTCGGTAGCGCTTTAAGGCATGTTCGTCGACATCATTAAGGGAGGTGCCTGGAACTGGGGTAGTGTCGTAACTTTTAAAATCAGTGTAGAAAATTCTCAAATCATCCTCTGTACACTTTTGGTCAGTGGGTCCTACTCTACGATATGCTCCATGAGGCAGTCCTTCATTCTTAAAAAAAAGTGGCTTTTGATTAGCAGGAAGTTCATCAACTTTGATTTTGACCACCGTGTTTCCATATACGGTCTCCACACTGACTTTTGGTCGGATCGGAATATTGAACATGGAACTGCATTGGGTAACAAAGTCTCGTTGAGATTTGTCAGGATCATCAATGTTTACCGATTTGTATTGGGGAAACAAGGTGGTTTTGTCTTCCGCAATACCCAAAATAATATAACCACCCCCTAAGCCTGGTTCATTTGCAAAGGCGCAGACAGTTTCCATAACGGAGTGAGAGCTTTCTTTACCTCCTTTGGCTTCAATCCAATCACATTCGTCCTGCTGATTGAGTAAGTCGAATAAGTCTTTAGCACTATATTCCTCCATAAATATTAAATCACCTTCATCTCCGTTTCCGGACTGAGTTGTTTGAGTAGTTGTTTGACATTCTCCTTGGCGGTATCGCTGCGGAAGGAGGCATCCCGGAACACGATGCGAAGTGGCTTATCAGAGGAGATTTCCTTGGCAAAGGCCTCATCAATGCCTGAGTCGAAGCAGGCCATGAGAGAGTTTCCGGCCACTTGGAAGACCTTCTTTCCAGAGATGTATTTCTGCTCGATCTTCAGGGAAAGTGGGAGACCCCAGTCCAGCATTACCTGTGCAAGTAGGTCATCTGCAGTCCGTTCAGGCTTGATATGATCTGCAAATAGGTCGAGTGTACCTTGCTCCATATCCTGAGGGCGATAGTACACATCCTGCATATTGCTTGAATCCAGACGATAGACCCGGAAGCCATAATCGATATCCGCTCCTGTTTCTTCCTTGACCTTCTTTGCAGCTCGTCTGATTCGTTCTTTGGCTATATCACAGATGGAAAGATATCCGTCCTTATACGCCTGAGATTTTTCGCCAACATTTTCAGGAATTTGAACCAAAAGAAATTTTCTTTTCCCGTTATCATGGGCATTAACCTCAAATAAAGAGTGTGCAAATGTTCCAGAACCTGAAAAGAAATCAAGAACCAAATCGTCTTCTGATGTAGATAAAATAATGGCTCTCTTGATAAGTTCAATTGGTTTAGTGTAGGTGAAATAATTGTGGTCAAATAATTTAAGAAATTCTAATGTAGCGGATTGCGTGCTTCCAACTTCTGAGTAATCCAAAATTGACCTTTGGACTACCCTTTTTGCCTCGGTCAAAAATTGTTTTTTTCGCGGAGACTTACTTTTTCCATCTGAACCCCAATAGAGCAAATTTTCTTTCAAATGCTCGGCATGTGTTTCTTTTGAATAAGCCCAAACAGCAGTTTCTTTCGGCCAAATTTCTTCCCCGGTTGTTGGATTAATTATTGGATAATAAAGATTTGGCCTCTCGTCTTTGTTTTTATTGCATGTATATGCTGCCGAATTCCATGGTCCCCTCGGGTCATTGTCAGGGTTAGTATAATAGGAATTCTGTTTTTCATTTCTTTCTAATCTGTTTGGATACCAGAGATCTTTATTCTTAGCTAAAACAACCAAATATTCGTGGTCACTACTAAACCATTGAGAATCATTTGCAGGTGAAACTCGTTTTTTCCAGACCAACTTTGAAATAAAATTTATTTCTCCAAAAATCTCTTTACAGATTTTTTCTAAACTATCTACCTCATTATCATCTATAGAAATAAAAATTACTCCATCTTCTTTCAATAGGTTTCTTGCCAATTTCAGCCGTGGATACATCATGCTAAGCCAATCTGAATGATATCTACCGGCTGTTTCTGGATTAGCAACTAAGCGATGATTATATTCGTCTTTCTGACCACTTTCCAGAAGTTCTTCTTGTTCAACCTTGGTGAAATTGTCTTTGTAGACAAAGTCCTTACCCGTGTTATAGGGAGGATCGATATAGATCATTTTGATCTTGCCCAAGTAGGATTCCTGGAGTAGTTTGAGGACTTCCAGGTTGTCTCCTTCGATGTATAGGTTCTCGGTAGTATCGAAGTCCACAGAGTCCTCGCGTACCGGGCGGAGGGTTTTGGTGGTGGGTAGGTTGGCGGTGACGATGGCTTCCTTTTTCCCTGGCCATTCCAAGCGGTAGCGTTCCTTGGTTCCCTCGACTACCTGATGACTGAGTTCCTGTCGAAGCAGGTCGAAGTCGATGGACTTGCCCTGAGGGCCTTCGGTGACACAGTTGGGGAAAAGAGCGGCGAGTTTTTCGATATTTTGGTTGACCAGATCGGGACTTTGAAGGTCGAGTTTGTCAGACATGGCAGGTTATAGTTAGACAGAAAAGTCGTTTGGAAATGGAATATATAGAAAACCAAGCAGGCAGAAAAAGCCGTTTGTCCGAAAATTAGAGAATTCGTTGGGGTTGAGTTATAAAAATGGTTATCATTAACTCAGTGTTCGTTTTTGACAATTGAGTTTTTTATGCCAAAGGATCAGGATATCCATTTTGATAAGGTTTTGGAGCTTGCCCTGAAGGATAAGCTGATGCTATGGGCTGGGGCGGGCTTGTCAAGGGAGGCTGGTTATCCCACAGGGGGAGAATTAGCTGAAAAACTTTTTGTCAGGCTTTCTGAGGAAGAGAAAGTCTTTGTTCCAAAGGATTTATTAAGGGTTTCAGATTATCTGGTAGATCGGGGTAAGAACGGAAGGGCTGAATTGATATCCATGCTCAAGGAAATTTTCAAGATTGAGCCAATCCATTCTGAATCCCATGAGATGATTAAAAAGATGGCGTTTTTTAGGACCATTATCACCACTAATTATGATGAATTATTTGAGGATTATATCCCAGGTATTGAAGTCATAAAAACCACAAAGGACCTCTCAAGAGCTAAATCTAACTCGCGTAAACTCATTAAAATTCATGGAGATTTGAATTCACCCAAACAACTGGTGCTATCTGAGGCTGATTATGCAAGGCTTTATCAGCGAGACAATAGAGATCCCTTTTGGAATAAAGTTAATGTTGAGCTTAGTGAGAAAGGTGTACTGTTTATCGGATATGGATTTAATGACCTCAATGTTAGAGGACTATTTGACTATTTGAATAAGAAATTAAGAAGGCATACCCCCGAAAAATTCTTGGTCGCACCAAATCTTTCAATATCTGATAGAGCTAAAATTGAATCCTACGGGATTAGCTATTTTGATTCAACAGGCAAAGAATTTCTTGATAAACTTTATCAAAGTTGGAAGAGCAAGGGTTACAAGTTCTTTGGAAAGCCAGAGGTTTCTACAGATGTCTTGTTCCATTCTTTGAAAGAGGAAGGGCTTCCTATTAACATTTCCCAAAAGGCAGAAGGTGGCAGGTTGATTCAGTTTAATCCCGGATCTGATAAAGTTTGGAATTACACTTTTACTTCAGATAATAAAGATCTTGAGAAAAGTCTACTTGATTGGAATAGAGGATTGGGCCCAGACCATTTAATTATTCCAAAGGATTTAATTGGAGTCGCAGATCTTAAGATTGGCGATTTTGTGGTTGGTGATAAAACGACATTACCTGAATTCAAAATTGTAAGAACTGGAAAAGAATATCATAAAGTAAGAGTAGTTTTTGAAGAATCAGGTGTTGAATTAGAAGATCTTGAGGTAAGACTATTTAGATATGGAGATCAAGGTGTGCGGTTGGTTCTAAAAGATCAAGTGGCATCATTTGAGATAACTATACCTAAGTACGGCACGAAAGGATTTTCCTATAATGGGACCTTTACCCCCAATGAACCTTGTGATTCAGTTTCCGGTATTTTAAAATGGCATGAGGCAATATATGCGTTAGGAAATGGAGAGCCATACAGGATTTTTTCTAAAGAACTTCCAAAAGGATTTCGAGATGCAAATGGTAGTAAGTCTAAAAATTTGGAGGGACTTGAAAGAAACAAGCTCATTTTTCAGGTCTTAAGAAAAATTGAGAAGAAATTTTCAGTCAGGTTTTCAGGACTCAAGAATGAGGATGTTTTCAATAAAAACACAACTGATCAACTGCAGCGATTTTTAGACCTTTTCACGAGTAATAAAGTAAATTGGGATATTTCAAATGGATTCCCTGTCAAGAGCGTAACGGGTAAAACTGAAGAGGAATTAATCCCATTAATCGAAGGTGTTAAAGAGGAAGGGTACTTGATAATTGATCACGATTCATCCAGTTATCAATTTTTAGGTCAAGACCTTTTATTAGGCAAAAGGCAGGTCTTTATAGCTAATCCTTATCTCGAAAAATCGGAATCTGATCCAGAAACCATGCTTTTGAAGTCGAAGAAAAATGAATGCTTTGAATTTTATGAAGCTTTTGGGTTGCCCAAGATGAAGGTTAAAAGCGAAAAAGTGAAGTAGTCATTTTTTGTTGAGTATTATCTATGATGTTGACTACCACGGGGCCACAATTTTTTCTTTTTAGTTCAATCCGACAAATACCTCTTCCCATTTATCTGTAAGCCTAGGACTCAGAAAGGCCTTGCGGTAAACATTGCCTTTAGCACACCCAAAAAGGGGCAAGCCGGGCTAGGAGATTATCATTAATAATGGCGGAAAGGTAGCTTTTTCACTTCTGAAGCGCCCAATAGACTACGGCATAAACACCGTCTGCCCGCGTCCCTTCATTTATTCCGTTTCCAATTGGTCTTGATCGCTCAAAAGCTGGGATTAGCACCATAATTAATTTCTAACTCCTAACTCACGTTATCATGATCACGTCCCAAACTCTTCCCGTAGTCGCAGAAATCCAACTGGTTTACAAGCCTAATCTCGACCTCCTGAATGCTCCAAAAGTGAGCAGTTCACGATGTGCTTACCAAATTTTCAAGGAGGTTTGGGCTACGGATACGATTCAGTTTTATGAGTCCTTTAAAATCATCCTCCTCAATAGCGGGAATAGAGTTCTCGGTGTAGTTGAGATTTCCCGAGGAGGAATTTCCGGCACTGTGGTAGATCCAAAGTTGGTTTTTGCTGCCGCTTTAAAATCGAATTCTACTTCTATAATTTTAGGTCACAATCATCCGAGTGGTAGTCTCCGGCCTAGTGCACAAGATGAAAAATTAACTCGGAGGCTGGTGGAAGTTGGGAAATTGCTTGACCTTCCGATACTGGATCATATTATCGTTACCAGCGAAGGGTATTACTCTTTCGCAGATGAAGGGAATCTATAGGTTCCCTTTTTTTACTCTATCGTAGCCTATTTTGTTCTTGCCCGTTGTCATCGGGAATTTTTCTTGCTCTTCAGGAACCGGATAGGGCTTAACTTTTTTTGAGGTCTTTGGCGAAGGATTTTCCGGTTTAGTTTCTTTTTTTATCATGACATGGTTTTTACAGCTGATCAACCTATTGGAAGATAGGGATTTCCGAACAAGAAAGGTTCAGCAAAAGAAAAAAGTAATTGCTTAAATACGTTTTTATATAAAAAGGTAAATGAGTCTTTACTTCTTCCTGATAGGTTAATTTAGATTGAAACCGATTTTTGGGGCTTCCCTACGGTCAGGCTATTCGCTTCAATTTATCTTTCTGAAAGAGAAAGAATTTACGCTTCTATCCTTAAGCCAATTCCCCGTTTCGCCCACTTCCCGAGTTTGATCCTTCAGCACCATTTTGCAAATGACAGCTTCCGTCTCTTCACTCTGAAATAGGGCTTTCACTCCCCACGGGCAAAGTTCCCCTACACTTTACCATTTCCCAAGTCCCGGCAAGCCTGGGACTCGGAAAGGCCGTTTCGGGGAACACTGCCCCTAGCCTCCTTTACGGGGGCAAGCCTATTTCGATTTTCCTTCCTCTCCTTGGGGGATTTTCAGTCTGTTTCGGGCGGTATCCGCTCCATTCCATTTTTTCCTGCCCAATTCTTCGGTATGTGAGGACATGACACGCCAATGCAAAGGTTGAGTGCGAACCTGCACTAGTCAAAAGTTCGCTTCGCCCTGAGCAAAAAACAGGGTCTCCTACGGACTGCCTCCCAGTTTTTTCGCCCAGCCTTTTGCCTTATGCAGAACCGCCCTCTATGGGTTGCATGTCGGTCAGAACCTCAATACCAGTGGATTAAAAAAAATGTCACTTCGCGCCTACATATCGCCCTTCACTTCCCAAAATCTGACCCCAATGAGCGGGGAAAATCTTGGGTTAGGTGTCGGGTCGAACTTCCTAATATCCTTGGATATCATGGGGTTTCAGGGTATCTGCTCTCAGGTACGTGGGATCAGTGAACTGCATTTTTTGACACACCTTAAAACATCACTACTATGAAAGCTTGGGAAAATTTTAATGAGTTGGCAGAATCCGTTACAAAGGAAATCATTGCTGGAATCGAAAATGAAAACCTTACCTGGGAGCAGGTCTGGAGTCCTCAGAATGCCCCAAAAAATTATGCTTCAGACCGGCCTTATTTGGGCTTCAATGCACTTTGGCTTGCCTGGGTTACCATCCACAAGAAGTTTTCAAAACCTTACTTTTTGACCTTCAATCAGGCTAAACAGCTTGGCGGAAATGTCAAGAAAGATGAAAGAGGTTCAAAGGTTGTATTTTGGAAAATCTCCAAGTTTGTGAAAGGACAAACCACCACCGAGGATGGACAGGACCAAGATATCTTTGGAAGAAAATTCACTCCGTTTATCTGGACCGTTTTCAATATCGATCTGATTGAAGGAATTGATTTTTCTTTCAATGATGCGGAAGTGAAAGTTTTTTCTCCGATTGAGGCTTGCGAGTCTATTATTTTAGGTTTCCATACCTGCCCGGCTATCCTTCACGAGGGAAATGATGCTTACTACAGCCCATCTAGGGATTTAATTAACATGCCTGCAAAGGAATCCTTCAAGGGAGACGAGCAATATTATTCCGTTCTTTTTCATGAGATGATTCACTCTACCGGCCACGGTAGCAGATTAAGAAGATTTTCTGAAAGACCCACTTTGGTAGGCTTTGGTTCGGTGGAATATTCCAAAGAGGAATTGATTGCCGAAATGGGAGCCAGTTATTTGAATGCTTTTGCAGGGATCAAAGATGCCAATTTCAAAAACTCTTTGGCATACCTGAAAGGATGGTTGAAGCCACTCCAAGACGATCCAAAAATGCTGATCTATGCAGCCCAAAAGGCCCACCAAGCAGCCAACTATATTCTAGGCATTGAACAAGAGGGGGAGGAATAGTCCCCCTTTTTTTGCTTGTTTTTCCTTTGACTTTTCATCTAAAAAATTAACCACCTCCGGTGGTACTTCTGAATAATAGAGAATTTCTTAAAGGAAGTTTATCGCTCCACTAAATCAAAAAGATCATGAATAATGGAGCAAAAAGAGGGAAAAACCCAGTTCGCAAAAGACCCACTCTAAATCAAGCCAGACAGTATTTCTTGACTCACAGATTTATCAAAGAGGAAGGAGAGATTTTCTTTTTCTTTCATCGATCAACTTGTTGGCGAACGCAATCCGGTGATAAAATTCGAGATTGGAAAATAACTGCCAATAAATGGATGGAGAATCTGGAAAATTGACACGTGGTTGAAGTCAATCAGAATTCTCTTTATTCCAGCCCTTTATAGCTTTTTCATAGGAAAAAGAATTCTGCTCTTGCAACTCTAGATCCGACTGTTTAAAATGTTGACATGGAAATGTCAAGAAAATTAACGCTAGAAGAAGAGAAGCTCCGGGGAGAGTTAGTGATCTTGGAAGAGCGGATTCGGATGAAGATACGGAGGATTTGCGCCACTAATCTGAAGTTGCCCTATGAGCGACTGGCAGCTGGGAGGCACTTAAAGGAATTGTGTTTGTCAGCGATTTCGTACCTGGACAGGGGAGATGACATCAAGCTACAGGACTGTCTGAGATCGTTGAGGGAAAGAGGGATAAATATTTGAGACTTTCCGTGATTAAAAATTCTCCTTCTAGGATTTATCTAGATTTACCTATCGAGTTTATCTAAAATGTCCCGGATAAGACGCTCTTTATCCAGTTCCTTTTCTCTTTTTGCCCGCAAGCTGAATAGGTAAATGATCCAAATCCCCCAAGCAACTGCAAAAAGTGGGAATGGGTTATCGGCTCCTAATGCTCCGATCATGGCGATAAAGCTTATAAAAATAGTTCCTAAAAATTTTATTGTAGGCCACATAATTTGATTCTTTGATGCTCAACTTATTATTCTACGGATTTGAATCATAGCCGTTGAATAAAATTGTTTAAATACGTAATAGAGTAAAAAAAAAATAAAGCCTGAGTCAAAAATCTCAGGCTTTGTCCAATCCAAATATTTTTATCAGCCGACAATTAGTCTTGATTTACATCTTCAAATTCTGCATCTCCAACTGCGGCGCAAAGGGCTGCTCGTAGTAGCGCTTGCCTGTGGCTTTGTAAAGCGAGTTGGCCAAGGCTGCAAAAACAGGAGGGAAGAAAGGTTCGCCCAGTCCGGTTGGCTCTTCCTTGCTGTCCACAAAGTGCACCTCGATGGATTTGGGAGTCTCTTTCTGACGGATCATTCGGTACTTGTCAAAATTGGTCTTGTTTGGTACCCCATTCTCAAAAGCCAATTCACCGAAAAACGCATTTCCGATTCCGTCCACGATTGCTCCTTCTCCCATGTTGATGGCAGCATCCGGATTGATCACGATGCCGCAGTCAACAGCTGCATAGACTTTTTCTACCATCGGTTTATTGTCCTTGATCACGGTATCGACCACTTCGGCCACATAGGAATTGTGGCAGAAATAGGCTGAAACCCCGCGATGAACTCCGGATGCAGGCGTATTCCAGTTGGATTTGTCACGAACAAGTTCCAAAACCCCGGCATAACGCTTGGCATCGTAATCATTTCGCTCGCCTACAGGATTGGTTTCCGCTCTTTTCAAGAGTTCCAACCGGAATTCGATCGGATCTTTACCCATCACTTCTGCCAACTCGTCCAAGAAACTTTGCTCCGCAGCTGCGATAAAATTGGATCGAGGTGCGCGGAATGCCCCGACCGTGATGTTGGAAGGAATATCCCAGCTTTCTGCCAAGTAATTGTCCAAAGCTCCTGCAGGAAACCGATTGGCATGCAAGGGTGATTCCGGGATGCCTCCTGCCTTTACATGAAGGGCGAGGAGGTTATTGTTTTCATCCAAGGCCGCCCGATAAGTTGCTGAGTAAGCAGGTCGGTACACACCGGCAGACATGTCATCTTCCCGGGTGTAAACCATTTTTACTGGTGCCTGGATTTTTTGTGAAATCAAGGCTGCCTCCGTCATGTGGTGACTGTAGGCTCTTCTGCCAAATCCACCTCCCATACGGGCTAGATTGATTTGAATGTTTTCTTTTGGAATGCCCAAGGCCTGCACTAAAGTGCCCATGATGGATTCCGGTGCTTGAGTTGGTCCATAGATTACTGCTTTATCTCCCTTGACATCTGCAAAGCAGTTCATCGGTTCCATGGTGTTGTGAGCCAAAAATGGAGCAGAATAGGTTTTCTCGATCACCTTAGCTGCTTTTTTGAAAGCACCCTCCGGGTCACCATCTTTACGGACTACATTACCGGGTTTAGTGATGTATTCCTTCATTCGGTCTTTGTGTGAGGAGGTATTTTCTAGACCTGCTGGCACAATGACTTTTGAATTAGGTCGGCCACCAAATCCGCCTACTTCAAAACTGGATTCAGGTGCATTTTCCCACTCCACAGCCAGTGATTTCTTTGCCTGCATCACTTCCCAAGTGGAATTGCCCACAATGGCAACGATCTCCGGGAAGGTAGTGGTGTCGAAAAAGTTTCTCCCATAATCATCTTTGAAAAGACTGATAGAAAAAACGTCCTGAATTCCAGACATTCCGCTGACTGAGGTTTTGTCAAAAGACTTCAATTTCATTCCAAAAGCAGGCGGGTGTACGATGGCCGCGTACTTCATCCCATTTACCTTGTGATCAATAGAAAAAAGTGGCTTTCCAGTTACGATTTTGCTTGCCTCTACATTTTTTTTCGAACTACCGATGATCTTAAAATCTTTCAGTTCTTTTAATTGGACTTCTTCAGGCACTTCCATTGTGGCAGCGAGAGAGGCCATCTCGCCATAATGTGCTTTTTTTTCGCTGGCTTTATGCTCTAAAATTCCGGCTGCGGTAGTGATTTCTGAAGCGGAAACCTTCCAGGTTTGTGCTGCAGCAGCAATGAGCATCGCTCTTGCTGTACCACCAGCGGTACGCAAAGGTTTCCAAGCAGACCGAACGCTATTGCTCCCTCCTGTAAATTGTCTCTCAAATCGCTCAGGATAAAAGTCTGCCTGCTCCACAAATACGTTTTTCCAATCCACATCCAACTCATCGGCAAGAATCATGGGAAGAGAGGTTTTGACGTTTTGCCCAAACTCAGGGTTTGGATTGAAAAGTGTCACCGCACCATTTTCCCCAATTTTGATGTAGCTATTCAGTTCAAACCATTCTTTGGGTAATCCCAAAGCTTCCTCGGCGGTGGGTTTACAACCTGCCAGCCAACTAAAGCTCAGCATCATTCCTCCTCCAGCCAAAGCTGACACTTTTAAAAATGATCTTCGATCAAGTTTGGTGTTTACAGTTGTCATGTTTTTCTGGGTTTAGAGTTTCTGTGAGGCTGTTTTGATGGCAGCTTTGATTCGGGTATAGGTTCCACATCGGCAGATATTGCCATTCATGGCATTGTCGATATCGGTATCCGATGGATTTGGATTAGCCGCCAAAAGTGCTGCGGCAGACATGATTTGTCCTGCCTGGCAATAGCCGCATTGCGGTACATCGTGCTCTAGCCAGGCTTGCTGTACCGGATGATCTCCTTTTTCTGAGAGACCCTCGATGGTGGTAATCGATGCTCCTTCGCCTGCCGAAACCGGCAATTGGCAGGATCTAACGGCGTTACCGTCTAAGTGTATGGTACAAGCACCACACTGAGCGATTCCGCAGCCAAACTTGGTGCCTACCAAATCCAAGTGGTCCCGCAAAACCCAAAGCATCGGAGTGCTGGGATCTACGTCAACCTGCTTGGAAGTTCCGTTGATGTTGAGATTGAAAATGGCCATAGGTTGTGAATTTAGATGTTGAAGTTAGGGATTTCGGAAGGTTTTACCCTTACGGAAATCAAACAGATGTATTTATAAATCAATCGGATCTGGGAAAACTATCACAGATCAAAACATAGGTTCACCCTTCCAATTGCTTCGCAAAAGGCTGATCGTAAAACCGCTTGCCAGTGGCCTGGTACAAGGCATTGGCTAAAGCGGCAAAAACCGGAGGATATCCGGGCTCACCCAAGCCTGTGGGATCGACTTGACTTTCCACAAAATGGGTTTCGATTTCCTTCGGAGCTTCTTTCATCCGAATCATGCGATACTTGTCAAAATTGTTCTTGTCCGGCACACCTTGGTTGAATTTCAATTCCCCAAACATCGCCGTGCCGATTCCGTCCACTACCGAACCCTCGCAGAGGTTCTTTGCCGAGTCGGGATTGATCAGCAATCCACAATCCACGGCACTGAAGACTTTTTCGACCTGAACCAGTCCGTTTTCCATTTTCAAATCCAGGACTTGGGCAGCGTAACTGTTGTGGCAAAAATAGGCCGAAACACCTCTGGAAACTCCTGCTTGGGGTTGTCCCCAATTGGATTTGACTTTGAGTAATTCCAGCACTCCGATAAATCGATCCGGATTGTAATCGTTGTTTTCTCCCACTGGATTTTCCTTCGCTTTTCGCAATAGCTCGAGCCTGAATTCGATCGGGTCTTTTCCCGCAGCTTCGGCCACTTCGTCTAGAAAGGACTGTTCTGCCGCAGCGATAAAGTTGGATCGTGGCGCTCGGAATGACCCGACGGTAATATTTGAAGGAATCGTCCAATCTTCAGCCCAGTAATTTTCTACTGCTCCTGCCGGAAAGCGATCTGGATAGAGTGGGGGCTCTACCAATCCTCCTGCATTTACATGAAATCCGATCAAGTTGTTGTCCTTGTCCAAGGCAGCCCGATAGGTCGCCTGATACATGGGGCGATAGATTCCGCCTGTCATGTCATCCTCCCGGGAGTAGATCAGTTTGATCGGGGCATTGACTTTTTGGGAAATGACCGCTGCCTCGATCAGCCAGTGTGAATAGGAACGGCGTCCGTAACCACCGCCCAGTCGGGTCATTTCGATCTGAATATTTTCCATGGGAATTCCGAGACGTGAAGAAAGCGCCTGTTCGGTGAGTTCGGGCTTCTGAAGCGGTCCGGCACAAGCTGCTTTTCCTTCCTGGACATGCGCAAAAAAGTTCATCGGCTCCATGCAGTTGTGTGCCAAAAAAGGTCCCCGATACGTTTGCTCGATGACTTTGGCCGCTTTGGCGAAAGCCGCTTCCGGATTTCCGTCCTTGCGGACAGTTTTAGCTTTTTTGGCTGCTTCACCCATTTTTGCCATTTGATCCTCCCAGCTTTCCAAGCCTCCGGGAATGGTTCGGTTTTCTTTTCTTCCGTTCCAATCCCGCTTTTCTTCATAGGTGGAAAATTCCTCCCATTCGACCTTTACGGCTTTTTTGGCATTCATCACTTCCCAGGTCGACTTGCCGACTACTGCGACTAAATCCGTGAAACTGGTGGTGTCAAAAAAGGTGCGTTCGTAGTCGTCTTGATGGGATTTGATCTGGAAAATATCGGTGATCCCGGGGAGGTTTCGGGCTGCGGAGTCGTCAAAGGACTTTAGCCGCATGCCGTGAGCAGGTGGATGGATGATCATGGCGATCAGCATCCCCTCTTTTTTGTAATCGATCCCGAAAAGCGGCTTTCCGGTTATGATGTTTTTGGCTTCCACATTTTTGTGGGATTTGCCGATCAGTTTGAATTCAGAAATTTCCTTGAGCGGAACTTCCTCGGGTATGGGCAAGGTGGCTGCCAGCGAAGCCATCTCTCCAAAGTGAGCCTTTTTTCCGCTTGCTGAATGAATCAAATATCCGGGTTCGGTGGTGACTTCAGCTGCAGGAACTTGCCAAGTCTGAGCAGCTGCATGGATCAGGAGTTGGCGGGCTGTGGCACCGGCGGTTCGGAGTGCTTTCCAACCCATTCGGATGGCCTGACTGCCTCCGATAAACTGACGGGTAAAATTATCCGTGTCCAAGGGGGCTTGCTCCACGACTACCTTAGTCCAGTCGGCGTCAAGTTCCTCCGCCACAATCATCGGCATTGAGGTCTTGACATTTTGCCCACCTTCCGGATTGGGAGACATCAGGGTCACGAGTCCGTTTTCACCGATTTTGATGTAACCGTTCAGTCGAAACCACTCCTTCGGTAATCCCAATTCTTCCAATTCCTTGGGTTTGCATCCACTCAGCCAGTTGAAGCTCAGGAGTAATCCTCCCCCGGCGAGGGCAGAGACTTTGAGAAACGATCGGCGATTGAGCTTATCTACAGATTGGGTCATACAGAATATTCGTTTGGAAATAGGGTCAACTTACACTGCTTTAATTTAGTAAAGGCTGATTTTGTTTGGGTTATATAATTCAAACAGTTTGATCAACGGTTTATTCCAAATGATTTTTCAGAGAATCAATTGCTTTATTTTCTTGAGAGAAACCTGTAAAAACCAAGCAGAATAAAAAGGATAGGAGAAGACCGGTTTTCATTTTTAACTGGTTATTGATCGACTAATGCCGACTCGGGAGTTCGGACACCAAGGAACTTAAAACTTTCGATTTCTGCCCTGATTTCTTTCAACTCTGAATCGGTGAATTTCACGTTCAGCGCCCCGATGTTTTCATCCAAATGCTGTGGACTGATAGTTCCAGGAATGGGAACGATAAAGGATTTTTGCGCCAAGAGCCAAGCCAAGGAGAATTGGGCCATGGTTATTCCTTTCTTTTGAGACCAATTTCTGACTGTTCTCAAAAACGGCATGTTTTGCCCAAAGCCCTCAGCGGAGAAGAACTCAAGTTGAGAGCGACGGTCCAATCTGTCAAAGCGGCTGTACTCATTAAAACGGCCTGCAAGAAATGATCTATGCGTGGGGCCCCAGCATACGAATCCGACTCCCAGTTCTTCGCAGGTGTCAAGAATTTGGTTTTCTACCACACGTTCGGCCATATTATATTCCGACTGAAGCGCAGCAACAGGCAATACTGAATGAGCTTTTCGCAGTGTGTTGGGTGAAACTTCTGATAATCCCCAATGCTTGACTTTACCAGCAGCAATCAAATCTTTTACAGCTCCTGCAACCTCTTCAATCGGAACATTCGGATCCAAGCGGTGCAGGTAATACAAGTCAATGGCTTCTACCCTAAGTCTTTTGAGCGAACCTTCTACGACCTTTATTATGGATTCTGGACGGCTATTGCGGCCCATGCGCTGATTGTTTTGAATCTCAAAACCGAATTTGGAAGCAATGGTAATCTTGCCTTTGAAAGGTTCAAGCGCTTCCCCAACTAATTCCTCACTTCCATAAGGGCCATACACTTCCGCTGTATCAAAGAACGTAATGCCTTTTTCTACTGCTCTTCGGAGATGGGCGATCATTTCATCTTTGGGAGGAGTGGGATTGTAGGTTCCAGAAACCATGCTCATACAACCCAAACCGATGCCGGTTACTTCAATGGGCCCCAATTTTCGTGTCGGTAAACTGGAAGGTAGATCGGTTTCCCCCAATAATTCGGCAGCCGTTTTTTCATTGGAGCCAAATACCTTTCCTGACGTCATTGCCAGTCCGGCTCCTGCCAAAGCTACATTTTTGAAAAAATCCCTTCTGTTGATTTCGCTATTCTTTTTCATTGATTTCTCTTTTTAAGAGTTGTTCTAGTTAGGCATCAGATCCTCTTAAAATCCCTTTCGGGTTTGGAGTCGAGTTCGGTTTTCGAATGCTTTTTCCAACACATCGAACCGAGCTTTTCTAGGATCTGGCTTGCTGGTCACTTCCCCATCGAGGCTTATGTCAAGAATTTCCGCTTTTTGGATGTCGTATTGAGGCCATCCCGGTAGATTGTTTCCATTTGGATTTCCTGTTTTGGCAAAATTGACCCAATAGGAATTCATCAGGTTTGCTAATTCTTTTTCTGATGCCGTTGCTTCTCCCTGAGCTCCCCATCTTGCATGAAGTGTGTTGAAAACAAATGAAAGCTCAGATCCATGACCTGCTCCGTATGGAGATCGTTCTCTTCCCGCTGTTGGGACATAGCCGAATTGCCAAACGTAAACTGGTTGATTTGCTCCGACAAAGGTTCTTGCGGTCATCCGAGCTGGTTCGCCCCAACCCCAATCCGTGGTAAACTTGGTCAGGACTTCATTGAATTCTTTGTCGCCATTTGGGTCATAAGCAGCTTTAGCCTCATCTTCCAATTGACCGAACTGGGAAAAAAGCTCTTCTTTGGATTTACTTGCATTGATAAATCCGCCACCGATTTCAGCGCTGGAGCTACCGATCATCAGCGGAACTTTAGCCTGTCTGTTTGCTTTGTAGGCAGTCTCTGCAGTTTCCACCACCAGTTTGCCATCGAGGATTGGACCTGAATAGATTCTGGCTCCGGTGCTGTCATTTTCTTGGCCTCCGTCGATGATTTGCTCTACGGATAAGCCTCGAAGCTTGGCAAGCGAAGATGCATCAGTTCCTCCGATTCCGTGTCTTTTGGCAAAATTGATCCCGATGGTCTCTCCTGAAATTGGGTACAGCTCATCAGAATTATCTTCTCTGATAGGTCTTGCCGTCAATACACCGTCACGCCCACCGCCGGAGTGGCTGATGGCTTTTTGAAAAAGGCCTTGAGCAGCCGGTATGGTTAAAAGAGAATGGATGGATACCCCTCCTGAAGAAAATCCAAAGATGGTTACGTTATTCGGGTCACCCCCGAAAGCGGCAATATTTTCCTTGACCCATTTAAGTGCGGCAATCTGATCCATATAGGCGTAACTCCCCTTGAATTCCTCTGGATGTTCTTCGCTCAAGGCAGGAAAGGCAAAATGACCCAGTCGCCCAAGCCTGTAATTGATTGTCGTCAGGATGACTCCTTGTTTGGCAAATGCATCACCTGCTGAACCTGGACCTGCACCGCTACCCCCTGTAAATGCCCCTCCGTGGATCCAAACCATCACGGGCAGTTTAGAATCTTTGGTGGCTGTAGCAGGTGCCCAAACATTAAGAAAAAGGCAATCTTCAGAAGTGACTGTTGTAGAACCTGGCCAAGTTCGCTGGGGGCAATCCGCACAATATTTTGTAGCATCCCGAACTTCCGTCCATGGAGTTACCGGTTGCGGTGGTCTCCATCTGAATTCTCCAACCGGAGGTGCGGCAAAGGGAATTCCCTTAAAACTTGAAACATCACCCTCGGTAAATCCTCGGACCGGTCCGGATTTGGTTTGGATCACAGGGGATTGTCCGTAGCCGGCAAATGCCATGAGAAACAGGAAGGGGAGTATGAGATTTTTTTTCATGTGAGGGGTAGGGTTAAAAGTGATTGTGATTAGATGTCCAGCTTTCTGGAAGCCAGCCATTGAATGATTTTGGAGTCACGATGGTCAAAAAAGGCGCTTCCTCCTTGATCCAAAGTTTGTATTGTTTTCATGTCTTCTTCCTCCAGTACAAAATCAAAGACATTGAAATTTTCTTCAATTCGGTCCTTTCGTGCCGACTTTGGAATGACGATAATTCCTCGTTGAATCAGCCAACGGAGGACAACCTGAGCGATGGATTTATTGTGTTTTTCTCCAATGGAGGCGAGTAGTCCATTGGTGAAAAGATCGTTTTTCCCTTCAGCAAAAGGCCCCCAAGATTCCATCTGGATTCCGTTTTCCTGCAAGAAATGCCGGGCTTCCTCCTGTTGATGAAAGGGGTGAGCTTCAATTTGGTTGACTGCAGGTTTGATTTCATTAAAAACCATCAGGTCCATGATCCGGTCCGGCTGGAAATTACTTACACCGATCGCACGAACTTTCCCTTCCCGATACAGTTCTTCCAATGCTCTCCAAGATCCATGGATATCGCCGTAGGGTTGGTGCAGGAGATAAAGGTCCAAATAGTCCAGTTTCAGTCGGCGGAGGGATTTTTCTAATGCCGCTTTTGTCTTTTCATATCCGGTGTCCTGAATCCAGAGCTTGGTCGTGATGAAGAGTTCTTCTCTGGGTATCCCGGCATTCCGAATTGCGCTTCCCACGGCGGCCTCATTTAGGTAAGAGGCTGCGGTATCTATTAATCGGTATCCGGTTTGGATGGCATCAATTACACATCTCTCGCATTCCTGTAAATCAGAGATTTGAAATACTCCAAACCCCACCTGAGGCATTTTTACCCCGTTATTCAGGGTGATTGTGGGTGAGTTGGAGGTTTTGATTTTCAATTCAGTAGCCATTTTTAATCTTGATTTTATCCAGCCAATTTTTGACTTCTTCCTCTACCTGCATCTCTTTTTCCCCTTCCATGACAAAAAGGACCCCGTCCCGTTCTATCCCTCCCTTGGTGGAATAGCCTTCTAGGATGGTGCTGTTGGGACAGAGTCTCTCTACCGTTTCAAAACTGCTTCCGATTCCATAGCCTGCATTGGTATTGAAAGGGATGACTGTTTTTCCACTCAGACCATACTGATTGAGAAAGCTTTTCATGGGCGGAGGAAGCTGCATGCCCCATGTGGGAAAGCCCACGAATATTATCCCGTAGGATTCCATATCCGGGATCTTGGTTTTCAGCGGAGGCAAATACCCGCTTCCATTTTCCCTGGCTACCTGATCTACAATCGCCTGGTAATTTTCCGGATAGGGAGTTTCAAGCTCTAATTCCACCAAATCTCCACCTACTTCTCGATGAATCATTTCCGCCACTGCCTTTGTGTTTTTGGTTCGGGAAAGGTACACAATGAGGATTTTATCGGATTTCTCCTGAGTTTTTTCCACACTCACCTCTGGCTTGGTTTGGCAGGAACCAAGCAAGGAGGTAAAGAGGAAAATCGACAGAAAGAAAAGCCTCATCTGTTTATTGTTTTCAATTCCCTCCTGGAGTCATTAGTCGGGTAAAGGAAAGGGATCCAAGTTTCCAGCCATCCGCTTTTTTGATGTACACTTCTGTGACTTCAAAAGGGTTGGTAACTTCATTTCCACCCACTTCGGCGATCAATGTGATCCTGTTTAGCAGAATAGCCGTATTGTCGATGATCTGTACCGAGACCTCGTGAATGTCGGCTTTCTTGTACCAAATGCCACCGCTGCGTATGATCTCCACTTCCCGATCTTTTCCCCAGGCACCGCCCATGTGGACGAAGACAGATTTGTCGTCAAAGAGCTCGGCCAACTTGTCTGCATCTTTGTCGGCCATCCATTGCCATTTGTCTTTGGAAAGCTGGATGATCTCCTGCTGTTCAGGAGTGGTTTGAGCAAAGGAGGATTGCGTTCCGATTAGGAAGAGAGCTAGTCCTAGGAGTATCTTTTTCATTGTGTGTTGATTAATGGGTTATGTGATTTCTTTGAAGCCAAAGTGAGTATCTCCACTCACATGGATTGGATTTAGTGCTTCGGTTAGTGGAGACCTGCCCTCCGCATGCAGGCACTAACTTGGGCGAAGGTTTCAGTTTTTACTTTTCAAGCTGATGCGTATCCCGCACACTGCTGAAGGTTAAGGCGAGCATCTTCCAAGCGGCACCTTCTTTTTGGTACACCTCCGTCACGGTAAACTCCGTCACCACATCGCTGCCTCTGACGTTGGCGGTCAAGGTGATTCGGTTCCACACGATGGCTGTATTTCCTACGATCTCGATGGCGGTATCTTTCACTTCAGCTTTTTTGTACCAAATGCTTCCGGTTTCGATGATTTCGAGTTCACGGGCGGTAGTCCAAGTGCCGCTCATGTGAACGAATTTGGCCTGTGGATGAAACAGAGCCGTGAGTTTGGCGATATCTTTATCAGCCATCCACTGCCACTTATCCATGGAAAGTTTTTTGATTTCCTGTTGCTCAGGAGACAGGGAGGTGGACTGGGAAAATGAAGGAAAATAAAAGAATGTAATGACCAGTAAAGTGAATAATAAAGCTTTCATAGCAGTGTTGATTTGCATTGGGATTCGATTTTATTTTTTGAAGTATTCTTCTTCTTTCAAGGGTTCGTGCCAGATGGTTCCACCTTTTCCGGAAGGAGAGGCAGCCATGTAAATCACCTGAGAATCCGGTGTGGCTCCATGCCAATGCTGAACTTCGGGTTGGCATTTGATCACATCTCCTTTTTTTACTGTGATGCGCTCCTTGCCTCGTTCCTGATAATACCCGACACCATCCAGAATAAACAGAATCTGTCCTCCCGGATGCTCGTGCCAGTTGAGTCGGGAGCCGGCTTCAGAGACTACGTAGCCTACTCCAAATTGGAAGGTGCTGTCGGCGTGTGCCAGCTCTCTTAGGTACACTGTGCCCACGTGATTGACATTTGGAGCCTTCGCACCTCTGGTGAAGATTTCATTTTCCTGTGAAAGCCCCGTGAATACGAAGGCATGGATCAAGAGGAAGGTGAAGAGGAATACTTTTTTCATTTTTTTTTAGATTACTTACTCAGGTTTTTTTCAATCAGCCAATCTTCCATCAGCTGAGCAATTTCTAAGTTGTTCAGATCCGAGAAAGGAAAGTGCGTGTTTCCCTTGATGCCGATTTCCGGTAAATGGACTAAGGTCACATCTCCACCATTTTCGTTGACGATTTTCGTCCAACGCTTGGCCATCTGCAAAGCTGCCCTCCATTGCCCCTGGGCAGGATTTTCTACCGGTTCGGTAGGGATATAATCTCCGTAGTAGATGATAATTGGGATTTGGGTCAGCTTTTTAAATTCTGCCATCGGTACTCCCAATGCTCTCAAGGTGCCACCTACATAAGGAATCGGCTCAGGCACGCTTCCTTCGGGAAAGACAAAATTGCTTCCGGGTTCGTAGGCCACGATTCCCTTGATTTTATCCGTTTTGAGCGCAGTAAGCCAACCTTGGCCCCCACTATGGGAGTGAGTGACGAGGATGCCTTCTCCGATTTTTTCAAAAAGTGCTGAAACGGCAGATGTGTTGGCATTAAAATCAATCGGCCCGGTATCGGGAGTGATCTGCCGGAAATACTGATCGAGGGATTCGGGGTCTTTTGGAAATTGTACGCCGGGGTAAAATTCGTTTCCGACTCCCAATCTGAAGATCCCAAACCACAATTGATCATCTGTATTGGCAGGGATAGTCACAGGGACCGTGCTTCGTCCGGCCCGACCTCTTCTCGGCTGGTCGATCAGGTAGACGGAATAATCTTTTTTCAGAAAGATGTTTTGAAATCCATCACGACCGTCGGGAGTAGTTTCCCAGGTTTTGGAAAACTGCCCATAGCCATGCCAAAATACCAAAGGGAGTTTTTTGGCTTTCTCAGGAATCTGATAGAAAACATAGGCGTGGTCTCCGTGTAAGGTTTGTCCTTCGGTGGGTTGATTGCCAGGACTGAATGCGCCATGTTTGATCGGATCAAAAGTGCCTGGACTGGTTTTTACCGTACCGCCTACCGTGAAGCTTCCCTGATCCACGATGACTATTGGCTTTTTCTGAGCAAAGCCGGGGAAATTCAAAGCCAGGGAAATCCCCAAGATTAAGAGAGTGAATTTTGCTTTTTTGGATTGCATTGAAATTCTTGTTTTGCTGGCCTACAAAATTGACTCCCTTTCCACTCACCCCACTTATACAAAGTGCAGGAATCCTTACCAATTCCACTGATTGAGCCGGTGATTTCTAAAAGTGAAGTGTAACTGGTTAATTTTGACCAATAATCAGAAAAAGCCATGGAAGAAGACATCCTAAGATTCGAGACTATCAGTCAATACAATGCCTTCAACAATCAGGAGACCCTACATCCGCTGGTTTCAGTAATTGATTTTTCGAAAGCCAATCCTCGAAGGCTGAGAAAAAACTATTTCGGATTCTATCTGATCATCCTGAAAGATGTGGTCTGTGGAGACATCCGTTATGGGAAAAACATCTACGACTATCAGGAGGGAACTTTGGTGTTTATTGGCCCGGGACAGATTTTTGGTTCCAATGGAGGAGAGGATCTCTATCAGCCCTCAGGTTTTGGGATTGTGTTTCATCCTGATTTGATCAAAGGAACTTCATTGGGTCAGCGGATTTCGGATTATACCTTTTTTGGCTATCAGGTGAGTGAGGCCTTGCATATCTCCGAGCGGGAGCGAGGTTTGGTGTTGGATTGCTATGGCAAGCTTCAGTACGAACTCGGTCACGCGGTTGACAAGCATAGCAAGACGCTTTTGGCGGATAATATCGAATTGCTTCTCAATTACTGCCTTCGATTCTACGATCGGCAGTTTATCACCCGAGACCTGGCCAATCAGGGAATCTTAGAAAGGTTTGAGCGCTTATTAAATGAATTTTTCGCTTCAGAAAAACCCCAGGAAGTGGGCTTGCCTTCAGTGACTTATTGTGCAGGGGAACTGAATCTTTCCCCGCATTATTTTGGAGACTTGATAAAAAAGGAAACCGGAAAAACTGCTTTGGAATACATCCAGCTTAAGCTGATCGATGTGGCCAAGGAAAGAATCCATGATCCAAAACTTTCCTTCAGCGAGATTGCCTATGGCCTTGGCTTCAAATATCCACAGCATTTCACCAGACTATTCAAACAACAGGTAGGCATGTCGCCAAAGGAGTATCGAGAGTCGGTGAATTAGGATTATTTCTTCGAGGTGGTTTGTATAGCTATGTGTTCTCATGACTTGGAGTTGTAAGAGAAATTGACATCACTCACAGATAAAATCAAACAGCCCGAAGACTTCTCCTCGGGCTGTTTGGTTTTTGGGATTTACACAAATAGAACCTTCGGGGTTTTTAGAAATCCCAAAGGTTCATTTAAATAGGGATGAAGTTTAAATGGCAATCTCCTTTTCTCCTGCCTTTTTTACTTGCAAGGCTCTTTTTGTCACTTTCAAATCCCTAAAATACCCGATTGTTCCGATATCGACATAGAGTCCGACGAACCCTTTTTTGGTTTTTCCCAGCATCTTGTCCACGATAAAGGAGGAATACTTCATGTCATTGATAAAAAGCTCTGCCGTTTCGCCATTTACCTCGATCCGCATGGTGATCCATTCGTTGAGTGCAACTGGTGCAGAGCCCTCATAGCGATGAGGAGCGATTTTGCGTAGGGTATCAAACTTATAGTCTGGGTAGGAAAAATATTGGACCGTGTGATTTCGGCGGAGTTGATTGTCTGACCTCCCCACTTTAGGTCTCAGATAGATGCTTTCGAAAGCTGAGTCATCGGGCTGGATACGGAAATACAATCCAATGAATCCGGCAATTCCCGAATAGGGGGCAGGATTTTGTAATTGGCTGTACATTTTGACTTCAATCGTTCCGTTTTCGAAATCCTCCAAACCGAGCAATCGGGCATAATGAGGTTCATCGACCGTTGCCTCCAATCGAGTGGAATCAAAAGGTATGGCATTCAGATCACGTTCAATCTTCAAGGCTTTTTTTCCTTGGAAGGTTACGATCTCGCCGGTGACATTGTGCAGTTCAAACAACTGATTTTTGAGTTTGAGTACCTGAGCCTGAGTGCTCCAAGAGAACAATGCTAGGATAAGGATTAGAGCTTTATTTTTCATGTTGCTAGGGGTTAAGTAGATTCCATCCAATTGATTTTGGATCTATGAGTTGGGTGGAAAGCTTGGTGTGGGGAAGGCTTTTTGATTTAAAGCCTGAAAGTGAAGGAGAACTTTTCCAAAGTTTCAAACTTTGGAAAAGTCTGCTAGGAGAAAGGGTTAAAACAACTTTTCTTGAGGAGGAGTCGCTCCGGCCAAGCGAAGATACACGGTCGTCTGTCCTCTGTGGTGGGTCTGATGCTCAAAGCATTTTTCCAATGCCTTGCCTTTGCTCATTTCAAATTGTCCGAAAAGAGTGGTGCTTTCTGCAATTTGGGCTGGAGTCATGGTTTTGATGCTGTTGATCACAAAATCATAGCCTGCCATCACAAGTTTGGTTACATTTTCTTTGGATTGGTCTGTGGCTTTTTCGGATTCTCCCATGCTAACTGGGCTAGCTACTCCGGTGGCAGCTGATGCAAACCCGTAATTTCCATCTGTCAGGTGAAGCATTTGCTGGGCAAATGAGCGCATCTCGGCGGCTGGCTTGAGCGAATAGCCTTCAGCTGGCATGGCGTCAAGATATTCTTTGGTGTAGGCTTTGGCGCGTTCCCAGTCTTTAATCATGTCCTCGACGGACGATTGTGCCTGTGCGAAGGTGGTCATAGAAATCAGAAATACAAGGATTAAGGAGGTTTTCATCGTATAATTAGGTTTTTATTACGATGGCAAAGTTCAGGTAATCTTTGTGGTCCTACCCTTAATCTATCTTAAGAAAATACTCAGCTATCTCTGAGGTCTTTTCTGATTTTGCTCAAAAATTCGGGAGTGATTCCCAAATAAGAGGCGATTTGAGTATTTGGCAGCCGGTTTTTAAGATGAGGATAATGTTCCAAGAAAGCCAAATATCGTTCCTCAGCAGTTGAGCTGAAATTTTGAAGTACACGATTTTGAAGCTCGATGTACTTGTTTTCAATCATTATTTTAAAGATTCGGTTGAGCTTTGGCTGGGAGGAAAAAAGCTCATAGAGGTCTGACTGGGCAATGCGTAATACCAAGGAAGATTCCAGCGCCTCAATATTCAATTGACTGGGTTTTTGGCTGTAAAAACTGCCGATATCGGCGATCCAGTCACGATCAGCGGCAAACTGTATGTTGTGTTCGTAGCCTTTATCATCTACTCCATACATTCTAAAACAGCCTGAAACCACAAAAAAATATGCGTTACAGACCTTACCCGATATTAAGAGCTTGTGTTTTCTTTTGATTTCCAGCGGAGAGAATTTGCTTGCGATCACCTCCCTTTCTGAATCTGAAAAAGGCATGATACTTTCCAAATAGGAGAAAAGAGCGGGAAAACTCATAGGCTTGGAGACTTTTTTGAAAATTAACTTTTCTATTTTCCCAAGCCAAAATGATTTAGGTTCTTTCTAGAGGACGAAGAAAGAGTTGGGCTGTCTGCCTTTGCCGTTAGGCAGACTCAATTCTTAGGATTTCAATCCTCAACAAAATAGTTTTTCTGACTATTATCCTGAAAATCTCCCTCAGCGAGATCGCTTATGGACTTGGCTTCAAATATCCCCAGCATTTCACCTGCTTATTCAAACTGCAGGTGGGCATGTCGCCCAAGGAGTATCGGGAGTCGGTGAATTAGGATTCTGACTTTTCTTAAGCGGTACCTATTGGTGGAGTCTTTAACCTTGACTAAACTCAAAAAGTATTTTTTTAAACCTTCTTCTTTTCCTGAGTTATCGGTCTATCATTTTTTGAGAAGCTTCGGGATAGCGTTCACCCACGAGCTTGATTTTGGTCAACGCTTGCTCTATAGTGATCAGATCGTCAGAACCCAGTTTTAGTGCAGTGCTTTTTAGATTTTCTTCCAATCGGTGGAGTTTTGTGGTTCCTGGAATTGGCACAATCCAGGGTCTTTGGGCCAAAAGCCAAGCCAAGGCGATTTGAGCTGGAGTGGCTTGATGAGCATCTGACAGAATTTCCAGGTGTTTAACCAAGGCAATATTTGCCTTGCGCGCTTCTTCAGCAAACCGGGGAACTATATTTCTGAAATCATTGGGGTCAAACGAAGTTTTTTCATCCATTTTCCCTGTGAGAAATCCCTTTCCAAGCGGACTGAAAGGAACAAATCCGATCCCCAGTTCTTGTAAAGTGGGCAGGATTTCAGTTTCAGGTTCTCTCCACCACAGGGAGTATTCGCTTTGTAAAGCAGCCACAGGTTGGACGGCGTGAGCTCGGCGGATAGTTTTGACCCCCGCTTCAGATAGTCCAAAATGTTTTACTTTTCCTTCTTCAATCAAGTTCTTCACCGTTCCGGCGACATCTTCGATAGGAACATTTGGATCTACCCGATGTTGGTAGAGTAGGTCGATGGACTCTACATTCAACCGCTTCAAAGATCCTTCAACTACTTGTTTGATATGTTCTGGTCGGCTATTAAGCTGACTCCACTTTTCAGAAGCATCTGGAGTAAAACCAAACTTTGTGGCGATGATCACTTTTCCTTTGAACGGAGCCAAAGCTTCTCCGACCAGTTCCTCATTGACATAAGGCCCGTATACTTCGGCCGTGTCAAAGAAAGTTACACCAAACTCCACCGCCTTTCGGATGAGTGCAATCATTTCAGTTTTATCCGCTGCAGGCCCATAGCCAAAACTCATGCCCATGCACCCAAGTCCCAAAGCAGAAACTTCTAGTCCGTTTGTTCCTAGTTTGCGTTTTTCCATTTTTTGGGTTGATAAAGTATTTGATTACAAAATTCATCTGTTATCCCTAGAATAAATTACCGAAATCAAACAAATGCTTATCGTAATCAAATCTTATTGTTTCCAAGTGAAATTTGTAAGTATTAATCAGTCAACACAGTGAGCCCTCAGGTTGCTAGTTATTTTTGAAAGCATAAGGGGGTGATTTTTTTACTAAGGTTGATTAAACAGCAAAAAGAAAAAGAAAGGCTCCTTCACTCGTACAGTTCGTACGCTTCGTACCTCACGTACCATACGAATTGTTCGAGGATAGAAATTTGGCTAACCGACGGAACATTCAAAATTTGATTGTTTGATTCCGGTAAATACCCAACAGAAGTCTTTAGGTTTTCAGCCCTAAACAACAAAAAGAAAAAAATCTTCCAAGATTCTAGCCTTTAGAATACCTCATAAATCTTAGTTTTGGAAAGAATCCTACAGTATGATTAAAATAAATTCAAATGGATTTAAAATTTTTCTGCCAAAATGAGTCTGTCCCCTTATTTGTCCTCCATGATTAATAATACGCTGAAAATCAATTATTTAAAAGAGTCCTGTTCCCGCTACAAAAAAGGCCTTATACGTTCAGTATAGGGCTTTTTTGTTTTTCGGGGGATATCTTCAGGGCAATTATGGATGTTTATGGCAAACACTGTTTAATATCAAAAAAAAAGAGGAGTTGTGCTCCTCTCTAGTCGTGTCCTTCTCCTTCTGCAAAGTATTTTGCATACCGCTCCAAATCCTCGTCAAGACAAAGTGGAAGATAATTTAAACGGAACCGCCTAAGCTTTTCTTCTCTTTTTTGCCTGATATCATTTAGTTTGAGGTCAATTTTGTCTTGATGAGACTTCCTCAAAAAGTCAATTTTTTGCCTCAGTTTACGTATTTCTCTCCTTTTCAAATTTTGGTCGAATTTCTTTTGTCAGATACTGGGAATATTGAATCCATTCCCAAACGGAGCAAATAGTTTGCTAGCTTCTTTATCTCTTGCAAATTAGGACGACAAAGGATAAAAAAAATACCCACAATTGGGTATTTATGCTTTTTATTATCTGTTTTATGAATTTTATTGCTTTTTCAGAGTTTCCAGGTACCAATCAAAAGAATATTTCCCTCCACCCAAAATTAAAATCCCAAGATAAGCGGTGAAGTAAACTAAGGATAATTCTTTTTCCCCAAAAGGATCATCACCATGGGCATAAAAGGCAGCCACTAGCATGGTGATCATCAAGGGAATTGTAGCCAGCCTGGTTTTAAAACCAATCATAATGAGGATTGCACACAAGAACTCGGAGAAAATAGCCAAGATTAAGCTGATCTCAGGCCCTAGTCCAAATGGATCGGCAAACTCTACTGGGCCTTCGCCCAAAAGCCTTCCAATCTTCGAAATGCCATGTGTCAACATCATTCCGCCAGCTAACAGCCTGACTCCTAATATTCCCAGTTCTCTAAGCTTGTTGTTTTTCATGAATAGGTAGGTTTGATAGGTAAAATTAATTCCAATTTGCAGTAATCATGCGGTCTTTTCCATTAAGGTCAGAATGGATGGTCACTTGGTCATAACCTTGTTTTTCCAAAAGTGATCGGATTTCTTTTCCGGCCCTTTCATAAATTTCAAGATAAAGTCGGCCACCTTTTTTCAGCAAAAATTTTCCTTTTTCTCCAATCACCCGATAAAAAATCAAAGGATCCTCATCAGGTACAAAAAGTGCTAAGTGCGGCTCAAAATCAACCACATTGCGGTGCATTTCGTGTCTATCTTTCTGAGGGACATAAGGCGGATTGGAAGCTAAAATGTCCAATTCTGAAAAGGAGGGTAGTTCGTTAAGGATGTCACATTTCAGGAAGTTTACCCCTGCATGTAGTTTTTTTGCATTTCGTCTCGCCACTTCCAACGCCCCTTCTGAGACATCCAATCCGTACACCACTGAGTCCTTCATTTCCAAATTTAGCGTGATGGGAATGCAACCTGTGCCTGTACCTATATCCAAAATCTTTTTTCCTCTTCCCGGATTCTCCTTGATAATCAGGTGTACCAATTCCTCGGTTTCGTTTCTTGGAATTAGGGTATCGTGCGTGACTTCAAATTCCCGTCCGTAAAAAGGACCGTGTCCAAGGATATATTGGATGGGTCTGCCTGTTTTCAAATGTTCTAAATCAGTAAGTAACGCTTTTGGCAGATCTTTTTCCTCCAAAAAATGCATCATATCCACTCGCCGCATTCCAAGATGATGTTCCAAAAGCCACTCCACCAAAGTCAGTGACTCATTTTCGGGATAAAGTGGAATGAGCTCCTCCGCCATTTTTTGTGAAAGTTCTTGATATGAAATAGGCATTTCCAAAGGTAAACAGACGTAGGCTTTTTTTTGAGAAATCTTCCAAAAAGCCATCCTCCCAGAATTACCCTTACCTTTGCGTGAGAATCAGTTTTCCATGAAGTTACATAACAACACCATCCGCGGAGTTCATACCGCACTGCAAGCCATTTTTGAAGAAGGTCAATATGCTGATAAAGTGATTGAACGGACACTGAAGTCCAACCCAAAGTGGGGGGCTAAAGACCGATCCTTCATTGCGGAGACTACTTATGAAATGGTGAGGTGGTGGAGACTAATCAAGCACCTCAGCCCTTCTTCCAACTACTGGGATCTGTTTGGTACGTATTGGATCATGCAGGGCAATGCCTTACCGGATTGGGAGGAGTTTGAGCGAATTCACCCGGAAAAGATTAAAGGAAAATATGAAGCCATCACCGATCCTGGTCTGCTGGAATCCATTCCTGAATGGCTTCAAAAGTTGGGCTCTAAGGAATTGGGAGAAAAATGGGAGCCTGAAATTCACGCCCTCAACGAGGAAGCGGAAGTAGTGCTTCGTGTTAATACCCTAAAAACTACCCGAGAAAGGTTGAAAAATCGATTGGCCGACGATGGAATCAATACTTACATCGTCAAAGGTTATCCGGATGCATTGATTTTGGAAGAGCGGCAGAATGTGTTTCGCCATCCTGCTTTCAAAGAAGGACTTTTTGAAGTTCAGGATGCCAGTTCTCAATTGGTAGCAGCGGCTTTGGCGGTGGAACCAGGGATGAGAGTCATCGATGCCTGTGCAGGTGCAGGAGGAAAATCACTGCATCTAGCCGCTTTGATGGAAAACAAAGGAAAAGTGATTTCCATGGACGTAGAAGAATGGAAGCTGCAGCAAGCCAAACTCCGTGCAAGAAGAAATGGCGTATCGATCTTTGAACCCAAAGTGATTGAAGGGACCAAAACCATCAAGCGTCTGAAGGAATCCGCAGATCGATTGCTGTTGGATGTGCCTTGTTCTGGTCTTGGCGTACTTCGCCGAAATCCGGATACCAAATGGAAGCTTTCTCTGGAATCCATCGAAAAAGTCCAGCAAACCCAGCAGGAGATTCTCCAAACCTATCCTTCCATGCTGAAAAAAGGTGGACAATTGGTCTATGCGACCTGTAGCATTTTGCCTTCCGAAAATGAGCTTCAAGTCAAAAAATTTCTGGAAAGTGAAGCGGGTAAAGATTTTGAGCTGATCGAAGACAAAAAAGTATTGGCTCAGGAAAGTGGCTTTGACGGTTTTTATATTGCGAGACTTCGAAAGAAATAGAAAATACTCTAAGAACTTACCTAGTGGGCAAAAGCCCATTTTCAAATTCCATCCTTCCGAAAAGAAGGATGGAATTTTTTTATGGAATCCATTTGGTTTCCAAACCTTATTTCAAAACCGACAGGATTTATTCTCGGTCAAGCTCATTTATTTTGTTTTTTTCTGGTACGGCAAAAGTTTTTGTGTGTAACTTTGACGGGCAAATAGGGTTACCTACAACCAATATTTGCCATGAATCCAAACTCCTCGAAGTTTCTTTACGAAGCACTCACCTACGACGACGTGCTTCTTGTTCCAGGTTATTCTGAAGTTCTCCCCCGAGAAACTAACACTTCCACCTGGCTTACCAAAAAAATAAGACTCAACATCCCTCTAGTATCCGCTGCGATGGATACGGTGACAGAGGCTGAATTGGCTATTGCCATTGCACTTGAAGGTGGATTGGGCTTTATTCATAAAAACATGTCTATCGAGAAGCAGGCTGCCCAAGTGCGCAAAGTGAAGCGTTCTCAGGCAGGGATGATTCTCGATCCGATCACTTTGGACATCAATTCCAAAGTAAGGGATGCAGAAGCGATCATGCGCGAGTTCCACATTGGTGGTATCCCTGTGGTAGACGAGCACAAAATCCTCAAAGGGATCATCACCAACCGTGACCTTCGATTTATCAAAGATCCCAACCGATTGATCCGAGAGATCATGACGAGCGAAAACCTGATTACGGCCAAATCCGGTGTTTCCTTAGAGCAAGCAGAAGAAATCCTTCAGGAATACAAAATCGAAAAATTACCCATCGTCGACGATGAGTACAGACTAACAGGATTGATCACTTACAAAGACATCCTAAAAAGAAAAGATAAGCCCAACGCCTGTAAGGATGAGTTTGGCCGATTGAGAGTGGGCGCGGCTGTGGGTGTGACGGCAGATATTGTGGAGCGAGTAGAAGCACTTAAAAATGCCGGAGTGGATGTCGTTTCCATCGACACCGCGCATGGCCATTCCAAAGGGGTAATCGATACTTGTAGAAAAATCAAAACAGCATTTCCTGATTTGGAAGTGATTGTAGGAAATATAGCAACTCCTGAAGCAGCGATCGCCTTGGCGGATGCAGGCGCTGATGCGGTAAAAGTAGGTGTAGGTCCAGGTTCGATCTGTACTACCCGAGTGATTGCCGGTGTGGGAGTGCCTCAGCTTTCTGCAGTCTTCGAATGTGCGGAAGCCCTCAAAGATCGTGGTGTTCCCGTCATTGCAGACGGTGGTATCCGATATTCTGGAGATTTAGTTAAAGCAGTGGCAGCAGGAGGAAGTTCGATCATGATCGGTTCACTTTTGGCAGGCACAGAAGAGGCACCGGGTGAAATGATCATTTTCGAAGGAAGAAAATTCAAGTCCTATCGTGGTATGGGCTCCTTGGAGGCAATGGAATCTGGTTCGAAGGACCGATACTTCCAGGATGCCGAGGACAATATCAAGAAATTAGTGCCGGAAGGTATTGTGGGCCGTGTTCCCTACAAAGGACTGGTCGCGGAGGTCTTGTACCAGTTGGTAGGCGGTCTTCAAGCAGGAATGGGATATTGTGGCACCAAGACCATCGAGGACTTACAGAAAAATGGCAAGTTTGTCAAAATCACCACTGCAGGAGTGAAGGAATCGCACCCGCACGACGTGAGTGTGACCAGAGAAGCGCCTAACTATAGTATCAAATCTTAATCTTCAGAAACCGGTTCTCAAAGGGCCGGTTTCGTTTTTTGTTCTCCTCCCAATGCCTATTTTCGGGACGGAATTCCTGATCTAACCAACCCACCAAAAACCCTCGATTCTGTGTACAAGTCGCTGCTCAAACCACTTCTTTTTCTCAAAAAACCGGAGGATGCCCATCACCTTACCTTTGATCTGACCAAACTCACTTTCAATCTTCCGGTCATTAATTCGTTAGTCTCATCGAATTTTAAATTGGAAAATCCACGGCTCGAGCGTGAGGTTTTTGGGCTGAAGTTCAAGAATCCAGTAGGCTTGGCAGCAGGATTTGACAAAGATGCCAAGCTGATCGATGAGATGGCCATGTTGGGTTTTGGATTTATAGAGATCGGCACCCTGACTCCCAAGCCTCAAGAAGGAAATCCCCGACCTAGACTATTCAGACTTCCCCAAGATGAAGCTCTGATCAATCGGATGGGATTCAATAATGGGGGAGTGGCTGAGGCGGTGGAGCGATTGAAAAAGCGAAAGTCAGATGTGATTGTGGGAGGAAATATTGGAAAAAACAAAGTGACTCCCAATGAAAATGCGGTGGACGATTACCTGTATTGCCTGGAGGCTCTTCATCCTTATGTAGACTATTTTGTGGTCAATGTCAGCTCACCAAACACGCCTAATCTTCGGGATTTGCAGGAAAAAGAACCTTTAAAGCAACTGCTCTCTGCTGTAAAATCGGCAAACGACCAAAAAGTCAAGCCAAAACCAATACTTCTGAAAATCGCTCCTGACCTCACCGATGGACAACTAGACGATATCATCGAAATCGTACAAGAGACCCAAATCCATGGGGTCATCGCGACCAATACGACCATCGACCGTTCGAAACTGAGCACATCCAAGTCTGAAGTAGAGGCAATAGGTGCCGGTGGAGTAAGTGGAAAAGTGTTGGGAAAAAGAAGTACGGAGGTCATCCGATACCTGCATCAAAAGTCAAATGGAGCTTTTCCAATCGTGGGAGTGGGGGGAATTTTCTCCGCAGAGGATGCCATCGAAAAGCTGGAAGCTGGTGCAAGCTTGGTTCAGGTTTACTCGGGCATGATTTATGAGGGTCCAAGCTTGATCAAAAAGATCAAGAAGGGACTTCTGGCATATTTTTCCCGGTAAGTTGGCTTTCTTCTGCCTTTTGGCTAAACTTAATCTCGTACTTTCATCCTTAGATGGCATCCGAATCACCCAAAACCAATACGTTTCGTAAAAAAACCGAAAATGGAAAGAAGGCCCCTTCTGAACCGAGGAAGCCTTTATTTACTTTTGGGAAAATTGATACAAGGCAGCTAAGTCTGACCTTTGGGATCATCTTGATTTCGATCAGTATTTTTTTGTTCATCGCTTTTGTTTCCTACCTGCTCAATGGTCCTCAAGACCAAAGTTTGGTCATGAATAATCCGGATCAGGAAATCCGCGAATCTGCTAGAGAATCCAAAAACTGGGTGGGATACCTTGGCGCTCAAGCTGCCAATTGGATGATTTACCGCTGGTTTGGAGTGGCTGCTTTTCTTTTTCCGCCCTTTCTGTTTCTACTTGGATTTAAGTGGACGTTTAAGTTTTCGCTGATTTCGCTAACCCGATATTCGGTGTTTGCTTTGTTCTTTACCGCTTGGTTGGGATTGCTGACTGGCTATGCGGTCATTTTGGTGGAGGGATATTCGTATTGGAGTTTTCTTTCCGGGGGATTGGGCTATGAACTGGCCAAGCTTTCACATGACTTTTTGGGAATGGGCACCTTCATCCTTATAGCTGGAGCTTTCTTGATTTTCGTGGTTCTATTCTTTGGCATACAGCAGTTAAACTGGTTTTCTCCGAAAGAAAAAAGTGAAGATGACTTGTCATTGGAATCCAAAGAAAAAGGCATTTCTCCCAATCCTTTTGCAAGCCCAGAACTTGAAGAGGAAATGGAGCCAGAGGAGGAGGATATTCTGGATGATGGTAGTGAATGGGAGGTGAAAACAGGCCCCATCGACCTTTCTGAAGATGAAAACATCAAGCCTACTTTGGCTACTAACTCGCCCGAGCTTTCATTTTCATTCCCAGAGGATGAATTAGAGGAAGAAGATATTTTCGATGTTCCCCAAGTCAACCTGTTGGAAGAAGGGAATACCTCTCGATCGGTAAAGGAGGGTAATTTTACTGTTCAAAAGGCTCCGGAACTCGAGAAAACTGCGGAGGAAGTGGAAAACTTGGATCCGTATGATCCGACCTTGGATTTGCCGAGATACAAGTATCCGACCTTGGATTTGCTCAATGACTACGATGTGAAAAAAGTGACGGTCACCCGTCAGGAGTTGGAGGAAAACAAGGATAAAATCGTCACTACCCTCAAAAACTTCCAAATTGGAATTCAGGGAATTCAAGCCACCATTGGGCCCACTGTGACCCTGTATGAAATAGTCCCTGACCCGGGAGTGAAAATCTCCAAAATCAAAAATCTCGAAGATGATATTGCCTTGAGCTTAGCAGCATTGGGGATTCGTATCATCGCACCGATTCCGGGCAAAGGTACCATCGGTATCGAGGTGCCTAACAAAAACAGGGAGCTGGTGCCTGCAAGGGCGGTTTTGGGAACTGAAAAGTTCATGAAGTCTGACAAGGACCTACCCATTGCTTTGGGAAAGACCATTTCGAATGAAGTATTTGTGGCCGACTTGGCTAAAATGCCTCACCTGCTCATGGCAGGTGCTACAGGGCAAGGAAAGTCCGTGGGCTTGAATATGATCTTGGCTTCGCTGATTTACAAGAAGCATCCATCCCAACTCAAATTTGTCCTAGTCGATCCAAAAAAGGTGGAATTGACGCTGTTTAATAAAATCGAACGACACTTCCTTGCCAAGCTTCCTGGATCAGAAGAGGCCATCATCACGGATACCAAAAAGGTCATTTACACGCTCAACTCCCTGTGTATCGAGATGGACAACCGCTACAATCTCCTCAAAGATGCCGGTTGCCGAAACCTCAAAGAATACAACGCCAAGTTTATCGCCCGCAAGCTCAATCCTCAAAAAGGGCATTACTTCATGCCATATATTGTCTTGGTGATTGACGAGTTGGCTGACTTGATGATGACGGCAGGAAAAGAAATCGAAGCACCGATTGCACGATTGGCGCAATTGGCACGGGCGATCGGGATTCACCTAGTAGTTGCCACACAGCGTCCTTCGGTCAATGTGATCACTGGTATTATCAAGGCCAACTTCCCTGCCCGACTTTCATTTAGAGTGACTTCCAAGATCGACTCCCGAACCATCCTCGATGCAGGTGGCGCAGATCAGCTGATAGGTCAGGGGGATATGCTCCTTTCTCACGGGTCCGAAATGACACGCATCCAATGCGCCTTCCTCGACACACCTGAAGTAGATCATATTTGCGACTGGATTGGAGAGCAAAAGGGCTATTCTTCTGCGTATTTGTTGCCTGAGTTTGAAGGGGAAGATGGGGATGGATCGGCAAAAGACATCGACTTGTCGGATAGGGATCCGCTTTTTGATGAGGCAGCGAGATTGATTGTGCTCCATCAGCAAGGCAGCACTTCCCTGATCCAGCGAAAACTCAAGCTTGGCTACAACCGTGCAGGTCGAATAGTAGACCAATTGGAGGCGGCAGGAGTGGTTGGTCCGTTTGAGGGCTCCAAGGCAAGGGAAGTACTTATTCAGGATGAGGCCAGTTTGGAACGGTTATTGAATAACCTATAAACGCTGTTTTCCCAGTTCCGGCAGCGTGATTCCATGAAATTCAACAACCTTCTTTTCTCTCTTTTTTTGCTCATTGGCGTAGCTTTTCAAGGCTTCGCTCAGAAAGATCCCAAGGCAAAAGCTGTCCTGGATGGCATGAGCCAAAAGTACCAAAGCATGAAAGGCTTCACGGCCAGCTTTGATTACACGTTTCAGGATGGAGGTGGTGCCGGTGATCGACAGACCGGTGAGATTGCGGTAAGCGGAGAGAAATACCGACTCAAACTTCCTGATCAGGAAATCTACAACGACGGCAAGACCGTCTGGACCTTTATCCAAACCAATTCCTATAAGGAAGTTACCATCAATGACGCCACGCAGATGGAAGGGGAATTAACGCCCTCAAACATTTATAAAATGTACCAATCCGGCTTCAACTACAAGCTTTTAGCAGATAAGACCTATCAAGGAAAGGCTGTGAGTGTGGTGGAACTGACTGCGCTCAAGGCTAATGCCCCCTTTAAGCAGGTGAAGCTAATGGTGGATAAGGCCACCAAAGATTTGCTCGGTTGGGAGATGTTTGACGGTCAGGGAGGCGTGTTTTCCTATTCCTTCAAAAATATGAAAGCGGCTCCTGCTCTACCCGCAGATTACTTTGTTTTTGATGTGAAAAAGCACCCCGGGATCGAAGTGATTGATTTGAGGTGAAAATGTTTTTTTCTATGCCTCTCAAATTTCCTTCTAGTTGAATTTTACCTCTCTATTCAGTTTAGCAGTTTACCACTAATCCTTTTATATCGAAAAGGGATATGATCGCATATTTTACCTAGTGTACTAGTGAAAATATCCGATATTTTATCTATTAAGACTAAATGAATTAGTTAAACAGTTCAAGTCTTAAGCATTCGGAGCCAGTTTTGGATAATAGCTATGCCGTATTCGGTAAGGTAAGCTTCGGGATGGTATTGGATTCCCAAAATGGGTAAGGTACGATGTGCTATTCCCATGATTTCTCCGCGCTCTGTCTCTAAAATCGATTCTAGGCAATCCGGTAAATCGGTCAATTGCAGCGAATGGTAGCGGGTGACTTGAAAACGTTCAGGAAGATTTTGGGTGAAAAAGTGAGGTCGGGTCTGTCGGATGGTGTGGACTTTTCCATGGGTGGGAACGGCGTTTTTGACCAGTTTGGCACCGAAAAATTCCCCGATCGCCTGATGACCGAGGCAGACGCCGAGGATGGGGACTTGATCGACATACTTTTTCAGAATGGGCATCAAATTGCCTGAAGTGGCGGGTGTCCCTGGTCCGGGCGAAAGGATCAAGCCCTTGAAATCGATCTCTGCGATTTCCTCCAAGGATACCTCATTCCGTTTGATAATCAACTCTTGACCGGTTTGCCGGATCAGATCGGCGAGGATGTGACTGAACGAATCAAAATTGTCAATCAGCAGCAGCATCTTTTCTGAACTCTTTCACGATCTCGTCCATGGTCTCGATGACTTGCTTGACTTTGGGGAAAATAGGTTCCAGCACCCAAATCACACTCGGGGAGAGTGGCTCAATGTATTGGAGATATTCGCTTTTGGCCCGCCATTCCCGCGGCATTTTCAGGTCAAATTGTAGTGAAAGCCACATAAACAGGCTGATGAAAAATCCGGATTTGACTATCCCCAAAATTGCGCCTGCAATGCTGTCAAAACCACCAAGTAGGATCATGTCCATCATTTTTTTCAATACCCAACCCGCCAGATTCACAATAAGCAAGGTTAGAAAAAATACAATCAGAAAGGCCATAATCGGAAAGGCGAAGGTGAGTTCGTCCAGATTTGCAGCAAGCCATTTGCTCACTGGATCCATGAAATATACACCTAGGATAATGGCCAAAACAAAGCCTATGAGCCCCACAATACTCAGCAGCAATCCTTTCTTGTAGCCCTCATAGGCTCCCAATCCGATCAGGATCAATATAACAATGTCAATCGGTGCCAAATCAGCTGTTCAGCAGGGATTTTACTTTTTCAGAAATTGCCTTTCCGTCAGCTTTTCCTGCCAACTGCTTGCTCGCCACGCCCATTACTTTACCCATGTCCTTTGGACCGGCAGCACCGGTTGCAGTAATGATTTCTTGGATGGCTGCTGTCAGCTCCTCATCGGTTAAAGCCTTTGGTAAAAACTCTTGGATGACGGCCAACTCAGCCAATTCCACTTCCAAAAGGTCAGCTCTGCCTTGCTTCTCGTAGATATCGGCGGAGTCTTTGCGCTGCTTGGCTGCTTTGGTCAGGAGTTTCATCTCGTCATCCGCACTCATGCTTCCGGAAAAACCCTCTTTGGTCTCTTCCAGCAAAATCATCGATTTGATGGCTCGCAATGCGGTCAATCTCACCTTGTCTTTGGCGATCATGGCGGATTTTATTTGACCTTCTACATTCTGCTTTAAACTCATTCGTCCTAAGTTTGTGTTACTATTTCAATTCCGGGTAAAAATACCCCTTTTTCCTTGCCGATATGACAAAGCTGAGTGTAAATATCAATAAGATCGCGACCCTGCGCAATGCCCGGGGAGCCAACAATCCCAACGTGGTCAAGGTGGCCTTGGACTGTGAGCGATTTGGTGCACAAGGGATTACTGTGCATCCACGGCCTGACGAGCGGCACATTCGCTACCAGGATGCAGTGGATTTGGCAAAAGTGGTGACGACTGAGTTCAACATCGAGGGCTATCCCGACCAGCGATTTATGCAACTGATCCGTGAAGTGAAGCCTGCACAGGCAACCTTGGTCCCCGATCCGCCGAATGCCATCACCTCCAATACAGGTTGGGATACTATCGCTCATCAGAGCATGCTGAAAGATATCGTGGCCGAGCTCAAAGAAATCGGCACGCGTGTATCCATTTTCATCAATCCCGAGGCAAAATACTTCGAACCCGCCAAGCTGACGGGCACCGACCGGGTAGAACTCTACACCGAGCCTTATGCTTCAAACTACCATCCGAACCGGGAGAAAGCCGTGAAGCCCTATGTGGAAGTAGCCCAACTCGCTCGAGAACTCGGCTTAGGGCTGAATGCCGGGCATGACTTGGACTTGCACAACTTGGCCTACCTCAAGCAGGAGATTCCATTCTTGGAAGAAGTTTCCATCGGCCACGCGTTAATCTGCGATGCGCTGTACTACGGATTGGAAAATACGATTCAGATGTATAGAAGGCAGTTGGAGATTTGATTGAATTGAAAGATAGGAAAACTAGAAGTTGGAAGGTGGTAATGTTGGAAAGTTGTAAAGTTTCCTCGTATCGATGGCCTTCACTCTACCAAAGATCTTGTAAATCGTATTTCGTAAATCGTACTTTCAAAATGAAGCTTAACTTCAGAAAAAGTGGCACCGGCCCTCCTCTCGTCATTCTTCACGGACTTTTTGGTTCGCTGGACAACTGGTTTTCCATCGCCAAGGAATTGGTCGAGTACTACACACTGTATCTTGTCGATCAGCGAAATCACGGAGACTCTCCCCATTCCGAGGAATGGAACTATGCTGTGATGGTAGAGGATTTGAAGGAATTGCTGGATGACGAGGGCCTCGAGAAAATCTACCTGATGGGCCATTCGATGGGTGGAAAGACGGTCATGAAGTTTGCGGTCACCTATCCCGAGCGAGTGGAGAAACTAATCGTTGCTGACATCGCCCCACGATTTTACCCCATCCACCATCAGACGATCTTGGAAGGATTGAATTCCCTGAATCTGAACCAAATCAAATCCCGCAAAGAAGCCGATGATCAGTTGGCACAGTACATTCCGGAACTAGGAGTAAGGCAGTTTTTGCTGAAAAGTCTGACCCGGGACAGCGAAGGCTTTGCCTGGAAGATCAACCTAAAGGTCATCACCGAAAAGATTGAAAATGTCGGAGAAGCCTTGGCTGATGGTGCTGTATTCGAAGGTCCAACTCTTTTTCTTGCAGGTGCCAATTCCAACTACATCCAGCAAAAGGACCTGCCAGATTTGGAGGCCCATTTCCCGAACTACGAACTCGAGTTTATCCCCAATGCCGGCCATTGGCTTCATGCTGAACAACCCCATGCGGTAGTGGAAGAGATGAGGAGGTTTTTGGGGTAGAAAATCGAACTGTCGCAAGTCTTGCGACAGTTCGATTTGTTTTAGCGCTCTTTTTTTGATAGTTCACTTTAAAGAAAATTCATTTTTATTTATCAAATGATTTACCTTAAACAGAAATAAATCCCACTTTTTAAAATGAACAGTTCGCTCGAGATTTATCAATCCGCTGGAGAAACTCAAATCGAAGTCTGATTTGAAAACGAGACGGTCTGGCTCAACCGTTCCCAACTCTCAGTACTTTTTGGAAGGGATGTCAAGACTATCGGAAAACACTTAACCAATCTGTTTAAGGATGAAGAATTGGAAAAAAATTCAGTTGTCGCAAAATTTGCGACAACTGCAAGTGATGGAAAGAATTATCAGGTCGAACATTATAATCTCGATGTAATTATTTCTCTCGGCTATCGAGTAAGATCCAAAGAAGGCACTCATTTTCGACAATGGGCCACCCAACGATTAAAAGACTACCTCATTAAAGGCTATGCTGTCAATCAGCAGAGACTTTCTCAGCTTCAGCAGTCCTTCAAATTGATTCGTGAAGCAGCTCTTTCAGAAGATTTTTCAAAGTCCCAAGTCAGGGAAATCATCGATATCCTGTCTGACTATGCCATGGGGTTGGATATTTTGGATGGGTATGATAAGCAAAACTTGGAATTGGGTAAAGTAGACCGAAACCCTGTTTTCCAGATTTCTTATTCAGAAGCCAAGTTAGCCATCGAAGAGCTGCGCATTAAGTTTGGCGGTTCCCCACTTTTTTCTGCTTACTCAAAACTGCCAACCGACACTGCCTTACTGTATACTGCGACTGATCACTGCAAAATGAAACTCACTTCACCTTCCTCCCATGCTTCATCACCATATCCACATCCTGTAGCAGGTTGATGTAGCGAAGGACATCACCACGCACGGCGATGATGTCGGCGTATTTTCCTTCAGAGATCGTTCCGTAATCCTTATCCACTTTCATGGCTACCGCAGGCCAATAGGTGGCGGCTTTAATCGTTAGAAGCGGATCCATGCCAAAATGATTGACCCAGACATCGAGTTCGTTCCAGGTGCTTTGGCTATGAAACTTCATGGGAATACCGCTGTCCGTACCCACGAGCATCACCACGCCACTTTCTTTCAGCTGCGCAAACTTCCGATCCAGAGTCGGCTTTCTCACCGGAGTCAATTGGAAGTAAGACATCCTACCCGGAAAGCGAAGCGAAGCCCGGATATCCCGAATGATCGAATCCGGCAAACCTAAATGCCAGGAAGTATCATCCAGCTTTTCGGGATTGTCCCGGACATATTCGTAGTTGAACAAGCCCTCGACGGTGGGGGTCCAGAAGAGTGGCCCCAAGTTCATTTTGGCTGCCCGCTCTTTCATCATTTGCATAATGTCCTCGGGATATTCCGGCGCCGAACTCAAACCCGTATGTTCAAAATTATCCACGCCGATCTGCAGTCCGATGCGGATTTCGTCGGGTCGATGAGAGTGGCCTACGACCATTTTCCCGTACTTATGCGCTTCATCGACTACTGCCTTGGCTTCCTCGAGGGTCATTTGATCCTGATCGATCAATTTGATCACATCCACCCCGGCATCGATGAGTTTTTTGACTTTTGCGCGGGCATCGGAGGCCCCATTCACTCCCCAGCGGAAGGCTTCCGTGCCGGGATAGGGTGCTTTTTGGATAAAAGGTCCCGACACATAGATCGTCGGACCGGGGATTTCCCCTCGATTGATCCGCTCGCGGACGTTAATGCTCGCTTCGAGTGGAGCTCCCAGGTCTCGCGCACTGGTCACTCCGGCCATCAGCAACTGATGCGCAGAAGAAGGCATGATCACGGACTCAAAAACATCGATATAGGTGCTGTCCCAATGGGTATAGTCGCTGTGTCCATTCAGCATCAAGTGCACGTGCATGTCCCAAAGTCCTGGAAGGACACTCATGCCCTCTGTGGAAATAACTTCGGCACCTGCCGGAATCGCTAGGCTGCCCACTTGCCCCACGGCCTTGATCCGCTCTCCTTCGACGATGATGACCGAATTACGGATGGGCGTACCTCCGAATCCGTCGATCAGGGTGCCACCTACGAGGGCTTTGAGGTTTTGGGGAAAAGCTTGAAAGGAAAGCAAATACAGCAGTCCAAGTGTAAGTATTCTAATCTTCATGTCAGATTTAAGGATGGTGATAAAGATCAAAAAGGTAATGATTTTGACTGTTTAATTTTAACTTTCGCCCCCATTATCTCCCAACGATGAAATGCCCAAAGGAAAGCTTTTCTTAATTCCCAGTGTCTTGGCCGAAAACACCGCCCATTGGGTGATTTCGCCTCAAGTGCAGGAGGTCATTGCCCATACCAAGATCTTTTTGGTCGAAAATCCACGTTCTGCCCGACGCTATATTTCCAGCTTAAAGCTTGGAGTAAACATCGAGGAGTTGCACATGGAAGTTTTGGACAAAGACACCAAGCCTGAGCAGCTACCCCGCCTGATGCTTCCGTTGATCAATGGAGCGGATATCGGGGTAATCTCTGAAGCAGGCTGTCCGGGCATCGCAGACCCTGGAGCCTTGGCTGTAGCCTATGCCCATCAAAAGGGAATTCAGGTCGTGCCCATCTCCGGGCCGAGTTCCATGTTTTTGGCTTTGATGGGTTCTGGTTTTAATGGGCAGTCTTTTGCTTTTCACGGCTATTTGCCTATTGATAAAAAAGACAGAACTGCCTCCATCAAAAAACTGGAAGCTGAATCGATTCGAGAAAAGAGAGCTCAGATTTTTATGGAAACGCCCTTTCGCAACAATCAACTTCTCGAGGATTTGCTATCGACTTTGGCACCGCTTACCAAGCTTTGCATCGCGAAAAACCTCACCGCAGCGGATGAAATGATCCAAACCAAGACCGTTGCCGACTGGAAAAACCATCCCGTCGACCTGCATAAAGTTCCCACTGTTTTTGTCCTTCAAGCCTTCTAAGCCATGTTTACCATAGACGCGCACCTTGACCTGAGTATGAATGCCCTCGAGTGGAATCGGGACCTTACCCGACCTGTCGCCGAGATCAATGCCCGTGAAAAAGGCATGACCGACAAACCCGACCGAGGAAATGCGACCGTCTCTCTTCCTGAGTTGCGCAAAGGAAATGTCGGTTTGGTAGTGGCTACACAGATCGCCCGCTTTGTGGCGCCGGAAAATCCCCTTCCGGGTTGGCACTCTCCAGAACAAGCTTGGGCTCAAACTCAGGGTCAATTGGCGTGGTATCGTGCGATGGTTGAAAAGGGCGAAATGACCCAAATCCGAAATTGGAATGAGTTGGAAGCGCACTTGGCTCACTGGAATCAAGGCGAGGACAAAAGCCAAAAGCCCGTAGGATTTATCCTTTCGCTGGAAGGAGCCGACTCGATTGTGAATTTGGATTATTTGGAAAAAGCCTACGAAAGCGGCCTTCGTGCTTTAGGCCCTGCGCATTATGGCCCCGGGCGCTATGCCTTTGGGACAGATTCTTCCGCGCCTTTGAGTCAGCAAGGAAAAGAGTTGGTGAAGAAAATGGATGAGCTCGGGATCATTCTGGATGCCACTCACCTCTGTGATTTGGCATTTTGGGATGCTTTGGAGATTTACCAAGGTCCCGTTTGGGCCAGCCACAATAACTGCCGTGCGCTGGTCGATCACAACCGACAGTTTTCCGATGAGATGATCAAAGCCCTGATTGATCGTGGAGCAGTGATCGGAGGAGCCTTTGATGCCTGGATGCTGAGTCCGGGTTGGGTGAGAGGTAAAAGCACACCAAAGGAACGAAATGTCACCATATCCACTGTATTGGATCATTTGGATCACATCTGCCAGATTGCCGGCAATGCCAATCACATCGGGATTGGGTCGGACTTGGATGGGGCATTTGGCACGGAGCAAAGTCCTGCAGATTTGGAGACCATTGCCGATTTGCAGAAGATTCCGGATTTACTTCGAGGGAGAGGATATGCCAATTCGGATGTGGATAAGGTGATGCATGGCAATTGGTTGAACTTTTTAAAGAAAGCTTGGGCTTGAGCCAAGAATAATTGTCTTTTTTGATAATCAATAGATTGCATAAGTTCTCCTTATTGGATTATTTGCAGTAGAAAAACCACCAGATTTAAGCTTATGAATTTCAAACATTTACTCGCTCTTGTTTTTTTAACCCTCTTTTCACTTACGGCATTTCCTCAAAAAATCCAGCTTGTTGCTAACCATTCTGATGCAAAGTTCACTTTGCTGAATGACTATGATGATTCAGACAAGCAGGAATTGGGAATTGGCTCGGTTGAAATCAAATTGGAAAAAGATTCCAAAAACCGGGTGAAAATCTCCAAACCTGGCTATCAATCCGTGATCAAGGAATACAATAAAGACCTCAAGTGGGATAAGGAACAAAAAATAACC